>Ga0255336_100025_pt1 | contig 377918 bp, 344 predicted proteins | sample MeOH1_35cm_T3_17_FD_189102 | JGI IMG/M metagenome (GOLD analysis project Ga0255336, IMG submission 189102) | Sandy soil microbial communities from University of British Columbia, Vancouver, Canada - MeOH1_35cm_T3_179 | ecosystem: Engineered > Artificial ecosystem > Sand microcosm > Unclassified...
TCGCCGATACCTGCATCGGCTCTGATGGCGACACCTACGGCACCGGACAGTCCAGCCACCATATCTGGGTGCTGAACAACATCATCCATCATTGCAACCTGGCGGGCGTCGCGCTCAGCAACAAGGAGTGGTATTACACGCTCCACAATACTGTCTACCACAACGCCTGGACCTCGGGATATCAGGGCTCCGGCATCGGCTTCGTCGTCGTCCAATGCATCGAGAGCGGCAACGGCGCCTGCTACTCCGGCAGCAGCTATGCCGGCGGCAACGGCACCTATACCCCCTCGGGCATGGACCTCACCTACGCGCCGTTTCATAATCTCGTGGCCTGGAACAATGTCTACGACAACCGGATCGCGGCGAACAATCCGGTCGGCTGCGGCAATCACAGCGACGGCAACGGCATCATCATGGACACCTTCACCGCCGAAGGTAACGCCGCGATCGTCTACCCCTTCCAGACCCTCATCCTGGGCAACGCCTCCTACGGCAATGGCGGCCGCGGCATCCACGTGTTCCGCACCTCCAACGTCACCGTCGCCAACAACACCGTCTACGGCAACGGCACCGACGGCTGCATGCCAGGCGTCGCCATTGGTGATCTCAGCATGCAGGGCGGCTCCAACAATGTCTGGATCAACAATGTCGCCCAGGCCGTCCTGACCCCGACCAACTCAGCCTGCGCCTTCTGTGGCGGCGCCAATGCCCCGCTCGTCGCCGGCAATGGCGACACCTTCGTCGACACCAACAACACCTACGCCAACAACGTCACCTACGGCGGCCTCGGCGTTCAGCTGTTCGACAATGACGTCAATTACTTTTCATGCGCCAGCAACAAGTGCGACACGAACCCGATGCTGGTCAGCCCGGCGGGAAGCAACTTCGCCGTTCAGGCGAACAGCCCGACGATCGGATACGGCCAAGTCGTAAGCCTCCTGCAGGCCTCCCCCGTCTTTGCCGGCGCCTGCTCGAGCCTCTTCACCACCTGCCCCGGAAATGGAGGAGCGGCGTCTGAATTCGCCGCGGTTCTTCCCGGCTCCCGCTCGGTGCAGCTCGACAATACGGCGACGATCTTTTCCAATATGATCAATTCCGGCTCGACCGCGCTCGCCAATTGCAAAATATCGTTGCCCGCCAACGCGCCGGCCGGGTTGACGATGGACTATCAGGCGACCGATCCAGCCACCAACATCCCAGTCGGCACGATCAACACGCCGGTCACGATTCCAGGCAATAACGGCATGAGAACCTTCCTGCTCTCCTTCCATGGCACAGCGGCGTTCAACGCATCCAACATGAACCTCGATTACGGCTGCAGCGGCGCGGCCTCGGCGGCCGTCATCGTCGGCGTGAACACCGTCGATCTGGCGATGTCGACCACGCCCGTCCCCGACGTCATCGCCTTGGCGGCGACGGCGACCAACGATGGGATCGTCGTGCTCCCGACCGGCGGCGGCGGCGCCTTCGCGCTCGCCAGCGCCAATGTCGGCGTCGCGGCGCCGCTCACGGTTTCGGTCGATACCGGCACGGCAACACTGCCCGTGACGGCGACGCTCTGTCAGACGGACCCGGCGACCAGCCGTTGCCTCTCTGCCCCGGCCGGCTCGGTCGCCGTGAATATCGCGGCGAAGGCGACTCCGACATTCTCGATCTTCCTGCAATCGAGAGGTCCCATCGCCTTCGCACCGGGCGCCTCGCGGATCTTTGTCCGTTTCAAGGATGCCAAGGGCTTGCTGCACGGTTCGAGCAGCGTCGCGATCCAGACCAAGTAGCCGCGGCCTTCGCGGACTCAAGGCCCCTTTGCGCCGGGGAAGCGGCAGATGCCGCGCCCCGGAGCAAGGGAATATCTCCCGCCATCATTGCCGGGTCATCGTCACTTCGGAGACACCGAGCAGGCCGGCGAGAGGCACTTCGGCGGTGGTCTGCTGCGGGCTGACGGCAAGGCCGTTGTTGCGCAGGATGTTGAGCAGCATCTCGGCCAGCGGAATTACCATATGCTGGCCCCAGCAGCGCTCCGACGCATGGCCGAAGGGCAGATATCCCGGCTGGTCGTCGGGGTTGAGGCTGTCCCAGCGATCGGGACGGAACTCGTCGGCATCGTCCCAGAGCGCCGGGTCGCGGTGGCTGACCAACGGCAGGATCAGGACATCGTCGTTCGGACCGATCCGCGAGTCGAGGGTGGGATATTCGGGGGACGCGTTCCGCAAGATATTCCAGGATGGCGGCAGCAGCCGCAGGGCCTCATACAGGATGTTCCGGTTCGGCATGCCGTCGTCAAAGGGGGCGCCGAGCCAGAGCGCATTAGCGACCAACGTGGAGACGGTGAAACAGACCGGGGCGGCCGTGCGCCGGTAGAGGCCCATGGCATAACGGCGATCGGTATAGGTCGAGGCGTTGGCGGTCAGGGTGGCGATAGCGGACGCCCCCGGCCGAAGCCCGAGGGGGACTGCCGCGCCGATGGCGATGACCGCCCAGGTCAGCTTGGGCGTCAGCTCCAAGATGCGGTCCATCAGGAAGCGCAGCCGGTAAGGGTCGCCGCCGAGGATGAGATCGCGCAGGTAGACGTGCCCGACATGCGGCCATGGGCCGGAGAAATCGACCGCTTCGGGTATGGGTTTCTGCATCGCCGCCCGCACGTCGCGTCCGATGGCTTGCATCGATCTCAAGGCGTCGGCGCGGGGAATGGACCGTCCGTGGAGGGGCTTGAAGGTCGGGCGCTCGATCTCGGTGGCCGCCCTGGCGCTGAGGATTTGATCGGTCAAAGCCGGCCCGGCGACGCCGACCGTGCTGTCATCCAATCGAAAGACGTCCGCACCGCGATGATCGCGCAGGAGCGCTTCAAGTCTTGGCGTAAAAACAGTAGTCCGAGTACGCCTGCCGGTAGTAGGCATATCTATCGATGATCCCAAAAAATGAGAAAGCCCGCGGCCGGCGAGCCGAGAGGGCGTCGTCGGTCACGGGACAAATCATCAACCTTATCCTTTGTTCAGGATATGGTTTGCCGACTCAGTACCAGATATACCAAGCGTATGCCTTCAGGCTCTTCTCGGACGCGAACATATTCTTGAGGCGAAAGAGGGTCTTCATTTTTTGACACCTTCGTTCAATTGCGGGTTACCCTTTCGGGCTACGTCAAATGTTCGAACTAGTGCGTGTCGCCATTTAGACAGGAGGAACGTTCGCTTGCTCGAACGCAACCTCACATCGAGTGTGCATAAGGTTACAGTCTCGCGCAAGGAGAAATAGACGCATTGCGATCTACAATCATCCTGGGCGGGATCGCCGCCGCACGTCGGACGGACTCACGCCGGATAAACGGCTCCGGGTAACGCCGAGAGCCGGCATGACCCTGAGCGGTCTGGAATCTCTACATAGTTGCAACGCGCATAAACAATACACGCTCGAACCGATAGGCCGGTATCCAAGTCATATTGCCACTTCTGGCTAGAACGCGTCGCCGAATGTATGGATCCCCGTCATCACGCGCTTGCGTAAGAGACGGTGAACATTTGAAAGCCGATCCTGTACTATCGTGGCTATACTCGTGCCGGAGTATGCGCGCCCGCGTCCCGCAGGCGAGGAAGCGCGTTTCAGGCGAGAAGTCCGCTCAAGCAGCCCAAAGGGGGATAGACGTTGCCCGAGCCAAGCCGATTGCCCGCGCGTTCCGCGTTCGGATCGCTGGTGCTGATCTCCATTATCATCGCCGTCGCCGCCGCCGCCTTCGCCTATACGGCGGGATGGCTTTCGCCACAGCGCCTGACGCCGGCCAAGATGGTGGAGGCGTTCGCGCCGCCTGACGCCGTGTCGCTCGGCCATCGCCGGAACCACGCCAAGGGCATCTGCTTCACCGGCATCTTCGATTCGAACGGGGCCGGGGCGGCGCTGTCGAAGGCGGAGATTTTCACCCGCGGCCAATATCCGGCGCTCGGCCGCTTCAATCTCGGCACCCCCGATGCGAACGCGCCGGATGCGACGGTGCGGGTGCGCGGCATCGGGCTACAGATCTCGTCCCCCGACGGTCAGGAATGGCGTACGGCGATGATCGACGCCCCGTTCTTCCCGGTCGCGACGCCGCAAGGGTTCTACGACTTGCTGCTCGCCTCGGGGAGCAAGGACCCGCACGCGATGGAGACGTTCGCCGGCGTGCATCCCGAGATCGCGGCGTTCGGCGGCTGGGCCAAGAGCGCACCCTGGACGGGCAGCTACGCCGAGGAACGGTATAACGGCCTCAACGCCTTCATCTTCACCGACAATTCAGGCGCCGAGCATGCGGTGCGCTGGTCGCTCCTGCCCTCGGCAGAGCCCGTTCCGGTGGCGCCCGAGGACCTCGCCAAGCGCGGCCCCGACTTCCTCGAGCAGGAGATCACCGAGCGCGTCAAGAGCGGGCCGCAGCGCTGGACCATGAATGTGACCGTCGCCAATCCGGACGATCCCACGGCGGATCCGAGCAAGGCCTGGCCGGAAGATCGGCATACCGTCGAGGTCGGCGCGCTTGTCGTGCAGCAGATCGAAGCCGAGCGGGACGGACCGTGCCGCGAGATCAACTTCGATCCGACCGTCCTGCCCACCGGCATACGAACGTCGGACGACCCCTTCCCGGCCGCCCGGTCGGCCGCCTATGCGAAGTCCTATAATTTGCGCTCGGCCGAGGCCAAGGATTATCCCCGAACCGCAACGGGTACCAAGCCATGATCGACATCCGCCACCGATTCACCCCGCTCCAGCGGCTGCTGCACTGGCTCATGGCAGCCTGCATCCTCACGATGCTTTTCATCGGCGTGGGCCTGGAATCGACCGTCATGCCGAAGCATCTGACGCTCGTCTCCATTCACAAATCGCTCGGCATCACCATTCTGGTGCTGGCCTTGATCCGCCTGGCGGTACGCCTGCGCTACGGGTCACCGCCCTTGCCGGCCGACCTGCCCGAGCCGATGCGGCTCGCGGCGCTCCTGTCGCATTACGCGCTCTATATCCTCATGATCGGCATGCCGCTCATCGGCTGGGCGATGCTGTCGGCCGCCGCCTATCCGGTCGTGATCTATGGGCGCATGTTCCTGCCGGCGATCCTGCCGCAAAGCGACAGCCTGCACACGCTGCTCTGGGGCGCGCATTTCTATCTGGCTTTCGCATTTTTTGCGCTGGTCCTGCTGCATGTCGCGGCCGCGCTCTTCCATGCCCTGGTCCGGCGGGACGGCGTCTTCGAGACAATGGCGCCGGTGCCGCCGCCCGAAGAACGCGCGCCCGCCGAGTGACAGGCATTCCGGGCGGCAGCTCTACTTTATGAGCCCCGCCGCTCGGAGAGCCTTGGCGATGACCGCGCCCGGATCGACGGGACTGTTGGCATAACGAGGCCTCGAAGCACCCCGCGCCGACGGGTTCGCGGACCGCTCCCGCCTCTTGTGAGGATCTCCCGCGCTGGGCACCGCCGCTCTTGCCGCCGCCGGCGCACGCGCCGTCTCGCCGACCAGGCCCCAGGATTGGGCGATCAGGTAAGTCGAGGAGATCCCGACATCGAGCATGTACGGGCCTGCGGCACCGCACCGTTCTTGGGGCTCGACGGCATTCGGCGCGATCGGCGTGCCGTGAGCCATCCCGGCGATATCATAGGCTTCGAGGAGCGTGCTCCCATCCCTGCCCTGCCAGACGCGATGCGTGAAGCCGGGGCCGGCCTTCTCGTGGGAATGTTCCTCGGGCAGCCCATGGAGAGCAATCCACTGCTTGACGGTTTCCCCGGCATTCGAGGGCCGCACCGTCGCATCGGCCGATCCGTGCCAGACCGACACTTTCGGCCAAGGCCCTTGGTGGGGCGAAGCGCTTCGAACGAGGTCGGCCCAGTCCTCTCCCGACTTGCCAACGCCCTGGAACATGGCGCCGAGGGCTTCCTGGACGTTGCCCGCCGCGCCATAGGGCAATCCTGCGATGATGGCGCCATGGGCGAAGAGCTCCGGATAGCAGGCCAACATCGCCGCGGCCATGGCACCGCCAGCCGACAAACCGGTGATCGCGATCCGTGCCGGATCGAGCCCGTGCTCCGTCACCATGTGGTCGATCATCTGTCGGATCGAGGCCACCTCGCCCTCGTCCCGCGCCGTGTGCCGAGGGACGAACCAGTTGAAGCAGAGATTGGGATTGTTCGCCCGCTGCTGTTCGGGAATGAGCACGGCAAAGCCGAACCGCGCGGCCAAGTCCGACCAGCCGGCACCGTTATCGTAGCTGGCGGCCGTCTGGGTGCAGCCATGAAGCACGACCACCAAAGGGGCCTTGGGCGGCAACAGGTCGGGGACGAAGCTGAACATCCGGAGATTGCCCGGATTGGCGCCGAACGCATCCGTCTCGACGAGCTTCTGCGAATCTCGGCTGGGCCGAGCCTTGGCCTCGGACCGCCTGCTGGCAGCGGGGAAGAGATCCTCGAAGCGCTTTCGATATTCAGCGAGCTTGTGCAACGTCTCGTCGAGTCCGGGCATAATGTGTCTTTCGAAAAGCGGCGATGCCGAGCCGCGAGCGAACGAGCCCCGGCATCGGAGGTCGAAGGACCGGCAAGCGAACGACCAGGCTGGGGGAAAATGCTCCGATCCGTCAATATGGTGCGCTGCAGCAAAAATGAAAGACGGCATCTAACGCCGTGATCCCCCGGGCGGGCGGGCAAGCGCCGGAGTTCGGTTGGCGACCCACGCCCAGCAACCTATGATCGCGTGACGGGAGCCGACCCGGAGGGTGGCAAAGAGGGACGCCGTGGATCACACATGGGTTTGCAGTTGCTGTGGTCGGACCTTCGACACCCTCCCGATGGACTACGGGTTTGCCGCGCCGCGTAATTGGTTTGGACTCCCCGAAGCCGAACGCGCCACCCGAGCCAACCTCACCGATGATATCTGCATCATTGACGATACTGAGCGCTATGTTCGGGGCTGTTTGGAGATACCCGTGTCCGACAGCGCCGAGCGTTTGGTTTGGGGCGTTTGGGTTTCCGTATCCGAAGAGAGCCTCCGTTACATTCTCGCCCGGTGGAATTCTCCGATCGCTCAAGACGAGCCGCCACGTTTCGGATGGCTCAGCACCTGGATAAACGGCTACCCGGAACCGCACGAAATCCGGTGCCACATATTTCTCCGGTCTGGCAATTTGCGTCCGCGTATTGTTCTTCAGTCGACCGAATATCCGCTCTCGGTCGAGCAGCATCACGGGATAACGCTAGACCGCGCCAAAGAGATCGCTGCTGGCGCCGGCCACGGCGCAAGCGCCTGAAACGCAACCGTATGACGACGCCGCTTCCGAACGCCAATCCCGCTGAACACGCCCGCATCGCTAATCGCGGACAAAGTCCGGCCTTATCGAGAATGGCCGCCGAGCGCGGTTACCGCCTCTTCGACGCTATGGAACATGTGTCCCGGCCCAAGAAGGTCGAGGATGCCGAAGCGGGACATCGCTTCGAAGGCCCGGACGGATTCGAGCCGGGCGACGGCAAAGCTTATGCCGCGCGCTCGGCAATGCTCGACGATCTGCGCGAGGATTTGCGCGGCCGTATAGTCGATAGCGATGATGCTGCTGGATTCCAGGACGACGAGATGCGGCGGCGGCTCGTGGCGATCGATCGCCTCGAGCACGCCTCGCCTGAATTCATACGCGTTCAAAAAGGATAAGGGCGCCTGAAAGGCGATGACGACGACGCCCGGAAGCGTTTCACCCTTCGATCCGGAACTGGGCGCCCACCAGATCGAGGTGCCTGGAACCCTCTCGAACTCGATGGCGCGAGCCCGCGTGTTGCTCCACATGCCGTGCAGCAGCGACAGGACGATACCGAGCGCAACGCCGGTTTCCGTCGGCAGGACGATGATCGCGATCATCGTGATGACGACCAGACAGAATTCGCCGAAGGTTCGGCGGTAGATCTGGGCAATGACCGGAACACGGAAGATGCGCAAAGCGATGAACAGGAGAATGCCGGCAAGGGCTGCCTGCGGCACCCGTGCCAACAGCCCGGCCCCGAAAGTCAGGAGGCTGAGCACGACCGCGGCGGCCACCAAGCCGGAAACTTGCGACCGCCCGCCGGTTTCCTCGACGATTGCCGTCCTCGGCGGACTGGCATTTACCGGGAACGCGCCGATCAGCCCGGCCAGAATGCTCCCGGCCCCAATCCCGATGAAGTCGCGATCCACCGATGGCGGCCGGTCGCCATCCGAGACGAACGACCGTGTCGTCGCGGCCGTTTGCACCATCGTGACAAGGGCAACGATAAGGGCCAGCGGCACGAGCTGAGGCAGTTCGTCGAACCCTGTCGCCGGCAGGGCGATCGCCGGCAATGCACCCGAAACGGTTCCCACAACCGCGACTCCGAGAGGCTCGAGACCGAACCAGGCGACGGAGATCGTGGCAGCGAAAAGGCCGATCAAGGCGCCGGGAACGCGCGTGCTGATCCGGTCGGACCCAAGGGTCAGGGCCAGCACGCTCAGGCCGATCGCGGCCGAAGGGAGGTTCGTTTGCGGGAGCTCGTCCGCGAGGATGCCGACGCGGTGGATCAGGCTGCCGTCAGGCGGCGGAACTCCGAGAAGGCCGGGCAGCTGCGAGACGATGATGTGAATGGAGATCCCGGCTAGAAACCCCGTCGTCACGGGAACGGACAGCAGATCCGCGATCCAGCCGAGGCGTAGCAATCCGCCGACAACGAGCATGCCGCCGACGAGCAACGCCAAGGTCGCAGCCAACACCGCATAATGCGGCGTTCCAGCCGCCGCCAGCAGCGCCAGGCCGCTCGCGAAGATCGGCGTGATGGTCGAATCCGCGCCGGCGGACAGGAAGCGATTGGCCCCTAACATGGCGAAGGCAAGGGAGCCGGCGGCAAACGCCCAAAAGCCGATTTCCGGGGAAAACCCGCCCAATCGGGCGGTCGCCATCTGTTCCGGTATCGCGATGGCGGCCAGCGTCAGTCCGGCGACAAGGTCTTGCGGAAGCATGCCCGGCCGATAGCCGGAGAGCGATGTGAAAAGCGGCCAAGCCCGGGCAACGGGTGCCGATCTCTCTTCCGATGCCGGCACGGGATTCGGCATGTGGCGGGAATCCTTCTTACATCGACCCATCGGCGATTCGACGGTGGCGCCTGCCGAGCGCCAACCCGACTGCGCATCAGGGCGCGACGGGCTTCCGCGCTTCCAGCGCCATCGCAATCAGGGAGGCGCCTCCGAAGAGCATGTCGATACCGACCAGCAGGCCCAGCACCCAGACGAGCGTGCCCGGTAAGCCGGCTATGACAATGACGGCCAGGACCAGATCAACCACACCATTGAACATGATCCATTCCCATTTACCCGAGAGCTCGCGCCGATGGGCGAAGCCGAGGATGATCATGAGAAGTCCGTCGACGATGAAATAGACGATCAGCACATAGGTCAGCGTGACCAGGCTCGTGAGCGGGTCCCACAGCAGGACGCCGCCGGCACCGACGGCCATCAGCGCCGAGAACAGCGACCACCAATAGCCGGGAGCCTGCTTTGCCCGGATCGTGAAGATCAGGCCGGCGATCCCCGCGACCAGGAAGAGCCAGCCGAGCAATACCGTCGCCACGAGGCCGGCAAGCGGCGGCAGAATGATCGCGGCGAGGCCGAGCAGGCTCAGGAGGATCCCCTCGCCCAGGAAGGTGCGCCAATGACGGTGGAGAGCGCGTTGGACGCCGGAGGGCAGCGCGGATTCTGTCGAGGGCTGGGACGGGAACATGATTTATCCTTGTCGGTTATCCGAACGAGATTGCGCTGCGCTCGGGCTCCCGGGCGGCAACATAAGCATTGGTGCCGGCAGCCGGGGCATTCGAACGCAGCTCCCTAAAGCTTCAGCGCGCGCAGCCGCAGCGCGTTCACGATCACCGACACGGAGCTGAGCGACATCGCGAGCGCGGCGACGATCGGATTGAGGAGGAGCCCGAAGCTCGGGTAGAGAACCCCTGCGGCAATCGGGATGCCGATCACATTGTAGGCGAACGCGAACACCAGGTTTTGGCGGATATTTCGCATCGTCGCCCGGCTGAGGACCACCGCGCGCGCAATGCCCGCGAGGTCACCCTTCACCAGGGTGATCCCGGCGCTCTGAATGGCGACCTCGGTCCCCGTTCCCATGGCGATACCGACCGCGGCTTCAGCCAAGGCCGGAGCGTCATTGACCCCATCGCCAGCCATGGCGACGATACGCCCCTCGGCTGTCAGCGTCTTGACGATGCGGTTCTTGTCCTGCGGCAAGACATCGGCTTCGACCTCCTCGATGCCAAGCTTGCGGGCAACGGCATCGGCGGTTGTTTTGTTGTCGCCGGTAAGCATCACGATCCGAATGCCGTCGCTCCGAAGACGGTCGAGCGCCGCCGGCGTCGTTGGCTTGATCGGGTCGGCAATGGCGATGATGCCGCCGGGCTTGCCGTCCACCGCGAGAAAGAGGGCGGTCGCCCCATCGCCGCGAAGCTCGTCGGCCTTGGGCTCGAGATCGCCGAGCGCGACGCCCAGGTCCGTCATCAGCTGCGCGTTGCCCAACGCCACGGCCTCGCCGCCGACCTTGCCGGTGACGCCCTTACCGGTGACGGAGGCGAAATCCGTCGCCTCCTGAATTGATTCATTGCGATCGCGCGCGGCGGAAACGATGGCCGCGGCGAGCGGATGTTCGCTGGATCGCTCGAGACTGGCTGCCAGGCGCAGAATCTGGGCCTCCGACAGTCCGGCGGTTGGAACGATGGCCGTCACCTTCGGCTTGCCTTCTGTCAGCGTACCGGTCTTGTCCACCACCAGGGTGTCGACCTTTTCCATGCGCTCGAGCGCCTCGGCCGACTTGATCAGGACGCCGGCCCCGGCGCCTTTGCCGACGCCCACGCCGATCGACATCGGCGTCGCCAGGCCAAGCGCACAGGGGCAAGCGATGATGAGCACGGAGACCGCCGCAATCAGGGCGTACGACAATGCGGGAGCGGGACCCAGAAGGGCCCAGGCAACGAACGCGATGACGGCCGCGACCAGCACACCCGGGACGAAGTAGCCCGACACCGTGTCGGCCATGCGCTGAATGGGCGCCCGGCTCCGCTGCGCCTCGGCGACCATCGTCACGATGCGCGCGAGCATGGTGTCGGCGCCGATCTTGTCGGCGCGCATGATCAGGGAGCCGGTGCCGTTCACCGTGCCTCCGATGAGCTTGTCCCCGGGCTGCTTGGCGGCGGGCATCGATTCACCGGTGACCATCGCCTCATCGACGGCGCCCTTTCCCTCGAGCACTTCGCCATCGACCGGCACGCCGTCGCCGGGTCGCACCCGGAGACGGTCGCCGACCTGCACCAGTTCGAGCGCCACTTCCTCGTCCTCGCCTCCAACCCTCAGACGGTGCGCCGTCTTGGGCGCCAATTTGAGCAAGGCTCGGATCGCGCCGCCGGTTTGCTCGCGGGCACGTAATTCCAGCACCTGGCCCAGCAAGACGAGAACGGTAATCACCGCGGCGGCTTCGAAGTAGACCGAGACCGTGCCGCCCATCCCACGGAACCCGGCTGGGAACAGTCCCGGCGCGAAGGTCGCAAAGAGGCTGTAGAGGTAAGCGGCGCCCGTACCGAGCGCGATCAGGCTGAACATGTTCAGGCTGCGGTGCAGAACCGACTGCCAAGCGCGTTCGAAGAATGGCCACCCGGCCCACAGGACGACCGGGGTGGACAGAACGAACTGGACCCAGACGGATATGCGCTCCGGGACCAGATCATGCAGTCCGAGGGCTGGAATATGGCCGCCCATTTCCAGGATGAAGACCGGCAAGGCCAGGGCCAAGCCGATCCAGAACCGCCGGGTCATATCGACGAGTTCCTGGTTCCGACCGACATCCGCCGTCGCCGCGACCGGCTCCAGGGTCATCCCGCAGATGGGGCAATTGCCTGGCTTCGCCTCCCGGATCTGCGGATGCATCGGACAGGTGTAGAGGACGGCCGCCTTGTCCGGGACCGGAAGCACCGTCGATGCCGGCGCCTTAGCGCGATGATCATTCATGACTGCCTACCGCTTCATCGTTCTTGGTTTGGCGCCAAGCGACGCGACTCCTTACGCAAACCCGAGCCGTTATCGATCGAGCCGCTGGACGGAACATTGATGCAGCTCAATCCTCTGCTAAACCGATCTGGGCTGACGAGTGGCGTTTCACCTTCTCAGAGCGATGGCGTGGTGGCGAACCCTTGCTGCGGGCGCGCCGCCGGCGGCAATTCCGTCGTCAGAAAGCCGGGCCCGAGCCGTGCGGCGAAGAAACCAACCGATCGGGCTTGGCAGACTTGTTCCTGCCGGTCCTCACGGCTTGATCCGCTTGATGCCGTAATGGACTAGGAACTTTTCATCATAGGCGCCATCCGGCATGACGGCCGGATCGTAGCGCGGACCGTCTTTGATCTTCTGACAATGGACATCGACATGGATCGACTCGTCGGCCCAGTCGATCTCCGTTACCGAGCGCGGCGAGACCAGGATCTTCTCGCCGGGCCACCAGTTCCGGGTGTCGACGACGAGATAGCGGATGCTCCAGTCGGCATCATCCACCAGGAAACTCTCGACATGGCCGATTTCGCCGTCGGTCGCATGAATGTGATATCCGGTGACGGCGGCGATGCTGCGCAGATGCGGATCGCCCGGAACGTCGGGTTCAGATTCGACGGCCGGGCCCATCGGCGATAGGAAGAGCGGCTCGACGAACGGTATCGCCATGGTGTTGCTGAGCGGCACGTCGCTACCGACCGGATATGGCGTCCAGCGGTAATAATGCGAGATTTTTGCCTCGTCCTGCCGGGATACGGGCTGCGCCGTGTCGACATCCGGCCCGTCCTTGACCTGTTGCCTGGTCAATTTGACCGGAAAGCTGCGCAAGGCCCGATCGGGTTGCCCCAGGACCGAGAGTGGCAGAAGAACCTTGCGGCCGGTGAGCCAATGGCCGGTATCGACCACGAGCCATCGAACCACCCAGCCGATATCCTCGAACAGCAGGTCGCTCACAGTGCCGATGTCGCCGTCGGTCGCTTCGATCGCGTAGCCTTGGAGAGATGACGCGTCCCACAACATTGCTTGCTCCCTATGGTTGCCGAGCCGTGCCGATCGAGATGTCCGTGAATGGATCAGCCGTATTCCCCTGCCTCATACGGTCAAGGGAAGCTCCTTTACGAGCGGTGCCCGAATGGCACCGTTGGCAGCAGGCACCTTGCCGGCTTTGTCCAAGATCTCGATGAACGGTTTGAGCAGGTCGATCGGCATTGGAAAGACGACGGTGGAATTCTGCTCGGCGCCGATCTCGGCCAGCGTCTGCAGATAGCGCAGCTGCATCGCGGCCGGGCTGCTGCCCAGGATCCGGGCGGCGTCGACCAGGGTTTGCGAGGCTTGGAACTCGGCTTCGGCATGGATAATCTTGGCCCGCCGGTCTCGTTCCGCCTCCGCCTGCTTGGCGATGGCGCGTACCATGTTGTCCGTGAGCTCGACGGTTCTGATCTCGACGTTGCTCACTTTGATGCCCCAGGTTTCGGTTTGCGTGTCGAGGATGCTCTGCACGTCGGTGCTGAGCTTCTTGCGCTCCGAGAGCATCTCGTCGAGCTCATGCTGCCCCAGCACCGCGCGCAGCGTCGTCTGAGCCAGCATGTTCGTGGCGGGCAGATAGTCCTGAACGCGAATGATCGCGCGCTCCGGATTGACGACGTTGAAATAGAGCACCGCGTCGACCTTCATCGAGACGTTGTCACGGGAGATCACGTCTTGGCTGGGTATCTCGATGACCTGGATGCGCAGATCTACACGCACCATTTCCTGGACGAAGGGGATCAGCAGCACCAGGCCGGGGCCTTTTACCCTCTGAAACCGTCCGAGCGTGAAGACTACGGCCCGTTCGTATTCACGCAGGATCCTCACGCTCGTCGTGATCAGCAGGAAGCCCAAGATCGCCGCAAACGGAACGACGTAGAAAATTGAGAAGGACAAGGCTTGGACCTTTCAGGATCAAGGAAGCCGATCTCCGTCCCAAACGTCGAGACGAAGCTGCCGACGGCATGATCCGTGCGTCGGGCGATGTCGGCCGGAACTGGTCCGACGGACGTGAAGGCGAAAGCGGCAATATGGTTAATACCAGCGGCCGATGCCGGCCCGGTAGCATCGGAAAATACCTATGTCGCCGCTGACTTACCGCCGATCCCTCGCAATCGGGACCGCCCAGCCGGCGGCGGGCACGCGCTCGTCAAAAATGTCGCCCGGCATCAGCCCAATGACGGTCTCCACCGAAATTCGCGAGCAGGGACTGCACCGCGGCGATCCCGGCCGCTGCGTTCGATACCGCGAAATGGCGATGCTCGGACCAGAGCCAACTGTCGTTGGGCCCAAAACCAAGTGCGCGCCACGAGATATATCTCGACTTTCTTGATCCAGAAACGCGCCGGCGCGGTGTGCCGAGCCTCGATATCGGCACAGTAGTCGGCACAGAGGCGCCGGTTCGTTCCCGGCGGCATCGCGAGCCAGATTCGGCACCATGCCGAAAAAGATATATTTTTTAATGACTTGAAGTGGGGTGGCGGAGGGGATGGGATTCGAACCCACGATAGGTGTTTTGCACCTATAACGGTTTAGCAAACCGCCGCCTTCGGCCACTCGGCCACCCCTCCACCGATTGAGTGGGCTTATCACACGGCGTTTGTAGCTCCGTTCTAGAGAGCCGGCTTCGGCCTGTCAACGAGGCCCGGATCGAGATGCCGCAATTTATCGGGATCGCGGACGATATAGGGCGCCGTCCCCCTCCCCGCCGACACCTCGCAGGCCGCAATCATGACGCCGCCATCGGCCTCGATCGCAGTGAATCCGGCCAAGCCGTTGATCCTGGCCGGATCTCGCGGAACGACGCGCCCCGCTGCGTGCGGGCGAGGCCGAGGATGAAGCGGGCGATCCTGCGCCGGCGCCGGTCAGTTCAACGCCGCGGCGGTTTCGTCGGCGGCGGGCAGTTCGCCTCGATGCATTTCAGCAGCACCTCGATATTGAGCCCGGCCGCGCGCAGCTGCTCCAGCAGCTTGCCGCTGATCAGGCCGCCGGCGATCGCGCAGCGCAGGATGGCGCACCAATGGTCCGCGCCGCCGTCCCCGGTCTGGGGTGGATTGTTGGCGCCGGCATAGACGGCGGCGCTCAGCGTCTGCTCGCGCTGGAACGAGACGCCCTGGAAAGTCGTGCCGAGCGCGCGCACGCGGATGGTGTAGAGCCCCGGCAGGCTGGTCGGGAAGGCGCCGGCGAAGCGTCCGGCCTCGGCCTCGTCCATCGCCAGCACGAATCCGCTGCCGTCCGGCCGCGTGACATCGGCCCAGCAGCGGGCGCGATGATCGACCGGCACCTGATATTCGCTGAGGCTCGCCAGCACCGTCACGGTGGCGCCGGGCTCGAACCCGCTCTGCACCGCGCGCGCCTGGAAATCGAGGTTGGAATAGCAATGGACGACCACGTCGTAGGGTATGCCGCCGCCGACGGCGACGGCGCCCGCGACGAAATCCTGGCGATTATCGACCTCGAGCCGGGGCTTGCCGAGCTTCAGCAACACGTTCCATTGCCCGGCATGGCTGCCGGCGGCGCGGGCGGGATCGGCCGGCAGCGACAGCCGGTAATAGGCCATGCGCCCGGCCTGCACATAATGCATGTTGGTCAGCGTCATGGGCGAGGCGGTCGTGAAGATCTCGCCGTCCGGTGTCTCGAGCCCGAACTCGATCAGCCCCGGCACCGGCGTCAGCAGGAAGACATCGAGCCCGTACTCCGTCTCGGCCACCTGGAACGGAATGCGATGCACCGCCCCCGCTGTCAGCACGCCGTGCGGGTCGAGCACGATATTGGCGTTGGTGATGCCGGCCAGCACCTGCAGGAAGTATTTGTTGAGTCGGGCCGCCTGGTCGCTGGTGAGCGTGCCGGTGATCAGCAGATAGCCGTTATGGCCCTGGGTCAGCGTGTTCAGCGCCACGGTGCTGATATTTTCCGGCTGGCCGAGGCCGATGGCGAAGGTGTTGGCGGTAATGCTGCTGCCGACGGCCGACAGCAAGGGTGCGGTATTCTCCTCGCCGTCGGTTAGCACCAGCATCGAGGTCACGTCGTAATGCGGTGTACCCAGCGCCTGCGCCGCGTCGAGCGTGCCCTTGCCCGCGACCACGCCGGCGCCGATCGAGGTGCTACCGGCGGGATCGAGCTCGGCGCCGGAAATATGCCCGATCGCGGCGATCCGCCCGGCGCCCAGCAGCGGCACGCCGACATTGGTCACCGGCATCAGCGCCTGGGCGGTGTCGTCGAAGCGCACGACCGACAGGCCGTCGCCATCCAGCATGGCGTTGATGAAGATGCTCGCCGCCTCGCGCAGCTTGCCGACCTTGGTCGTGCCGTCGCCGGCATCGTCGGCCATGCTACCGGAATGGTCGAGCACCAGCGCCACAGCGCTCTTCGGCCGCGCCACGGTATTGGCGGCGATGTTGATGACCCAGCTCTGCCCGGTCTCGTCGCAATGCACCGTGACGCTGCCGCTGGCATGGGCGCCCGCCACGGTCGAGACATAGGAGAGCCAGAGCCGGGCCTCGGCGATCGGGTCGGCGTCGTTGGCGCTGACCGAGACGACCGTGCCGAGCGGCGTGCCGAAGCCGCCCGTGGGGCCGGCGGTGATGCGGAAGGTGCGGGTGGCGCAAGTCACCACCTCGAACACGATCGCCCGATATGTGGTGACGCCCGTGCCGCCCAGCCCTTCGGGGATATTGGTGAAGGCGATGCTGGGTGTGTCGAGGATGATCGATTCCGCCGGCAGGTGCGGCGCCAGCGTGTCACGGATCACCTGCTGGCAGACCGCGCAGAAGGGCTGGCCGAGCTGGCGCATCCGGCAATTGAAGGAAGGCCGGTAACAGCCGCAATGGAAATACCCCGCCCCCTCATAGGCGCCGACATAGGTCGCGGCCTTGGGATTGGCCTGGCTGTCCTGCTTGGTGCAATCGGCATTCGTGGTCGTCGGCAGCGTGTCGGTCGCGGAGGTCAGCTGCGACTTCCATTTGATCGTGTTGCGATCGGTATTGGCGGTGATGTTGGGCTGCGACGGTTCCGAGCCGGAGAAATGATCACGGCCCGTCTCGCCGGAGACGCAAGTATAGCAATCATATTCATCGGCGAAGCCGAAGGCGAGATGCCCCATCTCATGGAGCGCGATCTCGGCCGAGCTGGACGCGGTCGAAAGCTTGGCGACGCGCCCGTCGCTGGAGCCGCCATATTCGCTGGTATTGACGATCACCATGATGATGTGCGCTTCGGGCACCTGCGCCACGGCCAGATCGTGCGCCGTATCGTCGTTGCAGGTCAGAAGCCGCCGCGTGCCGCCGTCACCGCAGAAGGTCGCGTCGAAATAGGTGCGCGGTGTCGCACCCGAGCCGGTCGTGCCGTCGCCACAGGTGCCGGGATCGTCGGCGCCGCTGTCGGTCGAGACCACATCGATGCGGAAGAAATTGATGCCGCACCAGAGATCGGTATAGGGCGCGGTCGACCGCAGCAGATCGATGAAGCCCTGCACGTCGGTCGCGTACTTCGCCATCTCGGTCGATTGATAGCCGTCGCCGAGCATGACGATGTTGTAGCGTTGCGCGTTCGAGCCGTGATCGACGATCTTATGGGTGCCGAGCACATATCCGTCGGATGTGGTCATGGCGTCGTTCCCTGCCCCGGCTGATGGTTGCGGACAGAATCCGGCATTCCGGCACGCATGCATGCCGGTCGGCCTTCGCCCTGCTTCGATGCCGACTATCTCGGCTTTGTCTGCCGTTCCTGCTCGATCGCCAGCTTGCGCAGCTGCGCCAGCGGGAATCGGGCGAGCTGCCGGCTGGCACGGCGCGCTTCCTCGGGCTTGCCGTGCGTCCCGTGAAGAATGAAATCCTCGGCCGCCGGCAGATCGGGCACGATCATGTCGAACCTGGCCTCCTTGCGCGTATTGGGCGCGCGCCGGATCTTGCCGCCCTTCTCATCGTCGAAGACTTCGATCCCCTCGGGCAGCGGGTCACGAAGCGCGCGGTGATAGAGCACCGCCCCCTTCTCGTCCCTGAGCTCGAACCAGAATCCCACCTGCTGCTCGCCGGGCGCCCCCGGCAGCGACGCCGACGCCCGCATGGCGACGCGCTGCGTGCCGACCAGCTCGACATGGCTTTCCTGGATCTGGAAAGTCAGCCGGAACGAATAAGTGTAGGGAACGGGCACCGAAGCGACGTGATGCGTGGACATGTCGATCCCCCGAGCGGCGGGTGGTCCCACACTCCGGACAGTCGCGGCGGCAGACCATCATGAGTTCAGGCGGAAGCGGGAAGCAAAACGCTGTCCCGCCGAAATGACATCCCAAGTAAATGCCAAACAAGCGATGTTAATTTAGCATCGCTATCGTCCCCGGACAAGCGAAATAGGCGAGCCGAAAATCATTGCCGCAACTCAACCGGCATTAATTGAGCTTTTCTTTCGCCGCCCAAGAACGGATCCTATGGAGACTTACAACCGATAAGGAAGCTTCCCGGCGCCATTGCACCGGGAACGGTCCCGATCAGCCGGCGAGCTTCTGCTTCAGGAGCTCGTTCAGCATCGCCGGATTGGCCTTGCCCTGGGTTGCCTTCATCACCTGGCCGACGAAGAAGCCGAACAGCTTGTCCTTGCCGCCGCGATATTCGGCGACCTTGTTCTGGTTGGCCGCGATCACCGCATCGATGGCGCCTTCGATGGCGCCGGTATCGGTGACCTGGCGCAGCCCCTGTTCCTCGACGATGGCGCCGGCGGACTTGCCGGTCTCGACCATGGCGGCGAACACATCCTTGGCGATCTTGCCCGAGATGGTGTTGTCGGCGATGAGGTCGATCATCTCGCCGAGCGAAGCTGCCGAGACCGGCGATGCCTCGATGCCGAGACCGCGCTTGTTGAGCGCGCCGAAGAGATCGCCCGTGACCCAGTTGGCGGCGAGCTTGGCGTCGCGGCCCCGGGCCACATCCTCGAAGAACGCGGCCACCGCCTTCTCGGCCACCAGCACGCCGGCATCGTAGGGCGAGAGCTTGTAGTCGGCGACGAAGCGCGTCTTCTTCGCGTCCGGCAACTCGGGCAGGCCGGATTTGAGCCCGTCGACCCATTCCTGCTTCAGCACCAGCGGCAGCAGGTCGGGATCGGGGAAATAGCGGTAATCATGCGCCTCTTCCTTGGAGCGCATGGTGCGGGTAATGCCGCGGCCGGAATCGAACAGCCGCGTCTCCTGGACGATCGTGCCGCCTTCCTCGATGATCTCGATCTGCCGGCGCGCCTCGTATTCGATCGCCTGCATGACGAAGCGGATCGAGTTGACGTTCTTGATCTCGCAGCGCGTGCCGAGCGGATCGCCCGGCCGGCGCACCGAGACGTTGCAGTCGCAGCGCATGGAGCCTTCCTCCATGTTGCCGTCGCAGGTGCCGAGATAGCGCAGGATCGAGCGCAGCTTCTTGAGATAGGCCCCCGCCTCCTCGGCCGAGCGCATGTCCGGCTCGGACACGATCTCCATCAGCGCCACGCCGGAGCGGTTGAGGTCGATATAGCTCTGGGTCGGATGCTGGTCGTGCAGGCTCTTGCCGGCATCCTGCTCCAGATGCAGGCGCGTGATCCCGACCGTGCGGACCGAGCCGTCCGGCATGTCGAGATGGATCAGCCCCTTGCCGACGATCGGCTGGGTGAACTGCGAGATCTGATAGCCCTGCGGCAGGTCGGCGTAGAAATAATTCTTCCGGTCGAACACCGAGACGAGGTTGATCTGCGCTTCGAGGCCGAGCCCGGTCTTCACCGCCTGCTCGACGCACATCTCGTTGATCACCGGCAGCATGCCGGGGAAGCCCGCATCGACCGGCGAGACCTGGCTGTTGGGATCGGCACCGAAATCGGTGGCGGCCCCGCTGAACAGCTTCGATTTCGAGATCACCTGGGCATGGACCTCGAGGCCCAGCACGATCTCCCACTTGCCGGTGCGGCCTTCGACCAGCAGATCCTCGCGGGCGCTCATCAGGCGGCTCCCTTGCCGAAATCACTCTTCGGCCGCGCGGTGAAATTGGCGGCCGTCTCCAGGACGCCGCCGACGCGCAGCATGGTCGCCTCGTCGAAGGCGCGGCCGATCACCTGCAGCCCGAGCGGCAACCCGTCGGCGCTCAGGCCGGCCGGCACCGACATGCCGGGCAGGCCCGCGAGATTGACCGGCACGGTGAATACGTCGTTCAGATACATCGCCAGCGGATCGTCCATCTTCTCGCCCAAGGCAAAGGCGGCCGAGGGCGCCGTCGGCGTCAGGATCGCGTCGACCTTCTCGAAGGCCGCGTCGAAATCGCGCGCGATCAGCGTGCGCAGCCGCTGCGCCTTCAGATAATAGGCGTCGTAATATCCAGCCGACAGCACATAGGTGCCGATCAGCACGCGCCTTTTCACCTCGGCGCCGAAGCCTTCGGCGCGCGTGTTCTCATACATCTCGCCCAGCGTGTCGCCCGGCACGCGCAGCCCGAAGCGCACGCCGTCATAGCGCGCGAGGTTGGCCGAGGCCTCGGCCGGCGCGATGATGTAATAGGTCGGCAGCGCGTATTTGGTCATGGGCAGGCTGATCTCGACCGGCACGGCGCCCGCCGATTTCAGCCAGTCGATGCCCTGCTGCCAGAGCGCGTCGATCTCGGCCGGCATGCCGTCGACCCGGTATTCCTTGGGAATGCCGATGCGCAGGCCGCGGACGTCGCCGGTCAGCGCCGCCTCGAAATCCGGTACATCCATCGGCGCCGAGGTCGAATCCTTGGGGTCGTGGCCGCACATGATCTTCAGCATCAGCGCCGCGTCGCGCACGCTGCGCGTCATCGGCCCGGCTTGGTCGAGCGAGGAGGCGAAGGCGACGACGCCCCAGCGCGAGCAGCGGCCATAGGTCGGCTTCACCCCGACGATGCCGCAGAAGCCGGCGGGCTGGCGGATCGAGCCGCCGGTGTCGGTACCGGTCGCGGCGAGTGCTATGCGCGCGGCCACGGCAGCGGCCGAGCCGCCCGAGGAGCCGCCCGGCACCAGCGGCCGGTTGTCGCCCTGCCGCGTCCAGGGATTATGGACCGCACCGTAATAGCTCGTCATGTTCGACGAACCCATGGCGAACTCGTCCATGTTGAGCTTGCCGAGGCACACCGCCCCCGCCTGCCACAGCTTGGACGTGATCGTCGATTCATAGGGCGGCTTGAAGCCGTCCAGGATATGCGAGCCGGCCGTGGTCAGCACGTCCTTGACGCAGAACAGATCCTTGATCGCGATCGGCAGGCCTTCGAGCGGGCCGCCCTCGCCGCGCGCCAGCTTCTCGTCGCTGCGATAGGCCTCGCCCAGCGCCTTTTCCGGCGTTTCGGTGATGAAGGCGTTCAACGGCCGCGCGGCCTCGACCGCGGCGATATGCGCCTCGGCGAGCTCGACCGCCGAGAATTCCTTGCGGCGGAGTCCCTCGCGCGCCGTGGTCAGGGTGAGATCGGTCAGCACCGTCATTACTCGACCACCTTCGGCACGGTGAAGAAGCCATGCGCCGCACCGGGCGCATTGCGCAGGATCTCGTCGGCGCGATCGCCGTCGGTCACGGCGTCCGTCCGCATCGGCAGGGTCAGATGCTCGACGCTGGTCATGGGTGCCACGCCTTCGGTGTCGATCTCGCTCAGTTGCTCGACCCAATCCAGGATCTTGTTCAATTCCCGCCCGACCGCTTCGCGATCGGCCTCGGGAACCTTGATACGGGCGAGCGTGGCGATCCGCGCCACGGTGGCCTTGTCCAGCGACATGGAGTAAACCTCGAACTCGTCCGGGCGCCGGCCCAGGCTTGTAAAAAGAGCGCGGAAGCTAACACCCGACATGCCCATCCGCAACCCCACGGAGCTTAAGGCGCTTTTGGTCCCGGGCCAACGGCTGATGGGCATCGATCTCGGCACCAAGACGATCGGCCTGGCGATCTCCGACACGCTGCTCATGATGGCGAACCCGCTGAAGACGCTGCCGCGCGGGCGCCTCAGCGACGATGCCGCTTCCCTGCAGCGCCTGCGCCGCGAGCATAATATCGGAGCACTCGTCATCGGTCTGCCGATCAATATGGATGGCAGCGAGGGGCCGCGCGCCCAATCGACGCGCACCTTCGCCCGCAATCTCCTCGATATCGACGATCCGATCATCGGCTTCTGGGACGAGCGCCTGAGCACCGCAGCCGTCACGCGCGGCATGATCGAGGCCGATCTCACCCGCAAGCGTCGCGGCGAGCTCGTCGACCGCGCCGCCGCCGCCTACATCCTCCAGGGTGTGCTCGACCGGCTCGCCTATATGGGGCGGACGGAGGGGGCGTAGTCGGTGCTCCGCGAGCGCGATGATTTCGACAATCTACGCGGACCGGGCGTACCGAAGTAGCGCCCGGTCCATCTCCGGATCAGCCCGCTTTCCGGACCTGCATGGGCGGGAAGCTGGGGTCGAGATCGGTCTTGAAGGTGTTATTGAACAGGTTGGTGATGAAGCTGAACGCGGTCTCGGCGACGATGTCGATGATCTGCGCGTCGGTGAATCCGGCGGCGCGGACCGCCTCGATGTCGGCGTCTTCGATGTGGCCGCGGTTCTTGGCGACCTTGTAGGCGAACTGCAGGGCGGCGTCCGCTTGCGGGTCGGTGGAGTGACCCTCGCGGTTCAGCTCCAGGTCATCCGCCTCCAGACCGTTCAGCTTCGAGGCGAGATAAGTGTGGGCCGTCAGGCAGTAGCTGCAGCCATTCACCTCGGCCGTCATCACGTGGATGCGCTCTCTGGTCTTGTGGCCGAGGCTCTTGCCGAGGGTGGCGTGCATGTCGGCGATCGCCTTCAGGGCGTCGGGGGATTGCGAGATCAGGGCGAAGAAGTTCGGAACGACGCCGAGGACCTTCACGTAGTTCTGAAGGATCGGCTGAGCTTTGGCGGGAGCTTCTTCTATGGTGGGGACGGCGATACGGGACATGATGTTTCTCCTGTGCAACCGAGCCACAGCGGCTTCGGTGAGGAGAAGGTGCCTCCTTTCGCTGGATATAATAATGCGCCCATACTGAGAGTGTAACTTTCATCCAATGGAAGAAGAGGATGCGCACCGAATGACGGAGCTACCGTCGCTCGCCGCGACCTCACCCCAGCTGCGACAGGGCCGATCGCAATTGGCTGGCGGCGAAATCCAAGAAGACGCGCATCTTTTGCGGCAACAGCCCGCGCGCCGCATGGACGAGATGAACCGGGATCGCATCCACGTCGAACGCCTGCAGGACCCGGATCAGCCTCCCCGCCCTGAGCTCTTCCGCACAGTGATACCGATATACCCTGGTAAAGCCGGTATGCCGGAGGGCAGCCTGAACGGCGGCCTCCGCCGAGGTCACCGACAAACGTGGCACGATCGTGACGCCGAACTCGCGCTTGGTGGCCGGATCTTGGAAGGACCAGCTCGTGGTGGCGGGTCCGGCGAAAATCACGCACGGGAGTTTTTCCAACTCTCTCGGATGCTTCGGCACGCCATGAGCCGCCAGCAAGCCCGGCGAGGCGCACACTAATGTTTCCATGGAGCCGACGCGGGTCGCGATCATGCTGCTGTCGGGCAATGCTCCCAGGCGGACCGCCATATCGACGTGTTCGTCGTACAGATGAAGATTGTGATCCGATAAGAGCAACCGGACATTGATGTCCGGGTAGGCAGCAAGGAAATCGGTGACGATTGGTAGAATATATGTCTGGCCAAACAGAACGGGCGCCGTCAGGACGAGTTCACCCCGCGGCGCCGCGTATTCGCCGGATGCAGCGCGTTCGACTTCGTCAATCTCCTCCATGATGCGCTTCACGCTGGCGACATAGCTTTGACCCGCGTCCGTTAGGGTCAGCTTGCGCGTCGAGCGGTGCAGCAGCTTCGTCCCAAGATGTGCTTCGAGTTCGCTCACCTTTCGGCTGATCGTCGGCAACGGCATGTTCAGTGCCTTCGCCGCCGCTGTGAGGCTGCCCTTTTCGACGTGAGCAGCACGATCGTCATCGCCTCTAATCGGTCCATCGCTTCTTCCACTCGTTGGAAGTCATGCCCTTTGAACCGGTAAACTATTCCCGTGGACGCGACACTGCAATTGGAGCGCCTGACCTTGCCAGCGGAAGGCCATATCCGAACCTCGACAGCGAGCGCGAAGAGTTCGCCCTACACCTCTCAGCCGCGCCGTTTTGCGAATTTGAGATCGCCGATCCTCGACACGATGGTCTTCAGAAGCGGCGATTGATTGGTTTCGACATATCCGAGCGAGAGATCGATCGTCGGCGGCACCCCGGCGAGCGGCCGGCTGACGATCGTCGGCGGCAGCAGGTTTCGCGCATAGAGCGGCATCAAGGCGATGCCGCCGGTCGACCCGACCAGGGACATCGCCATCGAGAGATTGTCGACATAGTGGTTCGGCGTGAGATCGACGCCGATCCGCGTGCTGTAGGCATCGGTTACCGCGCGCAGTGCCGGGGATTTATCGTGGGGCACGCCGACGAGTTGCTCTCCGGCGATGTCCTCGGGACCGATCGCGTCGCGGGCCGCCAGGCGATGATCCGCCGGCATGAGCACGATCAGCGGCTCGTCGATCAGCGGCGTGAAGACGATCCCGGGCGCATTCCGCTCACGGCGAAGGAAGGCGAGGTCGATCTTCCCCCGCATCAGCCCGTCGGCGAGATCGGGCGATGACAGGCTGTGGATGACGACCTCTGTGTTGGGCAGTTCGTCCCGGATGATCGCCATCACGGCCGGCAGCCACTCGAACTCGTGACCGGTCAGGAAACCCAGCGCGAACACCGCCTTGGCCGGTGACGCGGCGCGCCGCGTCGCCGTGATCGCCGCCTCGATCTGAACCAGCACGCTGCGCGCATGGTCGAGAAACACGCGGCCGGCGGCCGTCAGCTCGACTCCTCGGGCGCTGCGGATCATCAGCTCGCAGCCGAGCTCGGCTTCAAGGTCGCGCATCTGCCGGCTGAGCGACGGCTGTGCTGTGTGCAATCGCTTCTCCGCCGCGACGGTGAGACTGCCTTCCTCGGCGATGGCGATGAAATAGCGAAGATGGCGCAGATCCATCGAGCGATGCCTTTGAGGTATCCAACCCCACAAACAAAGTCTTTCTCAAGAAGAAGAGCAAGACCTATTTCTTCTCTTGTTACTGAGACATTCAGCCGAACCGCTCTGCAGCGAACCTCATTCCGCAGGTCGCCAGCCAGACAGTTCAGGCATGGCCCATCAACCTGCTGCATCGAGAGGAATCGATATGAGCACCCCCGTCGTCCTGATCACCGGCGCGCTTACCGGCATCGGCCGCGCCACTGCCCTCGCTTTCGCCAACAAGGGCGCGAAGATCGTTGCTGCCGGCCGTCATGAAGATGCCGGCGCCGCGGTCGCAGCCGAGCTGCGCGCGGCCGGCGCGGAAGCCGAATTCGTCCGCGCCGATGTGCGCCACGACGACGATGTCCGCGCGCTTGTCGACGCGACGGTTAAGCGCTTCGGCCGGCTCGATATCGCCGTCAACGCCGCCGGCTCCGAAGGCAAGCCCGGCCCGGCCGTCGAACAGACCCCGGAAAGCTACGCCGCGACCTTCGACACCAACGTCCTCGGCACCGTCCTCAGCATGAAGCACGAGCTGCGGGCGATGCAGGCGCAGGGCAGCGGCAGCATCGTCAATATCTCGTCGACCTTCGGCCATGAAGGCGCCGCCGGCGCGTCGATCTACGCCGCGAGCAAGCACGCCGTCGAGGGCCTGACCAAGTCCGTGGCACTCGAGGTCGGCACTCTCGGCATCCGGGTCAATGCCGTGGCGCCGGGCCCGATCCAGACCGGCATGCTCGACCGCTTCACCGGCGGTGAGGAGGTCAAGGCCTATCTCGCCTCGCTCAATGCCCAGAAGCGGATCGGCCAGCCCGACGAGATCGCCCGGGCGATCCTCTATATCGCCTCGGACGATGCCAGCTTCGTCACCGGCCACATCCTCACCGTCGACGGCGGCAAATCCGCCGGCTGACCGGCAACCTTCTTTCTCCTTCCGGAGCTCCCCACCATGTCGCCCGACGATCTGAAACTCTATGAATCGAGCGCGTCGCCCAATTCGCGCCGCGTTCGCATCTTCCTGGCCGAGAAGGGCATTTGCGTCTCGCGCATCCCCGTCGACCTCGGTGCCAAGGAGCAGTTCTCCGAGGCCTATGCCAAGATCAACCCGCGCCGGGTCGTCCCGACGCTCGTCCTCGATGACGGGACGGCGATCGGCGAGGTTCCCGCGATCATGCGCTATCTCGAGGAGGCCTATCCGAGCACGCCGTTGCTCGGCGCCTCGCCCAGGGAGAAGGCGCTGGTGACGATGTGGGAGCGCCGGATGGAGCTCGAAGGCTTTGCCGCGGTCATGGAGACCGTCCGCAACAAATTCCGCGGCCTCAAGGGGCGCGCGATCGCCGGCACGCATGATTACGAGCAGATCCCGGCGCTGGTCGAGCGCGGCCTCGAGCGTATCGCGGATTTCTATGCCGATCTCGAAGTGAGGCTCGGCGAAGCGCCCTTCGTCGCCGGCGACCGCTTCAGCGCGGCCGATATCACCGCGGTGGTTGCGGTCGATTTCGCGACCAAGGCGCTGGAGCTGGCGATTCCGGCGGCGAACAGGGCCACCCGACGCTGGTACGATACCGTCATTGCGCGTTCCAGCTTCGGCGCCTGACCCGCTGCGGCCCTGAAAACAACCTGTGAACTCTGGAGGAGCATATCATGAGCAAGCCCGTCATCCTGATCACCGGCGCCCTCACGGGCATAGGGCGCGCCACCGCCCTGGCCTTTGCCGATCAAGGCGTCCGCTTGGTCGTTTCCGGCCGCCGCGATGCGGAAGGTGCCGCACTCGCGGCCGAGCTGCAGGCGCGCAATGTCGAGGCCCGTTTCATCCGCGCCGATGTCCGCCACGAGGATGAGGTCCGCGCGCTCATCGAGCAGACGGTCGGCGCCTTCGGCCGGCTGGACGTCCTGGTCAACAATGCCGGCACCGAGGGCACGCCCGGGCCGGTGACCGAGCAGACCGCCGAGACCTTTACGGCGATGTTCGACACCAATGTGCTCGGCACCTTCTTCGGGATGAAGCACGCGCTGCGGGCGATGCAGGCGCAGGGCAGCGGTAGCATCGTCAACATCTCCTCGACCATGGGCGAGCGCGGCGCGCCGAACATGGCGCTCTACGTCGCCACCAAGCATGCGGTCGAGGGCCTGACCAAATCCGCCGCCATCGAGGCGGCAGCCTTCGGCGTCCGGGTCAATGCCGTGGCGCCGGGCCCGGTCGAGACCGAGATGCTCGACCGCCTGACCGGCTCGCCGGAGAAGAAGCAGGCCTTCTACGCCGCCATCCCGATGAAGCGCGGCGGTCGGCCGCAGGAGGTCGCCGACGCGATCGTCTTCCTCGGCTCGGAAAAGGCGAGCTTCATCACCGGTCAGATCGTGCGCGTCAATGGCGGCAAGACCGCGAGCTGAGTGTTGTCGCAGGGGCTGCGCGACGATGGCGCCGGGAACATCTGCTGACGGAATCGTGCTCGGTTCCCCTTTGGTGCGATCACATTTGACCGTCATCACCGGGCTTTGTCCCGGTGATCCCCGTCTCTCCGTGTGGTACGCAAGCAGCGGCGAGGCGTGGATGGCCGGGACAAGCCCGGCCAAGACGAAGGGAGGCGAGAGGTCTTCGCAAGCGCCCGGATACGCTTCCGTCGAAATGTGAAAGGCTCTAGCGGACCGACGCTTGCCTGTAGGAACGGTTCGAGATCTGTGGTCATCCGAAGCTCTGGCTCGGCGACAGCCCGACTGGAAATCAACAAGCAAACGACGGACAACACCGGCTGGCAAAAGATCTCACGGCCAAACAGGTGCGCCGTCCAGCCCTGCGGTTTCCGGCAGGCCGCAAATCAGGTTCGCATTCTGCACCGCCTGACCGGCCGCTCCCTTGCCGAGATTGTCGACCACGCCCATCGCGATCACCAAGTTGCGCTCTGGATCGGCCGCATAGCTGACGAACGCGAGGTTCGAGCCGGTAGCCCATTTGGTCTGCGGCGGCTTGTCGGTCACGCGGACGAACGCCCGCCCGGCGTAGAAGCGCCGGGCCGCGTCCAAGCACTGGTCCGTGGTGGCGCGGCCGCGGCAGTAAATGGTGGCGAGTACGCCGCGGGTCATCGGCACCAAATGTGGCGTGAACACCAGCCCGGCCGCGCTGCCGCCGCTCAGCCGCTCGATCGTCTCGGCAATCTCGGGCATGTGGACGTGCTTGAGCAGACCGTAGGGCAGCAAGTTCTCGTTGCTCTCGGCGTAGCCGAACTTGCTGTCGCCGCCGCCCCGGCCGGCACCGGAGATGCCGGTCTTGACGTCGATCACGATGTTGCCGGGCTCGATCAGCTTGTCGACCAGCAGCGGCGCCAGCGCGTTCAGCGTCGCCGCGGGGAAGCAGCCGGGGTTGGCAACGCGGATCTGACCCTCGATCTGGGCTGGCCAGACGTCGGCCAGGCCGTACGCCCAACCCTCGACGTAGCGGTGGTCGCCGCCGATGTCGACGATCTTCACGTCCCTGGGGACGCGCGCCAGCGCCTCGGCCGAGGCGCCCGTGGGCAGCGACGCGAACAGCACGTCGAGCTTCGGCAAGCTCACAGGGTCCCACTTCTCGATCACCAGCTCGGCGAGCTTGGGCGCCACACCGGGGAAGCGGTCCACCAACCGGCTACCGGCGCTGCCCTCGCCCGCGGCGTAGATCAGCTCGAAAGACGGGTGGCTCGCGACCAGGCGCATCGCCTCGCCGCCGCCAAAACCGCTGATCCCGACAATGCCGACGCGAATGCTCATGGTGGTGTCCTGTGCCGGAGTGAGCGAACAAGCTTAGCGAACTCGCGCTGTCGGCGCGGCGGCTCAGGCCGCAAGCGGAGTTTCCATGAAAACAGCCAATTGCGCAGGTCGTCGGGCATGTCAAGCGACCCGGTCGTGATTCCCGAGATCGACCGAGCAGAAGATGGGGCCAAGAGATCCGGCGAGACCGGTCTCGCCCGGATGTGTGCGCTCGGCGAGCGGTGCACGGGCGCCCCTCAGTCATCCACTGCCTTTCGTCGTCATTTTCCTGCCGTTCGTCGATGAAGCCGTCGTTGGCCGAAGCGCTCGCCGCTTCGATCGAACGCCGTAGGACGCGCGCGCCCGGGATCGCTAGCTTTCTACTCGGAGGCAAATGGCGCCTCGCAACACTTGACCTGGGAGGCCACTCATGTTCCCACGCGTCCGAATAGTTGCCCTTTCAGCCGCTCTATTGATATCCGGCTTCAGCCTCGCCCATGCCGGCGAAGTAACCAAAGAGACCATTATCGGTCCGGTGCCCCCGCTGCTGGAACGTCACGCCGAACTGGTGATGATCGGCGATCTCGACCTCCGGAGCGAGGATGGGCAGGCGATGCTGATGCAGCGGCTCCATCATGCCGCCAAGGATGTCTGCGACCCCTTCGTGGATCGGCGAATCCTCTTGGAAATGGAGGGCTTCCACGTCTGCTACGACACCGCGATGGCGGATGCCACGGCCAAGGCGCGGACGTTCCTCGCTTCCGCCGCGAACACGTCCCTCGCCTCGCTCGTCGTCGCCAGGCCCGCGAGCCGATAGGCGGCATCGCGCGGAGCCGCCGCAAATCCGAGGGCCGGGGCAAATCCCGGCCTTCGCCCGGAATGAATGGAGGATGTCATGCCTGCTTATCTGAGCCACGGCCTCTACGGCTATGTCGTGAAATTCGCCGCGGTCATGGCGGCCTCGCTGATCACGGTCGTCCTGTTCGTGGGCGGCGCGAGCGTGGGATAATGAACCCTCCTAGTGGTCAAAATCTAACGCTTGGTGCCCAAGCGTTAGATGAATTTGACCACCAGACCAATAAGATAGTGGAGCGATTCAGCTGACGGATGGGAACCGTCCGTTAGCATCGCACCACTAGACCGCGACGACTTTAGGTCGAATCGACCTAAAGTCTGAATCGCTGTCTGGTTCATCAGGCTTTATCGCTCGACCATGGCGCGGGCATTCTGCAGATAGGTCCGGCCAACGCGCAACACGCGCCCGTCTTTCAGCTCCACCTGCCATCCCCCCTCGCCATCCCGCTTGAAGCCCGCGATCCGGTCGCGGCGCACAATGGTCGAGCGGTGCAGCCGCACGAACTCAGCGGGGTCGAGCCGGCGTTCGAGCTCGCAGATCGTCTGGTGCAGCAGGTAGGAGCGCTGGCCGATATGAAGGCGCATATAGTCGCGCTCGGCCTCGATCAGCTCGATCTCGGCGGCCAGCACGCGGATGATCTCGGCTCGATACGGTACCCAGAATTCCCGTGCCCAGGGCGAGGGCGGGAGGCGAGGTGCCGCCGCGTCCGCATCGGCGCGATGCTCGATCTGAGCGCGGACGCGCGCGATCGCCCGTTCGAGCCGATCGAGCTCGACCGGCTTCAGCAAATAATCAACTGCCGCCACGTCGAAGGCATCGATGGCGAAATGGTCGAAGGCGGTGACGAAGATGACGGCGCTGCGCGCGCCGGCGCCGTCCAGCGCACGGGCGACGCCAAGCCCGTCGAGCCCGGGCATGGCGATATCCAGCAACAGCAGGTCGGGAGAGAGCGCTTCGGCGAGACGGAGTGCGGCGGGGCCGTCCAGGGCCGTGCCGATCAGATGCAGTTCCGGCAGGCGGGCGCACAGGATCTGCAGGCGCTCGATGGCGAGCGGTTCGTCATCGGCGATCAGCGTCCGGAGCACTCGCCCTTCGGTCATATCCGCCTCAGCGGCAGCACGAGATCGACCCGGAAGCCGCCACCGGGCCGGGCGCCGTAGCGGCACTCGGCGGTGCCGGCGAAGCGGGCGGCGAGCCGCTCGCAGACATTGCGCAGCCCGACGCCGTGGCCGCTGGCCTGGGCGGCGGCGGGTTCGTCGCAAGCGCCGCCGTCATCCTCGACGGTGAGATGCAGGCGGTCGGCCTCGCCATGGGCGCGGATCGCGACGGTGACCGGATGGCCGCTCCGGCTGACGCCGTATTTGATCGCGTTCTCGACCAAAGGCTGCAGGATCAGGCCCGGCACCGAGGCGCCCGCCGCCTCCGGCGTGATCTCGAAGCGGGCGAGCAGCCGGTCCGGAAAGCGCACCTTCTCGATATCGAGATAGAGCTGCTGCATGCGGAGCTCCTCCGAGAGCGGCACATCCTCGGTCGGATCGCCGGTCAGGCTCGCGCGGAAGAAGGCGGCGAGGTTGGCGATCATCCGCTCGGCTTCGTCCGTGCGCCCGCGCAGCACGAGGGTCGAGAGCGAGTTCAGCGTATTGAACAAAAAATGCGGGTTGATCTGATAGCGCAGCGCCCGGAGCTGGGCCGCCTGCGCCTCGCTACGGTAGCGCGCGGCAGTGCGCTCGGCCTGGCGGACGCGGGCCGCGTACATCAAGGCCACATGCAGCACGGCCCAAGCGGCGATGAAGAAGTACCAGGTGACGGCTGAGTCCGCGATGGCGGCCCACGGCCCGGAATGTTGCATGGGATTTTTGGCGATCTCCTGAAGCACGCTGTCGGAGGGCCGCACGATGTAGAAGGCGGCGTAATTGACCATGGCATAGGCGATAGAGACCGGTACCGACGCCAGGAAGGCAACCGTGACCAGAACTCGCATCGGCCTGCGCTCGAAGCGACGCAGCACCAGGTAGAGGATGAAGGTGAAACCGATACCGAACAGGCTGACCGCCGCGCGCCGGTCCATCGCGCCGAGTTGATCCGGCGCCCCCTCGATCGCCCAGCGCAGCGTGTTCAGCAGGAAATAGAAGGCCCAGAAACCGGCGATCGACAGGAGCGAGGATCGGCGGTCGAGCTGAGCATCGGATGTGCCGTTCGTCATGCCCCTCTTATAACGCACCGAGGCGCTTGCGGGCAGCGTGCCGGTCGAAACCGGCCGCTTGTTTGTCGAAATCTAGCGCACCGGGGAGCGACCGCCTTGGATCCCGAGGCGCTAGTCATATGAACTGTCCGCCTCCCACGAGCCTTCTCATACGAAGGGAGCTCATCATGCATGTGCAACCAGGGCTTGATAACCGGCATCGCAACCAGACCGGTGAGATCAGCAAAAAACACGGCAGCACGCTGGTGAGCACGCTTCGGGCAGAGTACGGGCCGCATTTCGCTGCTGGCTTTGCCAGCACGGACACCCTGGCCGATGTCCTCGCCAGCAGCCCCGATCATGCCTCGCTATCGCAGATGCGGCACGACTACGATGCTGGAAAGCTGAAACGGAAGCTCGAGCGCAGAAGCTAAGGGCTGCGCCTGACTATTGCGCTTTCCCACTGCGCCCCAACTCCATCAAATCCAAAATGATGATTCCTTGACTCCAGGTAGTGCGAGGCCGATCTTCCCGCCAGAACTCGAAATCGAGGCTCAATCATGGTCGATTCAATCGGCAGCGCCAGCGACAACGCCGTTTCCGGCATCGTCGCGGCCGAGATCCAGCTCAGCACCGCCGCCAACAATATCGCCAACGGTCAAGACGGCACCGCGCCCGTTGCCCCGTTCGGCTCCTCTTCCGTGGCATCTCCGCTTACCGGCACCCAGCCCAGCTCGGCGCCGGGCCAAGTGTTCCAGGCGCTCCAGGCGGCCTCGCCCGATCAGCAATCGAGCGACACCGGCCTCACCCAGCAGGTGCTCGACGTGGCCTCGGCCCGCATCAGCTTCCAGGCCAATGTCGATGTGCTGAAGGTCGCCGACAAGACCCAGAAGCAGGCGATCAACCTGATCAGCTGAACACCCGGAGCCCGAACGCCGCGCGCACCGCGTCGAGCGTCGCCGCCGTCACCTCCCGCGCCTTCGTCGTCCCATCCCGCACGATATCCATGACCGCGTCGGGATGCCGGGCCAGTTCCGCCCGCCGCTCCCGGATCGGCGCCAGCAGCGCCTGAAGCCGGCCTTCGAGCCGGCGCTTCAGCACCATGTCGCCGAGCCCGCCTCGCCGGTATTGCGCCTTGAGGTCGTCCAGCTCTTCAGGTTCGTCGTCGAAGGCATCGAGATAGGTGAAGACGACATTGCCCTCGACCCGGCCAGGATCGCTCGCCCGCAGATGGCCCGGATCGGTGTACATCGCCCGCACCGCCGCCGTGATCTCGGCCGGCGCGGCCGAAAGAGCGATGGCGTTGCCGCCGCTCTTGCTCATCTTCGCTCGCCCGTCGATGCCGGGCAGCCTCGCGACCTTGGACAGCAGCGCCTCAGCCTCGACCAGCAGCTCGGCGCCGGCGAGGCGGTTGACGCGGTCCACCAGCTCGTTGGTCTGCTCGATCATCGGCAGCTGATCCTCGCCCACCGGCACCAGCGTCGCGCGGAAGGCGGTGATATCGGCCGCCTGGCTCACCGGATAGCAGAGGAAGCCCGCCGGAATATCGCGGGCGAAGCCGCGCTGCCGGATCTCCTGCTTGACCGTCGGATTGCGCTCCAGCCGGGCGACCGTGACGAGGTTCATATAAAGCATGGTCAGCTCGGCCAGCGCCGGCAGGCCGGATTGCGCGCAAATCACCGATTTCTGCGGATCGATGCCGACCGCCAGATAATCGAGCGCCACCTCCAGCACGTTGCCGCCGATCCTGGCGGCATTCTCGGCATTGTCGGTGAGTGCCTGCATGTCGGCGAGCAGGAGATACTGGCGGTGATCCCGCTGCAGCTCGACGCGCCGGCTGAGCGAGCCGGCGTAGTGGCCGAGATGGAGCGGTCCGGTCGTGCGGTCGCCGGTCAGCACGATCGGCATCTGGTCGGGATTCATGGCCTGCCTCTATGAAAGAGCCGCCGGAATCTCGATCGAGCCATAGCGCATGGGTGCCGGCACCAGGATCTCCGGCGGCACCGTGTTGCGGAATGAAAAGACGAACGACGGGCCGCTCCTATCGGAAGGAGCGCCACCAGCAGCGGATGTGAGCCGGATCGTTCATGTCCCGACCATAGCAGCCGCCCTGCCCCGGCACCAGCTCAGCGCAGCTCGACGATGCGGTTGCCGGAGCTGTAGCGCCGGAGTCCGCGCTCGAACATCGAACGGGATCATCGAAGCTTGGTCCTCAGGTTCTCCGACGCCTTCCATGATCGCCCTAGTTGCGCCAATATCACGGACATGAATATTCAAGATATGGGGAAAAGCATGGCGAATCTGATGTCTAAACGTCGTCGGCGTGCCTGTGAGCGCGCGGAAGCGGCCGAGCATAAAGCTCGGCAAAGAAAGGAAAACTGCGAGATATTGAGAGGATGGTTAGAGGTATCAGGACTGTGGATAGCCGCCGCTGTCGGGGTTGCTGCGATATCGTATGGAAGTCGCGACGCAGATAAAATTAAGAATAGCCTCGCTAATCAGATAGACGAATTTAGGGCAACTCAGAGGGCGTTTGTCACAGCTAACGACGTCAGGACCGAAATAAAGAAGTCCGATGACGGAGCAGATATATGGTCCGTTCGAGTATTTATAGAAAATAGTGGCACTACTCCGACGAAAGATTTAGAATACTCGAAAAAAGAGAGAATCATTTTACCTGCCAGCTCACTACTGGATACGAGTGTTGGATTAGATCTAGATCCAATTACAGACTGTGATTTGGATTATTATGCCGTCAAAAATTCGAATTGGAGCTTTCATCCGTCCACCGAGCATCCAGATTGGCTTCCCCCTGTATCACGACTTCCGAGAATGCTTTTAGGTCCACATGCTAAATTTGAACTTGCGAAATTAAATATTAGCCGCGAAGACTGGCGCGATATATCGCAAGGAAAGAAGGTTGGCATAATTACAAGTTGTATCAAGTATCACGATATACTCAGCGTGAATTTAGATCGAACTAGCAAATTGTGCTATATCGTCAGCGCTGAACAGCCTCTTGCCGGAGAATCTGGTCCATATATTCAACCGTGCCGATATGGAAATTGTGCCGACGATGAGTGCGAAGATGATAGGGACGCTAGAGATTTAGAAGTCAAGCAATTATACCTCAAAAGGGGTCAGGAAGTCCCAAGAAATTACTATCAAGCAAGATTATATGGACCAGGAACTGTTGATCACACACCAGCAGAACTCGAGCGCCTAAGAGCCATGGAGAAACTTTCTCGCCTACATCCCTCAGAATAAATCGGTCTACCCGCAGGACGGAGACCATTGCGTCGGTATTGGTCGAGTATGGCAAGATTTCTGCTCATTCAGAAAACGCCCGGTTTCGCGCCGACGGACCACGGATACGGAAGCTCTTGCTCAAATTCTCGACACGAATCGCGGGCATCGCCGGGGCCTTCCGCAATCAACCCAACGACGATATATCCTATATAGGATATATTGCAATAAATCATCGATAGAGCAAAATCTCCAGGCGGATTAAGCATTCCTTGATCCCGGCGCGCTAACCTCCCGATAGAATGGCATCCGGCCGCGCGCGACACATCGACGGGAATCACCAGCATGTCTATCAAGCACCTTGCCGCGGCGACCATCGCCGGGCTGCTCTCGATTTCCGCCGCGCGCGCCGATCTCATCACCTACAATCTGACGCTGACGCCGTCCGCCGGTTCGAGCGTCGGCGGCACCGGCACGCTCACGATCAACACCGCGCCCGCGACCGGCCTCAACGCCGTCTCGAACTATTTCCAGGTGCCGCAGGGCGCCTCGGGCGCGCTCACCGGCCTGAGCTTCACGCTCAATGGCGACACCTTCACCCTCGACGGCCAGAATCCGGGCGGCAATGCGCTGGCGCAATTCACCTCGGGCGTGCTCGACGACATCACCTATGCCGGCCTCGCCGCCGACGGCGATTCGCTGATGATCACCTCGCAATATGCCTATTTCGACGTGAAGACCCGCCAGACCGAGCGCGGCACCTTCACCGCGACGCCCGCCGGGGCGATGCCGGTGCCGGAGGCGGCTGCCGTGGCGCTGCTGGGCGCCGGCCTGCTCGGGCTCGCCCTGCTCCGCCGCCGCGCACGTTCCTGATCCGAGATTCCCGCACCGCGCATAGCGCCCGGCGCTTGTCTCGCTCCGGACAGGCGCCTATAGCTATGCACTTATGGATACCTTCTCGGCTCGGCCCTTCCGGCACCGGCATCTCCTCGGCATAGACGGCCTGTCGGCGGCGGAAATCGGCCTCATTCTCGATCTGGCGGAAGGCTATGTCGAGCAGAACCGCCAGGACGACAAGCGCCGCGCCGTCCTGCGCGGGCGCACCATCGTCAATCTGTTCTTCGAGAACTCGACGCGCACGCGCACCAGCTTCGAGCTGGCCGGCAAGCGCCTGGGCGCCGACGTCATCAATATGTCGGTCGACGGCACCTCGCTGAAGAAGGGCGAGAGCCTGCTCGACACGGCGATGACGCTGAACGCCATGCATCTCGACGCGCTGGTCGTGCGCCATCACGAGAGTGGCGCCGTCCAGCTGCTGTCGCAGAAGGTCAATTGCGCGGTCCTGAACGGCGGCGACGGCACCCATGAGCACCCGACCCAGGCGCTGCTGGACGCGCTCACCATCCGCCGCCACCGGGGCGAGCTCAAGGGCCTGACCGTCGCGATCTGCGGCGACATCCTGCACAGCCGAGTCGCCCGCTCCAATATCGCACTGCTCAACATCATGGGCGCCCGCGTCCGCGTCGTGGCGCCGCGCACGCTGCTGCCGAGCGAGATCGATCGGCTCGGCGTCGAGATCTTCCACGACATGAAGCGCGGCTTGGCCGATGTCGACATCGTCATGATGCTGCGGCTGCAGTCGGAGCGGATGAACAGCAATTTCTTCCCGTCGGTCCGGGAGTATTTCCATTTCTTCGGGCTCGATGCCGAGAAGCTCGCCCGCGCCAAGCCCGACGCGCTGGTCATGCATCCGGGCCCGATCAATCGCGGCGTCGAGATCGACAGCGAGATCGCCGACGATATCGGCCGCAGCGTCATCCAGGAGCAGGTCGAGATGGGCGTCGCCGTGCGCATGGCCTGCCTCGATCTGCTGCTGACCAAGCCCGACCAGCGGAACGAGTCCTGATGCCCTCCACGCTCCTCAAAGGCGCCCGCCTGCTCGATCCCTGGACGAGCCTCGACACTGTGGGCGACCTGCTCGCCGTCAACGGCTTCATCACCGCCATCGGCGCCGACGCCGCGGGCCAAGCGCCCGCCGACGCGGTCATCGTCGAGTGCGCCGGCCATTGCCTCGCCCCCGGCCTTGTCGATATGCGCGTGCATCTGCGCGAGCCCGGCCATGAGCATGTCGAAAGCCTCGCCGTCTCCAGCCAGGCCGCCGCCGCCGGCGGCATCACCTCGCTGGTGGGCCTGCCCGATACCGAGCCGGTGCTCGACGATGTGGCGCTGGTCGAGTTCATCACCCGCCGCGCCCAGAAGGTCGGCCTCGTCAATATCTACGCCTTCGCCGCCGCCACGCGCGGCCTCCAAGGCAAGGAGCTGACCGAGATGGGGCTGATGGCCGCCGCCGGTGCGGTCGGTTTCACCGACGGCACGCGCGCCATCGCCGATGCGCTGACCATGCGCCGGGCCTTGAGCTATGCCCGCACCTTCGACGCCCTCATCGTCCAGCATCCGGAGGAGCCGCGCCTCGCCAATGGCGGTGCCGCGACCGAGGGCGAGGTCGCGACCCGCCTCGGCCTGCCCTCGATGCCGGCCGCGGCCGAGATCATGATGATCGAGCGCGACCTGCACCTGGTCGAGCTCACCGGCGGCCGCTATCACGCCGCCCACGTCTCGACCGAGGCCGCGATCGCCGCCATCCGCAAGGCCAAGGCGCGCGGCCTGCCGGTCACCTGCGACACGGCCCCGCAATATTTCCTGCTGAACGAGACCGCGATCGGCGATTACCGCACCTTCGCCAAGCTGTCGCCGCCGCTGCGCAGCGAGGGGGACCGGCGCGCCGTGGTCGAGGGCCTGAAGGACGGCACCATCGATGCCATCGCCTCCGACCATGCGCCGCAGGACCAGGATGCCAAGCGCCTGCCCTACGCCTCGGCCGAGCCCGGCATGGTCGGGCTCGAAACCCTGCTGCCGCTGAGCCTGTCGCTCCATCACGATGCCGGCCTGCCGCTCTTGAAGGTGCTGCGCAAGCTGACCCAAGGGCCGGCCGACATCCTCCGCCTGCCGATCGGCCGGCTGGCGGTGGGTGCCCCCGCCGATCTCGTGCTCTTCGATCTCGACCGGCCGTGGCGGATCGATGTCGGCGCCTTCAAGTCGAAGGCGCGCAACACCCTGTTCGACGGCCATCCGGTCCAGGGCAAGGTGCTGCGCACGCTGGTCGCCGGCCGCATGGCCCATATCGCCCCGGAAGCCTGATTCATCATGCTCGATCTGGCACCGATCGCCCTGCTGGCCTATCTGCTGGGCTCGATCCCGTTCGGCCTGCTGCTGACGCGCTTCGCCGGCGCCGGCGACCTCCGCAAGATCGGCTCCGGCAATATCGGCGCGACCAACGTGCTGCGCACCGGACGGCGCGACATCGCCTTGGCGACCCTGCTGCTCGACGGCGGCAAGGGCGCCGTGGCCGTGCTCATCGCCTACCGCTTCGGAACCGAGGCGGCCTTCACAGCCGCCTTCTGCGCGGTCTTGGGCCATCTCTTCCCGGTCTGGCTCGGCTTCAAGGGCGGCAAGGGCGTCGCCACCACCCTCGGCGTGCTGCTGGCGCTCGACCCGCCCGTGGGCGCCGCCGCCTGCCTGATCTGGCTCGTGGTCGCCTACGCCACCCGCTACTCCTCGCTCGCAGCATTGGTCGCGATCGGCACCAGCCCGCTCGCCGCCTTCTTCGCCCGCGGCCTAGAGGAAGCGCTGCTCGCCGCCTTGCTGGCGATCCTGGTCGTCATCCGCCACCACGAGAATATCGGCCGGCTGGCGCAGGGCACCGAGGGCAAGATCAAGCTCGGGCGGGGGTGAGTTGGCGCGATACCCGCGCGAGCCTTAACAGATCCCCAGTCGACCACCCTTAAAATGCGAATTAATTTCTACCTATGCATCCGTTGATGGCGCTCGTGAGGCATGCTACCCACAGTTGGTGAAAAACTACTTTGGGTCATCATGCATATTAAACCGATAACGTTTGCGGTAGCCCTGGGCGTGCTGTTGAGCGGTTGCGCAATGCCACAACTCGCCGGTGGCCAATCTCTGCTCGGCAATCGGTCAAGCTCCCAAGATCTATCCTCCGTCTACATGCCCACCACCGATCCTGCAGTCGCACAATTGGTTACAAGCGCCAGTCCCGCAATCAACGGATTCGTGGGGCGAATGGCCTGTACTGGAAAGGGCATGGTCGGCAATTCTGTCGTGCAATACCTTGACTCGACAGTTTGGCTGAATCAGGTGATTGGGCCTGAAACCAGCATGCCGTTGACACGCCTGCCCTGCGTATCTGTGGTCAGGATGAGCGACTGGAAACAGGTATCGAAGAACGCCTTCTCTTTCGTCGTGGTCTACCAAGCGACAGACAGCGGTGAAGGAACCCGTCAGATCTACACCGCTATCAGTCAACCAAACGGAAGCTGGCTCTTCAAAGTTTAAGAGAATAGCTGTCCGCGAATGGCCGGCACCTGACACCGGCTTATCTGCGGCGACGTGTCAGGCGGGGCCGAGCCCGACCTTGTCCACAGGCTCGGCTCCAGATTTACTTGACGCCAAGGACGACTCATGTTCTTGTTCTGTTCATGGAATTGAATCGGGAATCCGCCGCCACGGCGCACACGCAACCAGCCGACCCCAACGGGGCTCTGGCGGAGAGTCGTGCCTGCGAGGATCGGACCGAGCAGGATGTCCGGCGGCTGGAAGAGCTCGTCGAGATCGGCATGGATCTGGTCCGCTCGGTGCGGCAGCGGGCGCTCGATCCGGAGGGCGGGCTCGGCGCCGGCGAGGCGGCGAAGGCTTTTGCCGACATCACCAAATCCATTCGCCAGACCATGGCCCTGAAGAACAAGCTTATCGAGGACCGGGAGCGGCAGACCCACAAACGGGCGCATGATGCCGAATGGGCGGAGCGATCCCGCCGGATGAGCATGGCGACGGCGCGGCGGGACGCGCGGGCACGTCTGGTCAAGCGCGCCGTCCGGCAGGTGATCGAGCGGGATGTGCGCGAGAGCGATGTCGAGGATCTGCTGACCGATCTCAACGAGTGGCTCGGGGACGAGGATATCGAGGCGGATCTCGCGGACCGCCCGATCGGCAAGATCATCGCCCGCATCTGCCGGGGCCTGGGCGTCGAGCCCGACTGGCGCCTGTGGGAAAACGAGGCCTGGGCGATCGAGGAACGACGGGGTGCGGCCGGAACGGTCGAGCCGCCGCAGCGCTCTCCCTTTACCGGGCGCTGGTTCGCGGGCGCCGGCATCGTCGAACCGCCGGAACCGCCTTCGCCGCGCACCGCGGCCAACGGCAGCGATCCGCCACGCTTCAGCAGCGCCTGATCGGCATCCAGACGGAAGCGGAACAGCGGTGCGGAAACCCTCCCCCTCGCCCGGCGAAAGCGGCGCGAGCACGCACCCGCATGCTCAAACGATCCCAAGCTCGGTCGGCGCCGGATGCCTCATACATCTCAACAGTTTGCGAAGCCATTGACCGCTGCCCGGCCCTCCGGGCAAGGTCGCATCATGACGCCGTCTCTCAACCCACAGGAGCGGCTCGACTGGCTGCGGCTCATCCGCAGCGACAATGTCGGGCCGATCACCTTTTACCAATTGTTGCAGCGGTACGGCTCGGCCGCAGGCGCGCTCGCGGCGCTGCCGGAACTCGCCGAACGCGGCGGACGACGGAACTTCAAGGTCTGGCCGCGCGCCGAGGCCGAGCGCGAGATGGCAGCGGTCGCACGGGCGGAGGCGAGGCTCGTCGCCTGGGGCGAGGCGGAGTATCCGCCGCTCCTGGCCGAGCTCGACGATGCCCCGCCCCTGATCACGCTGCGCGGCAGGACCGATCTCGCCGGCCGTCGCGCCATCGGCATCGTCGGTGCCCGCAACGCCTCGGCCGCCGGCCAGCGTTTCGCCCGCGAGATCGCCTGGGATCTGGGCCGGCACGGTTTCGTCGTGGTCTCGGGCCTGGCGCGCGGCATCGATGCGGCGGCGCATGGCGGCGCGCTCGAGAGCGGCACGATCGGCGTCGTCGCCGGCGGCGCCGACGTGGTCTATCCCGAGGAGAACCGGCGCCTGCACGAGGAGATCGCCGAACGCGGTGTCATCCTGGCCGAGATGCCGGTCGGCACGGTGCCGCAGGCGCGGCATTTCCCGCGCCGCAACCGGCTGGTCTCGGGCCTGTGCGTCGGCGTGCTGGTGGTCGAGGCGGCGCTGAAATCCGGGTCGCTCATCACCGCGCGATTCGCCGCCGAGCAGGGCCGCGATGTTTTCGCGGTGCCTGGATCGCCGCTCGATCCGCGCTGCCGCGGCGCCAACGATCTCATCCGCAACGGCGCCACGCTGGTCGAAAGCGTCGAGGATATGCTCGGCGTGATCGGCCCGGCGGCAACGCGCGCGGGGCTGGCGGAAGACCGGCGGCGCTTCGCTTCCGCGCCGATTTCGAGCGAATCCGAGCTGTCGGCGGCGCGCGATCGGATCACCGAGTTGCTGGGTCCCACTGCCGTGACCGTTGACGAACTGATCCGCGAATGCCACTTCTCGCCTTCGATCGTCGCCGCCATCCTGCTCGAGCTCGAATTGGCCGGCCGGCTCGATCGTCACCCGGGTGGCCGCGTTTCGCGGCGCTGACCCCCAACAAGGACCTCAATCCCCTCCATGAACGTCGTCGTCGTGGAATCGCCCGCCAAAGCGAAGACCATCAACAAGTATCTCGGCGACGACTATGTCGTGCTGGCGAGCTATGGCCATGTCCGCGACCTGCCCGCCAAGGACGGATCGGTGCGGCCGGACGAGGACTTCGCCATGGATTGGGAGGTCGACGCCCGCGCCGAGAAACGGCTGCGCGAGATCGTCGACGCCGCCAAGGGCGCCGATGCCATCTTCCTCGCCACCGACCCGGATCGCGAGGGCGAGGCGATCTCATGGCATGTCCGCGAGGTCCTGAGGCAGCGGCGCGCGCTGAAATCGATCCCGGTCAAGCGCGTGGTCTTCAACGAGATCACCAAAACCGCCGTGCTGGAGGCGTTCCAGAACGCCCGCGAGCTCAATGACGAGCTGGTCGACGCCTATATGGCGCGCCGGGCGCTCGATTATCTGGTGGGATTCACGCTCTCGCCGGTGCTGTGGCGCAAGCTGCCCGGCAGCCGCTCGGCCGGCCGCGTGCAGTCGGTGGCGCTCCGCCTCATCTGCGACCGCGAAGGCGAGATCGAGGCGTTCCGCGCCACCGAATATTGGAGCGTCGAGAGCACCTTCCGCACCGCCGCCGGCGCCAGCTTCAATGCCCGCCTCACCCATCTCGACGGCAAGAAGCTCGATCGCTTCGACCTGCCGAACGAGGAGGCCGCCAAGAAGGCGGTGGCGGCGGTCGAGGGCGAGCCTGGCTATTTCGTCTATAAGGTCGAGCAGCGCCAGGTCCGGCGCAATCCGCAGCCGCCCTTCACCACCTCGACCCTGCAGCAGGAAGCCTCGCGCAAGCTCGGCTTCGGCACCTCGCGCACCATGCAGATCGCCCAGCGGCTTTATGAAGGCATCACGCTTGGCGGCGAGACGGTCGGCCTCATCACCTATATGCGAACCGACGGCGTGCAGCTATCGGCCGAGGCGATCGGCGCCGCGCGCCGGCTGATCGAGCGCGATTACGGCTCGAACTACCGCCCGCCCGAGCCGCGCCAATACCGCACCGTCGCCAAGAACGCCCAGGAGGCGCACGAGGCGATTCGGCCGACCGATGTCTTCCGCAAGCCCGCCGACGTCGCCCGCTTCCTCGATACCGACCAGTTGAAGCTCTATGAGCTGATCTGGAAGCGCACGCTGGCGAGCCAGATGGAATCGGCCGTGCTCGACCAGGCGACCATCGACATCAACGGCGTCGCCGGCCGCGCCGGCTTCCGTGCCACCGGCTCCGTCCTCCGCTTCGACGGCTTCCTCAAGCTCTACCAGGAAGGCCGCGACGACGATGCCGATGACGACGAGAATCGCCGCCTGCCCGCGCTGAAGGAGCAGGACGCGCTCGATCGGCTCGATGTCCGGCCGGAGCAGCATTTCACCGAGCCGCCGCCGCGCTATACCGAGGCGAGCCTGGTGAAACGGCTGGAAGAGCTCGGCATCGGCCGGCCCTCGACCTATGCCTCGATCATCCAGGTGCTGATCGACCGCACCTATGTCACGCTCGAGAAGAAGCGCTTCCAGCCGGAGGATCGCGGAAGGCTGGTCACGGCTTTCCTGCAGCGTTTCTTCGAGCGCTATGTCGAATATTCCTTCACCGCCGACCTCGAAAACCTGCTCGACGAGATCTCGGGCGGCCGGGCCGACTGGAAGGAAGTGCTGCGGCAATTCTGGGCCGAGTTCAGCCTGGCCATCGCCGGCACCAAGGACCTGACCATCACCCAGGTGCTCGACGCGCTCGATGAGGCGCTGGGGCCCCATTTCTTCCCCGAGGCCGAAGGCGGCGTCGATCCGCGCGTCTGCCCGGTCTGCGGCCAGGGCCGGCTCAGCCTGAAGCTCGGCAAGTTCGGCGCCTTCATCGGCTGCTCCAACTATCCCGAATGCCGCTTTACCCGGCCGCTCGCGGTCGATAACGGCAACGGCAAGGATGGCGGCGGCGCCGGCGAGCTGGAGCAAGGGCCGCGCATTCTCGGCAATGATCCGGCCGGCCTGCCGGTTAGCGTCCGGGTCGGTCCCTACGGCCCCTATATCCAGCTCGGCGACGCCGAAACCGGCGAGAAGCCGAAGCGCGTCTCGCTGCCCAAGGGTGTGAAGCCGCAGGAGCTGGAGCTGGAGCGCGCCCTGGCGCTGCTGGCCTTGCCGCGCGATGTCGGTGTCCATCCCGAGACCAAGGACCCGATCACAGCCGGCATCGGCCGCTTCGGTCCCTATCTCAAGCACGGCAAGGTGTTCAAGTCGCTCACCGCCGATGACGATGTGCTGACGATCGGCATCAACCGCGCTGTGACGCTGCTGGCCGAAGAGCCGAAGCGCGGGCGCGGCGGCGTCACCCCGCTGCGCACGGTCGGCGAGCATCCGGCCGACCAACAGCCGATCCAGCTCTTCAAGGGCCGTTTCGGCCCCTATATCAGCCATGGCGGCGTCAACGCCACCATCCCGCGCGGCTCGAATCCCGAGGAGCTGACGCTCGAGGATGCGGTCAAGCTGCTCGAGGCGCAGAAGGCCAAGACGCCGAGCGGACGCGGCAAGCCGGTGCGCAAGGCGGCTGCGGCCAAGGCCGACACGCCCAAGAAGACCGAGGCCAAGAAGGCGCCGGCCAAGGCCACCGCCAAGCCCAAGGCTAAGAAGCCGGCCGCGAAGAAGCCCGCCGCGGCGAAGAAGCCGGCGGCGCGCAAGGCCGCGGGCGCCGAGTGACCAAGCCGCGGCGTCCAAACGGGCTGCCGAGTCGACAGGAGATCGTCGAGTTCATCGCCGCGAGCCCGTTTCCGGTCGGCAAACGTGAGATCGCCAAGGCGTTCAAGGTCAAGCCGGCCGACCGGGTGGCGCTCAAGGGGCTGCTCAAGGATATCGAGCGCTCCGGCCCGGTCGAGCGCACTCAGCGGCGGCGTCTGGCGCCGGCCGGCGCCCTGCCCGAGGTGGCGGTGGTCGAGCTCTACGAGATCGATGCCGGCGGCGACGCCTGGTGCCGGCCGCTCGGCGACATGCCCGACCCGCCGCGCATCCGGCTCGACAAGGGCGCCCTCGGCCTCAACGAACGCGCCGTCGTCCGGCTCAGCCGCCTCGAAGGCGGCCAATATAGCGCCGCGCTCATCCGCAAGCTGGAGCCGCAGGGCGACCGCGTGCTCGGCGTTTTCACCGCCGGGCGCGACGGCGGCGGCCGCCTGACGCCCACCGACCGCAAGCATAAGACCATCTACACCGTGCGCCCGACCGAGGCGATGGGCTGCCAGGATGGCGAGCTGGTGCTGGCGGCGGCTCTGCCCTTGCCACGCCTCGGCCTGCCGCACGCGCAGATCGTCGAACGATTGGGCAAGATCGGCGATCCCGGCTCGATCAGCCTGGTGGCGATCCATACCCAGGGCATTCCGACCGGCTTCAGTGCCGAGGCGATCGCCGAGGCCGAGGCGGCAAAGCCGGTGACGCTCGGCACCCGCACCGATCTGCGCCAGATCCCGCTGGTAACGATCGACGGCGCCGATGCGCGCGATTTCGACGATGCCGTCTGGGCCGAGCCCGATGCCGATCCCGATAATCCCGGCGGTTGGCATATCCTGGTCGCGATCGCCGATGTCAGCTGGTACGTCCGCCCCGGCAGCCCGCTCGATCGCGCCGCCGCCGAGCGCGGTAATTCCGTCTATTTCCCCGACCGCGTCGTGCCGATGCTGCCCGAGGCGCTGTCGAACGAACTGTGCTCGCTCAAGCCCGAGGTCGAGCGTGCCTGCCTCGCCATCCATATGTGGCTCGACGCCGACGGCACGAAGCTCAGGCACGAGGTCGTGCGCGGCCTGATGCGCTCGGCCGCCCGCTTCACCTACGAGCAGGTCCAGGAGATGATGGACGGGCCGCCCGGCGCGCTGCGCGACCTGCTCGTCGTCCCGCTCTACGGCGCTTACCAGGCGCTCGACCGCGCGCGGCGCAAGCGCGGCACGCTGGAGCTCGATTTGCCCGAGCGCAAGGTCGTGCTGGCGCCGGACGGCACGGTCGCCAGCATCGAGCGGCGCCTCAGGCTCGACAGCCACAAGCTGATCGAGGAATTCATGATCGCGGCCAACGTCGCCGCCGCCGAGACGCTGGAAAAGGTCAAGCGGCCCTGCATGTACCGCGTCCATGACGTGCCCGATCCGGACAAGCTCGACGCACTGCGCGAGTTTCTCGACGGTATCGGCATCCACGGGCTGAAGCTGTCCAAGGGACAGGCGGTGAAGCCGCATCATTTCGGCCAGATCCTCTCGGCGGCCGTGGGCCGGCCGGAGGCGCCGCTGATCAACGAACTGGTGCTGCGCTCGCAGGCCCAGGCGGTCTATTCACCGGAAAATCTCGGCCATTTCGGCCTGGCGCTGCGGCGCTACGCCCATTTCACCTCGCCGATCCGGCGTTATGCCGACCTCCTGGTGCATCGGGCCCTGGTCGCGGGCCTGAAGCTCGGCGAAGGCGGGCTCGACCCGATCGCACCCGAAGATTTCGCCGAGCTGGGCGCCCATATCTCACGCACCGAGCGGCGGGCCGCGCTTGCCGAACGCATGGCCGTCGACCGCTACACCATCGCCTTCATGCAAAGCCATGTCGGCGCCAGCTTCCCCGGCCGGATCAACGGCGTCGCCCGCTTCGGGTTGTTCGTGACGCTGGACGATACCGGCGCCGATGGGCTGGTGCCGATCGGCAGCCTGCCCGGCGACTACTACCATCACGACGCCAACCAGCATTGCCTGATCGGTCAGCGCACGCGCCGCACCTTCACGCTCGGCGACCGGGTCGAGGTCAAGCTGGTCGAGGCCGATCCGATCGCCGGCGGCATGGTGTTCGCGTTGCTCCATGCCGAAGGCGGCGCTGTCAAGGCCCACCAACCGACCCCTCTCAGGGCGCAGCGCGGCAGGGCGCCCCCGAAACGCCGCCGAGGCTGAACCTCATCGCTTGTGCCGTGCCGCCGGCGCCGATTCCGGGATCAGCACGATCCCGACCAGCCCGAAGGCGATCGCCCCCATCATGTAGAAGCCCGGCGCCTGCGGATTGCCGGTCACGTCGATCAGCCATTTCAGCATGAATTGGGTGGTGCCGCCGAAGGTCGCGATGGCGACGGCGTAGATGATCGCGAGCGAGCCCGACCGGATCCGGCGCGGCAGGGATTCGGTGAGCGCCGTCAGGATCGGGATCTGGCCGAGCGCGCTCAGGCAGGCGAGCACGGCCGTGGCGCTCAAGAGCGCCGTCTCGGTCCGGTAGTGCGAGATCACCAGGAAGGCGGGATAGGCCGCCAGGAACAGCAGGAAGGTCGGGATGAACATGATCGGCTTGCGCCCGAACCGGTCGGACAGCCAGCCACTGACCGGATCGAGGCAGAGGCCGCACAGCCCGACCACGACCGTGGCGCCGAAGGCGAGGCGCGACGGCATGCCCAGCGTATCGGTGGCATAGGTCGCGAGATAGGTCATGACATAGGTGCAGATGGTGCCGCTGCCGAGCAGGCAGAGCCCGAGCAGCGCGATACGCCAGGGCGTCGGCGCGTCCGGATGCGCCTCCATCTCCTCCGCGCCATCCTTCTGTTCCAGCGTCTCCATCAACCCGCTGCGGGCGATGAGACCGAACGGGATGATCGCGGCACCGATGAGGAAGGCGATACGCCAGCCCCAATTCTGCAGCGTATCGGCGTCGAGCAGATTGGCCAGCACAACGCCGATGAGCCCGGCGCACAGCACGGCGAAATCCTGCGTGGCCCCCTGCATCGAGGCGTAGAGGGCGCGGCGGTTGGGCGGTGCGGCCTCGATCATGTAGGCGGTGGTCGGCCCGACCTCACCGCCGAGCGAGAAGCCCTGCAACAGCCGGAAGCACAGCACCAGGATCGGCGCCGCGACGCCGATCGAATTGTAGGAGGGCGTCAGCGCCAGCCCGACGATGGCGATGCCCATCAGCGAGAAGGAGAGCAGCATCGCCGGCTTGCGCCCGACCCGATCGCCCATCATGCCGATCACTACGCCGCCCAGCGGCCGGGTGATGAAGCCGGCGCCGAATGTGGCGAGCGACAGCAACAGGCTGGAATTGGCGCTCTCGTTCGGGAAGAAGGTCCGGCCGATCTGCACCGCGAAGAAGGCGTAGGTCAGGAAATCGTAGAATTCCAGCGCATTGCCCAGCACGACGGCAAGGACATGGCGGAACGGCAGGACGGGTCGGGGGGTTGCGGTGTCGGTAGGCACTAATTCACGTCTCTCAAACCTTCGGAGGGACAGGCTTTACCGTGGCCGGGCCGCCGCGCCAAGCTTTCTCAAACCGCCTTGGGCAGCAACTACGGCCTGAAGCCGGCATGATGGGCGGGCGACCGCTCGCTCATCCTTTGTCAACGACTCCGGCGTACGGGAGAGGGTATTGGCGGGCGCGTTCGGTGCTAAGCGCAACTCTTGTATTCGAGCCGATTCGAGCGCAAGGTGCGACCGGTGGTATCGGAAAAGGCTCGCTAATTTCTCAGTCGGCCAGGCGCGTAGCACATATGGTGGCGATGCGAAATACTAAGAATAATCAGGCCGCTACGGCAGCCGACACGCATCATCAGCTCAAGGCCGGCCTGGCGCTGGCAGGGCTTCTTTTATTCACGATAACGGCCTGCGCCTCATCGACCGACAGCAACCGTCCGCCCGCCGGCCCCGAGCTGACGCGGGCGCTCTTCAACGATGCCTATCAGGGCATCCGAGACTATTACATCGACCCGGTCGCGGTTGAGACCCTGGCTCTGTCGGGAATGGAAAAGCTCGACGCGACCGACGAAAGCTTCTCGGTCCAATCCGACGCCAGCAGCGTCTTCTTCATGTCGCACGGCATCGAAGTCGGCCGCCTGCCTCGCCCCGCCGGCAACGACGCCAGCGGCTGGGCGCGGGTCACCACGGCCGCGATCGATACCGCGCACAAGGACGAGCCGATGCTCGGCAGCGAGTCCGACGAGCAGCTCTATAAGCGCGTCTTCGGCGGCATCATCGAGAAGCTCGACCGTTTCACCCGCTATGCCGGCCACGATGCCGCGCGCGATCAGCGCGCCTCGCGCGACGGCTATGTCGGCGTCGGCGTGACGCTCGATTATACCGTGGCGAAGCCGCGCGTGAATGTCGTGGTGCAGGACGGGCCGGCGGCCGCCGCGGGCGTTCAAGTCGACGATATGCTGATCGCGGTCGACGGGCGCCCGGTCATCAGCTTCGCGCCCGACCAGGTCACCAACCTGTTGCGCGGCCAATCCGGTACCAAGGTCTCGATGACGGTCGAGCGGCCGTCGCAAAACCGCACCTTCACCTTCAAGGTCACGCGCGAGCTGGTCGTGCTGCCGACGGTGACGGCCGAGCGCGACGGCCCGATCGCCATCTTCCACCTCACCTCGTTCAACCACAACACGGCTGAATCCCTCGCCAGCGAGATCGACAGGCTGGCCATGTCGGGCAGCAAGCCGGCCAAGGGCATCGTGCTCGATCTGCGCGGCGACCCCGGCGGCCTGCTCGATCAGGCGGTCGAAGTGGCCGACCTGTTCGTCGACCACGGCGCCGTCGTCTCGACGCGCGGCCGCCACGCCGGCGCTGACCAATATTACGAAGCGACCGACCAGGACCGGACGCACGGGCTGCCGATGGTCGTGCTCGTCAATGGCGGCACCGCCTCCTCGGCGGAGATCGTCGCCGCGGCTTTGCAGGACAAGGGCCGCGCCGTGGTGATCGGCTCTTCCTCCTTCGGCAAGGGAACCGTGCAGCGCGTGCTGACGCTTCCCAATGACGGCGAGCTGACGCTGACCTGGGCCAAGCTCGTGACGCCGGCGGGCTATATCCTGCATCAGCACGGCATCGTGCCGACCTTCTGCACGAGCCACATCGATGACGGGCTGCCCGTCCCCGAAGAGATCGCCCATATCCTCGATCGCGGCGTCCACCCCACCCAAGGGATCGAAACCAAGCCCCGCGCCCAGCTCAGCGACACTGACTGGACGGAATTGCGGAACGCCTGCCCGACCGAGACCAACAAGGACAATCCGCTCGACCTCAAGCTCGCCAAGCAGGTCCTAGGAAGCCCGACGCTCTACGCCCAGGCGCTGTCGCAGCCGGGTGTCACGGTCGCCCATGCCGAGATGCATGCGGCCCGGGACGACCTCCAGTAACCTGAGCCCGCCCGGTAGCCGCGCATGCAATGCGGGCACGGCCGCAATCTCGTGATTCTTCAAGGCGGAGCTTGACATAGCGCCGGATATGGCTAGTTTCGCCGGTTCATCGAATTCGCCGTCTGGAAACTGACCATGGCCAAACCCGCGACCGTCCTCATCAAGCTCGTCAGCACTGCCGACACGGGCTATTTCTATGTCACCAAAAAGAACCCGCGCGCCAAGACCGAAAAGATGGAGCTGAAGAAGTACGATCCGGTCGTACGCAAGCACGTCGCGTTCAAGGAAGCCAAGATCAAGTAATACCAAATCCCGGATTTGGTATCGCGAGCGACGACGAGCGCGCGCCGCATGGCGCGAAAGCCAAGCCCACGGAGGTGGGCCCCGGCGACTGAGGCCCGGGTTACCCGGATTTGATATAAGCGTGCGCCGCGCCGTCGCGCGCGGCGCATCAGGCCGGCAGGCCTCTAGACCTGCCGGCGCCCGCAGTCCGCTGTTAGGGCATGATCCCTTCGGGGAGCGGCATATGCGGGCCGTCGGCCTCCCAGGCCATGACACGGTTTCGGCCGGCCCGTTTGGCGGCGAACAGCGCCTCGTCGGCGTTTTTCAACAGCTGAGCCGGCTGGCTGCAATTGCCGTCCGCGACGGCGACCCCGATCGACACGGTGATCGTCAGGCTGCCCGGCGGATTCGACACCCGCATCGGATGATCGCCGATCGCCCGGCGCAGCCGGTCGGCCACCGCACCGGCGGACGCCATCGTGCTTTCCGGCATGACGATCAGGAATTCCTCGCCACCATAGCGCCCGACCAGATCGAAGCCGCGCACGTTGGAGAGCGCCCGCTTCGCGACCTCGATCAGCACCTCGTCACCGACCCCATGGCCGTAGCTGTCATTGACCTGCTTGAAGCGGTCGATATCGAACATCAGCACGGCGAGATCCTTGACGCCGCCCTCGCCGCGGGCGAACAGCGTGTCGAGATGGGCCGTCACATAGCGTCGATTATAGAGGCCGGTGAGGCCGTCGGTCAGTGCCAGCGTCAGCCCGCGCTTGTAATTTTCCAGCAGCTGATCCTGCAGCCGCTTGCGCTTGATCTGGATGCGCGCGCGCGCGATCAGCTCGTTCCGCTCGACCGGGCGGATGATGTAATCGTTGGCGCCGAGATCGAGCCCCTTGGCGAGGCGCGGATAATCGCCGTCGTCGAGGATCAGCAGCACCGGCAATTGCCGCGTCTGCTCGACCGCGCGCAGCTGCGACAGGAGCCGTAGCGGGTCGTCGCGCTCCAGCGTCATGCTGATGATGATGAGATCGAACTTGCCTTCGGAGGCACGCGCATGGGCCTCGGTATTGGTCTTGACCAGAACCAGCTCCGACGCCATCGGCTGAAGGATGTTGGTGAGCTTCTGTCCGGCGAGCCCGTTATCCTCGAGCAGGAGCATCCGTGCCGGATGGAACAGCTCGAGATCGTCCAGACTGACCTCTCCCGGCAGTGCCGTCAGGCGGCCGTTGATCTCCTCGCGCAGCAGCCACTCGTCGAGCGTCCGCTTCAGCCGCACCAGCGAGCGGACGCGCGCGAACAGCGCCAAATCGTTCACCGGCTTGGTCAGGAAATCGTCGGCGCCGACCTCGAGCCCCTTGAGGCGGTCGGAAACATCGCTCAAGGCCGTGACCATGACGATGGGGATATAGCGGGTATCGGGATCGGCCTTGAGCCGGCGGCAGACTTCGAGCCCGTCCATGCCGGGCATCATCACATCGAGCAACACGATGTCCGGCTTTTCGCGCTTGGCGATCTCCAGCGCGGACGGCCCGCTGGAAGCAGTCAAAACCTCGTAATACTCGCTGAGAAGCTTGGCCTCCAGCAGTCGAACATTGACGTCGATGTCGTCGACGACCAGTACACGCGCAGACATCGACCGCTCTCTAGTTCAAGAAATGCTTGAGCGTCTTTATGAAGTAGGCGACCGAAATCGGTTTTGCGAGATAGGCTTCGCAGCCGCCCTCCCGCATCTTCTCCTCGTCGCCCTTCATCGCGAAGGCCGTGACGGCGATGATCGGGATCGATTTCAGCTCGTCATCCTCCTTGATCCATTTGGTCACCTCGAGCCCGGAGATTTCCGGCAGCTGGATATCCATGAGGATGAGATCGGGCCGGTGCTGGCGCGCCAGCTTGAGCGCCTCGATACCATCCTTGGTCTGAAGCGTGTTGTAGCCATGGGCTTCCAGCAGATCATGGAACAACTTCATGTTGAGGTCGTTGTCCTCGACGATCAGAATCGTCTTACTCATCGGCAATCCCTTGTTGTAAAGCCGCTTGCGGCGCCGGTCGAGCTGTGATCAATGGCTCCTCCCCAGCGCGCGAGACAGCTTCGGACCGATGCTCAAGGTCCTTGGCCACGATCCAGCTTTAAACAAATAGGCTTAAAACTTCGTAATGTTTTTCGAGGCATCACCGTTCGGTGGCATTCCGACCACCATCCTCCATTCAGCTTCGTAACGCCAAGGTCTTGACCAACATGCCCCTTCCGCTCCGTATCGGCGTCGACCTCGGCGGCACCAAGATCGAGTCGGTCGCGTTGGACGCCGTCGGCAAGGTCTTGGCCCGTCGGCGCATCGCCACGCCGTCCGGTGACGCCTCTGGCACGATCAGCGCAATTGCTGGCCTCGTCAAGGCGATCGAGGCCGACCTCGGGTTGAGCGGTGAGGGAGCGGTCGGGATCGGCACGCCGGGCTCGCTGTCGCCGGCCTCCGGCCTGTTGCGCAATTCCAACTCGACCGTCCTGAACGGGCTGCCGCTCGACCGGCTGCTCGCCGAGGCGCTTGGACGCCCGGTCCGCATCGCGAACGACGCCAATTGCTTTGCTTTGAGCGAGGCGACCGATGGTGCCGCGGCCGGTGCCGGCACGGTTTTCGGCGTCATTCTCGGCACCGGCGTCGGCGGCGGGCTGGTCGTGAACGGCAGGCTGCTCACCGGCCGCAACGGCGTCGCCGGCGAATGGGGCCACAATCCCCTGCCCGCGCCTCTGGACGACGAGCGGCCGGGTCCCGCCTGCTATTGCGGCCGGCATGGCTGCATCGAAACCTTCCTGTCCGGCCCGGCCATGGCGGCGGAGCACAGCACCCGCACCGGCCGGGATGAGACGGCTTCCGCCATCGCCGCCGCAGCCGAACAGGGCGACGAAACCGCGGTCGAAACCATGCGCCGCTATGTCGACCGGCTGGCCCGGGCGCTCGGCACGGTGATCAACCTCGTCGATCCCGATATCATCGTGCTGGGCGGCGGCCTCTCCAACATCGCGTCCCTCTACGCCGATGTCCCGGCGCGGTGGCGGCGCTACATATTCTCGGACACCGTGACCACGGCACTGGTGCCGCCAAAACACGGCGATGCGAGCGGCGTCCGAGGTGCTGCCTGGCTCTGGGATTGAGGGGACCGGGCAACGCCGCGCGGACTCTCCCCCGCACGCCCGATATTTTACGCTGGAATGGCCGTCGAACTTCCAGTATCAACCCGCCTCTCCAAACCAGCGGCGGTCGTCATGTCATTCTGCGGCCTGGATTTCGGCACGTCCAACTCGACCCTGGGCGCGCAACAGGGCAATCGTCTGGCGCTCGTGCCGATCGAGGGGGGTGCCTCCACCCTGCCCTCCGCCATCTTCTTCGATTTTCAGGCGGCGAAGACGCTCATCGGCCGCGACGCCATCGACGCCTATGTGCGCGGGGTCGAAGGCCGCTTCATGCGCTCGCTGAAATCGGTCCTGGGCACGGACCTCATCGACCAGGACACGCTGCTCGACAAGCATCGCATCGGCTTTCGCGACGTGCTGGCCCGGCTGGTCGGCGCGATCAAGGCGCGCGCCGAGACCGCGCTCGACCGACCGCTCGACGCCGTCGTCCATGGCCGGCCGGTGCATTTCGTCGATGGTGACGAGGCGGCCGATGCGCGCGCCGAGGCGGCCCTCGCCGATATCGCCCGCAGCGCCGGCTTCCGCCAGGTCTCGTTCCAATATGAGCCGATCGCCGCCGCGCGCGATTACGAACAGCAGGTCGCGCGCGAGGAGATCGCCCTCATCGCCGATATCGGCGGCGGCACCTCGGATTTCTCGATCGTCCGTCTGGGACCCGAGCGGCGTGCCCAGGCCGATCGGGCTCGCGATATCCTGGCCAATGACGGCGTGCGCGTCGGCGGCACCGATTTCGACCGGCTGCTGTCGCTGCGCGCGGTGATGCCGCATCTGGGTTATCAATCCTCGATGCTGCGACCGGGATTGCTGGCGCCGAACGGGTATTTTACCGACCTCTCGACCTGGTCGAAGATCAATTTCCTCTACACGCCGCAGATCCGCGCCGAACTGCGCCAGGTCCGGCGCGAGGCGGCGAGGCCGGATCTGTTCGACCGGCTGATCGCGGTGATCGAGCATCAATATGGCCACCGGCTGGCGATGGCGGTCGAGCAGGCCAAGATCGGCCTCAGCGAAGAGAGCCGCTACCGGATGGATCTCGACTGGATCGAGCCGGACTTGATGGCCGGCATCACGCAGGGGCAGTTCGACGAGGCGACGGCCGAGCTCGCTCAGCGGATCGGCGCCATGGTCCGGCGTTGTCTCGACGATGCCGGGCTCAAACCCGGATCGATCGATGCGCTGTTCCTGACCGGCGGCTCGACGCTCCTCGGCAATGTCCGCCGCGCGATCCTGGCCGAGGTGCCGGACGCGCGCATCGTCGAGGGCGACAAGTTCGGCTCGGTCGGGATCGGCCTCACCATCGAGGCGGCGATCCGCTATCGCTGATCAGCAGGCCGGATGCGGCAGCGATTCGATCTTCTGCAAGGCGGCTTTGACGACGTAGTCGCCATAATCGATGGTCATCTCGCTCGACACGCCATTGTCGAGGAGCCGCATGGCGAGTTCGTAATCCGGCCGCTCGGACTTGCTCGAATCCGGGAAGAAGGCGAGCCGCATCGGCCAGCCCTGACGCGTCACCAGCGGCGACTTGACGCCGGCGGCGATGAGCGTCTTGTCGATCGAATTGCCGATGACCGTGCCGACCAGCACCGGCCCGTCGAACTCCGAGCCGTCGAACACCTGCGCCGGCACGTAATGCTCGCCGGCCTCGGCCTTGTGGATCAGCATCAGCGTGTGCGCGGTCGGAAAGTAGCTACCGGGCGGCAGGTCGAAGCTCTGTTCCTTGGGCTTGTTGAAGTTGGCCTTGCCCGCCCCGCCGTTCGGCTTCATCGTGGCTTCGCCGCGGATCTCTTCCTCGAGCTGGCCGTTTCGCGTCTTGCGCTCGTTGAAACGGTAGCTCAAGCCGTTCTTCGACTCCCAGGTGACGAAGGAGGAACCGATCTTGGCCGGCTTGTCGTCCTCGTACTGCATGGACAGATCGTAGCGCTGCTCGATCGTCCAGCCGTCGCAGGTCTCGCCCCACTCATAGCCGAGCGTGCCGGTAGCGTTGATCACGCCGCTGCTGGGCTTGGCGCTTTCCAGGCTCATCACATAGAGCGCGCGGTGCGGCATGACCTCCAACGCCATGACGGGCTGGGCCGCGCCGACGAGCGCCAGCGTCGCAAGGCCGTAACGCACCGATCGAACCATGCTATTGGCGCTCCTTGGTGGGCAGACGCAGATCGATGTGGAGTTCCTTAAGGCGCGCCGCCGGCACCGGCGACGGCGCCTGCATCAACAGATCCTGGGCCTGCTGATTGAGCGGGAAGGCGATGACCTCGCGGATGTTCGGCGTGTCGGCGAGCAGCATGACGATGCGGTCGATGCCGGGCGCCGAGCCGCCATGCGGCGGGGCGCCGTACTTGAACGCGTTCAGCATGCCGCCGAACCGGCTTTCGACCTCGCTCGCCGGATATCCGGCGAGCGCGAAGGCCTTGTACATGATGTCCGGCCGGTGGTTGCGGATGGCGCCCGAGCTGAGCTCGATGCCGTTGCAGACGATATCGTACTGATAGGCCTTGATCGTCAGCGGATCCTGCTTCTCCAGCGCCTCGAGCCCGCCCTGCGGCATCGAGAAGGGATTGTGGCTGAATTCGATCAGCCCGGTGTCCTCGTTCCGCTCATACATCGGGAAATCGACGATCCAGCAGAATTTGAAGATGCCGGTCTCGCACAGCCCCAGCTCCTGGCCGATCTTCATGCGCGCGGCCCCGGCGAGCTTGGTCGCCGGTCCCTTGGCGTCCGAGACGAAGAACACCGAATCGCCGTCGCCGGCGCCGGTCAGCGCCTTGAGCTTGGCCAGCCGCGGCTCGTCGAGGAACTTGGCGATCGGCCCTTTGGCCTGGCCCTCGGCGAAGGTGACGTAGCCGAGACCCTTCGCCCCCTGCTCCAGCGCCCAATCATTGAGCTTGTCGAAGAAACTGCGCGGCCGTTCGGCGGCACCGGGCGCGCGGATGGCGCGGACGATCTTGCCCTGCTCCAGCGCCTTGGCGAACACCGCGAAGCCCGAGCCCGCGAACACCTCGCCAGCATCGACGATGACCAGCGGGTTCCTGAGATCCGGCTTGTCCGAGCCGTATTTCAGCAGCGCTTCGTCATAGGGAATGCGCGGGAACGGCGCCGGCGTCACGGCGCGGCCGGCGGCGAACTCGACGAACACGCCGTGCAGCACCGGCTCGATGGTCGCGAACACGTCTTCCTGCGTCACGTAGCTCATCTCGAAATCGAGCTGGTAGAACTCGCCGGGCGCGCGGTCGGCGCGGGCATCCTCGTCGCGGAAGCAGGGGGCGATCTGGAAGTAGCGGTCGAAGCCCGCGACCATCAGCAGTTGCTTGAATTGCTGCGGCGCCTGCGGCAGCGCATAGAACTCGCCCGGATGGAGCCGGCTCGGCACCAGGAAGTCGCGCGCACCCTCCGGCGAGGACGAGGTCAGGATCGGGGTCTGGAACTCCATGAACCCGGACTCGATCATGCGGCGGCGGATCGAGGCGATGACCTGCGAGCGCAGCACGATATTCTTGTGCACGGTCTCGCGGCGCAGATCGAGGAAGCGGAACTTGAGCCGAGTCTCCTCGGGATAATCGGCTTCGGCGTTGACCGGGAACGGCAAGGGCTCGGCCTCGCCCTGCACCACGAGCTCGGCGGCCTGGACCTCGATCTCGCCGCTCGGCAGGCCGGCATTCACCGTCTCCTTGGAGCGGGCGACGACCTTGCCGGTGACGGTGACGACGCTTTCGAGCTTCAGCGCTTCGGCAAGCGCGAAGATCGGGCTCGAACTGTCGAGCACGCATTGGGTGATGCCGTAATGATCGCGCAGATCGACGAACATCAGCTGGCCGTGATCGCGCTTGCGGTGAACCCAGCCGCTCAGGCGCACCTGGGCGCCGGCATCGGCCAGGCGCAGCGCGTTGCAGGTATGGGTCCGGTAGGCATGCATGGATCAGGGCCTCGGGTTCGGGAGAATAGGACAGCGCCGCCGCGCGGAAAGCGGCGTAGAGCACATCGCCGCTCCTGCTTTGTCAAGCTTCGGGGACGATCCGGCACAACGGGGCGCCGGAGCGCTTTGCCGCGCCGGGCAGACCGTGTATAGCAGTTTAATGAACCTGATCACCTCGACCGACGAGCTGGTGGCGTTCTGTGCCCGTCACGCCTCGTCCGACTACATCACCGTCGATACCGAATTCCTGCGCGACAAGACCTATTGGCCGCAGCTTTGCCTGGTGCAGATCGCCGGCGCCGAGGAGGCCGCGGTGATCGACACGCTGGCGCCCGGCATCGATCTGTCCTCGCTCTACGCGCTCATGGCCGATCCGCATGTGCTGAAGGTCTTCCATGCCGCGCGGCAGGATATCGAGATCTTCTATCACCTGACCGGCACGATTCCGCAGCCGCTGTTCGACACCCAGGTCGCGGCCATGGTGTGCGGCTTCGGCGACGCGGTGAGCTACGAGACCCTGGCCGGCAAGCTCGCCGGCGCGCGCATCGACAAATCCTCTCGCTTCACCGACTGGGCGCATCGGCCGCTGACGCCGCGGCAGCTCGAATATGCCGTGGCCGACGTGACCCATCTCAGGCCCGCCTATGAAAAGCTGCGCGACCGGCTGGAGAAATCCGGCCGCGCCTCCTGGCTCGACGAGGAAATGGCCAACCTGACCGACCCGGCGACTTATCGGCTGGAACCGGCGGAAGCCTGGAAGCGCCTCAAGACCCGCGGCGGCACGCGGCGCTTCCTCAGCATCCTGCGCGAGATCGCGAGCTGGCGCGAAATCGCGGCCCAGCAGCGCGACGTGCCGCGCGGCCGCCTGCTTCGTGACGAATCGCTGCTCGAGATCGCGGCCCATGCGCCGACCACGATCGACGATCTCGCGCGCATCCGCGGGCTCGGTCGCTCGGTCGCCGAGGGCAAGCTCGGCGGCGAGATGCTGGCCGCGGTGGCACGCGGCAGTGCGGCACCCGAGGCCGAGGCGCCCGAGCCCCAGCAGCGCACGGACCTGCCGCCGGGCCTGGGCCCCCTGGTCGATCTCCTGCGCGTGCTGCTGAAGCTGCGCTGCGAGGAACAGGATGTGGCGCAGAAGCTGGTCGCCAATGCCGCCGAGCTGGAGATGATCGCCGCCGACGACGAGGCCGCCGTGCCGTCGCTCCAGGGCTGGCGCTTCGAGATCTTCGGCCGCGACGCGCTGGCGCTCAAGCACGGCAAGTTGGCGCTGACGGCACGCGGCAAGCGTATCCTGGTGGTCGATCTCGATCGAGGTTGACGGGATCGAAGGCCTGATTTAGTCCAGCCCGTCCAGATCAGCCGTCCCGCCCTGCCCGCTTCTTCGGCGGCGGCGAATCTTCCGTCCGGATGAGCGTGCGCCGGCCGAGCGCCCGGCCGAGCGCGTCGAGGCGGCGCTGCACCGCCTCGCCGGTATAGATCGCCGTGTGCTCTGGGATGGTGAGCGCCACGCTCGCCGCCTCGAGCGCGACCGAAGTTCGATGGAGCAGGCCCGGCGCCCCGCCGGTCAGCGTATAGGCGAGCCGAAAGGCATGGCCGACGGCGCGCGCTTGCAGGAAGACGGCCTCGTCGAGCAGGCCGCGCGTGCCGGCGACGATCGGCATTTCGGCCTCGCCGCCGTAGCGGGCATGGAGCGCGTTGGCGATGAAGACTCGGCCGCCATGATCGATACCGGGCACGGGCATGCGCAGGCAGCGCATGAAGATCTGCTCGTCGCGATAGTCGGGGTGCTCGCTCCAACCGATATCCGAGACGAGTGCCGCCGCACGGCGCAGCCGACGCTGGGCCGGCGTCTCGTTTGGGAACAGCGCGTCGGTCCAGGCGAGCAACTCGTCGCCGCCGGCGCCGAAACGCGGATTGACCCGCGCCATGTCGGCACAGGCGATGAGCAGCGGGTCCTGCCGTTGCTCGGCCGGAGACAGCAGCTCGAACAGGTGCCCCTCGCGCAGGCCGAAGGCGCTGAAGACGATCCGCGACGGCTTGATCTTGGTGACCAGCTTGGCCAGCACATAGGCGGCGAGCGGCACGGTCTCGAGCCGCTTGCGCGAGAAACCCATGATCTTTTCGAGCGACCGGCGCGACTGCCGTTCGATCAGGCCCAGGAACAGCTCGGCTTCGGGCCGTTCGAGCGCATAATTCTGGATGACATGGAGCGGATAATGATTGTGCTCCATGTGAATGCGCGCCAGCGCGCGCCAGGCGCCGCCGACGGCATAAAAGGGCTTATCGGTGGCCTGGGCGAGCCAGGGCACGGTCTCGATCGCCTTGTCGATGGCGGTGTGAGGGTCGCCCGCCGCCTCGAGCAGCCGCAACGGGCCGATCGGCAGGCTGACGACGAAGCCCGAGGGCTGCGGCCCGGTGATGGCGAGCTCGACGCTGCCGCCGCCGAGATCGCCGGTGATGCCGTCGGCGTCGGGAATGCCGGCGAGCACGCCGGAGGCGGACAGCCTGCCTTCGCGCATGCCGTCGATCACGGCGACCTTGACGCCGGTTCGCCGTTCGATTTCGGCGACGAAGCCCGGCCCATCCTCGGCGTCGCGCACGGCCGAGGTCGCCAGCACGTCGAGCCGGCTGACGCCGAGCTGGTGCGCCAGCATGACGAAGCGCTCGATATTGTCGCGCGCGAGTGCCACACCGTCGGGATTGAGCCGGCCGGTGCTGTTCAGGCTGCGCCCGAGCGCGCACATGACCTTTTCGTTGAACAGCACATTGGGGGCCCGGCCGATGCGGTCATAGAGCACCAGGCGCAGCGAGTTCGAGCCGATATCGATGACGCCGACCATGGTCTGCCGCCGCGCATCCAACGGCGAGGCGGAATCGTTCGGAAGCGCCGGGCCCACCTTCGATTTCACTCGTTGTCGAGCACCAATCTCGGCGCACCCTGCGGCTTGTGAAGTGCCGAGCCGCGGCCCGACAGGCTGGGATTGGTCATGAAGTAATTCTGCGCGTTCACGCCATGCTCGTCGAAAGGCACACGGCTATAGACTCCGTCGGCGCCGAGTGTCCAGCTTTGCGCCACATCCTTGAGGTTCTCGGCCAGGATCTCGTCGAGCACCTGCTGATGCACGGTCGGATTCTCGATCGGCACCAGGGTCTCGACCCGGCGGTCGAAATTCCGCTGCATCCAATCAGCCGAACTGATGAAGACGAGCGCGTCGCGATGCGGCAGGGCCGTGCCATTGCCGAAGGCGTAGATCCTGGTGTGCTCCAGGAAGCGGCCGACGATGCTGCGCACGCGGATGCGGCTCGACAGGCCGGCCACGCCGGGCTTGAGGCAGCAGATGCCGCGCACCACCATGTCGATCTCGACCCCCTCCTCCGACGCGCGGTAGAGCGCGTCGATGACGGTCGAATCGACGAGCTGGTTCATCTTGCACCAGATCGAGCCGGGCCGGCCGGCGCGGGCATGGGCGATCTCGCCCTCGATCAGCCCCAGGATACGCTGACGCAGATTGATCGGCGCTATGGCGATCTTCTCCAGCGTCTCCGGCGTGGCATAGCCGGTGATGTAGTTGAACAGCCGGCCGGCATCCCGGCACAGCGCCGGATCGGAGGTGAAGAAGGAGAGGTCGGTATAGATCTTGGCAGTGATCGGGTGATAGTTGCCGGTGCCGTAATGGACGTAGGAACGCAGGCTGCCGCCCTCGCGGCGCACGACCAGGCTGACCTTGGCATGCGTCTTCATCTCGACGAAGCCGTAGACCACCTGCACGCCGGCCCGTTCGAGATCGCGCGCCCAGCGGATATTGGCCTCTTCGTCGAAGCGCGCCTTGAGCTCGACCACCGCCGTCACCGACTTGCCGGAATCGGCCGCCTCGATCAGCGCCCGGACGATCGGGGAATCGTTCGAGGTGCGGTAGAGCGTCTGCTTGATCGCGGCGACATCCGGATCGCGCGCGGCCTGGCGCAGGAACTGGACGACGACGTCGAAGCTCTCATAGGGGTGATGGACGACGATGTCCTTGTGCCGGATCGCGGCGAAGCAATCGCCGCCGAAATCGCGGATACGCTCGGGAAAGCGCGCATTGTAGGGCGCGAACTTCAGATCCGGCCGCTCGTCGATGATGAGCTTGGAGAGATCGGCCAGCCCCAGGATACCGTCGAGCCGGAAGGCGTCGTCGATGGCCACGTCGACCCGCTCGGTCAGGAACTGGCACAGATCCGGCGGCATGGTCGCTTCGACGCCGAGATGGATGACATGGCCGCGGCGGCGGCGCTTCAGCGCCGTCTCAAACAGGCGGACCAGATCCTCGGCCTCTTCCTCGACCTCGATGTCACTGTCGCGCAATACCCGGAAAGCACCGCGCCCGAGTTCCTTGAAGCCGGGGAACAGTCGGTCGAGGAACATGCCGACCGCCTGCTCCATCGGAATCATGCGCACGGCCTGGCTCGGCAACCGGATGAAGCGGCCGACCGACGGCGGCAGCAGCAGCAGCGCCTGCATGCGCTTCTCGTCGGCGAGCCGCATCAGGTGCAGCGCCAGCCCGAAACCGAGATTGGGAATGAAGGGAAAGGGATGGGCCGGATCGATGGCGAGCGGCGTCAGCAGCGGGAAGACTTCGCTGACGAGACGCTCATGCAGCCAGTCACGCTCGGTCTCGGTCGCCTCCTCGGCATTGATGACGGCGATGCCGGCCGCGCGCAGCTCCTTGCGCAGGCGGCGATAGCATTCCTGCTGGGCGTGCATCAGCGCGCTGACCTTCTGCCGCACCGCCGCGAGCTGCTGCACGGGCGACAGCCCGTCCTGGCTCAACGTCTCGACGCCGGCCATGACCTGGCCGCGCAAGCCGGCGACGCGCACCATATAGAACTCGTCGAGATTATTCGCCGAGATCGACAGGAATCGCAGCCGCTCGAACAGTGGATGGCGCAGATTGTCGGCCTCTTCGAGCACCCGCTCGTTGAAGGCGAGCCAGGACAGTTCCCGATTGATGAAGCGCTCGACCGATCCGGCCTCGGGCTTGGGCTGTCGCGCGCTGGATGTGCGAGCCACCGCTCTCTCCTCCCTTAACGGCTGCCGAGATGGCAGCGCCGGTCTCGATTGCAGCCTAGACGATGAACAAGGCAGTGTCATGACCGGACGACCGGAGATCGTCGGCGCCGCCCGGCTGCCTACACGATCGTCGGCGTGAAGATGTATTTGTGGAAGCCCGCATGCTCCTGCAACCGACTATACCAGGCATCGAGATGCGCCAGCTTGGGCTTGTCGGGAAGCTGGAAGGCATACCAGCGATGGACCGCGTTGCCGAGCGCGATATCGGCGATCGACAGCGTATCGCCGCTGAGATAGCGCGATCCTGCGAGCGCCTTGTCGATCAGCGTCCAGGCCTTGCCCAACCGCTCGCCCGCGACCAGGATCGCCGACATGTTGCGCTCCGCCTCGGGCGTGCGGATGAGCCCCCAGAACACCGGGCTGATCGCCGGGTTCATGATCGTGAGCTGCCAGTCGAGCCACTGATCGATATAGGCGCGTCGATCGAGGGCGGCCGGATAGAGGCGGTCGCCATCGTAGCGGCCGCACAGGTAGCGGAGGATCGCGTTCGATTCCCACAGCACGAGCTCGCCATCGCGGATGGTCGGCACCAGCCCGTTCGGGTTCATGTCCAGATACCAGGCTTCGTCGTTGCAGCCGAATTCCCGGCCGACCTGGGTCTGCTCGAACTCGATGCCCAGCTCGGAGCAGCACCACAACACCTTCTGCACGTTCGATGACGAGCTGCGGCCCCAAATCGTGATCATGCCCCTGAGCCCTTCGAGCGGTTGTTCTTTGCCTGGGCATCTTCCACGATCCGCCACCGAACACAATTGCCGTTTCCGATGCCAGCCCTGATTGCCGCAGCCCCGCTCCTCGCCGTGATCGCGCTCATCGCCAGCCGCCGGCTCGGCGTGCTGCCGTCCGGGCTGATCGGCTGGGCGCTGGCCGTCGCCGCCGCCGCCTGGCTGCAGCCGGCCGGAACCGGCATCATCGGCTTTACCGTCGGGGAAAGCCTCAAGGGCGCCTGGATCGCCTGGCAGGCGATCGCGGTCACCGTCGCCGGCCTGTTCTTCTACCGCGCGATCGGGCGCGTGGTAGCCGGCCCCGGCGCGGTCGAAGGCTTCTCACATCGCCAGCTCTGGGCCATCTGCTTCCTGATCGGCCCCTTCACCGAATCGGCCACCGGCTTCGGCGTCGGATGCGTCATTGCCCTGTCCGCCCTCTTCCGCATGGGCCTCGGCGGCGTGCCCGCCGTCGCACTGGCGCTTTACAGCCAGATCCTGGTGCCCTGGGGCGCGCTCGCGGTCGGCACGCTCGTCGGCGCCGGTCTGATCGGTCTCGGCGAGACGGAGCTGGCGCTGGCCAGCGCCTATCTGACGGCCCCGCTGCTGGCCGGCTATCTGCTGCTCTATTGGCGCTTCGCGCGCAAGGCCGGGCATCCCGTGCCGACGCGCCAGAAGCTCGACGATGCCGCCTGGACGCTGCTGCTCGCCGCCGCCCTGATCATCGCCACCAGAGAAGTCGCAGCCGAGCTCGGCTGCATCGCGTCGGCAGGCACGCTCATCGTCGTCCGGTATCTGCGCGACCGGAGGCCCGATGCCGCCGCATTCGCCGGCACGGCGCGCCTCGTCGCCCCTTATGCCGTGCTCAGCCTGACGCTCATCGCCACACGGACGATGCCGCCTCTCACCCACGCGCTCAAGAGCATGCTCGTGCTCGCCCCCTATGACGGGCTGCCGAGCTTCGCGCTGCTCTATAACCCTTGCCTGTGGCTGATCGGGACGGCGCTCGTCTTCCTGATCGCCGAAGGCCGGGCGGGGTTGCTCGGCACGCACCTGCGCGAGACGGCGCTCGCCGCCTGGCGGCCCGTGCTGGTGACGCTGCTCTTCCTCGCCATGACGCAGATCCTGACCGCGGCTGGCGGCGCGCAGCTCATCGGCACGGCGCTGAAAGCGGCACTCGGCCCGGAAACGCTGCTGGCCGCCCCCGTTCTGGGCGCGGTCGGCGGCTTTCTCACCGGCTCCAACGTGTCGGCAGCCGGTATGATGATGTCGGTTCAAGCGGCGATGGGGACGGGCGCCGTCCTGTGGCCGGCGACGTTGCAGAATGTGGCCGCCAGCAATTTCTCGCTGCTGTCGCCGATCCGGGTCGCGATGGGGGCGGCCCTGTCCGGCATGGCCGAGGAAGCCGTCTACAAGGCGATCTGGCCGATCGGCGCGATGCTGCTCCTGTTGCTGGTCGCAGAAGCAGCCTTCCTGCTCTTCTTATAGGAGCCCCAGCTCCAGCATCGCCTCTTCGGACATCAGCCCCTTGTGCCAGGGCGGTGTCCAGACCAGCCTGACATGCGCGTCGGTGACGCCGGCGACGGTACGGATGGCCTTCTCGACCTCGCCCGGCAGCGAGCCCGCGACCGGGCAGCTCGGCGCGGTCAGGGTCATCTCGACGAAGACCTTGCCGTCGCGCCCGACGCTGAGCTCGTAGATCAGCCCGAGATCGACCAGATTGACCGGAATCTCAGGGTCGCGGACGGTGCGGATCGCGTCCAACACCGCCTCGGTCAACGCCGGATCGCGATGGTCCTCGACCGGCTTCTCGAACGGATCGTCATCGGCCGGCACGGGCCGGCCGGGCATGAAGTCGAACAGGGTCTTGCCGTCATCCTCGACCACGGCCGATTACTCCGTCTTGACCGGCTCGACCGCCTTGCCGCCGGACTTCAGCGCCGCCTCGAAGGCATGCCAGGCGAGCGTCGCGCATTTGACGCGGGCCGGATAGGTTTTGACCCCCTCCAGCGGCGCCAGCCGGTCGAAATCATCTTCGAGCGCCTCGGTCACCGGCGGGATCTCGCCGGCACCGGTGACGGTGGCGTGGAACGCCTTGAACAGGATGTCCGCCTCTTCGAGCGTCTTGCCCTTCAGCACCTCGGTCATGAGCGAGGAGGACGCCGTCGAGATGGCGCAGCCGCGGCCGACAAACGAGACGTCGGCGATGCGGTCGCTCTCGACCGTCAGATAGATCGTCACCCGGTCGCCACATAGCGGGTTGTGGCCCTGCGCGGTGTGGCTCGCATGCTCCTGCGGCCGGAAGTTCCGCGGCTTGTGGCCGTGATCGAGAATGATGTCCTGATAGAGGTCGCGTAGATCCATCATCGCCGGAACAGCTCCTGCGCGGCCTTTACCGCCACGATCAGCGCGTCGATATCGGTCTCGTCATTGTAGACGCCGAACGAGGCGCGCGCCGTGGCGGCGACGCCAAGCCGGTCCATCAGCGGCTGGGCGCAGTGATGGCCGGCCCGCACGGCGACATTGTGGTGATCGAGGATGGTCGCGAGATCATGGGCATGGACGCCCTCGACCTCGAAGGAGAGCACGCCCAGCCGGCGATTGCCGCCGCCCATGACCCGTACATCGTCGAGCTCGGCCAGCCGGCGCGCGCCATATTCGGTGAGCCGCTCCTCATGGGCGAGGATCTGCTCGCGACCGAGCCGCTCCATATAGTCGAGCGCCACCGCCAGCCCGTGAGCGCCGGTGATGTCGGGCGTTCCCGCCTCGAACCGGTGCGGCGGCTCCTGATAGACCGCCTCCTCGAAGGTGACGCTCAGGATCATGTCGCCGCCGCCCTGCCAGGGCGGCATCGCCTTCAGCAGCTCTTCCTTGCCGTAGAGCACGCCGATGCCGGAGGGCCCATAGGTCTTGTGGCCGGAGAAAACGTAGAAATCGGCATCGAGCGCCCGGACATCGACCGGCATGCGCGGGGCCGCCTGGCAGCCATCGACCAGCACGCGCGCGCCGCGCTCATGGGCGAGCCGGATGACAGCGTCGAGCGGCATGACCGCGCCGACCGCATTGGCGACATGGGTGATCGCGACCAGCCTGGTGCGTGGGCTCAGCAATTCCTCGAACCGGGCGAGATCGAGCCCGCCGGTAGCGTCCATCGGCGCCACGACGAGCTTGATGCCGATCCGGTCGCGCAGGAGCTGCCAGGGCACGATGTTCGAATGATGCTCGAGCTCGGTCAGCAGCACCTCGTCGCCGGCCTTGAGCTGCGACAGCCCCCAGCTCTGGGCGACGAGATTGATGCCTTCCGTGGCGCCGCGCACGAACACGATTTCATTGCCGCTGCGGGCATTGAGGAAGCGGCGAACGGTCTCGCGCGCCGCTTCGAACCGGTCGGTCGCGCGCTGGCTCAGCCCATAGACGCCGCGATGCACGTTGGCATAGTCGCGCGCATAGAAATTGCTGACCGCGTCGATGACGATCTGCGGCTTCTGCGCGCTCGCCGCCGTGTCGAGGAAGACCACGTCCGGATTGTTCCGGAAGATCGGGAAATCCTGCTTGATCAGGCGCGAATCGAAAGGCGGGCGCGAGACCGGGCCGTCGATCAGGCTGGTCGTGCGCGGATCGCTGTCCTTGCTCATGCCGGCTCCTTGCGCGCCGCCAGCCAATGGCCGATCGCGGCGATGAAATGATTGCGCACGACCTCGTCCGAGATCAGATCGACGGCATCGACGACGAAGGCTTCGATCAGCATGCGGCGCGCCTGCTCGGCCTCGATGCCGCGCGAGCGCAGATAGAACAGCGCCGTCTCGTCGAGGTCACCGATGGTGGCGCCGTGGCTGCACTTCACATCGTCGGCGAAGATTTCCAGCTCGGGCTTGGAATCCATCACCGCGCGATCACTCAGCAGCAGCGTCTTGTTGAGCTGATAGGCATCGGTCTTCTGCGCCGCCTGCGCCACCCGGATCTGGCCCTGAAAGACGCCATGGGCGCGATCGGCGAGGCAGCCCTTGAACACTTCGTGCGTGCGGCCGTTGGGCGCCGCGTGCAGGATCACCGACGCCATGGTCGCGTCCTGCCGCCCGGCCAGCAGATAGGCGCCGGAGAAACCGCAGAAGGCGTCCGGCCCGGCGATGGTCGCCCGCATATCCTGGCGCGACAGGCCGGCACCGAGCGTCAGCAGGAAACCGTCATAATGGCCGCGCGCGCCGATGGTGACGGCGTGATGGGCGATATGGGTCGCCTCGGCCGCCTCGTTCTGCAGCTTGTAGTGACCGAGCTTGGCATCGTCGCCGAGCTCGACCGTGGCCGAAGCGTTGGTCCAGTGCGGACCGCTGCCGGTGAAGCTTTCGACCAGCACCGCCTCGGCGCCATCGCCCAGCCGGACCAGATGCTTCAAATGGCTTGCCGCCGGCTCGACGGCGCTGGCGATGTGGATCACCTGGATGCGCCGGTCGAGCTTCACCCCTGCCGGCACGATCAGCGCCAGACCGTCGGTGGCGAACGCGGCATTGAGCGACAGGAAGGCCCGGTCGGCACCGCCGGCGAGATCGAAGCTGGCCGCGGCCTCGTCGGCATGAGCGCGCGCCCAATCGGCGAAGGAACCGAGGAATACACCCTTCGGCAACGTGCCAATGCGTGAACGGTCGGCCACGAAGCAACCATTGATGAAGACCAGCCGGTCCGCATCGGCGATCTCGTCGATCGCGGGCATGCCGGCGATCCCGGCCGATGCCGGGCCGAAACGCGTCTCGGTCAGCTTGCGCAGCTCGGTGAAGCGCCAAGCTTCCGTGCGGCGGGTGGGAAAGCCGCTTTCGGCGAAGCGCGCCCGGCCGGCCGAGCGGACCGCGGCCAGCGCATCGTCCGGAGGCGCGCCGAGCATGTCGAGGAAATCGTTCATGATGTCAGGCCGCGTCGCCCAGCATGGCGTAGCCATGCTTCTCCAGCTCGGCCGCCAGCTCCTTGCCGCCCGACATGACGATCTTGCCGCCGGCCAGCACATGGATATGGTCCGGCTCGATATGGTCGAGCAGGCGCTGATAATGCGTGATCAGCACGAAGGCGCGATCGGCGCTGCGCAGCTTGTTGACACCGGCCGAGACCTGCCTCAGCGCGTCGATATCGAGGCCGCTGTCGGTCTCGTCCAGAATCGCCAGGCGCGGATTGAGCAGCGCCATCTGGAAGATCTCGTTGCGCTTCTTCTCGCCGCCGGAAAATCCCACATTGACGGCGCGGTTCAGCAGCGCCTCGGGCATCTCCAGCAGCTTCAGCATCTGGCGCACGGTCTTGAGGAACTGGCCGGCATCGAGCTCGGGCTCGCCGCGATGCTTGCGCACGGCATTGGCGGCCGCGCGCAGGAAATACATGTTGTTCACGCCCGGGATCTCGACCGGGTACTGGAACGCCAGGAACACGCCTTCGCGCGCCCGCTCGTCGGCGTCGAGCTCGAGCAGATCGCGGCCGAGATACTCGACCGTGCCTTCGGTGACCTCATAGCCGTCGCGGCCCGAGAGCACGCTCGCGAGCGTCGATTTGCCGGAGCCGTTCGGCCCCATGATGGCATGGACCTCACCCGGCTTCACGCTGAGCGAAATGCCTTTGAGGATCTCCTTGTCCTCGACGCGGGCGTGCAGATTCTTGATTTCGAGCATCGTTTCCATTCCTGAGCGCGGCCTCTCAGCCGACGCTGCCTTCGAGGCTGATGGCGAGGAGCTTCTGGGCTTCGACGGCGAATTCCATCGGCAGCTCCTTCAGCACTTCCTTGGCGAAGCCGTTGACGATCAGCGACAGCGCCTCTTCCGGAGTCAGGCCGCGCTGCTGGCAATAGAACATCTGGTCCTCGCTGACCTTAGATGTCGTCGCCTCGTGCTCGACCCTGGCCGTGCGGTTATAGACATTGATGTAGGGCACGGTATGGGCGCCGCACTGATCGCCGATCAGCAGGCTGTCGCACTGGGTGAAGTTGCGGGCACCCGCCGCCTTGGGCAGCACCTTGACCTGGCCGCGATAGGTGTTCTGGCCGCGACCGGCCGAGATGCCCTTGGAGATGATGGTCGAGCGCGTGTTCTTGCCGATATGGATCATCTTGGTCCCGGTATCGGCCTGCTGGCGATTGTTGGTCAGCGCCACCGAATAGAATTCGCCGACCGAATTGTCGCCGGTCAGGATGCAGCTCGGATATTTCCAGGTGATGGCCGAGCCGGTCTCGACCTGGGTCCAGGAGATCTTGGCGTTGGCGCCCCGGCAATCGCCGCGCTTGGTGACGAAATTATAGATGCCGCCCCGGCCCTCGGCATCGCCGGGATACCAGTTCTGGACGGTCGAGTATTTAATCTGGGCGCCTTCGAGCGCCACCAGCTCGACCACGGCGGCATGAAGCTGGTTCTCGTCGCGCTGCGGCGCCGTGCAGCCTTCGAGATAGCTCACATAGGAACCCTTCTCGGCGACGATGAGCGTCCGCTCGAACTGGCCGGTATTGGCGGCATTGATGCGGAAATAGGTCGACAGCTCCATCGGGCACCGCACGCCCTCGGGGATGTAGACGAAGGAGCCGTCGCTATAGACCGCGGAATTCAAGGCGGCGAAGAAATTGTCCGCGGCCGGCACGACCGAGCCCAGATATTTCCGCACCAGCTCCGGATGCTCTTTGATCGCCTCGCCCATCGAGCAGAAGATGATGCCCATCTCGGCGAGCTTGCCCTTGAAGGTGGTCGCGACCGAGACGCTGTCGAACACGGCGTCGACCGCGACATTGGCTAGCAGCTCCTGCTCCTTCAGCGGAATGCCGAGCTTGGCGTAGGTCTTCAGCAGCTCGGGATCGACCTCGTCGAGCGAGTTGAGCTTGGGCTTGGCCTTCGGCGCCGAATAATATGTGGCGGCCTGGTAGTCGATCGGCTCGATCTGGAGCTTGGCCCAATCCGGGCTCTCCATCTTCTGCCAGGCGCGGAAGGCTTCCAGCCGCCAATCGAGCAGCCACTGGGGCTCGCCCTTCTTGGCCGAGATGAACCGGACCGTGTCTTCGTCCAGACCGATCGGCGCCGTCTCCGATTCGATATCGGTGATGAAGCCATACTGGTATTGCCGATCAGTGACGGCGCGGACGGTATCGAGGGTGGGAACGCTCATATCGGGCTGGTCTCGAAAGTGAAATCCGGTGTCTGGAACGGATGGAACGGCAACGCCGCGCCGGCCATGTCGGCGAGCGTCACCTGCTCCAGCGCCTGCTCGACCGCCTGGTTGATCCGGTGCCAATGCGGCCGGGTCGGGCAGAAATGCAGGCGATCGCAAGGCTCGACCTTGCCGGTGCACTGGGTCATGCCGAAGGCGCCGTCGATCGCCGCGATGATCTGGGCAACCGACACTTCACTCGGCGCACGGGCCAGGCGATAGCCGCCGGCGGCACCGCGCACGGCCGAGACGATGCCGGCCTTGGCCAACAGCTTCAGCACCTTGGCCACCGTCGTCTGGGGCAGGCGTGTGTCCGCCGCCAGATGCATGGCGTTGACTTGGCTCGGCGCTACCGCCGCCAGATGCGAGGCGACGATGACGCCGTAATCCGCGAGCTTGCTCAGGATGATCATAGGGTCCCGCTCCAATAGGACTGATTTAGTCCTGATTGATCCGGGGAGCAACCCCCCATCATGGGGATGCAGCCGCGCATCGCGCGCAACGTCGGTGGCGATATCGGCGACAAAGTCGCGGTTTCCGCCATCATGACGAAACGACGCCGATATAACCTCTTGATCAAAAGAGATTTTCAGCTTGGCACGTCGCTTGAAAAGACTGTGCCGACTTCATCTGGGGGACATTCATGACGCGTTTTCTCATCCTCGGCACGACCGCCATCATCGCCCTGCTCGCCCTTTCGGATCTCGCCAGGGCGGAAAGCACCAGCCAGACGGTCGAAGGCGAGCAGCTGGACATCCGCACCAGCTGCGTCAAGTCCGTCACGATCGAGCCGCAGGCCGGACTCGCCGGCAAGGTGCTGGTCCAGGCGACGGCGGCGAGTGCGGAGGAGCTGGCGCCCCTCAGCTTCGCCGGCGGCGAGACGGCGCTTATCGAGCGGAAAGGAAACTGCGGCGGCTTCAACGAGCCGACGCTCGTCATCGACATCAAGGTGCCGGCCGGCATGCCGCTCGACATTCACAATGGCGGCTCGGGCGATTACGTCATCGGCTCGGTCGGCGGCCCGCTCAAGGCCGAGTTCGCCGGCTCGGGCGATCTGCATGGCGGCGATTTTACCGCACTTCAGCTCGCGATCTCGGGCTCGAGCGATGTCGAGCTCGGCAAGCTCGACGGGCCGGTCAGCATCGATATCCATGGCAGCGGCGACGCCCGTATCGGCACGGCAATGGCGCCCGATCTCAAGATCGCCATCGCCGGCAGCGGCAATGTCGAGATCGAAGGCGGCGAGATCGGCAACCTCGATGTCGCAATTGCCGGCTCCGGCGATGTCCGCCTGAACGCCACCGCCAAGGAGGCGGCACTCCGGACCGCCGGCTCGGGCGATATCGAGGTCGCCCACGTGACCGGCAACATCACGCAGCACAGCACCGGCTCCGGCTCGATCCGCATCAACGGCTGATCCGCCCTTTCGCCGCAGCCGGCGGGACATGCTCGCCCACCGGCCATGCGCCATGGCAAGCTTTGCGCGAGGAGAAGAGCGCCATGGATCTACCGGTCAGGATGAGCGACGGCGAGCGCGAGCTGCTCGCGCGCAAGCTTGCGACGGCAACCAATTACATGGAATTCGGCAGCGGCGGCAGCACGCTCATGGCCGTGCGCTCGCCGGCCCGGCTGATCCTGACCATCGAGAGCGACCCCGATTGGCTGCATAAGCTCCATGCCAATGCCGAGATCGCCCAGGCCGTTTCCCATCGCCGCCTGTTCCTGACCCATGCCGATATCGGCCCGGTCGGCGAGTGGGGTAGGCCAACCGACGAGTCGCAGCTGAAGCAGTGGCCGCGCTACTACGCCGACCCGTTCTTCGCGACCGAGATCCTGTTCGATCTGATCCTGATCGACGGGCGCTTCCGCGTCGGCTGCGCGCTCGCCGCAGCCGCCTGCGCGCCGGAAACGGCGACCATCCTCATTCACGACTACGAGTTCCGGCCGCAATATTACCTGGTCGAGAAGTTCTTCGACATCGAGGAGACTCAGGAGAGCCTCTATGTCTTGCGCCGCCGCAAGACGGTCAATCTCCGCTCCTTCTATATGGAGGTGATGCGGCATCTGTTCGAGCCGGGATGACAACCGAAATCAAGCGTATCGCCTTGGGCGCACGAAACACATCAAACTAGATCGCCGCGCTTCCCGATCAAGTGCAGAATTGGCCCGCAGATCATTTCACAAAGACTTGCCTCGGATCAGGGCAAAACTTGGCTCAATACAATTGAAACACAATTCAGTCCGACTGAAGTCATCGCGACACGGAAGAAACGTATCTCCTATCTCGCCAGGCGACATCGACCTGGTGAAAAATTCGGAGATTTATCGTGAAGAAACTCATTCTTTCCTTGGCCGGCGCCACGCTGGCAGCAGCATCGTTCGGTTCGGCCAACGCTCAAGCCGCCGGCAGCAACAATGTTTCCTTCCCGATCGTTGTTTCCAGCGGCGCCGCCAAGTGCCTGCCCAATGCGAAGGGCATGGTGACCATCACCGATACTTCCAGCAACGTGCAGACCATGCATGTGGAAGTCGAAGGCCTGCCGAAGAATTCCGATTTCGACTTCTTCAATATTCAGGTGCCGAACGCGCCGTTCGGCCTGTCCTGGTATCTGGGCGACATCTCGACCGATGGGAACGGCGTCGGCGTCGCCGACTTCATCGGCCGCTTCAGCGTCGAAACCTTCATCGTCGCCCCCGGCGTCGCCTCGGCTCCGGCGGTCTTCCCGGGCGGCACCTTCCCGGACGCCACCAAGAACCCGCAGACCGCGCCCGTGCAGATCTATCACCTGGGTCTGTGGTTCGACTCGGCGGCCGAGGCCATCAAGGCCGGTTGCGCCGGTACCGAGACGCCGTTCAACGGCGAGCACAATGCCGGCATCCAAGTCATCAACACCAGCAACTTCGCCGACGCGAACGGGCCGGTTCGCCAGATCGAGTAGCCCAAATCGAGCAGCATCGGTTCGAGCAGAATTGTCAGGCGTCGCGCGGCACCGGAAACCGGTGCCGCGCTTCCCTCCCAACTACTCGGCGTAGGATGAGATCTCGATCAGGCTGCCGTCGGGATCGCGGCAATAGACCGAGATCAGCGTGCCGCGGGCGCCGCGCTTCTCGACCGGCCCCGCCTCGATCGCGACACCCTCGGCACGGAGATGTGCCGCCACCGCCTCCGGCCCCGCCACCGTCAGAAAGCAGAGATCGTCGCTGCCGGCGGCCTCGTGATCGGCGGTAAACCAATCCTCCTTGCTGGCCGAGACCGGGCGCAGATTGATCTTCTGCCGGCCGAACTTGACCGAGGTGCGCCTGACGCCGCCATGGCCGGGATCGAAATCCTCGCGGCTCATGCCCAGCACGCGCTGATACCAGGCGGCCGCAACTTCCACATCCCGGACATTCACCACCAGATGATCGAGCGCTTCGACGGTGAGCGGCATCGGCGCCATCTCCTCTCCTGTTCCCCAGACGCTCGCACAGGTCGCTATCTGGCCGAGGTGCTTTGAGAGCCGGTCAGGTGCGTCAGATACTCATAGACGGCGGTAAGCTCCTCATCATCCATCTTGCCGATCGGCCGCCACGGCATTTGCCGGCTGAGCTCATGGCCTGCGGGATCGATGCCGGTACGCAAGGTGGCCAGGAACTCCGCGGGCGTCCATGCCTTCACGATATCGAGGTCCGGCCCAACGGGTCCGAGTTGCCCTTTCACGCCGCCGCGGAGATCGGCGCCATGGCATTGGCGGCAGTCCTGATAGGACAGGATATACTCGCCATATTCCTGGGTCGGCCCCTTCGGCGGCGCCGCGATGGCCCCCGTGAAGACCGGCTTGCCGCTCGGCAGCTCGCCAGCGCCGAGCAGCATCAGCCCGAGAAGGCTGAGCCGGTCCGGCGGGTTGGCGGTTTCCTGCCCATCGGCCGGGAGACTGCGGATATAGGCGATGAGCGCCTTGGTGTCCTCGTCGCTGAGCCGGCCGGCATTGGTGTAGGACATGACGATGAGCCAATGTCCGTCGGCGTCGATGTCATTGCGAACGGCCCGGAAGATCTCGCCGTCCGACCAGTGGCCGAGCTGCCCCGCCGGCGTCAGGTTGGCCGAGACCAGGGAACCGATATCGAACGGGAAATCCTTGCCGATATCGAGCCCGCCGGTCAGGGTCCCGGTCCGCGAATGGCAAGCGCCGCAGAAGCCGTCGGCGATAGCCTGGCCGCGCCGGATCTGCTCGGGCGTACCGGCGACGCGCACCTCGGGAACCGGCGCGCTGCGGCCATGCAGCCGGACCAGCCCGGCGAGCGCGAAGCCCGCCGCCACGAACGCGGCGAGCGCCGACACTCCCATGAGCCCGCTGCCGCCCCAGCGCAGAAATGCATTTTCGGCGCGGCGGACGCGAAAGCTCGCCCAGACCAGCATTCCGGCAGCGATGAGCAATATCGCCAAGGCGATGATGTTGGACATGACGAATTCCTTGGAAAAATATGAGACGGCGACGATTCGGCGCGACCTTTGGGCAGGGAAATTACGGCGCCATGTCCGCCGCTATTTTTCGAGCTACGATCGTAATTTCCGATACAGGGCGGCAGCCCTTCCCAATCGAGGCCGGCATGAGGTAATGACCGGGCTCCTTTGGCCGCGGAGCCCCTGCCCCATGCGCGTTTCGCCATGATCTGCCTCGTCACCGGCGCCACCGGCTTCGTCGGCTCTGCCGTCGCCCGCAAGCTGATCGCGGCCGGTCATCGGGTGCGTGTGCTGGCGCGCGCCGGCAGCGACCGCCGCAACCTCGCCGACCTGCCGGTCGAGATCGCCACCGGCAGCCTGGCCGAGCCCGAGACGCTGCCCGCCGCCGTCGCCGGGATCGAGGCGCTCTTCCATGTCGCCGCCGATTACCGCCTCTGGGTTCCGGACGAGGCGGCGATGTACCGAACCAATGTCGACGGCACCCTGGCGCTCATGGAGGCTGCCCAGGCCGCCGGCGTCCGCCGCATCGTCCACACATCGAGCGTCGCCACCCTGGGCCTGGTGAAGGGCGGCATCGCCGACGAGACGACTCCGGTCTCGCTCGACGATATGATCGGTCCTTACAAACGCTCGAAATTCCTGTCCGAGGAAGGCGTCAAGCGGCTGGTGCGCGAGCGCGGCCTGCCGGCCGTGATCGTCAATCCCTCGACACCGATCGGCCCGCGCGACATCAAGCCGACGCCGACCGGCCGCCTCATCGTCGAAGCGGCATCCGGTCGCATGCCGGCCTATGTCGATACCGGCCTCAATTTCGCCCATGTCGACGATGTCGCCGAAGGACATCTTCTCGCCTTCGAGCGCGGCCGGATCGGCGAGCGCTATATCCTGGGTTCGGAGAATCTGACGCTGGCCCAGGTGCTGGCGATCATCTGCCCGCTGGTCGGGCGCAAGCCGCCGCGGATCAAGCTGCCGGCCAATCTGATCCTGCCGCTCGCCTATGGCGCCGAGGCGGTGAGCCGTTTCACCAAGCGCGAGCCTTTCGTCACGGTCGACGGCGTCAGGCTCGCCAAGAAGCTGATGTTCTTCACCATCGACAAGGCCAGGCGCGAGCTCGGCTACGTTCCGCGCCCGGCGGCCCAAGGCTTCGCCGATGCGGTCGACTGGTTCGAGGCCAATGGCTACGTCCCCTTGCGGCAGAAGCGCGCCTGAGGCATGACAGGGCGATGACCGACAGTTTCGAGACCCCGTCCGGCAAAGGGATGGCCGATGAGAATTTCCCGGTCGGCTCGTTCCTGATCCGGCCGGACCTCCGGCGCCACGTCCATACGCTCTATCGCTTCGCGCGCGCGGCCGACGATATCGCCGACAATCCCGATCTCCAGCCGGATGACAAGGTCGAGCGGCTGGCGCAGATGGGCGCCATCATCCAAGGCGCTCCCGGCGAGTCGCCGAGCGCGCATCTGATGCGCCGGAGCCTTGACGAGACCGGCGTCACGCCGCAGCATTGCCTCGATCTGCTCGCCGCCTTCACCCAGGACGCCCGCAAGGCGCGCTATCGCGATTGGAGCGAGCTGCTGGGCTATTGCTTCCTGTCGGCGGCACCGATCGGCCGGCATCTGCTCGATCTGCACGGCGAGGGTCCCGGCTGCCGTCCGGCCGCCGATGCGCTGTGCAACGCGCTGCAAGTGGTCAATCACCTCCAGGATTGCGGCGAGGATTACCGCGCGTTGGACCGGGTCTATCTGCCGACCGACGACATGGCCGCCACCGGCGCGCGTTTCGAGGATCTGGCCGGCGACCGGCTGACGCCGGCGCTGCGCCAGGTGCTGGACCGGGTGATCCGGCCGCTCGAAGGGCTGCTGGAAGAATGCGCCGACATCGTGCGGCAGGTCGACGATACGCGCATCGCCCTCGAATGCCAGATCATCCGCAATATGTGCGTGCGCCTGACCGGGCGGCTGAAGCGGGAGGATCCGCTGGCTGCGCGGGTGACACTGTCGAAGCCGGCGGCGGCAGGCGTGGCCGTGGGGGCGCTCCTCGGCGGGCTCTGGCGCCGGCGCGCCCGTCCCGCCATGCCGCGCATGGCGATGCCGTCATGAGCGCCGTACCCGCCCTGGCCGAAGACTTCGAGGCCGATCTGGCCGAGGCCGTGCGCCGGGCCGGCGCCGCCAAGAGCTCTTTCTATACGGCCATGCGGCTGCTGCCCGAAGCGCGGCGCAACGCCATGTTCGCGGTCTACGCCTTCTGCCGCGAGGTCGACGACATCGCCGACGAGCCGCCGGCGCCCGGTACGACCAAGAGCGCCGAGCTGGATCTGTGGCGGGCCGAGATCGAGACGATCTATGAAGGCGGCATCCCGTCGAAATCGCTCGCCCGCGCGCTCATCGGCCCGGTCCGGAATTTCGGCCTGCTCAAGAGCGACTTTCTCGCCATCGTCGACGGCATGCAGATGGATGCCGACCGCGACATCCGGGCACCCGGCCGGGCGGAGCTGGAGCTCTATTGCGCGCGGGTCGCGGGCGCGGTCGGGCGCCTGTCGGTTCGCATCTTCGGCACCTGGAAGCCGCGCGCCGACGATGTCGCCGATCATCTCGGCCTCGCCTTGCAGCTCACCAACATCCTGCGCGATGTCGACGAGGATGCCGAGCGCGGGCGGCTCTATCTGCCGCGCGAGACGCTGGCGGCCCACGGCATCATGACCGACGATCCCGCTGCGGTCCTGGCGCATCCCAAGCTCGGCGCCGTCTGCGCGGAGGTGGCCGCCTGGGCGCTCGCCGAATTCGAGGCGGCCGAACGAGCGATGGCCGAGTGCGAACGTGCTGCCATGCGGCCGGCCATGATGATGGGCGGTGTCTACAAGGCGACGATCCAGCATTTGATGCGGCGCGGCTGGGCGCCGCCGCGGCCGCCGGTCAAGCTGTCGAAACTGCTCAAGCTGTGGATCGCGCTCCGCCGCGGCTATCTCTGACCCGATGCCGCGCACGCACATCATCGGCGCCGGCCTGTCCGGGCTCAGCGCCGCCGTTCGCCTCGCCGCCGCCGGCCGCAAGGTCGTGCTCTACGAGGCCGGACCGCAGGCGGGCGGGCGCTGCCGCTCCTATTTCGACGAGGTACTCGGCTGCCGCATCGACAATGGCAACCACCTGCTGATGAGCGGCAACCTTTCCGCCCGCTCCTATCTGGAAATGATCGGCGCGTCGGACAGCCTGGCCGGACCCTATGAGGCACGCTTTCCCTTCGTCGATCTCGGCACCGGCGAGCGCTGGGAGCTTCGGCCCAACCGCGGACCGATCCCCTATTGGCTGTTCGATCGCAGCCGGCGCGTACCCGGCTCGCGGCCGATCGACTATCTGAGCGGTATCAGGATCGCGCGTGCCCGGCCGGGCGATACGGTGGCGTCGCTGGTCGGCGACAATGCGGCCCTCTTCCGCCGCTTCTGGGAACCGCTGGCGGTCGCCGCCCTCAATACAGAGGCGGCCGAGGGTGCGGCGGCGTTGCTCTGGCCCGTGCTCAAGGAGACGTTTGGACGCGGTGCCGCCTATTGCCTGCCGCTGGTGGCGCGCGTCGGCCTGTCGGAAAGCTTCGTCGATCCGGCACTCGCCTGGCTGGCGCTCAGGGGCGGACGCCTGAGCACGGGCAGCCGGGTGCGCGGTATCGAGTTCGCCGACGACCGCGCCGTCGCGATCGATCTGCCGGGGGGCAAGCTCGCGCTCGACGGGGGCGACAGCATCGTGCTGGCGGTGTCGCCGGCCGTGGCCGAAGGACTGTTGCCGGGCCTGACCGTGCCGACCGAGTACCGCTCGATCGTCAATGCGCATTTCCGGCTGGGCGAGGCGCTGCCGCCGGACGAGGTGCGCATCCTGGGCGTCATCGGCGGCACGGCGGAATGGGTGTTCCGCCGGCACGACCTCGCCTCGGTCACGGTCAGTGCCGCGACCCGGATCGTCGACGAAGATGCCGACAGCCTGGCGGTCCGGCTCTGGGGCGACGTGACGGCGGCGCTGGGGCTTGCGCCGGCACCGCTGCCGGCCTGGCGCATCGTCAAGGAGAAGCGCGCCACCTTCGCCCAGACACCGGCGCAGGTGCGGCGGCGGCCGGGCGCGGCGACTCGGTGGCGAAATCTGGCGCTGGCCGGCGATTGGACCGATACCGGCCTGCCCGCCACGATCGAGGGCGCCATCCGATCCGGCGAGAACGCCGCCAATTGTGTCCTCCATACCGCATGACAACGAAATCGTGACCTGCCCTGCGCCCTTCGCCCTTGCGAACGCGTTGGTTTGTCACCACTCTCCAGCCCCGCCGCTGATTGGACCTATCCTTGCCAGGAAGAAATGACAAAGACGGCCGATAAAGTCAGCTCCGCGCCCGAGATTGCTGGCGACGAGATTGCAATCGACTCGCTCGACGCCGCGATCGAAGGCGCCACCGAGGCGCTCGTCGCCCGGCAGAGGCCTGACGGCCATTGGGTTTTCGCGCTCGAAGCCGACGCGACCATCCCGGCCGAATACATCATGCTGATGCATTATCTCGACGAGATCGACGAGACGCTGCAGGCGAGCATCGCCCGGTATCTCCGCAAGATCCAGGGGACGGACGGCGGCTGGCCGCTGTTCCATGCCGGCGTGTTCGATGTCAGTGCCACGACCAAGGCCTATCTCGCCTTGAAGCTCGCCGGCGACGATCCCGAGGCGCCGCACATGGTGCGGGCGCGGCAGGCCATCCATTCGGTCGGTGGTGCCGCCCGCTGCAACGTCTTCACGCGCATCGCCCTATCGCTCTTCGGCCAGGTGCCGTGGCGCGCCGTGCCGGTGATGCCGGTGCAGATCATGAGCCTGCCCAAATGGTTTCCGTTCCATTTGAACAAGGTCTCCTACTGGTCGCGCACCGTCATCGTGCCGCTGCTGATCCTGATGGCGCGGAAGCCGCAGGCGAAGAACCCGCGCAAGATCAGCATCGCGGAGCTGTTCCTGGTGCCGCCGTTCGAGGAGCGGCATTACCTGCACGCGACCAACCGAAATGTCTGGGCGACCTTGTTCCGCTGGCTCGACCATGTCCTGCGCCGGGTCGAGCCGCATTTCCCGAAGGCCGGCCAGCAGCGCGCGATCGATCGCGCCGTGGCCTTCATGGAGGAACGCCTCAACGGCACGGACGGCTTGGGCGCCATTTTCCCGGCCATGGCCAATTCGGTCATGGCGATGGAGTGCCTGGGATATGCCAAGGACGATCCGAGGCTGGTCACGGCCAAGGAATCGCTGCGGCTGCTGGTGATCCAGGATCAGGACGGCGATCATTACGTCCAGCCCTGCGTCTCGCCGATCTGGGATACCGGCCTCGCCGCGCATGCCATGCTCGAGGTCGGCGACGTCCGCAGTGACGGCGCCGCCTCGCCGGCCGGCAAGCGCGCCGCCGCGGCCGCCAGCGACTGGCTGATCGCCAAGCAGGAGCTGGATGTCGTCGGCGACTGGGCCGAGGCGCGCCCCGGCGTGCGCCCCGGCGGCTGGGCGTTCCAGTACGGCAACGCCCACTATCCCGATGTCGACGACACCGCCGCCGTGGTCATGGCGATCGATCGCGCCGGCGATCCGGCCCATCGCGAGAATATCGACCGGGCGGTCGAATGGATTATCGGCATGCAGAGCAAGAATGGCGGCTGGGGCGCCTTCGATGCCGATAACGAGCATTATTATCTGAACTACATCCCCTTCGCCGATCACGGCGCGCTGCTCGACCCGCCGACGGCGGATGTGAGCGCCCGCTGCGTCTCCATGCTGGCGCAGATCGGCATGAAGCGCGGCAATCCGGTGATCGACCGCGGCGTCGATTATCTCTGGAAGGAGCAGGAAGCCGACGGCTCCTGGTACGGGCGCTGGGGCACCAACTTCATCTACGGCACCTGGTCGGTGCTGTGCGCGCTCAATGCCGCAGGCGAGGATCATGCCCATCCCGGCTTCAGGCGCGCCGTCGACTATATCGTCCGCATGCAGCGGCCGGACGGCGGCTGGGGCGAGGACGGCATCAGCTATTATGACGGCCATCACGGAGAGGGCGTGGTTTCGACCCCGTCGCAAACCGCCTGGGCCGTGCTCGGGTTGATGGCGGCCGGTGCCGCCGAGCACGAAGCGACCAAGCGCGGCATCGAGTTCCTGATGCGCACGCGCGAGGAAACCGGCCTGTGGCACGAGGATACCTACACCGCCGTCGGCTTCCCGCGTGTCTTCTATCTGCGCTACCACGGCTATCGCGCCTATTTCCCGCTGATGGCGCTGGCGCGCTACCGCAACCTCATGACCGGCAATTCCAAGCAGGTCATGCACGGCATGTGACGAGCCGATGCCCCATATCGGCATCCTGACGGGCCTCCGGTCGGAGGCCCGTTGCGTTTCGCGTTACGTGCCGCCGGGTGCGGTGACCATCGCGCTCAGCGGCGCCCGCGCCGAAGGGGCGCGGCGAGGCGCCGAGGCGCTGGTCGCGGCCGATACTACCCATCTCCTGAGCTTCGGCCTGGCCGGCGGCCTCGACCCTCGGCTGCCGCCCGGCACGTTGCTGCTGCCGCGCGCGATATTGACCGAAGACGGCCGGACCCTGCCGGTCGATAGACTCTGGCACGAGCAACTGCTCGAACGGCTCGAAGCCGAAACGGACCCCATCCTGGGCGTCGACACGCCCATCGCCAGCGTCGTGGCGAAGGCGGCCCTGCGGCAGCGAAGCGGCGCCGCGGCCATCGACATGGAAAGCCATGTCCTGGCGGAAGCGGCCGCGCGCGCCGGCCGGCCCTTCGCCGCCATTCGGGTGATCTGCGACGCCGCCGACACGGCGCTGCCGCCGGCCGCGTTAGTGGGCGTGACCGAGGCGGGCGGGACCGATCTCGGCGCCATCCTGGGATCGATCCTGCGCCGGCCCGGCCAGCTCGCCGCCCTGCTGGCACTGGCCCGAGCCGCGGCACGCGCCGAACGCGTGCTGACGGAAGCCGGTTGCGTCGTCGGCGTCTTCGCGACGTGAACGACCGTCCGCAACCAGATGAAACAAGACGAAACACGTTTCTCTAGGACTCCGTAAATACTCGCTGCTAGATTTGGGCATCTTCCGTTGAAGATACGGACGAGCAGGATGATCTATATTTAAGCTCTGCGATCGTCCTCTCGGAAATTGGGCGTATTCTGTGGTATCCGCGGATGAACTTCCTCGCCGAGACCGATGATCTCCGGGCCGCGCTTTGGCGCGAGGCCGAGCAATGGCGACGAGAGGGTCAGCTCGGCCGAGCCGAGACGGCTGCCCAAGAACTGCTCGAGGCGTTTCCGGAGGATGCGGGCGCGCTGCATATGCTCGGGTTGATCGCCGATGCGCGGCAGGATCCGGCCATCGCCGCCGACTATCTGGAACGTGCGTGCGCGGCCGAAGCCGCATTGCCGATCTATTTCCGCAATCTGGCCGAGCTCCATCGCCGGCAACGCCGCTATGCGCTGGCCGAAGCCGCGGCGACGCAGGCACTTGCGCGCGATGCCCGGCTGACGTCCGCCTGGGACACGCTCGGCCGCATCCGGGTCGAGGCCGGCAATCCGGCCGGTGCCCGCCCCTGCTTCGAAACCGTGCTCGCCCTGCAGCCGAACTTCTCCGGCGCCATGAACAATCTGGGGGTGGTACTCCAGCAGCTCGACGAGCTGGACGCGGCGCGCGCTCAGTACGAACGGGCACTCACGCTCGACCCGGACAATGCCAGCGTTCACGCCAACCTTGCCGCAGTGCTGGCACGGCTCGGAGAATTCGGGCTGGCGCTCGACGCGGTCCGGCGCGCCGTCGAGCTGACGCCGCCGAACCTCAACGCCTATCTCATCGGCGCCGAGGTCGAGCAGGAACTGAGGCGCTACGACCGGGCGCTCGATTGGCTCGACGGGGCGCACATCCTGTGGCCGCAAGAACCGATCATCCTGCAGCGCCGGGCCGTCGTGCTGCTCAAGCAGCGCCGGCTCGATGAAGGGCTGGCGGCCTGCCGGGAATTGCGGAAACTCCATTTCGAGGACGGCAATACCGACAATGTCGCCGGCCTGCTGCTGCGCGAGCTCGGTCGGCCCGACGAGGCGCTGGCGGCGTTCGAAGCCGCCGCGGCGGGTCTGCCGCAGCCGAGCGGCGTCCTGTCCAACCGCGCCGTGCTGCTGACCGAGCTCGGCCGGGGGCATGAGGCGATGATCTGCTTCGAGCAGGCGCTGGCGCACGACCCCGATCAAGTCGATGCCTGGTACGGCAAGGCCGATCTCAAGAAATTCGCGGCCGGCGATCCGGACTTAGCGGCGATGGAGGCTCTGCTCGCCCGAATGCGCGGCTATCGCGAGCGGTTGACGCTGCATTTCGCGCTCGGCAAGGCCTATCTCGATCATGGCGACGGCGAGCGCGCCTTCGCCCATCTCGATGCCGGGAACCGCCTGAAACGAGTGAATGTCGATTACGACGACAGCGTCGTCGGAAACCTGATGGCGCAGATCGCCGCATCCTGTCCGCAAGCGATGCTCGACCGGCTCGCCACCGGCGGGCTGCGGTCGGACCGGCCGGTCTTCGTTGTCGGCATGCCGCGCTCCGGGACGACGCTGGTCGAGCATATATTGGCTTCGCATCCGCGCGCCAAGGGTGCCGGCGAGCCCTATCTGATGCGCGATCTGGCCCGCAACGGCCAAACCGCCGACGGGCTGCCCGGCGCCTATCCCGCTCTGCTGGCCGAGCTCGATCCCGAACGGCTGCGGGCGATGAGCCGGACATATCTCGCCCGGCTCGAAGCGCTGGTGCCGCCGGCCGATCGGATCATCGACAAGATGCCGACCAACTTCCTCTATCTGGGCCTGATTCGCGCGATGCTGCCGGCGGCGCGGATCATCCATTGCCGGCGCAATCCGCTCGATACCTGCCTGTCCGGCTATTCCAAGCTGTTCTCCGGCGAGCTGGATTTCTCCTACGACCAGGGTGAGCTCGGCCGCTATTACCGGCATTATCGCGGGCTGATGGCGCATTGGCGGGCGGTGCTGCCGCCGCAATCGATCTGCGAGATCGATTATGAAAGCCTGGTCGCCGATGTTGCGGGCGAGACCGCCCGTCTGCTCGAATTCTGCGGCCTGCCCTGGGACGATGCCTGCTTGCGCTTCCACGAGACCCAGCGCACGGTCAGCTCGGCCAGCGTCAACCAGGTCCGCCAGCCGATCTACGGCAACAGCGTCGGGCGCGCCGCACCCTACCGCCGCTTTCTCGGCCCTTTGATCGAGGCGCTCGGCGACATCGTGCCGAGCGCCTGACCCGAATCCCGCCTACTCCGCGGCGGCGGCGGGCGCCGTTTCCTTGGGCTTGTGCGCGAGCTTGGTCATCGCATCCTGGACATGGCGCGAGAAGACGTAATCGGCCGGGCGCTGCTTATCGAGCGCGATCTCGGGCGCCATCGGCCCTTCGGTCTTGGGGCCCCGGAGCGTGGTGGCGAGCGTCTTCAGCGGATGCTTCACCGCATCCTGAACGGCGGTCGCCTCGTAACCGGAATGGACCATGCAATCGGCACACTTCTCGTAGTTACCGGTGCCGTAGCGATCCCAATCCGTCTCTTCCATCAGCTCCTTGAAGGTCTTGGCATAGCCTTCGCCGAGCAGGTAGCAGGGCCGCTGCCAGCCGAAATAGGTGCGCGTCGGATTCCCCCACGGCGTGCAGTGATAATTCTGGTTGCCGGCCAGGAAATCGAGGAAGAGCGGTGACTGGTTGAAGCCCCAGCCATGACCCTTGCCGCGCCGGAAGATGTCGCGGAACAGCTCCTTGGTCTTGCGGCGATTGAGGAAATGCTCCTGGTCGGGCGCGCGCTCATAGGCATATCCCGGCGAGACCATGATGCCGTCGATGCCGAGTCGCTTGACCTCGTCGAAGAAACCGGCGACCCGCGCGGGCTCGGCATTCGAGAACAAAGTCGTGTTGATGCTGACCCGGAAGCCCGCGGCCTTGGCCTTCTTGATCGCCTCGACCGCGCGGACATAGACGCCGTCCTGGCAAACCGAGCGGTCATGGTCTTCCTGATCGCCGTCGAGATGCACCGACCATTGGAAATAGGGGCTCGGCCTGAAGAGATGCATCTTCTTCTCGAGCAGCAGCGCGTTGGTGCAAAGATAGACGAACTTCTTGCGCGCGATGATGCCTTCGACGACCTGGTGCAGCTCCTTGTGCAGCAGCGGTTCGCCACCGGCGATCGAGACCACGGGCGCGCCGCACTCGTCGACCGCGTCGAGGCATTCCTTCACCGACAGGCGCTGATTGAGGATTTCGTCCGGATAATCGATCTTGCCGCAGCCGGCGCAGGCGAGGTTGCAGCGGAACAGCGGCTCCAGCATCAGCACGAGCGGATAGCGCTTGCGGCCGGCAAGATGCTGACGAACGACATAGGCGCCGACCTTGACGCTTTGAAGCAGCGAAACAGCCACGTTGGACCCCGAATCTTTGAAGACCGCGGAAACGGTCGTTTAGGTTTGAATTATGTCGGAAGACAGGAGCGGTTAAACTGCGGCTTCGGCCGTATCGGCCAGTTCGGGCGGCATCTTGAAGCGAACGTTCTCGTCCACGCCGGGAAGAATTTCAACGTCGGAAGCGCCGAGATCGCGCAAGCGATCGACCAGCTCCTGCACGAGATGCTCGGGCGCGGAGGCGCCGGCCGTCACCCCCACGGCCTCGGCGCCGTTCAGCCATTCCGGATTGAGCACCGAGGCGTCGGCGATCAGATAGGCCCGAACCCCCATCTCCGCCGCCAATTCCCTCAAGCGGTTCGAGTTCGAGCTGTTCTCGGCGCCCACGACCAGGATCACATCGACCAGCTTGGCCAGATCGCGCACGGCCCGCTGCCGATTCTGGGTGGCGTAGCAGATATCCTTGGTATCGGGCCCGACGATCGCGGGGAAACGCTTGCGCAGCGCCTCGATGACGCTGCGCGTGTCGTCGACCGACAAAGTCGTCTGGGTAACGAAGGCGAGCTTGCTCGGGTCGCGCACATCCAGCGTCTCGACATCGGCCGGAGTCGCGACCAGATGGACCTTGCCGTTGATGCGGCCCATCGTGCCTTCGACCTCGGGATGGCCGTCATGGCCGATCAGGATGATGTCGCGGTCGGTGTCGGCGTAGCGCTGCGCCTCGTGATGGACCTTGGAAACCAGCGGGCAGGTCGCATCGATCACCGGCAGCTCGCGCAGCTTGGCGCCGTCCTCGACCTTCTGCGAGACGCCGTGGGCGCTGAACACGGTGATGCCGCCGGCCGGGATCTCGTCGATCTCGTCGACGAAAAGCGCGCCCTTGGCCCGCAAGCTGTCCACGACATGGCGGTTATGCACGATCTCATGGCGGACATAGACCGGCGCGCCGAACTTCTCCAAGGCGCGCTCCACGATCTCGATCGCCCGTTCCACACCGGCACAAAAGCCGCGCGGCTTGGCCAAAATCACCTTCATAGAGACCGTCCCGTTCCTAAATCCGATGCGGCGAATCGACCCGCGATGCGCGAGGACCCTAGCATCTCCATGCCAAGCGGGCAAATAAGCGACTTGCGCGCCAACCGCAAGGCCGAGGCGATGGAATCGCCTTGCCGATCAGCGCCGCCGCCACAGGCTGGCGTGGGGGAAAGCTTAATTCTACGATGAATCGTTGCTCGCGGTGCCGTCCAGCGGGTAGGTTTACAGATTAAATACAAACCGGATGCCCTCGAGGGCTCAGGTAAGGAGTTAATGTGTTCGGCCAATCCAAGCCTCTTCTCGACCGTGTGACGGTTCCCGCCGATCTGCGCAAGCTGCAGGAAACGGAGCTGCGGCAGTTCGCAGACGAGCTGCGGCAGGAAACCATCGAAGCCGTTTCCCTCATCGGCGGCCATCTCGGCTCCGGTCTGGGCGTGGTCGAGCTTACCGTCGCGCTGCATTACGTATTCGACACGCCGGCCGATCGCCTGATCTGGGATGTCGGCCACCAGGCCTATCCGCACAAGATCCTGACCGGGCGCCGCGACCGCATCCGCACGCTGCGCCAGGGGGGAGGCCTGTCGGGCTTCACCCGTCGCAGCGAGAGCGAGTACGACCCGTTCGGCGCCGCCCATTCCTCGACCTCGATCTCGGCCGGACTCGGCATGGCGGTCGCGCGCGACCTCAAGGGCGGCAAGAACAATGTCGTCGCCGTGATCGGCGACGGCTCGATGAGCGCTGGCATGGCCTATGAAGCCATGAACAATGCCGGCGCGATGCCATCGACGCGCCTCATCGTCATCCTCAACGACAACGACATGTCGATCGCCCCCCCAGTCGGCGCGCTCAGCGCCTATCTGTCGCGGCTGCTGTCGTCCAAGAGCTTCATGAGCCTCCGCCATGGCGCCATCGACCTCGCCAAGGCGCTGCCGCGCACGCTGAAGACGGCGGCGCTCAGGGCCGAGGAATATGCGCGCGGCCTGGTCACCGGCGGCACCATGTTCGAGGAGCTCGGCTTCTACTATGTCGGCCCGATCGACGGTCACAATCTCGACCATCTGCTGCCGGTGCTGAAGAATATCCGCGACGCCGACGATATCGGCCCGGTGCTGATCCATGTCGTCACCAAGAAGGGCCATGGCTACGCGCCGGCGCAGGAAGCCGGCGACAAATATCACAGCGTGTCCAAGTTCGATGTCGTCACCGGCGCTCAAGCCAAGCCGAAATCGAACGCGCCCTCCTATCAGAACGTGTTCGGCGAGAGCCTGATCAAGGAGGCGGAGAAGGACGACTCGATCGTCGGCATCACCGCGGCCATGCCGTCGGGCACCGGCATCAACCTGTTCCAGAAGCGATTCCCGGCCCGGACCTTCGATGTCGGCATCGCCGAGCAGCATGCGGTGACCTTCGCCGCCGGCCTCGCCACCGAGGGCATGAAGCCGTTCTGCGCGATCTATTCGACCTTCCTGCAGCGCGGCTACGATCAGGTCGTGCATGATGTGGCGATCCAGAAGCTGCCGGTCCGCTTCGCGCTCGACCGTGCCGGCCTGGTCGGAGCGGACGGCGCCACCCATGCCGGTTCCTTCGATCTCGCCTATCTCGGTTGCCTGCCGAATTTCGTCATCATGGCCCCATCCGACGAGGCCGAGCTCGTGCATATGGTCGCAACCCAGGTCGCGATCGACGACCGCCCGTCGGCCGTGCGCTATCCGCGCGGCGAGGGCATCGGCTGCGAGATGCCCGAGATCGGCCAGCCAATGGAGATCGGCAAGGGCCGCATCATCCGCGAGGGCACTACCGTCGCCATCCTCAGCCTCGGCACCCGCCTGCAGGAATCGCTGAAGGCGGCGGCGGATCTGGAGCGCTACGGCCTGTCGACCACGGTCGCCGATGCGCGCTTCGCCAAGCCGCTCGATCTCGACCTCGTGACCCGGCTCGCCCGCAGCCACGAAGTGCTGATAACGGTCGAGGAAGGCTCGATCGGCGGCTTCGGCACGCAGGTGCTGCACGCGCTGGCGAGCGGCGGCTTGCTCGATGCCGGGTTGAAGATCCGGCCGATGGTGCTGCCCGACAGCTTCATCGACCATGATTCACCGGGCGTCCAGTATGATGCGGCGGGCCTCAACGCCAAACATATCGTCGCGACCGCGTTGGAGGCGCTCGGCCGGTCCGGCCTGTCCGTTCCCGCCCGAGCCTGATCCATCCTCCACCCCTTCATGCCGGCCCCCGGCCGTCGCCTTCCGAGGGCAATCGTTTCAATGGTTAAGCTGGCGAAATATCTCTTCTTGGCAGGAGGGTTCGCCCTCCTCGCCGCACCGCCGGTCGAGGCGGCGGAACCTACGGCTACCGAGACGGCAGCCCTCGGCAAGGTCGATCCGAGGCCGGTCATCGAATCGTTCAACCAGACCCTCCTCTCGGTGATGAAGAGCGCGGATCAGCTGGGCTATGACGGCCGCTACAACCGGCTGGAGCCCGCGATCAAGCGAACCTTCAACGTGCCGCTGATGACGCGGATCGTGGTCGGATCGGCCTGGAACAATTGGTCGCAGGCGCAGCGCGACCAGGTCACCGACGCGTTCGGGCGCTTCATCATCGCAACCTATGCCCGCCGCTTCGACGGCTATTCCGGCGAGCAGATCATCGTCGACGGAACCCGCGACTCGGGCGGCGGCACACTGGTCATGACCGAGATCACGCGTCCCTCAGACACGCCTGTGACCCTGAACTATCTCATGCGCGACAACGGCTCCGGGGGTCCGCAAGCGGTCGATGTCTTTCTGACCGGCACCATCAGCGAGCTTGCCACCAGACGCTCGGAATTCGGGGCCGTGCTCGAACGCGACGGCTTCAACGGGCTGATCGCCATGCTGGCGAAGAAGGCCGACAACCAGGCCTCTCCCTGAACATTACCCCCTCCCGCACCGCAGCAATGCACTGGGAACTTCGGCCAACATCAATGCGTTGGCAAAATGCAACCTGGGGGAGCCTCGATGCATGTCTTCATTCTCAAGGAGCTCGGCGCGCGCTGAGCGACAGCACCTCGTCACGACCTTCAATCATCTGATCCGGCTCGGCGTTCTCGCCTCGCTCGCCGCTTGTTCCACCGTCCGCGACACGCAGCCGGCGCGTACCGCGACCGAGGAATTGCTGATCTCAAAAGCCGCCGACAAGGTCGCCGAGCAGCTCGATGTGCCTTGGCAGGGTGCGCCGAAGGTTTTCGTCGACGCGCAATTTCTCGACGGGCTCGATACCAAATACACGCTCAGCCTGGTGCGCGACCGGCTGGCTCATGGCGGCGCCAAGCTGGTGACCGATCGCGGTACCGCGGATTACGTGGTCGAGCTTCGGTCGGGAGCCCAATCGATCAACACCGACTCGACACTGGTCGGCATCCCGGCCTTTCCAGTCCCGATACCGCTCGCCGGCACGCTCGATTTTCCCGAGATCGCGCTTTACAAACACGCGGTGGAAACCGGCATCTCCAAGGTCGGCATGACCGTCTACGCCAAGGACGGCTCCTATACCGAAACGGTCGGCCCGACCTTCGGCGAATCCGCGGAGAATCAGTGGAAAGTCCTCTTCATCTCCTGGCAGCATGATGATTTCATGCCGCCGCAAGAGAGGAAATGACGCCTTTGATCAGCCCCATCTGCGGAAGACGGCAGAGATCAGTGGCCCTTCACCCTTGGCCGACTGGACGATCTTGCCGATCGTCATGGTATTGCCGTCCTCCGAAAAGCTGATTTCTTCGTGCAACTTGGTTCCGTCATCCAGCCGATCGTCCGCCACCAGAATGCGGCCGATCCAACGAAAGGCATCCTGCTCGCCGTGCCGCCCGTTCTTGCGCGGACGGAGCATGCCGTCAGGGGCGCCTTCCCACGCTTCATGGCGCTTTTCACCGTCCGCCAGCACGACGTCCACGGTAAAGGCGATAGCGGAAGGGGTGTTGACGGTTATATCGATGACCTTGTGCCGAGGGGGAGGCATGTCACCCAAGTCGGATTCATCCAAGCTGAGAACGAAGACTCCCTCTCCGATACCGGACTTGGCCGCCTCGGTCGAAAGCCCGAGCGAAGCGAACGCAAACCCGGTCAGGGCAGAAAACAGCCTGATGGATTTCATCGGATTGAGCCCTCTTTAGCGACGACACGACCGCAATGGTTTCATCGGCCATAGGCGCCATCCCCAAGCGCCGCAAAAGATGGCTCTATATCTGCGGCGGCACACTGATCCGCACCGATTGCAGCTTTATTGCCCCATCGGCAAATCGTGTTACGCCTGAAACAATCAGGCGGCCTGCCCGATCTCCCCCGACCAGGGCAGCCGTGTCATTTCCAGCCTGGATTCGGGCGGTGTCAGCTCGCCGCCATAGTCGAGCAGCCCGACGCCGCCGCGCAGGCTGGGCAAGCCGCGGACGAGCGCGCGCCGCATCCGACGCAACTCGATCGGCGTGCGCGTCTCTTCGGGCGTCACGAACAGCCCGATCCATTTGAGCCAGAGCCCCAGCCGAGCGCGGCTGGAGAGCACGGAGAGCGGAATGGCGAGCACCAAGGCGAGCGTGATCGGCGACATCCACCAGAAGAAATCGGGCGCCAGCTCGAAGATGGCGAGGCCCCAGACGAGGCCGATCATGGTCTGAAGCCCGTGCCGGCGCATGCCCTCCCGCCAGCTCAGGCCGCGATCGTCGCGCGGCTGGGCATCCCACGAGATGGATCGTCCGAGCAGGGTCGAGACCACGAAATTGGTCTGGAACAGCATCATCATCGGCGCCAGCAAGGCGGAGAACACCATCTCGACCATGATGCTCGCGACCAACGGCGCGAACCCGCCATAGAGGCGCCGCTCGCTCCGGCTCGCCATCACCATCGCCGCGCCGAGCAGCTTGGGCAGGAACAGGGCCGCGAGCGTAATGCCGAGCAGCGTGTCGATCTGGGCGTCGGTCGCGACCGGCCAGTCCGGAAACAGGTTGTAACCAGGCTTGAAATAGACCGGCAGCTGGAGCGCGCGCTGGACGGCGTCGATCGTGCTGAGGATGAGCAGCAGGAGCCACAGCGGCGAGGTCAGGTAGCTGGTGACGCCCATGAACAGCTGCAGCCGGCTCATGCGCTTCAGGCCGGGCACGCCCAGCAGGCGGCCATGCTGCATATTGCCCTGGCACCAGCGCCGGTCGCGCTTGGCGTAATCGATGACATTGGCCGGCAGCTCCTCGAAAGAGCCGGTGAGCTCAGGCACGATCCAGACCTTGTAGCCGGCACGCTGCATCAGCGCCGCTTCCACGAAGTCATGGCTCAAGATCTCGCCGCCGAGCGGGGCCGCACCCGGCAGCACCGGCAGCGCGCAATAACGCGCGAAGGCGGCGATGCGGATAATGGCGTTGTGCCCGAAATAGATGCCCTCGCCGCGCGTCAGGAAGGCGAGGCCGTAAGCCATGACCGGCATGTAGAGTCGGGCCGCGAATTGCAGGATGCGGGCGAAGGGGGTCTCGCGGTTGACCGGCGTCGGGATGGTCTGGATGATGCCGGAATCGGGATTGGCCTCCATCATCTGCGCCAGGGCCACCAGCGTGTCCTCGGACATGATGCTGTCGGCATCGAGCACGATCATATGGGCGTAGGCGCCGCCCCAGCGCGTTATGAAATCCTCGATATTGCCGGCCTTGCGGCCGATATTCGGTTGCCGGCGCCGATAGTAGAGCTTGACCCCGTCCGGATGGCGCGCGCGCAAGGCCGCGACCATGGCGAGCTCGGCCGTGGCGATCCGCTGGTCGGTCGTGTCCGACAGCACGAAGAGATCGAAATGGCGGCCCCACTCCGTCCGGGTCATGCCGCCCATCGTCGCCTCGAGCCCGGCCGCGACGCGCTCGGTATCCTCATTGTAGATCGGCATGATGATCGCCGTCCGCTCGCGCAGCCTGACATGGCCCGCCTCGGCCAGCGACACCGGGTCCTTGAGGCCGAGCCGGACGATGAAGCCCAGGATCGCGGTCCAGAAGCTGACGATCAGCCAAGTGAAGCTGGCCGTGAACAGCACGAGCACGCCCAGCCGCACCGGCGTCAGCCCGTTGGCGGCCATCACCTCGGACATGAGATACGTCGCGAAGACCGCGCTGGCGGCGACGACGAGCCAGAAGATGACGCGCCGGATCACCATGGGCGCTTCGCCGGGGCGTTTCTCCCGCTGCATGCGCTCTGCTCCTATCGGCACGATGTTAATCTACTGCCCAGAGGAAAGACCAGGTTTCGGTCAAAGTTTCGTCATGAAGCCGCAAAAAGGCCCGAAGCTCGGATTCCTTGCGCCCATCCGGCGTGAAAATGAAGGAAAGGCGCCAGGAGCCGCTGGTGATCTTGCGGCAGGTGACCTCGTCGACCTTGCCCGTGGATGCGGACACGATGCCTTCGAGCGGCAGCGCCGCGCGCATGGAAGGCAGGTCGCCATCGGTGAAATCGACCCAGATGCGCTGCGGCGCCGCGCGGTCGACCTTGGTGATCTCGGTCACTTCGAGCGGCCCGATGCGGGTCGCCATGACCCGCCCCATCGGCAGCAGCGACCGGTCGTCCAGCAGCGCGGTCAGGCGATAGGCATAGGCGAAGGTCTGGCCCGCCTTTACCGCCGCCTCGGGCACCCAATGGGCGACGATATTGTCATTGATCTCGTCACTGGTCGGAATCTCGACCAGCTCGACCGCGCCCTTGCCCCAGTCGCCTTCCGGCTCGACCCACAGGCTCGGCCGATCCTCGTAGCGCAGATCGGCATCCTGGTAATCCTCGAAATCCCGCTCGCGCTGCAGCAGCCCATACCCCTTCGGCGAGGTGTCGCCGAAGGCGGCGACGCGTAGCACGCGCGGATCGATCAGCGGCCGCCAGATATATTCGCCCGAGCCGGCATGGGCCATCAGCCCGTCGCTGTCATGCATCTCGGGCCGGGCATCGGCGAAGGGCCGGTTGGCGATCTTGCCCTGCAGGAACATCGAGGTGAGCGGCGCCAGGCCGGGCTTGTGGATGTCGAGGCGCGGATAGAGCTCGACCTCGACCCGCGCGCGGGTCGCCGTGCCGGGCAGGATGGTGAACCGATAGGCGCCGGTCGTGCTCTTGCTGTCCAGGAGCGCATAGACCGTGACCCAGGTCGCGGTCGGCGTCGGCCGCTCGATCCAGAAATTGGTGAAGATCGGGAATTCCTCGCCCTGCGGCGAGGCCGTATCGATGGTGAGGCCGCGCGCCGACAGGCCGTATTGCTGTCCGCGCCCGACCAGCCGGAAATATGAGGCGCCCTGAAACACGGCGAACTCGTCGAAATATTCCGGCCGGTTCAGCGGGAAATGCAGGCGGAAACCGGAGAAGCCGAAATCCGGATCGGTCGGCGCGTCGAGCCCGGTCGGGCCGAAATCGAACAGGTCGGGCGAATAGCTGAGCTCGGTCGCGATGCCGTTCTCGACCAGATTGATCGAGACCTTGCGGTCGAACTGGTAGCCGCGATGGAACAGCTCGACCTGGAACAGCCCGCTGTCACGCCAGAAGGCTTTGCCCGATCGGAAATTGATCATCCGGAAGTGATTATAGTCGAGCGCCCGCACCGGCGCCGGCAGATCGTTCGAAGGCGGCTGGAAAGGCTGGGTCGAGCGTGTGCGCGCCAGCGACTTGACCGTGTCGAAAGAGAAGCCTTGGGCATCGTCGGCCAGCGCGCGGGCACGCGGCAGCACAAGGGCAGCGCTCGTCGCGGAGACGAGGAAATGGCGGCGAGAGATCCCCATGGCGCAATAACGTCCTAATACAGGATTTAATCCAACGGGCCGACCGTAATTCGGGCAACCCACCCATACGGCTCATGCGGAACCATCCCTGCCCGCACCGGTTGATCTGGTCGGGAGGAAGCCGGTGCGAGCACAGACAAGACCGGGAGACGCCGAGCGGGAGACCGTCGGCAGCTCGAAGATCATCAAGACCGACATTCCGGCCCGCCTCGATCGTCTGCCTTGGACCGGATTTCACACGCGAATCATCCTGGCGCTCGGCATTACCTGGATTCTGGACGGTCTGGAAGTGACTATCGCCGGTTCCGTCTCGGGCGCGCTCCGGGCCAGCCCGGTGCTGCATTTGAGCGAGTCGGAGATCGGCCTCAGCGCCAGCGCCTATCTGATCGGCGCCGTCGCGGGCGCCCTGTTCTTCGGCTGGCTGACCGACCGGCTCGGCCGCCGGAAGCTGTTCTATCTCACCCTCGGCCTCTATCTCGTCGCCACGATATCGAGCGCATGCGCCTGGAATTTCTGGAGCTTCGCCCTGCTGCGCGGGCTTACCGGCGCCGGCATCGGCGGCGAATATGCCGCCATGAACTCGGCGATCCAGGAATTCATCCCGGCCCGATTCCGCGGACGGACCGACCTCGTGGTCAACGGCTCCTTCTGGCTGGGCGCAGGTGCCGGCGCCGCCGGATCGGCCTGGCTGCTGGCCTCCGGCCTCGTCTCGGAAGATCTGGGCTGGCGCCTCGCCTTCGGCATCGGCGCCGTGCTCGGCCTCGGCATTCTCATTTTGCGGCAATGGATTCCGGAAAGCCCGCGCTGGCTCATGATCCGCGGCCGCATCGCCGAGGCCGACGCCATCCTGGACGGGATCGAAGCGCAGGCCGGCGTCAAGCGCGGAGAGGCCTTGCGCTCGATCAGCCTCAGGATCCGCGATCACGCGGTCGGCCCGATCGATTTGGCGCGGAGTCTGGTGCGGCTTCATCCTAGGATGGCCTTCCTCGGCCTGGTGCTGATGGCGACCCAGGCCTTCTTCTACAACGCCATCTTCTTCACCTATCCGCTGGTGCTCGACCGCTTCTACCAGGTGCCGGCCCACCAAATCGGCCTCTATATCCTGCCCTTCGCGCTCGGCAATTTCCTGGGCTCGGTGCTGCTGGCGCCCTTGTTCGACCTCGTCGGCCGCCGGCCGATGATCGCCGCGACCTATTCCATCTCGGGCCTGCTGCTGGCGGTCCTGGCCGTGCTTTTCGTCCGTGGCGATCTCGATGCGGTCAGCCAGACGATCGGCTGGAGCACCATCTTCTTCTTCGCCTCGGCCGCGGCCAGCGCCGCCTATCTCACCGTCAGCGAGAGCTTTCCGCTGGAGATCCGGGCGCTCGCCATCGCCGTCTTCTACGCCGTCGGCACGGCGGTCGGGGGCGTCATCGGCCCCGCCCTCTTCAGCCATCTGATCGAAGGCGGCGAGCGCGGTCCGATCGGCTGGGGTTATGGACTCGCCGCCGCCATGATGGTCTTCGCCGCCCTGGTCGAGCTCAAGCTCGGCATCGCCGCCGAAGGCAAGTCGCTGGAAGACGTCGCCCGGCCGCTATCGGCGTCCGACTGACGGCGCCGAACGCGGACGACCGTATGCGTCATCCGGCCGCATGACGGCCTTCCCGCCGAACCCTGTCCCGAGCGTTGCAGTTAGATCGCAACCGGCTAAGCTGCCGTGAAGCCATTCACGCGCCGAAGAGCGCGGCCGGTAAAAGACAGGCGGCGAGGCCGCTCAAGGGAAGGAACCGCCTATGTCCAGCCTCGGCAGCGCCGACGAGCTCGTCTCGGCCCGCAGCGACGCTTCCTCCTACCGCGTGTTCTGGGCCGCCTGGAGCGGCTGGATGCTCGACGGCTTCGATAGCGGCCTCTACCAGTTCATTCTCGTCGCCGCCTTGAGCGATCTGCTGCCGGAAAGCGGCATCGAGGCGACCAAGGCGAATATCGCCGCCTATGGCGGCATGCTGTTCTCGATCTTCATGCTCGGCTGGGCCTGCTCGATGTTCTGGGGCTGGCTCGCCGATCGGATCGGGCGCGTGCGCACGCTGTGCTACACGATCCTCGCCTATTCCATCTTCACCGCCTGCTGCGGACTCGCCTACTCGGTCGCCGTCTTCGCCATCTTCCGCTTCCTCGCCGGTTTCGGCATCGGCGGCGAATGGGCCGCAGGCACGCCGCTGCTGCATGAATCGGTGCCGGAGCGGATCCGCGTCCGCCTTGCCGGCTGGCTTCACACCGCGACGCCGACGGGCCTGACGCTCGCCGCCCTGGTGGCGCTCGGAACCCTGCCCTTCTTCGGCTGGCGCGGCCTGTTCATGATCGGCGTCCTGCCGGCGATGCTCGGGCTCTATCTGCGCGCGACGCTGCCCGAGCCGAAGCATGCCGAAACCGAGAAGGCTCCCATCTCCTCGCTCTTCACCGGCGCCCAGGCGCGATCGACCTGGGGCGCCGCCCTCATGATGGCTTGCGTGATCTTCGGCCTGTGGTCCTCGACCTTCTGGGTTCCGACGGTGGTGATCTCGAAGCTCGTCGCGGAAGGCTCGGCGGCAGGCCATGCGCAGAGCATGGCGGCGTTGAGCGGCGTCTTCACCAATTTCGGCACCTTCCTCGGCTGCCTCGCCATGCCCTGGCTGACCGGGCTCATCGGCGGCCGGAAGCGGACCGCCTATATCTTCTTCCTCGGCGCCCTGGTGACGAACGTCTTCGTCTACCTCTTCATCATCCCCGCATCCGAGGGCATCGTGCTTCTCTTCGCTTTCCTGCCGATCCTGGGCTTCTTCACCAACGGCATCTTCGCGCTCTACACGATCTGGCTGCCGGAGCTGTTCCCCTCGGCGCTGCGCGGCTTCGGGTCTGGCTTCGCTTTCAGCCTCGGCCGCATCCTGGGTGCGACGGGCCCCACCATCGTCGGGCTTCTGGCCGCCCGCTTCGGCGGCTACCCGATCGCGATAGCGCTGGTCTCGCTGATCTACCTGGTGGGCTTGCCCGCCATTTCCTTGGCGCGGGAGACCTCCGCCGAGCGCTTGCGCGACTGATCGGCAGGCGGTTGCGGGGCACGGCCATGCCCCGCCACGATCATCAAGGCCGGCTGGATGAACAGCGTCGAGAGCAGCACGTAGAACAGCGCCACGATCAGCAGCACGCCCATGCTGGCGGTGCCGATATGGTGCGAAAGCGCCAGGCTGCCGAAAGCCGTGACCGTGGTGAGCGCGCTGAACAGGACGGCGCGCGCGGTCGAGGTCTGCAGCAGCGCCACCTTGCCGGTGCCGGCTCGCCACAGCATGACGAAATAGATGTCGAAGGCGACGCCGATGCCCATCAGCAGCGGCACTGCGATGACGTTGGCATAGTTGAATTGCAAGCCCAGCACCAAGGTCGTCGCCATGGTGTAGAGACCGGCGAGGCCGAGTGGGATCACCACCAGCAGCACGTCGCGCACACGCCGCAGGATGATGGCGAGCACGATGGTGATGGCGATGAAGGCCGAAATCGAGGCGCTGAGGAAGGCGCCGCTGACGGTGCGGCCGGTCTCGTAGATCAGCACCGGACCGCCGGTCGCGTTCGGCGACATCGAGCGCACGAGATGCACGAAGCTGGCGAGCGCCGCGTGATCATGCATATCGCCCTTGGGGAAGACCGCGAGCCGCGCGCGCCCGTCGGCGGCGATCCAGTCGGACTTGACCTCGGGCGGCATCTCCTCGGCGGTTATGGGCGCCGCCATCAAGGATTGGCGCAGGAGATCGATGCGCTCTCCGAAGCCGCCGAGCAGGGTCGCGCGCAGCGTCGCGACATCGCCGCCGCCGGGCTCGGCCAGGAAGGCGTCGAGCGCTGAGGAAAGCTGCTTGCCGCCATCGCCCAGCGACGCGGCCTTCGGGCCGGCCAGGAGATGCTTGAGGTCGGCCGCGAAATGCCGGGTCGCATCGCGCTCCTCCGCCTCGGTCGGGGCCGGCAGCTTGTTGCCGGGATCGAGGATGGGTCCGAGGAAGAGCTGCATCTGGGTGATGATGTCGAGCTTCGCTTCCTGATCCTCCGGCACGAAAGAGGAGAGCGTCAGCACCATGCGCACCAAGGGCTGCTTTTCCAGCTGCTCCGCGAGCTTCTGGGCGGCGGCGAGATCGGGCAGCAGAACATCGATATTATAAGGCGTCGCGAGCGGATCGCGGGTCAGCTCGAGCGCGGTCTTGACCGACTCCTTGGTCGGGTCCTTGAGATCGAGCGGGTCGGAGTCGAACCGCACGAACGGCACGGCGGCGGCGGCCACGAGGCCGAGCAGCAGTGCCAGCGCCGTGACCTGCCGGGCATGGCGGTCGAGCCAGCGATCGGCCGGCGCCGCCCAGGCGAAGCCGGCCGCTTCCGGCCGGCCGAGAATCGGCAGCACCGTCAGCAGCGCCGGCAGCACGGTCAGATTGGCGAAGAGCGCCACGATCATGCTCGATCCGGCGATCAGTCCCAGCTCCGACACGCCCTGATAATCGGTCGGGACGAAGGAATAGAAGCCCACGGCCGTCGCCGCCGCCGCGACGGCCAGCGGGCCGGCGATGCCGCGTGCGGCTCGTCCGAGCGCCGCGGACCGTGCCGCCGCGTCGAGCGTCGGTCCGGCCGAGGTCAGCTCGGCCCGGTAGCGCATCGAGAATTGAATGCTGAAATCGACGCCGATGCCGATGAACAGCACCGCGAAGGTGATCGAAATGACGTTAAGTGTGCCGACCATCGCGGCGGCCAGCGCCGCCGTCAGCACCAGCCCGACCAGCAGGGTCACCACGATCGCGATCAGGACACGCACCGTCCGGAAGGCGATCAGCAGGATCACCACGACCGCAGCCAGGCTCAGCGCCGTGTTCACGCCCGCCCCTTCGGAGACGCTGGCGAACTCGTCATCCTCGAGCGGCACATCGCCGGTCAGGCGGATGCGGACCCCCTTCTCCGCCAGACCGAGCTTCACTGCGGTATCGCGAATGAGCTGGCTCGACCGCGCCCCGGGCTCGAGCGCATCGTAATCGAGCTTAGGCTGCACCAATATGTAGTGGCGCAGTTGCTCGGGACGCGGCGCCTCGCCGGTCATCAGCCTGTCCCAATCGACCGGCTGCGGCTTGCGCGCCACGACCGACCGGGTCGCGGCGGCGAACTCTCCCATCGGTCCGCCCAGATCGACGCCCTCGGCTTGGCCGGTTTCGATCGCCCCGACCGCCTGGTCGAACACGCCGAACAGGCCGCGCAAGCTCGGATCGGCGTCGAGCGGACCCAGCAGCGGCTCGGCCTGAGCGATCTTGTCGGAGAGTTTCGACAATTCGTCCGTCGAGAGGAACATCAACCCATAACGGTTGAAGAACGGGCCGCCATCGGGCCGATGGACCGAGATGAAGGTGTCGGTTCGCTTGGCGAGAGCATCGGCCAGCGCCGCCGTGCCGTCCTCGACCGCGCCGGCATTGGCGCCGTCGACGACGATCGTGGTCTCGCCGGCCTGGGCGGGAAAGGCCGCCTGCATGGTGCGCTTCTGCTTCTGCCAGGCGAGGTCGGGCGAGAAGAGCTTGCCGGTGTCGGTATCGACGCCGAGCGAATTGGCAGCATAAAATGCGGCGAGCCCGGTGAGGACCAGGGTAATACCCAGGACCACCCAAGCGTGGCGCCGGCAAAACTCCACGAGTTTCGCGAGGAACGCGATCACAACCGGCCTTTCAAGATTGCGGCCGAGAGCCAACGCTCCGGCCGCTCAGTCGATCTCAGAACTTGAAGCCGATACGGCCGCCGATATTGTTCAGCCCCTCGTTGCGCGATGCGAGATCGGCATTAGAGATATGGTTGTAGCTGAACGCGATCGACCATTGCGGCGTCAGCCGGTAACCGATATCGAGATCCTCGCGGAACAGCCAATGCGAGCCCAGCGACTTGCGAGTCTGCTGCTCCAGCGGATCGGTCACGTTGGTCTTGCCGCCGTTGAAGCCGGGGCCTTCGGTGATTTCGACATAGAAGGCATCGTCGCTGCGCAGCACGTCGGTGGCGAAGTTCCAGGTCCAGGTCAGCCCGCCGTAATATTGCGAGGTCGTGCCGTTGGTGTTTTCGAGAAAGCCCAGAATCGGCCGAGGCGACCAGATCACGCTGAGGAAGCTCGGCGAGGTGAACAGCACCTCGTTGCCGATATCGGCACCCGATTCCTTCTGATGGCCGAACACGCTGGCATCGTGCTCATAGACACCGAAGCGCAATTCGTCGACGATCTTCAGGTCATCGGCGTGGGCGAGGCTAGGCGCGGCTGCCGTCATGGCAAGAGTGGCGAGGGCGATGAGGGGACGGCGCATGGGGCCTCTGACTAAATTAATGCAGTACGGCTTTGCACCGTAACCGCACTGGAGACGAAGTTCCAGCCTTGAGCAACTTTGCCACGACTGAAAGATCACCGGAGTCCTTGAAACCGCTTTGTAATCCAATCCGGGGCAGATTGCGCCCCGAAAGCGCCAACAGGAAGCATCATGGCTGAAGTGCGGAGCCTCTGCGTTTATTGCGGCTCGTCGAATCGTGCCGCCCATTCCTATCTCGAAGCCGCCTTCGCCCTCGGCCGCCTGATCGGCCGGGCCGGCATCGAGCTCATCTATGGCGGCGGCCGGATCGGGCTCATGGGCCGCGTGGCCGACGGCGCGCTGGTCGAGGGCGGCCGGGTCACCGGCATCATCCCGGCGTATCTGCATGATCGGGAGGTGGCGCATCCCGCGATCAGCGAGCTGCTCGTGGTCGGCAGCATGCACGAGCGCAAGCAGCTGATGGCCGAGCGGTCGGACGGGTTCCTCGTGCTGCCGGGCGGCTTCGGCACGCTCGACGAGCTGTTCGAGATCGTGACGTGGCGGCAGCTGGGCCTGCACGACAAGCCGATCGTGGTGATCGATCTCGACGGATATTGGCGCCCTCTCGCAGCACTCTTCGAGCGCATGGCGACGGAGCGCTTTATCGAACGAGGCGAACTTCAGCTTATCGAATGGATCGAGCGGATCGAGGATGCGCTGCCGACGCTGGCGGCAGCACCATCATCGCAGCACAGGCTGGAGAGTCCGCGCCTCTAACCTCCGTTTCGAAAGAACTTTCATGATCCTGATTCCGATCGTCGAGCTCGGCGAGGATGGCCCTGTCGAGCTCGCCCGCCGTATGCCGGAAGCGGCGCGGGCGGCCCTTTCGGCGGCGCTCTCGGCCCACCCCGCCCTGCCGATTCTGGCGCGGCTGGGCGACCGGCTGACGAGACGCTGGCTCGAACGGGGCGACGATCCCTATGCGCCCGAAATCGCCGAAATCGCCGGATTAGTGGACCTGCCCGGCGCCTGGCTGCTCAATTGCGTCTATGAATGGGCCTGCGCCACTTCCGCCGGCCCCGATCCGGCCGGGCGGGGCGCCCGGCTCGTCCGCCTCCTGGATTGGGGCATGCCCGGGCTCGGCCGCCGGATCGTGGTGGCGCGCCGGTCGACCCGCTACGGCCCGTTCGACGACATTACCTGGCCCGGCTATGTCGGCACCCTGACCGCGTCCGCGCCCGGCCGGTTCGCCGCCGCGATCAACCAGGCGCCGCGTCAGGCGCCGATCGGCATCCGCAGTCTCGACGAGATCGCGGTTCGGATCGGCATGCTGCGCCGACCGGGGACGATCCCGCTCAGCCATTTCCTGCGGCACATCTTCGAGACGGCACCAGATTGGGACACGGCCTTGGCCCTGCTGACGGCACCGGAACCGGAGATCTCGGCACCCGGCTTCGTGATCCTGGCCGGAACGCGACCGCAGGAGTATGCCGTGATCGAATTGCTCGGCCGCCGACGCCGCCTTCATCAGGGCGACGGCATGGTCGGTGTCGCCAATGACTGGCTGGCGCCGGGCTTTCCGGGCGTACCGCGACCGCCGGCGCGGGCCGGGGGCGAAAAGCTGCCGGCGCCGGCGAACAACCGGCTGCGGCGCGGCCAGATCATGGATTGCCAGGCGGCCCCCTTCACCGGCGCCGAGCGGCTGCCTGCACCGGTGCTGAACGCCAATACCGTGCTTGCGGTCGAGGCCGTTCCGGCCTCCGGCGCGCTGCTGGTCGAGGGGCTGGAACGCAAGCTTCCCGCCGATGTCCGGCCGCGTGTCGTGGCCCGGGTGCGGACCCGCCCTTCCCCGGTCCGCTTAGCGAATTCGATGGCCTGATCCGCGCTCGGTGCCACTTGCCGGTGCAAGGCGGCATGATATGGTCCCGACCCGTTTCCGGCGGTGCGGCCGGCGCCGTTGAACCATCCAGGAGAATTCCGCATGACCAAGATCAAGGTGGCGACACCGGTCGTCGAGCTCGACGGCGATGAGATGACCCGGATCATCTGGCAGTTCATCAAAGAAAAGCTGATCCTGCCCTATCTCGATATCGACCTGAAATATTACGATCTCGGCATCGAATATCGCGACCAGACCAATGATCAGGTCACCATCGACGCGGCCAACGCCATCAAGCAGTACGGCGTCGGCGTCAAATGCGCGACGATCACGCCGGACGAGGCGCGGGTCGAAGAATTCAAGCTCAAGAAGATGTGGAAATCCCCGAACGGGACCATCCGCAACATCCTGGGCGGCACCGTCTTCCGCGAGCCGATCATCTGCACCAACGTGCCGCGCCTGGTCCCCGGCTGGACCGCGCCGATCGTCATCGGGCGCCATGCTTTCGGCGACCAGTATCGCGCGACCGACTTCCTGGTGCCCGGCCCCGGCAAGCTGACCATGACCTTCACGCCCGCGGACGGCGGCAAGCCGGTCCAGTACGACGTGTTCGACTTCCCGTCGGCGGGCGTCGCCATGGGCATGTACAATCTCGACGACTCGATCCGCGGCTTCGCCGCCGCCTGCTTCAATTACGGGCTGCTGCGCAATTGGCCGGTGTATCTGTCGACCAAGAACACCATCCTCAAGGCCTATGACGGACGCTTCAAGGATCTGTTCCAGGAAGTGTTCGACAAGGATTTCAAGGCCGAGTTCGCCAAGCGCGGCATCGTCTACGAGCACCGGCTGATCGACGACATGGTCGCCTCCGCGCTGAAGTGGAACGGCAATTTCGTCTGGGCCTGCAAGAATTACGATGGCGACGTGCAGTCCGACACGGTGGCGCAGGGCTTCGGCTCGCTCGGCCTCATGACCTCCGTCCTGCTCACGCCCGACGGCAACACCGTCGAGGCCGAGGCGGCGCACGGCACGGTCACCCGCCATTTCCGCCAGCATCAGCAGGGCAAGGACACCTCGACCAATCCGATCGCCTCGATCTTCGCCTGGACGCGCGGCCTCTACTACCGCGGCAAGTTCGACAACACTCCGGATGTCCAGCATTTCGCCGAGACGCTGGAGAAGGTGTGCGTCGATACCGTCGAATCCGGCTCGATGACCAAGGATCTGTCGCTGCTGATCGGCCCGAACGAGCCCTGGCTCACCACCACCCAGTTCCTGGACAAGCTCGATCAGGGGCTGAAAAAGGCGATGGCGTAAGCCGCTATCCCAACCGGGTAAATGGCAACGGGCCGAAGGATGTTCCTTCGGCCCGTTTTGTTTAGTTCTGATCGGTTCCTTGAGCCCGATCCGCCTGGATCAGTGGATCATTCTTCCGAGGAAGCGCCGCCATCGGGTGCCGCCAGCATCGCCTCGGCGACGAGGCCGGCATTGCCGCGGATCGAGCGCTCGATCGCCTCGGCAACCTCCGGGTGCTCCTTGAGATAGGTCTTGGCGTTCTCGCGGCCCTGGCCGATCCGATTGCCCTCATGGGAGAACCAGGAACCGGACTTCTCGACCACGCCGGCCGAGACGCCGAGATCGATGAGCTCGCCGCGCTTCGACACGCCCTCGCCATACATGATGTCGAACTCGACCACCTTGAAAGGCGGGGCCATCTTGTTCTTGACGACCTTGACGCGCGTCTGGTTGCCGATGATCTGCTCGCGCTCCTTGATCGCACCGATGCGACGGATGTCGAGCCGGACCGAGGCGTAGAATTTGAGCGCATTGCCGCCGGTCGTGGTCTCCGGATTGCCGAACATCACGCCGATCTTCATGCGGATCTGGTTGATGAAGATCACCATGGTGCGCGACCGCGAGATCGAGCCGGTGAGCTTGCGCAGCGCCTGGCTCATGAGGCGGGCATGGACGCCCATATGACTGTCGCCCATCTCGCCTTCGAGCTCGGCCCGCGGCACCAGCGCCGCCACCGAATCGACCACCAGCACGTCGACGGCGCCGGACCGAACCAGCGTGTCGGCGATCTCCAGCGCCTGCTCGCCGGCATCGGGCTGGGAGATGAGCAACTCGTCGATATTGACGCCGAGCTTGCGGGCATAGGAGGGGTCGAGCGCATGCTCGGCATCGACGAAGGCGCAGGTGCCGCCGGCCTTCTGCGCCTCGGCGATGACATGCAGCGCCAGCGTCGTCTTGCCCGAGCTTTCCGGCCCGTAGATCTCGATGATGCGGCCGCGGGGCAGGCCGCCGATGCCGAGCGCTATGTCGAGCCCGAGCGAGCCGGTCGAGATGACCTCCGCGTCGGTCGAAGCGGGCCGCGCGCCCAGCTTCATGATCGAGCCTTTGCCGAACGCCCGCTCGATCTGCCCGAGGGCCGCTTCCAACGCCTTCTGCTTATCCATCTCGCTCTTATCCACCAGGCGCAACACAGACTGCGTCATGACCGCTCCCCTTATTCCACAGGCCCGTCGGCGTTTGCAATGCGCATCAATGTACGCGCTTCGTTCTGCAATACAACCCTTTTCGTTCTCGGTGTTTCGGACCGTGAAAGCTAAGGAGGTCGCGAAGGCGGCGGGACTCGGGCTCCGCCTACTCAACCCCGACGGGATCGCCCATGATCTCCTTCACCTTGGTCGCCAGCTGCTTCAGCGAAAAAGGCTTGGGCAGGAAATGAATATCCTGCTCATTGTCCAGCCGGCGGCGGAAGGTGTCTTCCGTATAGCCCGAGATGAAGATCACCTTCACATCGGGCAGCTTCTCGCGGATGACCTTGATCATGGTCGGGCCGTCCATGCGCGGCATGACCACGTCGGTGACGATGAGGTCGATCACCTCCTCGCCCTCCTCGATGATCTTGATCGCGGCCTCCGCACTGCGCGCCTCGCGCACCGTATAGCCCTTGTTGCGCAGCGCGCGGGCGCTGAACATGCGGACCGGATCCTCGTCCTCGACCAGCAGCACCGTGCCGACCCCGGTTAGATCGGCCTGCACCACCGGCTCGACGATGTCGCCGCGCACCGGCGCCGCCGCCTCGGTCTGCTGGTGGCGCGGCAGGTAGATCGAGAATTTGGTGCCCGAACCCACCACCGATTCGACGAAGATGAAGCCGCCCGTCTGCTTGACGATGCCGTAGACGGTCGAGAGGCCGAGGCCGGTGCCGGAGCCCACTTCCTTGGTCGAGAAAAAAGGCTCGAAGATGCGGCTGATGATCTCGCGCGGGATGCCGACGCCGTCGTCGGTCACCTCGATGAGGATGTAAGGCCCCATCGGCATGATCTCCATCTCGCGTTGGACCGGCTGCCGGACCTCCATGTTCATGGTGCGGATGGTGAGCGTGCCGCCATTGGGCATGGCGTCGCGCGCATTGACGGCGAGGTTGATGATGACCTGCTCGAGCTGGCCCTGGTCGACGCGCACCGGCCCCAGATCCCGGCCATGGATCATCTTGAGCTCGACATTCTCGCCGAGCAGGCGGTTGAGCAGATGCGACAGCTCGGACAACACCTCGCCGATCTGGATGACGCGCGGCTGCAGCGTCTGCTGCCGCGAGAAGGCCAGGAGCTGACGGACCAGATTGGCCGCCCGGTTGGCGTTCTGCTTGATCTGCATGATGTCGAGGAACGACTGATCGCCCGGCCGGAAGCGCAGGAGCAGCAGGTCGCAGAAGCCGATCATCGCGGTCAACAGGTTATTGAAATCATGCGCCACGCCGCCGGCGAGCTGGCCCACCGCCTGCATCTTCTGCGATTGCGCGAACTGCACCTCGAGCTTCTTCTGCTCGGTCAAGTCGATGAAATAGAGGATGAGGCCGGCGAGCGTGCCGTCCGAGATTTCGAGCCGGCTGACGAACAGCGCCACCGTCTTCTCGTTCGAGCCCTTGAGCCGAATTTCGAGCGGCCGGTCGCTGAGCTCGCCGGCCGAGACGGCGGCGATGCGATCCTGCGCGTCGCGATGGGCGTCGTCGGCGATGAAGTCGAACAGGTCGCGGCCGGTGACGCGTTCGCGCCCGTCATTCAGCAATTGCTCGAGCGCCCGGTTGGTCTCCTTGAACCGGGCCTGCTGATCGATCAGCGCGATGCCGACCGGAGCGATCTCGAAGAAGCGTTGGAACCGCTCGCGCGCCGGCTTCAGCGCTTCGTCCCGCGCCCGCTCGGGCGCCATATCGCGCAGCACGGAATGGGTTCGCAGCCCGTCGCCGTGGCGCATGACCGTCTGGCTGACGGCACCGGTGATGATCCGGCCCTGGCGCCCCTGAAGGATCACTTCGAGCCCTTCGGCCGGCGCCAGCGGATCGAAGGCGGTGCGCAGATGCGGCTGGTCGGGCAGCATGAAATCCTGCAGCCGCGCACCTCCCCCGATCAGCGTTTCCGCGGCGACGCCGAGCCAGCCGGCCAACACCTGATTGACCATGACGAAGCGGCCGGCCGCGTCGAGCGAATAGAGGCCGATCGGCGAACCGCCGAAGAAATCGACGAGTTGGGTCCGCCCCGCCTCGACTTCCCGTCGCTGGCGCTCGGCCGCGGTGACATCCTCGATGCACCAGAGGGCACGGCCGGCGCGCCCCTTGAGCGGCGTCACCGCGATATCGAGCCATTGCGACCGGACCGGGTCGATGAAGACTTGGATGACCGCCCGCCCCGCCCGGCCGAGGCTGCCGCCCGTCACCAGCGCCTCGAAAGCCTGCAGCGCGCCCTCGTCGCCCGAGGCGCCGGTCCGCAGAATCGAAAGCGGAGCCCCGTTCGCGCCGAAGAAGGCGATACCGGCAGGATTGAGCAGACGCACGCCGCCCTTGCCGTCGGCGACGAAGCAGACCGTCTCGAGCGCTCCCAAAGCTTCGCCGGGCAGCGCGTCATAGCGGGCGAGAAAGGCCAGCATCGCGCCGATGACCGCAACCAGGCCGGCCAGCAGGATCGCCAGGCCGGCGAGCAGAACGAGCCATAGGCGGCTGTCGGGCGCCGGCACCCAATCGAGCTGGATCATCGACAGGACGACGATCGCTGCGAGCACCACACATCCGCCGGTCCAAGCCGCCAGCCTCAGTGGCTGAACGAGCCGCTGCCGCAACGAACCACCCTGCGCCAAATCCGTCAAAAGCACCACTCCCGCCTCTGGACTCTGTGTCCCGAACCTATCATGGGCCTCGCATGAAGCCGGTCAGCAAAGTTTGGAAGACCCCGAGAAACCAAAGAATACTGGCCGACAAGGTCAGCGCCAGCATGGTCAGCCCGCCCATGATCTGCAGCGGCAGCGCGATATAGAAGACCTGCAATTGCGGCATCACCCGGCCGATGAGGCCGAGCGCCAGATAGAACAGCGTGCCGAGAATAATGTAGGGCGCGGCGAGCTCCAGGCTGATGATGAAGCCCTGCGAGACCAGCTGGATCATGACACGCGACAGATCGTCGAACGGTGGCCCCTCGCCCACGGGAAAGGCTTGGTAGCTGTCGACCACGCCGATCAGCAGCATATGATGCAGATTGAGCGCGAAGATCAGCACCAGCGCCAATGCGCCGAACAGTCCGGCCGGCAACGTTTCCTGCGTCTCGGCGCCGGGATTGAAGGTGATGGCGCTGGCCAGGCTCGATTGCGTCGCGATGATGGCACCGGCAGTCTCGAGCGAGCCCAGCAGCACCTTCGACATCAGCCCCATGAAGGCGCCGATGAAGATCTCGCCGATGATGAGCATGGTGAGGCGCAGAAAATTGGTAGGCTCAGGCGGCAGCGTATCGGCGACGAGCGGCGCCACCACGATCGTGATCAGGACGGCGAGCGACGCGCGCACCCGCATCGTCACATAGGCTTCGCCGAAGCCGGGCATCAGCCCCACCGCCGCGGCGACCCGGCATAAGACGATCAGCAGGACGAAGGCGTTGGCCGGCAGCAGCTCGCTGAAGCTGAGGCTATGCATCGCGGGTCATTGGATGGAGATGATGCGATCGACCAACCCATGGGTGAAGTTGGTGAGCGTCTCGAGCATGAACGGCAGCAGCACCAGCATGGCCAGGAAGATAACGATGATCTTCGGCATGAAGGTGAGCGTCTGCTCCTGGATCTGGGTCAGCGCCTGGAAGATCGAGATGGAGACGCCGACGATCAGCGCCAGGATCATCGCCGGGCCGCCGATCTTCAGAATGACGAAGATCGCCTCGCGCGAGATGTCGAGTATCTGGGACTGGTTCATCCGAAGGCGGCGAGGCTGACCGATTCCACGAGATTTTTCGAAAATGCGCGATATCGGATCGCGGGTACCGCGTCCGAAAATGCGGAGGCACGCAATTCCCGTAGCCTCTCAGACGGTCATATGCAGGATTTCGGTATAGGCCGCGATCACCTTGTCGCGCACGGCGAGCACCGTCTGCAGCGTCATCTCGGCATTGTTGACCGCGGTCACGACGTTGTTGATATCCGCCTTGCCGGCGACGGCGTTCATGCTCGCCGTCTCACCCTGCTTCTGGGAATCGATGGCACCTTCGAGCGCCGACTTCAGCATGTCGCCGAAGCCCGAGCCCGAACCGGCCCCGGTGGGGGGCGTCACACCCTGCGGTGCGGCGAGACCCTGGGCGGCCTTGGCGTAGGCGGCGACACCGGCTGCGACGTTGATGGTCATGCCTCTTCCCCGAATCCTAATTCTGCAACAGGCTGATGGCGCGGCTGAGCATGGTCTTGGCGTTGTCGATGACATCGACATTGGCCGTGTAGGCGCGCTGGGCGTCCTTCATGTCGGCCATCTCGATCATCGTGTTGACGTTCGGGAAGCGCACATAGCCGTTGCCGTCCGCCGCGGGATGGCCCGGCATGTATTTCATCTCGAAGGGCGAGGCGTCCTCGACCACCTTGTTGGCCTTGACCAGCTTGTTGCCGGTCGTCTCGTCGAGCACGTTGCGGAAGGTCACCAGCTTGCGGCGATAGGGATCGGCGCCGGGCGTGAGCGCCGTCGAGTCGGCATTCGCCAGATTCTCGGCGATCGTCCGCAGCCGCGTCGTCTGCGCGGACATGCCGGCGGTGGAAACCTTGAGCGTCTCGTCGAAATCCATCGCAGATCCGGCCCGTTACGAGCCTGTCCCCTTGCCGATCGCCTGCTTCAAGAGGCCGATCTGCTTCTTGTAGAGGCTGGTGATGAGCTGATAGTCGCTCGTGGTTTCCGTGACCTTCATCATCTCGTCTTCGACCGACACCGTATTCCCGTTGATGTCGCGCTCGAACTTTTCCTTCTCGGTGGCGCCATCGCCGCTGAGGTCGCCGACCGGCGTGGCCAGATGGCCGGGGCTGGTCGAGGCGAGCTGCAGCTGCGGCTGGCCCTGAGCCTGCGCCAGCTCGCTGCGGAAATCGAGCGGCCGGAGGTCGACCGCCTTATATTGCGGCGTATCGACGTTCGCGACGTTCTGAGCCAGCAGATTCTGTCGCGCCGTCAGCCAATTCATCTTCCGCGAAATCGCGGAGAATAGAGGCAAATTGGCGAGATCCATCGGGGCGCCTAGCTATCAAGGACGGCCGAGCATCGGACAGTCGCTTTAACAATCGATTAACGAGAGCCTGCCCATCTGCCGGTGCGGCATCAAGGCGAGAGGGCGGCAACCTTTTGTTAAGCACAACACGCAACTCTGCTGCCGTTAGCGGAGGCTGGCCAATGGATGCCGACAAGAACGCTGCCAAGACGGACAAGGCGGTAGCGCTCCAATTCGACAAGACGGAACTGGCGGTGCCCACGGTCGTGGCGACCGGCCGCGGCGCCGTCGCGCGCCAGATCCTCGACATCGCCTTCGCGCATGGCGTCAAGGTCCGCGAGGATGCCGACCTGGTCGAGATCCTGGCAACGCTCGATGTCGGCGATCAGATCCCGGTCGCGGCCTTCGCCGCCATCGCCGAGATCCTGTCGCACATCTATCGCTGGGAGCTGCACCAGCGCGAGGCGGCCGAGGCACCATGAGCAGCAACACGGACCTCGAATCGCTGATCGCCGCCACCGAGCATCGGCTGAACGAGGCGCTCGACCAGATCGGCGCCGGCCAACTGGTCGATCTCGCCGACCTGCCGCAGCGCATCGCCCTCATCTGCTCGCGCGCGGTCGCCGAACGGAACAAGGCGGCGGCCGACCGGCTGAAGCGTCTGGTCGAGCGGCTGGACGTGCTCGGCCAGGCGCTGCGGACCCAGATCATCAATCTCGGCGGGGTGACGACCCCCGACCCGCGCCAGGCCGCCAAGAGCTACGGCGCCGCCGCGGCCCGCCGGCAAGAAACGGACGAGTGAGGAGAAGCGATCATCGATTCCTATATGCGCTTCGTCCTGTCGCTGATCTTCGTGCTGGCGCTGATCGGCCTGTTCGCGTTCCTGCTGCGCAGGTTCGGGCCGCCGGCCCGGTTCCGGCGCAGCGGCGGGCGGCGCCTGTCGGTCGTCGAGGTGCAGCCCATCGATGCGCGCCGCCGGCTCGTGCTGGTCCGGCGCGACGATCGCGAGCATCTCCTCCTGCTCGGCATCGGCCAGGATCTGGTGGTCGAGGCCGGCATCGACGCGACCGGCCGCGATTTCGCCCGGCATCTGCCGGGAGAAGCGCCATGACCATGACCTTGCGACGGCTGCTCGGCCCTTGCGCGGCCCTGCTGATGCTGGCGGGACCGGCGGCGGCGCAGTCGCTCTCGGTCGATCTCGGCGGCGAGAACGGCTCGGTCACCGGCCGGCTGGTCGAGATCGTCGCGGTCATGACCGTGCTGAGCGTGGTGCCGGGCCTGCTCGTCACCGTCACCTCCTTCACCCGCATCATCGTCGTGCTGTCCTTCCTGCGCACGGCCCTGGGCGTGCAGCAGACGCCGCCCAACACGGTGATGGTCAGCCTCGCCATCTTCCTCACCGCCTTCGTCATGGGACCGACGCTGCAGCGCGCCTATGAGGAAGGCGTGCAGCCGCTCATCGCCGAGAAGATCAGCCAGGAGGATGCACTGGCGAAGACGGTGGCGCCGTTCCACGACTTCATGATGGCCCATGTGCGCGAGCAGGATCTGGGATTGTTCATGGGCCTCGGCAAGATGACCGCGGCCGAGCCCGCGGACACGCCGTTCCGCGCCCTGCTGCCCGCCTTCCTCATCAGCGAGCTGCGCCGGGCCTTCGAGATCGGCTTCCTCTTGTTCCTGCCGTTTCTCATCATCGACATCGTGGTGGCGTCGCTGATCATGTCGATGGGCATGGTCAGCCTGCCGCCGAGCATCATCTCGCTACCGTTCAAGCTGGTCTTCTTCGTGCTGATCGACGGCTGGTACCTGGTCTCGGGCGCGCTGGTGCAGAGCTTCGGCACCTCTTGAGAAGAAACGCCCGGGCCGCGAACGACCCGGGCCTCTCGCCCATTTTATGTTTTACGGCCCGACCGTCGGGATGATGCCCGGGATGACGTATTGCTGGAACGCGATCAGCAGGCCCAGCAGGATCGTCAGCACGATGCTGTGGACGAAGGTGCGGGCGAACACCACGCCTTCCTTGCCCTTGAGCGAGGTCACGGACACGCCCGTCGCGATGTTCTGCGGCGAGATCATCTTGCCCATGACGCCGCCCGAGGAGTTGGACGCGGCGAACAGCACCGGGTTGAGATTGAGCTGCTTGGCCGCGACCACCTGCAGATTGCCGAAGAGCGCGTTGCCCGAGGTGTCGCTGCCGGACAGGAACACCGCGACCCAGCCTAGGAACGGCGACAGCAGCACGAAGAAGTAGCCGGCCGAAGCGACGCCCTGGCCCAGCGTGTAAGCGAGGCCCGAGTAGTTCATGAGATAGGCCAGCCCCACGATGCAGGCGACGGTGACGATGGCGATCCAGGCCTGCCGGATCGTCTGCGTCACGCAGGCGAAGAAGCCGGCCGGGTTGAGGCGGAGGATCGCCGCGGTGACGATCGCCGCGAGCAGGATCGCGGTGCCGGTGGCGAGCGGCTGGAACACCCAGACCGCGGCGTAGGGCTTGTTGTTGTAGAGCGTGATCGAGATCGCGTTGTGGAGACCCGGCCACGGAATGCTGATCTGGCCGATCGCGAAGATCTTGAACGAGGTCCAGATGATCACGGTGCCGGCGACGATGATCCAGGGCAGCCAGCCCTGCCAGGGCGGCACGCTGCCATTGTTCGTTCCGGCTTCGAGCGCGGTCGAGCGCACCGAGAATTCCGGATCGGGCGCCGGGCGCCAGACCTGCAGGAACAGCAGAGTGATGATCAGCGAGCCCATCGAGGCCAGCACGTCGGTCAGCGTGTAGTCGATGAAGTTGGAGGTGACGAACTGCGAGATGGCGAAGCTGCCGCCCGCGACCAGCAGCACCGGCCAGAGCGCCTTGACCGAGCGCAGGCCGCCATAGAGCGCCATGACGTAGAAGGGCAGGATGAGCGCCATGACCGGCAATTGCCGGCCGATCATCTGGGCGAGCGCCGCCGCCGGCAGGCCGGTAACGGCGCCGAGCACGGTGACCGGCGCGCCCAGCGCGCCGAACGCCACCGGGGCGGTATTGAAGATGAGGACGAAGACCAGCGCCTCGAGCGGCGGATATCCGACCAGGATGAGCAGAGAGCTGGTGATCGCGACCGGCGTGCCGAATCCGGCGACGCCTTCGAGCAGCGCCCCGAAGCAGAAGCCGATGACGACCAGCACGATTCGGCGGTCGTTCGGCAGATGCTCGAGCACCCAGACACGGAAGGCGTCGAAGCGCCCGGTCTTGACCGCGATATTATAGAGCAGCAGCGCATTGACCACGATCCACATGACCGGCCAGAGCGCGAAGACCATGCCGTTGACGACCGAATCGACCGCGAGACCGACCGGCATCTCCCAGACGCCGACGGAGACGATGAGACCCACGATCAGCCCGGCGAGCGAAGCCTGCCAAGCCGGCTGCCGAAAGAAACCGAGCAGCAGAAGCACGGTAAGGATCGGAAGGCTCGCCACCACGAAGGACAGGCCGAGGCTTCCCGAGACCGGGGTCAATAATTGCTGGAACATTCTTCCCTCCCCTCAAAAATATCTTCTTCGACAACATCGGCGAACCAGGCTTCTCCGTCCCTTTGCGCTCGAGAGGCCCAGCACCCGCCGCGTTGCGGCCCCCCGTCATCGACGGATAGCATAGAAGCGGCAAGAACGCTCGCGATTGAAGAGGCTTAGCCCGATCTTTTCATCCACCGGAAACGGCGGGCAATCCGGCATAGTAGGCGGCGAGGTCGGCGATATCCTGATCCGACAGCTTGGGGGCGATCAGCGACATCATGTCGTTCTGGCGGGCGCCGCTTTTGTAGTCGCCGAGCGCCTTCGCCAGATATTGCTCGTTCTGGCCGGCCAGGTTCGGCGCATCCGGCACCTTGGCCTTGCCGTCGAGCCCGTGGCAGGCCTGGCATTGCACCGCTTTCTTGCGGCCGGCCGACATGTCCTCGGCCCGGGCCGCGCCGATCTGCGCCGCGGTCAGAAGCGCGCCGAGAGCGAGCGCGATCGGTATGCACAACCTCATAGACAAATTCCCGTGAGCGTGAGGAAAGGCGGGCCCCGGCACGCAGCCCGGGGCCCTGAAACAATGCGCTTAGTCGCCGTAGGTGATGCGGTAGAGGGCGCCGTTGAGATCGTCGGAGACCAGCAGCGAGCCGTCGCGCATCTGCTCGACATCGACCGGGCGGCCGAGATATTCGCCGTTCTCGTCGAGCCAGCCTTCGGCGAAGGGCTCGCTCTTGGCGGTGCCGTCATCCTTGATCGTGGTCAGCATGACACGCGCGCCCACCGGCACGGTGCGGTTCCAGGAGCCGTGCTGGGCCGAGAAGATCTGGCCCTGATACTTCGCCGGGAACATCTTGCCGGTATAGAAGCTCATGCCGAGATCGGCCGCATGCGCCGCCTCTTCCACCGCCGGGAAGACGACATCGGCCGGCGGCGTCTCGCTCTTGTATTCGTTGGTGCGGGTATGGCCGCCGCCGAACCAGGGGAAGCCGAAATTCTGGCCGGCCTTGGTGGCGTGGTCGATCTCGCCCGGCGGAATGTCGTCGCCCATGCCGTCGACCTGGTTGTCGGTGAACCAGAGCGACTTGTCCTTGGGGCTGAAATCGAGGCCGACCGAGTTGCGGATGCCGTTGGCGTAGATCTCGCGATTCTTGCCGTCCTGGTCCAGGCGGATGATGCCGCCGATGCCGTATTTGGCGAATTCCTTGAGCTTGTCGGGCGGCGGCACGTTGAAGGGCTGGCCGAGCGCGATATAGAGCTTGTTGTCCGGCCCGACTCGGCAGACGCGGGCGGTGTGGTTGAAGCTCTCGGCGTCCTTGGGGATGAGTTCGCCCTCCGGCACCACGATATTCACCGCGACATCCGGGCTTTCATAGAAGAACTCGGCGGCGGCGAAGGCGAGCACGCGGTTCTGCTCGGCGACGTAGAGCATGCCGTCGCGCGAGAAGCAGACGCCGTTCGGCAATATCTTCGGGATCGAGGGCGCGAACTCCTTGACCTCGTCGGCCGTCCCCGACTTGCCGCGATCGGTCACGGCCCAGACCTTGGATTTGCGCGTGCCGACGAAGGTGACCACGCCCTGCGGCCCGACCGCGATATGGCGCGCATCCGGCACCAGCGCATAGAGGCTGATATGGAAGCCCGGCGGCAGCTTGATCTTGGTCAGGTTCTTCTTGATCGCATCGGCCTTGGGGCCGGTCTGCGGCACCAGCGGAATATCGGGCGCCGCCCCCGTCGTCTGCATCTTGCCCAGCGTATCGACATTATTGTCGGCGGCGATGGCGGTCGAAGCGAGCAGCGCCCCGGCCAAGGCGAGCCCTCCCAGAGATTTCCTCATGCCTTCCTCCCGATTTTAGTGGTTCCCCAGCCCGGCCGAGACCGGTGTAAACAACCCATTGTTCCTGATGGAGGAAAACCGCACAACCACGACAATTCGCCCAGCCCGATTTGTCACAGGGTTTTTTTCGGGGCTCCGGAGCCGGCGCATTCCGAACCCCCTTCACGCGAATATTTTCCCCTCCGGCCGGGCGAAGCGCTCGCGATAGAGGCTGGGGGCGATGCCGAAGCGGCGCTCGAAGGCGCGACGGCCGACATCGCCGCTCTCGAACCCGACCGAAAGCGCGATGCTCTCGATCGTGCGGCCGGTCTCGACGAGCTGGCGCCGGATCTCGTCGAGCCTCGCCGTCTCGACATAGGCGGCCGGTGCCGCGCCGAACATCGCCTTGAAGCGGCGCGAGAACTGGCGCGGGCTGAGATTGACCCGCTCGGCCAGCGCCGGCACCGACAGGTCATGGGCGAGATGGCCCGCGAGCCAGACGGCGAGGTCGCCGAGCTTGCCGACCCCGCCGGCCTGCAGCCGCAGCGGCTCGGAATATTGCTCCTGGCCGCCCGGCCGCTTCAGATAGACGACCAAGCCGCGCGCGACGCCGAGCGCCACCGCCTGACCGAAATCCTCCTCGATCAGCGCCAGCGCCAGATCGATGCCGGCGGTGATGCCGGCCGAGGTGTAATATTTGCCGTCCTTGATGAAGAGCACGTCGGGATCGACCTCGAGGCGGGGAAAGCGCCGCGCTAGGTCGCGGGCATGCGCCCAATGGGTGGTGACCCGCCTGCCGTCGAGCAGGCCGGTCGGCGCCAGCCCGTAGATGCCGGTGCAGACCGAGGCGACGCGCCGGATCGGCCCGCTGTGCCGCGCCAGCCACTCGGCGACGGTCGCGTTGATCTCGGGCGCGCGCAGGCCGAAACCGCCGGGAACGATCAGCGTGTCGAGCGAAGGCGCCTCGGCCAAGCTCGCCCGCGGTGTCACGGTCAGGCCCGAGGTGGCGGTGAAGGGCCGGGCGTCGAGGCCGATCACGCAGACCTCGTAGCAAGGCGTGTAGCCCCCTGCCCCATCGCCGAGAAAGGCCGCGGCGAAGCTTTCCATCGGCCCGACCAGATCGAGCGCGGTGATGCCGTTGAAGCCGAGGATGCCCACCCGCTTGCGCCTGCCGCTCATGCCGCCCATCCGCCGTGGAACCGGCCGGCAGCGTAGCGAAGATCGGGCCTGTCCGTCATGCCCTTCGACCGACGATTCGGGACGTCTATCATGAGGTCGCTCAGTCGCCGCGCGGGCCGCCTCCGCGGCCCTGAGGCTTTCGCGCCGCGCGGCCTCATTCCGGCAGGTGGCAGACCGCCTCGACATTATGCCCGTCCGGATCGAGCACGAAGGCGCCGTAATAGTTCGGATGGTAATGAGCGCGGATACCTGGCGCGCCATTGTCGCGCCCGCCCGCCGCGAGCGCCGCCCGGTAGAATGCATCGACCATGGCGCGGTCGGACGCGGTGAAGCAGACATGCAGCGACGGCGCCAGCGCATTTCCCGACCCGATCCAGAAATAGGGCCGCCCGGCCGAGCCGAAGCCCAGATGCGCCTCGCCGCCGCTCTGCTCCGGCGTCAGCTCATAGAGGAGGTCAATGCCGAGCGGCGCCAGCGCCGCCTGATAGAAGCCGCGCGAACGGGGAAGGTCTGAAACGCCGAAGCCGATATGATCGAGCATGATGGAGTTCCTCCATAGCAAGGGGGTCCTGCCAGGATGTCAGAAAGACCCCGGATGGTCATCGCCCGATCGAAAACGCCAACGACCTGCGCAGGAATCGTCGATCTCGTCCGGCTTCAGCAGCGGCAGGCCGAAAAGGGTGCACGCCTCGCTTTTTTTCCCGGCGGAACATCGCCCTCCGGCCGTCGATACGGACGGGCGGCTGCTGATGGTCAACCTGACGCCTGCCGACATCTCCGACAGCGCCGGGGCCGCAGCCATCCTGGAGGCGATCCGCAAGCGCTGGCCCTGGGTGAAGCATCTGTTCGCGGACGGCGCTTATGACCGGCTCAAGCTGATGGACAAGGCCGCCTACCTCGACTTCGTCGTCGAGATCATCCGCCGGTCCGACGACCAGAAGGGGTTCCAGGTCCTGCCGAGACGTTGGGTCGTCGAGCGCACCTTCGGCTGGATGATGAGGTGGCGCCGCCTCGTTCGTGACTACGAGCAGCGCATCGACGTGTCCCATGCCATGATCCTCGTCGCGATGGGCGGTAACCTGCTGCGCAGAAACGCTCATCCGTGAATTTCAAAACTCTTAGATTTCCGCTATGGCCGGACGGCTGAATGTTTAGACCCTCGAAAGTATTTGGTCGCTAAACTTCGACTGATCCGCTCCGACAAAATATCCAAGTCTGCCTGCGGCCTGAGACCTCGTTGTACAGGGATGCCATGAGCCTTCGCCCTGCCCCGGCCGTCGCCCCTGCCCTTGAGAACGCACGCCCTCCGGTCAGAGGCGGCCTCGCCGCCATGCTCCTCGGCAGCACGGCGGCGGGCGCGCTTATGATCCTCTCGGCAACCGTGACGCTCGGCGTCGTCCTGCCGAACACGGCGCAGGCCTATGGAGGATTTCAGGCATCCCAATATCCCGTCATCGCCTCTAATCAGGGGCTGTACTACACCGGCGTCGGCCCTACGCTCTATGGCGGCCCGTCCGGCGCGCCCTGGACGGTGACCAACCACGGGACCGTGGTCAATTACGGCTCCTCGGGGGCCGGAGCCGGCATCGGACTCTATAGCGGCACGGTCAACAATACCGCCCTTATCCGAGCCGACCAAGGCGCCGGGGTGGTGCTCTACCACGGCGGTCTGGTGACAAACAGCGCATCCGGTACGATTGTGGGCGTCCGGGGCATCACGATCAGCGGCACCGGGACCGTCGTCAACGCGGGCACGATCATCGGGACGGGCGGCACGGCGGTCGGCTTCGGCGCGGGCAACGACCTGCTGCAGATCCTGCCGGGAGCCCAGTTCACCGGTATCTCCGACGGCGGTGCCGGCACCAATACGCTGGAGCTGGCCGCCGGGACGGCCGGCAATACCGGCACGATAAACGCCTCCAGCTTCACCCACTTCGGCATCGTCGCGGTCGACAGCGGGGCGTCCTGGTCGAGTTCCGGCTCGATCGGCACGGGCGTCACGCTGACCGCCGCCGGCACGCTCACCAATACGGGCACGATCGCCAGCACCGTGACGCTGACCGGCAGCGGCCGCCTGACCAACAGCGGCCTGCTGTCCGGGAGGAACGGCGTCACCTCGGCCAGCGCCAGCAGCGACACGGTCATCAACACCGGGCTCATCACCGCCTCCGCGGCGTCCGGCACCTACGGCACCGGCATCCAGTTTACCGGCACCGGCGCCGGTGCCGCGTTCAATTCCGGCACGATTACCGGTGCGAACGGCATCTATTTGAAAAATGCCGGCTATGTGCAGAACACGGGCAGCATCATCGTCAGCCGGCAGGTCGGCGTATCGTTCGAGCAAGGCGGCACGCTCGTCAACGGCTCGACCAGCAACACGACGGCGCGGATCGAAACCACCAACGCTAATTTCGGCGCCTATGCCGGTCTCGGCGCGCTCACGATCATCAACTATGGCACGATCAAAAGCGCCAGTTGGGTCGGCGTCGTCCTGAACGCCGGCGGCTCGATCGCCAATTCCGGCCGGATCGAAGGCGCCATCGGCCTCTATTCGGCCGGCGGGTCGATCACCAATCGCGGCACCATTGCCGCCGACGGCACCAGCGCGACGACCTCCGGCATCAAGACCGCTGCCGTCTATATGAAGGGCAGCGCGGCGAGCTTGACGAACGCCGCCGGCGCCTTGGTCACCGGCTGGTACGGCGCCTACATGAGCGGCGGCGGCACGATCACGAACCTCGGCACCATCGTCGGCTCCAGCGCCAGCGCCAGCAGCGTCGGCGTGCTGTTCACCGGCAGCACGGCCGGCACGCTGATCAACGGCGGCACGATCATCGGCAATGGCGGCACGGCGGTGCGGTTCGGCAGCGGCAACGATCTGCTGCAACTGCAATCCGGCGCCAGCTTCACCGGCCTGGTGGACGGCAGCGGCGGCACCAACACGCTCGAATTCGTCTCCGGCACCGGCACGGCGCCGAGTTTCACCAATTTCAGCGTGGTCAAGGTCGACAGCGGCGCGAACTGGTCGAGTTCCGGCTCGATCGGCACCGGCGTGACATTCACCGATGCCGGCACGTTCGCCAATAGCGGGACCATCTCGAGCACGGTGACCCTGACCGGCACCGCCAGCCTCACCAATCAACTGGGCGGGCAGGTCAGCGGCAGCAACGGCGTCTATGCCGACAGCACCGCCACGCCGGCCATCACCAACGCCGGCACCATTGCCGGCACGGGCAACGACGGGATTTTCCTGAATGGCGGCGGTTCGGTCACCAACCAGGGCACCGCCGCGACCATCCACGGCCTGAATTACGGCATCTATGTCAACAATGCCGCGCTGACGCTGACCAATGCCGGCACCATCAGCGGCACGAACATCGGCGGCGTGTATGTCTATAATGCATCCGGCGTCGTCAGGAACCTGGCCACCGGCACGATTTCCGGCAACGCGGTCGGCCTGGAAATCCACCAGAACGGCACGGTCACGAACTACGGCTCGATCCTCGCCAGCACGGGCTATGGCGTCAGCGTCGACAACGGGCTGATCACGAACAAGGCCGGCGCCGTGATGCAGGGCGGCGGCGGCATTCAGGTCGCCAACGGCGTCATCCTGAACAGCGGCACGGTCACCGCCACCGATGCGACCAAGTACGGCATCCGGGTCAACTATACGGGAACGATAGCGAATTACAGTGCCGGCCTGATCACCGGCGGGACCGTCGGCATTACGCTGCCCGTCGGCACCATCACCAATGCCGGCACCATCACCGCCACCGGCACGGCCGGCGTCGGCGTGCTGTTCAGCGGCAGTTCGGCCGGCACGCTCGTCAACACCGGCACGATCAACGGCGGGACCGCCGGCGTTTCGCTGCTCATCGGCTCCATCAACAATGCCGGCACCATCGACGCCACCGGCACGGCCGGCGTCGGCGTGCTGTTCACCGGCAGTTCGGCCGGCACGCTCGTCAACACCGGCACGATCATCGGCAGTTCCGGCACGGCGGTGCGATTCGGCAGCGGCAACGATCTGCTGCAACTGCAGCCGGGGGTCGGCAGCTTCGGCGGCGGCGTCGTCGATGGCGGTGCCGGCACCAACACGCTGGAACTGGCGGCCGGAACCTTGGGCAATACCGGCACGCTCGTCGGGCTGGGCACCAGCTTCACCGGTTTCAACGTGGTGAAGGTCGACAGCGGCGCGTCCTGGTCCAGCACCGGCTCGATCAGCACCGGCGTCATGCTGACCGACGCCGGCACGCTCGCCAACAGCGGGACCATCTCCAGCACGCTGACCCTGACCGGCACCGGCATCCTCACGAACAGCGGGCGGCTTTCCGCGGCGACCGGCGTCACCTCGGCCAGTGCCGGCAGCGGCACGGTCACCAATTCCGGTACCATCAACGGCACAGCCGGCACCGGCATCCGGTTCACCGGCACCGGCGCCGGAACGGTGTTCAACTCCGGAACGATCGCAGGGACGACCGGCGTCTATCTGAAGAATCCCGGCTATGTGCGGAACCTCGGCACCATTTCCGCCAGCACCGTAGAAGGCGTCGCTTTCCAGAACGGCGGCACTCTCGTCAACGGCTCGGCCACCGACACGACGGCGCTCATTACGGCCAGCACCGGGCCTTTTGCCGCCTACAGCAATATCGGCGTGTTTCATCTCACCAACTACGGCACGATCCAGAGCAGTCTTTTCGGCGTCAATCTGAATGCCGCCGGCACGGTGACCAATTTCGGCCGGGTCCAGGGCGCGCTCGGCATCTATATGGTCGGCGGCACGCTGACCAATTCCGGCACTATCGTCGGCAATGCCGCGACCGGCACCATTACCGGCCCGAGTTCTCGTCACTATAAGGCGGCCGGCGTCTATATGGTCGGCGGCGCGGCGGGCTTGACGAACATCACCGGCGCCGCGATCAGTGGCTGGTATGGCGTCTATATGGACGGCGGCGGCTCGATCCAGAACCTCGGGACCATCATCGGTACCGGCACCGCCGCCGGGGCCGCGGGCATCCTGCTCAGCGGCCCCGGCACCGTCAGCAATGCCGGCACGATCGCCGGGACTGGGGCCGCGGGACAGGGTGTTCATCTGGGCGCGGGCGGTAGCGTTTCGAACAGCGGGTCGATCGGCGGCGGCGCCAGCGGCATCCTGGTCACGGGCGGTGCCGCCCTCATTACCAACCGCGGCACGATCAGCGGCGACGTCGGCGTGCTGTTCACCGGTTCGGCCACCGGCACGATCGATAATCTCGGCGCGATCGTCGGCAACGGCGGCACGGCGGTGCGCTTCGCCGGCGGCACGAACGAGCTGATCATCGAGAGCGGCGGCTCGCTCTCCGGTCTGGCCGACGGCAGCGCCGGCGACAATACCCTGCTGGTCGAAGGCACCGGCACGCTCAGCAATGCCCAGGTGCTGGGCTTCGAGAACGTGGTGTTCGGGGCGAGCACAAACATCGACGCCGGCACGTCGGTCAGCAATGCGACCGTGCCGAACGGCACCGTGCTGACCAACCAGGGCACGCTCAACGGCACGCTGACGATCAGCAACGGCGGCACGCTCGCCAGCAGCGGCGTGGTCAACACCGGCTCACCCTCGACCAACAGCGGCGGCTTCTCGAACAGCGGCATGGTTAACAACACCAGCACGCTGACCAACGCCGGCTCCATGGGCAACAGCGGCACGATCACGACGACCGGCGGCACCTTCGCCAACGCCGGCACCTTCACCAACGCCTCCACCGGCGTCGTGATCGGCGATACCAGCGGCGTGACCGGCAGCGGCACGATCGTCAACAGCGGCACGATCATCGGCACGTCCTACGCCGGCGTCATCAGCTCCGGCACCGTGACCAACCTGGCCGGCGGCTATATCAAGGGCGGCACCTACGGCATCCTGGTCGGCAACGGCGGCGTGGTCACCAATGCCGGCACCATCCTCGACAACGCCATCGCCGGCGCCGGGATCGGCAGCAATGCCCTGGTCGAGAACGGCACCCCGGGCACGATCGCGGGCAACACCGGCGCGGTCTTCACCGGCACGGGCTCGACCTTGAGCAACGCCGGCACCATCATCGGCCTTGGCGGGGTCGCGGTCGACTTCCGCGGCAACGCCGACACCCTGATCCTCGACACCGGCTCGGTGCTGACCGGCAGCATCGAGGGCGGCATGGGGGCGGGCGTGATCGACCTCACCGGCCAGGGCACGATGGCGAACGCGATCGCCCATTTCGGCACAGGCAGCGGGCTCAACATCGCGACGGCCGCCGACTGGACCGCAAGCGGCGATTGGACGATCGCCCAGGTCACCAATGCCGGCACCTTGCAGCCGGGTGCATTCGGTGCCCCGCTGAGGATCAACGGCAACTTCACCCAAACCTCGACCGGCACCCTGCGCGTGGCGCTCGACGAGGCGCATCCGAGCGGCTCGGAACTGATCGTCAGCGGTACGGCGGCCTTGGCCGGTGCGGTCGCGGTCGTCTCGAACGGTGGCTTCCTGGCGGCCAAGACCTATACGATCGTCAACGCGGCCGGCGGCGTGAGCGGCCGGTTCGCCAGCGCCACCGGCACGGCGCTATTGACCCCGGCCCTGAGTTACGATGGCAACGACGCGTTCGTGACCTTGGTCCAACAAACGGTCTCCCCACCACCGCCCCCACCGCCGGGCTCGCCACCAGTGTCCCCGCCGCCACCGCCGGGCTCGCCACCGGTGTCCCCGCCGCCACCGCCGGGCTCGCCCCCCGTGTCGCCGCCACCGCCGCCGGGCTCGCCCCCCGTGTCACCGCCGGTCTCGCCACCCCCGCCACCGCCGGCGTTCGTCGAAACCGCGAACCAGCATGCCGTCGCCGTGGCGTTCGACGCGGGTCTCGCCGCGAACCCGGCCGGCTTCGCCACCGCGATCCGCGGGCTGGACCAGTTCCCGACCGCGGCCGGCGTGGCCTCGGCCCTGACCCGGCTGTCCGGCGAAAGCCATGCCAGCCTGGCCACGACGTCGCTGCAGACCGGGGTGGCCTTCACCGGGCAGCTCTCCCAGCAGGCCGCACTTGCCCGGCTGGGTGCCAGCAGCATGGCAGCGGGCGGCCGCCAGGAGCTGGCCCGGCTCGACGGCGGCACCGATGACCTCGTGGCCAACGCCGATAAGCCGTGGGGCGTGTGGACCTCGGGCTACGGCCAGGTCGGCCAGCTGTCGGGCGACGGCAACAGCCATCGCCTGGACGAGACCATCGCCGGCGGTGCCGTCGGCGCCGACTACAAGCTGACGCCGGCGCTCAGGGTCGGTGCCGGCCTCGGCTACGGCGGCACGACCTTCAGCCTGGACGACGGCGGCGGCCGGGCGCAGGTCGACCATACCGAGTTCGCCCTCTATGCCAACTACACCCAGGGGCCGGCCTATCTCGACGCGACCATGGGCGTGGGCTACGGCGACGGTACGACCCGGCGCAACGTGTCGCTGCCGGGCCGGCCGGGCCTGGCCGCGGGCCATGTCACCGACACCGAGCTGACCGGCTCGCTCGAGGCCGGCTACGGCCTGGCGCTGGGCCACGCCACCACGCTCACCCCGTTCGTCGGCTTGGCGTTGGGCACGGTCGACCAGGACGGCTTCAGCGAGACCGGGGCCGGCGTGCTCGACCTGAATGTGGCGAAGCAGTCGCAAAGCTCGGTCAAGAGCACGCTCGGCGGCCGGATCAGTACCGACCTGGCCCTGGGCAGTGCCCTCGTCACCACCGACCTATCGGTCGGCTGGGCGCACGAGTTCGCGCCGGTCAACCGTGGCACGAATGCCGCCTTCATCGGCGCGCCCGGGGCGGGCTTCCAGGTCGCCGGGGCCAAGCTGCCGGGCGACTCGGCCCGGATCGGCTTCGGGCTGGCGACCGCGGTATTCGCCAATGTCAGCGTCTATGCCCACTACGATGGCGACTTGGCCTCCGGCGCCAGCAGCAACGCCATCACGGCGGGTTTCCGCTTCACCTGGTGAGGTTGTCCGCGGCGATCGGAGGTGCATTCCAGCTTCGGTCGAGATCTGCCGCGCAGAGGCCGAAACCACTGCCAGGCTTCGGCCCGCGGCAGCAGGGCCTGAACTGGGCTCCGCCGAGGATTTCGCCGATCCCGGCTGGGGGTCGGACGACATGGACCTTGGCCATCAGGCTCTCCGTTCATGCTCGCCGAGCGATTGCGACTCTAGCGGGCCAAGCTCCTGGCCACGGCCTCGACCGGCCCGGTCCAATCGCCCGGCCTCGCCTGGCGGTAGAGCGTCACGCTCGGGTACCAGGGGCTGTCGCTGCGGCCGAGCAACCAGCGCCAATCGGGCGCGTAAGGCACCAGGATCGAGACCGGCCGGCCCATGGCGCCGCCGAGATGGGCGACGCTGGTATCGACCGTGACCACGCGCTCGATACTGTCGAGAATTGCCGCGGTGTCGCTGTAATCCTCGATCTCGGCCCCCAGATTGATGAGCGGTGCGGCGCCGAAATAGCTGCCGATCTCGGCCACGGCCGGGCCCTTCTGCAGCGACAGGAATGCCACGTCCGCGATCCGGCACAAGGGACCGAGCGCCTTCAGGCGCATAGAGCGGTTATGGTCGTTGCCGTGGGTTGGCCGGCCGGCCCAGACCAGGCCGATCCGACGAAAGCCCCTGGGCACCAGCGTATCGAGACGCTGCCGCCATTGCTTGGCCTTGGCCGCATCGGCTCTCACATAGGGCACGCGGGCCGGAATCGTGGCGAGGTCGGTGCCGAACAGGCGCGGCAGGCCCGAGAGCGGGCAATAGGCCTCGAAGGCCGAGATGTGGTCCCAATGATCGAAATATTCGGTGATGCCCGGCTGTTGGCCGACGATCTGCCGCATCTCCGGGCTACACCCCATGACGATCTGCGGACAGCGCTCGGCCACCATCGGCAGATAGCGGCAGAACTGGATCGTGTCGCCGAAGCCCTGGTCGCCGATCAGCAGCAGTTTGCCGTCCGGGATCGGCCGGCCGTCCCAGAGCGGGCCTCGATGCACGGACGGCAGCGGTTTCGGCACGCCCGGCAAATCGAACCGCCATTCATATTCGCGCCACCCCTCCTCGAACTGGCCGTCGGCCAGCAGGCATTCCGCCAGTTCGAAATGGGCCGAGGCGTTGCTGGGGTCGAGCGCCAGCGAGCGGCGCACGGCCGTGATCGCCTCGGCGATTTCCAGCCGGTCGTAGCGGACGACGCTTAGATTGTAATGAGCACCGGCATCCTCGGGAGCCAGTTCGACAGCACGGAGCGCATGAGCCATCGCCTCGTCGAGCCGGTTCTGCGTGCGGTAGAGCTCGCAGATATTGCGGTGATAGATCATCACCTCGGGCGCCAGCGCAATCGCGCGGGCCAGCCGTTCGATCGCCTCGGGAGTCCGCTTGCGCTTGAACGACACGATCGCCGCCTGATTCAGGGCGGGGTGATAGTTCGGCTTGGCCGCGATGATCTGAGCCATCAGAAGCTCGGCCTCGACGAACCGGCCGGCTTGCTCATGCGCTCCGGCGTCGGCGAGCCATTGATCGACCGTCTTCGAGACCGGCGGCGACGGTGCCGCGACGAGTTCAGCCATCGATGTCGTAACCGAGACGCAGGATATAGGGCTCCAGCAGCGGAATGACCGGCTTCAAATGCTTGAGATAGTGTCGGTAGCGATAGCGGGAGCTGTCGTAGAGCTTCTCGGTCACCTGAGCGTAGCTGGCAGTCCGGGCATAGCGCGTATTCTCGTGGAATCTGAGGCATCGCCGATCGAAGCTGGCGCCGATGAAGCTCAACATACGCCTGACCCCGGCTTCCTGATCCTCGACGATGTCCTCGTAACGGACCGCCAGGTATCTCAGCGTCATCTCGCCGCGGTAGTGCTCGACCAGATCGGCCATCAGCGCATAATGCTGCGCGATCGTCTCGAGGGCGCTCGCGCAGTGGAAGCCGTGGGTCAGCTGGTTTGAGAAGACCGACAGCACGACGTCGAGCGGGTGACGCAGCACATGGATGAGCGGCGCCTCGGGAAACATCAGCGCGATGAGGCCGAGATGCATCTCGTTCAGCGGCATCTTGTCGGTGAACCAGGAGGTATTGGGTGCGACGATGCCGAGCTGACGCACCCGTTGAAGATAGTAGTCACGCAGGTTGTCGAGCCCTTCGCGCTGATCGCCCATCCACAGATCGGCCAGCGCCTCGGGGTAGGGCAGCGGGCTGCTCAGCATGCGCGGCATCAGATTGGTGATGTCGTTGATGAAGGGCAGCTCGTCACCGGCCGAGATGCGTGGATGGGCCGACAGCGTCTGCTCGACCATAGTGGTGCCGGAGCGCGGAAAGCCCAGGATGAAGAGCGGCCGCGGCCCGGTTTCGATCGGCCCCGCGCGCGGCACGATCTTGAGTCGGTTCGCGGTGAAATAGGCCTTGAGGCGTTCGGTCAGCTGGCGCGCATGATCGCCGAGATAGCTGATGCCGCTGAGCTCGATGCCGCGCCGCTTGCCGGCCGCGAAGGCGGCGAAGGCCTCGTCGAACCGCCCGATCTTGTCGAGCAGGCGGCCCTTTTCCGAGAGCTCGTTGGGGCCGAGCCCGCCGCCTTCGCTGCGCCGTTCGATCGTTTCGAGGATGCCAAGCGCCGCATCATATTCCTTGATCCGCCCGCGCACGACGGCACGGTGCAGGAGGGTGGCGACATTCCCGGGCGCCAATTGCTCGGCCTGGTCCAGCAGCGCATCGGCCCTGGCGAAGTCTCGGTCGGTCTCCTCCATCCGCGCCCAGCCCAGCACGGTCTGCAGGATGGTCGGGTCGAGCGTCATCGATTCCTGATAGAGCTTGCGGGATTCCACCATCTTACCCTGGTTCTTCAGGCACCAGGCGAGGTTCGCGATCAGGATCGGCTGCCGCTTGCCGAGCAGATCGAGCGCCTGACGATAGTGATATTCGCCGATCTGCGGCCGGTTGGCCTCCGTCAGGATCATGCCCATCAGATTGTGGGACTGCGCGTCCGTCGGCGCGATCCGCACGGCGTTCCGGGCATGGAGCTCGGCCTCGACGAAATCGCCCTTGCCGAACAGCAGCAGCGCCAGCTCCTGCGTTGCCCAGACATTGTTCGGCTGCAGCGTCACCAGCCGTCGGACCAGCGCCTCTGCCGCCGTGCGCGGCCCGAGCACCTTCTTGATCTGGAAGAGCACGGCGAGCGCTCCGCCCTGCCCCGGCGCCAGCTCCAGCACCTCGAGGCAGAGGGTGGCCGCCTCGGCGAACGCGCCTTGGCCGTGCAGCGCGATCGCCCGATCGACCAGCGGCAGCAGATGCCGGCTCGCCTCGGTCGGCGCCAATATCGAAAGATCCTGCGCGCAGCATCGGACCGGACGCAGGCCGCTGCCGCAGGAACATAGGACCTGTTGTGGAGCATTCATGAGAGCGGTTCACGACCGGAATGGGCAGGGATAGAGCGCGGGCGGAGTTGAGTTTACCCTGTTCAACTCGCCCGTCCATGGCCAAGATCGACCGATCACGGGCGGAGTATCGAGGGATGAGCGTCGGGAATGTGCCGTTCAGCATCGTCGTTCCGACGCGTTACGGCCAGATGATCATCAATCGGAACGACATCAACCAGGCGAATGCGCTCATCAAGACCGGCCAGTCGCTCGACCATGCCGAGATCGAGCTGCTGGGCCAGGTGCTGCGCCTCTATGATGCCGATTTCGGCAAGTCGCTGAGCATCCTCGATCTCGGCGCCAATTTCGGGACCTTCTCGCTCGGTCTCGCCCCCCTTGTCGGCCCCAAGGGCGTCATCCACGCGTTCGAGCCGCAGCGCATCCTCTTCAACATGATCTGCGGCAGCGTCGCATTGAACGGGCTGACCAACGTCCACGTCCATAATCTGGCGGTCGGCGACCGCGAGGGCGCGGTCGAGATCCCGCAATTCGACTATTCGAAGCCGCTCAATTTCGGCAGCGTCGAATTCTCCGCCGAGCAGCGCGAACCCTTGAGCCAGGAGCGCGGGCATGACCCCGCCGCGGCGGAACTCGTGCCGCTCGCCACGCTCGACCGGTTCGGCTTCGAGCGCGTCCATCTGCTCAAGATCGATGTCGAAGGCATGGAGCTGGCCGTGCTCGACGGCGCCCAGGCCACGATCGGACGCTGCCGGCCGATCATCTTCGCAGAATTCATCAAGGTGGACCGCGAGGCGCTGAGGTTACGGCTGGAAGGATTCGGCTATTCGATTTTCCACACGACGATGTGCTACCTCGCCGTGCCGAACGAGCTCGCCGGGCGCGTCACCATCGGCCGGTGAGCGGCTCAATTCCCCTTGGCTTTACCGGCAGGCTTGGTCGCGCTGTCGAGCGCCGCCACGGCGGCGGCGAGCCCCGTGAGGCTGAATTCGATCGTAAGATCCCGGCCGTTCACCAGCGTCAGCTTGACCCGGCCGGTCTTGCCCGGCTTCAGCGCCTGGAGCAGCGCATCGCCGGCGGCGTTGCTGACCCAGCAGCCGCGCTCGCCGCAAAAGTCGAACGGCAGCACGAACGGCGTGCCGCCATCCGCGGCCACGCTGAGGCCAGGTTTCAGGCGAACGCCCAACGGCACGCGCACCGTCACGACATGGCCCTTGAGATCGGGATCGCGGCCGAAGGCGATGGCCATGACCGGCACGGGCTTGTCGTCCTTCGTGACGAACACATCCTGCGCCAGCTCGCATTGCGCCCGGTCCGGCTTGCCGTCGACATAGGGCTCGCGGCATCGATAGGTCCAACCGCCGAAGGTCTGCACGGTAAAGCGCGGGCCTTCCACGGCGCCAGGCGGCGTTTCCGGCGGCTCGGGGGGCGTTGCCGCAGGGCCGATAGCTGCCTGAGCCGGTCCCACGGGCTGGGCCAGGGCGAGGAGCGTCAGGCCGGCTATCGCCAGTACCGTGTTCATGAGTCTGGCCCCACTTGCAAACCTCCCCGTCTTACCACCAGGACGAGTGACTTTGCCATCAATTCGGGGCAGGCCGGTCCGACGGGGCCGATGACCACGACCGAGTCCAGTTCTGGAGCGCGTCGGCCACTTGGCGCAGCACGCTCGCCCATGGGCGGCGTGTTCCTGCGCCGCGAGCGCCTGGGGCAACGAACTAGGTGTTTTCACCAATGATAAGTGCTCTCACCTGCGGGTAAAGTTTATGCAAGAGGAATTTGGCGTACCTCAACGACAATGCTGCCTGCTCGTTTGATGTCGGTTCACCTGAATGAACAACACCATTCCTTAAAGTTCGAAGATCTTTCATTTCCTCCCAGAGAGAAATTGAAGATCCCTGACGTTTTTGTGTGGTTATATCGAAGCCGTATTCCCGAAGAACTTGAAAGAGCAGCTTGGTAAACTGGCGATTATTAATGACAAGATCTGTTATCAGTGGGCCTGTAAGCTCGTCGTGTATCATTCCGAAGGCGACAGGTTTAAGCAGTACGTTTTTCAACGTGATTTCGATGGCAGCATATGAAAACACAAGTGAAGCGGAAGGACTTATCTTTAGAAGGCGGATAGCCTCATCGAGCATTCGCTCTGCCGCGGCCGATAAATCCGGGTTCTGGCGATAATACGAAGCCATACGCGCGGCGACGAACTCCTCAACAATCTGCTCTCTATGTGTTTCGAGCACTTCCTCGACCATTCGATCGTATGCTTCTTCCCGCCACGCATCCTCGGGCGTCATACTCATTTTGATCTCCGTGCGAGAGGCGAAAACGCTTGCTGCTGCAGCGCCAACCGACTTGTCAAAATGCCGCAATCCGACGATCGCGCGCGCTTATGCCACGAACCAAACTAATGGTAATCGCGATCCGGTGTTACAAGGCAGAAGGATCTCTGTCCCGATCGTCATGACAGGGGCAATCGGGGCTCTGAACGGGACAAGGCCAATGCTCCCGCCGCACCGTGCCGCAACGATCGCATTGTGCCGCTCCGCACGGAACGAAGAACGGCGGTCCAGAGTATCCGGGACAAGGCGAAAACTGATGATATCCGCAGGCTGAGCAAAATTTTGAAACGCTGGTCATGGCTGCCTCACTCGCAAGAAGGGGTGAGGGTACGTCCATCTAGGTTAGCTTGAAGATAGCCAAAGCCCCGCCGATCGCCCTGCTTCAATCCGACTTGTCGGACCAAAACTAACTGTCGTTGGGCCCAAAACTAAGTGGCGCGCTACAAGGACGGCGTGGCAACGCGCGTGCCAATCTTGCGCGACGTCAACGGCGCGTGCTTGCAACGTTCTGCGCCAATTTGCGCTGAACGGCTCTGCGCGCGCGGCCTAACTGATTGATTTAATTGGGGAAATGCTGGCGGACCCGAGACGATTCGAACGTCCGGCCTCTGCCTTCGGAGGGCAGCGCTCTATCCAGCTGAGCTACGGGTCCAGCGGGGCGAAGCTAGCCCGAACCGGCCTATGGGCTCAACCTTTTAATTCGCGCTCCCGGCCGGTTCGGGTAATGATTCGGGCATGGGACGGTTGCGGCAGACGATCGCCCGGGATGGAAACGGAGAGTGCGTCTTGGCGAAGCTTCATTTCGATTGGATCGCGCACCATGCCGGCCTGACGCCGGACCGGCTCGCCATGGTCGATCTCGCTTCCGGGCGGCGCTTTTCCTATGCCGCGTTCGACCGGCGGATCGCGCGTCTCGCCGGGCATCTGCGCGACGGTTGCGGCATCGGCCGGGGCGACCGGGTCGCCGTGCTGGCGATGAACAGCACCGACATCTTCGAGATCCAATTCGCCTGCATGCGCCTCGGCGCCATCTTCGTGCCGCTCAATTGGCGGCTGACCGTGCCCGAGCTCGCCTTCATCATCGGCGATGTCGGCCCGCGCCTGCTGATCCACGATCCGGAGTTCGCCGAGACGGCGGCGGTGCTCGCCCAGCGCCAGGACGGGCTCGGCCTGCTCGTCCATGACGCGGCCGGCTATGAGGCGGCGCTGGCGGCGGCCGTGCCGCTCGCCGGGTTCGAGCGGATGGACCATGACGACATCGTCACCATCATGTACACCTCGGGCACGACCGGGCGGCCCAAGGGCGCCATGATCACCTACGGCATGCATTTCTGGAACGCGGTCAACCTCAACATCGTCGGGCTGACCGCGGCCTCGACCACCCTCACCTTCATGCCGCTCTTCCATATCGCGGCACTCAACAATTTCTCCAACCCGGCCTTCCATGTCGGCGGCGCGGTCGTGGTCATGCGCAGCTTCGACCCGGCGCTGGTGCTGAGGGTGATCAGCGACCCGGACCGCGCCGTCACCCATTTCCTGGGGGCGCCCGCGACTTATCTCTTCATGTCGCAGCAGCCGGAATTCGCCGATGCCGATTTCAGCCGGCTCGAGGTCGCGGGCGTCGGCGCCGCCCCCATGCCGCTGTCGCTGCTGGAGACCTGGCAGCGCCGGGGCGTCACCATCCAGCAAGGCTACGGCATGACCGAGACCGGCCCGTCGGTGCTGTTCCTGCCCAAGCACGAGGCGGCGCGCAAGAGCGGCTCGTCGGGCAAGCCCCTGCTCTATTGCGAGATGCGCATCACGCGCGAGGACGGCACCGAGGCCGCAGCCGAGGAGGTCGGCGAGATCTGGGTCAAGGGGCCGAGCATCACCCCCGGCTACTGGAACCGGCCGGATGTGAACGAAGCGGTCTTCCAGGATGGCTGGTTCAAGACCGGCGATCTGGCGCGGCGCGACGGCGAGGGCTTCTACTACATCGTCGATCGCTGCAAGGACATGTACATATCGGGCGGCGAGAACGTCTATCCGGCCGAGATCGAGAATGTGCTCTATCAGATCGCGGCGGTCGGCGAGGCGGCGGTGATCGGCGTCGCCGACGAGCGCTGGGGCGAGGTCGGGCACGCCATCGTCGCGGTCCGCGCCGGCCATGCGCTCGACGAGGCGGCGATCCTCTCGCATTGCCGGGAGAACCTCGCCGGCTTCAAGATCCCGCGCGCGATCCGCTTCGTGGACGCGCTGCCGCGCAACGCCACCGGCAAGGTCCATAAGCCGACCCTGCGGGAGCGGTTCGGGAAGATGTAGCGGTTTGCCGGAAGCTCAGGCGGCGACGAACTCGATCGCGACGCCGGTCGCCATGTCGGGCGGCACGATGATCGACAGCCGGCCATGCTGCTCGTGCTCGACCTGCCAGCGGGTCAGGTGGTCTGCCGTGCGGTCGAGATCCTCCGACAGCAGGGTCATCAGCACGATCGCCGGGGCCGGGGGGATCTCGTCCTCGCTGAGGTCGGGCTGCAGGGCCGAGAGATCGTCGCGGGTCGCGAGCACCAGCGCGTGCCGGCCGGCATGAAGGGTCAGCACATTGTCGGTGCGGGTGACGTTGTGCGCGCCGAACAGCCGGTCATAGGCGTGGTTGAGCGCCGGCGGATCCTCGGCGACGATGGTGATGCCCTTGAGCCCGACGGCGCCGTTGGCATGCTTCAGCCAGGCGGGTTGGCGGATGATGCCCGGCGTCAGATGCTGGCAGACGAAGCTCGGGATCGCCGGTGTCGCGGCCTCCGGCAGATGCACCAGCTTGAAGCGGGCCACGACCGATTCCTGCGGCAGCTCCATCTGTCTTCCGAGCTCGCGCGGCTCCGAGGGCTCCAGCCCCGCCGCCTTGAGCGAGGCGGCGGAGGCGACGCTGTCGGCGCTCGCCCACGCGACGCCCATCAGCCCCTGGCGCCGTTCGAGGAAGCTTTCCAGATTGTTGGTGAATTCGCGCGCATCGGCGATGCCGATCAGCTCGACGAAATCGCGCTCGAACATGATGCAGGCATTGGCCGTGCCCCAGCCGATATGGCGGCCGCGCGGCGTCAGCGTGAAGCCCAGCCGCTCCCAGGCGAGGCTCGCCTGATCGAGGTCGCGCACGCCGACGAGAACATGATCGATGCCGCTGATGCCATGGGGCATTCTGACTACTCCACCACCGCATCCAGAAGCGGCGGCTGCTTGCCGTAGGTCCGGAACTTCTCGATCACGCGCGCCATCTCGTCATCGTCGAGAATGACCGGCGCGCCGATCTGGCGGGCGCGCCAATACATCTCGGCCAGCGCCTCGATCTCGACGGCGAGCTTGAGCGCACGATCGAAATCATGGCCGAGCGCGATCATGCCGTGATTGGCGAGCAGGCAGGCGCGCCGCCCGCTGAGCGCCGCCACCGCATGGGCCGACAATTCCGCCGTGCCGAAGGTGGCGTAGGGCGCGCAACGAATGTCGGCGCCGCCGGCGACCGCGACCATGTAGTGAAAGGCCGGAATGCCCTCGCGCAGGCAGGCGAGGCTGGTGGCGAAGGGCGCGTGGGCGTGGAGCACGACCGCGACCTCCGGCCGCTCCAGCAGGATGTCGCGATGGAAGCGCCATTCCGAGGACGGCAGCCTTCTGCCGGTGGGCGTGCCGTCCATGGCGACGAAGACGATGTCGTCCGGCTCCAGCCGGTCGTAATCCATGCCGGTCGGCGTCACCAGCAGCCCGCCCTCGACCCGGTGGCTGAGATTGCCCGTGGTATTCTTGGTGAGGCCGGTCTCGGTCAGCCGCCGCGCGCAATGGATGAGGTTGCGGCGGAGATTGACGGAATCCCGGAGCGAGCGGTCAATCTCCGGCATGAGCCATCCGGTGTTCCGGGAATAGGCCCAAGAGCCCGTCGCGCGAGGCGGCGGCGACGCCGCGCTCGGTGATGAGGCCGGTGATGAGACGCGCCGGCGTCACGTCGAAACCGTAATTGGCCGCAGGGCTGCCGTCGGGAGTCACCTGGATCGTCACTATTCGTCCGTCGCCGGCGCGGCCGGTAAGATGCGTCACCTCCGCCCCGTCGCGCTGCTCGATCGGGATCTCCTTCACCCCGTCATCGAGCTGCCAATCGATCGTCGGCGACGGCAGCGCCACATAGAAGGGCACGCCATTATCGTGCGCCGCCAGCGCCTTCAAATAGGTCCCGATCTTGTTGGCGACATCGCCCGACGCGGTCGTGCGGTCGGTGCCGACGATGGCGAGATCGACCATGCCGTGCTGCATCAGATGGCCGCCGACATTGTCGGCGATGACCGTATGGGGCACGCCGTGCCGGCCCAACTCCCAGGCGGTCAGGCTGGCGCCCTGGTTGCGCGGCCGCGTCTCATCGACCCAGACATGGACGGGAATGCCGGCATCGTGCGCGGCATAGATCGGCGCCGTGGCCGTGCCGATATCGACGGTGGCGAGCCAGCCGGCATTGCAATGGGTCAGGATCTGGACCGGCTTGTCGCCCTGCCGGCGCTGCTTGACCAACGCCAGCCCGTGCTGGCCGATGGCGCGGTTGATCGCGACATCCTCGTCGCAGATGGCGGCGGCGAGACGCCAGGCGACCGGCACCCGATCGACCGGGGCGTGCCGCCCGATCTCGCGCCGGGCCCGCTCCAGCGCCCAGCGCAGATTGATCGCGGTCGGCCGCGTCGCCGCCAGCACGCGATAGGCATGCTCGAGCGAGCTGTCGGACGGATCGGCCTTGATCGCGAGCGCCATGCCGTAGGCGGCGGTGGCGCCGATGAGCGGCGCACCGCGCACCAGCATGGCGCGGATCGCATGCGCCGCGTCGTCGAGCGACTTCAACTCGACCGTGACGAATTCATGCGGCAGCCTTGTCTGGTCGATGATCTTCACGGCGCCGTGGCCGCTCGGCCAGATCGTCCGCATCGGAGTGCCGTCGACGCGCATCGTCCCGCCCTCCCTTCCTGGAACTATGACTATAGGTGAGACGCGCTAGCCGCGCGACAAGAGCCTGCCGGCGACCGCGTCGAGTCGCTTCAGCACGGCCGGATCGCGCGCCTCGGGTGCCGTGATCATCGCATGCTCGAGCGCCGTCTGGCAGCCGGCATGGCAAGGGCCGTCATGGGTGCCGAGCTTGGGCACCACCGACTTGACTAGGTTACGCGCCTTGTCGGCATTGCCGAGCAGGACGCGGACGACGAGCTCGACCGTGACATCGTCATGGCCCGGATGCCAGCAATCGTAATCCGTCACCATGGCGACGGTCGCGTAGCAGATCTCGGCCTCGCGGGCGAGCTTGGCCTCCGGCATGTTGGTCATGCCGATGACGGCGCAGCCCCAGCTGCGGTAGAGCTCGCTTTCGGCGAAGGTGGAGAATTGCGGGCCCTCCATCACCAGATAGGTGCCGCCCCGCTGCATCTCGAGCCCGATCTCGGCCCCCGCCGCCATGAGCGCATCGCCCAGGCGCGGGCAGACCGGATGCGCCATCGAGACATGGGCGACGCAGCCGGTGCCGAAGAAGCTCTTCTCGCGGGCGAAGGTCCGGTCGATGAACTGGTCGATGACGACGAAGCTGCCGGGCGCATAGCGCTCCTGCAGGCCGCCCACCGCCGACAGCGACAGAATGTCGGTGACGCCGCTGCGCTTCAGCGCATCGATATTGGCGCGGTAATTGATCTCGGTCGGCGAGATTTTGTGACCGCGCCCGTGCCGGGGCAGGAAGACGACATCGACGCCGCCCAGCCGCCCGAAGCACAGCTCGTCCGAAGGAGTGCCGAACGGCGACTCGACCGAGCGCCATTCGACATCCACGAGCCCATCGATCTGATACAGGCCACTACCGCCCAAGATACCGATACGCGGCCTACTCATGCTCTAAACCTCAGTACTTCAGTGTTCGACGTCGGACCAGATTTTCCGTTTGACGATATAGAGCACGACGGTGGTCACGACCAGGAAGATCACGACCTTCCAGCCGATCTGCTTGCGCTGGTCCGCCTCCGGCTCGGACGCCCATTCGAGGAAGGTGGCGACATCGTACGCCTCGTCCTTGAGCGTGTTCGGCGCGCCGTCGGCGAAGGTCACCGCGCCGTCGGTCAAGGGCTGCGGCATGGCGATCTGATGGCCCTTGAAGTATTTGTTGTAATTCAGGTTTTCGCCAAGTTTCACGCCCGCCGGCGCATCCCCGTAGCCTTGCATCAGCGAGTAGAGGTAGTCCGCCCCGCCCTCGCGGGCCTTCACGATGAGCGCCAGGTCCGGCGGCAGAGCGCCGTTGTTGGACAGGCGCGCGACGATGTCGTTCGGGAACGGCCGCACGAATTTGTCATAGGGCCGGGCCGGCCGTTCCGCCGGCTTGCCGGTATCGTCCGAGATCTCGGTGACGTTGGATTGGGCGGCGAAGGCCTTCACCTCGTCGTCATTGTAGCCGAGCTCCGACAGGTTGCGGTAGCTGAGCTCGTATAGGCCATGGCAGTTGGAGCAGACCTCCTTGTAGATCTGCAACCCGCGCTGGGCAGCGGCGCGGTCGAGGGTCCCGAACGGGCCTTCGAAGCTGAAATGACCTTGGAGCAGAGGCGTCTCGTCCTCGGCTAGGGCCGGAACCGAGACGAGCGGCAGGGCGGCCAGCGCCGCCGCCAGGAACAAGCGACGGATCATCACGGCTTCTCCATCCGGGCGCCGGCCACGGCCGGGGCACCCCCATTCTTAAGGACCGCTTGGGCGATGCTGGTCGGCAGCGGCAAGGTCCGCTCGAACTTGCCCAGGATCGGCAGGATGATCAGGAAGTGGAGGAAGTACCAGGCGGTCGCGGCGCGGCCGAGGATGATGTACACGCCTTCCGGCGGGTGCGCGCCGCACACGCCGAGCACGGCGCAATCGATCAGCAGCAGCACGAAGAAGATCCGGAAGGTCGGCCGGAACCGCCCGCTGCGCACCGGCGAGGTATCGAGCCAGGGCAGGAAGAAATGCAGGAGGATCGAGCCGAACATGGCGAGCACGCCGGCGAGCTTGGCCGGAATGAACAGAATGTCCGGCACCGAGCGCAGGATCGCGTAGAACGGCAGGAAGTACCATTCCGGCACGATCTCGGCCGGCGTCGCCAGCGGGTTGGCCGGAATGTAGTTGTCCGGCTCGCCGAAGAAGTTCGGCGCGAAGAACACGAACCCGGCGAATACCGTCAGGAACGCGAACATGAAGAAGACGTCTTTGATCGTGTGATAGGGGTGGAACGGGATCGCGTCCTGCGGCCCCTTCTTGTCGATGCCGAGCGGATTGTTCGACCCGTGCTGATGCAGTGCTACCAGATGCAGCGCGACGACGGCGCAGAGCACGAAGGGCAGCAGATAATGCAGCGAGAAGAAGCGGTTGAGCGTCGGATTGTCGACCGAGAAGCCGCCCCAGAGCAGCGTCACGATCCAATGACCGACCAGCGGCAGCGCCGAGAACAAATTGGTGATGACCGTCGCCCCCCAATAGCTCATCTGGCCCCAGGGCAGCACATAGCCCATGAACGCCGTCGCCATCATCAGCAGCAGGATGACGATGCCGAGCATCCACAGCAGCTCGCGCGGCGCCTTGTAGGAGCCGTAATAAAGGCCGCGGAAGATGTGGATATAGACGACGATGAAGAAGAACGACGCGCCGTTCATATGGATGTAGCGCAGCATCCAGCCGTAATTCACGTCGCGCATGATGCGTTCGACGCTGCCGAAGGCGAGCTCGGAATTCGGCGTGTAATTCATCGCCAGGAAGATGCCGGTGGCGATCATGATCACCAGCATGACGCCGGCGAGCGAACCGAAATTCCACAGATAGGTGATGTTGCGCGGTGTCGGATAGTCCTGCAGCTCGTGCTTCGCGAAGGTGAAGACGGGCAGGCGGTGATCGATCCAGCGGACCAGCTTGTTCTGGAAGGCGGGAGAGCTATGCGATGCAGGTGCGGCCATAGTCAGATGCCCCCTCAGCCGATCTTGACGAGCGTGTCGCTGGTGAAGGCATAGGCCGGCACCTCGAGATTCAGCGGCGCCGGACCTTTGCGGATGCGGCCCGAGCTGTCGTATTGCGAGCCGTGGCACGGACAGAACCAGCCATCGAACTCGCCGCGCGGATCCGTCGGCTTCTGGCCGAGCGGGATGCAGCCAAGATGGGTGCAAACGCCGACGACGATGAGCCATTCGGTCTTCTTCACCCGAGCGGAATCAGGCTGGGGATCGCGCAGATCGGCGACGTTCACATCCTCAGCCTCCTTGATCTCCTTCTCGGTCCGATGCCGGATGAAGACCGGGTGGCCGCGCCACTTCACGGTGATGCTCTGACCAACGGCGACCGGCTTCAGATCGACCTCGATGCTGGAAAGGGCGAGCGTGTCGGCCGCCGGATTCATGCTCTGAATGAAAGGCCACGCCGTCGCGCCGAGCCCGACCACACCCAATGCCGTTCCCGTGAGCGTCAGGAAATCACGCCGCGTCTGTCCGTCGTCGGGATGACCCGCCGCGTGCGGTTTCGTCGTATCCACCATTAAGCTTCTCCCCAGGTCAATCGACCAAGCTGGGCCCCTTGGGCACGCAGCGCGTCGCGCCCTGAAAGACCGCCTTATGGCGCAGCGTCGCATTGTCAGCGTCGGCGCCTACCGAAAGCGGCTGGCACCCTAGCGGAAAATTTGAGGCAGAAAAAGTCGCCGTGGGACTGTTTGCGCGACCGCGAGGCCGCCGTCAACCCATTGGTAGAACAAACATGAAAATCGCCACGAAATGAGTAGCGATTCCAACCAGCACGAAGCCGTGCCAGGTTGTCTTGCCCCAACTCCAGCGCCTGCCGAGGGCGTGGAAGATGGTGCCGACGCTGAAGGCGAGTCCGCCCGCCAGCATGAGTGCCAGGACCATCGGCTCGAAGCTCGCCACCACGCCGCCGAGCCCGGCCAGCACCATCCAGCCCATGGCCAGGTAGAGCAGGAGGAACCAGCCGTCGTAGCGCAGGCCGAGCGCCACCTTGAGCACGCTGCCGACGATCGCCACCGTCCAGATCGGCGGCAGCAGCCAGGCGATCCGCCCGCCTTCGTTGCCGAGCGAGAACGGCGTGTAGGTGCCGGCGATCAGGAGGAAGATCGCGATATGGTCGGCCAGGCGCCACAGGCTGCGCGGCCGGTCGTGGAACCAGATATTGTAGACGAGCGAGCACACGGCGGAGGCGATCAGGGTCAGGCCGTAGATGACCGCGCCCGCGGCCATGCTCGCCGTGGCGTCGAAGCTGCGCCAGATCAGCAGGCAGAGCGCCACGGCGCAGAATCCGACGGTGACGGCGAGCACGACGCCGTCCGCGATGAACGGCCAGGATCGGGGCTCATAGCTTTCGGATGAGGTGATGATGACCCGTCTCCTAAAGAAAGCTGTAAGGATCGACATCGATCTGGATACGCACGCTCGACGGCATGCGCAGCCCGCCCAGCCATTGCCGCAGCAGGGCCTGAATATTCACCTGCCGCTCGGTCTTCAGCAAGAAGCGTCGGCGATGCCGGCCGCGCAGCACCGCGAGCGGCGCCGGGGCCGGCCCGAGGACGGTGGCACCGCGCAGATGGGGAGCGGCGCGCGCGACCGCCGCCGCGGCGAACTCGGCCGTCTCCAGATCCGGCCCGGACACGATGAGGGCGGCGAGCCGGCCATAGGGCGGCCAGCCATGATCGCGCCTGCTCTCGGCTTCGAGCGCCAGGAAGCGGTCGCGCTCGCCCGAGACCAGGGCCTGCATCACCGCATGCTCGGGATCGAAGGTCTGCAGCAGCACACGGCCCGGCCGCTCGGCCCGGCCGGCGCGACCGGAAACCTGATGCAGCAGCTGGTAGGTGCGCTCGGCCGCGCGCAGATCGCCGCCATTGAGGCCGAGATCGGCATCGACCACGCCGACCAGTGTCAGCATCGGGAAATGATGGCCCTTCGCCATGATCTGCGTGCCGATGAGCAGATCGAGCTCGTGATCCTGCACCTGCTGGACCAGCTCGGCCACGGCATTGGGGCCGACCAGCGTGTCGCTGGCCATGACGGCGCTGCGCGCCGTGGGGAACGCTTCCTTGATCTCCTCGGCCACCCGCTCGACGCCGGGACCGCAGGGCGCGAAGGAATGCTTCTCGCCGCAGGCCGGGCATTCCTCCGGCGATTTCTCGGTATGGCCGCAATGATGGCAGACCAGCCGCGCCATGAAGCGATGCTCGACCAGCCAGGCGGTGCAGTTCGGGCATTGCAGGCGATGGCCGCATTGCCGGCACAGCGTCAGCGGCGCATAGCCACGACGATTGAGGAACAGCATCGCCTGCTCCCCGGCATCGATCGTCTCCTGGAGCGCCGTCAGCAGCGTGGGCGCCAGGAAACGCTGACGCGCCGGCTTGTCGCGCCGGAGATCGATCAGCTCGATCTTAGGCAGCGAGGCGCCGCCATGGCGGTCGGGCAGGACGATGCGCGTGTAGCGCCCGCGCTCGGCATTGACCAGGCTCTCCAGCGACGGCGTCGCCGAGGCCAGCACGATCGGCACCTTGGCGAGCGAAGCCCGCACCACCGCCATGTCGCGGGCGTGATAGACGACACCCTCCTCCTGCTTATAGGCGTTGTCATGCTCCTCATCGACGACTATGAGGCCGAGCTCGCTGAACGGCAGGAACAGGGCGGAGCGCGCGCCGACGACGATGCGCGCCCTGCCCTCCGCCACGTCGCGCCACAGCGCCTTGCGCTCGGTCGAGCCGACGTCCGAATGCCAGGCAGCGGCAGGCGCCCCGAATTGCTGCTCGAACCGGCGATGCCACTGGGCGCCGAGCGCGATCTCGGGCAGCAGCACCAGGACCTGCTTGCCGGCCTTGAGCGCCGCCGCGATCGCCTTGAAATAGACCTCGGTCTTGCCCGAACCGGTGACGCCGTCGAGCAGGAAGGGCTCGAACCGGCCCGAGCCCACGGCTTGCGAGATGCGCTCGGCCGCCTCGGCCTGGGCCGGCGACAAGGTCGGGAAAGGCAGCCGCCAGTCCGGGACCGGGCGCGGCCGGCGCGCCGGCAGCTTGACCTCGACCAGCAGCCCCGCATCGGCCATGCCGCGCACGACGCCGGGGCTGCAACCGGCCTCCAGCGCCAACGCCGTGGCCGGGCGCGGCATGCCGTCATCGAGCACCTGGAGCACGCGCCGCCGCGCCGTCGTCATGCGCGGCTCGATCTCGGGCAATGCAGGCGCCGGCGCGAATCCGGTCCGGCCTTCGGGCGGAACGAGCGCCTCTGACGGGCCGATCGCCATGCGCAGCACGGCACCGGGCGGCGACACGGTGTAGGCGGCGATCCATTCGACGAAACGGCGCAGCTCCGCACTCATCGGCGGCACCGGAAACACGGCGGCGATCGGCTTCAGCCGCTTGGGATCGATCGCGTCCGGCGTCTCGGCCGCATCCCAGACGACGGCGACCATGGTGCGGCTGCCGAGTGGGGCCGCGACGAAGCTGCCGGGCTCGACCGCCACCGTTTCTGGAACGGAATAATCATAGGCGCCGTCGAGCGGCAGCGGCAGCAGCACGCGGGCGCGGCGAGGCGCCGGGTCGGGATCGCGCGGCGCTTCGGACGCGGCGAAACTGGTGCTGGAAGCAGGCATGGGCTACAGTCTTAACCTGAAACGGGCCGGCGCGCGACCGGCGAAACTCTTTGGACCGATCATGAAGTTCTTTATCGATACCGCCGATATTGCCGAAATCCGCGACCTGGCCGCCACCGGGCTGGTCGATGGCGTCACCACCAACCCGTCGCTCGTCGCCAAGACCGGGCGCAATTTTGTCGCCACGATCGCCGAGATCTGCGAGATCGTGTTCGGCCCGGTCAGCGCCGAGGTCGCCGCAACCGACCATGCGACCCAGCTCGCCGAGGGCCGGCGCCTGGCCAAGATCGCGCACAACGTCACGGTCAAGGTGCCGCTGACACCGGACGGGCTCAAGACGTGCCGCGCGCTGCGCGACGAAGGCACCATGGTCAATGTCACGCTTTGCTTCTCGGCGGCCCAGGCGCTGCTCGCGGCCAAGGCCGGTGCTACCTTCGTCTCGCCCTTCGTCGGCCGGCTCGACGATATCGGCCAGAACGGCATGGATCTCATCGGCGAGATCGTCGGGATCTATCGGCAGTACCCGGCGATCAAGACCGAGGTGCTGGTCGCCTCGGTCCGCAGCCCGGCCCATGTCGTCGCCGCGGCCAAGCTCGGCGCCCATGTCGGCACGCTGCCGCCCGCCGTCCTGCGCCAGATGTTCCAGCATCCGCTGACCGACAAGGGGCTCGCCACCTTCGTCGCGGATTGGCAGAAGACCGGCCAATCGATCCTGGGCGCGCCCGACAAGGCGGCCGAGTAGCGGCGGAGGAGGCGCATGGTCGATCCCAAACCGACCAAGAACGCGGCGGAGCAGCTGTCCGAGGAGGAGGTCTCCGCCTTTCTCGTCCGTCATCCGAATTTCCTGGCCGAGCATTCGGAGCTGCTGGGGCTCCTGACGCCGCCCTCGCACCGGCAGGGCGACAATGTCGTCGACATGCAGCATTTCATGCTGAACCGGCTGCAGGCCGATCTCCAGCGCGTCACCGGCCAGCAACGCGACCTGATCTCGACCAGCCGGTCGAACCTGTCGAGCCAGCAGCGCGTCCATGGCGCGGTGCTGGCGCTGATCGCGGCGACCAGCTTCGAGCAGCTCATCCAGGCGGTGACGACCGATCTTTCGGTGCTGCTCGATGTCGATGTCGTGACCTTGTGCATCGAATCGAGCGATCGCTTCGCCCGGCCGCCGATGGTCGGCATCCAGCTTCTGTCGCCGGGCGAGGTCGACACTCTGCTAGGCCGCGACCGCGACGTGCTGCTGGAGGATGAGGTGGCGGGCGATCCCGCCATCTTCGGCAGCGGCGCCGGCCTCGTCCATTCCGAGGCGCTGCTGCGCCTTGCGGTCGCCAACGCGCCGCCCGGCATGCTGGCCCTGGGCTCGCGCCGGCTCGGCAAGTTCAAGGCCGGCCAGGGCACGGAGCTGCTGAGCTTCCTCGCGCGGACGCTGGAGATCACCATCTCGCAGTGGCTCGCCCCCTGACCGTCAAGCGTCCCGACCCGATCCCCCTCGCCCGCTACGCGGCCACGCCCGATCTGGTCCAGGCGATCGAGGGCTGGATCGAGCAGTTGACCGCGGAGCGGCGCGCCTCGGCGCACACGGTGGCGGCCTATGGGCGGGACCTCGCCCTCTTCCTCGATTTCCTGCGCGATCATCTGGGCGGGCTGCCGAGCATCGACGCGCTGGCCAAGCTGGAGCCGCGCGATTTCCGGGCGTTCCTGGCGAAGCGCGCGGCCGAGGATCTGGCCAAGACCTCGCAAGCGCGCGGCCTTTCGGTGCTGCGCGGCTTCTTCCGTTTCCTCGAACGGCGCGGCCATCTGAAGAGCACCGCGCTCGCCCTGCTGCGCGGCCCGCGCCTGCCGCGCTCGGTGCCGAAGCCACTGTCGGTCGGCGACGCGGCCGAGGCGCTCGACACCATCGATCTCGTCCAGCAGCCCGAGGCCGAACCCTGGATCGCCGCGCGCGACACGGCGATCCTGACGCTGCTCTATGGCTGCGGGTTGCGGCTGAGCGAGGCGCTCGACTTGACCGCCGCCCAGGCGCCGCGCGCTGGCATGAGCACGCTGCTCGTTACCGGCAAGGGCAACAAGCAGCGCGTGGTGCCGCTCTTGCCGGCCGTCATCGAAGCGGTCGAGGACTATCGCGCCGCCTGCCCTTATGTGCTCGGCCCCGCGGAGCCGCTGTTCCGCGGCACGCGCGGCGGTCCGCTCAATCCGCGGCTGGTGCAGCGGCTGATGGAGCAGCTCCGCATCCGCCTCGGCCTCGCCGACACGGCGACGCCGCACGCGCTCCGCCACAGCTTCGCCACCCATCTCCTCGCCGGCGGCGGCGACCTGCGCGCAATCCAGGAACTGCTCGGCCACGCCTCGCTCTCGACGACGCAGCGCTATACGGAGATCGATGCGACCAAGCTGATGGAGATCTACGACCGGGCGCATCCGCGGGCGGGCCGGCGTTGAGATGACAGAGGCCGATTTCGAACTCGTGGAGCCGGTCATCGACGGGCCGCTTGTGCTGCACTTGATCGCCGAGCAGTTTCCGCATTGGACCGACCTGCCCGTCCATCCGGTTGCGAACAGCGGCTGGGACAACAGGACCTTTCACCTCGGCAACGAAATGTTGGTGCGCCTGCCGAGCCGGGCCTGTTACGCGGCCCAGGTAGAGAAAGAACAACGTTGGCTGCCTGAACTGGCGCCCCTGCTTCCCCTTTCGATACCAGTGCCGTTGGCGATGGGCGAGCCTGGAGCGAGCTATCCGTGGCGATGGTCGGTCTATAGATGGCTCCCAGGAGAGACCGCCGCTCCGGAACGCATCGACGATATGTCCGGGTTTGCGAGGGATCTCGGTGCGTTCCTGCTCGCCCTGCAGCATATCGATCCCGCGGAAGGACCGTCGCCCGGTCCGGACAATTTTTATCGCGGCGGCCCGCTGGCGACCTATGACGGCGAGACGCGGCAAGCCATCGCCTCCTTGAAGGGCAGAATCGATACCGGCGCGGCGGTGGAAGTCTGGGAAGAGGCGCTGCGCGCGGATTGCCAGGGCACACCGGTATGGTTTCATGGCGACGTCAGCGCCGGAAACCTGCTGGTGAACAGGGGCCGGCTGAGCGCCGTCATCGATTTCGGAGCGCTCGGCGTGGGCGATCCCGCCTGCGACCTCTCAATTGCATGGACGCTATTCACGAATGAAAGCCGGGACGCGTTTCGGGCAAGCCTGGGACCGGACCCGGCCACATGGTCGCGCGGTCGGGCCTGGGCGCTATGGAAGGCACTCATTGTCGCCGCCGGCCTCACCCAGACAAATGCGGTTGAAGCGGCAAAGCCGTGGAGGATCATCGAAGAAGTGCTTGCGAGCAAAGGCACCATCTAAGCGCGATCTGCATGAGGCTCGCCCACGGGTGGGGAACGGGCGGCAGCCATCGACATTGGATTGGCCGTCTTGCACGCACGGATCGCGGGCTTGGTGTCGGCGGTCGCGTCTTGGTATCCGCGTCGACTCAGACTGTCGTCGCCAGTTCCAAGCGCCGTTCAATCCGATCAAGGCGCTGCTCAATACGGTCGATCCGCACCGATTGGCCGGAAAAATCACCGTGAATATGGGCAATTTGCGAATGCAGGGACGAAATCTGGCCTTCGAGCGAAGTAACCCGACGCTTTAGATCGCCGACTTCGTCGATGACGCGGTCCATCTTTTCGTCGAGACGGCGCAGATAACCTAAAATCAGGTTCTCTGGAACGTCACTCATCGTGCAGGTCAGCTCCAGGCAGCAACCAACGCCGCCCTCATCTTTCGGAATTTACAGCATCCGTCAAAGAGCCGCTATCGATGATTTACCGCTCTATCGAAGGCCGCATCGAGGGGCGCCCGGTACCGCTGGGTGATCGGTGAGCGGCCGCCGGCTGGTCCGGCAGCCGCTCATCGAGCCTCAAATATTCAGCGTCCGCCCGTCGACGGCGAGCGCCGCTTCCCGCATCGCCTCGCTCACCGTCGGGTGGGCGTGGCAGGTGCGGGCGATGTCTTCGGACGAGGCGCCGTATTCCATCGCCAGCGTCGCCTCGGCGATCATGGTGCCGGCCTCGGCGCCGATGATGTGGACGCCCAGGACCTGGTCGGTCTTGGCGTCGGCGATGATCTTGACGAAGCCGTCGGTCTCCGCGTTGGTGCGGGCGCGGGCATTGGCGGTGAAGGGGAACTTGCCGACCTTGTACTCGATGCCGGCGGCCTTCACTTCCTCTTCCGTGCGCCCGACCGAGGCGACCTCGGGATGGGTGTAGATGATCGCCGGGATCGCGTCGTAATTGACGTGCGACTTCTGGCCGACGATGTGCTCGACCACGACCACGCCCTCTTCCTCGGCCTTGTGCGCCAGCATCGGACCGGCGATCACGTCGCCGATGGCGTAGATGCCGGGCACGTTGGTCTGGAAATGCCCGTCGACATGGACCCGCTTGCGCTCGTCGAGCGCGACGCCGGCTTCGGCCAGGCCCAGCCCTTCGGTGAAAGGCCGGCGGCCGATCGCGACCAGCACGACATCGGCCTTGAGCTCCTCGGTAGCGCCGCCGGCGGCGGGCTCCAGCGTCAGGGTGACGCCGTCCGGACCCTGCTTGGCGGCCGTGACCTTGGTCGAGAGCTTGAAGGCGAAGCCCTGGCGCTGCAGTAGGCGCTGCAGTTGCTTGCCGGTCTCGCTATCCATGGTCGGGGTGATGCGGTCGAGGAACTCGACCACCGTCACCGCGGCGCCGAGACGGCGCCAGACCGAGCCCAGCTCGAGCCCGATATAGCCGCCGCCGATGACGACGAAATGCTTCGGCACGGAGGCGAGCGACAAGGCACCGGTCGAGCTGACGATGGTCTTCTCGTCGACATCGACGCCGGGCAGCGGAATCACTTCCGAGCCGGTGGCGATGATGATGTTCTTGGTCGCGAGCTCCTGGGCGCCGCCGCCCGAGAGATCGACATGGACCTGGCCCGGCGCGGTGATCCGGCCAGCGCCCTTGATCCAGGTGACCTTGTTCTTGTTGAACAGGAACTCGACGCCCTTGGTCAGGTCGAGCACGACCTTGTCCTTGCGCGCGAGCATGGTCGGCAGGTCGAGCTCGACCGAGCCGACCTTGACGCCGTGGGCTGCGAGCGCGTGCGCCGTCTCCTCGAACTTCTCGGAGGATTGCAGCATCGCCTTGGATGGGATGCAGCCGATATTGAGGCAGGTGCCGCCCAGGCGCTCGCTCTTCTCGATGCAGGCGACCTTGAGGCCGAGCTGGCCGGCGCGGATCGCCGCGACATAGCCGCCCGGACCGCCGCCGATGATGACGAGATCGAAACTGTCAGTCATGGAAATATCCGATCAGAGATCGATGAGCAGGCGCTGCGGATCCTCGATGTTCTCCTTGACCCGCACCAGGAAGGTCACGGCCTCGCGGCCGTCGATGATGCGGTGGTCGTAGGAGAGGGCCAGATACATCATCGGCCGGATCTCGATCTTGTCGCCCACGACCATCGGCCGCTTCTGGGTCTTGTGCATGCCCAGGATCGCCGATTGCGGCGGGTTCAGGATCGGGGTCGACATCAGCGAGCCGTAGACGCCGCCGTTCGAGATGGTGAAAGTGCCGCCGGTCAGCTCCTCGAGCGAGAGCTTGCCGTCGCGGGCCTTGCGGCCATAGGCGCCGATCGTCTTCTCGATCTCGGCGAAGCCCATGAGATCGGCATCGCGCACGACCGGAACGACCAGGCCGGTCTCGGTGCCGACGGCGACGCCGATATCGTAGAAATTATGATAGACGAGCTCGTCGCCCTCGATCGAGGCATTGACCATCGGCAGCTCCTTGAGCGCCGAGATGCAGGCCTTGACGAAGAAGGACATGAAGCCCAGGCGCACGCCGTGGCGCTTCTCGAACGCGTCCTTGTAGGATTCGCGCAGCGCCAGGATCGCCGTCATGTCCACCTCGTTGAAGGTGGTGAGCATGGCGGCGGTGTTCTGCGCTTCCTTGAGGCGCTCGGCGATGCGCTTGCGGAGCCGGCTCATCCGCACCCGCTCCTCGCGCGGGCCGGCGGCGGCGCGGGGCGGCGGCGCGGCCGGGGCCGGGGCCGAAGCGGGCACGGCCAGGGCCTGGAGCACGTCGCCCTTGGTGATGCGGCCATCCTTGCCGGTCGCCGCGATCGAGGCCGGATCGAGCTTGTTCTCCTCGACCAGCTTCTTGGCCGCGGGGCCTGAGCGGTCGAGCGCGTTCGGTGCCGGGGATGCGGCGGCCGGAGCCGACGCCGGGGCGGCAGCAGGCGCTGCCGGAGCAGCGGGCGCCGCAGGCTTGGCCGCCGGTGCCGCGGCGGCCGGCTGGGCGCCGGCGGCGTCGATCAGGCCGAGCACGCCGCCGACCTCGATGGTGGCGCCCTCCTCGACCGAGATCTGCGCCAGCACGCCGGCGGCCGAGGCATTGACCTCCAGCGTGACCTTGTCGGTTTCGAGCTCGACCAGCGGGTCGTCGACCTTGACCGCGTCGCCCGGCTTCTTCAGCCAGCGCGCGACCGTCGCCTCGGTCACCGATTCACCCAATGCCGGAACCTTGATTTCCGTCGCCATCTGAAAAAGTCCCCCTTAAGCCTTGGAACCGACCGTCAATGCCTGATCGATCAGTTCGGCCTGCTCCTTGACATGTCGTTTCATCGAGCCGGTCGCGGTCGCCGCCGATTCCGGGCGGCCGGCATAGCCCGGCCGGCGCTTGCCGCCGAGACCGTCCAGCACCGCCTCGATGCGCCGATCGACGAAGTTCCAGGCGCCCATATTCTTCGGCTCTTCCTGGCACCACACGATCTCGGCGTTGGGAAAGCGCTCCAATTCCTTGGACAGCGCGTTGCTCGGGAACGGATAGAGCTGCTCGATGCGGATCAGCGCCACATCGTCGATCTTGCGCTCCTTCCGCTGCTCCAGAAGCTCGTAATAGATCTTGCCGCTGCACAGCACGACGCGCTTCACCTTGTCGCCGGCGACCAGCGTCTCGGTCTCGCCGATGATGCGGTGGAAGGTCGTGCCCGGCCCCATGTCGGCCAGGTTCGACAGCTTCGCGCGCAGCAGCGATTTCGGCGACATGATGATGAGCGGCTTGCGGAAATTGCGGTGGATCTGCCGCCGCAGCGCATGGAAGTAGTTGGCGGGCGTCGACAGGTTGCAGACCTGGATATTGTCCTCGCCGCACATCTGCAGATAGCGCTCGAGGCGCGCCGAGGAATGCTCGGGTCCCTGCCCCTCATAGCCGTGCGGCAGCAGCATCACCAGGCCCGACATGCGCAGCCACTTGGACTCGCCGGAGGTGATGAACTGGTCGATGATGACCTGGGCGCCGTTGGCGAAATCACCGAACTGTCCCTCCCAGCACACCAGCGTCTTGGGGTCGGCCAGGCTGTAGCCATAGTCGAAGCCGAGCACGCCCGCTTCCGACAGCGGGCTGTCGAAGATCTCGACCTGGGCCTGATCGGGCGCCAGATTGTTGAGCGGCATGTAGGTCCGCTCGGTCTCCTGGTCGACCAGCACGGCATGGCGGTGCGAGAAGGTGCCGCGGCCGACATCCTGCCCCGACAGGCGGACGAACACGCCTTCGCGGGCGAGCGTGCCGAAGGCCAGCGCCTCGCAGGTGGCCCAGTCGAAACCGTTGCCGGTCTCGAACATCTTGGCCTTCTCCTGGAGCTGACGGATGATCTTGCGGTTGACGTTGAAGCCTTCGGGCGGCGTCGACAGCACCGCGCCGACCGCGCGCAACGTCTCCATCGCCACCGGCGTCTCGCCCTTGCGGTCGCCCTGCGAAGCGAGCTCGAAACCGGTCCAGGCGCCTTCGAGCCAGTCGGCCTTGTTCGGTCGGTAGCTCTTGGCGTTCTCGAATTGGGTGTCGAGATGCTGGACGAAATCCTCGGCGATCTTGTCGGATTCGACCTCGCTCAAGACCTGCGTCTCGATCAGCCGGCGCGCATAGACCTGCCGCGTGGTCGGCTGGCTCGCGATCTTGCGATACATGAGCGGCTGGGTGAAGGCGGGCTCGTCGGTCTCGTTATGGCCGTGGCGCCGATAGCAGAACATATCGACCCAGACGTCCTTCTTGAATTCCTGCCGGAATTCCATGGCGAGACGCGAGACATGCATCACCGCTTCCGGATCGTCGCCATTGACGTGGAAGACGGGCGCCTGGTTGGTCTTGGCGACATCGGAGCAATAGATGCCCGAGCGCGCATAGGCCGGCGCCGTGGTGAAGCCGATCTGGTTGTTGATGACGAAATGGACCGTGCCGCCGGTGCGGTAGCCCTTGAGCTCGGACATGTCGCAGGTCTCGGCGACCAGCCCCTGGCCCGCCACGGCGGCGTCGCCATGGATGAGCAGGCCCACCACCTCGTTGCGCTCATTGTCGCCGCGCTGGCGCTGCTTGGCGCGCACCTTGCCGAGCACGACCGGGTTGACCGCCTCGAGATGCGACGGGTTGGCGGTCAGCGACAGATGCACGGTGCGGCCGTCGAACTCACGGTCGGTCGAGGTGCCGAGATGGTACTTCACGTCGCCCGAGCCCTGCACCGCCTCGGGATGGGCGGGCGTGCCCTGGAATTCGGAGAAGATCGCCGCGAACGGCTTGCCCATGACGTTGGCGAGCACGTTCAGGCGGCCGCGATGGGCCATGCCCAGAACGAACTCCTTGACGCCGAGCTCGGCGCCGCGCGCCAGGATCGCGTCGAGCGCCGGGATCATGGTCTCGGCACCGTCGAGACCGAACCGCTTGGTGCCGGTGAAGCGCTTGTCGAGGAAGCGCTCGAAGCTCTCCGCCGCGGTCAGCCGGCCGAGCAGATGGGTCCGGCCCTTGGTGTCGAATTCCTTGCGGTTGCTGACATGCTCCATCCGCTCCTGGATCCAGGCGCGCTGGGCAGGGTCCTGGATGTGCATGTATTCGACACCGATCGTACCGCAATAGGTCCGGCGCAGCAGCTCGACGATCTGGCGCAGCGTCGCGCGCTCGAAGCCCAGCACGTGATCGGTATAGATCGGCCGATCCCAATCATCCGCGGTGAAACCGTATGTGGCGGGATCGAGATCGTGATGCGTCTCGGGCTTCTGCAAGCCCAGCGGATCGAGATTGGCGAGCAGATGGCCGCGCACGCGATAAGCGCGGATCAGCATCAGCGCGCGGATGGAATCGGCGATGTTGCGGTCGTCGCCCGCGGCCTTGCTCGGCTCGCGCGGAAGGCCGGCATAGGCCGCCTGGCCCTGCACGCCGGCCGGCTTGCTCTCCGGCGCCACGGCGCCGTTGCCGATAATGCGGGGCGGCGGCGTCCGCGACCAGGCCGGTCCCTTGAGCTCGGACAGGATGCCGTCGGTATCGTCCTTCAGACCGTCGAACAGGCCGCGCCAGCTGGCGTCGACCGAAGCCGGATCGTCCAGGTAATGCGCGTAAAGCTCGGCGATGAAGGCCGAATTCGTGCCGGTGAGGAAGGAGGTTTGCGCCATTGATGATTTACGACCGTTCGTCGCGGCCGCTCTCTCTGGATTAGGTTGCGGGCAACCGCCGCTGGGAAGCCGACAGGTGCGGCGATACTAGATATTGGGCTTGCACGGACATCGATCGAGCGATTATGCCGCATGGCACCCTCCCGCCGAAGGGCGGGGCCATCTGCTACGACGGCAAGTACCAACGAGCCGTTAATCCGAAACGTTTCCGGCCGGTTACCGTAAGGCAACCGGCCGGTTGGAACACTATCCCTTCAAGGTTTCGACCATGGTCGAGCCGAGCGCCGCCGGACTGTCGGCGACGCGGATGCCGGCGCGCTTCATCGCCTCCATCTTGTCCGCCGCCGTGCCCTTGCCGCCCGAGATGATGGCGCCGGCATGGCCCATGCGGCGGCCCGGCGGCGCGGTGACGCCGGCGATGAAGCCGACCACGGGCTTCTTCACCTTGTGATCGAGCAGGAACTGAGCGGCGTCCTCCTCGGCGCTGCCGCCGATCTCGCCGATCATGATGATGCCCTGGGTCTCGTCGTCGCCGAGGAACATCTCCAGCACATCGATGAAATTGGTGCCGTTGACCGGATCGCCGCCGATGCCGACGCAGGTCGACTGGCCCAGTCCCGCGGCCGAGGTCTGCGCCACGGCTTCATAGGTGAGCGTGCCTGAGCGCGAGACGATGCCGATCTTGCCGCGGCGATGGATATGGCCGGGCATGATGCCGATCTTGCACTCCCCCGGCGTGATCACGCCCGGGCAGTTCGGCCCGACCAGACGCGAGCGCGAGCCGGTGAGCGCGCGCTTCACCCGTACCATGTCGAGCACCGGAATGCCCTCGGTGATGCAGACGACCAGCGGGATCTCGGCATCGATCGCTTCCAGGATCGAATCCGCGGCGAAGGGCGGCGGCACGTAGATGACGCTGGCGTCGGCGCCGGTCTTGTGGACCGCCTCCGCCACCGTGTTGAACACGGGCAGGTCGAGATGCGTGGTGCCGCCTTTGCCGGGCGTCACGCCGCCGACCATCTTCGTGCCGTAGGCGAGCGCCTGCTCGGAATGGAACGTGCCCTGGTTGCCGGTGAAGCCCTGGCAGATGACCTTGGTCTGAGCGTTGATGAGAACGGCCATCACACGGCCTCCTTGACGGCCTGAACGATCTTTTGCGCGGCATCGGCGAGATTGTCGGCGGACAGGATCGGCAGACCGGAATCGGCCATGATCTTCTTGCCCAGCGCCACGTTGGTGCCTTCGAGCCGGACCACCAGCGGCACATGTAGGCTGACCTCGCGCGCCGCCGCGACGACGCCCTCGGCGATCACGTCGCAGCGCATGATGCCGCCGAAGATATTGACCAGGATGCCCTCGACGTTCGGATCGGACAGGATCAGCTTGAACGCCGTGGTGACGCGCTCGCGCGTGGCGCCGCCGCCGACATCGAGGAAGTTCGCCGGCGACGAGCCGTAGAGCTTGATGATGTCCATGGTCGCCATGGCAAGGCCGGCGCCATTGACCATGCAGCCGATATTGCCGTCGAGCTTGACGTAGTTGAGGCCGTGCCTGCCGGCTTCGAGCTCGGCCGGATCTTCCTCGTCCTCGTCGCGCAGCTCCTCGATATCCTTGTGCCGATAGAGCGCGTTATCGTCGAAATTGATCTTGGCATCGAGGCAGACGATGTCGCCCGAGCCGGTCACGACCAGCGGGTTGATCTCGACGATCGAGGCGTCCAGCTCCTGGAACGCCTGGGCCAGCGACACAATGAACTTGGTCGCGACCTGGACCTGCTTGCCTTCGAGACCGAGGCCGAAGGCGATTTCGCGGGCATGGAAGGGCTGGACGCCGGAAGCCGGATCGATCGCGACCTTGAGGATCTTCTCCGGCGTCTTGGCCGCGACCTCCTCGATCTCCATCCCGCCCTCGGTCGAGGCCATGATGGTGACGCGGCTGGTCGCGCGGTCGACCAGCATGCCGAGATAAAGCTCGCGCTTGATGTCGCAGCCTTCCTCGATATAGACGCGCTTCACTTCCTTGCCGGTCGGGCCGGTCTGGTGGGTGACGAGCGTCATGCCGAGCATCTTGTCGGCGGTTTCCTTGACCGCGTCTAACGACTTCACGACCTTGACGCCGCCGGCCTTGCCGCGGCCGCCGGCATGGATCTGGGCCTTGACGACCCAGATCGGACCGCCGAGGTCGCGCGCGACCGTCTCCGCCTCTTCGGCGGTATAGGCGACGCCGCCACGCGGCACCGTCACCCCGAACCGCTTCAGCAGGGCTTTCGCCTGATATTCATGGATGTTCATTCGGTTCGGACCCCTGTCTCTACCCGCGTCGCTGCCCGATCACTCTGTCGGCAGACCCTTCACCACCTCGACCAGCGACTTCACGGCATTCACCGATTTGTCGAAGCCGGTGCGCTCTTCGCCGTTGAGCTCGATCTCGACGATCCGCTCGACGCCGCCGGCGCCGATCACCACCGGCACGCCGACATAGAGATCCTTGACGCCATACTGGCCCGTGAGCCAGGCGGCGCAGGGCAGCACGCGCTTCTTGTCCTTGAGGTAGGATTCCGCCATGGCGATGGCCGAGGAAGCGGGCGCGTAGAAGGCCGAGCCGGTCTTGAGCAGCCCGACGATCTCGGCACCGCCGTCGCGGGTGCGCTGGACGATCTTGTCGAGCTTCTCCTGCGTGGTCCAACCCATCTTGACCAGGTCGGGCACCGGGATGCCGGCGACGGTGGAGTAGCGCAGCAGCGGCACCATCGTGTCGCCATGGCCGCCCAGCACGAAAGCGGTGACATCCTCGACCGAAACCTTGAACTCCTCGGCCAGGAACAGGCGGAAGCGCGCGCTGTCGAGCACGCCGGCCATGCCGACGACCCGGTTATGCGGCAGACCCGAAGCCTCGCGCATCACCCAGACCATCACGTCGAGCGGGTTGGTGATGACGATGACGAAGGCGTTGGGGGCGTGCTGCTTGATGTTGGCGCCGACCGAGCGGACGACCTTGGCGTTGATGCCGATGAGATCGTCGCGGCTCATGCCCGGCTTGCGGGCGACGCCGGCGGTGACGATGATCACGTCGGCGCCCGCGAGCGCCGAGAAATCGTTGGAGCCACTGAGCGCGCTGTCGAAGCGCTCGACCGTCGAGGCCTGCGCCAGATCGAGCGCCTTGCCCTGGGGCACGCCCTCGACCACGTCGACGAGAACGATATCGCCGAGATCCTTGAGCCCGGCCAACAGGGCCAGGGTGCCGCCGATCTGGCCGGCGCCGACGAGTGCGATCTTGTTACGTGCCATGGATTTTGTCCCTTAGATGGTCCCGGGGAGCGGGCGGCCGGGAGAAGGAGCAGCTAGACGCGCATCCGCGAGTGAGTTCTCCACCGTGCAGGTTGCCCTGCGCCGCCCGGGGTCTTAGCGCGAAACCCGGATTGCTGCAAGGCAGCAAGCGGCGCTTCGTCGGCGCGGCTGGCCTGCAGAAACCCGTTGATCAGCGTCGCGCGAATCGGGCCATATCGGGCTCACGTATGCGCCTTGGGTGCGTCGGGACAGTGGCGGCTCGACAGATACTCGGCCGACTGCATCTCCATCAGCCGCGACACCGTCCGCTGGAACTCGAACGAACCGTCGCCTTCGGGATAGAGCGTCTGCGGTGCCGCCGCCGCCGAAATGATCGTGCGCGTCTTCGCCTCGTAGAGCGTGTCGATGAGCGTGTTGAAGCGCACCGCCTCGTTGCGCATGGCAGGCGTCAGCATCGGCACGCCGGCGATGACCACGCTCTCGAACCGCTCGGCGATCGCGAGATAATCGACGGCGCCCAGCGGCGTGCCGCACAGATCATTGAACTCGAACCAGGCAGCGCCGTGCGCCTGGCGCGGTACCCGGACTTCGCGCTTCTTGACCTCGATCACCATCGGTTCGGGCCGGGAGCCGTCGGTCAGCTCGGTGAAGATCTCTTCGAGCGCTTGGCGGGCCGCCGCGTCGTCGGGGGTGTAATAGACCGGCCGGCCGATCAGGCGCGACAGGCGATAGTCGCGGCCATTGTCGAGCTCGAGCACGTCGAGCTCCTGCTTCAGCATCTCGATGAAGGGCAGGAAACGTTCGCGCTGCAGCCCGTCCTTGTAGAGCTCGTCGGGGGCGCGGTTCGAGGTCGCGACCACGATCGTGCCGAGCGACAGCAGCGCCTCGAACAGCCGGCCGATGATCATGGCATCGGCGATGTCCTTGACCTGGAGCTCGTCGAAGCAAAGCAGCGTGGCGCCGGCGGCGATGTCGGCCGCAAGCTTCTGCACCGGCTCGCCGTCATTGCTCGCGCGCAGTCGGTGCAGCCGGTCGTGCACCTCCTGCATGAAGGCGTGGAAATGGACGCGCCGCTTGGCCCGGACCGAACTCGCGGCGAAGAACAGATCCATCAGCATGGATTTGCCGCGCCCGACGCCGCCGAAGATATAGAGGCCTTTCGGCTTGGGCCTGGGCGGCGCCGACGGCACCAGCCCCAGGATCGCGCGCCAGCCGCCGGGCGCGGCCGGCGGCTGCGGCGTGTAGTGGAGCAACGCCCGGTGCAGCATCTGCAGCTTCTCGGCCGCCAGCTCCTGCATCGGGTCGGGCTTCAGCTCGCCGGCGGCGCGCTTGGCGCGATAAGCCGCCATCGGCCCCGGAAAGGCATCGAGGGTGGCGGACGGCGGATCGGAGAGGAGGCGCATGACGGCCCACTATCTGGCCGAGCCGGCCGCGGGATGCAACCTTCCCCGCGGCACGGCTGGACTGCGATGACTTTAGGTCGGATCGACCTAAAGTCTGAATCGCTGTCTAATCATATGTTTAGATGCTGCGTGAAGCGCCGGTCAGGCGGCCCGGACCTCGGCCAGGAAGCCGTCGACCTGGCCGCGCAGCTGCTCGGCCTCGCGGGCGAGATCGGCAGCGGCCCGCAGGACCGAGGCTGCGACCGAGCCGGTCTCCGAGGCCGCGCGCTGGGCCGCGGTCACATCGGTCGAGACCTGGCGCGTGCCGTGAGCCGCCTGCTGCACGTTCTTGGCGATCTCACCGGTCGCCGCCCCCTGTTCCTCGACCGCGGCGGCCACGGCCGTCGTGATCTCGTTCATCTGGGTCACCGTCTTACCGATGCCCTGGATGGCGGTGACCGCTGTGCCCGTCATCGCCTGGATCTCGCCGACCTTGGCCTGGATCTCCTCGGTCGCGCGCGCCGTCTGGGTCGCGAGCGACTTCACCTCCGACGCCACGACCGCGAAGCCCTTGCCGGCCTCGCCCGCCCGCGCCGCCTCGATGGTGGCGTTCAAGGCGAGCAAGTTGGTCTGGCTGGCGATGCCGCTGATCAGCGCCACGATATCGCCGACGCGCTGGGCCGACTGCACCAGCTCGGTCATCACCTCGTTGGTGCGGTCGGCCTCGAGCACGGCGCCCGAGGCGATCTCGGAGGATTGCGTCACCTGGCGCGCGATCTCGTGAATCGAGGCGCTGAGCTCGTCCGTGGCGGCGGCGACGGTGGCGACATTGCCGCTGGTCTGCTCGGCGGCGGCCGCGGCCGAGCTGGTCCGGCCATCGGCCTCGACGGCGGCCGAGCTCATGCTGTTGGCCGATTCCTCCATGCGTCCGGCCGAGGCGCCGATGCTTTCCACCACGCGCTTGACCGATGTCTCGAACCCGTCGGCCAGCCGCTGCATCGCCCGCTGGCGGTCCGCCGCGGCATCGGCCTTGAGGCGGTCCTGCTCGGCGCGGAGCCCGGCGGACTCGGCCGATTTTTCCTTCAGCACCTCGATCGAGTGCGCCATGGTACCGATCTCGTCGCTCCGGTCGAGACCGGGGATGGCGATCGAGAAATCGCCCTCGGCCAGCCGGTTGGTAGCCTTGGTCAGCGCCAGGATCGGACCGGTGATGCGCCGGCCGAGCCAGAGCGCCAGGCCGAAGGTGACGAGCGCCAGGAGCCCGACGACCAGGCTGGTCCGGACCGTGTTGCTCCAGGCCGCCGCATCGACATCGTCGAGATAGATGCCGGAGGACACGGCCCACTTCCAGGCGCCCGGCGCCAGGATCGTGTAGGAGACCTTGCGGACCGGCTCGGTATCGGGCGTCTTCGGCCAGAGATAGTAGCTGAAGCCGCCGCCGGCTTCGGCCGAGGCCTTCATGTCGCGGAAGAAATAGGTCCCCGCCGGATCGCGGGTATCCATGATGTTCTTGCCTTCCTGCTTGGCCCTGAGCGCCCCATGGGCGATCACGGTGCCGTCGAGCGTGTAGGCGGAGGTATATTCCTTGGTGTCGTAGCGGATGTCGCGAATGAGGTCTTTCGCCAGATCCTGCGCCGCCGCCTCGGGCATCTCGCCCTTCTCGGCCCTCGCCTCCAGGCTCTCGACGATCTTGGCCGCCGCTTCGGTCACGACCCGGGCGCGGGCCTGGCGCTCGGCGACGGTGATGCTGTTGCTCATATGGGCGGAGACGAAGCCGACCGCCGCCAAGGCGGCCATGGCGACGAGAGGCAGGATGAGAATGCGGCCGTTAATGCCACGAAAAATTGCGTGCATGATCGTGCGTTTCCCGCGAATAACCCCAAATCTGAGAGGATATTTGACCTAGAGCATTGACGATTGCTTACGCACGCCCTCGTTTTGATCGTGAATGGCTGCAACGCAGCGATGCAGACCCGCGCTAAACTGCCTCTTGGCGACGACGAGGATGGACCCCATCATCATGACCATGCTGGATCTTGACGCCTTCGCGGCGACCCCGCTCGCGACCGAGCCTTTCCCCTATCTGATCGTTCCGGGCTTCCTCAAGGCGGAGGCGCGCGGCGCCGTCGCGCGCGACTATCCCGCCATCGCCAAGCCGGGCAGCTTTCCGGTGAGCGAGGTCGAGGGCGGCCCCGCCTTCGAGCAGCTGCTCGACGCGCTGCAGGGACCCGAGATGCGCGCCGCCTTCGAGCGGAAGTTCGATATCGACCTGTCGAACCGCCCGACCATGGTGACCGTGCGCGGCCGGGCGCGCGCCAAGGACGGCCGCATCCATACCGACAGCAAGACCAAGATCATCACCGTGCTGCTCTACATGAACGGGCAGTGGGAGGAGGATGGCGGCCGGCTGCGCCTGCTGCGCTCGCCGGAGTCGCTCGAAAATCCGATCGCCGAGGTGCCGCCGGACGAGGGCACGCTGCTGGCCTTTCTGGTGACACCCAATTCCTGGCACGGCCATCAGCAGTTCGTCGGGCCGCGCCGCGTCATCCAGCTCAACTGGGTGACGGATGACGAGGTTGTCCGGCACGAGCAGTCGCGACATCGCTTCACCGCCCGGGTCAAGAAACTCTTCGCCTTCGCATCCTGACCCTGATCCCTCTTGCACGGAACGCCGGGGTTCCGCCTATAAAGCCTGGTACGGGTTGAGAGGCGGCCTTGGTGAGATCCCTTCGACATTTCATATTGATGGCAGCCCTGCTGCTGAGCGCCTGCGGTAGTCACGACGACACGCCGCGACTGCCGGAAGCGAAGATGCCGACCCTGCCGCCGGCGCCGACAGCCCCGCCGGTGGTCGATCCGACGGCGCTCTCGGCACCGCGCTGGGATGTCGTGGCCGCCGCCGGCGACGCCAGCCGCCAGGTCGCCGACGATGCCGTGCTCGATTTCCACGACCGCTTCGACGCGATCGGCCAGCCGATCGAACGGCTGCGGCTGCTGAGCGCCGACTCCAAGCGCTTCAACGCCGATTTCTTCCTGGCGCCCTCTACCGTCGGAATCGTCCATCCGAACGAGGTCGACAACAGCTCGCCCGAGCGCATAAGGCGGCTGCCGGGCGCCACCGATCCCGCCTCGCCGGCCATGGTGCTGCGCCGGACCTTGGAGCTCTCGGGCAAGAATAACGGCGCCTGCCTCGCCTATCTCGTCAGCTCGAATGACGGCAACACGCTCAAGATGCGCGACGGGACGGTCGATGCCGAGCAGCTCGACCGCGCGCTCGCCGGCGGCTGCGCCAATGCGCCGACGGTCGTCATCGTCTCGGGCTGCAGCAGCGGCGATTTCGCGGCGCCGCCGATGGCGCGGCCGAACCGGTTGATCCTGACGGCGGCGGCGAGCGGGCGCAGCGGTTTCGGCTGCGGCCCGAATGTCGGATTGACCACCTTCGACGAATGCCTCCTCGGCTCGCTCGACGGCGCCCCCAGCTGGGTCGCGATCTTCGAGCGGGCGCGCGGCTGCGTGCGGCGCCGGGAAAAGCTGGTCGATCAGACACCGGTCGAGCCGCAAATCTCCCTGGGCGCGCTAGTCACCGACCTGCCCGGCCCCTGGGAACACCGGACGGGACCGAACGGCGTCGTGCCGCGCATCGCCTGGCGGCAGGGCATCGGCCGCTTCTCGCTCGACGGCGTGCCCTATTTCCCGACGCTGAGGCAGCGCAATCAGGCGACGCTCGAGGCCTATCGCCATGCCGCGGGGCCCAAGGCGCTGGCGCTCACGCTCGCCGGCACGGTCGCCTGGGCCAATGCCGCCGGCGGCATCGAGACGCCCGAGGACGTGGCGCGGCTTGCGATCGAGCGGTGCGAGCTGCAATCGGGCGGCAGTTGCATCCTGTTCGCGCGCGGCGACGCGCTCGCGGCGAGCGGCCCGGCCGGCTATGCCCCGATCCATCCGCCGATGCTGCAGCGGGGCGGCACCTTCGACCCGGCCACGGTGCCGTTCATTCGCGACGATCAGCGCGGCGAGGCCATCGCTTATGGCAAGCTCTCCGGAACCAAGGCGCTGGCGCTCAGCCCGGGAAACGAGGCGATCGGCATCGGCACCGGCGCCACGCCGGCGGCGGCGCGCGCCGCCGCGCTCGCGAAATGCACGGTGGGCGGCAATTCGGACTGCGTGATCTTCGCCAACGGCAACCAGGTCATGCTCGACGGCGAGGCCAAGTCGTGAGGATGCCGAGCCTCGGCTGGCTCGCGTTCCTCATGCTGCTGTCGGCCTGCGCCGCCCCGGCGCCACCGAGCGACACGCCGCCACCCCTGCTCGCGGTCAAGCAGGCGAACCGCCCCGTCCTCGCCGTACTGGCGGCCGGCGACGCCTCGATCGACGCTTTCGACGACGCGATCGGCTATCTGAGCGACATCCTGCCCGCCCGCGGCACCGAGACCCATCTTCTGACCGCACGCCGTCATCGCGGCGCCGACATGGAGGCGTCGACCAAATCGGCGCTCCTCGCCCGACTGCAGGCGGTGCGGCCGGCGGCGAACGGCGAATGCTTCGTCTATCTCACCTCGCACGGCAATCAGAACGGGTTTTACCTGGCCGCGAGCGGCGAGATCCTGAAGCCGGACGAACTCGATCGCGCGCTGAGCGCCGGTTGCGGCGCGGTGCCGACCGTGGTCGTCGTCTCCGCCTGCTATTCCGGCGTCTTCGCCCAGGCGCCGATGACCCGGCCGAACCGCGTCATCCTGACCGCCGCGCGACCGGACCGGACCTCGTTCGGCTGCGGCGCCGGCTTCACTTACACCTATTTCGACGAATGCCTGATCGGGGCGCTGCCGAACGCGCCGGACTGGCATGCCGTCTATGATCGGGCCCGCGGCTGCGTCGGCTTCCGGGAGCATCAGATCGATGCCACCCCGTCGGAGCCGCAGGCCGCCTTCGGCGCGGATGTCGACGGCCTTGCGACTCCCTGGGCCTCGTCCAAGCCGGATTCGGCCGTGGCGCTCAGGTTCGCGCCGGCGCCGATCTCCTACAAGCCGGCGCTGGTGCCGATCAGCCTCGATGAGCGCGACCGGCAGGCGGACCAGCTCGCCCAATATGCCGCCTCGCCGGCGCCCAAGGCGCTGGCGGTGACGCCGGGCGGCCTCGTCTCGATGGTGCGTCCCGACAATACCGGCAAGCGGACCGAGGCCGATGTCGCGCGCCTCGCGGTCCAACGCTGCGAGTGGCTGACCGGGGGAGCCTGCATCCTGTTCGCGCGCGACGACCGGATCGCCGAGCTGATGCCGTCGGGCGAGCCGCCTTTCCATCCGCTGCTGCTGGAGCGGTCGGGGCGGCTCAAATCCGCGACGGTGCCGTTCATCCGCGACGATCAGCGGCCGGCGATCGACGCCTATCTGGCACTGTCCGGCCCCAAGGCGCTGGCGCTCAGCCCCGGCCATACCGAACTTGGCGTCGGCGGCGGCGCCACGATGGAAGATGCCCGCCGGGATGCGCTCGATCGCTGCGCCGCCGGCGTGCGAGAGTGCTTGATCTATGCCGAGAACGACGGAATTGTCCTCGGCTGGGGAAACAACTGACTGACAATTCGAGGTTTGACGATGCGTGCCAGCTTTGCGGCTCTGACGGCTATCCTGCTGTTGGCGGGATGCGGCTCCGACGAGCCCGGCGCCGACAAGGGTGCTACCATCTCGCTCAAATATGGAGCGGACGTGCCCAACGCGGCCGAAACCGCCGCCAAGGAATGCGCCGCCTATGGCCGGACCGCCAAGCCGCATCCGGCGGATCCGGACTCCCAAACTAAGGAACAGGTCTTCGACTGCCTGTAGCGAACTTCGAGAGGCGGGACCGGGATCCCGCCTCTCTCCAACGGAAGCTTAAGCCGTCACCATCTTGTAGGCGGGCAGCGTCAGGAACTCCTCGAACTGGTCGGATTCGACCAGATGGAGGAACAGCTTCGAGGCGTCGTCGTAGCGGAACTTGCTCCAGCCGCTCTCGCCCAGGCTCTGCTTGATCTTGCCGATCTCGTCGTCGAGCACCGCGCGGATGAGCGGCGAATCGACGAGGCGGCCGTCATCGAGCTTGGCCTTGTGCTTGCGCTGCTGCCAGACCTGAGCGCGGCTGATCTCGGCGGTGGCGGCGTCTTCCATCAGATGGAACAGCGGCACGCAGCCGATGCCGCGCAGCCAAGCCTCGATATAGCCGATGCCGACCGCGATGTTCTGGCGAAGACCGGCCTCGGTCTTGGTGCCTTCCGGGATCTTGACCAGGTCGGCGGCGGTGACATGGACATCGTCGCGCTTCTTGTCGATCTGGTTGGCACCCGGCATCAACCGGTCGAACACTTCCTTGGCGATCGGCACCAGCCCCGGATGGGCGACCCAGGTACCGTCATGACCGTCGCTGGCCTCGCGCTCCTTGTCGGCCTTGACCTTGGCCATGGCGGCGTCGTTCGCGGCCGGATCGTTCTTGATCGGAATCTGCGCCGCCATGCCGCCCATCGCATGGACGTTGCGGCGATGGCAGGTCTTGATCACGAGCTGGCTGTAGGCGCGCAGGAAATGCGTGGTCATGGTGACCTGCGCGCGATCCGGCAGCACGGCCCAGGGCTGGTTGCGGAACTTCTTGATGAAGCTGAAGATGTAATCCCAACGGCCGCAATTGAGGCCGGCGGAATGCTGCTTCAGCTCCCACAGGATCTCGTCCATCTCGAAGGTGGCGAGGATGGTCTCGATCAGCACCGTCGCCTTGATCGTGCCGGCGGGAATGCCGAGCGCCTTCTGCGCTTCGAGGAAGACCTCGTTCCACAGCCGCGCCTCGTAGCGCGATTCCATCTTGGGCAGATAGAAATACGGCGCCGTGCCCTTGCCCATCAGCGTCTTGGCATTGTGGAAGACATAAAGACCGAAATCGAACAGCGACCCACTCATCGGCTCGCCATCGACGACGACATGCACCTCGGGCAGATGCCAGCCGCGCGGACGGACGAACAGCACGGCGATCTTGTCGTTGAGCTTGTAGGCCTTGCCGCTGGTCGGATCGGTGAAATCGATCGTGCCCTTGATCGCGTCGCGCAGATTGATCTGGCCCTCGATCAGGTTGCTCCAGGACGGCGTGGTCGAATCCTCGAAATCGGCCATGAACACGCTGGCGCCGGAATTGAGCGCATTGATGATCATCTTGCGATCGACGGGGCCGGTGATCTCGGTCCGGCGATCGAGGATGTCCTTAGGCAGCGGCGCCACGGTCCAGTCGCCGGTACGGATCTCCTGGCTGTCGGACGGGAATTGCGGCAGCTCGCCGGCATCGAGCTTCGCCTGCACTTCCTTGCGGTGGGCGAGCAGCCGCAGCCGTTCGGCATTGAATTTCCGATGCAGGTTGACGACGAAGGCGAGCGCCTCGCTGGTCAGGATCGTGTCGTAGCCCGGCTGCGACGGGCCGGCCTTGAGCTCGACACCGGCCGGAATGGTCAGGCTGGTCATGGCGGTCTACTCCTTGGCAAAACTCAGAATTCGGCCGTCTCGATGATCATCGGCTCGTGCCGCGCGATATCCTGCCATTCCTGGTAGGAAGGCAAGGACCAGACCGCGTCGGCATAGGCCTGACAAATCTCGTCGAGCTCGACCTTATAGGTCCGAAAGCGACTAACCACCGGCGCGAACATCGCATCGGCGATCGTGAAATGGCCGAACAGGAAAGGCCCGGCCCCATCGCCGGCCTTGCGCCGCTGCTCCCGCCAGATCGCGGTGATGCGATTGATATCGGCCTGGACCTCCGGTGTCACGCCACGATGCGGGAAAGAGGAGCGGATATTCATGGGAAAATGGTCGCGGAGCGCCGAAAAACCCGAATGCATCTCGGCCGAGATCGAACGGGCGACCGCCCTGCTCTCGCGATCCAGCGGCCAGAAATGCTTCTCCGGACAGATCTCGGCCAGATATTCGCCGATCGCGAGGCTGTCGCAGATCACCAGGCTGCCATGATGCAGGGCCGGGACGCGGCCCGACGGCGATTGGGCCAGGACGGCGGCGCGGGTCGATGGCTGGTCGAGCGGGATCATCACCTCGTCGAAGGCGAGACCGCTTTCCTTCAGGGGAAGCCAGCCGCGCAGCGACCAGCTCGAATAATTCTTGTTGCCGATATAGATGGTCAGCTCGACCATGGTTCATGCCGCTCCCACCAGGACGAGATCGCTTCAGCGCGAGCCGATCTGAAACGCGAAATCCGCCCGAATTCCAGAGATTAAGAACCGATCGACGATCACTTCGGTGCGAGGTGGGTGGATCAGGCTCTAGCGCAAACCTCGACAATGTGAAGGGATTGCCGGGAAGGTGCAACCGCCCTTGCGCGATAGCGCCGATCTCGCTGGCGGCTTTCCAGAAACAGGCGAGCGCGGCATGCTTTTTCGAAACCCGCAGATGAAACAAAGCTCATAAGGAGACTGGACAGATGGTTGCGACGCTGACGGACCGGGCGGACGATGCCATTCCGATCAAGGCCCTGACCGCGGCCGGCTTCGCCGCCTGGCATGCCGAGCAGGCCCCGGCGCTGCGCACCTGGGTCGACGCGATCGGCTTCACCGCCGAAGCGGGCAAGACGGCGCTGATCGCCGGCCCGGACGGGAAATTGGCCATGGTGCTCCAAGGCGTGAGCAAGGACGAACCGATCTGGGCGCTGGCCGGGCTGCCGGACAGCCTGCCCGAAGGCACTTATGCCGCCGATTTCGATGCCGATCGCCTGTTCGGTGCCGGCGGCGCCACGCGCGTGGCGCTGGGCTGGGCCTTGGGCTCCTATAATTTCACCCGCTACAAGCGCGCCAAGCGCGGCTTCGCCCATCTGGTCTGGCCGGCGGAGGCCGACCGCGCCGAGGTCGAGGCGTTGGCCGAGGCGGCATCGCTTGCCCGCGACCTCATCAACACCCCGGCCGAGGATATGGGGCCGGCCGAGCTCGCCGCCGCCGCCGAAGCGCTGGCCAAGAAGCACGGCGCCGAATGCACGCTGATCGTCGGCAACGACCTCCTTGCCCAGAACTACCCGACCATCCATGCGGTCGGGCGCGGCAGTGCCAGAGCGCCTCGGCTCATCGATCTGCGCTGGGGCGATCCGGCGGCCCCCAAGCTGACGCTCATCGGCAAGGGCGTCTGCTTCGACACCGGCGGCTACGATTTGAAGCCCCCCGCCAGCATGAAGATGATGAAGAAGGATATGGGCGGTGCGGCCACCATGCTGGCGCTCGCCCATGCGGTCATGGCCACGGGCCTCAAGGTGCGGTTGCGCGTGCTGGTGCCTGCGGTCGAGAATTCCGTGTCCTCAACCGCGTTCCGGCCGATGGACATCTTCACCACGCGCAAGGGCCTCACGGTCGAGATCGGCAATACCGACGCCGAGGGCCGGCTGATCCTGTGCGACGCCCTTGCCGAGGCCGCCACCGAGAAGCCCGACCTCATGATCGATTGCGCCACGCTGACCGGGGCCGCGCGCGTCGCGCTCGGCCCGGAATTGCCGGCGCTCTTCTCCTCCGACGATGCCGCCGCCCATGCGCTGCTCGCCGCCGGCACGGCCGAGCAGGACCCGCTGTGGCAATTGCCGCTCTGGCGCCCCTACCGCAAGCTGCTCGACAGCAAGATCGCCGATCTCAACAATATTTCGGACAGCGGCTTTGCCGGCGCCGTCGTGGCGGCGGTCTATCTCCAGGAATTCGTCGAGCCGGGCCAGGCCTGGATGCATATCGACACCTATGCCTGGAATAGTTCGACCCGGCCGGGCCGTCCCGAAGGCGGCGAGGCCCTGGCGCTGCGCGCGCTGTTCCGGTTCCTGCGGGAGCGTTTCGGCCAAGCGCATTAACGCCGAGCCCATTAACGCCAAGTCCATTAACGATTGAGCAAGCATGCCGCGCCAATAAAGCAATCAAGACAAATTGCACCTTTGGCGCGGCAGGTCGGCATGGCGATCGAGTTCAACGGGCCGGAGGGGCTGGATTTGTGGCGGCGCGCGCTGTGCGAGAGCGTACGCCGATCCGGCCCCGACCTTTCCGCGCGCCAGATGGCCATCCTGCTGATCGTCTACACGACCCCGCCCCCGCACACGGTGCGCGGCCTGTCGGAGCTGCTCGGCATCTCCAAGCCGGCCGTGACGCGGGCGCTCGATCGACTCGGCATCCTGGGCTTCGCCCGCCGCAAGCGCGATCCCGACGACCGCCGCAGCGTGCTCGTGCAGCGCACGGTCAAAGGCTCGGTCTACCTCTCGGAATTCGCCGACATCATGGCCGCCTCGGCGCACGCGGCCGAGTGATCCAAGCTCAATAGCCCGCCGACAGATCGACCCTGTCGGCAAAGGCGTCGCCCGCCGCCAGCCGGCGTAGATTGGCGGCGACCGGCACCACCGCGGTCACGGGATTGGTCGCGGCCGCGACGTGCGGCGTCACCACGATGTGCGGATGGGTCCAGAACGGATGGCCGGCCGGCAGCGGCTCCTGGGCGAAGACGTCGAGCACCGCCTCGGCGATCTGCTCCGACTCGAGGGCCGCCAGCAGATCCGCCTCGACCAGCTGCTTGCCCCGGCCAGCATTGATCAGCCCCGCGCCTTTCGGCAATTGCTCGAACAGGGACCGGCTGAGAATACCCGCCGTATCCGGCGTCAGCGGCAGCAGGCACAGCAGGATCTCGCTGCGGGCGAGGAAAGCGGGCAATCCCGCCGCCCCGGCGAAAGTCTCGACTCCGGCCAGGCGCTTGGGCGAGCGACTCCAGCCGGCGACATCGAAGCCCAGGCCGATCAGCGCTTCTGCGGTGGCGCCGCCGAGCTCGCCCAGCCCGAGGATGCCGACCCGCCGGTCGCGCGCGGGCGGCGGCGGCGTGAGCTGGCGCCATTCGGACGTGGCCTGCTGGCGGCGATAGGCTGGCTCCTTCAGATGCAGGCGTAGCGTCTGGAAGACCATGTATTCGACCATCGCCCGCGTCATGGCGGGATCGATCAGCCGCAGCAGCGGCACGCTCCGGGGCAATTGCGGATCGGCCAGGACATGGTCGACGCCGGCGCCCAGCGACAGGATCAGCTTGAGATTGGGCAGGGCGGCGAGCCAGCCCGCCGCAGGCTTCCACACCATCGCGGCCTCGATTTCGGCCGGGTCGCCCAGATCCGCGGCGCAGCGCAGCTCGATCTCGGGGGCCGCGAGCCGGAGGGCCGCCTGCCAGGCGAGATAGAACGGGTCCTGGAGATTCGTCCCCGGCTCGTAGAAGCCGACGATCATGCCAGCAGCCGCACCAGCGCCGCATGGAGGGCGGCATCCCCGCAAGCGAGGATCCGCCCGTCGCCTTCCATGCCCGGCGCCCGGCCGCGCCAATCCGTGACGGTGCCACCGGCGCCCTCGATGATCGGGATCAGGGCCGCGAAATCATAGAGCTTGAGCGAGGATTCGATGACCGCATCGACGAAGCCCAGCGCGCACAGGCCGTAGGCGTAGCAATCGCTGCCGTAGCGGACGAGCTTGGCCGCCGAGCGGACGCGCGCGAAGCGCTCGACCTCCTCGCCCTTGAACATGTCGGGCGTGGTCGAGAAGATCGTGGCCGCGGCGACATCGGTGCAGGCGCGGGTCCGGATCGGCGCGCCGTCGAGCGTCGACGGCCGGCCGGCGATGCCGACCCAACGCTCGCGCGAGATCGGCTGGTCGAGGATGCCCAGCACCGGCCGGCCGCGATAGAGCAGTGCGATCAGCGTTCCGAACAGCGGCACGCCGGAGATGAAGGATTTGGTGCCGTCGATCGGATCGAGCACCCAGACGAACTCGGCATCGGCGCGCTCGGCGCCATGCTCCTCGCCGACGATGCCGTGCTCCGGAAAGCGCTCGGCGATGAGCGCGCGCATCGCCGCCTCCGAATCGCGATCGGCGATGGTGACCGGCGAGGCGTCCGCCTTGTCGATGATGTCGACGCGTTGACGGAAATAGGGGCGGATGACGGCACCGGCCGCATCGGCCAGGCGCTGGGCGAGCTCGACCGCCTGATCGAGCTCGCCGGACGGGATCACGTTACGGCGCCTTGGAAAGATCGACCGGCGCGTCGCTCTGCTTGTTGAGGAAGGCGATGACGTTGGCCCGATCCTCGGGCTTGGGCAGGCCGATGAAGGTCATCTTGGTGCCGGGCACGTAATCCTTCGGGCTGAAGATGAAGGCCGCGATGTCCTGCGGGGTCCAGTTGCCGCCCAGCGACTTCAGCGCTTCCGAATAGCTGAAGCCCGCGGCGCTGGCGCGCGGCCGGTCGACGACGCCATAGAGGTTCGGGCCGACCTTGGCCGGCTCGCCCTTGCCGAAAGTGTGGCAGACGGCGCATTTCTTGGCGATCTGCTCGCCGGCGGCCGCATCGGCCTTGGCGAACACATCGGCCGCGATCGGCGCCGGCTTCTCGGGGGCCGGGGCTGCAGTCCCCGAGGCGGCGCCCGACGATTCGGTCACCGCGATCGGATAGGCGTTCTTGGCCAGCTTCTCGGGATGAATGAGGCTCGACGAGATCAGGCCCGTCACCATCGCAACAATCAGCGCGACGAGGAACGCCGCGGAGGCCTTGTTGAACTCGAGTGAAGACATTGTGCAGCCCTTGACGGAGATAGGCAGTATGGTGGACGGGTCTCGACCAGCGAATCTCAGGCGACGAAACCGAAAGCCCCCCACAGACGGATCGGAATGGATGCGTGCGGAACCTTACCTAGCCCGGCCGAGGGAATCACTCAAAATCCTCTGCCCGCACCCCCCTCTTTCGAGGAATATCGGTGACTTGGAACGCCGAACCCGGGAACGCTGACCGATGAACCCGCTCGTCGTCATCCCCGCTCGCCTGGCCGCCGCCAGGCTGCCGAACAAGCCGCTCGCCGACATCCATGGCGTGCCGATGATCGTTCATGTCTGGCGCCGCGCGGTCGAGGCCGATATCGGCCCGGTCGTCGTCGCCTGCGCCGACCGGCCGATCCTGGACGCGATCGAGCATGCCGGCGGCAAGGCGGTCATGACCGATCCCGATCATCCCTCGGGCTCCGACCGGGTATGGGACGCCGTGAAGCAGGTCGATCCCGGCGCCCGGCACGACGTCGTGGTCAATGTCCAGGGCGATGTGCCGACGCTCGAAGGCGCCCTCATCCGCCGCTCGCTCGACCCGCTGGCGATGTGCGCCGAGACGGATATCGCGACCCTGGTCTGCAAGATCGTCGATCCCGCCGACATCGACCGGCCGAGCGTGCCCAAGCCCGCCATCGCCTGGCACGGCGACGGCATCGGCCGCTGCCTCTATTTCAGCCGGTCCACTATCCCTTACGGTCCGGGGCCGCTCTATTTCCATATCGGCCTTTACGCCTATCGCCGCGCGGCGCTCCAGCGCTTCGTGGCGCTGCCGCCGGGCGAGCTCGAGCGGCGCGAGAGTCTGGAGCAGCTGCGCGCGCTCGAAGCCGGCATGCGCATCGATGCCGCGCTCGTCGAGACCGTTCCGCTCGGCGTCGACACGCCAGAGGATCTGGAGCAGGCCCGCCGGATGCTCGCCCCGTAAATCCCTTCCACACGCAACCTAGCCGGACCGCCGATGACCGAGACATCCCAGAACATGCCGATCGCCTTCCAGGGAGCGCCCGGCGCTTATTCCGACCTCGCCTGCCGGGAGCTGTTCCCGAACCGCCGCACCCTGCCCTGCCGCGCCTTCGAGGATGTGCTGGCCGCCGTGACCAACGGCGAGGCAGCACTCGCCGTCCTGCCGATCGAGAATTCGGTGGCGGGGCGCGTCGCCGATGTCCATCACCTGCTGCCGCATTCGGGGCTGCACATCATCGGCGAGCATTTCGCGCCGGTGAACCATCATCTGCTGGCGCTGCCCGGCGTCGCGATCGACGAGATCAAGACGATCCGCAGCCATGTCCATGCCCTCGGCCAATGCCGGGAGCTGATCCGCAAGCTCGGCGCCACCCCCATCGTCGCCGCCGACACGGCGGGTGCGGCGGCCGAGCTGGCGCAGAGCAAGGACCGCACGGTGGCGGCGATCGCCTCGGAGCTGGCCGGTCGGATCTACGGGCTGGTCTCGCTCCAGGCCAATATCGAGGATGCCGCGCACAACACCACCCGATTCGTCGTGCTGTCGCGCGAGCCCGTGGTGCCGCCGGTCGATGCCGGCCTGGCCGTCACCAGCCTCGTATTCCGGGTCCGCAACGTGCCAGCCTCGCTTTACAAGGCGATGGGCGGATTCGCGACCAACGGCGTCAATATGACCAAGCTCGAAAGCTACATGGTCGGCGGTCGCTTCACCGCGACCGAATTCTACGCCGATGTCGAGGCGCATCCGGCCGAGCGGCGACTCCAGCTGGCGCTGGAGGAGTTGCGATTCTTCACCGAGGAAGTCACGATCCTCGGCACCTATCCCGGCCATTCCTACCGGAAGGCGGCGACACAAGGACCTTAAGAATGCCGATGTTCGAGCGACTGCCCGCACTCATCACGATTCTGGCACTTCTCGTCTATGTCTGGAACTTCGCCATGGCCGGGCGGGCGCGCGAAAAGTTCGGCGTCAAGGCGCCCGCCATGACCGGCCATCCGCTCTTCGAGTGCCGGCTCCGAGTCCAGCAGAACATGCTGGAGCAACTCATCGTCTTCCTGCCCGCCCTGTGGCTTTTCAGCCTGACCATCTCTCCTCTGATCGGTGCAGCCCTCGGCCTCGTCTTTGTCATAGGTCGAGTGATCTACTCCATCGGCTATTACACCGCTCCGGAAAAGCGCAGCACGGGCTTCCTAATTGCCGGAATTTCCACGGGAATTCTGCTCATAGGGGCAACCGTCGGGGTCGTGCGTACTATAATGTTCTGATCTATCGGACCAGAACGCTCACTTTTATGTGATCATTAGGTCGGTTTCGAGGCTGTTCCATTCCGGCGAATTGGCGCTATTCTCACTTTCGGCGGCCAGTGCCGGTGCGACGCAATATTCTGCGACCCCGCGCAATTACTGATCGCCCCGGCTGCAACCCCATCCTAGCGCAGCCGGCCGTGGGGGCGTTGCCCGCCGCACCTGCGGACCGAGCCCGAGCAGTAACATGCTCGGGCTCGTCGCATTTTGGGGTTCCTTTTTCCAAGCTAGCTGTGCAGCCAATCCTCGATCAGCCGGCGCGCGATCGAATCCTTGCGCGGCATGCGGAACGAATCATCGTCGCGGTGCTCCAGCAGGAATTGCCGCGAGACCCAGCGCGCCTGCTCTAGCTCGGCGCCGTCGACCTCGATCTCGCGCGTCTTCGCCGTGGCCCAGAAACCCAGCATGATCGAGGCCGGAAACGGCCAGGGCTGCGAGGAGTGATAGGTCGCCTGCTCGACCACGATGCCCGATTCCTCGAACACCTCGCGCGCCACCGCCTCCTCCAGGCTCTCGCCCGGCTCGACGAAGCCGGCGAGGGTCGAGAACATGCCCGGCGGCCAGACCTTCTGTCGGCCCAGCAGGCAATTATCGCCGTCCGTCACCAGCATGATCACGGCCGGATCGGTGCGCGGGAAATGGCTGGTGGCACAGCTCTCGTTGGTGCAGCGGCGGACATGGCCGCCTTCGACCGAGACGGTCGGAAAGCCGCAGACACCGCAGAAACGGTGCCGCGTGTGCCAGTACATGAGCCCTCGGGCATAGGCGAGCAAGGCGCCCTCCTGCGGCGCCAGCAGCGGCCCGAAGCCGCGCAGATCGCGAAACCGGAGCCCTTCCTGATCGAGCTCCAGCGAGTCGAGCGGGGACTCGATCGACGACAGTTCGAGCGCAAACCGGGCAGACTCGCTCTCGACGCCGAGCAAGGCGAGATCGGGGCCGGTGGCGATGAGTGCCGCAACCTCGTGCCGGGTCAGCAGAACCGGCCTCGGCCCTTCCGGCAGCTCGCGCACGAGATTCTGGGACCGCCAGACCGGCACGAAGAGCGAGCTGTCGTCGCCGAGCCGCGCTTCCAGCCATTCGGGATCCTTGCGCCGATGGCCGACGCGGTCGAGCCCGCCCGCAGAGTAGAAATTTGGTCGTCTCATGGTGTCGGCGGTTTCCCTGTCCGTTTCCCAAACGCTACGCCGAGCGTCTCCGGGGATATAGCGCTTTCGTGAAGCACCCCAGCGAGCCGGCGATCCATGACGCTTGCGTTGCCGACCGGTGACCCTGCTATAATGCGTGCGGGAGGTCGGCTATGGGCAGGTCCCTCGCCAACCCGGTCAGGTCCGGAAGGAAGCAGCCGCAACGAGTTTCGGCCTGGGTCGCAGCCGGTCTCCCACTCCATTCCCTTGCATGGCGGAATCCCCGCTCCGAGCCAGCCTCGACCGTGATCGATCGTTCCGCCGCCCCCCTTTTCAAACGGTTTCGATGAGCGGCGCCGAATACCGGGTCTTGGCCCGCAAATACCGACCGAGCACCTTCGCCGAGCTGATCGGCCACGATACGCTCGTCCGCACCCTCACCAACGCCTTCAATTCGGGCCGGATCGCGCACGCCTTCATGCTGACCGGCGTGCGCGGCGTGGGCAAGACCACGACCGCGCGCATCATCGCGCGAGCGCTCAATTGCGTGGGGCCCGACGGCACCGGCGGCCCGACCATGACGCCCTGCGGCGTCTGCGACCCGTGCCGCTCGATCGCCGAGGACCGGCATCCCGACGTGATCGAGATGGATGCGGCCAGCCGCACCGGCGTCGACGACATCCGCGAACTGATCGACGGCGTGCGCTATCGCCCGGTCTCGGCGCGCTACAAGATCTACATCATCGACGAAGTGCACATGCTCTCCAAGGCGGCGTTCAACGCGCTGCTGAAGACGCTCGAGGAGCCGCCGCCCGACATCAAGTTCGTGTTCGCCACGACCGAGATCAACAAGGTGCCGGTGACGGTTCTGTCGCGCTGCCAGCGCTATACGCTGCCGCGCATCCCGCTCGACCTGCTCGCCCGCTATTACGGCGAGATCGCCCTGAAGGAAGCGGTGACGATCGAGCCCGGCGCCCTGGCGCTGATCGCGCGCGCGGCCGATGGCTCGGTCCGCGACGGCCTGTCGATCCTCGACCAGGCGATCGCCTTGAGCCTCGGCCAGACCGTGACCGAGCCGGCGCTGCGCGAGATGCTGGGCGTGGCCGACCGGGGCCTGACCTTCGACCTGTTCGAGACCGTGATGCGCGGCGACGCGCCGGCGGCCCTCGCCGGCCTCGAAGCACTCTATAATGGCGGCACCGATCCCGTGGCCGTGCTGCAGGATCTGCTCGACATCACCCATTTCGTCACCAGGCTGAAGCTGGAGCGGCCGGGCGACCGGAACGCCGCCGCTTCGCCCTTGGGCGACGGCCAGGACCGGCAGCGCGGCCTGGCGCTCGCGGGCGGGCTCGGCATCGCCGCCCTCACACGCGCCTGGCAGATGCTGATGAAGGGGCTGGTCGAGGTGCAGAACGCGCCGCAGCCGATCAAGGCTGCCGAGATGGCGCTCATCCGCCTGATCTATGTCGCCGACCTGCCGCCGCCGGGCGAGCTGGTCAAGGCGCTGCAGAACGGCACCGCCCGATCCGCCGGCAACGGCGCCGCCCCGGCCGGCAACGGCCCGGCCCCCAACCCGCCGGCACGGCCTATGGCGATCGTCACCGGCGGCAGCGCGCTGCGCGAGCCCGCGCCGGTCCAGGCTGTGGCCGACGGCATGCCGCGCCTTGCGAATTTCGCCGAGGTGATGGCGCTCATCGCCGAACGCCGCGAAGGGCTCCTCTATGGCCATCTCGCCGGCGGCGCCCATCTGGTTCGTTTCGAGCAAGGCCGGATCGAGTTCCGGCCTGCCGATGACGCGCCGCGCGATCTCTCGACCCGGCTCGCGCAATTCCTGCTCGACGCGACCGGTCAGCGCTGGCTGATCAGCCTGTCGCGCGACGAGGGCCAGCCGACGATGCGCCAGCAGGCGGAGGCGCGCGAGAATGCGCGGCGGGCCGAGGTCGCGGCCCATCCGCTGGTCAGTGCCGCATTGGCGATCTTTCCCGGTGCCGTGATCGAGCTGATCAAGGAGCCCGGCATCGAGCCGCCGCAGCCGAGCCTCGACGGGACGCCGCCGATGCTGGAGCCGCTCGAGGAGCCGCCGGCGCCGCTTTACGAGCAAGATGATCCCGGCCCCGTCGCCGACGTGGATTGGGAGCTGGATGAGGATCTGGGAGATCTGTGATGAAGAATATCGGCAACATGATGAAGCAGGCGCAGCAGATGCAGCAGCGCATGCAGGAGATGCAGGCGCAGCTCGACCTGGTCGAGATGACCGGCGCGTCGGGCGGCGGCATGGTCAAGCTGACGCTCAACGGCAAGGGCGACCTAAAGAAGGTCTCGATCGACAAGTCGCTGATGGACCCGGAGGAGGTCGAGGTGGTGGAGGATCTTATCCTCGCCGCCTTCACCGACGCCAAGGCCAAGGTCGAGGAGCACGTCTCGACCGAGATGGCCAAGGTGACGGGCGGCCTCAAGCTGCCGGGCGGCATGAAGCTGCCCTTCTGACATGGCGGCGAGCGGCGAGATCGAGCGCCTGATCCAGCTCCTGGCGAAGCTGCCGGGGCTGGGTCCGCGCTCGGCCCGCCGCGCCGTGCTGCACATGCTGAAGCGGCAGGATCAGCTCATGCTGCCCTTGGCCGATGCGATCCGCGCGGTGGCCTCGACTATCCTGCCCTGCTCGATCTGCGGCAATCTCGACACTCATGCCCCCTGCGCCATCTGCGCCGATCCTAATCGCGACGCCTCGCTCATCTGCGTGGTCGAGGATGTCGCCGATCTCTGGGCGATCGAGCGCACCAGCTCCTATCAGGGCCGCTATCATGTGCTGGGCGGCATTCTGTCGGCCTTGGACGGTGTGAGACCCGAGGATCTGACCATCGCCGAGCTCATCGCGCGCAGCGCCTCGGGCGAGGTGCGCGAGGTGATTCTGGCGATGAACGCCACGGTCGAGGGCCAGTCGACCGCGCATTACATCACCGACCGGCTGCAGCCGACGGGGATCAAGATCTCGCGCCTGGCGCACGGCGTGCCGATCGGCGGCGAACTCGACTATCTCGACGAGGGCACGCTCGCCGCCGCCCTCAAGGCACGCCGCCCGCTTTAGGCGGTGCCTCGAATCGCGCCGCTTTCCCCGCGAGACTGCTGGAGCGGAGCCTGGCGCCGAGCAGGCTGCATTTCATACCATTGGTTCGCCAGATCCCCGACCAGAACCGACAAGGCGACGCAGGCCCAGATGGCGATCTCGGCGGCTGCGAGGTCCGGCGGCCGATCGAGGCCGGTCACGCCGAGGATGAAGCGGCCTTCGAAGAAGACCAAGCCGACCGCGTAGCTGCGGGTCATCCATTGACGGTGCCGCGGGATCATGCGCTTCAGCGCGAAGAAGAGACCGAACCCGGTCGTGACGACCAGGAGGACAGCGTCGACCACGGTGGCAATGGTGAAGGATCGCGACCCGCCGAGCCCCTCGTCGAGATATTGGATATAGACGCCGATGGGAGCGAGCACGAGGACGCCTGCGACGTAGATGCGCCCGACCACGCGGTGCAGCAGTGCGAAGCGCCGGCGCAGCCGATCGGAAAACTGCAGCGGCGCCAGGAGCAGCGCGCAGGCGCCGGCGACGCCGTGCGGCAGTAGCCACCATTGGAAGGACTTATAGTGCTGCCAGACCGGGTGCGTGGGGTCGATCAGGAAGCGCTCATTGTGGAAGATGACATACGCGACCATCACCATGATGAAGGCGAAGGTGACGTTCTTGGCACGGAACAGTCGTGGGCCGTGCGCCGTCGTCGTTATGGACATGTGATCCCGCTTGCTCAAGTTGGGCCGCGAGCGAGATCATCGGAAGCCGGTTACGGCAGGATGTCGGACCGGGATTGACGCGTTACAGCGGCAATGGAGCCGCGACTACCATCAATTCAATATTATAGGCCCTAGGCATCCGACAGACGCGCCGCCCTCAGCGACGAACTCTTCAGGATCGCCTGGCCGTAATTGGCGCCGCGCAGATCAACGCCGATCAGCGTGGCGCCGGTGAAATCCGTGGCGTCGAGCCGCGCCTCGCGCAGATCGGCATTGGTGAGCTCGGCCAGCACGCAGCTGGCGCCGCGCAAATCGGCCGGCCAGGCACGGCCGCTGTGGCGCCCGTCGGGCTCGCGGATCGGCATGGGGGCGAGACGCGCACCGCTGAGCTTGGCCCGCCCCATATCGGCGCCGGCGAGGTTGGCGCCCGACAGATCCGCCCCTTCGAGCCGGCAATTGCGCAGCCGCGAATTGTCGAGCTGTGCCAGGCAGAGCTTGGCGCCGCGCAGGTCGGCGCCGCTGAGATCGCAGCCCGAGAGCTTGGCGCCGGATAGATCCGTATCGGCGAGATCGAGCCCGGCCAGGACTCCGCCCGACAGATCGAGCCGCCTTCCGTCACGGCCGCCGCTCGAGATCCAGAGCTGATGGGCCTCGACCAGGCGGGCGGTATCCGCCTGCGACGATTTCGGGGTGACCGCCGCGAATTGCGCGTCTTTGCAGGAAGCCTTGGAGAGATCGATATTCTTCAGCTCGGCGCGTCTGAGATCGGCCCGGTCGAAGACGGCGTCGTCGATCTCAGCGTTGTTGAGACGAGCGGATTTCAGATCGGCGCCGGTGAAATCGGCGCGCGCGAGGCAGGCGCCGGTCAGATCGGCGAGCGTCATCAGGACATGCCGGCAATTCGCCGACCGGAGGTCGGCCTCGACCAGCCGCGCGCCGGTGAGATCCGCCTCCAGCAGCCGGGCGCCGCGCAGCACGGCGCCGGACAGATCCGACGGCAGTTCCCGGACCCGCCGCTCGCCGCCGACCCAATAGATCTGCTGGCCGGGCCTGAGATCGGCGCGTTCGAGATTGGCCTTTTCGAGATTGGCCAAGCGCAGATTGCAGCCGCGCAGATCGGCGCCGGACAAGCTCGCTTCGGCCAGGTTGGCGCCGGCGAGGTTGGCGCTCTGCATGTCGGCATTGTCGAGCCGGCTGCGCGTCAACACCGCGCCCGAGAGGTCGATGCCGGCCAGCCGAGCCGATTGCAGGCGCAACGCCGACAACTCCACCCCGGCAAGGGCGGCGCCCTTGAGGTTGAGAATCCGTCCGCCCGCTTCACCGTCGAGATAACGGCGGTGAGCCGTAATCGCTTGCAATAATTCGTTTTGATTCATTAGCCGATACGAATGGACGTGCCACTAGATCTAGCATACCCAGATTGGTTAATTGCGTATACATTGATGAAGTGGCACCGTCCTTCATATCGTACCGAGTGTGGATCAGGCCTGGGTCCCGTCCAACAGGCTCTCCAGGATCTGCTGCTGCGTCTCGCCCGAGCTCGACGCGTCGCCGGTCGTCTGGGCAGACTGCGTGCCATCGGCCTTCAGCAGATCCCTCAGCGCGGTCAATGCGCCGGTTCCGCCCGCGCCCTGCTGGGAATTGAGCCCGTTCGGGTTGGACGGGTCGAGCGCCTTGGCGAATTGCTGCTCGTCGACGCTGCCCGTGTTGTTCGGGTCGAGCTTGGCGTAGAGCGCGTCCGCATCCTGCTTGCTGCCGCCATCCTTCACCACCGCCGCTTCGAGTTCGGATTGAGTGATCTTGCCGTCGCCATTCGCGTCGATCTGCGAAAAGAGCTTCTGCGCGTCTTGGCCGGACAGGCTCGTACCGGTCACGCCCGCGCTGCCGCCGCTGGAATCGGCGCCGTCGCTCGCGCCGGGGGTAGCACCCTGTCCTCCCGCCTGCAAGGCGACGAGCTGGGCGAGAAGATCGGCGCTCAGCACCGAAAGCCCCTGCGCGGACTGCGCCGCGGTACTGGTCGCGGAATTGGCGCTGTTCGAAGAGCCGGCGGAGGATTGATCTCCCTGACCGGGCAGCTCGGCTTCGGCCTGCCTCAGCGATCCGATCCGCTCGTGATTGTGGTGAAAGCCGCCGATGATACTGTTGATGCTCATAACCGATCCCCTAGGTTGCACCCGCAGTGGAGACCAGCAAAGAGGACACCAAGTCCATGATACTTTGAATTCAATGACTTAACACAAGATCCGGCAGCGCGAATCTTCTCTTCCCGGCAAACCGGAACCGGCACCCGGCAAATTTTGCCGATCAGGGCCCGAGTGCCGGCATCTCGGCTAGGCCGGTCGCTTCGCCCTCGATCGTCTCGGCGCCGAGATCGAGTACCTGATAGGCCGGCAGATTGTCGGGCACCGGCTTGCCCGGCCGGAGCCCCAGCCGCGTCACCTCGCGCGCCCGCGGCAGGACCCGGCTGTTCAGGCTGTTGGAGAGCTTGGCGAAGGCGTCGGCGGCGCTGCGGATGCCCTTGCCGACGCTGCCGGCATAGCCAACCGCCGTGGCCAGCGCGTCGAGCAGCCGCTCGGTGCCGGCGACGATCTTTTCCTGATTCTCGATCTGCCGCATTAGGCTGATCTCGACCGAGGCGAAGCCCACGATCGCGGCGAGGCCGGACGGGCCGGCGAGCACGATCTCGGCCCGCGCCGCCTTTTGCATGAAGGACGGATCGGCATGCCCCAGCTTTTCGAGTGCTGCGTCATTGGGCAGATACATCACGGTCATGAGGCGCGAGATCTCGCTCGACCGTCCGGCCTTGCGATAGCCGGCCTGCACCGCGCCGCGATAGTCACGGTCGGTCAGATCCTTCAGATGCTGATTCATAGTACGGGCGAGGTTGCGATAGGCCTCGTCCTGCCGCTCCGTGCCTTCGGCCTGCGCCAGATCGAGCAGATGCTTCGAGGCCTTTGAATCGATCACCAACACCGCGTCGCCGGGCAAGAAGACGAGCGCGTCCGGGCGCTTGCGCACGGCCTCCTCATCATAGACCGTCGCCTGCAGCACGAAATCGCGCTCCTGGGCGAGCCCGAAGGATTTGAGCGTGTTGGCGAGGCCGACCTCGGCGAAATAACCCGCACCGGCCGGACTCGACAGCGCGCGCCAGACCGTGTCGAGCACCACGGCGCGCTCGGCGACCTGGCCCTTGAGCTGCGACACGCCGTCGGTGAGATCCTTCATCTCCAGGCGCAGCGCCTCGGTCGTGGCCTTGACCTGCTTCTCCGCCGCTTCCTTCGCCTCGGCCGTCTCGCGCTTGTGATCCTCGATCAGCTTCGACGAGATCTGCTGCGCCGTCTCCAGCACGCCGGCCTTGGTCGAGCTCAGGAACTCGGCCTTGGTCGCTTCCCAGTCGCGCATGCGGGCGGCCATGGTCTCGGTTTCCTGGCGGGCGAGCGCCGCTTCGGTCTCGGCGCGCGCGCGGGCGGCCAAGGCGGCATCACGCGCCTCCAACGCCGCTTCCGCCTGGGCTTCGAGGCGGACGGCCTTGGCCAGCGCCTCTTCGAGCCGGACGGAAGCGGCGGCACGCAGCTCCAGATCGGCGCTCGCCGCCGCGCGCGCCTCGGCCACGCCATGGCGCACCCACAGGGCGGCGATCGCGCCGCCGAGGACGAGGCCGATCAGAGCGGCCAGCGCCAGGCTCGTGACATCCATTGTTCGGTCTCCTTCCGATGCCGAAGGTAGCAGGCGAAAGCGGCTTCGGCTTGACCCGCGTGCGCCAAACTCATACCAGTCTTGGCAGCATTACCCAGAGCCCGAGAGATCCTGCCGGTCATGGCCCGTCTGCCGATTGTCATCGCACCGCATCAGGTGCTGAAAACGAAGGCCAAGTCGGTCGAGAAGGTCGACGACTCGATCCGGCAGCTCATGGACGACATGCTGGAAACCATGTACGCGGCGCCGGGCATCGGCCTGTCGGCCAACCAGATCGGCATCCTGCAGCGGGTCGTCGTGCTCGACGTCGCGCGCGAGAACGAGCCGCCGCAGCCGCTCAAGATGGTCAATCCGGAGATCCTGTGGCAGTCGGAAGAGCTCTCCACATACAATGAGGGCTGCCTGTCGATCCCCGAGCTCTATGCCGATGTGACCAGGCCCGCCCAGATCAAGTTCCGCTTCCTCGATCCCGACGGCAAGAAGCGGGAGATGGAGGCGACGGGGCTGCTCGCCACCTGTGTTCAGCACGAGATCGACCATCTCGACGGCATATTATTCATCGACCATATCTCGGCGCTGAAGCGCAACATGATCCTGCGCAAGCTGGCCAAGGTGCGGAAGGCCCAGTCGGAATCGGCGATGTAATGGCGGCAAAGCTGCGCCTCGCCTTCATGGGCACGCCGGATTTCGCCGTGCCGATCCTCGAAGCGCTGGTCGCCGCCGGGCATGAGCTCGCCGCAGTCTATACCCAGCCGCCCCGCCCGACCGGGCGCGGCCACCGGACCCAGCCCTCGCCGGTCCAGGCCCGGGCTGAGGCGCTCGGCATTCCGGCTTTCCATCCGACCAGCCTGAAACCGGCCGAGGCGCAGGAAGCGTTCGCCGCGCTCGCGCTCGATGCCGCCGTGGTCGCGGCCTACGGGCTGATCCTGCCGAAGCCGATCCTGGCCGCACCCCGCCTCGGCTGCATCAATGTCCATGCCTCGCTGCTCCCGCGCTGGCGTGGTGCCGCCCCGATCCAGCGGGCGCTGCTCGCCGGCGACAGCGAGACCGGCGTCACCATCATGCAGATGGAAGCCGGCCTCGATACCGGGCCGATGCTGCTCCGCGGCACCGTCCCGATCGGCCCGGCGTCGACCGCGAGCTCGCTTCACGACGCTCTTTCGGCGATGGGCGCCAAACTCATCATCGAAGCGCTGGACGGGCTCGCCGCCGGCACGCTCGCCGCCATGCCGCAGCCCGAGGAGGGTGTCACCTACGCAGCAAAGCTCGAGCGCGAGGAAGGCGAGATCGACTGGCACCAAGATGCTGCGACACTCGAACGCAAGGTTCGGGCACTGACGCCATGGCCGGGCGTGTCATTTAGTTTCGAGTCGGAACGAGTCAAGGTGCTCGCGGCGATTTCCGAACCCGACTCGGGGGGCGCCGCACCCGGCACGGTCATCGATAATGACCTCGGAATCGCCTGCACGCATGGCGTCTTCCGCCCTGTCCTGTTGCAACGACCGGGACGCGGAATCGTGCAACGGCGTGCATTTTTAAACGGAACCCCCATCAAAATGGGGATTTCTCTGTAAATTTGCTCGGCATTCTGCCGAACGCGAATCGTCCGAGCGATTCGGCCTGTTATAAAAAAATCGCTGTCAACCGCAAAGATTTATAGAAAATCAACTATCGGTCATGCATGTTCGGCGTGGCTTTCGTGAGCCTGCTCGTTCGAGCGGTTCTTCTACCCAGCTTTCTGCTTCACCGGGGGAACATGAAGCGACTACTGGCGACCTTTTCGGTAATGCTGGCCGCAGCCGGCGTTTCCTCATCGGCTCATGCGATGAGCTGCGTCGCATACGTCAAGGCGACGACGGATTTCGGGCTGAGCGGCAACGCCTGGTCCTGGTGGGAAAACGCCGACAGCATCTATCAGCGCGAGCACATGCCGGCCGTCGGCTCGGTGATGGTGTTCAATCGCACGCACCAGATGCCGCTCGGCCATGTCGCCGTCGTGAGCAGCGTCAGCGGTCCGCGCGAGATCCGGATCGACCATGCCAATTGGCATCGCAGCCGGATCGACCGGGGCATCATCGTCCATGACGTGTCCGAGAAAAATGACTGGAGCGAAGTCAGCGTCCAGTGGCAGGGCGATGTCTTCGGCAATCCGACCCCCGTCAATGGCTTCATCTATCCCTCGACCGTGCCCGGCGCCCAAGCGCCGCACAACAACACGCCGCGCCTGATGCTGGCGGCGAACCAGCCGCTGCCGAGCGAGCGCGAGCGTCACCACCACGGCGCCTCCGTGCATCAGACCATGCTGCGCCAGGCGATGCAGGAGCAGGAGATGATGCGCCGAGGCCGTCTCCAGCTCGCGGTCTATCATCCGGCCGAGGCCGCCCATCACGCACCGTCGGCGCATCACGCTTCGGCGACGCACCACGTTCAGGAAAAGAAGCGGGCCGCCAAGCACTGAACAGCGCCCGACAAGCACCGAAACAAAAAGGCCAAGTCCCCGCGGACCTGGCCTTTTCTATTTCTCGCTTCCGACTTCAGAGGTAGCCGGTGCCCATCTCCTCGGCGAACTGGACGGGATCGCCGTCCCAGTCGATGCGGGTGTGCTCCAGCAGATAGACCCGGTCGGCATGCGGCAGCGCGAAGGTGACGTTCTGCTCGCCGAGCAGGAAGGTGATGTCGGTCGTCTCGCGCAGCCGGGTCAGCGCCTTGGACAGCAGCTCCAGAATCACCGGCGCCAAGCCCAGCGTCGGCTCGTCCAGGATCAGCAGCTTCGGCTGCATCATGAGCGCGCGCGCGATCGCCAGCATCTGCTGCTCGCCGCCGCTCAAGGTGCGCGCGGCCTGGCCCTGGCGCGAGGACAGGATCGGGAACAGGTCGAACAGCCATTCGAGCTGCTTGGCGCTCGCCTCCGGCGCCAGATGCTGGCCGCCGAGATCGAGGTTCTCGCGCACCGACATGTCGCCGAACAGTTCGCGCGTCTCGGGGCAATGGACGATGCCGCCGCGCGCGATCTTGGCGGCGCTCGTGCCTTTGAGCGGCACGCCGTTCCAGCGGATCTGGCCGCTGTAGGGCACCAGGCCGGAAATGGCGTTGAACAGGGTCGTCTTGCCGGCGCCGTTCAGCCCCACGACCGAGACGAACTCGCCTTCATGCACCGAGAGCGAGACATTCTCCAGCGCCTGGGCCTTGCCGTAGAGGACGCTCACGCCCTGGACCTCGAGCAGCTTCTTCGGATTGGCCGCTAGGTTGGGCGAGCGCTCGGCTACTTGGATGGTGCCGCCCAGATAGACCGAGCGGACCGTCTCGTTGCGCATGACCTCCTCGGCCGGGCCCTCCGTGATGCGCTCGCCCAGATACATGGCGAAGACGCGATCGACCAGGGCCGCCACGCTCTTCACATTATGGTCGACCAGCAGCACCGCCTTGCCGTCGGCGCGGAAGCCGGCGATGAGCTCGGAGAAACCCGCGACCTCGGCCGCGGTGAGGCCGGCGAAGGGCTCGTCGACCAGCAGCACCTGCGGATCGCGGGCGATCGCCTTGGCCAGCTCCATGCGGCGGAGATCGGCGAAGGGCAGCGTGCCCGGATAGCGGCCCAGCACCCTGCCGAGGCCGACACGCTCGGCGATCTCGCGCGCCCGCCGCTCGACCGCCGGATCGGCGATGAGCCGTAGCAGTGCGTCGGGCAACAGCGCCAGCATGATGTTTTCCAGCACGGTCTGGCGATGCAGCGGGCGGGAATGCTGGAACACGATACCGACGCCGGCGCGCGCGATGCGGTGGGTCGGCCAGTTGGTCACATCCGTCCCAGCGACCGTGACCTTGCCGGCATTGGGCTGGATGATGCCCATGACCAGCTTCATCACCGTCGATTTGCCCGAGCCGTTGGGACCGATCAGGCCCAATATCTCGCCGGGCTCGATCGAGAAGCCGATATCCTTGACCGCCACCAGCCCGCCGAAGCGCTTGGTGAGGCCGTCGACCGTGAGCAATGTCATTGCCGCGCTCCCGTGCGGAGCACGAGGCCCATGAAGCCGTCTGGGAAGAACAGGATGGCCGCGAGCGCCATCGCCGAGACGACGAAGGTGCTGAGCTCGCCGATCGGCCGCAGCAGCTCGCCCATGGCGATGAGGAAGATCGAGCCGAAGGCCGCGCCGAGGATGGTGCGGCGGCCGCCGAGCACGGCGGCGATGATCACCTGAACACCGACCGAGATGTCGACGACCGTGCTGACCGAGGCGGTGCCGAGATAGGACACCAGCAAGGCGCCGGTCAGGCCCGAGAACAGCGCGCTGATGCAGAAGGCGGCCATCTTGTGCTTGGTGACGTTGAAACCGAGCGCCGCCGCCTCGATCGCATCCTGGCCGCTGGCCTGGAGGATGAGCCCGACCGAGGAGCGCGACAGGCCGAACAGGATGCCGCCGACCACGACCATATAGAAGAGCGCATAGTAGTAATTGGTGGTCTCGTCGATCGACAGCACGTCGGTCATGGTCAGCCCGATCTCGCCGCCGGTGATGCCGGCGAAGATGACGATGACCTGCTGGAGCAGCAGCACCGCCACCAGCGTCACCAGGCCGAAATAGGGCCCGCGCAGCCGGAGCGCCGGCAGCGCCAGCGCCACGCCGCCCAGCACCGCCGCCACCGTCCCGGCCAGCATCGCCGCCCAGAGCGGCCAGCCATATTCGCTGTTGAGGATGCCGGTGCCGTAGGCGCCCAGGCCCAGGAGAAAGGTCGGGCCGAAATTGACCTCGCCGGCGAAGCCGAACAGCAGGTCCCACGACATCGCGAAGACGCTGAAGTAATAGGCGACCGTGAGCAAGCCGATGATATAGGCCGAGACCCCGAGCGGCAGGATGGCCGCCGCCACAAGGGCGACCAGGATGAGCCAGAAAAGGCGCGATTTCGCCATGTTGTCAGCCCCTATCGCCGCCCGAGGAAGCCTTGCGGCCGCACATAGACGACCAGCACCAGCAGGATCAGCGCCGGCATGGAGCGAATCTCCGGCGTGATCAGATAGGCTGTGACGGTTTCGAGGTAACCCACCACATATGCCGCGAGCAGCGAGCCCGAGACGCTGCCGAGGCCGCCCAGCACGACGATCGAGAAGGCGCTGGCGGTGAGTTGGCCGGTCTGCGACGAGCTGGTGCCGAGGAAAGTCGCCAGCAGCACGCCGGCGATGCCGGCGAGCACGCCGTAGATGGTCCAGACCAGCAGATAGATGTTGGAGAGCTCGAAACCCAGCAGCGTCAGGCCGCGCGGGTTGATCGAGGCGGCGAGCAGCGCCTTGCCGGCCCTTGTCTTGTTGACGAGCAGCCAGAGCAGCCCGATCGCCCCCCAGCAGATGGCCGCGATCAGGATCTCGTTCGACGGCGTGCGCACGCCGTTGATGTTGACCACGCCCTCGATCAGCGGCCGGACCGTCTTGGGATTGTCGGTGTAGAAATAGGCGATCGCCTCCTGGATCATGATGCCCCAGAGCAGCGTGCCGGTGAGGACGAAGATCTCCTTCTCCTCGCTCGGGATCGCCTGGGAGCGCTGGATCGGCCGGACGATCATGAAATAGGTGACATAGGCGGTGACGAAGCCCGCGACCACGCCGGCCGCCGCCCCGGTATAGGAGCCGAACTTATTGGCGACCAGCCAGGCGGTCACGGCGGCGACCACCATGGTCGCCCCGTGGGACAGGTTGAGCACTCCCGACACGCCGAACATGAGCGTGAAACCGATGGCACCCAGCGCATAGAGCGCACTGATCGCGAAACCGTCGACGAGAATCTGCGTAGCGAGCATGAGGTCTATCCGATCCCTCAGCCGATCAGTTCGCCGCCGCCTGCTTGACCTTGACAAAGGGCGGGAAACGCAGCTTTCCGGTCGCGAGATTCTCCGGCCACACCGTCACCTGCTTGCCGTCCTGCCACTGGATGGTCAGGCCGGTGATCAGCCCCTTGCCGTATTTCAGGCCGTGGGTGAACACGTCGTCCTTGCCGTAGAACTGCATGCGGCCGACGGTGCCGACATGGTCGGTCGCCTCGAGCGCCGTCACCAGCGGGTCGGCCTCGGTCGATTTGGCGCGCTGGATCGCCTCGGTGATGATGTAGATCGCGTCATAGGACGAATAGCCGGTATAGGCCGGCGTCACGCCGTAGCGCTTCACATAGGCTTCGGTGAAGGGCATGGTCTTGGGCGTGGTCGCGACGCCTTCGGCGGCACCGTCGAACGAGACGACACCGTCGGCCGCGCCGTTGGTGTCCTTCCAGAAAGTGCTGGTCGTCGATTGCGAGCTGTTGCCGCCGAGCGGGATCGGCACCTGCTGGGCCGCCCATTGCACCGTCGGCTGCACGCCGACATGGCTGATGCCGGTGATGATGACATCCGGCTTCTTGCCTTCGATCTGGTTGAAGATCGGCGTGAAGTCGGTGCTGTCCGGCGAGAAGCGGATATGGTCGAGCACCTGCAGACCGGCCTCGGGCAGGCATTTCAGGAACCGGTCGTCGAGCGGTTTGGTCCAGGCGGCATCCTCACTCATCACCACCGTCGTCTTCATGCCGTAGCCGGTGACGAACAGATCATGCGAGGCGTCGCAGATCGATTGCGCGATCGAGGACGAGGCCAGCCACTCATGGAACGTGTACTTATTGTGCTCGTAATCTTCGTGGATATGCCGGGTGATCTCGTCGCTGGCGGCACCCGGCGTCAGCAGCGGCGTCTTGAGCCGCGCCGACCAGGGCTCCAGCGCCAGCACGACCTCGCTGATATAGCTCGCGACCACGGCCACGACATGGTCCTGGTTGACCGCGCGCTGGAACGCGCGTACCGCGTCGGCTGCGGAATTATGGTCGTCGTAGCTGATGATCTCGATCTTGCGGCCGTCGATACCGCCCGCGGCGTTGATCTCGTCGGCGGCAAGCTGGGCGGCATTGGGGATCGCGACGCCGACGATGGCCGACGCTTCCGAGATGATGCCGATCCGAATCGGCTCGGCATCTGCGGCGCGCGCGGCCGAGGGAGCCGCGGCCAGCGCTACGGCCAGGCAGGCCGTGCTGCAAGCGGCGACACTCGTGGCGTGGCGAATGATCTTTTTCGGCATGTTCCCCTCCCCATCCTTGTCCGCTTCGGACTTAACGCGCACCCTAAACATAAATTCACCGGAATTCATCGGAGATTTGCAAATCGCGAAGGGATGGCGAATTTGCCGCCTCGGCAGGATGCCTCTATTGTAGGCAACCTCTTATCGCATTGGATCTATTCGGCGTGCCGCGTTACAAACTCATACTGGAATATGACGGCACCGGGCTCGTCGGCTGGCAGCGGCAGCCCAACGGCCCGTCCGTTCAGGAGATCCTGGAAACGGCCTTCGCCAAGCTCGCGGGCGAGCCGATCTTCGTCCAGTGCGCCGGCCGCACCGATGCCGGCGTCCATGCGCTCGGCCAGGTCGCCCATACCGATCTGCCGCGCGATTACGAACCGGACGAAATCCGCGGCGCCATCAACTTCCATGTCCGGCCGGAGGCGGTGGCGGTGCTCGCGGTCGAGCGGGCCCCGCCCGATTTCCATGCCCGGCTGTCGGCGACGCGCCGGCGCTATCTCTATCGCATCCTCAATCGCCGCGCCCCGCCGGCGCTGGAGCGCAACCATGTCTGGCACCTGGGCGTGGCGCTCGATGCGGATGCCATGGCGGCGGGCGCCCGGCAATTGCTCGGCCATCACGATTTCACCAGCTTCCGCGCCAGCGAGTGCCAGGCGAACACGCCGATGAAGACGCTCGACCGGCTCGATGTCTTCCGCCGTGGCGAGGAGATCCATATCGAGGCCGCGGCCCGCTCCTTCCTTCATCACCAGGTGCGCAACATGGTCGGCACGCTGAGGCTGGTCGGCACCGGGCAATGGCAGCCCGAGGATGTCGGCAAGGCTCTCGCCGCGCGCGACCGCAGCGCCGCCGGGCCGACGGCGCCGCCCGACGGGCTCTATCTGGTCGAGGTCGGCTATGAGCCGTTAGGACGCGCCGCCGATCCAGTCGGCGATCCGGCCGACACCGACGCCGAAAAGAACGTCGAGTAGCACGATCGCGGCCGCGCGCAGCCCGCCGATCTCGAGAATGCTTTCGGCCAGGAAGGCTTCGACCACCAGCGCGTAGATCTGGATGAGGCCCAGGACGATCCGCCCGAGCGGCGCCGGCGAGCCTGTCAGCAGGCTGAGCACCAGCAGGATCAGCACGAGCTGGCCGAGATTGAACCAATTATAGCCGGTGACGAACCAGCTCCAGCGATCTTCCCGGCCGAAGCGGCGCAGCACCGGCAGCAGCAGCAGCGGAAAGCCCGCGGCACCGATGATCTCGGCCAGAAACTGCGCCCCGCCCAGCAGCGCCGGCGTCGGGGTGTCGGTGCCGGCGACCTGGAGGCCGATCAGCAGCAGGATCAGCGGCAGGCCGAAGAGATAGGACCAGAAGGACCGGGCGCAGGCGCGCGCGTCGCGGCCGAAGCCGGCGGCCCCGGCCCGATCGAAGATCGCGAGACGGAGCACGCCGCCGAGCGCGTCCGCGGCTTCCCGGCCGGTCACCATCATCTAGGCAGCCACCGCGAAGAAGCGCTCGAGCACGCCGAGATAGATCTCGGCCAACCGCTCGATATCGGCCACGGGCACGGCCTCGTCCACCTTGTGCATGGTGAGCCCGACCAGCCCGAACTCGGCGACCGGGCAGAAGCGTCGGATGAAGCGCGCATCCGAGGTGCCGCCGGTGGTGCTGAACACCGGCCGCGCGCCGGTGACGGCGGCAGCGGCATCGGCGATGAGCTCGGCCAGCGCCGCCGGCGGCGTCAGGAACGCCTCGCCCGAGACCTTGACCGCGAGATCCCAGCGCCCGCCATGCTTCGCCAGCCGCTCCCGCAGCAGCGCTTCGAGCTTGGCGCCGGTCCAGCGATCATTGAAGCGGATATTGAAGACCGCCCGCGCCGTCGCCGGAATGACGTTGGTCGCCGGATTGCCGACATCCACCGTCGAGACCTGCAGGCTCGAAGGCTCGAAATGATCGGTCCGCTCGTCGAGCGGCGTCGCGGTCAGGCCGGCCAGCATCGCCACCAGCCGATGGATCGGGTTGTCGGCCAGATGCGGATATCCGACATGGCCGGCCGTGCCATGCACGGTCAGGGTCGCATTCAGGCTGCCGCGCCGGCCGATCTTGACCATGTCGCCGAGCGTGCGCTCGTTGGTCGGCTCGCCGACGATGCAGGCATCGATGCGCTCGCCTCTCGTCTCCAGCCATTCCATCAGCTTGGCCGTGCCGTTGATCGAGACGCCCTCCTCGTCGCCGGTCACGAGCAGGCTGATCGAGCCGTCGAAGCTGGCTCCGCGCGCGGCGATGAAGCGGGTCGCCGCCGCGGCGAAGGCGGCGATGGCGCCCTTCATGTCGGCGGCACCCCGGCCCATCAGCCAGCCGTCGCGGGTAACGCCGCCGAACGGATCGACGCTCCAGGCGGCGCGGTCGCCCGCCGGCACCACGTCGGTATGGCCGGCAAAGGCGAAATGGCGCCCGCCGCGTCCCCAGCGCGCATACAGATTGGCGATATCATCCGTCCCCGGCGTCGACATCACCAGCTCGTGGCAGTCGAAACCGTACGGCCTCAAGGCAGTCGCGAGCGTCCCGATGGCGCCGGCGTCGGCCGGCGTCACGCTGGGGCAGCGGATCAGCGCCGCCGCGAGCGGGGCGGGCTCGACCGGCGCCAGGCTCATGCGCGCAGCAGCTCGTTGATCGAGGTCTTGGCGCGGGTCTGGGCATCGACCCGCTTGACGATCACGGCGCAGGCGAGGCTCGGCCCCGGATTGCCGTCCTTGAGCGGCTTGCCGGGCAGTGCCCCGGGCACCACCACCGAATAGGCCGGCACGCGGCCGACGAAGATCTCGCCGCTGTCGCGATCGACGATCTTGGTCGTGGCCGACAGGAACACGCCCATGCCGAGCACGGCGCCGCGCTCGACCCGGACACCCTCGACCACCTCGGAACGCGCGCCGATGAAGCAATCATCCTCGATGATCACCGGATCGGCCTGCAGCGGCTCCAGCACGCCGCCGATGCCGACGCCGCCCGAGAGATGGCAGTTGCTGCCGACCTGGGCGCAGGAGCCGACCGTGGCCCAGGTATCGACCATGGTGCCGGCGCCGACGCGGGCGCCGACATTGACGAAGGACGGCATCAGAATGGCATTGGCGCCGATGAAGGCCGAATAGCGCACGACCGCGCCGGGCACCGCGCGGAAGCCGGCGCGCTTGAATTTTTCGGCATCCCAGCCGGCGAATTTCGGCCGCACCTTGTCCCACCAGACGGATTCGCCGTGGTTCGGATCGAGCGGCCCGCCGCCCATCACCTCGGTCGGCGACAGGCGGAACCACAGCAGCACCGCCTTCTTCAGCCATTGATGAACCTGCCACTCGCCATTGCCGCCCTGGCTCGCGACGCGCAGCTCGCCCTCGTCGAGCAGCCGCAGGCTCTCCAGGATTGCGTCCCTCACCTCGCCCTTGGTTTCGGGCGAGACCGCATCCCGGGCCTCCCAGGCACGATCGATGATCGAGGCGAGCGGATGAGCGTTCATAATCGGCATCTCTGGCGTGGAATCGAGAGCCGCGACCATGGCTCGCCCTCGGCGAACCTGTCAACCGGCGGGCGCTGCAAGCCAGCCCGCCAGATCCTCGGTATGATGATGCACCCAGGATTCGACCGAACCCTCGACCGCCCAGTCATTGGCCGTGCGCACCCACAGCGTCAGCATGCCGAGCTCGGCCGCGGGCTTCAGATTCACCGCCATATCCTCGACCATGGCGGCGCGCGCCGGCTCGATGCCGTAGCGGCGCAGCAATGCTGCATATCCGGCCGGTTCGGGCTTGGGCACGAACTCGGCCGCGACGATATCGAACACCCCCTCGAAATGGGCGGCGAGGCCGAGCCAGGCGAGCACGCGCTCGGCATGCGCGACCGAGCCGTTGGTATGGATGAGCTTGCGCCCGGGCAGCGCCGCCAGCGCCGCATCGAGCGCGAGCGCCGGCGCCAGAGCGGCAAGATCGATGTCGTGGACGTAATCCATGAATTCATGCGGATCGACGCCGTGCTCGACCATGAGCCCGCGCAGGGTCGTGCCGTGCCGCCGAAAGAGCTGCTTCTGCAGCGCCCGCGCCGCCTCGGGATCGAGATCGAAGCGCCGGCCGATGAACTGCCCCATCCGCGCCGAGATCTGCGGGAAGAGATCGGACGAGGCGGGATAGAGAGTGTTGTCGAGATCGAAGATCCAGGTCTGGATTTCGTTACGAATCAACGGCATGAATGTAAACTCGTCGCCAATGGTCACAGATGTGCGTGGCGTCGTTGTAAACCACGCTCTCTATTCAGTCCATCATCGAGGGCGTCGCCACGAGCGACCTGAAGCCCATTCTCTGCACGACTTGACGATCCGATCAACTCGATGGATTATCTCCCGATAATTCCCCATTGACGCAATATGTCCGCAGTTGAACGTTTCATCGTCACCATCGAGGCGCTGCGGACCAGCCCAGTTGGGCCGTTGAACTAAGCCGCATTCCGAGAAGATTTCTGTATATCTGAAGATTGGCTCGATCGTATCGAGACAGCAGGCGGAGAGTTCTGTGTACTTCGACGATGATCAAGACGAACTCCGTGTCGCGTCAAATGCCACGTTTACGATGGTCGTGCTGAATGCGCTCGTTTGGGCGTGGCTACTCTACGAAGGCCTGTTCTCATCCATTATCCAAAGCCAGCATCCAGGAGCAGCGCTGCTCTTTCCGGTAGTGGGAATTGCACTATCGATCGCACTTCCGGTTTGGCTCGAACGAGTTGGCAGGCCAAAATCGGCTCTGGCGCTCGCGTCATCGGTGCTGCTGGGAATGGTTTACCTGACGGTGGATGTCTTCTTGCACGCGGGCGTCTAGGCGGCTGGCGCGAGGGGACACTCCTCTCCCGCGTCGTCCCGCATTTCCTTTCGGCATGTGTGGGACCGAAGCAGTCTCACCCCGCGGCCCGCAGGACGAGGAGCGTCTGGAGCCGGAACGGCAGCAGCAAAGCCGCCCGTCGAGGGGGCGGCCCGATCGCTCATAACGGATCGGGTTCAGTTTGCAGCTTACGCAGTCACACCTCTTCTCGAATTCCTTCGGTAACGATGTAAGGCAGGAACTCCCTTAGGCCGCGCGCCTCGTAAGACACATTTTGGTACCGCTTGGCGTAGATCGCCTGCATCGGGATGCGATCGGCGACCGCGCCGGGGTCCTTCCTGGCCACGAGGAAATGCATATAAGGCGCATCGCCAGCTGCCCCACCCTGCCGAGGCGGTCCGGCGGCAGGAAGCTGTAGCCCCATCCCGACGGTTCCGGCCGATTATAGGACGGAAGCCGCACCAGCACCGATTCCTGCACGCTCCAGCCATTGACGGCGAACCAGTCGAACCACAAGGTCGCCGAGAATTGGTAAAAGCCATGGTCGGCGTAATTGTTGAGCGGACCGATGTGAACGAAGGCGCCGCCATCCTTCAGGATATCGGCGCATCGTGCCAGAGCGTTCGGCAGGTGGAAGACATGCTCCAAGGTGCCGCCGGTAAAGAGCACGTCGCACCGACCGACAAGGTGGGGCGGCGTGGCCGCTTCATTGAGATCGAAGACGATCTCCGCCCCTTCGACGTCCGAGATGTCCATGCTCTCGACCTTGGGGAACCCCAGCGCGCCGAAGAAAGTCTCCGGCGTCACCCAACCCGCCTGCTCTTGCCAGCTATCCCGGTCCAGATGCGAGGCGAAGCCTTCCGTGTCGAGGATACGAGCGAATTGTTCCCGGCTTGCCACGACATCCTGGCGACCCAGCATCAAGAGCGATCCTGACAGACCGTGGAGCCTGACCGCGTCGAGCATGGTCGGAATAAGGTTGGCTGCAATTCCCAAGATCTACCCTCACTCATGGTTGTCTGATTACCGGCAGCATCGCTACCATGATCCCCGACGACGAGCTAATCAATATGAACCAATGCCGCCTAAGCTGGTGAATGAGGGGCCAAAATATGGTGACGATTCTGCCCCCTCCCCATTCCGCCTACGGGGCGCAGGAGCTGGAAGCCGATGCGGGAATTTATGTTAGCTTGAGGAGGGCAACACCGTGAGAGGATGCGCCAATGTTCGATCAATACCAGCTGTGTGCAAAAAGCCCTAAGCTTGAGGCGGCGATGGGTAAAGAGCATAATGATGGTGTATATTTATACGAAATGGTTGCTCCGTCGAATATTTCTTTTGAGGCTGCCTACGCGCACTTCTGCGAAAAACTCCAAGGTGGCCTGAAACTTCAGGGAATGGGGGATCCGGACGGATATATTACACATCCAAACGGCGCAGAAATTCCTGTTTGGGTAGCTTGACTGTTACAAATGGCCATTAAGATGATGGAGACCGTCTGCTTGACCGGCGGCTACGGCACCGCCGGCAACAGATCGAGCCGCCTCGACCGGGGCTTGGCGGGGTGACGGCTGTTATCGTGGTTCGGCCCTCAGGACGAGGCGCGCCTCAGCCGTCTCGTCGCCGGCGAGCGGCTCCATGGCGAAGCGCGTCGATGGCGTCACGTCACCAGAACCAGCCTCCCCCGAACGCGGCGACCGACCTTCGCCAGCCCCTTGACCAATCCCGCATTGTGTATTGAATACACAATGGAGGAGCCTATATGGACCGATCGAGCCGCGCGGTGATCAGGGTTCTTGAGGAAGACGGCTGGAAGCTCGTGAACACCGTCGGCAGCCACCGTCAGTACAAGCATCCGACCAAGCCCGGTCGCGTCACCCTTCCGCACCCGGTCAAGGATCTGAAGACGGGAACATTGAAGTCGATCGAGCGTCAAGCCGGCGTGAAGCTCACCTAGGAGAGCGGATATGGCTACCGTCTATTATACAGCGATCATCGAAGGGGGCGCCGAGCCCGGCTACGGCGTGTTCTTTCCCGACTTGCCCGGGCTCGCCAGCGCCGGTGAAACGGTCGAGGAGGCAGCACGGAACGCCGAGGAAGCCTTGAGCCTGCACCTGGCCGGCCTGGTCGAAGATGGCGATGCGTTGCCGGCCTCGACGCCACCCGACCGCATCCTGCACGACCCCGGCATCCATGAAGTCAGCCGCATGTTGGTGCGTGCGGAGCTGCCGGGCCGATCGGTGCGGCTCAACATCTCGATGGATGAGGGTCTCGTCGCCGCCATCGACAAAGCCGCCAAGGCCCGCGATACGACGCGATCCGGGTTCTTGTCCGAGGCGGCGCGCAAGATGCTCGGACGCTGATTAGGGCCCGGATCACCCCCCGGCCCGCAGGATAAGCCGGGTCCAGAGCCGGAACGGGCGCCAGGCGCCGCGCGGGTCGGAGAGGAACGGCAGGTGCAGGCGCGGGCTCGACAGCACCTCCACGACCCAGCGGTGATCGCCCATGAAGCGGAACGACAGCGAGTGCTTCGACCGGATCGCGGGCTCGCGGAAATGGCCGGTGGCGTAGGGCCAGACGATCGTAATGCGGTCGATCAGCCGGAGATCCGATCCGAGCAGGCAGATCTCCAGCCCTTCCTCATAGGGCACATCATGGGTGAGAAAGAGCAGGAACTCCCCCCGCTCCAGCGCATATTGCGCCTCGAGGCAGCGCCCGGGCAGCGTCACCGCCGTCTGCCGCCCGTCCGCGACGAGGCGCGCCTCGGCCGTCTCGTCGCCGGCGAGCGGCTCCAGGGCGAAGCGGGTCGAAGGCGTCATGTCACCAGAACCAACTGACCCCGAACGCCGCGAGCGCGCCGCCGACGAAGGCGCCGACCCCGACGCAGACCGGCGCCCCGGGACCGCAGACGAGCCCCGCCGCGGCCCCGCCGGCGACGCCGCCGAGAATGCCGGCGCCGGTGACCGCTCCCTCCTTCTCGGCCGTATGCACGGGATCGTCGGAGGTGGCGATATCGTAGACCGAGACGGCGAGCGACAGGATCAGCAGGCCCCGCCCGATCCGGGACGCGCCGAGCAGCATGGCGTTGACGCGCGGGTTCGACCGGCCGGCGGCCGCGATGACCGCGGCATAGACGCTTTCCTGCTCGGCTTGGCTGAGACGCGTGAAGTCGGCGGCCTCGCCGAACAGCTTCTTGGTATATTTCGCGACGACGCCGTTGAAGGTCAGCCCTTCCTTCTTCATCGCCTGAGCTATCGCCAGACCGGTCGGCGAGGAGCGTGTGCGCAATATCTCCATCGTGTCGTTGCGGAGCGCGCTCGCCTGCTCGGCCGCCTGGTGCCAGCTGATGCGCCCGGCCTGCGCCTCGGCGCGCAGCTGATTGACCGTGGCGGAAATGGTCCGTTGATAGAGCTGGCGGACATGGGCATCCCAGGTCACGGTGGACGCCGCCATGGTCACGTCGGCGCGCAGCGTTTCCGCCACCGCCTCGAAGCGCTTCCTGTCTTCCTCAGCCATCGACCGTGACCTTGCGCGGCAGCGCCCCGGAGAAACCGCCGGCATTAGATCAGATTGCCACCTGGCGGGGAAGCGCAGGACGTCCCGCTCGGTTAAGGCCGGCTTAACCACGGCTCCTCTAAAGATTCGGCGCGGTCGACGGAGGGTGCAGAGGCGTGCCACAGGGTTCTGGCGTACCGGGAAACGGCGGTCCAGGAAGCGGGGGCGGCATCCGGGGGGCATTGTCGCGCCTGCTCGGCCGTCGTGCTGCCGCCGCGCCGACGCTGGCGGACGATCGAGCCAAGCAGTTGGCGCGCGATCCCGATCCCGCCGTCCGGGCCGGCGTGGCCCAAGCGCCTGACGCGCCGCCGGAGCTGCTCTATTTCCTCGCCCGCGACCCCTCGCCCGCCGTGCGCTTGGCCGTGGCCGCCCATCTGCGCACGCCGCGCCAGGCCGATCTGCTGCTGGCGCTCGACGACGATCCCGCGGTGCGCAGACAGGTAGCCCTCAAGATCGCCGACCAGGTCGAGAGCCTGAGCCGGGACGATACCGCCCAGCTCTGGACGCTGACCCTGTCGGTGCTGGAGGCGCTGGCGCGGGACGATCTATCCCAGGTCCGGCAGCTCATCGCCGAATCGGCGCGCGGCATCGCCAAGATGCCAGAACGGATGATGACGGCGCTCGGCCGCGATCAGATAGCCGAGGTGGCGCTGCCGGCATTGGGCTTCACAGGCCGGATCGCCGATGACGATCTGGTCGAGATCGTCGCCCATGCGCCCGACCCCCGCGTGGTCGGCGCCGTGGCCCGGCGGCCGGCGATCGGCGCGCGCGTGTCCGACGCCGTGGTCGAAAGCGGCGACACCATGGCCATCACCATCCTGCTCGAGAATGCGAGCGCCGAGATCACGCCGCAGACGATCGATCGGATCGTCGAGCAGGCGCCGCCGATCGAGGCTTGGCATGAGCCCTTGGTCAAGCGGCCGAACCTGAGCGAGGCGGCGGCGATGAAGCTCGCCGGCTTCGTCACCCAGAAGCTCGCCAAATTCCTGCAGAACCGCCCGGACCTCGGCGCCCGGCCCGGCAGCCCGATCACCATCCTGGTCCAGCAGCGCCAGGCGGCTGCCCAGGCCACCGGCACGGCCGCCGCCGACGAATCTCCGCTCGGCCGCGCACGGCGGCATTATGCGGCCGGCACGCTGGGCGAGGATGTCGTCACTCAGGCCTTCGGCACGGACATGGATTTCGTCATCGCCGCCCTGTCGCTGCGCTCGCGCCTGCCGCCGGCCGTCGTCAACAAGATCCTGCTGTCGCACAGCGCCAAGGGGCTGACGGCGCTCGCCTGGAAGGCCGGCTACACGATGCGCTTCGCCTTCCAGATGCAGATGCTTATCGCGCATCTGCCGCCCAAGGCGCGTCTCAGCGCCGTCGCCGGCGGCCTCTTTCCGCTGAGCGTGGAGGAGATGGAGTGGCAGCTCGATTTCTTCCGGACGTTGGTGCCCGCCGAGCCGTGAGCGAGGGTCGCCGATCAGTCGCGCGGCCTCGATGCCTCCTCGGCGCTGATGCCCCCTCTTCCCGGCCGCCTCTGTCGAGCGGGCCTTTGTTCACGATCCGTTCGAAAATGTCCAGACCTGCTTCCTCACAGGTCCCGGCGAACGCCGAGGCCTGTGGGTGAAAGACCGATCAGCCGCGATGCTTGCGGATGAGCGTGCCGGCGCCGGCGCTCGACAGAAGCTCGACCAGGATGGCGTGCGGCTTGCGGCCGTCGAGAATGACCGCCGCCTCGACCCCGGCCTCGACCGCCTCGAGGCAGGTCTCGATTTTCGGGATCATGCCCCCATAGATGGTGCCGTCGGCGATCATGGCGCGGGCGGCCTCGACCGTGATCTCGGGCATCACCTTCTTGTCGTGGTCGAGCACGCCGGCCGTGTCGGTCAGCATCAGCAGGCGCGTGGCGGTCAGGGCGCCGGCGATGGCGCCGGCCGCGGTGTCGGCATTGATGTTGTAGGTCTCGCCCAGATCGCCGGCGCCGATCGGCGCCACCACCGGAATGATGTCCGACTTTTCCAGGAGATTCAGCACCTGGGTGTTGACCGCGATCGGCTCGCCGACGAAGCCCAGATCGAGCGCGCGCTCGATATGGCTGTCTGGATCGCGCGTGGTGCGCGACAGCTTGCGCGCGCGGATGAGCCCGCCATCCTTGCCCGAGAGGCCGATCGCCAAGCCCCCGGCATTGTTGAGCATGCCGACGATCTGCTTGTTGATACTGCCGCACAGCACCATCTCGACGATCTCGACCGTGGCGAGGTCGGTCACGCGCAGCCCGTCGATGAACGAGCTCTGGATCTTCAGCCGGTCCAGCATCTGGCCAATCTGCGGGCCGCCGCCATGGACGACGATGGGATGGATGCCGATCTGCTTCAGCAGCACGACATCGCGCGCGAAACTGTCGCCGAGCGAGGTGTCGCCCATGGCATGGCCGCCATATTTCACGACGATCCGCTTGCCGGTATAGCGGCGCAGAAAGGGCAGCGCCTCGGAGAGAACTCCGGCCCGGTTGGCGATTTCGTCCTCAGCGGTCATGTCGCGATCCTTCCTCGGGAGACCCTTTCAGGTCGCGGCATTACCTGACCGCGGCCGGCTCCGCAAGAGCGGTGAGCGCCGCACGCAGCACGCCGATGCCGATATTCTCCTCGGCACTCGTCACCTGCAGGACCGGATATGCGGCGACATGCTTGGCGACGATCGCCTCGGTCTCGCGGATGCGCGCCTCGAGCTCCTTGGGCTTCAGCTTGTCGGCCTTGGTCAGCACGAGCTGATAGGAGACGGCGGCCGTGTCCAGCATCTTCATGACCGGCTCGTCCGTGCTCTTGACGCCGTGGCGGGCATCGATCAGCACCAGCACGCGGCGCAGGCTGGGCCGGCCCTTGAGATAGGTCTCGACCAGCTCGGTCCAGCGCGCGATCTCGCTCTTGGCGGCCTTGGCATAGCCGTAGCCGGGCATGTCGACCAGCATCAGCCGCCGCCCGAGATCGAAGAAATTGAGCTGCTGGGTCCGGCCCGGCGTGTTCGACACGCGCGCCAGCGTCAGACGGCCGGTGAGCGCGTTGACCAGGCTCGACTTGCCGACATTGGAGCGGCCGGCGAAGGCGATCTCCGGCAGCGCCGCCTCGGGAATGGTCGAGAGCAGGGTCGAGCCGTTGATGAAGGTGCATTCCTGGGCAAAGAGCAGGCGCCCGGCCTCCAGCATTGCCGGGCTGGGCGCCCGCTCGTCGGGCTCGACGGCATCCGTCGGGGATTGTCCCATCAAGCTTTGGCGAGAGCCGCTGTCGCCCTGCCCCGCCGCGTGATCACCCATTGCTGCAGCATGGTCAGCGTGTTGTTCCACGACCAGTAGATGACGAGGCCGGCCGGGAAATTGCCCATCATGAAGGTGAAGATGAAGGGCATGAGCTGGAACATGCGTGCCTGCACCGGGTCGGGCGGCGTCGGCTGCATGCGCTGCTGCAGGAACATGGTCAGGCAGTAGATCGCCGGCCACGCGCCGATCATCAGGAAATGCGGCGGCGAGAACGGGATCACCCCGAACAGGTTGAAGATCGAGGTCGGGTCCGGCGCCGAGAGATCGTGGATCCAGCCGAAGAACGGAGCGTGCCGCATCTCGATGGTGACGTAGAGCACCTTGTAGAGCGAGAAGAACACCGGGATCTGCAGCAGGATCGGCAGGCAGCCGGCGACCGGATTGGCGCCGACGCGCTTGTAGAGCGCCATCGTCTCCTGGTTCAGCTTGACCTTGTCGTCGGCATACTTCTCCTGCAGCTTCTTCATCTCGGGCTGCAAGACCTTCATCTTGTTCAGGTTATGCACCGCGCGCGTCTGCAGTGGGAAGAAGATCAGCTTGATGATCAGCGTCAGCACCATGATGGCGATGCCGAAATTGCCGACCAGCCCGTAGATGTAGTCGAGCAGATAGAAGATCGGCTTGGTCAGGAAGTGGAACCAGCCCCAATCGACCGCCTTGTCGAAATTGGGCAGGCCGTAATCCTGGCCGTAGCGGTCGATGAGCTTGACCTCCTTGGCGCCGGCGAACACCAGGGTCGAGCTGTCGATGGTCGCATCCGGCGCGAGCGTCGTTTCGGGACCGAGATAATCGGCCTGGTACTGCTGGCCGGCGCCCGTGCCGGAATGGTGGAAGCTCGCCTTGACCGTGCTCTTCTCGTCGGCCGGCGCGATCGAGGTCAGCCAGTATTTGTCGGTGAAGCCGAGCCAGGTCCCGGTCGAGTCCCGCTCGACCGGCTTGTCGTCGGTGACGCTGGCATATTTGATCTCGTTCTCGACCCCGTCGAAGACGCCGATCGGCCCCTCGTAGGACACCCAGGTCGAGGTCGAAGGCGGAATCCCGGACCGCGCCACCAGCGCGTAGGAGCGCAGCGTCGCCGGCGCACTGCCGCTGTTGGTCACCGTATCCTTGACGGTGAACATGTAGGAATCGTCGATGGCGATGGTGCGGGTGAATTTCAGCCCATCGCCATTGTCCCACCCGAGCGTCACCGGGCTCGAGGGCGTGAGCTTGCCGGTACCGACCTGCTGCCAGACCGTGTCCGAGCCGGGCAGCTTCAGGGCCGATCCCTTGCCGCCGATCCAGCCCTGTTCCGAGAAATAGGCATCGGGCGCGCCTGATGGCGACAGCAGGACGATCGTCGGGCTCTTCTTGTCGACCGTCTCGTGATAGTCGGCGAGGGTCAGGTCGTCGAGCCGGGCGCCCTTGAGATTGATCGAGCCCTTGACCCGCGGCGTGTCGATCGTGACACGGCCGCCCTGGGCCAGGATTTCGGCCCGGGTCGCGGTCGCTTCCGGCGTCGTCGGCGCCGGGCTCTCGCCCGGCACGGTCGCCGTGGTGTGCTGCTGGTTGGGTTGCGTCGGCGAGACCGGCGGCTTGGAAGGCGGCGCGAAGAACTGGAACGCGAAGAAGATCGCGGCCGACAGCACCACCGCCAGAATGAGGTTTCGTTGTTCCTTGTCCTGCATTTGCCTTCCTTCAGCGCCGCTCGGGCACCGGATCATAGCCGCTGCCACCCCAGGGATGGCAGCGCCCGATCCGGCGGAGCGCGAGTAATGTGCCATGCCAGGCGCCGAAGCGCTGGATCGCCTCCATCGCATAGGCCGAGCAGCTTGGCTCGAACCGGCAATTCGGACCCAGCACCGGCGCCAGCAGCATCCGATAGAGGAATATGAGGCTACGCAGCAAGATCGCCATGGGTCAGTCCTCGCGCCAGACGCCGAGGCGCCTCATTGCCGCTTCGAGATCGGCGGCCAGTGCGGCATAAGGACGCCCGCCCGTCTCGCCGCGCGCGATCAGCACGAAATCATGCGCCGCGGAAGCATGTGGGCCCATCACCTCACGCGCCAGGGCGCGCAGCCGGCGCTTGGCCCGATTGCGCGCGACCGCGTTGCCGACCTTCTTCGATGCCGTGAAACCGACCCGCCTGCCCTCGGCCTGCGCGCCGGCACGCTCCGGCGCGGTCGCCGGATGGATCTGCAGAATGAAGCCGGGTGTGACCCATTTACGCCTCCCGCCGGCGATGCGCAGGAAATCCTTGCGCTGCTTCAGCCGACCGAGAGTTGAGGGCATGTCACCCCGCGTTCAAGGGCCTCAGAGTCGGATAATATCGGACCGGATCGCGGCGCGATCTGATCCGACACGAGAATCCACCTCTAGTCGATGAGGTAAGACGGATGGCCTCAAGACCTGCTTGAGGCCGTCTGCTTAGGCGGAAAGGCGCTTGCGGCCTTGGGCCCGGCGGTTCGCCAGCACCTTGCGGCCGCCGACAGTGGCTGTGCGCGCGCGAAAGCCGTGCCGACGCTTGCGGACGAGCTTGCTGGGCTGATAGGTGCGCTTCACGACGGAACTCCAAAATCTCGCGAAAAATTCAAGCGGCCGTGTATACGGGAGCATCCGGGTGAAGTCAATTCACTGCAGTGCGGCAAACGCCCGAAACGGCAAAACTCATAGGAAGCCGATCGAGAGCCACGGCACGGCCGCCACCAGCAGCAGCGCCGCCAGCACCGCGCCCAGATAGATCCAGACCTGGCCCATCGCCTCGTCGGGCGAGACCCGGCCGATGGCGCAGGCGGCATAGTAGCCGACCCCGAAGGGCGGCGCGAACAAGCCGATGCCCATGGCCAGGATGACGACCATGGCATAATGCACCTCATGCACGCCCAGGGCGCGGGCGACCGGGAACAGCAGCGGTCCGAACAGCACCATGGCCGGAATGCCCTCGAGCACGCTGCCGAGCACGATGAAGGCCAGGATGGAGACGGCAAGGAAACCGACCTTGCCGCCGGGCATGCCGGCCATGGCGGTGACGAGCTGGCGCGAGAAGCCCGATTGGGTGAGCGCCCAGGCCATCGCCGTGGCCGTGCCGATGATGAGCAGGATGGCGCCCGACAGCGCCGCCGTCTCGACCAGCAGCGGGTAGAGCTTGGACCAGTCGCGCTTGCCGTAGACGAGCGCGCCGACCAGCAGCGTATAGACCACGCCCACGGTCGAGACCTCGGTTGCGGTCGCGATGCCGTCGACCACGGCGGCGCGGATGATGAAGGGCAGGATGAGCGCCGGGATCGCGAGCAGGAAGGTGCGCCCGACCTCGCGGAGCGGCGCGCGGCGGACGCCGGAAAGATCCTCGCCGCGATAGCGCCACCAGGCGAGCAGCACCAGCGCCAAAGCCGCCACCGCCGCCGGCAGCAGCCCGCCGATGAACAGCGCCGAGATCGAGACGCCGGTGACCGAGCCGATGGTGATCAGCACCAGGCTCGGCGGGATCGTCTCGGACATGGCGCCCGATGCGCCCAGCAGCGCCACCAGCTCCGCCCCCTTGGCGCCGCGCCGCTGCATCTCCGGGAACAGCACCGGCGCCACCGCCGCCATGTCGGCCGCCTTGGAACCGGAGATGCCGGAGACGAGATACATCGCCCCCAAGAGCACATAGGCGAGGCCGCCGCGGACATGGCCCAAGAGCGAGGCCATGAAATCGACCAGCACGCGGGCGAGCCCGGTCCAATCCATCAGGAGGCCGAGGAAGATGAAAAGCGGGATCGCGAGCAGGATCAGGCTCGACATGCCGCCGTCCATGCGGTTGACCACGATCAGCAGCGGCATGCGCGTGGTCACGGCCAGGTAGGACATGGTCGAGACGCCGAAGGCGAAGGCGATCGGCACGCCCAGCAGCACGCAGACCGAGACGATGCCGACGAAGAAGATGACGAGGTTGTAGTTGCCGAGCGTCATGAAGAAGGGCTTGGCCCAGAACAGGCCGCCGGCGATGAGTGCCGTCGCCGCGAGGCCGCCCAGGATCTGCCAGGGCGTCGAGCGCTGCGCCAGGCGGAAGAGCGCCACCACCATCATCAGCACGGCGCCGACCGCGATCGCCGAGGTGCGCCAGCTGTCGGGGATGTCGAGCGCCGGCGAGGTCACGGCCGCCTGATCCATGAAATATCGCCGCGCCGGCAGGATGATCTCGAGCACGAACACGGCGACGATGATCGCGGTGAAAGTGTCGAGCGCGCCGCGCCAGGCCGCCGGCACGCGATTGGCGATGACGGTGAGCCGCATATGCTCGCCGCGCCTGAGCGCCACCACCGAGCCGAGCATGGCGAGCCAGAGGAACAGGAACGTCGCCAGCTCGTCCGACCAGACCAGCGGCCGGTTGAAGACGTAGCGGGCGACGACGCCGGCGAACAGCACCGCCACTTCGAGCACGACCAGGATCGCCGCCGGTACCTCGGTCAGCCAGGCGAGCGCCAGATCGAGCTGCCAGAGCGGCCGCGGCGGGCTGCGCGTCACCATCGCCATGGCCGCTTCACTCCGCCTGTCATCGACCGCCATGTTTCAAACCAGCGGGCCCGTGTATTTCTCCAGCACGGCCCAGGCATCGGCCCCGAACTTTCCCTTCCATTCGGCATAGAAGCCGGCATCGCTCAGAGCCTTGCGGAAGGGCGCCGGATCGGGCGTGTTGAAGACGAGGCCCTTGCCCTTCATCTCGTCGGCCAGGCCGGCGTTGAGCTTCGCCGTGTCGGAACGGTTGTCGAGCGCGCCCTTGGTGAAGTTGCGGACCACGATCTCCTGGATGTCCGGCGGCAGCCGCGCCCAGGCCTCCTGGTTGGCGAGCATCCAGTAGCCGTCCCACATATGGCTCGTCATGGAGCAGTATTTCTGCACCTCGTAGAGCTTGGACGCGTTGATCGTGACCAGCGGGTTTTCCTGGCCTTCGACGATATGGGTCTGGAGCGCGGAATAGACCTCGCTGAAATTGATCCCGGCCGGGGCGGCGCCGAAACCCTTGAACAGCGAGGTCCACAGCGGGCTCACCGGCACGCGGATCTTGAAGCCCTTGAGATCGTCCGGCACCGCGATCGGATGCGTGCTGGACGTGATCTGGCGATAGCCATTGTCCCAGATACGGTCGAAGGCATGGATGCCGGCCTTGTCGATGGCGGCGCGCACGAGTGCGCCCAGATCACCGTCCATGGCGCCCCAGACCGCATCGTAATCCTTGAAGGCGAAGGCGACGCCGTTGATCGAGGCGAGCGGCACATAGGTGCCGAGGATGAGCGGCGACAGCTTCTGGAATTCGAGCGCGCCGGAGCGGAGCTGCTGCAGCATCTCGGTATCGTTGCCGAGCTGGTTGCCCGGAAACTGCGCGATGTCGAGTCGGCCGCCCGTCTCCTCGCGAATCCGGTCGGCCGCCGCCTTGGCGTGCGTGCTGAGCGGATGCGTGTCCGGCTGGTTATTGCCGTATTTGTAGCTGAATTCGGCGGCGTCGGCCGGCCAGGTCAGGATGTTGAAGCTGGTGACGGCGGTTGCCGCCGCGGCACTGCCGAGCAATGTCCTGCGCGTGATCCTGGCCATGTTCCCCCCTGCCCTGCCGTCGAAGCGGCTTATTGGCCGCCACTATCCGAGAGCGGCCGTAATTTGGCAAATGAAGTGTGGGGGGCTGCGGGGACCGCCCTCAGTGGGCGAAGATGTCGATCTCGGGCCAGCCTTCGAGGTCCAGCAGCGCACGCGCGGGTAGGAAATCGAAACAGGATTGCGCGAGCTCGGCACGGCCCTCGCGCGCCAGCATCAGGTCGAGCTTGGCGCGGAGCTGATGCAGGTAGAGCACGTCGGAAGCCGCGTATTTCTGCTGCTCCTCGGTGAGCTCGTCGGCGCCCCAATCGGAGGATTGCTGCTGCTTCGACAGTTCGACGCCCAGAAGCTCGCGGCACAGATCCTTGAGCCCATGCCGGTCGGTGAAGGTCCGCACCAACTTCGAGGCGATCTTGGTGCAATAGACCGGGGCCGCGACCACGCCCAGATATTGCTTCATCACGGCGATGTCGAAGCGGCCGAAATGAAACAGCTTGGTCACGGCCGGATTCACCAGCAGCGCCTTGAGGTTAGGCGCCTCGTACGAGCCCAGCGGAAACTGCACCAGATGGCTGGTGCCGTCGCCGGCCGAAAGCTGCACGAGGCAGAGCCGATCCCGGTGGGGATTGAGGCCCATCGTCTCGCTGTCGATGGCGACGGAGGATCCGAAATCGAGATTTGCAGGCAGATCGCCGCGATGGAGCGTTACGGTCAAAAGCGGCGTCCGCAATGCTCGACCCGGGTCAGGCTCCCGGTTCGAGACTTAAGTTTGGTGCCCAGGAGAAGACTCGAACTTCCACGAGGTTTCCCCCACTAGAACCTGAATCTAGCGCGTCTACCAATTCCGCCACCTGGGCTCAGGTGAGGGGCAGGGAGTTAATGGGTCAGCCTCGGCTTGTCAATCTGCATTTCGAACGTGCCCGGTTGCATCGCTGGCCGTATATACGGTGCCGCGGTCGGACCGTCGCGACCGCCTATCCAAGCGGAGCCGAGATGACAAGCATTCGCCGCGTGACCGTGTTCGGGGGGTCGGGTTTCATCGGCCGCTATATCGTGCAGCGCCTGGCCCGGCAGGGTGCGGCCATCGCGGTGGTGTCGCGCCGCGCCGGGGACGCGCTGTTCCTGCAGCCGATGGGCGATGTCGGCCAGATCGCCCTGGTGAACGCCCATCTCGGCGAGGAGCGCAAGATCCGCGCCGCGATCGAGGGCGCCGACACGGTGGTAAGCCTGGTCGGCATCCTGGCCGAGAAGGGCCGGCAGCGATTCGAGGCGGTGCAGCATCAGGGCGCTGCCCAGATCGCGCGCCTCGCGGCGGAGGCCGGCGTCTCGCGCCTCCTGCATGTCTCGGCGATCGGCGCCAACCCCAACTCCGATTCGGGCTATGCCCGCACCAAGGCGGAAGCCGAGACGGCCATCCGCGCCGCCTTCCCCAAAGCCACCATCCTCCGCCCCTCGATCGTGTTCGGACCGGAAGACCAATTCTTCAACCGCTTCGCCGAGCTGGCTCGCAACGCGCCGCACATCATACCGCTGATCGGCGGCGGCAAGACCAGGTTCCAGCCGGTCTATGTCGGCGACGTGGCCGACGCCGCGATCGCAGCGCTCGCCGCCGAGCAGGCGCAAGGCCGGACCTACGAGCTGGGTGGCCCGGAGGTGCAGAGCTTCCGCGCGCTGATGGAGATGCTGGTCAAGGAGGTCGAGCGGCCGCGCACGCATCTCGTCTCGGTGCCCACGGGGCTCGCGAGCCTGATCGCCGCCTTCGCCGAATGGGCGCCGAAGCCGCCTTTGACCCGCGACCAGGTCCGGCTGCTCAAGCACGACAATGTCGTCGCCGCGGACGCGCTCACGCTGCGCGACCTCGGCGTTGCGCCCACGGCGATGGAGCTGATCCTGCCCTTCTATCTCAGCCGCTACCGTCCGGGTGGCTGGTTCACCACCCAGCGCGCCTGACGCCGTTTGTAAGCGCGGTCGTTTCCTCCAAATCTTTTCGCCCTTCCTTTCAATTGTTTCGCAAGGCTGACCACTTCAGATAGAGATCACCGAAACGGCCGATTCGGACCCTTAACCACCAAATAGCCCTGTAGCAAATGCATGGCCGGTTTGTGCCCCCTTAATATTCGATCCGATCCGGACCTATCGTTGTTTTTTCGCTGGAAATCAGCCATCGCCAACGCCTAAATCCAGTGGACGGGGCTGCACGGGGCGGCCTTGCCTTCCGGCGTGGGTGCGATGAGCGAAAAGCTTCTGAAGTTCGTGACGATCGAGCAGGAGATGCCGGAGAAGCGCGGGGCGGAAAGCCGTCGCCACGACTTCGACGAGATCTATGCCCGGTTCGATCCGAAATCGGCCGAGACCCAGGCCTCGCGCTGCTCGCAATGCGGCATCCCGTTCTGCCAGGTGCATTGCCCGCTGCACAACAACATCCCCGACTGGCTGATGCTGACCGCCGAAGGGCGGCTCGAAGAGGCCTATGAGCTGAGCTCGGCGACCAACAATTTCCCCGAGATTTGCGGCCGGATCTGCCCGCAGGATCGGCTGTGCGAAGGCAATTGCGTCATCGAGAAGGGCTTCAGCTCGGTCACCATCGGCTCGGTCGAGAAATACATCACCGACACGGCCTGGGAGCGCGGCTGGGTACAGCCGCCGCTGCCGGAGCGCGAGATCGATCAGAGCGTCGGCATCATCGGCGCCGGCCCGGCCGGCCTCGCCGCGGCCGAGCAGCTCCGGCGCAAAGGCTACCGGGTCGAGATCTACGACCGTTACGATCGGGTCGGCGGGCTGATGATCTACGGCATCCCCAATTTCAAGCTGGAGAAGGAGATCGTCGCGCGCCGGCACAAGCTGCTCGCCGATGGCGGCATCGTCTTCCATCAGAATTTCGAGGTCGGCCGCAATGCCTCGCTCGCCGACCTGCGCGCTCGCCACGACGCCATGCTGATCGCGACCGGCGTCTACAAGGCGCGCCCGTTGCAGGCGCCCGGCATCGGCCTCGCCAACATCGTCCAGGCGCTCGATTACCTGACGATCAGCAACCGGCGCGGCCTGGGCGACGCGGTCGCCGAAGGCGCGCTCGACGCCGCCGGCAAGCATGTCGTGGTCATCGGCGGCGGCGACACGGCGATGGATTGCGTGCGCACCGCCGTGCGCCAGGGCGCCTTGTCGGTGAAATGCCTTTATCGGCGCGACCGCAAGAACATGCCGGGCTCGCAGCGCGAGGTGAACCATGCCGAGGAGGAAGGGGTCGAGTTCGTCTGGCTCGCCTCCCCGCAAGGCTTCGCCGGCAACGGCCAGGTCGAGGCGGTGCTGGCCCACCGCATTCACCTGGGCGTCGGCGACAGCACCGGCCGGCAGACGCCGCAGATCGTCGAGGACAGCCAGTTCACGCTCCCCGCCGACCTGGTGATCCTGGCGCTCGGCTTCGACCCCGAGGACATGCCGACTTTGTTCGAGGCGCCCGGCCTCGCGGTCAGTCGCTGGGGCACGATCCGCGCCGATCACCGCACGCTCATGACCTCGATGGACGGCGTCTTCGCCGCCGGCGACATCGTGCGCGGCGCCTCGCTCGTCGTCTGGGCCGTGCGCGATGGGCGCGATGCCGCCGTCTCGATCGCGCGCTATCTGGAAAAGAGCGCCGACCGCACATCCACCATGGCAGCGGAATAGGAGATCCCGACATGACCGAGATCCTGGAATCGGGCGAGGAATTCCGCCGTAACTACGAAGCCAACGCGCGCCATCTCGAAGCCGCCGGCCTCTATGACCCGACCGACGAGCATGATGCCTGCGGCGTCGGCCTGGTGGTCGCGATCGACGGCAAGCCGCGCCGCGCCGTCGTCGATGCCGCCCTCGAAGCGCTGAAATCGATCTGGCACCGCGGCGCCGTCGATGCCGACGGCAAGACCGGCGACGGCGCCGGCATCCACCTGCAGATCCCGGACTCCTTCTTCCGCGCGCATGTCGCCCGCAGCGGCGTCAACGACGCGCCCGACACGCCGCTCGCCGTCGGCATGGTGTTCCTGCCGCGCACCGACCTCGACGGCCAGGAGCGTTGCCGCGCCATCGTCGAGACCGAGATATTGGCCATGGGCTATGCCGTCCATGGCTGGCGCCAGGTGCCCGTCAATATCGCCGTCATCGGCGAGAAGGCCAACGCCACCCGGCCCGAGATCGAGCAGATCATCCTCGCCAATCCGCGCAACGTCCCGGCCGTGCAGTTCGAGCGCGATCTCTATGTGATGCGCCGGCGCATCGAGAAGCGCGTCATCGGCGATCAGATCAACGGCTTCTACATCTGCTCGCTGAGCTCGCGCTCGATCATCTACAAGGGCATGTTTCTCGCGGAGCAGGTCACCGCCTTTTACCCCGACCTGCTCGACCCGCGCTTCGAGTCGAGCTTCGCGATCTATCACCAGCGCTACTCGACCAACACCTTCCCGACCTGGCCGCTGGCCCAGCCCTTCCGCATCCTCGCCCATAATGGCGAGATCAACACGCTGAAGGGCAATCTCAACTGGATGAAGAGCCATGAGACGCGCATGGACCATGCGGCGTTCGAGGGCCATCTCGAGGATCTGAAGCCGGTGGTCCAGGCCGGCGGCTCGGATTCGGCGGCGCTCGACCAGGTGTTCGAGCTGCTGGCGCGGGCCGGCCGGCCGCTGCCGATGGTCAAGGCGCTGATGGTGCCCGAGGCCTGGTCCGAGCGCGACCGCATGCCGAAGCCGCATCGCGACCTCTATTCCTACTGCAATTCGGTGATGGAGCCGTGGGACGGGCCGGCGGCACTGGCCATGACCGACGGACGCTGGGTGCTGGCCGGGCTCGACCGCAACGGGCTGCGGCCGATGCGCTACTCCATGACCGCCGACGGTCTGCTCATGGTGGGCTCGGAGACCGGCATGGTCCGGCGCAACGAGGCCGAGATCATCGAGAAAGGCCGACTCGGGCCGGGCGAGACGCTGGGCGTCAATCTCGAAGAGGGCAAGCTCTACCGCGACGCCGAGATCAAGGATCTGCTCGCCACCAGCCGCCCGTTCGGCGAGTGGGTGAAGAACATCACCCTGCTCGAAGCGCTCGACATCGAGCCGGTCGCGTCCGAGCCCGAATTCGCCCGCGCCGAGCTGCGCCGCCGCCAGGGCGCCACCGGCTGGACCCATGAGGAGCTGGAGCTGATCCTCCAACCCATGGCCGAGACCGGCAAGGAAGCCGTGGGCTCGATGGGCGACGACACGCCGCTCGCGGTCCTGAGCGACAAATATCGCGGCCTCCACCATTTCTTCCGGCAGAATTTCAGCCAGGTCACCAACCCGCCAATCGATTCCCTGCGCGAGCGGCGGGTGATGACCCTCATCACTCGCTTCGGCAACCTCAACAACATCCTCGACGAGGATGCGACCCAGTGCGAGATCCTCCAGCTGCCCTCGCCCATCCTGATGAATGGCGAGTTCGCGGCGGTCTGCCGGCACCTGCAGGATATGACGGTCGAGATCGACTGCACCTTCGAAGTGCCCGACGATCGCGAGGCGACGCGCGACCGGCCGCTGCGCGAGGCGCTGACGCGCATTCAGCGCGAGGCGGCCGACGCCGTGCGCGAAGGCCGGACCCATGTCGTGCTGAGCGACCGCGCGGTCAGTCGGCAGCGCGCCGCCATCCCGATGATCCTCGCCACCGGCGCCGTGCACAGCCATCTGGTGCGCGAGCAGCTGCGCACCTTCACCTCGCTCAGCGTGCGCACGGCGGAATGCCTGGATGTCCATTACTACGCCGTGCTGGTCGGCGTCGGCGCCACCTGCATCAATCCCTATCTGGCGCAGGCGACCATCATCGACCGGCACCAGCGCGGCCTCCTGCCCGGCATGAGCGCCGGCGGCTCCATCGCCAAGTACAAGAAGGCGGTCGATGACGGGCTGCTGAAGATCATGGCCAAGATGGGCATCGCCGTCGTCTCGTCGTATCGCGGCGCCTATAATTTCGAGGCGGTGGGCTTGTCTCGCGCGCTCGTCGCCGAATTCTTCCCGGGCATGAACTCCAAGATCTCGGGCATCGGTCTTCAGGGCATCCTGCTGAAGGCGCTGGCCGCCCATGAGCGCGCCTTCGCCGGCGACGTGCTGACGCTGCCCATCGGCGGCTTCTACCGGCTCCGCCGCGACGGCGAGCGCCATGCCTTCGAAGGCAATCTCGTCCATATGCTGCAGGAGGCGGTGTCGCGCGATTCCTACGCGACCTACAAGCGCTACGCCGACGCCATCCGCAAGCAGCCGCCGATCAATCTGCGCGATCTTCTGGACTTCACCTATGTGAAGCCGCCGATCTCGGTCGACGAGGTCGAATCGATCACCGCCATCCGCAAGCGGCTGGTGGCGCCGGGCATCTCGCTGGGCGCCCTCGGGCCCGAGGCGCACGAGACCTTGTCGATCGCCATGAACCGCATCGGCGCCAAGTCGGACAGCGGCGAGGGCGGCGAGGACCCGGCGCGCTACACGCCGCGCAAGAATGGCGACAACGCCTCGTCCGCGATCAAGCAGGTGGCGTCCGGCCGGTTCGGCGTCACCGCCGAATATCTCAACAATTGCCGCGAGCTCGAGATCAAGGTGGCGCAAGGCGCCAAGCCCGGCGAAGGCGGCCAGCTTCCGGGCTTCAAGGTCGACAGCCTGATCGCCAAGCTGCGGCATTCGACCGAGGGTGTGGCGCTCATCTCGCCGCCGCCGCATCACGACATCTACTCGATCGAGGATCTGGCGCAGCTCATCTACGATCTGAAGCAGATCAACCCGGACGCCAAGGTCTGCGTCAAGCTGGTCGCCCGCTCCGGCATCGGCACGGTCGCGGCCGGCGTCGCCAAGGCCAAGGCCGATGTCATCCTGATCTCGGGCCATGGCGGCGGCACCGGCGCCTCGCCGCAAAGCTCGATCAAATATGCCGGCATCCCGTGGGAGATGGGGCTGTCGGAGGTGCATCAGGTGCTGGTGCTGAACCGGCTGCGCCACCGCGTCAAGCTCCGCACCGACGGCGGCATCAAGACCGGCCGCGACGTGGTCATCGCCGCGATCCTCGGCGCCGAGGAATACGGTCTCGGCACCGCCTCGCTCGTCGCCATGGGCTGCATCCTGGTCCGGCAATGCCATTCCAACACCTGCCCGGTCGGCATCTGCACCCAGGACCCGGCGCTGCGCGCGAAGTTCGAGGGCACGCCCGAGAAGGTCGTCAACCTCTTCAGCTTCGTCGCCGAGGAAGTGCGCGAGATCCTGGCCTCGCTCGGCGCCCGGTCGCTGAACGAGATCATCGGCCGGACCGATCTGCTGGCCCAGGTCAATCGCGGCTGGTCGCATCTCGACGATCTCGACCTCAACCCGATCCTGGCCCAGGCCGATCCGGGCGAATACACCCGCTACTGCACCATGGAGGGGCGGAACGAGGTGCCGGACTCGCTCGACGCGCAGATGATCAAGGATTCGAACGCCTTGTCCGAGCTCGGCGAGAAGGTCCAGCTCACCTACAATATCCGCAACACCCAGCGCGCCATCGGCACGCGGCTCTCCTCGATGATCACCCGCAAGTTCGGCCAGAACGGGCTCCAGCCGGGCCATATCACGGTGCGGCTGCGCGGCTCGGCCGGGCAGAGCCTGGGCGCCTTCGCGGTCCAGGGCTTGAAGCTCGAAGTGTTCGGCGACGCCAACGACTATGTCGGCAAGGGCCTGTCTGGGGCGACCATCGTCGTCCGCGCCATGACCGCGAGCCCGCTTGCGAGCCAGCTCAACACCATCATCGGCAATACCGTGCTCTACGGCGCCACCTCGGGCCAGCTTTTCGCCGCGGGCCAAGCCGGCGAGCGCTTCGCCGTGCGCAATTCCGGCGCCGAGGTGGTGGTCGAGGGCTGCGGCTCGAACGGCTGCGAATACATGACCGGCGGCGTCGCCGTGATCCTGGGCAAGGTCGGCGAGAATTTCGGCGCCGGCATGACCGGCGGCACCGCCTTCGTCTACGATCCCGAGGATCGCTTCGCCGAAAAGGTCAATGCCGAGACCCTGACCTGGCAGCGGATCGAGACGCCCTATTGGAACGATCTCGTCTACGGCCTGATCCGCCGGCATGTCGCCGAGACGGGATCGCGCTTCGCCGAGCAGCTGCTGAACGATTGGGCGCGCACGCGCGGCCATTTCTGGCACATCGTGCCCAAGGAGATGCTAAACCGGCTCGAGCAGCCGCTCAAGATCGAGGCGGCCGAATAGCGCCTGGGATCAGGATAGCGCTTGGGGTCAGACGGCGGCGCGATCGACCGCGTGCAGGACCTCTTCGGGGGCCGAGTGGTGCGGCATGTGGCCGACGCCGCCCAGGACGGTGAGGCGTGAATGCGGCAGCAGGGCCGCGAGCCGCATCGCATGCTGCTCCGGATGGACGACGCTGTCGCTGTCGCCCGTCACCAGCTCGATCGGCATGGAGAGCTTGGAATAATGCTGCTGCAGACGGGCCACGCCCGGATTCAGCATGCACATATCCTCGGCATCGGCGAAGAGCTGCGACGGGCGCAGCGCCATTTCGAGCGGGAACGAGTCGAGGAAGGCGGCCGGCACGATCGCCGGCGCGAAGATGCGCGTGACCGCCTCGGGTGCCAGCAGCCGTGCCAGCGACGGCCAGACCGAACGCTGGACGAGGCCGCCGAGAAAGGGCGTGCTCGGCAGCGAGAACAGCATGATCGCCGCCTGGCGGGCCGGATAGGCCCAGCCGGCGAGCAGAACCAGGGACGAGAGTGCCTCGGGAAACTCGATGGCGTAGGCAAGCGCCATGGCGCCGCCCCAGGAATGGCCGACGATGATCGGCCGTTCGATGCCGAGCTTGCCGAGAGCGGCGCGCAGCAGCCGCGCCTGGGCGCCGGGCCCGGCCAGATCCGCGCGCGGCCGGGTCGAATGGCCGAAGCCAGGGCGATCGAAGACGATGAGGCGGTAGCGTTGCGCCAGCAGTGCCGCGACCGGGCTGCTCAGCACCTCGTCGAGCATGCCGCCGGCGCCGTGCAGGAACACGACCGGCCGCCCTACCCCGCGCTCGATATAATGTAGATCGACGCCATCGACCGAAACGAACCGACCAGCCGGCAGTATCTCCGGAATTGTATGGGCGGCAATAGTCTCGGAAACGAGCAGCTCAGCCAGCAGTGACTGTGTATCCAATAGCCGGAGCTTGCCGGCGAGATCCGACCATTTCAAGATACGTCACCCTGCATTCGGTTACCGATCATAGCGTGTCGATAACGTTGGAAATCGGAAATCGATACCAAGAAATGTTCGTCCCTCGCGCGCGGCCGAGAGGTGTCGGCCTTGTCTTAAAATGGGAACGATTCCGGCCGGCGGCGATGGCGCTGCGGCAAATCAACCCCGCACAGATAATATGTAACGCTCGCATAAAGATATCCTAAAGGAATGCATCGCAACTATTGACACCGGTTGCGCGATCGTAGGGATGGGTTTACCTGTTGGTAGTAGTGTAGCCGAGGCGGGGTGGAACGAACGCAATGCGATGGCGTTTTACGCGCTGACGCGCCAGGAGATGCTCGTTGTTAGGGTTGCGATTGCCGAAATCCATTAGCAGCAAGCTGCTCGCGTCCTTTCTTGCCTTGAGCGCGATCACCGCCATTTTGGGGCTTTTCGGCATTCGCGAGATCGATGCGGTCGGCCGGCTCGGCATCGAGACCTATGACCGGCCGCTGATGGCGATCAATTACGCGCGGTCCGCCGACACCACTTTCGAGCAACTGGCCAACAGCGAGCCGACCAGCGGCCGGCCGAGCGCCGACGAGACGCCCGAGGACAGTTTTCTGAGCGATATCGACATGGTCGAGGATCGCGCCTCCTCGGCCGAGGCGATCGCCGATCTGCATATCCTCCGCGATCAGGCGCATGAATGGCTGCGGCTCCGGCGGGATCCTGCCGAGCGCGACGCGGCCGACCACCTGTCCCAGCGCGTCCGCGGGAATTTCGACCAGTTGCTCGACCAGCTGCAAAATGATGGGCTCAGGAATCGCGAGCAAGCGGTCGCCACCATCCGCTTCGCCCGTGATCTCAGCATCGGCATGACCGGTGCTGCCTTGCTGGCATCCTTTCTCATGGCGATCCTGCTCGGCCGCCGCATCGTCCGGCCGTTCAAGGCTGCGGCCCAGGTCGCGAACCGGATCGCGGCCGGCGAGTTCGAGACGCCGATTCCCGCGGGGTCGCAAGACGAAGCCGGCGCCCTCCTCGCCTCGATGGGCGCCATGCAGAAGCGCATCCGCGAGATGATGGAGCGCGAGACGGCGCGCCGGCGCTCGGCCCAGGGCCGTTTGATCGAGGCGCTGGAAAGCTCGACCGAGGCGATGGTGCTGCTCGATCCCGATCGCCGCATCGTCATCGCCAACAGCCGGGTCGAGGACGTGCTGATCCCGCTCGGCGCCGTGAAGGTCCGCGAGGGCATGAATTTCGTCGACGCGTTCGATGCCGATCACGCCGACTGGCTCACCCGGCTGAGCGCGCCCGGCGAGGTGCAGCTGCCGACCGGCACCTGGCTCAGCGTCACCCGCGAAGAGGCGGTGGATGGCGGCGTGTTCCTGATCTGGAGCGACATCACGCTGCGCAAGAGCTACGAGCGCAAGCTCGAAAGCGCCGCCTACGAGGATCCGTTGACCGGCGTCTGGAACCGCGCCTATCTGCTCGAACGGCTCGATCGCGACGCGCATCAGCGCGGCGCCGTCACCGGCTCGGCCATGCTCGTCGCCAATATCGACCGGTTCCGGCAGATCAACAATGCGCACGGCTCGCGTATCGGCGACGGCGTGCTCGTCGCCGTCGCCGGGCGGCTGAAGGGCCTGATCGAAGGGCATGAGATCTGCGCGCGCACGGGCGGAGACGAGTTCGTAATCTGGCTGCCCGACGCCGAGGGCGATCGGAGCGCGCGTCTGGCCGACGCCATCATGACCGCCTTGTCGGCGCCGGTGGCGACGGGCGATCGCGTCCTGACCGTCCATCTGAGCGTCGGCCTCGCCCTCGCCGCCTCGGAAGGCGAGACCGGCCACGATCTGGTCCGCGACGCGCGCGCGGCTCTGGATGGCGCCAAGCAGGCGGGCGGCAACCGGGTCGAGCTCTTCAGCGACGCTCTACGCCAGGAAAACAAGATCCGGGCGCAGATCGAGGCCGATCTGCCGGACGCCATCCGGCAAAGGCTGCTGCACCTCGAATTCCAGCCTTTGATCGATCTCGAAACCGGCCGGGTCGGCGGGCTCGAAGCGCTGGCGCGGTGGCGGCATCCGGAGCTGGGCTCGATCGCGCCCGGCCGCTTCATCCCGATCGCCGAGGAGACCGGCGCCATCGTCGAGCTCGGCCGCTTCGTGCTCGACGAAGCCATCATCCAGACCGATCGCTGGTTCGCGGAGGGCCTTCTGGACGAGGATGCCACCATCGCCGTCAACCTGTCGCCCCGGCAGATCGCCGATCCGCGCAGCGCCCAGGAGCTGCTCGATTTCCTCGACCGCCATGCCGGCGTCGCGCGCCGGCTGAAATTCGAGGTCACCGAGGGCGTGCTGCTGCAGGATCCGGCGGCGATGGCCGAACTGCTTCGCGAATTCAAAAAGCGCGGCGTCGGCCTGTCGCTGGACGATTTCGGTACCGGTTACTCGTCGCTCAGCTATCTGCACAAATTCCCGTTCGACGTGCTCAAGATCGACCGGTCCTTCGTGATGGACGTGCCTGGCAATGCCGACGCGCTTAGGCTCGTCCGCGCCATCATCGAGCTCGGCCAGGATCTGGGCCTGGCGCTGGTCGCCGAGGGCGTCGAGACGGCCGCTCAGGCCGACTGTCTGAAGTCGCTCGGCTGCGATTTCGCGCAGGGCTACTACTACTCGCGCCCGATCGATGCCGACAAGCTGACGCTGTTTCTACGCGAGCAGCAGCGCGGCGCGCCGGCACGCCGCGCCGCCGGTACGCGCTGATCCGGCAGCGAAGAGATCCGGTCGGGCGCCCGCTCATTTTTCTTGGGAGACTGAGAGAAACCGGGACGGATGAAAGCCGAGGGCGGAATCTTCGATGCCGCGCACGCGCGGACTTACTAGCATCTGACTGACGACGTAGCTGAGCGGGATCACCGCCTGATCGTCCAGCAGCCGCTTTTCAGCGGATTGCAGCAGGGATCGGCGTTCGGCCGGCGAGGCCATCCGGCTCGACCGGTCGAGGAGCGAGTCGAATTCGGGATTGCGATAATTGCCCGGATTGTCTTCTTCGCTTTGAAACAGAGAGAGCACGGACCAAGCGTCCGGAACGGTCGCGCCCAACTGGCCGATCGAGACCTCGAAATCGTGATGAATCAATTGGTCGATCAAGACCCGCGGCTCTCCGCCCTCCTCTTCCGTTTCGACGCCGAGCGCCGAATGCCACATGGCGAAGACCGCCTGCGCATAGAGATGGAAGAGATCGATCTTCGGCACCAAGACACGAATCTTGAGCGGGGTCGGCACGCCGGACTCGGCAAGCAGATTCTTCGCCATCGCCACCCGCTCGGCCATCGGCAGTCCGGCCCAGTCCGGCCGTTGGACGGTATAGTCGGGCATGCCCGGGGGCACCACGCCATAGGCCGGAATCTGATCGAGACGGATGACCTTGCTTTCCAGCTCGTCGCGATCGATCACCAGCGAAAGCGCGCGCCCGATGCGCGGGTCGCGGCCGACCGGACTGTCCGAATTGATGAGGAAGCCGATCGCGGCAAGCTGGGGATAGCTGCGCAGCTCGTCGGGATGGTCTCGCTTGAGCCGGGGGAGATCGCCCTTGGCGAGAGCCCGTATCACATCCAGCTCGCCGGCGGCGTAGCGCTTCAGCGCGGCACTGTTGTCGTCGGCGAGGACATGGCGAACCTCGTCGATCCAGACGGAGCCCGCATCGTGAAACCGCGGGTTGCGCGCGAGATCGATCTCGCTCTCCGGCGCGCGAGCCTTCAGGGTGAAAGGCCCGTTGCTCACCATGTGGCCGGGCTCCGCCCATTTATCCGCCCAAGCTTCGATCGCCTGGCGCGGCACCGGCATCCAGGTCGTGTCGGTCAGTGCCGCGGGCAGAAACGGCATCGGCTTGATCAATGTCACGCGGAGCGTATGCGCATCGAGCGCCGTCACGCCGAGCTTGGTCGGATCCTTCTCCCGGCCCGCGATGATCTCCGCGGCATTCAGGATCGGCACCGGCACGACGTTTGTCGGAACGACGATGCCCGGGCTGAGCGCGCGGCGGAAACTATAGACGAAATCCTCGGCCTCCAACGGCATGCCGTCCGACCAGACGGCATCCGGCCGAAGATGAAAGGTCCAGACCAGACCATCGGCACTTGCCTCCCAGCTTTGGGCTGTCCCGGGAATAATGGTGCCGGTGGCGGAGTAACTCGTCAGCCCCTCGAACAGGTCGAGATCGACGAGACCGTCCTCTCTGGTGGTCGCCTTGTGCGGATCGAGCGACGTCGGCTCGTAAAGCATCTGGATGCTTATGGGCACGGGCGCGCTCCAGGCCGATGCGGCGAACGACAGCAGCATGCCGGCGAAGAATGCGAGAACGGAAACGCGGCTCGGCATCGGAACTCTCGGCGCAATTGACGCACGAGCAACATCGACGCACTTCGTTACGGGCAAAATTCAGCCGTTGGAAAAACGCGCTACGATAGTAACGAAAATAGGGCTGACGGATGATTTCCATCCGTCAGCCGAACCACCGAGTCTTCAGGTCAGCCGCGGCTGCGCAGCGCCGCGAGGCGATCGGCGAGTGAGGTCGGCGGGGCCGAGCCGCCCTTGGCCGCGGCCAGCGCCGCCGAGATGTTGGGGTCGTCCTGCTCCGGCACCGTCGGCTTCAGCAGCGACGCCTTGGCGTTGCTGGCCTCGGCCCGGAGCCGGTCGCGCTCGGCCGCGGCATGCATCGCTTCCAGCGCCACATTGACGCTCGACCCGGAATTGGCGAGTCCGGCGGCCTGGCGCGCCGCCTCGGCCTGATCGGCGGCATTGTCGCGGGTCAGGCGCTGCCGTTCCATCTCGCGCTGAGCGCGGTCGAGATCGGCACGGGCATGCTTCAGCTTCTCGCCGAAGGCGCTGTAGGCGGCTTCGAGCTGCTCGACGAAATCATGGGCCGACGCCGCGTCCTTCGCGTCCTGATCGGCCTCGGGGGTCATCTGCTCCAGGAGCCCGACCAGCGTCGCGAGGCTCTTCTCCAGCGACGCCTTGCGCGCGGGATCCGTCTCGGCGTCGAGCTGCTTCTGCAGCATGTCAGCCGCGGTCATGCGCTCATGCATGAGGGCGTTGACGGTATCGAGCGCCTTCTGCGCCTCGTTGTAGCGGGCGCGCGCCTGGGCCACATGCAGGCCCATCTGGTCGAGCTTGCCCTCCATGGTCTTGAGCTCGGCTTCGGACGCGCCCTTCGGGTCCCATTTGACATACGTCTCGATGCCGCTCTGGATTACGCCGCTCGCCTTCACGCCGAGCAGGTTCTTCAGGAAGCTGATGGCCATCTTCGTTACTCCGTTGCGAAGCTAAAGTTCAGGCGATCGACAGTCCGGCGGGATTGATGTCGATGCCAGCATGAATGTCGACCCAGGCGCGCTCACCCTGCTCGACCGCGCTGAGTAGGATATATTCGGTCTGCGGCGCCGGGGCGGCGAGGCCGGTCGGCGCCGCATAGAGCATGGCGCGCAGATCGCGGGTGCCGGTGCCGGCGGTGCTGGTGATGGTCTCCTGCAGCATGCGCGGCTCGATCCGCGCGCTGCCGGGCGCCCAACGCCGGTCGTAGAGCTTGCCGTCGAGGCTCTGGAATTGCGGCCAGCCGATGAGACCGTTCTCGTCATTGAGCCAGACGTCCCAATCTTCCTGATCCTCGGGGATCTCCTGGTCGTGGCGCGAGAAGTAGCGGCATTCCGCGATGGTGCCGTCGGCTTCGAGCCAGAGCTGGAGGAAGCTGGAATCGTCATTGAAATAGAGACGATTGAGCGTGACATCGCCCTCGTTCAGCAGGCCGACGGCGGTCACCGAGGTGACGAGATCGCCGCCCGTCATCGGGCTCTTCGTCTTGATCGCGTCGCCGGCCAGCAGGAAGGGCGTCGGCTCGAGCGTCAGCGTCATGCCGACGCGGAAGAGATTGTGCTGATATTTCTCGCCCGACAGCTTGTAGCGGACGAGGTTGACGAGCGTGGTCAGCGATTGCATCGGCGGCTCTCCGGAAAGGTCAGGACAGGCGATCAGGCGAACATCCGTCGTCGCAGGAACAGGAGCCCGCCCCCGACCAGGACGACGAGGCCGATATCGAGCAGCCAGTGCGTACCGGACGACGGCGCGGGCTCGGGCGCGACCGCATTCTCGGCGGCGAGCGCCAGCTCCGGCTTGGTGTCGGGCGGCATGCGGCTCGGGTCGCGCGGCTGGCCGGCGAGCGCTTTCTGCTGGGCATCGAGCTGATCGAGCTTGGCGCGGAGATCGGCATTGTCGGCGGACAGCCGATCGGCTTCCTGGCGCCATTGCTGATAGCCCGGATCGTCGTAATGATCGTGGAACCAGAGCGCATGGCTGGCATTGCTCACCGAATCGAGCATGAACCACAGGAACAGCGCGTCCCACATGCCGAAGGACGGGCGCGAGCCATAGATGTAGCCCGGCGGCTGCCAGCCATATCCCGAATAGTAGCTGCGGCGCTGGAAGGCATAGTCGTCATAGGACCTGAACCGCCCGGCATAGCCTGAGAAGGCCTGGCTGGGGGCCGCGACCGATGGGCTCGATGCGGCGAATCTGCGCTGTTCCTTGGCCGCGTCGTAGCTGCGCAACGCCGAGCCGCTCGTCTGCTTGGACATGGCGGCATCGCTGCCGCCGAGCGGTGCGGTGCTGCCGCGCGGCGCCGCGGTCTGGCCGGGCAGTCCGTAGCCGTTGCCCGATCTCGGCGCCGGCGCGGTCGAGGGCACGGACGGCAGCGACGGCGGCACCGATGACCGGGACATCGAAGGCGCCGAATAGCCGCGCGAGGAGACCGACTTCGCGACCGCATCGAGGGTCGGGATGCACAGGGCCGCGACGAGCGCTACCGCGAGCCATAATTTCCGCACGTTCATCAGGTGCACTTCCGTCATCGGCTCTGCAGCGCATTCTGGTGGAGTGAATCAGCTGACGGACGGGAACCACCCGCTAGCATCGCGCCACTAGATCGCGCTGCACGAAATAGTGACGCATGCCGGCTCGCGCAAGCGGGATCGGCGGCATGGCCTTCCGGCCGACCCATGCATGAGCCTCGCGGTTGCCGAGCCGCCCCCTCAGGGGGCATTTTTGGGCGAGGGCCTGCCGTGGGTGGAGCGACATTGCCCAATTCTTATACTATGCTGTCGACAGCATAGTACCGGATCGGACAGGAAGCTTTGGCTACCCCTCGAGGACAGGAAGGCAATACCGGCGCGCTCGGCGCCCTCAGGGCACAGCTTATCCTTTCCGTCCTGCTGCCGGCGCTTCTGCTCGGCGCCATCGCGTGGCATGAACATGACCAGGTGATCGCCTCGACCGACCGGCAGGTCGAGAAGACGGCCGAGGCGCTGGGCGAGCACGCGCTCAAGGTGCTCGAGACCGACGATCTGATCATGGCGCGGGTGCTCGACCATGTTCGCGGCCTCGGCTGGGACGAGATCGGAAGTTCCCGGAGCGTCCATGATTTTCTGGTCGAGGTCGCCACCCCCCTGCCGCAGATCGATTCCCTGTTTCTGGTCGATCCGGACGGCCGCATCGTCGCCAGCACGCGCGCCTTTCCGGTGCAGCGGTTCGAGGTCGACCAGCGCGGCTATTTCCTCGCGGCCAAGCGCAGTCCGGGCGACACCTTCATCAGCGCTCCCTTCCGCGGCCAGATCGGCGGCGGGGTCGCCTTCAGCTTGAGCCGGGCGCGCCTGCGCGACGGCAATTTCGACGGGCTGGTCGGCATCACCATCTCCTCGGCCTATTTCGACAGCTTCTATCGCGCCGTCTCGGACGCGCATGACGGCGCCACCGCCTCGCTGATCCGCCAGGACGGCACGCTGCTGATGCATTACCCCATGCCGACCGACGGCTCGGCCCCGCCCCGGCCCGACGCCAAGCTCGCGAGCGCCATCGCAGAGGGCGATCAGACCGGCCTGCTCGAAGCGACGTCGGAATTCGACGGCCGCACCCGCCTGCTCGCCTTCCAGCATCTGCACGGGCGGCCGATCGTGGTCAGCTACGGCGTCGACAAGCAGGGCGCGCTCGAGGATTGGCGAACCCATCTCGATATCTATGCGGCGCTGGCCGGGGCGATGTCGCTGATCCTGGTCGTGACCACCTATGGCGCGCTCAGGCGGGTGCAGGGCGAGCGGCACTCGGCCGAGAAGCTCGATGCCGAGACGGTCCGGCGCGAGCGCGCCGAGGATGCGCTGCGGCAGAGCCAGAAGATCGAGGCACTCGGCCGGCTGACCGGCGGCGTCGCCCATGATTTCAACAATCTTCTGACCGTGATCAGCGGCAATCTCGAGCTCATCGAGATGCGCGCCGATCTCAACGACGCGACCCGGCGGCGCCTCGCCTCGATCCGCAAGGCGGCGGAGAATGGCGGCGCCCTCGTCCGCCGCATGCTGGCTTTCTCGCGCCGCCAGCCGCTCCAGGCCAAGCTCGTCGAGCTCGCCGACTGGATGGAGGATGTGCGCAACCTGCTGGAGCATTCGCTCCGGCCCGACATCGCGATCGAGACGGCGATGCCGGCCGATCTCTGGCCCGTCCGCGTCGATCCGGGCCAGCTCGAATCATCGCTGCTCAATCTCGCGGTCAATGCGCGCGACGCCATGCCCGGCGCCGGCACGCTGACGCTACGCGCCCGCAACGTCACGCTGCCGGCGCCCGAGGAACCGAGCCTCAAGGGGGATTTCGTCGAGATCGCCGTCGCTGACAACGGCACCGGCATGACCGAGGATACCCGCCGGCAGGCGATCGAGCCCTTCTTCACGACCAAGCCGGTCGATCACGGCACGGGACTGGGCTTGAGCCAGGTCTATGGCTTCGTCAAGCAGTCGGGCGGCAGCGTGGCGCTCGACAGCGCGCCCGGCCTCGGCACCACCGTCTATCTCTACCTGCCGCGCGCCGTGCTCGAAGTGCAGGAGAGCCGCGACGCGGTGCTGGCCCGGACCGTCCATTTCGAGCCCGGATCGCTGCTGCTGGTCGAGGACGACGAGGATGTCGCCAAGGTCGCGGCCGGCCTGCTGGAGCGGCTCGGCTGCACCGTCACCACCGCCCCCAACGCCGCCATCGCCCTGGAGCGACTGGAATCGGGCGAGGAATTCTCGCTCATGGTCTCCGACATCATGATGCCGGGCACCATGAACGGGCTCGATCTCGCCCGCCTGACCCGGCGGCGCTGGCCCGAACTGCGCATCCTGCTCGCCACCGGCTACAGCGCCGCCGCCGACGAGGCCGTCGCCGAAGGCTTCCCGATCATCTCGAAGCCGCTGTCCCTGCGTGTCCTGACACAAATGTTTCAATCCAGGCTGGTCAGATCCGGCTGAGCGCTGGACCGGCGGGGTCTCAAGGTCTAAGACTGAATCGGCAGTTCCGCCCGGTCCCTTTTGCGGTTCGACCATGCGCACCCTCTTCCATCTTCCGCTCTGCCCCTTCTCGCGCAAGGTCCGCGTCGTGCTGAAGGAAAAGAACCTCGATTTCGAGCTTCGCGCCGAGCGCGTCTGGGATCGGCGGCCGGACTATCTGGAGATGAATCCGGCGGCCGAGGTGCCGGTCCTGATCGAGCCGGACGGCAAGCCCATCGTCGATTCCGGCGTCATCTGCGAGTTCCTGGAAGAGGTCTATCGCGAGCGGCCGCTCATCGGCATCGATCCCGCCGATCGGGCCGAGGTGCGCCGGCTGGTCGCCTGGTTCGATCTCAAGATGAACCGCGAGGTGACGCAGAACCTGGTCGGCGAGAAGATGATGAAGCGGACCATGGGCTACGGCCATCCGAACTCGGCCGCGATCCGCGCCGGGCATGCCAATCTGCACCATCACCTCGACTATATCGCCTTCCTGATCGAACGCCGGCGCTGGCTCGCGGGCGACCATTTCTCCTTGGCCGACATCGCCGCCGCCGCCCATCTCTCGGTGCTCGACTATATCGGCGACGTGCCTTGGGGCAGCCACGAGCTGGCCAAGGATTGGTACGCCCGGATCAAATCGCGCCCGGCCTTCCGGCCGCTGCTCGCCGACCATATCCCCGGCAACCCGGCACCCGAGCATTACGCCGATCTGGATTTCTGATGCCCCGCATCTCGGGCCTGCTCGAAAGCGTGCTCTATGTCGACGACATGGCGCGCGCGACCGCCTTCTATCGCGACGTGCTACAGCTCGACATGATGCTGGAGAGCCCGCGCCTCAACGCCTTCGATGCCGGGCGGCAAGGCGTGCTGTTGCTGTTCCGGCACGGCATGACGCGAGACGACGCGCCGACACCGGGCGGCATCATTCCCGGCCATGACGGCAGCGGCCCGACCCATATGGCCTTCGCCATTCCGCGCGAGGATTACGAGAGCTGGCGCGAGCATCTGGCTGCCCATGGCGTCGCCCTCAAAAGCGAGGTCGATTGGCCGGCCGGCGGCAAGAGCCTCTATTTCGACGACCCGGACGGCCATGTCATCGAGCTGGCGACGCCGGGCCTGTGGCCGAACTACTGATCAGATCATCGCCCCCTCATGGGCGAGCAGCCAGCGCTTGCGCTCCAGCCCGCCGGCATACCCAGTAAGGCTGCGATCGGCGCCGACGACGCGATGGCAGGGCAGCGCGATCGCGATCGGGTTCAGCGAATTGGCGTAGCCGACGGCGCGGCTGGCCTTGGGCACGCCGAGTTGGGACGCGAGCGCGCCGTAGCTCATGACCGTGCCGCTCGGAATGGTCCGCAAGCCCAGCCACACGCTGCGCTGGAACGCGGTGCCGCCGGTATCGACCGGCAGCGCGTCCAGGGCCGCGACCGTGCCGGCGAAATAGGCGCGCACGAGCGTCGAGGCGCCGAGCGGATCGGGCGCCGGCGTCAGCCGATAGCTGCCGAAACGCTTCGTCAGCAGCGCCGCGAACCGCGCCTCGTACTCCTCGAAATCGAGCGACACCACGCTCCGCTCGTCGGTCGCCAGCAGCACGATGCCGATCGGGCTTTCGACGCGGTCGAGCTTCAGCTCCATCCTATCCTCCTTGGGTGCGGCTCAGGCTGAACCACAGATGAATGGCGGCGTAGGCGCGCCAGGGCCGCCAGGCTTGCGAGCGGGCTTCGAGCGCCTTGATCGAGGGCACGCCCGCTTCTTCGGTCGCCGCCGCCTTGCGCAGGCCGAGATCGCCCGACGGAAAGGCGTCGGGCTCGCGCAAAGCCCGCATGGCGATGTAGTGCGCGGTCCACGGCCCGATGCCGGGCAGCCGGCACAGCCCCTCGACCGCCTCGTCGAGCGGCCGCAGCGGCTTCAGCAGCTCGGGCGTCGCCGCGACGGCGGCGGCGATGCCGGCGATGGTCGCGGCCCGGCTGCGCGGCACGCGGAGCAGGCCGGGATCGGCGGCGATGAGCTGCGCCGGCGTCGGGAACACATGGGTGAGCCCGTCCGGCGCCGAGCCGCCATCCTCGAGCTTGAGCGGCTCGCCATAAAGCGCCGCCGTCCGCCCGGCGAGATTGGTTGCGGCGGCGACGCTGATCTGCTGGCCGAGGATGGCGCGGATGGCGAGCTCGAACGGGTCCCAGGTGCCGGGCACACGCAACCCCGGCCGGGCCGCGATCAGCGGCGCCAGCACCGGATCCTCGGCGAGTTGCGCATCGATCGCGGCGACATCGGCATCGAGATCGAATTGCCGCTTCAGCCGGCCGACGATAGTGCCGAGGGCGGCCACGACCGGAAACCGAATGGTCGCGGCCAGGCAATTCTGGCCCGCGATCGGCCGGACCTCGACCGCGCCGTGCCGCCCGTCGAGCGCGATCGTCCGGCGATAAATGTCACCCTCGACCCGCTCGACGCCGGGGATGGCGCGCGGGCCGATGAAGCCCAGCAGCAGCGCCCAATCGAACGGCGCCTGGAACGGCAGGCGCAGCGTGACGCCGGTGGTCAAGACCTGTGTCTCCTTCGGCTCGCGCCTGAGCGCGCTCGGCGGCCGATCCCAATTGCGCCGCATCGCATCGTTGAAGCGGCGCAGGCTCTGATATCCCGCGGCCATCGCCACCTCGGTCATCGGCAGTATCGTGTCGGCGATCAGGCTCTTGGCGAACAGCAGCCGCCGCGTCTGCGCCACCACGATCGGCGAGGCGCCGAGATGATGATCGAACAGCCGCCTGAGATGCCGCCCGCCGACGCCGAGCCGCCCGGCCAGATCCTCGACATTGCCGTCGTCGAGCGCGCCCTCGTCGATGAGGCGGAGCGCGCGGGCGACCGTATTCGAGGTGCCGCGCCACACCGCCAGCTCCGGCGCCGCCTCCGGCCGGCAGCGCAGGCACGGGCGAAAACCCGCCGCCTGGGCCGCCGCCGCCGACGGCATGAACACGCAATGCTCGATCTTGGGCGGCCGCGCCGGGCAGACCGGCCGGCAATAGATCCCGGTCGAGGTCACCGCCGTGAAGAAGCGGCCATCGAACCGGACATCGCGCGTCAGCAGCGCGCGGTAGCATGAATCGCGATCGAGCATGGCGGCATTATGCCTGGTAATCCGATTGCGTCTCGCCATTTTCGGACGTCGAGGGCGGAAAGGCGCCGTCGGAACAATCCGCTATCAGAAGGCTTGGGGCCGTGTGCGGCTTGTGCCAGGATCGCCGCCAATCCGAACTCAACCGCTTGTCGAAGGAGTTATCGACCGATGCGGCTTTCCACTTTCGCTCTGGCGCTCGGCACCGGCATCGCCGCCCTGCTGCCGGTGCTCTCTTCCGCGCAGGCGGCGCAGGTCCTGAACCGGCCCAACGATGCCGAGCCGGAATCGCTCGACCCGCAAAAGACCGCCAGCCTGTTTCCGCTCGGCATCGACACCGACATGTTCATGGGCCTGCTGACGCTCGACGCCGATGCCAAGCCGGTGCCTGGTGTCGCCGAGAGCTGGGACGTGACGCCCGACAAGAAGATCTGGACCTTCCATCTGCGCCACGACACGAAATGGTCGAACGGCGATCCCGTCACCGCCGACGATTTCGTCTACAGCTTCCGCCGGCTGGTCGATCCCAAGACCGCCGCCGCCGATCCGTCCTATCTCAAGGATGCGGTGAATTACGAAGCGATCCTGAGCGGCAAGGAAAAGGATCTCACCAAGCTCGGCGTCGAGGCGCTCGACCACTACACGTTGAAGCTCACGCTCGCCGAACCGCGCGTGGTCATGCCGCTGCTGCTGGCCCAGCCGGCATTGTTCCCGCTGCCGCGCGCCACCATCGAGAAATGGGGCGATCAGTGGACGAAGCCCGAGCATATCGTCTCGAACGGGCCCTATGTCATGACCAACTGGGTGCCGCAGGCCGAGATCGACCTGAAGAAGAATCCCAATTTCTACGACGCGGCCACGGTCAAGATCGATCAGGTCCGCTGGCTCGACGCCTCCGACCGTCAGGCGGCGCTGAAGCGCTTCCAGGGCGGCGAGTTCGATTGGGTCTCCGTTCCCCGCAGCCATATCGCCTGGGCCAAGCAGAACATGGCCGATCAGCTCCATACGGCCCTCGACAAATCCTCTCGCTTCATGCCGTTCAACATGGCGAAGGGCGTGCTGGCGCAGGATATCCGGCTGCGCGAGGCGCTCAATCTGGCGATCGACCGGGATATCCTGTGCACCAAGCTCGACCCGCGCGGCGAGCAGCCGGCCTATGGCATCAATCCGCCGGTGCTGAGCGATTACACGCCGCAATCGATGCCGATGAAGGAAATGAGCCAGGCCGACCGGACCGCGCGCGCCAAGGAGCTGCTGAAGGAAGCGGGCTACGGCCCGGATCATCCGCTGAAGCTGACAGTTTCCTATACGACCGATGACAATACCCGCCAGATCCTGCTCGGCATCCGCTCTATGCTCCAGCCGCTCGGCGTCGACCTCACGCTCGACAACATGGAATGGCAGGTCTATGTCCACCTGATCCAGAGCCGGAACTTCGATCTGGGCATGATGGGCGCCAGCGGCACTTACGATGATTACGAGAACGGCCTCGACAATTATCGCAGCGACGCCGGCGAGTTCAATTGGGGCGGCTACAACAGTCCGAAATTCGACGATCTGTTCCATCGCGGCGCCACGGCCACAGATGCGGAGACGCGCCGGAAGCTGATGGAAGAAGCCGAGCGCACGGTGCTCGCCGATTACGCCGTCATCCCGCTCAGCTTCGATGCCCTCAACCGGCTGGTCAGTCCCAAGCTCGTGGGGCTGCGCGACAACCAGCCGATGCCGCAGAGCCGCCATCTCTCCTTCAAGGAAGGCAGCGCCGGCTGATGCTGTGGCGGACGGCGCTCGCCGCCTTGCTCCTGGTCTCGGCCGCGAGCGCCGACGCCGCCAAGCTTTTGCGCCGCGGGCTCGACAGCGAGGTCGAATCGCTCGACCCGCAAAAGGGCATCGCGATCTACGACATCTCCGTGCAGCAGGATCTGCTGGAAGGGCTGACGGTGCTCGATATCGACCGTCAGCCGATTCCGGGCGCGGCCACCGGCTGGGAAGTGAGCGCCGACGGCCTCACCTACGTCTTCCATCTGCGCCCCGACGGCAAATGGTCGAACGGCGATCCGGTCACGGCCGGCGATTTCGTCTATGCGCTGCGGCGCGAGGTCGATCCGGCGACGGGTGCCGCCGATCCAACGGCGATCCGGCCGATCCTCAATGCCGAGGAGATCCTCGCCGGCACCGAGAAGGACATCACCAAGCTCGGCGTCGAGGCGACCGACCCGCTGACGCTCACCATCCATCTCAAGCGCCGGGCCATCGACCTGCCGCTCAAGCTCGCCGACCGCTCCGCCCTGCCGCTACACCGCGCCACGATCGAGAAATGGGGCAATGACTGGCCCCGCCCCGGCCATTTCGTCGGCAACGGCGCCTATACGCTCGAGGATTGGGTGCCGCAATCCTCGATCACGCTGGCGAAGAACCCGCTCTATCGCGATGCCGCCCAGGTCAGGATCGACCGGGTCCAGTTCATCGTCACCGACGATCAGCAAGCCGCCGAGAAGCGCTGGGAGGCCGACGAGCTCGACGTGTTCGACCGGCCGCCGATCCAGGATCTGGCCAAGCTGCGCGCTTCATATCCGGGCGAGCTGGTGAGCGCCCCCATCGATGTGCATCGCTTCATCACCATCAATATGAGCCGCGCGCCGCTCGGCACGGATCTCAGGATTCGGCAGGCGCTGAGCTTGGCGCTCGACCGCGAGACGCTCGCGGGCAAGGTGCTGCCCGACGGCTCGCTGCCGGCCTATTCGATGGTGCCGCCGGTGATCCGCGGCTATGAGGCCCAGCCGGTCTTCTTCAAGGATATGAGCATGGCCGAGCGGTTGACGCTCGCCCGCAAGCTGATGGCGGAAGCGGGTTACGGTCCGGACAAGCCGCTGAAGCTCACCATGGTCTACCCGACCCAGGAGGATTACCGGCGCGAGCTGGCCGCCGCCACGGTGATGTGGAAGGAGATCGGCGTCGAGCTCACGCTCGACAACATGCAGTGGCAGGTCTTCCTGTCCCAGGTCCAGCAGAAGAATTACGACCTCGGCATTCTGGGCGAGATCAATCTGGGCGACGACCTCGAAAGCTCGTTCCAGAACTATCAGTCGAGCAACGCCACCTATAATTGGCCGGGCTACAAGAGCGAAGCCTACGATGCCGATTTCGCCCGCGGCCTGGTGGCGGCGACAGAGGCCGAGCGGCTGTCGGCGTTCGAGGCGGCGGAACGGCAGATGATGACCGATATGCCCGAGCTGCCGGTGACGTTCCAGGTCTCGAACGTGCTGGTGCACAAGCGCGTCATCGGCTGGCACGCCGACACGCTCTTCCCGCTCACCCGCTGGCTGGATGTAAAGGATTCGAACTCATAGGCAGGCTCGCCAGGCCTTGAAGAGGCACCTCACTGGGCGCGCGGGGCGGAGGCCGGAGCCCGGGTTCCTCGCGCGCAAGCGCTCGCACCGTCTATTGACAGAGCGACTGGCCCAAGAGCACGCCATGAATTCACTCAATCAGCTTCTGCAATTGCCGGATACGATGTTCGGCACGCTGTGAGATCTGGGCAGACGCGTTGGCGTTTTAGGCCGAACAGGCCCAAAATCACCGTGCTCCAACTATTTGAATAGGTCCGGCCCGCCGCCGGAGGTCAGACGCTGACGTCGACGCCGACCGACGAGAGGAGGCCGGCGACGGCCGAGACGCCCTGGCTGAAGGCCGAGGATATGTTGGCGAGCTGGCCCCCGTTGGCGCTGCTGTCCGCGGGCGGCGGCACGCCGATATCGCCGCCGACCGTGCGCTTGAAAATGGCCTGGCCGACCGGGGTCAGCTCGTAGACGCCGCTCGCTGTGCCCTTGTCACCGGGGATCGGCTTGTCGAGCTTGAGCCAGCCGAGACTGCGCAGCGAGGAGAGCTGGCTCGGCTCCGAACCGTCGGCATTCCAGGGCAAGGTGGCCTGACCGCCGGCGGACTGGCCGATGGCCTGGATGATCTTGTGCTCGCCGTTGGTCAGCTGACCCGTGGTCAGGGCCGCGATCGTCGGAGAGCTGGTCGTGGTCGAGGCGTTGGCCGACAGCACGGCGAACGGGCCGCTCGCCGAGCTGGAATCGAGCGGTGCCGCGATCGCCGCTGCGTTGGCCGATGCCGTTCCCGAACCGCCGACAATGGAGAGCAGGGAGAGGCCGAGAGACCCGGTAACGGGAAACGCGCTGGAGGCGCTGGCAACCGACATGAAACTGACCTCTTCAAACCTACCCGCACCAAGGGTATCACGGGACGCTATCTCGTATAGGGTATAAGTTCTTAAGGTTTCGCTAATTCGGCGAGGGACGGCACGGGCTCAGTGAGGCCGGGCCTTGCTCTTGCCGTCGCTCGCCTGCCCGCCCTCGACGCGGACATCGAGGGTTTCGAGATTGTCGCGAGCGGCGTCGGCGGCGGCGGATTTAGGCGCCAGATCCAGCACCGTCAGCCAATCCTGGCGTGCGCCGGTATCGTCGCCGGTCAGGCGCTTGATATTGGCGCGCTCCAGCCACGCATCGGGCAGTTGCGGATCGATCTGCACGGCCTTGTCGGCGTCGGCGCGCGCCTGCTTCAGATCGCCCAGGAAGCGATAGGCGGCGGCACGATAGGCAAGCGCATCGCCGCGCGGCCCGCCGATCGCGAGCGCGCGGTTGAGATCCTGGACCGCGCCCTTGTAATCCTTGCTCTGGGCATGCGCCACGGCGCGGCTGACGAAATAATCGGGGTTCTTCGGCGTGAGCTCGATCGCGGCATTGAGGGCGGCGATCGCGCCTTCGGTCGAACCGCCCTCCATCCAGGCTTCGGCCGCCTCGCTCAGCACATCGGCGCGGAGCGCCGCGGACTCGCGTACCGTCATCTCGTTGGCGATCGCTTCGAGGCGCTTCGCCGCCTCGGGATATTCCTTCAATCCGACTAGCGCGATCGCGACGCAATGCTCCGCCGGCAGGCCGCCACCATGATCGCGCCAGCCGGATGCCGTCTCGAATCCCTCGGCCGGGTTTGACCGGGCGAGATCGAGGCATTTCTGATAGGAGGCCGCATCCTGCCCGTCGATCTCGGCGCCGGCTGCCGCGGCGAGGGGAAGCAGGCTGGTCGCGATGATCAAGAATAAGAAACGCAATGGCTGGTCCTTGGTATATCCGTTCCTGCATGGCATAGGTGGCGCATGGCAGGGAGAACGGCAAGCATGGGGTTGCGGATCTGGGCGAAAGCCGCCTGCGGCATAGCACTCCTCCTGCCGGCGGCGCCCGCCTCGGCCGCCGACAAGATCCTTGCACGCTGGAACGCATCCGAGCCGGAAACGCTGGATCCGCAATTCACGACCAGCGCCTCGGACGGCCAGGTCGAGCAGGATCTCTTCGAGGGGCTGACCCGTCTCACCACCGATAAGAAGGCCATTCCCGGCATCGCCGAAAGCTGGACCGTGTCGCCCGACGGGCTGACCTACAGCTTTCATCTGCGGGCGGATGCGAAATGGTCGAACGGCGAGCCCGTGACCTCGGCCGATTTCCTCTATACCTTCCGCCGGCTGGTCGACCCCAAGACCGCGGCGGCCGATTTCGATCCCGTTCAAGGCGTCGTCAACGCCGCCGAGATCATCGCCGGCAAGATCGCCGACCCGGCTGCCTTGGGCGTCGAGGCGCCGACGCCCGCGAGCTTCGTCATCCACCTCAAGCGCCCGGACCTGGCGCTCCTGCAAAAGCTCGCCGACCGCGTGGTCTATCCGCTGCCGCAGGCGGTCATCGCGAAGTTCGGCGGCGAATGGACCCGGCCGGGCAATATCGTCACCGACGGGCCGTTCACGCTCCGCTCCTGGGTTCCGCACGACCAGATCGTGCTGGACAAGAGCCAGACCTATTACGACAAGGCCGGGATCGCGCTCGACGAGGTTCGCCATATCGTCGTCGATAACGAGAATACCGGTTTCCTGCGCTGGCAAGCGGGCGAGCTCGACGTCACGCGGCCGCCGGCCAAGGAGATCCCGACGCTCGGCGCCCGGTTCGGTGCCAAGGTCCATCGCGGCCCGTCGCGCTCGGTCAACTACGTCATGGTGAATATGGGACGGTCGCCGCTCGGCACCGATCATCGTCTGCGCGAGGCGATGAACCTGGCGATCGATCGCGAGGTGATCAACACCAAGGTCGTGCCGCGCGGCCAGCAATCGGCCTACAGCTTCGTGCCACCGGTGATCGACGGCTACACGCCGCAGGAGTTGTCCTTCAAGCAAATGACGATGGCCGAGCGGGTCGCCCGGGCCAAGGAGCTGATGGCCGAGGCGGGCTACGGCCCGGATCATCCGCTGGCGGTCGAGGTCACCTACTTCACCAATGACGAGGCGCGCACGATCATCGCCGCGATCCAGCAAATGTGGGCGCAGATCGGCGTGAAGGCGACGCTCACCAACGAGGAATTCCAGGTCTACATGGCGACGCTCAATCACAAGACCCATCAGGTCGGCATGATCGGTTTCAATATAGGCTTCGACGATGCTGCGCAGTTCCTGCGGATCTACCGGTCGAACGCCGGCGATCTCAACGATGCCGGCTTCGCCGACAAGGAATATGATGCCGATCTCGGCAAGGCCGACCAGGCGCTCGACCCGGAAACGCGCCGCGCCGCCCTCGAAGCGGCCGAGCGGCGGCTGATGACGGAAATGCCGGTGTTTCCGCTGAGCTACGGCAATGAGACGATGCTGGTGAGCAATCGCGTGCAAGGCTGGGTCGATAATGATCGCTATACCGAGAGCCGATACCTGTCGATCAAGGAGTGAGCCCGACGCGTATGGCGGCGGACAGCCGGGCGGGATGCCTGGATCAAGAAAATGAGGCCGATGTCAGCCCCTTGAGACATCACCTGGCTTAGGCCATAGCTGGCGCGGATTGCGAACAGAAGGGCTGACATGAGACCTTATTTCTGGGTGATGGCCGGTTGCGGCACAGCACTGCTTCTGGCGTTGGCGAGCCCGGCCTCGGCCGCCGACAAGATCGTCGCCCGCTGGAATGCGGCCGAACCGGAAACGCTCGACCCGCAGCGCTCGACCAGTGCCTCGGATGATCAGGTCGAGCAGGATCTGTTCGAAGGGCTGACCCGAGCGACAGTGGATGGAAAGATCCTCCCGGGCATCGCCGATAGCTGGACCGTGTCGCCCGACGGGCTCACCTACAGCTTCCATCTGCGCGGCGACGCCAAATGGTCGAACGGGGACCCGGTGACCTCGGCGGATTTTCTCTACTCCTTCCGCCGGCTGGTCACCCCCGAGACCGGTGCTGCCTATATCGATCCGCTTCAGAACGTGATCAACGCCGAGGCGATCGTCGCCGGCAAGGTCGCCGATCCGGCCGCGCTCGGCGTCGAAGCGCCGTCGCCTTCCAGCCTGGTTCTGCATCTCGTGCGTCCCGAGCACTCGCTGCTGCTGTTGCTGTCAGGGCGGGCGACCTATCCGCTGCCGCGCGCCACGATCGAGAAATTCGGCCATGAATGGACCCGGCCCGGCAATATCGTCGGCGACGGTCCGTTCACGCTGCGCTCGTGGGTCCCGCACGACCAGATCGTGCTCGATAAGAGCCAGACCTATTACGGCAAGGATGAGATCAAGATCGACGCCGTGCGCCATATCGTCGTCGATAACGAGAGTACCGGCTTCCTGCGCTGGCAGGCCGGCGAGCTCGATATCGCCCAGCCGCCGGCCAAGGAGATCCCGACGCTCGATGCGCGGTTTGGCGCCCGCGTCCATCACGGCCGGTCGCGCTCGGTCTCCTATGCGTCGATCAATATGGGCCGGGCTCCGCTCGGCACCGACCATCGCCTACGCGAGGCGATGAATCTCGCGATCGACCGCGAGGTCCTCGTCACCAAGGTCCTTACCCGCGGCGAAAAGCCCGCTTACAGCTTCGTGCCGCCGGTGATGAGCGACTACACGCCGCAACGCCTGCCGTTCCAGGAAATGTCCATGGCCGATCGGGTCGCGCGCGCAAAACAGCTGATGGCGGAGGCCGGCTACGGCCCGGATCATCCGCTCGCGATCGAGGTCACCTTTTCCACCAATGAGGAAGTCCGCACCCTCGCGGCCGCGCTGCAGCAGATGTGGGCGCCGATCGGCATAAAGGCGACGCTCACCAACGAGGAATTCCAGGTCTATATGGAGACGATCAACCATAAGGCCCACCAGGTCGGCCTGCTCAATTTCGTCGATGACATCGACGATGCGGAGCAATTTCTACATATTTATCGGACCAATGGCGGCGACTTCAACGATGCGGGATTCGCCGACAAGGAGTTTGATGCCGATCTGGCCGCCGCAGCCGGGACCGTTGACCCTGTCGCGCGCCGGGCCGCGCTCGAAGCGGCCGAACGGCGGCTCATGGCGGAGATGCCGGTCCTGCCGCTCAGTTACGGCACCACGACCATGCTGGTGAGCGATCGCATCCAGGGCTGGATCGACAATGATGCGGGTACTGCGAGCCGCTACCTGTCGATCAAGGACTGAGACGATGCCGCGCCTGTTCTGCTGCGGCTTCGGCTATAGCGCCCTCGGCCTAGCTCGCCGCCTGCATCGGCACGGCTGGGAGATCGCCGGCACCTGCCGCGACGAGGCCAAGGCCGCGTCGCTCGAAGCGGAAGGCTTCGCCGTCACCCGCATCGGTGAAGACGTGAAGCCCGCCGATCTTGCCGGCATCACCCATTTTCTCGCTTCCGCCCCGCCCGATGCCGCGGGCGATCCGGTGCTCGCCGCTTATGGCGCCGCCCTCGCCGAATTGCGGCCCGCCTGGATCGGCTATCTATCGACCACCGGCGTCTATGGCGACCGTCAGGGCGGCTGGGTCGACGAGACATCGGCGCTGGAGCCGACCGGCGAGCGCGGCCGCCGCCGGGTCGCGGCCGAACGCGCCTGGACGGCGCTCGAGCCCGCGGCCCATCTCTTCCGCCTCGCCGGCATCTACGGCCCCGGCCGCAGCGCTCTCGACACCGTCCGCTCCGGCAAGGCGCAGCGCGTGATCAAGCTAGGCCAGGTGTTCTCGCGCATCCATGTCGAGGATATCGCGACCGTGCTCGAAGCCTCGATCGCGCAACCTTCGCCCGGCACCGCTTATAATCTCTGCGACGACGATCCGGCGCCGCCGGCCGACGTGCTGGCCTACGCCGCGACGCTGCTGGGCGTGCCGCCGCCACCAGCCGTGCCGTTCGAGGCGGCCGAGCTTTCCGAGATGGCGCGCAGCTTCTATACCGACAACAAGCGCGTTTCCAATCGGCGTATCAAGGAAAGGCTGGGCGTGACGCTCGCCTATCCCGATTATCGCACCGGCCTCAAGGCGATCCTGGCGGCGGGTGGTTAGCTCGCGGTCTCGACGCCGTCGGCGGCCATCCTCGGCGCCCAGACCGAGACTCCCCAGGCGACCAGGAAAGCGAGCGGCATGGTGAAGAGCGCCGGCGGGTCGTAGGGGAAGATCGGCGCCGCATTGCCCAGCACCTTCACCCAGATCGACGGGCCGATCACGGTCAGGCCCACGGCCGAGACCAACCCGGCCGTGCCGCCGGCGATGGCGCCGGCCGTGGTCAGGCCACGCCAATTCATAGCCAGGAACAGAATGGGGAAATTGGCGCTGGCCGCGATCGCGAAAGCCAAGCCCACCATGTACGCGACGTTCTGCGTCCGGAAGGCGAGGCCGAGCAGGATCGCGACCACGCCGATGACAAGCGTGGCGATGCGCGAGATGCGCAGCTCCTTCGCCTCGTCCGAGACCCCGAAGGCGCGGGCATAAAGGTCGTGCGAGATGGCCGACGCCCCCGAGAGCGTGAGGCCGGCGACGACGGCGAGGATAGTGGCGAAGGCCACCGCCGAGATGAAGCCCATCAGCACGTCGCCGCCGACGGCGCGGCTCAAATGGATCGCCGCCATGTTGGCGCCGCCCTTGAGGCCGCCGCCGGGCGCCAGATAGGCGGGATCGGGCAGCACCAGCGCCACGGCGCCGAAGCCGATGATGAACACCATCAGGAAGAAGCAGGCGTTGAACAGGCTGGCGAAGAAGACCGAGCCGCGCGCCGCCCGCACGTCGGGCACGGTGAAGAAACGCATGAGGATGTGCGGCAGGCCCGAGGTGCCGAACATCAGCGCCACGCCGAGCGAGATACCGGAGATCGGGTCGGCGCCGATGGCGGCGGGCGCCAGGATCGCCTGGTGCTTCGGATGGACCGCGACCGCGCGGTCGACGAGCGCCGAGAAATCGAAACCGAAGCGCGCCAGCGTCAGCACCGACAGGATCGCCGCGCCGCCGAGCAGCAGCGTCGCCTTGATGATCTGCACCCAGGTCGTCGCCACCATGCCGCCGAAGGTGACGTAGCAGACCATCAGAATGCCGACGATCGCGATGGCGTAGCCGTAATCGAGCCCGAACAGCAGCTGGATGAGCTGCCCGGCGCCGACCATCTGGGCGATGAGGTAGAAGGCGATGACGATCAGCGACGAGATCGCGGCGAAGATGCGCACCGGCCGCTCGTCGAGATGGTGGGAGAGCGCGTCGGCGAAGGTGAAGCGCCCGAGCCGGCGCAGCTTCTCGGCGATCAGGAACAGCACCGTCGGCCAGCCGACGACGAAGCCGATGCCGTAGAGCATGCCGTCGAAGCCGACATTGGTGATGAGCGCCGAGACGCCGAGGAAGGCCGCCGCCGACATATAGTCGCCGGCGATGGCGAGGCCGTTGCCGAGCGCCGACAGCTCGCCGCCGGCCGTGTAGAACGAGCTGCGCGACTTGGCGCGGCTGGCCGCGTACCAGGTGATCAGCAACGTCACCAGCGCGAAGGCGAGGAACATGCCGATCGCGGTCGGATTGGTTTCCGCGTTCATGGGCGCTTATCCCCGGCCTTGGTCTCGGCGGCGTTGGCGAGCAGCGTGTAGAGGCCGGTCATGGCCACGATGAAGACCAGGAGCAGCGCGCCCAGCAGGAACGACCAGGGCACGCTGCCGATCGCCGGCCGCGCCAACGCCTGAGGCGCGAAGGCGCCCGCCATGAGAAAGCCGTAGTAAGCGAGCGCCACCAGCACGCACAGGCAGGCGCCGAGGCGCGTGCGCTGGCGGAAGGGTGCAGCGGAAATCGGTGTCGGTGAACGCATCATTGCCTGCCCCCAATGAAAAGGCGTTCCTGCCCTCGGACAACGCTATGTGACGATCCCGCGACGGGACAACAGGTATTCCTGCAAGACCTCTTACAGCTTTCCCGCTACCCCCCGCCGCCGAAACCGGCCCAGGCTGCGGCCTCCCATTGCCGCGAGACACATCATGACCGATCCCCTCAACCTCAAGGTTGCGGCCGCGCAGGCCGCCCCGGTATGGATGGATGCAGACGCCACGGTGGACAAGGCCGTGGCGCTAATGACCGAGGCCGCGCGCAACGGTGCCGCCTTCGTCGTCTTTCCCGAGAGCTTCATCCCCGGCTTCCCGATCTGGACGGCGCTCGCCGCCCCGATCGTGACGCATCATCTGTTCCGCCGCTTCGCCACCGCCTCGATCCGGCTCGACGGCCCCGAGATCACCCGGCTGCGCGCCGCCGCCCGGCGCCTCGGTCTGCATGTCTCGATGGGCTTTTCCGAAAGCACCGACGCCTCGGTCGGCTGCCTGTGGAACAGCCTCGTGCTGATCGGGCCGGACGGCGAGATCAAGAACCATCACCGCAAGCTGATGCCGACCTATTACGAGAAGCTGGTCTGGGCCCAGGGTGACGGCGCCGGCCTGCGTGTCGTGGAGACGCCGATCGGCCGCATCGGCGGGCTCATCTGCGGCGAGAACACCAATCCCTTGGCGCGCTTCAGCCTGATGGCGCAGGGCGAGCAGATCCATACCGCCAGCTTCCCGCCGATCTGGCCGACGCGGCTGCCGGGCGACACGGCCGGCTACGATATCGAGGAGGCGATCCGCATCCGCTGCGGCGCCCATTCCTTCGAGGCGAAGTGCTTCACCATCGTGGCCTCCGGCGTGCTCGACGAGGCGGCGATCGAGGCCATGGGCTCGGTTTCGCCCGAGGCCGAGCGGATCCTGCGCCTGTCGCCCCGCGCCGTCTCCATGATCATCGGCCCGGACGGCCGCCAGATCGGCGCGGCGCAGCGCGAGGAAGGGCTGCTCTACGCCGATATCGATCTCGACGACTGCATCGAGCAGAAGCAGTTCCACGATGTCGTGGGTTACTACAACCGCTTCGACATCTTCCGGCTCGAAGTCGACCGCACGCCCCGGCAGCCGGTGCATTTCCGCGATCTGCCCCCTGAACCCGAGCCGCCGGAGCTCGGCGACGCTCTCTGAGACCGCGATTGGCTGTACTCTTGCATGACCTCGGGCGGGTCATGCGAGGGCTGGATGTTCGACTGGAACGATCTCAGGTTCTTTCTGGAGCTGGCGCGGCAGGGGCGCCTCGCCGCCGCGGCCAAGCGGCTTCGGGTCGACAACGCCACCGTCTCGCGCCGGATCGCCGATCTGGAGCGGATGCTCGACACCAAGCTGTTCGACCGGGCGAGCGCCGGATTCCTGCTGACCGAGGCCGGCTCGCGCCTTCTCCCGCAGGCCGAGGCGATGGAGGCGCAGGCGCTCGGCATCGCGTCCGGCACGCCGCGCGGTGCCGCCGTCGCCGGCCGCGTCCGCATCGCGATGATGGAGGGCATCGCCAGCCAATATGTCGCGGCAAGGTTGCCGGCCCTGGCCGAACGCGCGCCCGAGCTGCTGGTCGAGCTGGTGACCTCGCCCGCGCTCTTCAACCTGACCCGGCGCGAGGCCGATATCAGCCTCTCCTTCGTGCCGGTGCGCGGCCCGCGTCTGACCATCCGGCGCATCGGCGCCTTCGCGCTCTTCCTCTATGCGGCGCCCGCCTATCTCGCCCGGCACGGCACGCCCGCGAGCCTTGAGGATCTGCGCTGCCACCGCTTCGTCGACTATATCGAGGATCTGGTCCAGATCCCGGAGGTGCATTGGCTGCTCGACATCGTGCCCGAGCCCAACGTCGCCCTGCGGTCGAGCTCGATGTTCGCGCAGCAGACGGCGGCGGCCAACGGCGCCGGGCTCGTGCTGCTGCCCGCCTTCGCCGGCGAGACCGATCCGCGGCTGGTGCCGGTGCTGAAACCGCTCGCCCGCACGGAGCGGCCGATCTTCCTGGCGTTCCACCAGGATCTCGAATTCGTGCCGCGCATCCGCACCGTGGCGCGCTTCCTCGAAGAGACGGTGACGGCCGACCAGGGCTTCCTGCTGCAGCGTGAAATCATGCCGTAACCTGGGGGCGCCATGGTCGCTCCTCTTGCAAGGAGGAACCGAGCGACATGACGAGCAAACCGGGCGATGCGCAGGACGAACAGGCGGTCCTGAAGGTGATCCAGGATTTTCTCGACGGCATCGAGAATCGCGACAAGGAGGCGATGCTCCGCCTCATCCTGCCGGAAGGCGGCGCCACGCTGCTCAGGAACGGCAAGCCGCTTCATCTGAGCATGCGCGGCCTGGTCGACCGCCTTCCCTTCGATCGGGATCACAAGCGGGTTGAAAGCATCCATGATCCGCTGATCCGGATCGATCGCGACATCGCCATGGCCTGGACGCCCTACAAGTTCTTCATCGACGACGTCCTTCATCATGAAGGCACGAACATCTTCAACCTGCACCGGCTTGACGGGCGCTGGCTGATCTCCGGCGCCGCCGATTACAGCCGGCCGCCGGAAGACCAGGACTGATCGACGCTATCCCAGCTCGCCCAGCGCCGCCCCCAACCTCGCCAGGTCTTGCGGGCGGGACAGCCGATGGTCGCCGTCCTTGACCAGGGTCAGCGTCGCGTCGCCGCCGGCGAGCGCTTCCACCAATTTCACCGAATGGTGCCAGGGCACGTCGGCGTCCTGCATGCCGTGCAGCAGCCGCACCGGGCAGCCGAGTGGAATGGGCGCGTCGAGCAGCAGATGCCGCCTGCCCTCCTCGACCAGGCGGGTAGTGACGACATAGCCGGCCGGATCATAGGCCGACGGGATGGTCAGCCGGCCGCTTTCGACCATCTCGCGGCGGCGCTCCTCGTCGAGCCGCGCCCAGAGCAGCGTCTCGGTGAAGTCGGTGGCGGGCGCCACGGCGGCGATGCCGGCGATCCGGTCCGGCCGCTGCAAGCCCGCGAGCAGCGCCAGCCAGCCGCCCATGCTGGAGCCGACCAGGATCTGCGGCCCTTCGGTGAGCTGGTCGATGATGGCGAGCGCATCCTCCAGCCACAGCCCGACGGTGCAGTCCTCGAAGCGAGTCGAGGAGGCGCCATGGCCCTGATAATCGAACCGCACATAGGATCTGTCCTGGGCGCGGCAAAGGCGATCGATGTGCCGCGCCTTGATTCCCGTCAGGTCCGAGCGGAAGCCGCCCAGGAAAACGACGCCCGGCCGGCCGGATCGGCCCAGATATTTCCGGTAGGCGATTGAAGCGGCGGGGCCGCGTGCTAGACTATCGTAGGCGTCGGGCCGATCGGGCACCGATGTTGATGCAGGTATCAAGTTCGAAGACCAGGATGATTGCGACGGCCGAGCCTAACACCGCCGCCTCTGCCGGCCCAGGACGCCCTCCGGCGGTGCTTCAGGTCATCCCGGCTTTGGCGGCCGGCGGCGTCGAGCGCGGCACCGTCGAGATCGCGGCCGCCCTCGTCCGCGCCGGCTGGCGTTCGGTCGTGGCCTCGTCCGGCGGCCCGATGGTGCGCGAGATCGAGCGCGCCGGGGCTGAGCATGTGATCTTGCCGCTCGCCGGCAAGGGTCCGCTGAACATCTACCGCAATATCGGCCGGCTGGCGGCGCTGATCGAGGCGCGCGAGATCGATGTCGTGCATGCGCGCAGCCGGGCGCCGGCCTGGAGCGCCTATCGCGCCGCCCAGCGCACCGGCCGCCATTTCGTCACCACCTTCCACAATATCTATGGCGGCGAGACGCGCCTGAAGCGCCTCTATAACTCGGTCATGGCCAAGGGTGAGCGGGTCATCGCCATCTCGGATTTCGTCGGCGCCCATGCCCGCAAGGTCTATGGCGTCTCGCCCGAGCAGTTGCGCATCATCCCGCGCGGCGTCGATCTCGATCGTTTCGATCCCGAATCGATCGCCCCGCCGCGCCTGATCGCGCTCGCCGCCGATTGGCGGCTGCAGGACGACAAGCCGGTGGTGATGCTGCCGGGCCGGCTCACGCGCTGGAAGGGCCATGTCGATCTGATCGACGCCGTCTCGCTGATGGCGGACCGCAATTTCCAGGTGCTGTTCGTCGGCCCCGAGGAGCAGAAGCCGCATTTCCGCGACGAGCTGGTGCAGCGCATCCATGCGCGGGGGCTGAGCTCGGTCTTCCATATCGTCGGCGCCTGCCGCGACATGCCCGCCGCCTTCATGCTGGCCGATGTCGTGATCTCGGCCTCGTCCCGGCCCGAAGGCTTCGGCCGGGTCACGATCGAGGCGCAGGCGATGGGCCGCCCGGTCATCGCCACCGACCATGGCGGCTCGCGCGAGACGGTGCGGGCCGGCGAGACCGGCTGGCTGGTGCCGCCGAACGATCCGAAATCGCTCGCCCGCGCGCTCGGCGAGGCGCTCAGCCTCGGCAGCGCCGAACGCCTGGCCCTGGCCGCGCGCGCGCGCGGCTGGGTGGCGCAGCGCTACGACACGCGGCTCATGTGCGACGCCACCCTCTCGGTCTATGAGGAGCTGCTGTTCCCGCAGCTTGCGTCGGCGGAGATGACGTCCGCCGTCGCCTGAGCCGGCCGCCCCGTCCGGGCTTGGCTGACCTGTCCGTGGCCGAGGTTGCGGCAGCCCTTCGCCTGGGCTAAATCCTAGCGCCTCGACTCGACAATAAGGATCGATGATCTTGGCCCCCGATTCCGCGGCTCCGCACCCGATAACCGTGACCTTGCCGGATGGCGCCACGCGCCGCTTCGACGGACCGGCGACCGGCACCGAGATCGCCGGCTCGATCGCCAAGAGCCTGGCGAAGTCGGCGCTCGCGATCAAGGTCGACGGCAAGCTGCGCGATCTTTCGCGCCCGATAGAGGACGACGCCAGGATCGAGATCGTCACCGCCAACTCGCCCGACGGCATCGAGCTGCTGCGCCACGACACCGCCCATGTCATGGCCCAGGCGGTGAAGGAGCTCTATCCCGACGCGCAGGTCACGATCGGCCCGTCGATCGAGACCGGCTTCTATTACGATTTCGCCCGCGACACGCCGTTCACGCCCGACGATCTGGTCAAGATCGAGGCGCGCATGCGCGAGATCATCCGCAAGGACGAGAAGTTCGAGCGCGAGGTCTGGAGCCGCGACAAGGCGATCGAATATTTCAAGAGCATCGGCGAGCATTACAAGGCGGAGATCATCCAGGACCTGCCGGCGAGCGAGGAAATCTCGATCTACCATCAAGGCGGCTTCACCGATCTCTGCCGCGGCCCGCACGCGCCCTCGACCGGCCGCATCGGCCAGGCGTTCAAGCTGATGAAGCTCGCGGGCGCCTACTGGCGCGGCGACCATCGCAACGCCATGCTCCAGCGCATCTACGGCACGGTCTGGGCGACGCAGGCCGAGCTCGACCAGCATCTCTTCCAGCTCGAAGAGGCGGAAAAGCGCGACCATCGCCGGCTCGGCCGCGAGCTCGATCTCTTCCACCAGCAGGAAGAGGCGGCTGGCCAGGTCTTCTGGCATGCCAAGGGCTGGACGCTCTACCGCACCATTGAGAATTACGTGCGCATGCGGCTCGAGCGGACCGGCTACCAGGAGGTGAAGACGCCTCAGCTCGTCGACAAGTCGCTGTTCGTGGCGTCGGGCCATTGGGACATGTATGGCGACAACATGTTCAAGGTCGAGACCGAGCATGGCGAGGACGGCAAGCCCGGCCGGCTGTTCGGCGTCAAGCCGATGAACTGCCCCTGCCATGTCCAGATCTTTCGCCAGGGGCTGAAGAGCTATCGCGACCTGCCGCTGCGCATGGCCGAGTTCGGCTCCTGCCACCGCAACGAGGCGTCGGGCGCGCTGCACGGCATCATGCGCGTGCGCGCCTTCACCCAGGACGACGCGCACATCTTTTGCACCGAGGACCAGATCACGGCCGAATCGGTCGCGTTCTGCGATCTGCTGCAGAGCATCTACAAGGATTTCGGCTTCACCGACGTCAGCATCAAATTCTCCGACCGGCCGGATGTCCGCGCCGGCTCGAACGAGACCTGGGACCGGGCCGAGGCGGCGCTCAAGACCGCGATCGAGGCGACCGGCCTGCCCTATACGATGAATCCGGGCGAAGGCGCCTTCTACGGCCCGAAGCTCGAATTCGTGCTGCGTGACGCGATCGGCCGCGACTGGCAATGCGGCACGCTGCAGGTCGATTTCGTCCTTCCCGAACGGCTCGACGCTTCCTATATCGGGGAGGATAGCCACAAGCATCGCCCGGTCATGCTGCATCGCGCGATCCTGGGCTCGCTCGAGCGCTTCATCGGCATCCTGATCGAGCAATATGCCGGCAAGCTGCCGCTGTGGCTGGCGCCCGTTCAGGTAGTGGTGGCGACCATCACCTCCGACGCCGACGCCTATGCCGAGGAGGTGCGGGCCGCCTGCGCCAAGGTCGGCCTGCGCGCCGAACTCGATCTTTCGAACGAGAAGATCAACTACAAGGTTCGCCAGCATAGCGTGGCCAAGGTGCCGATCATGCTGGTCGTGGGCCGGCGCGAGGCCGAGAATCGCGAGGTCGCGATTCGCCGGCTCGGCGGAAAAGATCAGGAAGTCGTCGCTCTCGACGAAGCGATGACTAGATTTGTCGAGGAAGCGGCGGTACCCTCTGCTCGCTAGAGCCCGATGCGGGCGGGCCGATCCGGCCTTATCGCTGAATCGGTCTCTGACATGTTCAGTCGGAGCAGGATCGGATCTTGCTTCGACATCATTGCGGCCCGGGCGCCCGCGCAGTAAGCGCCGCGCGCCCGCTCCGCTTTCAACGGGAGAATGTACATAGCCAGACCACCCTTGAACCTCACGCCGTCCCGCGAGGGTCCGCGCATCAATGAGGAGATTTCTGTTCCCCGCGTAAGGCTGGTCGATCAGGACGGCAACATGGTCGGCGTCGTGACCAAGAGCGAGGCGCTGGCGATGGCCGCCAATGTCGGCCTCGACCTGGTCGAGGTCGCCGCCGCGGCCGATCCCCCGGTCTGCAAGATCCTGGATTTCGGCAAGTTCAAGTACGAGGAACAGAAGAAGAAGAACGAAGCGCGCAAGAAGCAGAAGGTCATCGAGGTCAAGGAGATCAAGCTCCGCCCCGGCATCGACGACCATGACTACGACGTGAAGATGCGCAGCATGCTGAAGTTCGTGGAAGAGGGCGACAAGGTCAAGGTCACCATGCGCTTCCGCGGCCGCGAGCTGGCGCACCAGGATCTCGGCATGAACGTCCTCATGCGCGTCAAGGACGACATGGAAGAGGTTGCCAAGGTCGAGCAGTTCCCGCGCATGGAAGGCCGGCAGATGACCATGGTGCTGTCGCCGCGCTGAGCCGAAGGTAACGCGACCTGTGCCCAACCCCGGGGGACAAGCCCCCGGGTTGGCGCGTGCCTCCTCCCCACCTCCGCCTCTATCCGAGACGATAGACCCGTCGGTCAGCCCTTGATCGGCAGCCAGATCTCGACCGCGTTCACCGGATTGCGCGCGTCGAAATCCGCTTCATACCGCTCGAAATCGGGCGCGGCGGCGAGCTGATGTCCCGAATTCGGCAGCCAGCCGTTCCAGATCGCGTCGACGGTCGCCCGCATCGCCGAGATATGGCCGCGGTGGGTGAACACCGCGTAGCGCTGCTCGCCGATGCGCACGCGGCTGAAATCCGCCGGCAGATCCTCGAAATCCGAGACTTCGACCCCGGCGATATAGTCGAAATTGCCCCGGCCGTCGGCGTTGCAGCAAACGCCGTAGGTCCGTCCGCCGACCTGGCCGCCGATATGGCCGAGATGCGTATCGAGGCGTTGCCACAGCATGGGAATGCCCTGGTTCGTCTCGGCGCGGAAGCGGCCGCCGATGCCGGCGACGAGCAGGGTCGGGCCGGTCTCGAAGCGCGGCGGCTCCAGATCGACCAAGGGCGTCTTGTCCATTCTCAACGGCTCCACCAGGTTGATGCTGTCGAGGCCCTGCGCCCGGACCGCTTCGGGTGTCAGGCCGAACTGGTCGCGGAAGGCGCGGGTGAAGGCTTCGTGCGACCCGTAGCCGGCATCGAGCGCCACGGTCAGGATATCGCCCGCCCCGCCAGCCAGCCGCCGCGCCGCCTCGGTCAGGCGGCGGGCGCGCAGATGGTGCATCACCGACCGCCCCGTCGCCATGCCGAAGACACGGCACAGATGATAGCGCGAGACGCCGCAAAAGGCGGCGATCTCGTCCAGATCGATCTCGCGTTCGAGCGCGCTTTCGATCAGCCAGAGCGCCTTGCCGATCGGGTCTGTGGCGGCCATGGGTTCCATGATCCCTCTATGCCGGGCTTTGACCCGGCCCGCTTGATCGCAATTGCGCGGCGGCGGTGTTCCTCAGCTTCGGCCGTGTTTCGAGGATAGCCCTGAGCGGGCGTTTGGCGACATCCCTCCGGACCCGTTACAGCAGCCACTCGACCGCGAGCCAACCGGGAGCAAGCACTGCCGTAGCCCAAAGCACAGCCGAGGTCAGGTTGGCGATTTGGAACGGGATCAGCGGCATGGCGCAGATTCCGGCGACCAGCGGCATGACGGACCGGAGTGGGCCGAAGAACCTGCCAAGGAAAACGCCGGCCGCGCCCCACTTCTCGAAGAATGCTTGGCCCCTCGATAATAGCGCGGGATGGCGCGACAATGGCCAAATACCGCCGATCGCCTCCTTGTAATGGAGGCCCAACCAGTAGGAGACCCAATCCCCAAGCGCCGCACCGGCCGCCGCCGCGCTCCAGATCGACCAGAAGCCGATTCCCGCCGCACTGACGATCCCGCCGCCACCCACGAGGAGGACGGTTGCAGGCAGTAGGAGGGAGACGAAGGCGAGTGATTCCCCGAAAGCTAAAGCAAAGACGATCGGCGGGGCGAGGACCGCATGCGCCCTGACAATATCCAGGATCGCGCCGGACAGGGCTTCCATCCTGTTCCGCCTCTCGCTCAGCGCACGAGCTGCGTGCGCCAGAAGCGCTTGAGGCCCTCCAGCATCGTCACCACGCCCGCAACGACGGCCGCCACCAGCAAAAGATCATCGCCATGCAACGAGCCGAAACGGAACAGATCCCGCCCCAACGGCACAACGAGAATGAGCGTCAGCATCAGCACGGTCACGGTCGAGACCAAAATCAGGGCACGGTTGCGCTGGCCGATAAGGTCGCGGAACGAAGTGCCGAAGCTTCGGTTGACGAGCACCAGTCCCAGGTCGATCAGCACCAGGGAAACGAAGGTTAGCGCACGCACGTCGTCGTCCGGCAGCCCGTTGCGCAGCGCGATCAGATACAGCCCCGCGAGCGCCAACAAGGCGATGACGCCCTGCAGAAGGCTCCAGGCGACAAGGGTCGACGAAAATAGGGGAATTCCAACCGGGCGCGGCGGCCGTTTCATGATGTTGGCTTCCTCCTTCTCCGCCTCGAACACCATCGAGCATACCGGGTCGATCACCATCTCCAGGAACGCGATATGCACCGGGCCGAAAATAAGCGGCAGTCCGGTGAGGAGGGGCAGCAGCGCCAGCCCTGCGATCGGCACATGGACAGCGATGATGTAGGCCATCGCCTTGCGCAGGTTGTCGTAGATACGTCGACCGAGCCGGACCGTCCGCACAATAGAGCCGAAATCGTCATCGAGCAGCACCAGCGAAGCGGCCTCTCGCGCCACATCGGTCCCGCGTCCTCCCATCGCTATGCCGATATCGGCGGCTTTCAGCGAGGGTGCATCGTTCACCCCGTCGCCCGTCATCGCCACTACCTGGCCGCCGGCTTTCAGCGCTCGGACGATCCGCAGCTTCTGCGCCGGCACGATACGGGCGAACACGTCGACCCGCAGGACGGCTTCACACAGTTCAGCATCGTTCATCCCTGCGATCACGGGGCCATCCAGCGTCGAACTGGCGACCAGCCCGGCCTCTCGGGCGATGGCGCGCGCGGTGACCGCATAGTCGCCCGTGATCATCACGACCCGTATGCCGGCAGCCTGACACTCGGCGATGGCGGCGGGGACGGAGCGGCGCAGCGGGTCGGCAAGCCCGGCGAGCCCGAGCAGACGGAAGCTGAACGCGCGGGGTGATTCGGGCAGTACATCTTGCGTGGTCGCCTCCGCCACGGCGAGCACGCGCATGCCGGCCACGGCCAGCCGATCGGCCTGGCGGCCAAACTCGTCCCGCGCAACCGGGTCCAGCCGGCAGAGCTCCGCGATCGCCTCCGGCGCGCCCTTCGCCGCAGCCAGCAAGGGTCCGTCCCCTGGCGACCGCCACACCTGCGTCACCGCCAGCAGATCGGGCTGCAGTCCATAGGTCCGCTCCAGCGTCCAGCCCGCCGCATCTTCCCCACAGGCGCTGGCCAGTGCCTGGAAGGCCCGATCCATCGGATCATAGGCATCCGGCGCGCTTGCCAGCGCGGCCGTCGCGACCAGGCGGCGGAATGCAGGCGGAGGCGCGATCCCATCCGCCACAGGCACCATCTCGCCGTCTGCCTGCAATGCAGCGACCGACATGCGGTTTTCGGTGAGCGTGCCGGTCTTGTCGGTGCAGAGCACGGTCGCCTCGCCCAGTGTTTCAATGGCCGCGGCCCGGCGGGTCAGAACCCGCGCCTGCGATATACGCCAAGCGCCCATGACCATGAACACCGTCAATACCAGCGGAAACTCCTCCGGCAGCATCGACATGCCGAGCGCGACCCCAGCCAGCAGCGCGTTCAGCCATGAGCCGCGGAGCACGCCGTAAAGCACGACGACCAGAAGACAGCAGCCGAGCCCGGCTGCCGCCGCAACGCGCACAAGGCGGGCAGTCTGGCGGCTGAGGTTCGCCGGTGCCGTCTCGATTCCTCCAAGCGTTTGGCCGATCCGTCCGATCTCGCTTTGCGGCCCGGTCGCCTGAACCTCCGCCAACCCTTGTCCGCGCACGACCAATGTGCCGGAGTACACGTGCGGCAGATCATCGCCGCCAGGGTGCGTGCTCAGATCCGCCGTCGCTTCGGCCGCGCGCTTGCGGACCGGGACCGATTCGCCGGTCAACAGTGATTCGTCCGTCTGCAACTCGCGCGCCTCGATCAGCACGGCATCGGCCGGCACGCGGTCGCCTTCCGACAGCAGAACGAGATCGCCGCGCACCACCTCCCGCCCGGCGATCCGCCGCCGCTCGCCGTCCCGGATCACCAAAGCGCGTGGGCTGGTGAGATCTCTCAAGGCATCCAGCACACGCTCGCTTCGCGCCTCCTGGATGACCGCGATTGCAACTGAAAGGGAGGCGAATACGAGCAGAAACACAGCCTCCAGCCTGTCACCGAGCAGCAGGTAGATCACGCCCGCGCCGAGAAGCATGCCGAACATCGGCTCGGTGAGAATATCGCGCAGGATACGCCAGAGCTTGCGTCGTCCGGCACGCGGCAACTCATTAGGACCGTCCCGCCGCAGCCGTTCGGCAGCCTCCCGAGATTCCAATCCCGTCTTAGGGGATTGAGCCGGTCGGGAAATCACCGGCTCCTTCGCGCTTCCGCCGGAAGTCTGAGTGGGACTTGCCGGGTCGGTTGCTCTGGATTCCATCCGATCCTCCAAGAAGCCTCCCGGAACGCGGCTCGGGCAACGCCCCTCCCGGATGAGCGGCGGACTAAGCTGAACGAATCCTCTTACCGGACTGGGGCTGCAGCCGACTTGATCAGGGTCAACTGGCTTCTCGCGGGCCATCGAAGCGGAAGAATGATCGGCGCCGGCCGCAGATGGAGGAAATCAGCGATCGCGCCGCCGTCAGGAAATTCCCGAGGAAGGCTTGCGAGAGCATGATGACGTCGCTCGTCCGGTGGATTGACCGACGCTCACGGCGCCAGCGAGATCGTCTCGCTCGGATGCTGGTCGAGCGGATTGTCGGCGTAACCTTTCAGATGCGGGCTGACCAGGCGCGGCGTGGTGTCGTAGGTCACGGCCACGGCCGGCATGGTGCGCGACAGGATGCGTTCGGCCGATTCCAGCAGCTTCATCCGCGCCGCCGGATCGGTCTCGGCGACCGCCCGGTCGAGCAGCGCGTCAAAGGCCGGGTCGTTGTAGGCCGTGCTGTTGAGCCCGCCGGAATCGGATCGGAACACCGAGAGGAAGCTCCACGGGTCGGGATAGTCGGCGATCCAGCCGCGATAGGCGGCCTGGTAGTCGCGGTTGCGCGTCTGCGTCTCGACCACCTGGTTCTCCTCGGCGAGCGGGGTCAGATCGATGCCGTAGGGCCGCCACAGCCCGGCCATCGCCGTCAGGATGCGGCGCAGATCCTCCGCCGCCGGATAGACCATCTCGATCTTGAGCCGGTTGGACGGGCCATAGCCGGCCTCGGCCAGCAGCGCCTTGGCCTTGGCCGCGCGATCCGCCTTGGAAAGCTCGATCCAGTCGGGCGGCTGCTGCGTGTAGCCCGCGAAGCCGGGCGGAACCAGGCCATAGGCCGGCGCCTCGCCATGCGGATCGATCTGCTGGGCGATCGCCTCACGGTCGAGCAGCAGCGCCACGGCGTTACGCAGCCGCTCGTCGTCGAAGGGCGGGCGGCCGGTATTGAACTCGATATAGCGCGTCCACAGCATGAGGCCGGTATGGAGCGCGTCCGGCATCTCGCGCCTGAGCGCCGGCACCTCCTTGGTCGGGACCCGCGCGATGTCGAGCTCGCCGGCGCGGAAGCGCTTGACCGCCGTCTCGTCCTCCTCGTTGACGCTCCAGACGACGGCGTCGAGCTTGACCGCGGCGGCGGCATGGTAGTGCGGATTGCGCACCAGCTTGAGATCGAGCTGCGGCGTCCAGGCGGCGAGCATGAACGGCCCGTTCGAGACGAGCTTGCCCGGTCGGGTCCAGCCCTCGCCCTCGGCCTCGATCACCCGGCGCGGCAGCGGATAGGCGATGCCGAGCGTCAGCACGCCGGCCAGGAACGGCGTAGGCTGGGTCAGCCGGAAGGTCACGGTCAGCGGATCGGGGGCGGCGACCCCGAGCTTGGCCAGATCCTTTTCCCGCCCGTCATTGATCTCCTTGGCGCCGACGACCGGGTAGAGGATCGAGGCATAGGCGGCGGCGGTCCTGGGATCGACGGCGCGGCGCAGCGACCAGACGAAATCCTCCGCTGTCAGCGGCGAGCCGTCCGACCATTCGAGCCCATGGCGCAGATGAAAAATCCAGGTGAGACCGTCGGCGCTCGCCTCCCAGCTTTCGGCGGCGCCGGGCACGATCTTGCCCTCGGCATCGAACTTGGCCAGCCCTTCGAACAGATCCGTCTGGATCCAATATTCCTGCGACCCGTCGGATTTTTGAGGATCGAGCGTTTCCGGCTCGTCGTGATTGCCGCGCCGAAGCACCGTCTCGGCCTGGGCGACGATGGGAAGCATGAGCGCTGCGACTGCCAGCAGCCGGCACCAACCTTGAAACGTCACCGAAGCTTCTCCCAACCGGGCGCAGGCATGACAGGGCCGGCGCTCCGGATGTACAAAGGGTTCGAGGGCGTTCCATGGCTCGCATGCCATGGCCGCCCGCCCAATCGTTCCCCGCCTGTCCGGAGCCGATCGACGATGAAATATCTCCACACCATGGTTCGTGTCACCGATGTCGAGCAGTCGCTCGATTTCTACGTCAACAAGTTCGGCATGAAGGAGCTGCGCCGGATCGACAACGAGGCCGGCCGCTTCTCGCTGATCTTCCTCGCCGCCCCCGGCGACGAGAGCGCGCAGGTCGAGCTGACCTATAATTGGGACCCGGAAAAGCTCGATGGCGGCCGCAATTTCGGCCATCTGGCGTATCGCGTCGAGAATATCTACGAACTGTGCCAGCGCCTCATGGACAAGGGCGTCACCATCAACCGGCCGCCGCGCGACGGCCGCATGGCCTTCATCCGCTCGCCCGACAACATCTCGATCGAGCTGCTGCAGGAAGGCGACGCGCTGCCGCCGGCGGAACCGTGGAAATCCATGCCGAACACCGGCGTCTGGTAACAGCCAAAAAAAGAACCTACAGAGAACAAACCGCTTGCGGAACAGAGTAAGAACAACTATGTTCCGAGGGTCCGCGTCACCCCGCAGGTTCGGTCCAGGCCACTTGCCGCGGTGCGCACCCTCCGAGCCGGCCTTCGGGTGGAAGATCCCGGGGCCGGCTACGGATAAAAATTTAAATCTTTGTCATCCGGGCAGAAATGTCGCAGCTCGTCCGTTATGATGGTGATCGGGTACATCCCGCCCCTCCCGGCCGAGCTTTTCGGCCATAGGATATGACATGCGTATCTCCATGAAGCTGCTGCTCGCCGCCCTCGCCCTGACGATCGCGGCCCCGGTCGCCGCTCTGGCCGAGACCCCGCACCACAAGGTCACCGTCTCGCACCATCGTCACCGCGTCGTCCATCACAAGCGTGCCGTCCACCACAACCACAAGCCGGTCGAATCCAGCCTCCGGCACTCCTGACCGAATACGCGGCGATGCTTACGGCATCGCCGCGCCCTTCCCGGCCATGATGTGCACCAGCACCATGCGCATGACCGGCTCGCCCGTGGAATCGGTCACGTCCGAGCGGATGCGCACCGTCGCCCGGCCGGGCCGCGACTTGGACGGGGCGATCGATTCGATCGTCCAGGTGAGCGAAAGCGGCTGATCCGGCCGCACCGGCTTCAGCCAGCGCGCCTCCTCGACCCCGCTGCCGCCCAGGCTGACCTCGGCTAGCAGGCCTGAGCGCGCGCCCAGGCCGAAGATGGCCGAGATGGTATGGAAACCGCTCGCCGCCAGCCCGCCGAAGATCGACCGCTCGGCCGCCGCCTCGTCGAGGTGAAAGGGCTGCGGATCGAATTGCCGGGCGAACTCCATGATGTCGTCGCGGGTAAGCTCGACGCTGCCGAGCGCGAAGCGCTGCCCGACCGATAATTCCTCGAAGCCGGCAAGGGGCGGCAATGGTGGCGTCGGTAGATTGAACTTCATCGGCATCGATCCTTCATCATCGGCTCCGGCATGCTCGCGCATCCGGCCCTCCACGTCACTGCCTTCAAATCAACCAGAAGCTGCCTCAATCCGGCTTTAGTCGCCCGCTATCCGTTTCGGTATAAGGGCGAAACGGGGGATTTGGCATGGCGCGATATTTTTTGATGCGTTTGACCGGGACAGTCAGCCTCACCCTCGCGCTCAGCGCCTGCGATCCGGGACCGTCCTCGGCACCGCTGAACGAGGCTGGCTCGGCCGCGTCCGTGTCGGGAACGCGGGACAACAGGCGCGCCGCAGAGAAGCACGACGGACCGAAGCTGGCCTACAGCAATCAGCTCGCCTTCGAGATGCCGTCCGCCACTGTCGATCCTCGCTTCCGCCGGGCGCGCGATCTGTGCCTCGAGGACACGGCCCGCGGCTGCGTTCTGATCGCCGCCTCGATCCAGCTCGGCAACGAGAATTGGGCGGGCTTCCCCCGCGCCTCGCTGCAGGTCCGGCTGCCGCATGGCCAGGTCGAGCCATTCGAGGAAGCGGCGATGGCGCCGCTGCCGGGCGAGGCGGCCGGCGCGGTCACGGTCAAGTCTCGCTCGACCAAGGCCGAGGATCTGACCGAGGCGATCACCGACGGCGACCGACGCTTGAGCGAGCTCACCAATTTCCGCGACCGGCTGACCGAGCTCGCCAAGCATGCCGACGCCAAGGTCGAGGATCTGATCAAGATCGAGAGCTCGCTCGCCGAGACCCAAAGCCAGATCGAGGCGCTGACCGCCCAGCAGCAGCATCTGGCCGACCGGGTCGCGACCGAGCTGCTCGATATCGATTTCCAGAGCCGGAACACGATCGCGGCCGCTTCGAACCCGGTAGCGCTCGTCTTCAAGGATGCCGGACAATTGCTGAGCCGCAATGTCGCCGAGGTCCTGCGCGTCGCCATCGCCTCGCTGCCCTGGCTGTTCCTGGCCGGCCTCTTCGCCTGGCTCGCCCGCGCGAGCTGGCGCCTGTTCCGGCGCCGGCGGCCGAGCCCCCGCTAGCGCCCGATCGGCATATTGTCGATGAGCCGGGTGCGGCCGAGCCGGATGGCGACGAAGATGCGCGCCGGCCGGTCAAGGCGGTCGACCGGCGCCAGCGTCTCGGCATCGCAGATCTGGAGATAATCGATCGAGCCGAAGCCGGCCTCGGCCAGCGCCGCCCGCGCCGCGCGCAGCAGCTCGGGGAAGCTGGCGATGCCGGCGGCCGCGGCCTCCGTCGTCTCGGCCAGCACCATCGGCAGCGTCGCGGCGATCTTGCGCTCTTCCGGCGTCAGATAGAGGTTGCGCGAGCTGAGCGCGAGCCCGTCCGGGTCGCGCACGGTCGGCACGCCCGCGATCACGACCGGGATGTCGAGATCGCGCACCAGCCGCCTGATCACCTGGAGCTGCTGGTAGTCCTTCTCGCCGAAATAGGCGGTGTCGGGCAGCACTTGCAGCAGGAGCTTGCTGACGATGGTAGCGACGCCGCGGAAATGGCCGGGCCGGTGCGGCCCGTCGAGCCCGTCGGTCAGCCCCTCGACCGAGACGTAGCTCGAGAAATGCGGCGGATACATCGCGTCCACCGGCGGCGCCCAGACCAGATGCGCGCCGATCGCCTCGAGCTTCGCCGCATCCTCGGCCTCGCTGCGCGGATATGCTGAGAAATCCTCATTCGGCCCGAACTGGGTCGGGTTGACGAAGATGCTGACCACGACCGCCTCGCCCGCTTCCAGGCCGCGGCGGACCAGCGCCAGATGCCCGTCATGGAGCGAGCCCATGGTCGGCACCAGCCCGATCCGGCGCCCGTCGCGACGCCAGCCGGCAAGGGTGCCGCGCAACGCCTCGACCGAACGGACGATCGGCAGGCCGGGAGGAACGAATTTGGCGGCGGAGCGGCGCATGGCGGCTAATCCATCAGCTCTTGGAAATGCGTGCGGATGCGGGTGAGATATCGTGTGCGCGGGCGCCGAACGGAAGCCCTATCCGGCGGTCCGCGATTCGGGCGTGCCGGCGGCGAAGCTCATGGCCGCCGTCTCGGCCGAGGCGTCGAGCAGCGAGACGAAGGACTGGTCCTTGCCCGGCACGGTCTGCCGCGCCGCCAGCGCCAGCGCCACGGTCGGATCGTTGGGGGCAAGCGCCGGCGCGGGCTTGGCCGGTGCCGTCGAGATCGGCGTCGTGGCCGCGACCGGATTGGGCTCGACCGGCTTCAGCATGGCGATCTGGACATAGCCCAGCGACCCGTCATTGAGATAGAGCGTGACCCAGCCTTCGGCCGGGCCGCCGCCCGGACCCTGCACCCGCTGGCCGCGCCGGAGCTCGGCGATACGCCCGCTCGACGCCGAGGGCTTGGCGTAGATGGTCGCGGTATCGACCGCGCGATAGGGCGTGTTCGGCAGCGGCGGCGCCGCCACGGCGCGCGCCAGCTTGACCCCGATCGCCGGCCCCTCGCCGACCAGCCGCTCGGCCGCGTCCTGCAGCATGCTCTGGCGGCCCGCGATCCGGCCGGCATAGCCGCGCGCCGTATCGAGCTCGGCCAGGAAGATCTGCCGCTCCCGGGCCAGCCGCTTTCCGGCCTCCTCGGCATCGAGCGTGCCGGCGGCGAGGTCCTGGCGGACCTTGTCGGCGCGCTGCAGGCGGCAGCTCTTGAGCAGCCCGTAATCGATGGTGAGCTTGTCGATCACGGCGCCGAGCTGATCGAGGTCGCCGGTAACCCGCCGCGCAGCGACGGTATTGTCGGGCGCCGCCTTGCGCAGGCTCAGCCAATAATCCGTCTCGGTGTCGGCGACGATATCCTGGCTCGCGGCCAAGAGCTGCTCGCGCTCGGGAACGCAGCCGGCATCGCCGGCCGCCGTCGCGGCGGGACGCCCCGACGAGCAGGCCTGCAGCAGCAGGATCGTCCCGGCAAGTGAGAGAAACGAAGAAGGGCGCATCGGGAATCGGTCATCGGGTCGGAAAAGGAGCGGACCATACAGGATCGCGCGCCCGGCGTCAGGCCGAAATCCCCATCGGCGTCACTCGCCGGAAAGTGAGGTTGAGGCGGAGCCGGCCGAGCAGCGGATGCGCCGCGCCGACGAGCCGGTCGATGCCGTGATACATCAGCCGCGCCGGCCCGCCGAACACCAGCACGTCGCCATGATCGAGCGTGATCGTCCGCGTCGGATCGGTGGCTTCGGCCCGCCGATGCGGAAGCGCGCCGACATGCCGAGCGAGACCGAGACGATCGGCTGGCCGAGATCCCGCTCGTCGCGATCCTGATGCAGACCCATCCGCGCCTCGGGACCGTAACGATTGACCAGGCATCCCTCCGGCGCGAAACCGGGAAAGCCCGCCGCCAGCGCCGATTCGGCGGCGAGATCGCGCAGCGGCGCCGGCATCGCCGGCCAGGGCAGGCCCGAGAGCGGATCGGTCGGGCTGTAGCGATATCCCTCTCGGTCGGCGACCCAGCCGAGCGGTCCGCAATTGGTCATCGCGACCGACATCGTCTTGCCCCAGGGCGTGGTCAGGTGGCGCGGCGGTGCCGCCGCCATCACCGCTTGGACAGCCTCCAGCACGGCGTCGCCGGCCCGTCCCGGCAGCAGGGCGATGCCCTCGCCCAGCTTCAGGATCGGCGGCACCGGCAGATCGAGCATGGTCATGATGCGGGAAACCGGACGGGTCCTTTGCAAGTCGTCGAAGTTCGTGGAGACTGGCACATAGTCACGCCGGATCGGGATTGGAATGATCAAGATGATGCTCGCGACGATGGCCTTGCTCGCCATGGCGCCGACGGTGGCGCTCGCCGCCGGCGAGAATCCCCAGCTCAAACACCTCATCGAGGATTTCGAATCCTTCCGCAGGTTCGACGATCCACTGCAATATGCCAGCGAGAATCCGTCGGCGCCGCTGACCCTGCCGGACGTGACGCCGGCCGCCGATGCCCAGCGCAAGACCATGCTCGACGCGCTGCAAAAGCGTCTCGGCCAGATCGACCGGGCCAAGCTCGCGGCGGCGGATCAGGTCAACCACGCCTTCCTCGCCCGCCTGATCGCCGATCAGCTGGAAAGCCTGCGCTTCGACGAATCCCGTTTTCCCTTCGTCGCCGACAGCGGCTTTCACACGACGCTGGGATACCTCGTCGGCTCGGCCCGGATCGGCAAGCGCGCGGACGCGGAGGGTTGGCTGGCGCTGCTCGAGAGCGTGCCGAAATATTATGCCGACAACATCGCCAATGCCCGGCGCGGCCTCGCCACCGGCTTCATCCAGCCGAAAAGCGTGGTCGAGGGTGTGCTGGCGGTCGCGCGCGGCCAGGCCTCGCTGCCGGTCGAGGGTGATCCGCTGCTGACTCCGCTGGCGACCCTGCCCGACACTATCCCGCTGGTCGATCAAAAGGCGCTGCGCGCGCAGGCCCTGGCGCTGGTCGCCGGCCCGGTGCGCGCGGCGCAGCATGAGTTCGTGCGCTTTCTCGAAGCGGACTATCTGCCCAAGGCCCGCACCAGCCTCGGTGCCAGCGAGATGCCGCAGGGCCGCGACTACTACGCCTGGCTCGTCCGCCGCCACACCACCACGGACATGACGCCCGACGAGGTGTTCGCGACCGGCGAGGCCGAGGTCGCGCGCATCCGCGCCGAGATGGACGGCGTCATCAAGGAAACCGGATTCGAGGGCAGCTTCGCCGAGTTCCTGGCCTTCCTGCGCAAGGACCCGCGTTTCTACGCGACCACGCGGCAGTCGCTGCTGGAGAAGGTCTCGGAGATCGCCAAGCGCATCGACGACCAGCTGCCGCGCCATTTCGGCACGCTGCCGCGACTGACCTACGGCGTGCGCCCGGTGCCGGCGGCGATCGAGGAGAACTACACCAGCGGCCGCTATTTCGAGGGCAGCCCGCAGCGCGGCATCGCCGGCGGCCTCATGATCAACACCTCGCATCTCGACCAGCGGCCCCTGTTCGAGATGCCGGCGCTGGCGCTGCATGAGGGCGTGCCCGGCCATCATCTGCAGATCGCACTGGCGCAAGAACTCGACATCCCGGCCTTCCGCCGCTCCGCCGACATGACCGCCTATGTCGAGGGCTGGGCGCTCTATTCCGAGCGGCTGGGCCTGGAGATGGGCATCTATCGCGACGCCTATGAGCGTTTCGGCCGCCTCTCCTTCGAGATGTGGCGCGCCTGCCGGCTGGTCATCGATACCGGCATCCATTGGAAGGGCTGGACCATCGAACAGGCGCGCGCCTGCTTCACCGACAACACCGCGCTGTCCGAGCGCAACATCGAGTCCGAGCTGCAGCGCTACATCGCCTGGCCCGGCCAGGCGCTCGCCTACAAGATCGGCGAGATCCGCATCGTGGCGCTCCGCAAACGCGCCGAGCAGACGCTGGGCGAGCATTTCGACGAGCGCCGCTTCCACGACGCCCTGCTGCTCGCCGGCCCGCTGCCGCTCGATCTTTTGGAAAGCCGCATCGATGGCTGGATCGAGGCGGAGAAACGCGCGGCGCGGCCGGGGTGAGCCGAAAACTTTCTGAGAACCTTGTTTCCAATGGGGAAATACGAATTATATCAGAAAGTTACAAAAAACCCCCTGAACCGACACGCGATTTTCGGACCTACTTTCTCTAAGGAATTGTTGACTCCCGCCCCGCTTCGTTCAACAAGGAGGGCTTATGGCCCTGACGTCATCGGGCCACCCGGCTTGGTGACCAGCGTCGTCCAGCGGAAAGGGACGACAGTGACCGAAGAAAATCGATCCATGCCTTGCCCCGGCCTCGCCGAGGAGCGGTCTGCCATTGTCGCCGCCCTGGGCCATTTCCAGAATCCCTCGGTTCGGCGGGGCCTCACGCAGTTCGCCACGACGATTCTCGGCTACCTCGCCCTGGTCGCCATCATGTTCGCGGCGTTCGATCGCGGCATCTGGGCGGCGGCGATACTGGTCGTGCCGGCCGCCGGCTTCGTCGTGCGCCTCTTCATCATCCAGCATGATTGCGGTCACCGCTCCTATTTCCGCTCCCAGCGCGCGAACGCGATCGTGGGCTGGCTGTGCAGCCTGGTGACGCTCACACCCTATGCCAGCTGGCGGCGGCAGCACTCGCGCCATCATGCGGTCTGGAACAATCTCGATTACCGCAGAGACGCGACCGATATCTACGCCACCTGCCTCACTCTCGGGGAATATCGCGAGCTGTCGACGGTCCAGCGCTGGCTCTACCGGGCGGTCCGGCATCCCGTCATCGCCCATTTCATCCTGCCGCCCTTGGTCTTTCTGCTGCTCTATCGCATTCCCTTCGACACGCCGGCGACTTGGTCCGCCGAGCGGCGCAGCGTCTATTTCACCAACGCGACCTTTGCCGTCATGCTGGCGGTGCTGATCGCGCTATTGGGCTGGAAGCCTGTGCTATTCGTCCAGATATCGACGATCGCCCTGAGCTCGATCACCGGCGTCTGGCTCTTCGCGGTCCAGCACAAATTCGAGGATGCGGAGTGGATGCGTCAGCCGCAATGGACGCCGCTTCGCGCCGCCCTCAGCGGCACCTCCTACCTGAAGCTGCCGCCGCTCCTGCAGTGGTTCACCGGCAATATCGGCTTTCACCACGTCCATCACCTGTTGCCGCGCGTGCCCAACTACCGCCTCGAGGATTGCCACAAGGCATTGCTCGCCCTGACCGGCGGCGTCCGCACGATAACGCTGGCCGAGGCCCTGGTGGCGCCCAGCTTCGCCCTCTGGGACGAAGCCGGCGGCCGAATGGTGCCGTTTCCCCGCTGACAAGTTCGGGGGCACGGCAGCGACGCTTTAGTCATTGGAATTATTCGGAGCGACCGTCGCCGAATACCTATGCTGATCAGTGGAGCTTACATGGCGCCTTCTACCGAACCGGTCATTCCCCTGAGCAAGACTAAAATATTACTCGCGATGATCGGATCCATCGCATTCGTTGGCGTCGGTGCTTGGATGTTCGGCATGAGTGATGTAACAGCCGTCCATTCCCTGCACCGGCCTCCGCTCTATGTCCACGGAGTAGGCCTGGTATCGATGATCTTCGCTGGATTGTGCGGCATCATCGCCGCCAGAAAATTCTTCGATCGCAGGCCCGGCCTGCACCTCACCGAGGCCGGCCTCATCGATAACTCCAGCGGGGTCAGCGCAGGCTTCGTCCCCTGGACCGATATCATCGGCATCAAGCTCCACAAGATAGCGCATACGCGATTTCTGGTGGTCGAGGTAGCGGAACCGGAGAAGTACATTGCCAGGGGCAGCGCAGTGCGACGGTGGTTGAATCGGAAGAACTTCCACAGGTGCGGCAGCCCGATCACGATATCGTCCACCGCACTGGCGATCGATTTCGATGATTTGACTCGTCTATTCAACCACTACCTCTCGAAGTACCGAGCCGCTCCTTTCCGAGGACAGGCAGCGACCCGAACCTGAATGCCGACGGCCTTGTCCATGCCGGCACCCGACCGGCCGCGCGATGGCAACGGTCGGGGCTCTGATCAAGCCGCCCGCCGCTGCGCCGGCGCCAGGCGATCGACCTCGGCCTGCGCCACCGTCACCGCCGTGCGCGCGAAGCTCTGCCATTGCGCGTTGGCCGACAGCGGCGCCAACCCCTTGACCGCGACCAGCAGCGCATTGGCGTCGGCCGCCGCCGCCTTCTTGAGATTGGCATCGCCGGGGGCGGCATCGGATTTGCCGAGCGACTTGGCATAGGCCTTGAGCGCGCCGCTGACGCCGGTCTTGCGCGGGATGATGGCGCCGGCCTCGACCGCGCTCGCCTTCACGCGGCTGAAATCGGCGGCGACGAGGGTGAAGCCGCTGGCCATGAATTTGGTGCTGCCGATATCGCCGGCGAGCGCCCGCTTGAGATCGGCATCCTCCAGCTCCTTCTGGGCGGCATCGCGCAGCCGCTTCAGATACGGCCCCATGATCTCGTGCTCGGCATAGCCTTCCGCGCCCATGGCCTTGCTGTCGATCGCGGCGACCACGGCCTCGATATTGGCGCTCAGCTCCTCGGCCTTGACCCGGGCCTCCTGGAATTCGCTGCCCTGCACGGCGGCGCGGAACTTGGCCTTGGTCGAGGCGAATTCCTTGAGCGCGCTATCCATCGCCTTGTTGGCACCCGACGCCTTGACCAGCGCGCCATTGTCGGTGGCGTTGTCGTAGCTCTGCTTCCACGCCGCCGCCGTCAGCCCGTCGACCGCGGTGAATTTGGTGAGGGTGCCGGCCAGCGCCACGCGCTTCTGATCGGAAAGCGCGCGCTTGTAGGCGGCGTCGACGAAACTCACCACCTGCGAGGCCGGATCGCGCTGGGTGGCGAGGAAGGCGGTGCGGGCCTGGACCATCTTGCCGACCGTCTTGGCGAAGGCGCGCCGCGCCGCCAGCTTGCCCTTGCCCGGCGCCGCCTTGACGATGGCCTCGTAGGCCTTTTCCATGGCTTCGATCGCGTCGCCGACGCCGCCATCGCCATCCTTCTTGGTGCAGAAGCCGCCGTCGCACGCGGCCTTCCACATCTCTTTCCAGCCGTCGGACGTGACGCCGCGCGGTGACGGCACCGCCGGCGCGTTCGGCCAATTGGCGCCGCCGGCGAGCGATTCGTCGGCAGCCCGCCGCTCGGCCGCCGCCGTGGCCGTGATCTTCTGCAGATAGGCCTGCATCGCCGGCACCTCGCCGGTCGCGGTCCAGGCCGCCTTAACGCCGCCGATCACCAGGTTGAGCGCGTCTTCGAGATCGAGCGTGGCCGCGCGCCGCTTCTGCTGGTCGGTCGCCTTGGCGAGCTTGGCCGAGGCTTCCTCATAGGATTTGAGCGCTGCCGCGAGGCCGCCATCATCGTCGGCCATGCAGGCGGCCTCGACCGCCCCTTTCCAGTTCTGCTTGAATTCCTCGGCGCTCAGCACGTTGGGGCCGATCGTCGGCGTGAAGCCGACATCCTTCAGGCCCATCGACTGCATGAAGCCGTCGATCCTGGCGCGCGCCTCGCGCGCCAGGGTGGCGAGCTTGGAGAGATAGAGGGTGAAGCCCTTGTGCGGCTCGACTTTTTTCTTGTCGCCCTGCGGATTGGTCATGGGACTCGCCGCCATGATGGCGCCGCGCAGCGCGTCGAGCGCCTCCACGGCCGTAAGCAAATTCTTTTTCTGCTCCTTGGCTTCCTTGCTCGACGGGTTGCTGCCGGCCTGCATCGCCGTCTCGGCCTGGCCGAGCCGCTTCTCGGCCTCCTTGACCTTGCCGCCGATGCCGGAATCGTCGCCATCGTCATAGAGCCCGGCGGCGAGCGCCTGCTTGCGGGCGGCGGAGAAGGACTCCTCGCTGATCGCGACCGGGCCGTTATAGATCCAGTCGGCGAGATAGGGGATCGACCGGCTGCCGCGTCCGATCTCCTTGATCTTGGCGATCTTGCTCCCGAGCTTGACCGCGGCCTTGCCGATCCCGCCGGTATTCTCCAGCAGCCAGCTATCGGCGATGTCGTTCTCGTCCTTCTGGTCGGCGCTTTCCATCAGCGCCTCGCGCAGGATCTTCATCGACATGGCGGTATTGAGGTCGCCCTCGGTCAGGCCGCGCTGGCCCACGAATTTCTGGGCGAGCGGATTGCCCTCCTTGCACAGCACGCAGACATACATCTTGGCGTAGAGGTTGCTCGCCTGGAAGATCTCCATGCGCGCGATCGGGTTGCCGGCCTGGGCCTCCTTGAGCAGCGCCTTCGCCCGGTTCGCCTCGGCCCAATCGATGTTGGTGAAGACGATCTTGGTGCCGAAGCTGATGCCCTTGGCGGTAACCTTGATCACGGCACTCGCCGCCATGCCGTAATGCCCGCCCGCGACCTCGGCGATGCTGCCGCCGAGCTCCATGCCCGAGGTCGTGACCTCGATCGAATCCTTGGTGATCTGCTTGTGACGGCCGCTGAGCTCGTTCTCCAGCGCGTTGAGGAAGGCGCCGCCATCCTCCATGCTGCCGTCGCCGAGCGCGCGCGTCGCATCGCCACGCATGATCCGGGTCTGGATCGCGTGGCCGCTATGCTCGGCCAGATGCTTCAGCGCCAGGGCGAGCTTGACGCCGGCGGCGGCGATGGCGAGGCCGGGAATGAAGCTCGCGGCGAACGAGGCGCCGGCATCGTCGGCGATGCTCAGCGCCGAACTGGCGGTGGTGATCGACGCTTCCATCATGTTCAGGCTTTTTTCCAGCCCCTGGCTCAGCAGGCCGACCTTGTTCGGCGGAACCTTGCTGAAATCGCCGGTCTTCAGCGCCTCGAGCCCGACCGCGCCCAGGCCGTAGCCGTCCTTCATGGCCGCGGTGAATTCGGCCGCGGCTTTCAGCACCTCGACATTCTTGGCGAGTTCCGAAAGCTGTTCGGCGCCCTCGGGGATCACATCCATGAGGAAATCGACGACGCTGGTGATCTTGTTTGGATCGAAACCGCCATCCTTCTTCATCCGCTCAGCGACGCGCTCGTCCATCATCGCGCGCTCGGTCTTGCGCCAGGCCTGCAGCGTTTCGATGAAGCGCGGCGGCCACCAGGTCTGCGGCACGCCGGTCTTGGTGATGAGCGCCTCGACATCGCGCAGCTTGCCGCCGCAATCGAGGATCTGCTGGCCCTGGACCAGAATCCGGTCGCTGAGCTTGTAGATCTCCTCCAGCTTGTCGCGCGGCGGCTCGGCGATGAACTGGTCGAAATAGAAGCTCTGGCGCTCGAAACCCTTGGTCGAGACCGGCTCGATCGCATCCTTGAACTTCTCGCCGAAGCTCGTGGTGATGTCGTTGCCGTCATCGTCGAAGAAGCCGCGTTTCGCCTGCTCCAGCACCTGCCGCTTCTCGTCCGGCGTCTTGATCAGCGTCGCGATGCGCGCGCGGATGAATTGCGGCGTCGCGAGCCGGCCGTTGAATTCGTCGGGCAGATGGAAATCGATGGTCGAGAGCGTGATCTGCGCCGGTGCCAGCGCCGCCGCCATCTGCGCCGGCTGGAGCCGGGGCTTGAGCGCTGTTATGGCGCCGCCCAGCGCCTTGCGCCGGTCGTCGACCGCGGCGATGACCTTGGCGATCGCCTGGATCTTCTGCTCGCGCTTGTCCGGATTCTTTTCGCGCGCCAGAGCTTCGAGCGACTCGATGCCGGCGAAGACCGCAGCCTCGGGCTTCACCAGCTTCTTATGCTGCTTCAGCACCTCGTCGATCGTGTCGCGCTCGTCCCCTTCGGGCAGTTGGTCGAGCAGCGCCGAGGCCAGCGCAGAATTCTCCTCGGCAGCGTTCTTGGCGGTGTCGCCGCGCTGCGCCGCCTTGGAATCGGTGGGTGGGGTTGGCGCCTTGGCGCGATGGAGGCCCAGAGCCGGCAGAAGTGACATGATTGCCTTCCTTCCCGATGAAGATTGGCCTGATGAAGATGGCTGGCCTCAGCCGAGCGAGGCGGAAATTTCCTGGAGCTTGGCCGAGAGCGGGCCCGTCACCTTGAGTCCGGGCATGATCTCGTTGCCGTCGAGCTTGGACATGATCGGATCCTCGGCGACGAAACCCGTGAAACGATTCATCGTCGTCCTGGCCTGGGCGATCTTGTCGCCGCGCTTGGCCGGATCGGCCTCGTTCAACACCGCGTCCAGCTCCTCCTCGAGATCGGCGCTGAGCTTGCCGATCAGCTCGTCGAGCTTGTCGAGCGCCTTGGCCAGCGCCGCCTGCTGCTCGTCATCCTCCTCGAAGATGTCGAGCAGCGCCGTCTGCAGCTTCTCGAGGTCGGAACACGCCTGGCCGCGCAGCCCGATCCATTCGATCCGCGACTTGCCGAGCTTGACCAGCGACAGGCCGGGCGACGAGCCGGCGTCGGCCGCGAGCAGCTTGTCGAGCCGGTCGAGCTCGGCATTCGCATCGGCCGGATCGAAATCGGGACCGAGCATGAGCTCGCCCAGCGCCTTGGCCAGGTTGCGAACCTCGCCGGCCGCGGCGTCGCTGCGCCGGAGTGCCGCCTCGATCCCCGGCCGAGCAGCCTTCAGCCGGTCGCGCGCGGCCTGGCGCGCGGCGACACCGCCGGCGTCCGGAATGCTTCCCGCCAGCGCGACGCCCAGCACGCGCTGAAGCCATTCACGCTTCGTCGATCCCTCATCGGACATCTTCGCCCCCGCCCCGCCCAAGCCGCCGAAAGCAGCCATGCGGTGTTCTTGCCCCATTCGCGCGGACGTTACTACAGGCCGGCATGCGATGGTAAGTCAGAATAGCAGGCGCGGCGACGGCACGCCTATTCGTTGCGGCGCCACTTCCGTCCAAGCATTGCCCAAGAACATTCAAATGTTCGCCGCTCTGCGACCGCAGCGTTGGGGCCCGCGGCCCGATCGCGTCAGACGCCTCTTAACAGTCGTTAAAGACCACGCACGTTACAATCTTCATCATGTATGCGATTGCCATCATCGCCTGGGTGAAAGCCCGTTTCCAGCGTCTCTCGGCGCGGACTTTGGTATGGTGCTTCGCAGCACTTGTCTGTGTGACGCTGATACTGTTCGGGACCTACATGTCCTGGCGCAGCCGGCAGACGCAATATGGCGAGGGCGTCAATGCCGCCCACAATCTGGCCCTGGCGCTGTCCCAGCATGCCGAGCGCAGCTTGCAGGCCGTCGATATCGAGCTGGCGACGCTGGCGGAGGCGGCGAGCGAGCTCGACCCGACCGATCGGGATCGGCTGCAGAAGGCGATCGCCGCGCGCGGCAAGCAGGTGCCGCAGATCGGCTATCTCATGGTCATGGACCGTGACGGGCATGTGGTGGTCGCGTCCCGGCCGCTGCGCGACTCTTCGGTCGACTACGCCGACCGGGATTATTTCAAGGCCCAGCGCGACCGGCCCGACGCCGGCCTCTACGTCAGCGAAACCATCGTCAGCCGGCAGACCGGACGTCAGGAGGTGGTGCTGAGCCGCCGCCTGTCCGGGCCCGACGGCAGCTTCCGCGGCATCGCGATGGCGACGCTCGATTGCGAGTATTTCCAGCACTTCTACGACAATTTCAGCCTGGGCCGGACCGGCACGATCAATCTCGTCCGGCTCGACGGCAGCATCCTGGTCCGCCATCCCTACAATGACGGCAAATCCGGCCTCAGCCTCCGGGACGGCGAGGTCTTTCGGACCTATCTGCCGAAATCGCCGATCGGCGATTTCGAAGGGAAGTCGATCATCGACGGCTCGATCCGGCTGATCAGCTACCGCAAGATCGAGCAATATCCGATTCTGCTGACCGTCTCGGTCTCGACCGACGAATGGCTGGCGGCGTGGCGCGAGGATACTTGGCAGCTGGGCATGACCGTGCTCGCCGCCGATCTCATCGTGCTGGCGCTGGCCCTGCTCTTCTCGATGCAGCTGCGCCGGCGCGCCGAGGCCGAGAAGCGGATGGCCGACTGGGCCCAGGTCGCGACCGACTGGTTCTGGGAAACCGGTCCGGACCATCGCATCACCTATATCTCCGACGGCGTCAGCCAGTTCGGCGCCGAGCCGAAGGCGCTTCTGGGCTTCAGCATCGCCGACATGATCCACGGCATCTCCGAGGCGGGCTCGGAGGCGTTGCAGCGGCGGCTGGCGACGCTGGACGACCATACGCCCTTCCGCGATTTCGTCTGCCAGATCCCGACTCTGACCCGGGAGGCCGCCTATATCTCGGTCAGCGGCATGCCGATCTTCGACAAGGCCGGCGCGTTTCGGGGCTTCCGAGGCACCGGCCGCGACGTGACGGCGGCGCTCGAGACCGAGCTCAAGCTCGCGCGCAAGAACCAGATCCTGGAGACCACGCTCAAGACCATTCCCGACGGGGTGGAGGTGCTGGATGCCGGGCTGGAAGGGCTTCACGCCAACCGCGCCCTGTTCGAGATCCTGGGCGTCGATGCCGAGGCCGCCCTCGCCTCGCCGTCGCCCAGCCGGTATCTGCTGGAAGCGATGGCCGATCGCGGCGAGCTCGGAGAAGGCGACCGGGCCGAGCTGATCCGCGCCTTCGAGCAGCGGATTCGCGTCGCCGAGCCGACCCTCTACGAGCGCCAGCTCATCAACGGCAATTGGATCGAGGTGCGCCGCACGCCCATGGATGGCGGCAGCGGCTATGTGGCGCTGGTCCGCGACATCTCCGAGCGCAAGCTGCGCGAGATCGAGCTCGAGAACAGCCGGCTGCGCACCCAGGAGCAGGCCGAGAAGCTGACCGCCGCGGCGCAGAATTTGGATCTGGCGCGGCGCGAGGCCGAGCGCGCCAACCTCGCCAAATCCGAGTTCCTGGCCAATATGAGCCATGAGATCCGCACGCCGATGAACGGGATCATCGGCATGAACGGGCTGCTGCTCGATACGCCGCTTTCGCCGGAGCAGCGGAAATTCGCCGAGGCGGTCAAGCTTTCGGCCGATTCCCTGCTCAACATCATCAACGACATCCTCGACGTCTCGAAGCTCGAAGCCGGCAAGGTCGAGATCGAAGCGCTCGATTTCAGCATGGAGGCGGTGGTCGAGGACGCGGTCGAGCTGCTGGCCCCGCGCGCCCACGAGAAATCGCTGGAGCTGGTCGCCTGCCTCGACGACAATTCCCGGCTGCCGCTCACCGGCGACCCGAGCCGGCTGCGCCAGATCGTGCTCAACCTGCTGTCCAACGCGATCAAGTTCACCGAGCGCGGCCATGTCTCGGTCGATGTCACGGGCAAGCGGGCCGGCCGGCGCCTGGCGATCCGGATCGAGGTCAACGATACCGGCATCGGCCTCGACGACGCCGCCAAGGCGCGGCTCTTCCAGAAATTCGAGCAGGCCGACAGCTCGATCACCCGCCGCTTCGGCGGCACCGGCCTCGGCCTCAACATCTCCAAGCAGCTCATCGAGCTGATGGGCGGCCGGATCGGCGTGAGTGATCGCGCCGGCGGCGGCACCACCTTCTGGATCGAGCTCAGCCTGCCGCGCGCGGCGTCGCTGCCGATCCGCGAGCGCGCGCCCATCCTGCCGGCCGGGCTCGAGATCCTCGTGGTCGACGATACGGCGGTGAACCGCACGGTCTTGGCGCGACAGCTCGAAGGCGCCGGCGCCCGGGTCGTCGAAGCCGAGGACGGGCCGGGCGCCCTCGCCGCCCTGCGCGCGGCCGAGGCCGCCGGCAAGCCGTTCCATATCGTGCTGCTCGACCAGGTCATGCCCGACATGCCGGGCGAAACGGTGGCGGAGCTGATCCGCGACGAACGCGGCCATGCCTCGGCCAAGCTGGTGCTGGTCTCGTCGATCGGCGTGCCCATGCGCGACGAGCGCGCGGCCACGGTCGGGTTCGATGCCTTCCTGACCAAGCCGGTACGCCATCAGGCGCTCCTGCGCTGCCTCGCCCAGCTCTGCGGCGATGTCGCGGCGGAGCAGGCGCCAGCTCCGAACCCGGGAGCGCCGATCGTGGCCGGCCGCCGCGGGCGCATCCTGCTGGCCGAGGATAACAGCATCAATCGGGACATCGCCGAGACGATCCTGCGCAAGGCCGGCTATACGGTGGATTCCGTTCCCGACGGCAGGCGCGCGATCGAGGCGGTCGGGCGCGGCGGCTATGATCTGGTCCTGATGGACGTGCAGATGCCGGAAATCGACGGGTTCCAGGCGACGATCTCGATCCGCCTGAGCGAGCCGCGCGGCATGCGCGTGCCGATCATCGCCATGACCGCCAACGCCATGCGCGGCGACCGCGACAAATGCCTTGAAGCCGGCATGGACGATCATGTCGCCAAGCCGATCGACCTCGATTCCTTCGTCGCCACCGTCGCGCGCTGGATGGGCGCCGGCGAAGCCGATCCGAAGCCGCTCGATGCCCTGCTGGAACCGGATGCGCCGGCCGTGCTCGACGAGGAAGTGCTGGGCCGGCTCGAGGCGATCATGCCGAGGGCCCGCTTCATCGACCTCGCCAGCGGCTATCTCGACGCCTCGCAACCGCGCCTCGACCGGATGCGGGACTTCGCCCAATCGGGCGACCTCGATGCCCTGCGCCGGGAAGCGCATGATCTGCAGAGCACGGCCGGCAGCTTCGGCGCGACCAAGCTGCAAGGGCTGGCCTACGCGCTCGAATGCCGTTGCCGCGATCATGATGCCGAAGGCATCGAGGCGTTGGTCGAGGAGATCGTCTCGGCCGCTGCCGAATCGAACGAGGCGCTCTGCCGGCTGGTGCCGGAAATCCAGCCGCCGTCCGAGCGGATGTGGGCGACGGCGTGAGCGACGCCGCGACGGCAGCCCGCCGCAGCAAGATCGTGCTCGGCGTCGATGACGAGCCGATCAATCTGGCGCTCCTCAAGGCCGTCATCGAACGCGCCGGCTACAGTTTTTTCGGCGCCGAGAACGGCGCGGCGGCAATGGCGCTCTGCCACCGCTTCACGCCTCGCCTCATCCTGCTCGATATCCAGATGCCGGACATGGACGGTGTGCGCACCTGCCAGAAGCTGCGCGCGATCGAGGCGATCCGCCAGGTGCCGATCGCGTTCCTGACCGCGCGCAAGACCGCCGAGGACGTGACGCGCGGCATGCAGGCCGGCGGCAACGACTTCATCGTGAAGCCGTTCGACCCGGTGAAGCTGCTCGAGCGGGTCGAGCATTGGACCAACCGGCGCCTATAGGCCCAACCCCGGATCGACGAGGCGCTGCAGCCTTTGCGCCGCGAGCTGGGCGAAGCGCAGCGTCATCGCCTTGCGCCGCGCCGGCGCCAGCCGGATGATCGGCGCCGGCCGCAGGATCTCGGCGGCGAAATGGTCGGCGATGATGAGGCCGCATTCGGGCGGGATGAGCTCGGTCGGAAAATCGTCGGGTACCGCGAAGTAAAGCGCGTCGCAGAATTCGCGATACTGGCCCCATTTCCGGTCGCTGCGGAAATCCTCGATCGAGCTCTTGACCTCGACGATGAAGATCTCGCCGCCCGGCTGCAGCGCCATGACATCGGCGCGGCGGCCATTGGCGAGCGTCACCTCGGTCAGCGTCGCCCAGCCATGCTGCACCAGCGCCCGGCACACGCCGCGCGCGAGCAATATCCCGGGTTGCGGAAGCATCTCCTTCATGGGCTCGATCATAACGGCGGGCCGTCATGCGCCGCAATCGACGCGGCGCCGAATGGCTGCCGTGCCGCGCCAACCCTTGCAAGCCTTTCCGGCCGGGCGCTAAAAGGGGCGTTTTCCGCCTGCTGCTGGAGCGCCCTTCGTCATGACCGAGCCCGATCGCCCGCCGCGCGACGAGGCGGCCGAATACCGCGCGGCCGCCGCCGCCAACCAGTTCCGCCAGGCGCGGATCGAGAAGCTCGAAGCGATGAAGCGGCTGGGCGTCAACGCCTATCCCTATCGATTCGACCGCACCGATCTCGCGGCCGCGATCGAGGCGCGCCATGCCGAGCTGCCCGCGGGCGAGACGACGGCGGAGACGGTCGCGATCGCCGGCCGCATCCGCGCCATCCGCAACAGCGGCCTCTTCATCGATCTCCACGACAATAGCGGCAAGATCCAGGTTTTCTGCCACAAGGACTATTTGCCGCCGGCCGAGCTGGAACTGGTCAAGTTGCTCGATCTCGGCGACATGATCGGCGTCACCGGCATCGTCCGCCGCACGCCCCGCGGCGAGCTCACCATCAACGCCACCCATGTCGAGGTGCTGGCGAAGGCGCTCCTGCCGCTGCCCGAGAAGTATCACGGCTTGAGCGATATCGAGACGCGCTACCGCCAGCGCTATCTCGACCTGATCATGAATCCCGAAAGCCGCGCCACGCTCAGGAAGCGCAGCGGCATCATCGCGGCGATCCGCCAGCACCTGATCGGCGAAGGTTTTCTCGAGGTCGAGACCCCGATGCTGCACGGCATCCTCGGCGGTGCCACGGCCAAGCCGTTCGTCACCCATCACAACGCGCTCGACCTCGACCTCTATCTCCGCATCGCGCCCGAGCTCTATCTGAAGCGGCTCATCGTCGGCGGCCTCGCCGACAAGGTGTTCGAGATCAACCGGAACTTCCGCAACGAGGGCATCTCGCCGCGGCACAACCCGGAATTCACCATGATGGAGCTGTACCAGGCCTATGCCGACTACCACGACATGATGAAGCTCGTGGAGGACCTGTTCGCGGCGGCGGCGATCGCGGCCAACGGCACGACCGACGTCACGAATGGCGGCAAGGTGCTGAATTTCGCCGGCCCGTTCGAGCGGCGCTCCATGGTCGATCTGGTCAAGGACCGCACCGGCATCGATTTTCTCGAGCTCGACGGCCCCGAGGCCGCGCGCAAGGCCGCCCGCGATCTCCACTGCAAGCTCGAAGGCCACGAGAATTGGGGCCAGGCGCTCGACGCCGTCTTCGCCGAGCATGTCGAGAAGCATCTGATCCAGCCGATCCACGTCACCGAGCATCCGCGCGACATCTCGCCCTTGGCCAAGGCGCATCGCAGCGAGCCGCGCCTGACCGAGCGGTTCGAGACCTATGTCAACGGCATCGAGGTCGCCAACGCCTTCTCGGAGCTGACCGACCCGCAGGACCAGTTCGAACGGTTCGAGGCGCAGGTTCGCCAGCGCGAAAGCGGCGACGACGAGGCCCAGCAGATGGATACGGACTACGTCACCGCACTCGAATACGGGCTGCCGCCGACCGGCGGGCTCGGCGTCGGCATCGACCGGCTGGTCATGCTGCTGACCGACAGTGCGGCCATCCGCGACGTGATCGCGTTTCCGACCATGCGGCCGGCCTGAAACAAGGTCGACTTGGGAAGGCCGCCCGAGAATGCGCCACTATCTTATTGGTCCGGCGGTCGGTTTTATCTAACGCTTGGGGAACCGAGCGTTAGATTTCGACCATTCGCGCCTTCGTCTTGGTCCCTGTGTCTTCCCGTCTGTCCCGGTGCCAAGTATCCCGCGCCGGCTCGGCCGTCCGGGACACGGAACCGCCGCAAACGATCTTCGATTGGAAGAGTAGCGGGCAAGTCCCGGCGCATTTCGACCGCTACCGTCTGAAACAGGCGGCGCGAATCGGGTATTGCCGCCTCTCCGATAGAGCGCAAAGGACGTCCCAAGTGTCCTTAGTACGATAAAAATAAGTGTTCCAGGTAGACAACCGAGATGAACGGTCGCAGGCACTTAAAATTTAAGGCCTCGCCGCAGATTGTGCCGCGTTAGAGTATCGCATGCCGACGCAATGCCGGTCGAAATGCGACTCAACTCATCCGCAAGGTGAAGTCGAAACAGCTTTTCTCGATAATTCAATGCCTTAGCAAGAACGCCCTAATAAATCTCGGTGTTGTGCAAGTCGGGTTTTTCGATCGCCACTCTACTTTATCGATTATTAATATATCCAGGCGACTCGGCATAATCGCCCTCGCCTTTCCGCCGAGGAAGCGCGGTCGCTGTGTCAGAGCGCATTAAATTCGATAGTCCCCCTTTCTTTTATTGCAGGAATTCACTATTTAGATGCAACGATCGTTGTCGACGAGCGTTTGCCTGTTCATCCCGAGCGACAGTTTCGCGGCGTTAACGCGCTGAAAGCCGAAAGCTCCGGCAGGTTCAAATGCGCCGTCCTCGATTCGGTGCCTGTCGAACATGCGCGGCTATTACCGATGAAGACCGTACGGACGCGACCGTTCACCCTGTGCTGACAGTAATAAGAAGGATGCCATGACTGATAGCTCTCCAATCGCGGAGACCGCCGAATTCGTTATTAAGATTTTATCGGCGCGCCCGGTCGCGACGGCCGACCTGCCTTCCACCATCGCCAATATTCGCCAGGCGCTAGAGCGTTTGGGCAGCGTGACCGCCGAACCGGTTCAGCAGGCGATTTTCAACCGGCCTTCCTTGCGCCCACAGCATCGCGGCGCCGTCGTAGCACGCGCCGAGCCCGCCGTCCGGCACGCGGTACCGAAGCCGATGCCGGCCGTCACCTTCCTGCCCGAGAAGCCGCGCCGTGGTCGGCCGCGGCGTGTGCCGGCGGTGTTCGCGCCGGAACCGGAAGCGGCCCCTCCCGCGCCGGCACCCCAGCCGCGCCTGCTGCGCCGGGCCGACGCGATGGCCACGAACGAGACCGATGCCGGCGAGGACACGCCCGCGATGCTGCGCGTGCCCGCCGGAGCCGTGCGCGGCGTGGTGAAATGGTATGACGGCCGCGCCGGCAAGGGCGCACTGCGCCTCACCGGCGTTTCCGGCGACGTGCCGCTCGAGCCGTCGGTGCTGGAGCGTTCCGGCATCAAGCGCCTCTACAAGGACCAGGAAGTCGAGGCCACCGTCGAGGAGCAGGCCGGCCGGATGCGGCTGGTATCCTTGAAGCTGCCCGGCCGCAGCACCGAGCCGGTGCTGAACGTCGTCGGCGGCGAAGTCACGGGAACGGTGCGGCGGCAGCCTCGCCCCGTCACCGTCGAGGTCAAGCGAACCGGAGGTCGTCAGCGCTCGGCACGGGCCGAGGCCGAGCAGATCTTGGGCGGAGTCGGTCGAATCAAGGCCAACCGTCGCTTGACACCTTAACACGAGGAGTATAGGAGCGAGGAACGCTCGATTGCGGGCGCTAGATGTCTCTAAGATGCAATACAGCGTCGATATCGTTGCGCATTGTAGAGAATTTGCATCCGTTGGAATTTTGGCGAACGATGCCGCCCATGTACTGCGATCGGATCCGGTGTCCTCTGGATGCTTGGAAGCTTTTGCAGAATGAAGAAGACCGTCCACAGGATGTGCACCGCTCGATGGCGCTGCCGTAAACAGAGGTAAAACCGATGTCCGATTCAGCAACCCCCCCGTCGCATAGCCAAATTCTTCGCATGGTGACGGATGTCATTTCGAGCTATCTGAAGAAGAACCCGGTCTCCGCGACGGAACTTCCGGATGTGATCGGCTCCGTTTATTCGGCCCTGGCGGGCAAGCAGGTCGAGCCGGCGGCGCCCGTCGAGCAGCGGCCGGAGCCGGCCGTGCCGATCAAGCGGTCGGTCACGCCCGACTTCATCGTCTGCCTGGAAGACGGCAAGAAGCTCAAGATGCTGAAGCGGCATCTGGCCACGGCCTACGGCATGACGCCGGACGAGTATCGCCAGCGTTGGAACCTGCCGCCGGACTATCCGATGGTGGCGCCGAACTATGCGCTGCAGCGCTCGACCCTGGCCAAGCAGATCGGCCTGGGCTCGCGCCCGCGCGTTGAGGAAAAGCCGGTTCGCGGCCGCGGCCGCAAGGGCGCTGCCGCCTGATATTCATGATCCGATCGACTGACGCTCGATCCGTCGAACGTCAGTCGATCGGCATGCCAACCTTTTTGATCAGGAGAGAGCGAGGTCGCCCCGCTCTCTCCGATAAGTCGAAGCCCGATCCGCCGGCATCGTTTCGCTGCGAGCGGATCGGATGCTTTGCTGTTTCCGAGATGTCGGCGTTTCCCGACCTCAGAAACGCTCTCCGACCATCTCCTCGCTCTTCTTCCACAGCGCCTCGGCATGCGTCGGATCGAGCGCATAGCTGCGCACGCCTTCGCTGACGGCACTGATCGTCACGCCATCGGGCACGATCTCGCTGACATGACAATTCTCGCAGTAACGGCCGCCGATCGCGTCCGCCGGTGCGACCACGCCCGTCCATACGGAGGTCGCCGCCCCCTGGGGAATCGTCTTGAACGCGAAAGGCGGCTTGCCCTCGGCGACGAGATCCGCGCTCAACTGAGCGATGAGCGCCTCGAGCTGCGCCTGTCCCATGTGACGGCCGAGCTCGGTATGGATGCCGCCGGGATGCACTGCCGCGGCCCGCACGCCGCGCCCGCGATGGCGCCGGTCGAAGGCGACGGCGAACAGGATATTCGCCGTCTTCGAGCGGCCATAGCCGAGGAACGGATCATAGGCCGTGCGCTCGAAGTTCGGATCGTCGAGATCGACATCGGCGAAGCGATGCCCGGAAGAGGCGAGATTCACCAATCGCGCGCCATCGCGCAGCAAGGACGCGATCCGGTTGACCAGCACGAAATGACCGAGATGGTTGGTGCCGAACTGCGTCTCGAATCCGTCGGCCGTATGCCCGAACGGCGTCGCCATGACGCCCGCATTGGCGATGACGAGGTCGAAGGGCTCGGCCTTGGCGTTGAGCGCGTCGGCGCAGGCGCGAACACTGGCGAGGTTGCCGAGATCGAGCTCGATCAGCTCGAACCGGCCGCCGCCGGTTCCCGCGTCGTCGCGTACCTGAGCCGTTGCTTTCCTCGCCTTGTCGAGGTCGCGCGCGGCGCCGACGACATGGGCGCCATGGGCGGCGAGCGCGCGCGCCGTCTCGACGCCGATCCCGGCCGAAACCCCGGTTACGAGCACGCGCTTGCCGGTGAGAGACACGCCCGCGAGCACCTCGTCGGTCGTGGAGGTCGCGCCGAATATTTTTGCCATGAGGGCCTCCGTGATGCGGATAGGCAGCGCGCATTGAATCGCGGCGCCAGGTAAGATATGTGGAGACATGCTCCGCTTAAACATATACGGAGTGTTCCTCCGCTTAACAAGAGGGAAGCCGGGTGACTGAGGAAGAGATCGCGCGACGCCGGCCACGCAGCGACGGGCAGCGCAATCGCGAGCGGCTGATCGAAGCCGCCAGCGCCGCGTTCAAGGCCGGCGAGATCGATGTGCCGCTCGACGAGGTCGCGCGCCGCGCCGGGGTCGGGATCGGCACGCTCTACCGTCACTTCCCGACCCGGGACGCGTTGATCGAGACCGTCTACCGCAACGAGGTCGCGGCTCTGGGCCAGGCGGCGAAGCAGCTCGCCGCGACGCACGCCCCCCTCGACGCCTTGCGCGGCTGGATGCGGCTGTTCGTCGATTATATCGCGGCCAAGCAACTGATAGCGCCCGCGCTCAATTCGCTCGTCGGCGGCACGTCGGAGCTCTATGCCGAAACCGGCGTCAGCATGAAGACGGCAATAAATGAGCTGGTGGGCCGGGCCGTCGAAAGCGGCGAGATGCGCGCCGATCTCGACCCGTTCGATCTGTTGCGGGCACTGGTCGGCGTCGCCAACGTCGCCTCCGATGCCGCCTGGGAGGCCAGCGCCAAGCGCCTCATCGACATCCTGATCGCCGGCTCGCGGCCGGATGCCGGCAAGTAGCCTTTCGCACGTGCTCGACGCGGCCGTCTACGCCTTCACATCAGTTGACTGTACAGGTCTTCCCATCCCGGATTCGCACCGAGAATAAGCCGTACCTTCCAAGCACGCGGCCAATGCTTGATGTTCTTCTCACGCTGAATGGCTTGCCTGATGTCGTCGTGACGTTCGGCGTAGACCAGAGTCTTCAAAGCGTATTTCTTCGTGAAGCCATCGACGGCACCGCTTCGATGCTCCCAGGCTCGCCGTGCGAGGTCGCTCGTCACGCCGACATAGAGCGTGCCGTTCGGCCTATTGGTCATGATGTAAATCCATCCGCCTTGCATGCAGGCGATGCTTCCTTGCCATGCAGGAGAGTGCAACCGCCACGCGTGGATGGCCGGGACAAGCCCGGCCATGACGATGGATTCAGGTCAACCATCGACGGCGTTAGGTCAGCCATCTTCCTTTATCGTCCGGTGCCCGCCAGAGCAATCCGTGGCAGGCCAAGAGCCCCGTCATGGCCGGGCTTGTCCCGGCCATCCACGCCTTGCCACCGCTCCGTACCAGACCGAGTGGATCCTCGGTCATAGTCATCAACCGCGCCGCGCCGCCTCGATCGCGGCGACGTCGATCTTCTTCATGTCCATCATCGCCCTAAACGCGCGCTTTGCTTCATCGCCGCCGGCCGCCAGCGCCTCGGTCAGCACGCGCGGCGTGATCTGCCAGGAGATGCCCCACTTGTCCTTGCACCAGCCACATTCGCTCTCTTGGCCGCCATTGCCGACGATGGCGTTCCAGTAGCGGTCGGTCTCGTGCTGATCGTCGGTGGCGATCTGAAATGAGAAGGCCTCGTTATGCTTGATCGCGGGACCGCCGTTAAGGCCGAGGCAAGGGAGGCCGGCAACGGTGAATTCGACCGTCAGCACGTCGCCCGCCTTGCCGGCTGGGTAGTCGGTGGGCGCACGGTGGACGGCAGCAATCGCGCTGTCGGGAAAGGTCTCGGCATAGAAACGGGCAGCAGCCTCGGCGTCCTTGTCGTACCAAAGGCAGATCGTGTTCTTTGCCATGACGCGTCCTTTCGCTTTGAAGCTAAGTTCTTGGACTTATTGCGCAGCGTCGAGATCACGAGCAACCCGGTCGAACGCCAATCAAAACCCGCCGGCCGCATCCAGCATCGTCGTGATTTTGTGCTCGTCCGGCTGTTCCATGATCTTGCCGGCCATGCGCACGGCGTCGGTCATGGTCATCAGCCGCAAGCGCTGCTTCACGCGCGGCAGGTTGGACGGCGCCATCGACAGGGTCCGGATGCCGAGCCCCAGCAGCAGGGCCGTGTAGCGCGGATCGCCGGCGATCTCGCCACAGACGCTGACGGGAATGCCGGCTCTGACCGCCGCCTCGGTGGCGAATTGAATGAGGCGCAGCACGGCCGGATGGACCGGGTTGTAGAGGTGCGCCACCTGCTCGTCGCCGCGATCGATCGCCAGCGTGTATTGCGTCAGGTCGTTGGTGCCGATCGCGAAGAAATCCGCCTCGCCGGCGAAGGCGTCGGCCGCGAGGGCTGCCCCCGGCACCTCGATCATGATGCCGAGCGGCGGCATCCGGTCGGGCAGCCGCACCGACTGGGCGCGCAGCCGGGCCGCCGTCGCCTCCAGGATGGCGCGCGTCTCGCGCACCTCGCCGAGCGACGAGATCATCGGCAGCAGGATGCGCACAGGCCCGTCAGCGGCGGCGCGCAGGATCGCCGCCAACTGCGTTTCCAGGATCTGGCGATGCCGGAGGCCGAGCCGGATGGCCCGCAGCCCCAGGGCCGGATTGGCGCTTTCGGCGGTAACGCCGCGCAGGCTGTAGGCGAGCTTGTCGCCGCCGATATCGAGCGTCCGGATCGTCACCGGCCGGCCGCCCATGCCGCGCACCAGCGTGCTCAGCGCCTCGACCTGCTCGTCCTCGCTCGGCTGGGTTTCGCGATTCATGAACAGAAATTCGGTGCGCACCAGGCCGACACCGGCGGCGCCGAGCTCGATCGCCTGCGCGAGCTCGCGCGGCAGCTCCAGATTGGCCTCGAGCGTGATCTCGACGCCGTCGCGCGTGATCGCCGGCAATTGCCGGATCAGGTTGAGCTGCAGCCGCTCGCGCGCCAGCGTGTCGAGCTGGACCTGATAGAGGCTCAACGTCTCCGGCGACGGATTGATCGTCACCGTGCCGGCCGAGCCGTTGACGATAACGAAATCGCCCGGCGAAATGCCGTGCAGCAGGCCGGCGCAGCCGAGCACGGCCGGAATCCCGAGCGAGCGCGCCATGATCGCCGTATGGCTCTCGGCACCGCCGAGCGTCGTGGCGAAACCCGTGATGCGCTTCGGATCCATCAGCGCCGTGTCCGCCGGCGTCAGCTCGTCGGCGAGCAGGATGGTGCCTTCGGGCAGCTTGCCGATGGCGGTGAAGGGGGTCTTGGTCAGGTTGCGGATGAGGCGCGTGCCGACGACGCGGATATCGTCGATACGGGCGGCCAGATAGGGATCGCCCATGATCGCGAAGCTTTCGGCGATCGCATCCATCTCGATGCGGACCGCCGCCTCGGCATTGATGTGCTGGCCGCCGATGCGCGCGGAAACGCCGCGCAGCAGCCGCGACTGCGTGAGCATGGCGAGATGGGCATCGAGCAGATAGCCCACCTCCTCCGCCGCCGCCCCGTGGAGCGCCGCCGACTTGTCCTTGAGCTTGCGAAGCTGGTGGCGCGACGCCTCGACCGCAGCGTTGAAGCGGTCGATCTCGTCTTCGAGCTGCGCCCTCGGCACGGAGTATTCCGGCACCGAGAGCGCCATATGGTCCGAGACATGAACCGTGCCGAGGCCGAGCCCGGGCGACACGCCGAGGCCGGTCAGCACCCGTTCGAGCTTCTGCGCGGGCGGCGCCTCAGTCTTCTTCATCGAAGCCGCCCGCGATGAGCGCGCCGATGGCCTCGACCGCCTCCGCCGCCTGCGGTCCCGTCGCCCGGATCTCGACGCTGGTGCCGGTCGCCGCCGCCAGCATCATCAGCCCCATGATCGACAGGCCGCTGACGACGCTGCCGTTCTTGGCGACCTTGACCTCGGCATCGAACGCGCCCGCGAGCTTGACCAGCTTGGCCGCGGCGCGGGCATGCAAGCCGCGCTTGTTGCAGATCGTCACGATCTTGCGAACGATCGGGCCGCCATGGGTCTTGTCCGAGAAGGGCATGATCTAGCAGCCTTCCGACGATGCATGGCGTGAAAGGGCATGGCGTGAAAAGGCGGGGGAGCGCATTTTCGACGGACCTCTCAGCCGCGCGCGTCGGCCAGCAGCTGCGAGGCGACGTTGATGTATTTGCGCCCGGCCTCCTGCGCGCCGGAGACGGCGGTAGCCAGCGGCTCGGTCTGGCGCAGGCTCGCCAGCTTGATCAGCATCGGCAAATTGATGCCGGCGATGACCTCGACCTTGGCGCGCTCCATGAAGGAGATGGCGAGGTTGGAGGGCGTGCCGCCGAACATGTCGGTCAGCACGACGACACCGCGCCCGGTCTCGACCCGCTGAATGGCGTCATGGATGTCCTGGCGGCGCTGTTCCATATCGTCGTCCGGGCCGATGCAGATCGCCTGAATATTGCTCTGCGGCCCGACCACATGCTCCAGCGCCGCGATGAATTCCGCGGCGAGCCGGCCATGGGTCACGAGAACCATGCCAATCATCGATCCATCCTCAAGGTGCGTCGCCGCCCGGCGGCGGTTCGGCGGCGGCCGTCACGGGACGGGTCACGTCGCGATGGCCGACCGCCACGGTCTGACCTTCGGCGGCGAGCCAGCGCCCGAGCAGCTCCGCGACATAGACCGAGCGGTGCCGCCCGCCGGTGCAGCCGATCGCGATTGTGAGGTAGGATTTGCCCTCACGGTCGTAGCGCGGCAGCAGCGGCTTCAGCAGCCCGGTCAAGGAAGTGAAGAACCCGTCGAAGCTCGGATCGGCGGCGATATGCTCGCCGACCGCGGCATCGAGCCCGGTCAGGTGCTTCAGGTGCGGCACGTAATAGGGATTTTCGAGGAAGCGCACGTCGAAGACCAGATCGGCCTCGCGCGGCAGGCCCTGGCGGAACGAGAAGGAGGTGACGAACAGCTTGAGCGCCGGCTTGTCGTCGAGCGCGAAGTGCCCGGCCAGGAGTCGCTTCAGGTCCGCCGGCTTCAGCACCGATGTGTCGATCACGACATCGGCGCGCTTGCGTAGCGGCGAGACCAGGTCGCGCTCGCGCCGGATCCCGTCCATCACCGGCCGGTCGCCGGCCAGCGGATGGCGCCGCCGCGTCTCGGTATAGCGGCGGGCCAGCGCCTCGTCGTCGCAATCGAGGAAAAGCAGCCGGCAATCGAGCCTGCCGTCGGCGATGAGCCGGTCCAGCTCGGCGCCGACATTGGCGGCGGCGAAGTCGCGGGTGCGGATATCGATGCCGATGGCGATCGGCTGGACCCGCCGCCCCGATTGGGCGATGAGGCCGGGCAGCAGCGACATCGGCAGATTGTCGACCGCCTCATACCCCATATCTTCCAACATCTTGAGGGAGGCGGTGCGGCCTGCTCCCGACATGCCGGTGATCAGCACGACGAGAGGGCGCGCGCGCTCGGCCGAGGGGGACGGCGCCAAGGCCAGGGAGGGACCGGACTCGTTCATGACCTCTTCTTTATACCCAACTGCCCGGATCGCGCCAGCGGCGGCGGAAAGAGCCGTCGTGACCTTTGCCGGCGCGGAGGGCTCGAAGGGGGCGAGCCGGAGCTGCGGCAGGGTGAAACCGAGCAGCTCGACCGACGCCGGCGCCGGCAGCCGCTCGACCGAACCGGGCTCGACCAGATCGACGACCAGGTCGAGGCGGCAGGCCGCCAGATGCGGCAGCGGCACGATGCCGAGGCCGCGCACCTCGATGAGCCCGGCGAGGGCGGCCGGCGACGATCCGTGGAGGCCGCCGCCGCGCGCCACCAGATCGACCCGGTCGTCGGCGACCAGCCGGGCACCGTCCGCGATCAGCCGCAGCGCCAGATCCGACTTGCCGGCGCCCGCGGGTCCGCGCAGCAGCACGCCGCGCCCGTCGACGGCGACGAGGGTGGCGTGGATATTGGCCGGCTCGGATTCGTCGTCCTCTTCCATCCCTATACGCCCGTCATTCCCGGACACCCGTCATTCCCGGACACTGGGCAGCCGCACGACGAAGCGCGCGCCGGTCACCTGTCCGCCGGCATCGTACCGGTTCTCGGCCGTGACCGTGCCACCATGGGCCTCGACGATCTGCTTGGAGATGGAGAGGCCGAGCCCGGAATGGGTTCCGAACTTCTCGCCCGCCGGGCGCTCCGTATAGAACCGGTCGAAGATCGCTTCGAGCTTGCCTTCGGGAATGCCCGGCCCCTGATCCTCGATCGTGATCAGGATGTCGTCGCCGTCGCGCCCGGCCCTGAGCGTGATCCGCCCGCCGGGCGGGCTGAACGAGATGGCGTTGTGCAGCAGATTCTGCAGCACCTGCACCAGCCTGCCCTCCTTGCCGAGCACGCTGAGCGCGTCGCCCGGATCGCGCACCACCTCGATCGCCGGCCCGCCGGCCGCGCGGGTCTGCTCATGGACGTCGGCGAGCGTGCCGAGCATCGGGCCGAGCGCCACCGGCCCGCGCTCGAGCCGGCTCATCTCGGCATCGAGGCGCGAGGCGTCGGAGATGTCGGAGATGAGGCGGTCGAGCCGCTCGACATCGTCATGGATGATCGCCATCAGCCGGCGCTGCTTCACCGGATCCTCGATGCGCGCAACCGTCTCGACCGCGCTCCTGAGCGAGCTCAGCGGATTCTTCAGCTCGTGCGCCACATCGGCGGCGAAGCGCTCGATCGCGTCCATGCGTCGCCACAGCGCCCCGGTCATGTCGGTGAGCGCGATGCTGAGCTCGCCGATCTCGTCGTGCCGGCGGCTGAAATCGGGGATCTCGACCTTGCGGCCATTGCCCTGCCGCACCGCCTGCGCCGCGCGCGCCAGCTTGCGCACCGGCCGGGCAATCGTGCCGGCGAGATAGAGCGACAGGAGGATGGTGACGACGAGCCCGATCAGGCTCAGCCGCAGGATATCGGTGCGGACCGAGTTCACCTGGCGATCGAGATCGACCGACCCGGTCGAGACCAGCACCGCGCCCAGCACCTGCTTGTAGCGCCGGACCGGCACCGCCACGGACAGGATGAGGCCGTTGGAATCGCCGCTGCTGCGCACCGCCTCGCCCGCCCTGCCGTCGAGCGCGCGCACCACCTCGGGATAGTCGGTGGCGATCTCGCGCGGATGCTCGGCATAGGGCGGATAGTGGCCGCGCCGGCGCAGCATGCCGGAGGCCGAGTCGACGATGCGGTCGAAGAAGCTCGGGCCGGCATCGTCGAGCGGCGGCAGCGGCTGGATCTGGATCGTGCCGGTCGGGCCTTCGAGGCCGCGGCTGTCGGCCATCAGCGGCCCGTCGATCTGGAACAGGCGCGCCCGGATCCGCGCCGGCTCGACCAGGCTGCGCATCATGCCCTGCGCCAGCGTCGGCACCAGCTCCGGCGCCTCGCCCGGATCCTGCAGCACCGCACCCTCGGCCAAGGCGGCGGCGATGATGCCGCCCTGGGTCGTCAGCGCCTGCAGCTCGGTATCGATGAGGCCGCGCTCGTAGCGGTCGAGATAGAACATGCCGCCGCCGAGCAGTGCCACCGCGAACAGATTGACCGCCAGCATCTGCTGCGCCAGCGAGAAATGCAGCCAGCGGCGCAGGCGGCTCGACCGCCGCCGCTGCCGCGTCTGGGCCGGCTCGTCACTCCTTGTAGCGGTAGCCGACACCATAGAGGGTCTCGATCTGATTGAAATCATCGTCCGCGAGCTTGAACTTCTTCCGCAGCCTCTTGATATGGCTGTCGATCGTGCGGTCATCGACATAAATATGCTCGCCATAGGCCGCGTCCATGAGCTGGTCGCGATTTTTGACGTGCCCGGGCCGGGCCGCCAGCGATTTCAGGATCAGGAACTCGGTCACCGTCAGCTCGACATGGGCGCCGCGCCAGGTGCAGAGATGGCGCGAGGAATCGAGCACCAGATCGCCGCGCTGCACCAGCCCCTCGCCCTCGCCCGCCTTCTTCTCCTTGGTAAGCTCGACCCGGCGCAGCAGCGCCCGGATGCGCTCGATCAGCAGGCGCTGCGAGAAGGGCTTGGTGATGTAATCGTCCGCCCCCATGCGCAAGCCCAGCGCCTCGTCGATCTCGTCATCCTTCGAGGTCAGGAAGATCACCGGCAGCGCCCCCTGCTTGCGCAGGTGCGACAGCAGCTCCAGCCCGTCCATGCGCGGCATCTTGATGTCGAGGATGGCGACATCGACCGGCTGGGCCTGGAGCCCGCGCAGCGCCTCGGCGCCGTCATTGTAGCAATCGACGAGGAACCCCTCGGCCTCGAGCGTGATCGAGACCGACGTCAGAATGTTGCGATCGTCGTCGACGAGCGCGATGCGGCTGGTCACCTGCCCCCTCCCCGGAAGATCCCGGCCCGCATCCTGGCCCGCCGGCCGGCACGGGTCGAGCAAGAAAAAACGCGGAACGGGGCGGCCCGCCGCCGATAGGCAGCCCGCCGCCCCGTCCGGGCCGATATGACGCAGTCATTGAGGCAATACTATGTCCGCCGATAATACGGCGATCGCCGAAGTGCTGTATCGCGCCGGCCAGTGCTCTAGCGGCAAAAGTTGCGCTCGGGCCGAGCCGGTGGCAGTTTCACGCGATTGCCACAATGCCGAGGCCGAAAAGGCCCGGACGACGTTAACGGGCGTCATTTGATATGAGGGAGATATCGGTGCAGCATAAAGACGGGAGCGAGGCCAATCTCGGCCATGGGCTGGTCAATCTGGCCGCCATTCATCGCAATCTTTCGGTGCCGTCGCTCTATGAGCACGCCATCCGCAACGGCGAAGGCCGGATCGTCGCCGGCGGCGCCTTCGTCGCCGTGACCGGCCAGCACACGGGCCGCTCGCCCAAGGACAAGTACATCGTCCGCGAGGCCTCGACCGAGAGCGGGGTCAATTGGGGCGAGGTCAACCAGCCGGTCTCCGAGGCGGTGTTCGACCAGGTGCATCAGCGCATGCTGGCCTATTTCCAGCGCCGCCCGGCCTATGTCGTCGAGGTCTATGCCGGCGCCGACCCGGCCTATCGCCTCCCCGTGCGCATCGTCACCGAGCAGGCCTGGCACTCGCTCTTCGCCCGCAACATGTTCATCCGCCCGCCGGCCGCCGACCTTCAGGGCTTCGGCCCTGAATTCACCATCCTGCAGGCGCCCGGCCTCGTCGCCATGCCGGAGTTCGACCAGCTGCGCAGCCAGACCTTCATCCTGGTCAACATGGCGAAGCGCCTCGTCCTCATCGGCGGCACCTCCTACGCCGGCGAGATCAAGAAATCGATCTTCGGCGTGCTCAACTATCTGCTGCCGGCCAAGGGCGTGCTGCCCATGCACTGCTCGGCCAATGTCGGCGCCGACGGCCGCTCGGCGATCTTCTTCGGCCTGTCCGGCACCGGCAAGACCACGCTCTCGGCCGACAGCACGCGCACCCTCATCGGCGATGACGAGCATGGCTGGTCCGACCGCGGCATCTTCAATTTCGAAGGCGGCTGCTATGCCAAGGTGATCAAGCTCTCGGAAGAAGCCGAGCCCGAGATCTGGGAAGCCAGCGGCCGCTTCGGCACCGTGCTCGAGAACGTCGTGTTTGACCCGGCCTCGCACGTCCCCGACTACGACGACGGCAGCCTGACCGAGAACACCCGCTCCTGCTATCCGCTCGACTTCATCGCGAATGCGAGCGCGACCGGCATGGCCGATCATCCCGACACGGTGATCTTCCTCACCGCCGACGCCTTCGGCGTGCTGCCGCCGATCAGCCGGCTCTCGGCCGACCAGGCCATGTATCATTTCCTGTCGGGCTACACGGCGCGCGTCGCCGGCACCGAGAAGGGCCTCGGCAAGGAGCCGCAGGCGACCTTCTCGACCTGCTTCGGCGCGCCCTTCATGCCGCGACATCCGACCGTCTATGCCAAGCTGCTGGGCGAGCGTATCACCAAGCATCAGGCGAAATGCTGGCTGGTCAATACCGGCTGGTCAGGCGGCGCCTACGGCACCGGCGAGCGCATCCGCATCGCCTATACCCGCGCCATGGTGCGCGCCGCCCTCGACGGCCGCCTGGCCGAGGTGGCGATGCGCCCGGATGGGCATTTCGGCCTCAGCATCCCGGAGCAATGCCCGGACGTGCCGGCCGAGGTGCTGAACGCCCGCAAGACCTGGAAGGACGCCAAGGCCTATGATGCGGCCGCCCAAGGCCTGACCAAGCGCTTCGAGAATAATTTCAAGCAATTCGAGGGGCTGGTCGACCCGACCGTCAAGGCGGCGGGCATCCACGCCGCCGCATGAGGATCACACACCGCGCATGAGCCCGTTTCCCGGTACCCGCCTGCTGCTGCCCGGCCTCGCGGCCCTCGTCTTCGGCCTTGCCCTGGCCCTCGGCCTCGCCGCTCCGGCGTTCGCGGCCTCATCCACCACCGTCGAGGGTGTCTATGCCCTCGACGGCATCAAGCAGCAGGTGGCGGGCACGCTCATCGCCACCGAGGCGGGCTCCTCCACCGACCTCAAGCTCGATGTCAGCTTCCGCCGCACCGCCGAGAAGAACCCGCTGAAGCGCTACGACAGCGAACTCTCCAAGGAGATGCACATCATCGCGGTCAGCGACGATCTCTCGACCATGCTGCATCACCATGTCGGCCATGTGATCGACGGCCACGGGCAGGACCGCATCCGCTTCCCCGCCCCCGGCCTCTATCACATCTATGTCGACGCCGCGCCCAAGACGATCGGCCAGCAGGTGCTGCGCTTCGACCTCGCGGTCGGCGGCGAGGCCGCGGCGCCGATGACCTCCCGCCCGCTAGGGGCCCCCGAGACCGAGGTGACCCAGGGCCTCTACACCTTGGCATTCGACCGGCTGGACCTCCCCGCCGGCCAGCCCGCCATGCTGGAGCTCAGCATCACCGAGCACGGCAAGCCCGCGCGCGACCTCCACCCCTATCTGGGCGTGCCCGCCCACGCCGTGCTGGTCGGCGCCGAATCGCTCGACTACATCCACATCCACCCGATGGCGCAGAACGAGATGCACGAGCCGCCGATGGCCGGCATGCAGGGCATGATGACGGGCCACGAGCATGAGACGGCCGTGGTGGAGAGCGAACCCTCCCACCTCCGCTTCCACCTCCAGGTGCCGAAGCCCGGCGCCTATCGGCTCTGGCTGCAATTCATCGGCGGGCGGACGCTCTATACGGTGCCGTTCGTGCTGGTGGCGAAGTAGCGGGGCGACGTCGGCCGAGCTTCATCGTACGACGGAGGACAGCGTGGACGTCGCAAAGAAGCTCGCCGATCGACTGGCCTCCAGCTATCTCGTCGCCGTGGAACGATCCGAGCATGATTGGCTGTTCCGATTTGGGAACGACGTGAGCTTGAGAGTCTCCTGCCCATGGCGGATTTTGCTCGACGGCAGGATCGCTCATGGCGACGGCGACCACGGCCAGCAATTCGGCCTGCCCGCGCCGATAGACGGCACGGATCGAAGCAACGGGCTGCTGCTGAACAAGGCGATCCTGGACGTAGCGATCCGTGAGGATACCGGCGACCTGACGATAAGCTTCTGCGAGCGGACAGCGCTGGAGATCCTGAACCTGTCGAGCGGATATGAGGGCTGGCAGAGCTCCAGGATGGGGCGGGCCTCATCGTCGTCGCGACAGGCGGTGGAGAGCTGGCGCTTTGGGAAAGCTGACTCGGGCGCCTGATCACAGTCCCAGACAGCGAGACGGCCTCCGCAGGTTTCCCCACGGAGGCCGCTTCGCAGTAAGGACAACGCCGGAAAGCTTGGCAACCCGGCGCGTTTCCCTGTTCCGAACGGCGGGCGTCGGCACCCGCTTCACTCGGAAAACCGACGATCAGGCGAGGTGAGCCTCACGAACGTCGACGATCCCGAGCGCGGCTACCGCCGCCGGCAGTTCTTGCGACGTTGACACAGGATCACCTCCTTTCAATGGTTAAAGACCAACGACACCATAGGGCTAACGGGGCGCGGGTTGCAAGGGGTTGTGCTCTGGGGCAGCGCTGGCCGGAAGGAGGCCAACAGTGAACCGATTAGCCGCACACCCAAGCTATATCAGAGCGATCCACGTCGCCCTTCGCGAAGCCAATTTTCCGCTACTGGTCGAAGCTATGAAGCTTATTCAGGCTTCCCATCTATGCAGCCATTTATACATCGTAACGGAAACGACACTCACCCGCCCCCGACTCACGTCTCCATAATTCATTAGAATTATGAAGATATTACAGTGTGTTAACAAAAATATAAATCTACGCAATCTTTCACGGCCCACACCTTGCACAATTTAAAGGCGATGAATATCTAAAGCTATCGAATTGGCAACAGGAACCAAAAGCATGACCAAGAGTCGGTCTTTTTCGATCTATCTTCTTAAGGAAGATTATGATCCGACAAACTCGTTGCGGGAGGATCACACCCTCGTAGAGAATTCGGATGCAAAGGCATTACCGGAAGGTTCCGTACTTTACATACTAGATGGCATCCCCAAGCAACCATGGTGGAGAGCGTATTTTGGGGTCGAGAAGAACCTGGCGCAGGTGAGCAAGGGCGCGCTCATCTTTCTACCAGCGGGAAATCGCTATTTTGCATTATCCTTTGGACACGTAGCTCACAATCTCCGGGAAACGAGCTTCGAATATGATTTCGGACTTCGCGTCACACTAAATAGCCTCGACCCACACAAGCTCAAAAGTACTGACACACTCGATCCGAGCGCCGCAAAGAGACAACGGACTCAATTCCCTATAGAATCGGAATTAACACTTTTCGACTTTGACCGTGACAGTACTATTCTCCGCAGCCTGACGGGTAAAGTTCGAGAAGAATATAAAGACCTCTTTAGACACGCGTCAGGTAGCAGCAATTTGCGAATCAGCTCAGACGTATCAGCCGAGAAATTAGTATGGCTATGTGACAGGCTACTGCAACTCTATAGCAACGATGATTATATCGTTACCTTTCCAGAAATTCAAAACATCAGCCCCGTTCGCGATCCAATCACGATCGAAACATTGAATCAATCTCTTTTAGGAGCTTTTCAAAGGAATGATACTGATTTGAACCTTACGGTTCCAGATATTGTTAACTATAGCGATAACATTTATGTAACTTTTTCGGGGTTAGGAAAAGGTCTCATTTACGATGACGTCTACATCGGTCGCTACTATGAATACCTTGGGCGGCACGATAGTGATACTGCGTCTATGACGATTGATAACCTGCAACATCATTCACTAGTGCTTACAGACGAGAACGGAAACCCCCGAGACCGTTACAGTATTTTCAAAAGTCTCGTTTTCGATCTTACGCTTGAAGAGGCTGGAAGAGAAGTTTTCCACCTTTGTGAAGGAAATTGGTACTCCATAAACAAAGATTATATTACCCGCCTTAGTAATTATCTTAACCCTCTCTTTGAAGACTGCGATCTGCCGCCATATGATCATGCTAGCGAAGGCGGTTACAATATAGCGGTCGCCAAAAATAGTAGTACCAATTTTATCTGCCTTGATCGAAAGAATATCAGCCCGAACAGCCAGAGTCAGATTGAGCCTTGCGATCTCTTAGAAATACGTGATGAGGTTGCAGCATTTTACCACATAAAAGTGTCAACTCTTTCCACTCAACTGAGTCATCTATTTAATCAGGGAGTAAATGCTTTCGAATTGATGCGCCTTGAGCCAGAAGCTGTCGATAAGCTTGAAGCATTAATTAGAGATAACTTAGGTGAAGCAGAGGCCGATCATCTTATTTCGCTAGTGAGAAGTCAGAGATTCTGCATAATATTTGGTATCGTAAGCAAAAAAGACCCAGGTGGCCGTTCGCAAAATCTACCGCTATTTTCCCGTATCAGCCTTATGCGTTCTATGAAGGCGCTCCGGCTCATGGACGTTCCGGCGACTGTGGCTTTTATAAAGGATGAGTCAGTGCAAAACACGGGTAGGAAGAAAGAACGGAAAGTTGCTTCTGCTAAGCCTATCCCAACGACAACCGCTGAATGGCTTGCTGCCTTATAAGCCCAATCTATCAGAGGGCCGAATAGCGACCTTACGCCGGCTGTAGCGAGCACCATAGCACGCCAGTTCGTCATAGAAACCATATGCAGCCGGAATAAAGCCCCACCCACCCAGCATTTATATGCCGTTTTAACGCCCAAGCCCCGGCTTCCACATCGATTTTTTTCGCCCATCCCGCGATCATGCGGCCGCTCGGTGACTTAGCCAAGGAACGATAGGATGCGAACATTTGTGCATGCTTCGAACGCAAGCAGCGGCAAGTGAAACGCTGATCGGTTTCCGCGCCGCAAGAAACCGTCGCTTCTAGCTGGAGCGATTCGTCGCCGAGGATTTCGCCGTTCGCCCCCGCGGCCTCGGCGCTGCATCCGGCCGGCCAACGCGATCGGCTGAATCTCGTCGCCGATCCGCGGCGCGTCCGCCTGCCCGATCCCCGGTTCGGCCGATTATCTGAGGAAGTTATCATGGGGGTTCATTTGGGAGACTTCCTCGCCCGGGAGATCTTCGGACTGAACGGTCTGGTCAATCTCTCGAACTTCATGTTCCTGGTGGCCTTCGCGGTGCGGGATGCGCTCAGGCTGCGGGTCTTGATCCTGACATCCGATATCGTGATGATCCCCTACGATTATTTCCAGCAGGAGCCGCTGTGGCCGCCGATCTTCTGGGGCATGGCCTTCATCATGGTCAACGGCATTCGGGTCGCGACCCTGACCGCGGAGCGGCTTCCCGTCGTGCTCAACGAGCAGGAAGAGGAGCTGTACCGCCTGGCCTTCAGCTGCATCGACAAGCGGGATTTCCTGAGGATGGCCAGCCTCGCCCGCTGGATGGAGGTCCCGGCCGGCGAAGTCATCGTCAAGAAGGGCCAGCGGATCGCCCACGCGATCGTGCTCCTGTCCGGCGAGACCGAGGCGGTGCTCAAGGACAAGACCGTCATGGCGTACCGTCCCGGGCAGCTCATCGGCAATGTGAACACCTATAGCGGTCTCGCCTATCCCTTGAACGTGGTGACGCGGAGCCCGGTAAGGCTGGCCATCTGGCAGCTCGACCACATAAGGGAATTCACCAACAGCCGGCCGGAGCTCCGCGCCCAGCTCCTGGAAATCCAGACCGCCGACCTCGCCGATAAGCTGCGCGAAAGCCTGGGCGTCCGGATCGTGCCCCAGCGCGTGGTGTAGAGCCGGGCGCTCTTCGGCGGGCGGTTATCCACAGGCTCGACCCTCACTTCGCTCAAGCGGGTTGCCACACGCCCGCCGCCCATGTTCCTCTTCCGTTCATGAGCAGAGAGCCGGAGACCGCCGCCACGGCGCATGACGATCAAGCCGACCCCAGCGGGGCTCGGGCGGAGAGTTGTGCCTGCTCGTCGGGGCTGGATCTGACCGCGCGGGAAGCGCTCGTGCTCGACGAATTGACCGAGATCGGCATGACCATCGCGCGGTCGCTCAAGGACGAGGCGCTGGCGCGGGCGACCGTGGCGCAGGCGTTGGCCGCGCGGGTGACCGCGGGCGAGCCCGCCGTGCCGGTGCCGGCCGGCGACGCCGATCTCGCCCGCTCTTTCGGCCATGTCTCGCGTGCCGTGCGGCTGACGCTCGCCCTCAAATCCCGGCTGGTCGCGGACCGGCTGGCGGTGGCGGCGCAGCGGCGCCTTCCCGCGATCGAGGCGGCCAAGAAGCAGCGACGCAAGCGGCAGATCATCGAGGCGATGGAACAGCTGGTCGAGACGGAAGCCCGCGAGACCGGCCGCGAGCGCGACGTGGAAAACCTGCGCGCCGACCTCCGCGAACGGCTGGACGATGCCGAGATGGAGCAAGAGATCCTCGATAAGGGCGTCGGCCGGGTTCTCATCCGCATCTGCCGCGACCTCGGCATCGCCTCGGATTGGCGCCCTTGGCGCGGCACCTCCTGGTATCACGAGGAGGGCTGGACGATACCCGGTGCCGGGGCTGCGGCAGCCGAGGACCCGGATAAGGACGACGAAGACCCGGACGAGGACGGCGAAGCGCCGATGGACCCGGCCGAGGCCGCCGAGGCCGAGCGCTACGTCGCCGGCCTCAAGGCACAGTTCGGCGTTAACTGGGTCAACGCGCGCTCTTGGAAGAACCGCAATCCGCTGGCGACGGACTGGACGAGCGGAGCCCCGCCGCCACGCGGCGATCCTTGAGTCTTGAACGGCCGTTGCAACCGGCACCGCCTCGCGGTGCCGGCGCTTCCGCTCACCCGCCGTCAGGCGGCGGCGGCGTCGCTCAATGGGCCTCGTCCCAGCTCCGGGCCCAGCCCGTCTCCACCACCAGCGGCACCGTCAGTTCCACGGCCGGATGGTGGGCGCCCTCCATCACCTCGCGGATCACCGGGGCGGCGCGCTCGGCCTCGTCCTCGGGCAGCTCGAACACCAGCTCGTCATGCACCTGCAGCAGCATGCGCGCCTTGAGGCCTTCGGCCGCGAGCCGTTCGGGCAGGCGGATCATGGCGCGCTTGATGATGTCGGCGGCCGCCCCCTGCAAGGGCGCGTTGATGGCGGCGCGCTCGCTGAAGGCGCGGCGGGCCGGGTTCGAATCCTTGATGCCGGGCAGATGGGTCTTGCGGCCGAAGATGGTGGTGACATAGCCATGCTCGCGGCAGAACGCCTTGGTCCGGTCCATATAGTCGCGGATGCCGGGGAAGCGCAGGAAATAGGCCTTGATGTATTCGGCCGCCTCGCCCGGCGAAATGCCGAGCTGCTGGGCGAGGCCGAAGCCGCTGATGCCGTAGATGATGCCGAAATTGATCGCCTTGGCGCGCCGGCGCGTCTCCTTGTCCATGCCTTCGACCGGCACGCCGAACACCTCGCTCGCGGTCATGGCGTGGATGTCGAGGCCGGTGCGGAACGCCTCCTTCAGGGCCGGGATCTCGGCGACATGGGCGGCAAGCCTGAGCTCGATCTGCGAGTAATCGGCCGACAGCAGCAGATGCCCGGGCTCGGCCACGAAGGCGCGGCGGATCTTGCGCCCCTCCTCGGTGCGGATCGGGATGTTCTGGAGGTTGGGATCGGTCGAGGCCAGCCGCCCGGTCGCGGCCCCGGTCAGCGAGTAGGAGGTGTGGACGCGCCCGGTCTTGGGGTTGATCTGGTCGATCAGCGCATCGGCATAGGTCGATTTGAGCTTGGCGAGCTGGCGCCAATCCAGCACCCGGCGCGGAAGGTCGTGGGTCAGTGCCAACTGCTCCAGCAGGCCGGCATCGGTGCCGTAGGCGCCGGTCTTGCCCTTCTTGCCGCCGGGCAGGCCGAGCTTATCGAACAGGATCTCGCCCAATTGCTTGGGCGAGCCGATATTGAAGCTCTCGCCGGCCAGCTCGTGGATCTGCTTCTCGAACTCGACCATGCGTTGGCCGAAATCGGTGGACAGCCGGCGCAGCTCGTCGCGATCGACCTTGATGCCGTGCCGCTCCATCTGGGCGATGACCGGCATCAGCGGCCGCTCGACCGTCTCGTAGAACGCCACCTGCCGCGCCGCCAGCAGCTTCGGCCGGAGCAGCCGGTAGAGGCGCAGGCAGATATCCGCGTCCTCGGCCGCGTAATTGCAGGCGACATCGAGGGCGACGGCGGCGAAGCCTTTGAAATTCTTGCCGCTGCCGGCCACGTCCTTGAACTTGATGGTCTCGTGGTCGAGGAACAGCAGCGCCAGCTCGTCGAGCCCCATGCCGTGCAAGCCGGCTTCGAGCACGAAATCGATCAGCATGGTGCAATCGACCGGCTCCACCGCGACGCCGTGGGTCGACAGGATCTGCAGATCGTACTTGATGTTGTGGCCGACCTTGAGCACGGCCGGCGATTGCAGCAGCGGCCGGAGCTTCGCGATCACCAGATCGAGCGGCAATTGCAGCGGCCGTTCCGCCTGCTCCAGATCGAGCTGCCCGGTCATCGGCGCGCCATGGCCGACCGGGATGTAGCAGGCGCGGCCGGGCGCCACCGCGATCGACAAGCCCACGAGATCGGCGGCCACGGCATCGAGCGAGCTGGTCTCGGTGTCGAAGCCGATCGTGCCGGCCTCGTAGGCCATGGCGATCCAGCGGTCGAGCGCCGCCTCGTCCTGGACCAGCTCGTACTTGCATTCGGGCTTGCCCCCAGTCGCGGACATGCTTGTCGCCGCCGGCACCGCCAAGGGGGCCGCCGGCTTGCCGGTGCCGCCCACTTCCTCGCTGCGGAGCTGGCGCTGCTGCACACGGCTCAAAAGCTGGCGGAAACCCTGCTCGCGCAGGAACGTCACCAGCTTCTCATGGTCGGTCGGCCGCAGGCGCAGATCGTCGAGCGGACATGGCACCGGCACGTCGTTCCGAAGCTCGACCAGGCGGCGCGAGACCCGCGCCTGATCGGCGAAATCGATCAGCGACTGGCGCCGCTTCGGCTGCTTGATCTCGGACGCCTTCTCGAGCAGGGTTTCGAGATCGCCGTAGGTGTTGATCAGCTCGGCCGCGGTCTTGACGCCGATGCCGGGCACACCAGGCACGTTGTCGACCGAATCGCCGCACAGCGCCTGCACGTCGATGACCTTCTCCGGTCCCACGCCGAATTTCTCGCGCACCTCGTCCGGGCCGATGGTGCGCTGCTTGATCGGGTCGTACATCGAGACGCCGGGGCCGACGAGCTGCATCAGGTCCTTGTCGGACGAGACGATGGTGACCGTGGCGCCGCGCTCGACCGCGAGCCTGGCGTAAGTGGCGATGAGATCGTCGGCCTCGAAGCCGTCGAGCTCGACCTGGGCGATGTTGAAGGCCTCGGTCGCGAGCCGCACCAGCGGGAATTGCGGGATCAGCTCCGGCGGCGGGTCCGGCCGCTGCGCCTTGTACAGCTCGTACAGCTCGCTGCGGAAGGTGAGGCGCGCCGTATCGAAGATCACGGCAATATGATCGGCGTCGGTCTCGTCGATATTCTTCAACAGGATGTTACAGAAGCCGAGCACGGCATTGACCGGCGTGCCGTCGGCCCGATTGAGCGGCGGCAGCGCGTGGAAGGCGCGGAAGATGTAGCCCGAGCCGTCGATCAGATAGACGTGCTTCGGCTCGGCCGGCAGGGTCTCGGCGACGGACACTTACGGATGGCCGACCGCGGCCGGCGCCTTCTTGGCGCTGTCATGCTTGGCTTTTTCGTAAATATAGAGGCGCGAGCAATAGGGGCACTCGACCCGATTGTTCGGGCCGACATTGAGATAGACCAGCGGATGGCCGGCGGCCCCGCCGCCGCCGTTGCAGGCGGCGATCTTGGTATCGACGTAAAGGGTCTCGAAAGGCTGCATGTCGTTACTCTGCGAGAAATCCGGGATCGGCGCCGACTTTATGCCAAGCGGCCGCGCATGGCGAGACGCGAGATCGTTGGTCTGGCGCGTTTGGTAAGAGTGCCTATATCGGGGAAGCTTGAGGCCGCAACTTGAATGGTGGTAGCAAGAGTGTGATGACGGCATCCTCGATCGACCTGACCCTCGATACAATCCTCTCGCCGCGGACGGCGACCTCCGTCACCTTCCCCGACCTCGCGATCGAGCTGCGCGGCCTTAGCAAGACCTATGCCGCCCGCGGGCGCGTCGGGCCGGTGACCGCCCTCGATCATGTCGATCTCAAGATCCCGCGCGGCTCGATGTTCGGCCTGCTCGGCCCGAACGGCGCCGGCAAATCGACCACGATCAACATTCTGGCCGGGCTGGTGCGCAAGAGCGCCGGCATCGTCCGCGTCTGGCGCCACGATATCGACGAGGAGCCGCGCGCCGCGCGCGGTGCCATCGGCATCGTGCCGCAAGAGCTGAACATGGATCCGTTCTTCACCCCGCGCGAGCTGATGGAGCTGCAGGCCGGCCTCTACGGCGTGCCCAAATCCGAGCGGCGGACGGATGAGATCCTGGCCGCCTGCGGACTCGCCGACAAGGCCAACGCCTCTTCCCGCACGCTTTCGGGCGGCATGCGCCGACGCCTGATGGTGGCGAAGGCGATGGTCCATTCCCCGCCGATCCTGGTGCTGGACGAGCCCACGGCCGGCGTCGATGTCGAGTTGCGCCAGCAGCTCTGGGCCTATATCCGCGAGCTCAACGCCGGCGGCACCACGATCCTGCTCACCACGCATTATCTCGAAGAAGCGCAGGAGCTGTGCGACCAGATCGCGATCATCAATCGCGGCACGGTGGTGGCGCACGACACGACCGAGGCGCTGTTGCGCCGGCTCGACGCCAAGGAGGTGATCCTGAGCCTCACCGCCGATCCCGAGCCGCTGCCGGAGTCGCTCGCGGCGCTGGGGTTCGAACGCGTCGGCCCGGCCCGCCTCAGGCTGCGCTACCAGCCGAGCTGCACGGAGCTGGGGCTGCTGCTCGCCTCCGTCACCGCCGCCGGCTTCGGCATCGTCGATCTGCGGACAGAGGAGACGAGCCTGCAGGACATCTTCCTGCAGCTCACGCACCATGATCGCTGACCGGATCGCCCGCCCTTTTCGGCTTCTCGTCGCGTGCCTGGCCTTGAGCCTCGCCGGCGCCTGCAGCACGCCTGATTTCCGCGACAGCCCGAACGCCGCGCACGCGCTGCCGCCGCCCGAATCCTCGCCCGCGACGCTGGCCAAGGACGTGCTGATCGCCGATGACGGCACGCGCCTGCCGCTCCGCATCTGGCGGCCGCATGGCGAGGTCCATGCCGTGGTCATAGCACTGCACGGCTTCAACGATTATTCCGAGGCCTATGCGGCCCCGGCCGATGTCTGGGCGCATTACGGCATCATCACCTACGCCTATGACCAGCGCGGCTTCGGCGCCAACAAGGACCCCGGCATCTGGCCGGGTGCGCGCACGCTCTGCCACGACCTCGCCACCGCCGTGCGCGTGGTGCGCGCGCGCCATCCGGATTTGCCGGTCTATGTCGTCGGCGAGAGCATGGGGGCGGCCGTCATCCTGGACTCGCTTGGCGGGGCCGACGCGTCGGCCCCGAAGCCGGACGGGGTGATCCTGGTGTCGCCGGCCGTGTGGGCGCGCGAGACGATGCCGCTCATCAACCGGATCGCGCTCTGGGTCGGCGCCCGCATCATCCCGGACATCACCTTCACCGGCAAAGGCATGGGCGTGCTCGCGTCCGACAATTTCCCGATGCTGCGGCGGCTGTCGCGCGACCCGCTCTTCATCAAGAATACCCGCGTCGACGCCATCTACGGCCTGGTCGACCTCATGGACCAGGCGCTGGCGGCGGGGCCGAAGCTCAAGGAGCCGGCGCTAGTGCTGATCGGCGCCCATGACGAGATCGTGCCGCCCGAGCCGCTGCACGATCTGGTCAACACGCTGCCGGGCCTCAGGACCGGCGACGACCGCATCGCCTATTACCCCGATGGCTGGCACATGCTGCTGCGCGACATCGAAGGCCCGATCGTCGCCGAGGATGTCGCCGCCTGGATCTACGACCATGCGGCCCCGCTGCCCTCGGGCGCCGACGACAACGCCGCCCTCTTCTTCGACGGCAAGAAGCCGGCACCCTCGATGTCGGCGAGTAGGTAGCGCTACTCGAAGCGGTTGGCCAGCGTGCCGATGCCGTCGATCGCGACCTCGACCAGCATGCCCGGCCTGAGCACGCCGCTGCCGAGCGAGGTGCCGCAAGCGATGACGTCGCCGGGCTCGAGCGTGAGATCGCGCGAGATCAGGCTGACGAGGCGCGCGGGCGGAAAGATCATGTCGGCGGCCGGGTAGTTCTGCCGCTCGCGCCCGTTGACGAGCGTGCGCACGACGAGGCTCGCCGGGTCGAGGCCGGTCGCGATCGCCGGGCCGAGCGCGCCGAACCCGTCGAAGCTCTTGGCCCGGCTCCATTGCGCGAAGGATGGGTCGCTGGCCAGGAGATCGAGCGCCGTCACGTCGTTGACGCAGGTATAGCCGAAGATCGCGGCGCCGGCGGCCTCCTCGTCGAGATCGCGCGCGGTCCGGCCGATGACGATGCCGAGCTCACCCTCATAGAGCACGCGCCCGTCATAGCGGGGCGGCTTGGGGATGGTGCCGCCATGGGCAAGCAGCGAGCCTGTGGATTTCAGGAAGTAAAGCGGCTCCTCCGGGATGGCATTGCCTTGCTTTTCCGCTGCCGCGCGGTAATTGTTCCAGAGACCGACGAAGGTCTTCGGCCGCGTCGGCGTCAGCAGCGACACGTCGCTCATCGGCAATTTCTCGCCGGTCGGAGCGGATCGACCGAACATGTCGCCGTCATGGACCGCGATCGTCTCGCCTTCGACCGTGCCGAAGCCGTTTTCATCGGCGCGAGCGAAGCGCACCCATAAACTCATCATCGATCTCCTACCATCGGAGGGTATAGCGCCGGTCACAACCCGCTGGACCGGCAACCACGAGTTAGTTAGGTTGGTCGTACGTTAAAATAGACCTTTCGGGCAACGGGGGGCGCTCGGGTGCAGTATCGCGTCAGATGGCCGGCATGAGCAATGCGGCTGCAGCCATGGCGGACCCTCGCCGGAACGCTCTCGACCGCGCCGTCGGGCGCAACTGGGTCCAACTGGCACTCGGCATTCTCTGCATGGCGATGATCGCGAACCTGCAATATGGCTGGACTCTCTTCGTCAACCCGATCGACGCCCGGCACCATTGGGGCGCGGCCGAGATCCAGATCGCTTTCTCGATCTTCGTCTTCACCGAGACCTGGCTGGTGCCGATCGAATCCTGGTTCGTCGATCATTACGGCCCGCGCCTGGTGGTTATGGCCGGCAGCGTGCTGGTGGCGTTGGCCTGGGTCGTCAATTCCTATGCCGACAGCCTGGCCACGCTCTATCTCGGCGCGGTCATCGGCGGCGTCGGCGCCGGCGCGGTCTACGGCACTTGCGTCGGCAACGCGCTGAAATGGTTTCCGCGCCGCCGCGGCCTCGCCGCCGGCTGCACCGCCGCAGGGTTCGGCGCCGGGGCCGCGGTCACGGTCATCCCGATCGCCAACATGATCGCGGCCCAGGGTTACGAGGCCGCGTTCTTCGCCTTCGGCATCGGCCAGGGCGTGGTGATCTTCCTGGTCTCCTGGCTGCTGCGCAAGCCGTCGGACGCGCAGATGGCGGCGGCCGGCCGCCGCCGCACCAGCGATCAGGACCAGCGCCCGGCCCAGGTGCTGCGCACGCCGGTCTTCTGGGTGCTCTACGTGACCTTCGTGCTGGTGGCGTCGGGCGGCCTCATGGCCGCGGCACAGATCGCGCCGATCGCGCGCGACTTCAAGATCGCGGCCGTGCCGGTCGAGCTCTTGGGCATCGCCTTGCCGGCCCTCACCTTCGCTATCTCGCTCGACCGCATCTTCGACGGCATCGGCCGGCCGCTCTTCGGCTGGATCTCCGACCATATCGGCCGCGAGCCGACCATGCTGATCGCCTTCACCACCGCCGCCATCGCCCTCGCCGTGCTCGACCGAATGGGTAGCGATCCCGTGGTGTTCGTGCTGATCACCGCCCTCTTCTTCCTGGTCTTCGGCGAGATCTACAGCCTGTTCCCGGCAACGTCGGGCGACACGTTCGGTGCCACATACGCCACCACCAACAACGGCATGCTCTACACCGCCAAGGGTACGGCGGCGCTGCTGGTGCCGCTCGGCAATGTCGTGGCCGGCGCCTATGGCTGGCATATGGTGTTCCTGGTCGCGATCGGCTTCAACCTCACCGCCGCCTTCCTCGCCTTCTTCGTGATCAGGCCGATGCGGCGGCGCTTTCTCGCCCAGCACAGCCACATCAAACCGGTGGTCGCGGCCTAGACGGCGATCATAATAGGCCCAGCGCCGACGCCTTCAGGGTCGCCGCGGCCCGGGTTGAGCAGCCGAGCTTCCGGAACACGCTCTCGACATGGGTGCGCACCGTGCTCGGGCTCACTTCGAGCGCACGTGCCACCTCCTTGTTGCTCGCCCCTTGGCTGATCAGGCGCAACACCTCGGTTTCGCGAGCGGACAGCAACGTGCCGCCTCCTTTCTCCCGGAACGCCGAGCGCATGGTTTTTGATGATTCGGCGACCACCGCCCGGACAATCTCGGGGTCGAAGCGCCCGAGCGCCGCTTCCTGAGCGAGATGCGCTGCGGCCTCGGCGACGGACATGGCCGGCCGCCATGGACGCGCCGAACGGAGCGCCACCCAGGCCACGGCGGCGGCGATGATGCGCCCTTCGACAGGGATCGCCCGGCCCGAGACGCCGCGGAAATAGCCGGAGCCGTCGAGCCGCTCATAGGCGAAGGCGGCGATCTCCGTTTCCGGGCCGAAAGCGCCGATCTGCCGGCCGGCGCGCGAGGTCCAATAGGGCACCAGCCGGATCTTCTCCCAAGCGGAGACGGATAACGGGCCTGCTGTGTTCAAGATGCCGTTCGGCACCGATGCGCGGCCGATCCCATGCAGCAAGCCGGCCCGATAGAGGCTGGCCTGCGTGTCCGCCCCCAATCCGAGCCGGGCAGCGCAGGCAAAGGCGGCCTGAGCCACCTGCCGCGAGAAGCCTGCCATCCAGGGCAGCTTGAGGTCGACGATATCGGCGATCAGCTCGGCCGATGTGGTCATGTGCATCTGCTCGGCCAGCAGCCCGGATTCCAGCTCTTCGGGACTCTCCCGCGCGAGCGCCTGCAGCCACTGTCCGGCCTGCGGAGCGATGGTTCGAGCGAGGTGGGCGGGATACCGCCCGTCCGCCTTTTGTTCGATCAAGGCCAAAGCCGGTTCGAGACCGTAGACGCGGCTGAAAACCTCCAGATCCCCGGCCAGCGTGACGATGAACACGGATGGCGGAATCCGATCGCCCTGCAGGCGGTTGGGCATTCCATTGCCGTCATAAGTCTCGAGGATATGACACAGGGTTTCTTCCGTCGTCGCGTCGAGCCCCAGCAGCCGCGCGACCGCGCCCGATACTTCGCAATGAATTTGGGTGAGCAGCGTGACCTTGGCGCCCACACCTCTCATTCCATTGAACGGCGTCGACCATTCGGGCCGCATAGCCAGCATGGCCTCGCGCCCCGAGACATCGTCACCCAGCAGGTCGGCAAATCCGGAAGCGTTCGCGGTGCAGCCGGACCATCGAAGCAGGGAGGCTTGTCGAACGACGCCGCGCTCGAACGGACCATATCCCGTGAGGGCCGCAAGACGGTCGGCGATCCAGGCGGTACGCATCGAATGATCGGTGGGCTGCCCCATGCTGAGGTCGCCGACGAAGGCCAGGGTCCTCAGCGCGTCGCACACCCGAACGGCGGGGGAATCGGTCACGGGGCGTCAATCGCCCGACAAGCTATACACGGACACTCCAGCGATCTTTGCGCGCTACCACGAATTTCAGCCTATCACGCCGTGTGCGATCCCGGGATCGGTTGTTTGACCGATACCGCCGGCGAGCCGCCACGGGCATTTTCCGCGCGAAAATCACTTTCACCTGCTGGAACGCGTAATGAAATCTGTTCTCAAATACTTGATACTCGCCACATCGGCACTTGGCGGCGTTTGGTCGGCCCCCATGGCCGAGGCCGCTCCGGCGGACGCTCTAAAAGGCAAGAATGTCGTTCTGGTGCATGGCGCCTTCGCGGACGGATCGAGCTGGGACAAGGTGATCGCGCTGCTCCAGGCCAAGGGCCTTCATGTCGTCGCGGTGCAGAACCCGCTCACCTCGCTGAAGGACGATGTCGCCGCGACGCACCGGGTCATCGAACAGCAAAATGGCCCGGTCATCCTGGTCGGCCACTCCTGGGGCGGCGTGGTCATCACCCAGGCGGGAATCGACGATAAGGTGAAAGCGCTGGTCTATGTGGCGGCGTTCGCGCCCGATCGCGGACAATCCGTCAACGATATGCTGAAAGGCCTTCCGGCGCCGCCTTGGGGGGCATCGCTCGAGAAGGATTCCGCCGGCTTCCTGACCCTGTCGACGGACGCCGTCCTGCACTATCTTTCGCAGGATCTGCCTGCCGCTCAAGGCCGTGTCATCGCGGCGACGCAAGGGCCCTGGTTCTCAGGATGCCTCGACGACAAGGTTACCGAGGCCGCCTGGCATGGCAAACCGACTTGGGATGTAGTGACCCAAAAGGACTACATCATCCCGACGGCCCTCCAGGAGGCCATGGCGAAGCAGATGAAGGCGACGGTCGTAAAGGCCGATTCCAGCCACCTCGCCATGGTGAGCAAGCCTGATCAGGTCGTAGCCGCCATCGTTGCCGCCGCCGAGGCCGCGAACTGAGCTGATGGGTTCGGCCGCCTGCCGGATCGGTTGCCCCGATCCGGCGGCGGCAGGGATCGTCGCCTCTTTTCCCCTACTTCTTCTTTCCCTTCCCCGCCACCGTGTATTTCTCGCACCAGTCAAAGAACTCCCCGTACCACAGCACCGAGTTCTGCGGCTTCAGGATCCAGTGGTTCTCGTCCGGGAAGAACACCAGGCGCGAGGGCACCTTGCGGACGCGCAGCGTGTTGTAATAGGCCAGGCCCTGGTAATAAGGCACGCGGTAATCGAGCTCGCCATGCAGCACCAGCGTCGGCGTCGCGAAATTGGCGGCGTAATAGTGCGGCGATTGCTTGAGGAAGGTCTGCTCATCCTCCCAGGGGAAGCAGCCCAGCTCGTGGCCGAACCAGAAATAGCCGTCCGAGCCCATCATCGAGACCCAGTCGTAGCAGCCGGCATGGCAGACATAGGCCTGGTAGCGGCCGGCCGGCACATTGCCGTTCATGTAGGCGACCATATAGCCGCCATAGGAGCCGCCGGTCGCGACCATGCGCTTCTCGTCGATATAGCCGGTGGCGAGCATATAGTCGGTGCCGGCCTCGACATCAGCCAGCTCGCGCTTGCCCCAATCGCCGTTGATCGAGGACAGGAACTTCTGCCCCCACCCGGTCGAGCCGTGATAATTGACCGCGGCCACGACATAGCCGGGTGCGGCGAAGAGTTGGCTGTTCCAGCGCCAATGCCAGGTATCGCCCCAGCAAGTGTGCGGACCGCCATGGATGACCTGCATCAGCGGCCACTTCGCCTTGGCCTTCTTGTCGAAGCCCGGCGGCGGCAGAATCCACATCTGCACCGGATCACCACCGGCGCCCTTGATCGTCACCGTTTCGGGCTCGGTGAGGGTGAGCTGGCCGAGTAAGCGGGTGTTGAAGCGCTCGATCTGCCGCTCCTTGCCGCCGTCGGCATCGGCGGCGAAAAGCGCCGGCGGATGCACCATAGCAGCGCGGAGATAGGCTAGAGTCTTGCCGTCGGCGCTGAGGCAAATCTCGCCGGCGACACCGCCATGGTTGGGTCCGCGCCGGATCTCGACCGCCTTGCCGCCTTCGATGGGGAGGCGCCAGATCGGCTGCGCCACCTCGGTCTCGGCGGTGAAGTAGAGCGCCTTGCCGTCGATGGTCCAGACGAGAGGCCCGTTGACGCCGCGATCCCAATCGCCGGTGAGGCAGGTCTCGGCGCCGCCCTGGCGCTGGATCAGCCAGGCACGATCCTGCTCGTTATGGCTCTTGCCGAACTCGGTGCCGAGGAAGGCGATGGTCTTGCCGTCGGGCGAATAGCGCGGGCCCGCGCTGGCGCGCTTGCTGGGCCGGCCGGTCTTTTCCGTGAGGTTCTTCGCCTTGCCGCTCTTCACCTCCATGACGAAGATGTCAGTGAAGGAGAAGACGCCGGGATCGGCCTCGACATCGTGGGTGAAGGCGATCTCGCCGCTGTCCGGGCTGATATCGAACAGGGCCGCGCCCGGGTCCTGCGGCGGCAGGTGATAGGGCGTGCCGGCGAACAGGTCGCGCACCTTGCCCGATTGCCGGTCGACGATGTGAAGATGCGGCTTGCGGCCCCGCGGCAGCCAATGGTCCCAATAGCGGTAATGGTTGGTGTCAATGACGGAGGCTTTGACCTTGCTCTCCTTTTCCTCCTTGTACCGCTTGGCTTGATCGCGCTCGGTCGAAAGCTCGGGCCAGACCCAGGAAACGAAGGCGAGCCCGCTGCCGTCGGGGAACCAGCGCGGCGCCGAGACGCCGGTGGCGAGGCTGGTGAGGCGCTCGGCCTCGCCGCCTTCGGGCTGGATCAGATAGAGCTGCGCCTCCTCATCGGCATCCTTACCCTCGCCGCGCTTGGCGACGAAGGCGATCCATTTGCCGTCGGGCGACCATTGCGGCGAGGAATCCTTCATGCCGCGTGTCAGCTGCCGCTGGCTCTTGCCGTCGGTCGAGAGCAGCCAGAGCTGGCTCGTGCCCTCGTTCTTGTCCATGTCGTAGCCGGTCACCGGCACGCACGCCCATTTGCCGTCCGGCGAGAGCGTCGGTGCCCCCACCCGTTTCATCGCCCAAAGGTCTTGAACGGTCATGACGCGCTTTGCCGATGCCATTTGCGGAGCCTGCCTCGAAAGCTGAGATCGCGGCACTATAGGCACAACCAGGACGGCAAATCGACCAAGCTTTGCGAAGGGTTACGGGTCATTTCACCGCAGCGGCCGCCATGCCCGGGTCTGCCGAAAAGCGAAGACCGTCGACCGCCGTGCCCGGAAGCGTTCGTAGAGAATTCACGATCCATTTCGGCCGCGATAATTTCCCCACGATAGACCGTTATTGTCACATCGAAAGAGTACGTCCGTATTTATTCGACCGTGCCCGACGAAATTTTAAGAATACGTCAATTGTATTCTCCTTTAAGTAGTTCTTCAAATCCAATTTCGCGCCTAACGATGAGTGCGAGGCCCTGCCACGTGACCGAGGGAAAAATGGATCGCCAACCGCCATCGGGCTCAGGACATGTGATCGCGCCGCGTCCGGGACGGCGCGGGAGAATGGGCGGGGCCGCTGCATTCATCTTGGTGCTCGCAACGGCACTCGCGGCGGTCTGATCGATCCTACTGATCCCCCGGCGCGCCGGCGCCGTGCCGAGCTTCGCCGAGCAGACCGGCCAACCCTGCGCCGCTTGCCATGTCGGCGCCTTTGGGCCGCAATTGAAGCAGGTCGGACGAGATTTCAAGCTGTTCGGCTACAGCTCGACCGACGGCAAGACTCATTTCCCGCCCGTCGCGTTCATGTCGCAGACTTCCTTCACCCATACCGACGCGCCGCAGCCGGGCGGTGCCGCCCCGCATTTCGCGTCGAACGACAATCTCTCGCTCGACCAATTGTCGGTCTTCTATGCCGGCCGGATCACCCCGCAATCGGGCGCGTTCGTCCAGCTCACCTACGACGGCGTTGCGCGCGCCTTCAATCTCGACAATGCCGATGTGCGCTAGGTCCATGAAGGCCGGCTGCTCGGCGAGGACACGCTCTTCGGGCTCGATTTCAACAATTCGCCGACCGTCGAGGATGTCTGGAACTCGACACCGGCCTGGGGCTTTCCCTACACCGCCTCGGCGCTCGCACCGACGCCGGCGGCCGGCACGGCACTCGACGGCGCGCTCGCACACAACGCCGCGGGCCTCGGTGCCTACGTGCTCTGGAATGACTGGTTCTATCTCGATGTCACCGGCTACAAAGGGCTCGGTCGCGACGTGCGGAACACGCTCGGCGAGACCCCCGTCGGCGGCACGGATTCGGTCGACGGGCTCGTCCCCTATTGGCGCGCGGCACTCCAGCACGAATTCGACGACAGCGCGCAGACCCTCGAATTCGGCACCTACGGCCTGAGCGCAGCCCTGTTCCCGGGCGGGCTCAAGCTCGCCGGCACCGACCGGGTGACCGACACCGCGCTCGACCTCAACTATCAATGGATCGCCGATCCCAAGGACGTGACCTCCAGCGTCGTCTCGGCCCACGCGACCTATATCCACGAGGATCTAGATCTCGCCGCCAGCCGCTCGCTCGCCGGAACCAACGCCCACGACTATCTGGACACGTTCCGCGCCGACATCTCCTATTCCTACGCCGCCACCCTCACGCCGAGCGTGCAGTATTTCAACACGCGCGGCTCCAACGATCCGGCGCGCTGGGGCACGGCCGGCGGCAGCCCGAACAGCGCCGGCTTGATCGCCGAGATAGCCTATGCGCCATGGGGAAAGCCCGATTCCCCGGTGAACTGGATCAATGCGCGCCTCGCTCTGCAGTATGTCGCCTACACCCGCTTCGACGGCAGCTCGGCCCATGCCTCGGACAACAACACCCTGTTCCTCAACCTGTGGATCGCCTTGGCCGCCAACCGCTGACACCGTTCCTACGAAAGGTTTTTCCGATGAAGCCCCGCCTCATGTTCGTAACGCTCGTCGCCGCCGAATGCCTCGCCCTCGCGGCGGTCGCGGCCGAGATCAACATCGATCAGGTGAACCAGAAATTCAGCAAATCGTCGGTCACGGTCGCGGTCGGCGATGCGCTGCATTTCAAGAATGGCGACGATGTCACCCACAACATCAACGTCACTCTCGATGGCGGCGACCCCGAGGATCAAGGATTGCAAAAGCCAGGGGAAATCATCAGGTACACCTTCGCCAAGGCCGGAGATTACGACGTCCGCTGTTCCATTCACCCGCGTATGAAAATGGCGGTCAGCGTCAAGTAGTCGGCCAAAGGAAAAATCATGACCATCCGCCTCAAGCTGCTCGCCGCCTGTCTCGGCTTCGCCTTGATCTCGGTCGCGCTCGGCTTGTTCGGGCGGGTGCAAGATGGTGAAATGGCGGACTTGGCGCTCAACATCTATGACAATGCCTTCACCGGCATCGATTACGCGCACCAGGCCCATTCCGGCTTCATCCGGTTCGCGGCCGCGCATGCGGGTCCGGCGACGCTCGACGAAGCCGCGCGCGCGCAAATCGGCAAAATCATCGACCGGGTCGACGTGACGATCGAGCGGGCGAGCACGCCCAAGGCACGCGATGCAGGCAAGGCGGTTCGCGCCAAGCTCGTCGCCCTGCAAGCCGGTCCGATCGAGCCCGCCGCCGCCATCACCGAACTGGACACCGATCTCGGCAAGCTGGTGCAGCGCTATGCGACCGATGGATTTGCCTATCGCGAGCGCGCCGACCAATTGGTCGAGCGGAACGACCGGGCGCTGCTGGCCGGCATCGGCGTTGCCGTCATGCTGGCGTTCGGGGTCGCGATCTTCCTGGAACGAACGATCGTCCCGCCGGTGAGGCGGGCGGCCGTCATCGCAAACGCCGTCGCCGAAGGCCGGCTCGACATTGAGATCCGAGCCAAGGGCCGCAGCGAGACGGCCCGTCTGCTGACGGCATTGGGCCGGATGCAGACCGCCCTCGCCGAGAATCTGGAGCGTATCCAAACCCAGACCGAGATCGCCAACCGAACCGCCGACGAGGAACGGCAGCGCAAGCAAGTGCTCGAAACCCTGTCCCGTGATTTCAGTGTCGCGACCAGCGGGCAGCTTCGCTCGGTCGCCAAGGCTGCGACCACGCTCGAGACGACGGCGGGCAGCTTGTCCGAGCGAAGCGAGCAGACGACGGCGGTCACGCGCATTGCGGGCGAGAGCAATATGGTCGCTTCCGAGAATGCCCGGCTCGTCGCCGCGGCGACCGAAAAGCTGGTGGCCTCCAGCGGCGGCATCGTCGTGCAGGTCGACAGCACAACCGACATCACGCGCCAGGCCGTCGACGCCTCGCAGCGGGCGATGGCGATGGTGAACGAGCTGGCCCAAGTCGCGGGCGGCGTGGGCCAGGTTGTCGAGTTCATCAACGCCATTGCCGCGCAAACCAATCTTTTGGCCTTGAACGCGACGATCGAGGCGGCCCGCGCCGGCGCCGCCGGCAAAGGCTTCGCGGTCGTCGCCGCCGAGGTCAAGAGCCTGGCAAGCCAGACGGCGAAGGCGACCGACGATATCGCGGCACGGATCCAGGCGGTCCAGAACGCGGCCGAACAGGTCGGTGGCATGATCCGCGAGATCAGCACGGTGATCGGCGAGATCGACGACAATTCCTCGGCGATCGCCGCCGCGGTCGCCGAGCAGACGGCAGCGACCGGCGTGATCAGCCGCAGCGTGCATGTCGCCACCGACCATATTCAAGGCGTCGGCCGCAACATCGAAACCGTGATCGAAACGACTGCCGTGGCGGCCGCCGCGTCAGCGGAAGTGCTAGCTGCGGCAGCACAGCTTTCCCGCGAGGCCGAACAGCTTCGGCAGGAAGTCGAAAGCTTCCTGAACGCCATGGTCCAAACGAGCGACGACCGCCGCTTGGTTTCCCGGATCAATGTCGATCAAGCCGTCATTGTCGAGTTTCCGGGCGCAAGGCCCAATCGCACCAACGATCGCGTAGCCGCTCGCCTCCTCAACATTTCCTCGGGCGGAGCGGCGATCGAGATCGAGGCCGCAGCCGAAATCGGCGATCAGATCCACATCGAGGGCATCGGTGCGAGCACTGTCAAAGGGCGGATCGTCGAGACCTCCGCCGGACGGATGCGGGTTCAATTCCTGTTCGATGCCGACACGCAAAAAAACATCGAGCAGGCGATCGGCCGGCTCGAAGCCGCCTGAGAGACTGTTTGAAAATGCGCGGCACCACCAGCCCTCTCGCCCGCCCGACCACCCATTCCAGGATACTTGCGTGGGTGGCCGGACGGGGGAACGGATGATTCCCGGCAAGGCACATCGACGCGGACGGCAGGGCTGGGCGCCGATGCTCGGGCTTCTCCTATTCGCCGACACGGGGATGCCGGGACCTTCCCTACCCCCTGCCGGCATCGTGGCGGCAACGCTCGACGCCCGCCCACAGACGTTGCATTTCGGCGCGGCGACCGTCGAGGGCATGACCTATAATGGCGACTATGCCGGTCCCGTGCTGCGCGTCCGGCCGGGCGAGCGCCTGCGCATCGAACTGATCAACCACCTGCCCGAGCCAACCAACCTGCATTTTCACGGGATCCACACCTCGCCCGGGGGCAACAGCGACAATGTCGCCATCGTCGTCGCGCCCGGCGCCCGCTTCACCTACGAAGTCGAGATTCCCGCGAGCCAGCCGCCCAGCCTCTACTGGTATCATGCCCATCTCCACGGGATCGCCGAGCGGCAGATCCGCGGCGGCTTGAGCGGCGCGCTCGTGGTCGAAGGGCTCGCCGAGGCATTTCCGGCGCTCGCCGGCATCGGCGAAGAGCTCTTCGTGCTCAAGGACATGGAGTTCGAGGCCAGCGATGACCCGGTCATCGACGGGGAATTCCACGGGCTGATCCAGTCGATCAACGGCCTCACCATGACCGAGCTGAGGTTGCGGCCGGGCGAGACAAGGCTCTGGCGATTCTCGAACCAGAGCAGCAACCTCTATTTCCACCTAGGCATCGAGGGACAGCGATTTCATGTCCTGGCCGAAGACGGCATCGCCCTGCAAAACCCGGTCGACCTGTCGTCCCTCGACATCAAGCCCGCATCGCGGCTCGAGGTGCTGGTGACCGGCGGCGCGCCCGGCCGCTACGATCTCGTCTCCTATCGCGTGCCGACCGGCTCAGGCGAAACCGAGCGGCCGAACCGGGTGCTGGGCCACCTCACGGTCGAAGGGGACGCCGTGGGGCCGACCGCCCATCCGGCCTCACACTCGCCCGCCGCCGATCTGCTCGGCCGGCCGATCGATGCCCGGCGCCGTTTCGATCTCTCGCAATCGAAGGACGGCGAGCATTTTTTCATCGACGGCAAGGAGTTCGACCATGCCCGCCTCGATCTGCGCGTGCCGCTCGGCAATGTCGAGGAATGGACGATTCGGAACTCTTCGGACGATCTGCATGTATTTCACATCCATCAGGTCAGTTTCCAAATCGTCGAAATCAATGGGCAGCCTCAGCCCTTCGACGGCCAGGTCGATGTCGCTCGCATCCCTGAGCGCGGCGAGATCAAGATCCGGCTCGCTTTTACCGACCCCAAGATTCTCGGCCGCTTCGTCTATCATTGTCATGTGCTGAAGCATGAAGACAAAGGGATGATGGCCAACATCGAGGTCTATGATCCGGCCGCCGAAAGCGCAAAGCCGGATCCCGAGCCCCTTCGCACCGGATCACTCAATCTACCCGGTGCCATCTGCAGCATCCGGCGCTAGAGCACGATCATATTGGCTGGAAACAGCCAATATGTGAATCGTACTCTAACTGTTTGAATAGAGACGGATTCACGAAATGAGTGGCTTCCACTCATTTCGATCCGGCTCTAGTTGATTGCGCTCAGCCTGCCGTTGGCCAGGCGCTGGCGATAGACGCTCATGAAGCTCTGCTGATCGGCGGACTGAGTTGCCTTGTCGATGATCGTGCCGATCTTGCCGCCGCCGGCCTTGCCCCCGCCGACATTGCCCGCGAGCAGGCGGAAATCATCCTTGAGCGGGGTCTTGTCCATGGCCGCCGCATAGGTCTGGCGCAGCTGGGCCAGGCCTGCCTTGTCATTGCCCAGCACCTGGGCGGTCGCGATATTGACGATGGTCGCCGCCTCGTCGGGCTGGATCGGCTTGTCGGGCGCGGGGGCGGCGAGGCCACGCTGGAGCAGGCTCGCGACCGAGCCCCAATCATGAGTACGCCAATAGACGTCCGCGCGCAGCCGGTCGGCATCCTGGCTGTCGTCGCCTTCGAGGATCTTGAGCGCGTCGGCGGGCTTGCCCTGATCGACGGTCGCCTGGGCGCGGAGCTCGCGGCGCTGGCGCACGAGATCGGCCGGAAGGTCGGCACTCAAGGGCAGGTCGAGGGCGGCCACGGCGTCGTCGGGCTTGTGGTCGAGCAGGCGCACCAAGGCCAACTGGGTCGCGACGCGCGCCTGGTCGATACCGGTCACCCGGTTGCGCGCCTGATTGTCGAGCAGCGCTGCCGCGCGGTCGAGCAGATCGACCTGGACCAGCCGATCAGCGAGCTTGCGGATGATGGTATCGCCCTGGGCCCCGGCCGGCGTCAGCTCCTTGAACTCGTCATAGAAGGCGAGCGCCTTCAGCGGCGGCACCGAATCGGCGTTGGAGCCGAGGAACATATCGGAGAAATATTGCTGCATCTGCGCCGCCGCCTCGCGCGCGAGCGGCGTGTCGGGGAAGTTCGCAATCATCCGCTGGAGCGTCTGGAAGGCGGAGCGGTAATCGGCGTCGGCGACGTAGAGCTCGGCCAACTTGCGCAGCACCAACGCCTCGAAATCGTCGCCGCGCCAGGCGAAGCGAAGCCGGTCGAGGGCGGCGATGGCGTCGAGCCGAGGCAGCTCGCCATTGGCATATTTGGTGACGGTGAGCGCATAGGTTGCTTGAGCGCGGCCCAGATCGGGCTCGGGCGAATTGGCGATCTCGTCCCAGAGCGCCAGCGCCTTCTTCATGTCGCCGCGCTCGCCGGCGATGCGGCCTTGCAGCACCTTGGCGAGGTCGCGCTGGCCGGGCAACGGATCGGCGGCAAGCACCTCGGTCGCAAGCGCGTCGGCATCGTCCTTCTGGCCGGCGCGGAACGTCGCCTCGCCGAGCTTGAGGCCGAGCTTGCGGCGGAGCGCCGGCGGGTAGTTCTTGAAGGTGGACTTGCCCTTCTGCCAGCCGGCGGCCGCTCCCGCCCAATCGGCATTGTCGGCCGCGATCATGGCGCGCCACAGCTCGGCGTCCGGCCGGTCGTCGAGATTATGGCCGCCGAGATCGGCCTTGGCCGCGTCGATGCGGCCCATCATCTCCTCCGAGGCACCTCGCAGCGCCCGGACCGTCGGCTCCTCGCCCAAGGCCGGCGTGTCGTGGTCGATGGCGCCAAGGATGCCCAGCGTCTCGGCCGCCATGCCGTTGACGAAGTAGAATTTGGCGAGATCGAGCCGCACCTTGGCGCGATCGCCCTCTGGTGACGCGACGATCGCGGCCTGGAAAGCCTGCTTGCGCTGCTCGAAAGTGAGATTCTCCGCCCCGCCCCAATTGGCCATCTGGAAGAGGCCGCCGGCATCGGCGACGCCGCGCCGGATCGCGCGCCGGTCGGACTCGGACGAGAGCGACAGGCCGCCGGGGGCCGCGATCTCGACCTGGTTGGGCTTCGAGCGGATGACGAGCTGGTCCGCGACCGGCCGGAACACCAACCCCTGGGCGGTGGCGAGATTGCGGAAATCCGGATAGTCGCTGGTCTCCTCGGTGCCCTGGCCGAGCTGCGGTAAGGGCACGGCCACGAGCGTGTCGCCGGCATCGGGATCGACGACGCTGATCGGGCTCGCCGGCTGGAGCACCGGATAGATCAGCGAGGTGTTGCTGCCCTCGGTGCGCGTCTCGGCCTCGACCGGCGCGTCCGGCCGCTGCGTCCGGCTCTTGAGATCGACGACCCAGCTCGTGCCGGCGCGCCGGACCGCCGGGTTGAAGCCAGCCCAGGCATTGAAGCGCAGCACCGTGCCGCTGCGGCTCGGCAGCTCGGCGACCGCGGTCACCACCGGCCAGTTGCCGGCCTGGAAATCGCTGAAATCCAGCTTCTGCGCCTGGTCGAAGATGACCCAGACGGCGTTGCCGCGCCGGAAGATCGCCGCCGCCGTCGGCTGCTGCCAGTCGAAGCGCAGCGACACGCCGTCCTCGATGAGCGCGTAGCGGATCTGCATGCTGTTGCCGGTCGGCGCCGGCTCGACCGAATGGCCGAGCGTGCCGACGACCTCGGGCACCGGCGGCGGCAACGGACCAGCTTCGGCGGCGGAATAGGAGGGCGGTGCCGACGTCGCCGCCGCTGGCGGCGGCTCGGTGACCGGAAGTGGAGGTGGAGGAGGCGGCGATGGTGGTGCCGCGGCCTGCTCGACCGGCTTCGGTCCGGGCTTGGCGGCGAGGATGTCGAGCGTCACCCGCGCGCCGTCCTTGCCCAGGCGCAGATGCCGGTCGGCCGGCAGGGTGAAGCCCAACGAGGTGCCGTCCTCGCTGGCCTGGAACGGCTTCAGCAACGGCAGGCCGGCATCGAGCTTGGCAGTATCGAACTTGCCGCCGCGATCGAAGGCGATGCTGCCCTTGCCGCCGGTCTCGGCCACCGTCGCCTTGGGCATGCCCTTGGCCGATTTCGGCCAATCGAAGACGAGCCGGTCGTAATCATCATGCCGCCCGACCCGGATAGCGACGGCAGGCAGCTTCATCGCAGGAGGGGCCACCGGGGCCAGCTTGATCGGCGGCCCGGGAGCCGGCGGCGGCGCCTTCGCGTCGGCGGCCTTGGTCTCGGCCGGTTTGGTATCGGCCGGCTGGGCCTCGACGGCTTTAGTCTCGGTTGGGGCCGGCTTCGGTTCGGCGGCCTTGGGACGGTCGAGAAAATCGATATAGGCCTTGGCGTCGCCTTCCTTGACCTGGCGCAGCTCGACCGGGCGGCGCAGCTTCGCGGTCAGCACCGTGCCGTCGGCGCTCATCGCGGCATCGTCGACATAGGGACCGAGCACGCGGCGGATGACATCGAGCGACGGCGCCACGGCGGCGGCGAAACGGATGGAAAGCTCGCCATTCTCCGCCGAGGCGGTGAAGCCGGCGAGCTTGCCGCCCGGAACCTCGAAGACGAGGCGGGCGAAATCGCCATGGAGTGCCGCCCGCGTCTGCACCGCGGCAGGCTGTGGCGCCGGTGTGGAGGCCGGGGCCGGCGCATCCTCGGCCCGGACGCCAGTGGAGGAAAGCGCCAGCAGCAGGGCGAGCAGCGGGCTAAGGCGCCGCATGCGACGCCTCGGCGCTGTCATGCACCAGGATCACGATCCGCTCGTCGGCGGGCGCGCCGGTGAGATCGATCGTGGCGCTGGCACCGGCGCTGGCCACGCCGCCCAGTCGCGCAAGCTCGTCCGAGACGGCGACGGCACGCGCCAGCACGCGGCGCCAATCGGCCATCGGCGCCGCATGCGGATCCGGATCGGGCACGCCATGGACGCGGATCTCGACCCGATTGTCGAAGCTCGCCAGCAGCCGCGCCAGATCGCCAAGTGCCGTGGGCGGGCCGGTCATGGCGGCGGCCGGCAGATGGAACAGCACCATATGCTCGGCGCGCTCGACCGTAGCACCGGCCAAGGGCTTGGAATCGGCGGCGAGGCGCTCCAACAGGGCCGCGACATAGTCGAGATCGAGCCGGGCCTTCCCCACCGGCGGCGTCTCGCTGCTCTGCGGCGGTGCTATGGTGCGACCGGTGAGATATGTCGAGATCGGCTGCACGACGCGCTGCCAATCCTTCTGCTCGACCGAGGTGGTGGCGAACATCAGCACGAAGAAGGCGAGCAGCAGCGACAGGAGATCGGCGAAGGTGATCATCCAGCCGGGCGCCGGCGGCGGCCGATGCTCGAATTCCTGCGCCTCGAGGGGCTGCATCTCGTTCATTCGCTCTCTTCCGGCTTGCCGACCAGCGCGAAATCGAGGCGCATGAGCGGCTCCGGCCCGGTCTCGACGCCGATCGTCAGCGCATCGGCGGGGCAACCCTTGGCGAAGAGCGAGGCGGCGATGCTGGCGACGCGGTCGGCGGCGAGCGCCTGGTCGGCGCCCGCCGGCACGACCGCACGGAGCGTCAACCGGTAATGCTGGCCGCGGCGGCGTTGCTGCAGCAGCACGGCGAGGCGATCGAGGCTGCCGGCGGCCGCGGGTACGAGCTTCACCGTGGCGCCGTCGAAGAGCTGCGGCGGCGGCAGATCGATCTCGAACAGGCTGTCATTGGGCGCCGGCCGGCCGCTCGCCTCGAGCGAGGCGAAGCCGGTGACGAGGGCGCTGATGGCGCGCGCGAAGCCTTCCGGCGTCGCCTCCAACGCGTCGGGTGCCGGATGCGCGATGAGGCCGATCTTGGACGGGATGCCGCCGAAAGCCTGATCGACGCTGACCAGCACCTGATTCGCCTTCTCGCGATGGATCTGGGCGACCGAGAACAGCACGATGAAGAAGACGAGGAGCAGCAGGAACAAGCTGATCAGGGTCGAAACCGCGCCCAGCGGCCGCCCGGCCGCCGCCGTCGCATCCTGATCCGCGATCATGTTCCCGTGCCCATGATCGCTCAGAACAGGCCGGCCAGGATCGCGTCGATATCGGCCTGGCTGTTGGCGACGGTCGGCATCTGCGGGCCATGCAGCAAGGCGGCATCGCCTTCCGGCTCGACCTTGGCCGGATCGGGACCGATATCGAGAGTGGCCGAACCGAAGGCCGTCACCAGACCGTCGATCTTCGATTCGATGTATTTCAGCGTGCGCACGACCTTGGTGATGCGCTGGCCGGTAATGTCCTGGAAGTTGCTCGCCTCGAAGATCTGGGTCACGGCTTCCTTGATCTCGGCCGCCGGCTCCGGCGGCAGCGTCGCCGCCAGCCGCTCCAGCGCCTCGGCCCGGTCGAGGATCTCGCCGGTAGCGCGCGCGGTCGCGGCGACGACGGCATCGAGCTCGTCGGTCGCCATCGGGATATGCTCGCTCTGGATGTCGTGCGGCCGGATCGCGGAGATCTCGCGCTTGGCCGCCTGGATGAAGCGAGCCAGATCCTCAAGCTCGCGATAGAGCTTGATGTCGGAGAGCGTCAGCGTGCCGGTGAGGCTGGAGATCACCTCCTCGACCGCATGCGTGACCTCTTCCCGGCTCACTTGAGGCCGGTTGGTGCGCAGCGTGTCGATACGCTTGCTCAACTCATCCGCGACTGCGAGCTTCGCCATGTTTCCCATCCTCGATAAAGTGCGTCAGTTGGTTTTGGCGTCCGACGCCGGCGCCTGCTGCTTCTTCTCGGCCAAGGCGATCGTGACCGCCTTCGCCTTGTCCGTCGCCATGCTCGCCAGGATCGGGCCCGTCTTCTGATCCTTCATATGCGTCATGAGCTGGAGCAGCACCGGCATGTCGAGCTGCTCGAAGATGCGCGCGGCCTCCGCCGGCTTCATGCCCTCATACATATGGACGAGGCTTTTCAGCCGCTCGCCTTCCTGCTCGTCGACCTTGCCGAGCGAGGCATCGACCTGGGTCTGCACCTGCTGCAGCTTGTCGATATTCTCCTGAACGCGCTGCTCGGTCGCCTTCAGCAGCAGCTCGCGGCGGTCGAGATCGTCGGCGCGCTGATCGAGCTCGGCGCGGCGCTTGGACAGCTCCTGCAGCAGCTCGACCTCGGCCGGCGAGAATTTCTGGTTGGCGCCGGCCGGCTTCGGCGGATCGTTCTTGGCGGCATCGGGCTTGGCGCTGTCCGCCTTGGCCGGGTCGCCCTTGGCATCGGTCTTCGCCGGCTCGACCTTGGCGGCGGGCTTGGTAGCGTCCGGCTTTGGCGCATCCGGCTTCGCGGCCGGCGTCGTGCCGCCCGGCGGCGAGCTTTCGGCGAAGGCGATGCCAGCCTCGTGCCAGATCGCCCCCAGCCGGACCGAGAGCGAGAAGCCGGCCGTGACGACCAGGATCAGCAGCAGGCGATGCAGTGTGATCATCCTCATCTCCGCGTCTCGAGCGCGCGCATCAGATCGCGCTCGGCGCGCGACTGCACCGCGGCGCGCTCGTCCGGCTCGACCGCGGCCGGACGCGGCGGCACGACGGTCGGGCGCGGCATCGGCGCCTCGGCGGCAGGACGGCCGCGCACCGGCTCGTTCATCGGCTCCGGCCGGGCAGCACCGGAATCGGCCTGCTTCAGCAGCGAGGCGAGCCGGCTATGCATGCCGGCGGTTTCCGCCTCAGGCTGCTTCTCGGCACGCGGCCGGGGCCGAGGCGACGGTTCGACGGGGATGGAGATCGGTGCTGGTGCCGCGTCGCGCTGCATCCGCAGCGCCGCTTCCAGCCGGTCGGCGGCGGCTTCAGCCTTTTCGGTGATGAAGGCGAGATCGGCCTTGAGCAGATCCGCGCGCTCGATCGACTGATGCAGCGACTTGCCGGCATCGGCCGTGCTGGCCTTGAGGCCGCCGACCGCATCCTCGGCCTGCATTGTCGCCTTCTGCAGCCCCTTGACCAGATCCTGCAGATGCGTGCGGTCGTTCTTGAGCATCGCCAGCCGGCGGCTCAGCTGCAGCGCGAAGGCGATGGTCGCGACGAGCAAGCCCGCGACGACGACATCCATGATCAGCGGCCAGCTCATCTCAGCGCTCCTGCTTCTTCTCGACTTTTTCCTCGATGCGCACCGCGATGTTGCCGCCCTTGCGGCCCATCCGTCCGTTGAACATGAGGAGATCGCCGCACAGCAGCTCGACATCGCTCTGCGGCGTGGCATTCAGTGGCAGGCGCGTGCCGACGGTCCAGTTCAGCACGTCCCTGAGCGACAGCTGAAGGCTGTCGAGGACGGCGCGGATCTGGACGTTGGTGTGCCAGAGCTCGCCGGCGAGATGGGTTTCCCAGATCGAATCGCGGCCGAACTTCTCGCCCATGAACATCTGCAACAGCAGCTCGCGGACGGGTTCGAGGGTGGCGTTCGGGAACAGCAGCTCCAGCCGGCCGCCGCGGTCCTCCATGTCGATCCGGAGGCGCGCCACGATCGCGGCATTGGCGGGCCGGGCGATGGTGGCGAAGCGCGGATTGATCTCCAGCCGCTCGAAGCGGAAATCGACCGGGCTCAAGGGATCGAAGGCGGCCGAAAGATCGCCGAGGACGACCGTCACCAGCCGCTCCACCAGATTGCGCTCGATCGTGGTGTAGGGACGGCCTTCGATGCGCATCGCCGCCGTGCCGCGCCGGCCGCCGAGCAGCACGTCGACGATCGAGTAGATGAGCGCCGAATCGACCGTCAGCAGGCCGTAATTATCCCATTCCTCGGCCTTGAACACGCTCAGCATCGCCGGCAGCGGGATCGAGTTCAGGTAGTCGCCGAAGCGGGTCGAGGTGATGCTGTCGAGCGAGACTTCGACATTGTCCGAGGTGAAATTGCGCAAGGAGGTCGACATCATGCGCACGAGCCGGTCGAACACGACCTCGAGCATCGGCAGACGCTCGTAGGAGACGAGCGCCGAATCGATGATGGCGCGGATGCCCGAGGTGTCGCGGTCGCGAGAATTGCCGTCGGCGAATCCGAGCAGGCTGTCGATCTCGTTCTGGTTCAGAACACGGGTCGAGCCGCCATCCATGCCCATGGCGGCAGCCATCTCGTCGTCATCGCCGCCGGCAGCAGCGGCGTCGCCTTCGGCGGGCTGCTCCTCGTCGCCAGCCATGGCCGCCCATTCGGCCGCCATGCGCTCTTCTTCTTCCTTCGAGATCTCCGACATGTCGCCCTCGCCTCGGTCCCCGTCTCGACTCTACTGGACCAGCAATTCGCGGAACAGGACATCGTCGACCTTGGTCGGCGACACCGCTGCGTTCACGCGGAGCAGCAGCTCTTCGCGCAAACGGTAGAGCCCGGCCGAACCCCTGAGATCGTCGAGCCTGAGCTCGCGCAGATAGGATTGGAACGTATCGACGACGCGCGCCTGCACCGCCTGGACCTTGACCTGATCCTCCTTGCTTTCGAGCTGGAGTCCGACCGAGATCTTGAGGAAGTTCGACTTTTTGCCGCCGGTATTGAGATTCACCAGCATATCGGGCAGGTCGTAGAAGACGGCTTCCTTGGGTGGCGGCGGAGGCGCCTCGGCCTTGGCCGTCTCTTCCTTCTTGGTGCCCAGCAGCACTTGGGCGACACCGCTGAAATAGAGGCCGGCCGCCGTGCCGGCGAGCAGCAGCACCGGCAGCGCGATGAGAAGAATCAGCCGCTTCTTTCCCGACTTCCGGCCTTCGCCGGACGGTTGGGCGACTTCTTCCGTCACCTCGTCAGCCATCAAAACTCCCGCGCGCCACGATATGGTTAAGAGAATTTAGACAAGCATGATTAAAAACTGGTTTAGCGGCGGTTCAAGCAAACGGGCTCGGCGCTATTCGACCACCACCTCGCGGAACAGCACCGCTTGGGCCTCCAGCGGCGCCATCGCGACATTGAGCCGTTTCAAGAGCTCCGCACGCACGACGTTCTGCTTGTCGGCGCCCGTGATGTCCTCGATGCCGATGCCGCGCAGATAGACTTGGCAGACATCGAGCAGCCGCGGCAACAGTGCCTGGACCTTGCCGCTGTCCTCCTGCGACGGCAGCTGCAGGCTGATGAGCATCCGCAGCAAGGTGCGCTTCTTGGCGCCCTTGGGATCGAGCATCACGAGCACCTCGGGCAGATCGAAGAAACCGGTCTTCGCGGTGACCTGCGGCTTCTTCGGCTCCTCGACCACGGGTGCCGCCGGTGTCTCGCCGCGGCCCAGCAGCTTGTCGAGCGCGCCCGTGAAATAAAGACCGCCCGCGAGCCCTGCGAGCACGATCAGAAGCCCAACCAGAATCAGAAGCAGCCGAAAGCGCCGCATGAGCCCTTCTTGCCGCGCGCGCGGCCCAAGGTTGCGCAAAACATGCGGCGATCTTCACCATAAAAGATGAATCGGGCTTTACCGGACGGTGTCCGATCCCGAATTCGATCATCCTGGCTCGTCGAACAGGGGGATCCCGGCAGGAGCCGCGTTATCCGCCCCGTTGGGTTATCCAAGCGGCGCCATCCGTCAGGCGGCCAGACCGTGATCGCTTCAGGTCGAGGCGACCTAAAGTCTGAATCGCCGTCTAGTTCATGGGGTAGAGACTGATTAAGACATTAAGTCGAAACGACTTAATGTCATCGGCTCTAGACACCTTGTGGGCTGGACGCCCCGGGCAAGTTGATAAGCTCTTTTGGTCTGATATCCTTCGGGGCATCCTGACCTGAACCTGCACAGTAGCTCGAGGTGATAACGGCTTTCTCTTTGTCAATTTTGAATAATTTCTTCTTAGCGGAGAGATTGCCGTTTTGGAAATATAAGAATCCTCTCAGCTGTGCTTCAGTCAGATTTGGATTATCCGGATCGTTATGAAACGGCTTAGAAAGAAAGCCGCACTCTCTCGCATAGAGACCATCATTACTCTCGCAGTTGAATATGAAGCTGTAACCATTTTTTACTGTTTCCTCTAGAAAATACAACGTGCATTTCACACAAGGGAATGCATTCTGTTTGATAAGGAATATCTTCGAAGCCCCACTCTTCTCTTTTGCCTCCTTGTAAGCCAATTGCTCGGCATGTTTGCCATCGGCAGCCTTAAGTTCTGCCGATCCGTTATGCTCACTACTCCAGGTGTTGCCTGATTTAAGAAAGCAGCACGCTGCATTGATCGTCATAGGGCCTCCAATATTCACCAAGCCTGCCCAAACTTTCACGGGACTCGGGAATTTTGCCGCGATGGAATTGCGTCCGCATTTCAGCGGCGTCCAATCGCGTTACAAATGTAATGCGTTGTCGCGACCCGGATTTCGGGGACGGCCGATCGAGGCAGGCCTGGGAGAATTCGGCGGAACTGCTCCAGCTGCGCAGTCTCAAGCCCCGGCAAAGATAGCACAGGAATTTTCTGCCGCCCGTCGCGTCGAGACCCGGCAAGGCTCGCCGCCCACCCAGGAGAAATTCCAATAACATATTGAAAAATATAAGATCCAGACGTTGGCACGGCGTGTGCTCCTAGGTTTGGCGAGCGGTTCATGCCGCCCCGGAACAAGGGATCGAACGCGATGCAGACGGCGACTTACGTAGCACTGGCACAGCAGTCCGCGCTGGAGAACAGCATCGACGTTGCCTCCAACAACATCGCCAACATTTCGACCCCCGCCTTTAAGGGCCAGACCGTCCTGTTCCAGGAATTCCTGCAGCCGGGACCGGACGGCAAGCAAATCTCCTATGTGCGCAATGTCGGCGTCGTCCGCGACACCAAGCCCGGCAATCTCTCCCAGACCGGCAACACGCTGGATAACGGCATCGAAGGCGACGGCTACTTCACGGTCGGCACGCAGGACGGCAACCGCTACACCCGCAACGGCCGGTTCCAGCTCGACAATGGCGGCCGCCTCGTCACCTCGCAGGGCTACACGGTGCTGTCCGATCAGGGCACCCCGATCGCGATCCCGGCGAATTCCCACAACATCACCGTGACGCCGGACGGCGGGGTTTCGACCGAGAACGGCCCGGTCGGCAAGCTCGGCCTAGCGCATTTCGACAATCAGCAGGATCTGGTCGCCGCCGCCGACGGTCTCTACGTCACCGCCGATCAGCCCATCCCCGACACCATCTCCAAGGTCCACCAAGGCACGGTCGAGGACTCCAACGTCCAGCCCATAACCGCTCTCACCCGCCTGCTCGGCATGCAGAAGGCCTACACCGGCGCCGAGCAGATGATCGATGACGAAGATACCAGGCTCAAAAACGCGATCGACAAGATCTCGAAGGTTGCCTGAGGAAGGATAAGCACTATGCGCGCAATGGACATCGCTTCGACCGGCATGCAGGCTCAGCAGCTCTATGTCGAGGTCATCTCGAACAATATCGCCAATTTGAACACGACCGGCTTCAAGGAGCAGCGCGCCGAGTTTCAGGATCTGCTCTATCAGAACCTGCGGGCCCCGGGCGCCAACTCGTCTGATACCGGCACGGTCGTGCCGGTCGGCGTGCAGATCGGCATCGGGGTCAAGGCCGCCGCCGTCTACCGCATCAACACCCAGGGCAACCTCAGCCAGACCGGCAACCCGCTCGACATCGCGATCCAGGGCAAGGGCTTCTTCCAGGTGCTGCAGCCGGACGGCACGCTCGCCTATTCCCGCGCCGGCTCCTTTCAGCTCAATGCCCAGCGCCAGCTCGTCACCGCCGACGGCTTCCTGGTGCAGCCGACCATCGCCATCCCGCAGGGCACCACCTCGATCGCGATCGATCAGTCGGGCGAGGTCGAGTGCCAGGTCGCCGGCCAGGTCAATCCGCAGAATGTCGGCCAGATCCAGCTCGCCGTCTTCGCCAACGATGCCGGGTTGCTGGCGATCGGCCAGAACCTGCTCAAGGAAACCCAGGCCTCGGGCAACCCGACCGTGTCCAATCCCGGCGTCAACGATACCGGCATCGTGCAGCAGAGCTTCCTCGAGACCTCGAACGTCAATGTGGTCAACGAGATCACCAACCTCATCACCGCCCAGCGCGCTTACGAGATGAATTCCAAGGTCATCGAGAGCGCCGACCAGATGCAGCAGACGCTGAGCAACCTTCGCTAATCCCGGGAGCCCTTAGATGCGCAAGCCCATCATCTCGATCCTCGGTGCCGCGGCCTTCATCCTGCTCGGTTCGGCGCCGGCCCTCGCTGATCCCGCGACGCTTCGGGCGGCTGCCCGGGTCGAAAGCGCCCAGATCCGTCTCGGCGACCTGTTCGACAACGCCGGCGAGCATGGCGACGACGTGGTCGCGGCAGCGCCGGCGGCCGGCAACTCGACCGTGTTCGAAGCGCCCTGGCTCACCGTCACCGCCCGCGCGCACGGTCTCGATTGGCACCCGCCTTCGAGCTTCACCGCGATCCGCGTCGACCGTGCCTCGATCACCATCGACAATGCCCGGATCGCGACGCGGCTGCTCGACGTCATCGCCAATGGCGATCCTGACCAGCGCATCCAGCTCGACGCCCAGTTCCGCCTCTATCAGGCGGTCGGCCAGAGCGGCGAGATCGGCGTCGAGAGCGTCGACATGAATCCCGCGACCGGGCATTTCAGCGCGGCAGTGCGCTTCCCGGCCGACGACCAGTCCGCCCAGTTGATCCGCGTCAGCGGCCGCATCGAGGCGATGGCGAACCTGCCCGTGCTGGCGCATGCCATGGCGCCGGGCGAGCAGATCAAGGCGAGCGATCTCACCTGGATCAAGGTGCAGGCGATTTCGCTGGCGCCCGGCAATCTCACCGATCCCAAGGACATCGTCGGCCGCAGCGCGCGCCATCAGCTTCGCCCGCAGGCGCCGCTCCGGCCGGCCGACATCGAGATCCCGGTGGTGATCAAGCGCAACGAGCTTGTGCTGATCGTGCTCGAGCGACCGGGCCTGTACCTGACCGCCTCCGGCAAGGCGCTCGAAGATGGCGGCCAGGGTGCCACCATCCATGTCGTCAACACCCAGTCCAACCGGACGATCGACGCGGTCGTGCTCGGCGCAGGCCGGGTCGGCGCCCAGATCGCCGGCGTCCAGCAAGCCCAAGCCTATTGATCGACGCCACTCCGGAGACATGACGATGAACCTTCGCACGCTCACCTCGATCGGCATCGCCGCCCTGTCCCTCGGTGCCTGCGCCTCGAACACCGGCACCAAGATCGCCGAGCTCAGCTCGGAACCGGCGATGACCAAGATCAGCGACCCGACCTCGGCGCCCGGCTATCAACCGGTCTCGCTGCCGGTGCCGAACTCGACGACCTTGCAGCGGCAGACCGGCTCGATGTGGCAGTCGGGCGCCCGCGCCTTCTTCAAGGATCAGCGGGCGAGCCGGGTCGGCGACGTGCTGACGGTGAGCATCGCGATCAACGACAGCGCCATCCTGGCGAACGAGACCCAGGGGGCCCGCAACGACACCGACAAGATCGGCGCCACCAACTTCCTAGGCCTCGAAAGCAAGCTCAACGCGGTCCTGCCGAGCGCTGTCAGCCCAACTAATCTCATCAACACATCGGGCGTGCGCCAGACCGACGGCAAGGGCTCGATCAATCGATCGGAGCAGATCAACGTCCAGGTCGCGGCCCTCGTGACCCAGGTACTGCCCAACGGCAACATGGTCGTGGTCTGCAAGCAGGAGGTCCGCGTCGATTTCGACCTGCGCGAGCTGTCCTTCACCGGCGTGGTGCGGCCGACCGATATCGACGCCACCAACACCGTCACTTGGAACAAGATCGCCGAGGCGCGTCTCTCCTATGGCGGCCGCGGTCAGAGCGAGGATCTGCAGCAGCCCAGGACCGGCTCGCAGCTGATCGATATTCTCTCGCCCTTCTAACCTTCGACCTTCACCCGTTGGCGGCTGGGGCTGCACGCCCCGCCGTCCCATGGACGGCCACGTAGCGGGCAAGCGCGTCGAACAATATCGTCAAGCTGAACTCAAACGCGCCTTCCAGCTTGTCCACCTTCAAGTGGGGTGCTGCCGCCCGGACGTGGGAATAGGGCAGCTCCTCGGGCGCGCTTTGCAGGCGCAAAGCCGTGGCATCCGGAACAAGCTCGCGGCTTGCCACCTCCGACAATCCCTCGCCGCACACATACCCGCCGATGAGGCGGAACCATCGTGCCGTGTCGGCGGCGTTCAGCCCCAGCTCCGCGAAGGCCGACAGCACCGTTTCATACCAGTTGAAGGCGTGCTCGGTGTTGAAGCGCCGCGTGGCGAGCAGGACGAACGCCCGAGGGTGGCGGATCGCGATCTCTCGGAAATTGCGCATGAGCTGACGCAGCCGCTCGAACGGATCGCTAAGTTCCGGCGAGGGAATCTCGTCGAGCAGATGGTCGATCACGGCATCGAGCAGAACTCCCTTGCTCGGGAAATGGTGGTAAAGCGCCATCGCCTCCACGCCCAGGCGGGAGCCCAGCCGCCGCATCGAGCAGGCTTCGAGGCCATCTTCATCGATCAGTTCAAGCGCCGCCGACGCGATTTGTCCGCGCGTGAGGGTAACGCGAGCGTGCCCGGCCGACGGGGAAATGCGAGGCCCCATAAATTGTCCCTTTACGCCGTAAGGTCGGCCGGGTATATCAGCTGACCTTACAGTGTAAGCTCAAGCTTTATCGAAACGCCATCTCATAAAGTTCAAGGCCATACCGGCGCCGCGGTAGCGGATGACGCCCAGCGGACGAGACCGAACGTGCCATCTGTCAACGGGTCGCACGAGAGCGTCACGGTTGCGAAAGGAACCGAATTGAATTTCATGCCTCCCCCCCGAGAAGCGGCTGCTCTCGCCGACCTCGCCGAAGCCCACGCGTTCGCCGATTTTTTCGATGCGGCACCACAAACCCTCCGATCCGAGCTCGGTGTGCGCGTCGAGCGGATCGCCGAGGCCACGGTGCTCCTCGCTCCTGGCATAGCTTCCCCTATCCTCAATCGAGCGATCGGGTTGGGAATGTTCGAGGAAGCCGGCTCGGACGATGTCAAAAGGGTGACGAACTGCTTGAGACAGGCGGGCGGTCCGCTCTGGATGCTGCAATTCAGTGAGTTTTCAAGAATATTGCCCCGCGCCTTGGAAGAGAACGGCCTCGTCGGCAGAAGCCGCTGGGCAAAGATGCTGCGCGGGCGGGAGGCCGTTCGCGAGCCGGCGTCCGATCTCCGCGTCGAGCCCGCCACATCTGCACAGCTCGATGAGGTTTCGCGGGTCTTCGCGGATGCTTTCGGGATGCCTCCCTACATGGCCGACTGGCTGCGCGAGCTGCATGACCGAACCGGCTGGAAAATATACGCTGTGACGGAAGGAAGCACCGTCGTGGGGTGCGGCTGCCTCTATCTGTCCGGAGACGCCGCTTGGCTCGGCATGGGCTCGGTCGCGGCGTCGCACCAGCGGCGAGGTGGCCAGGGCATCCTGTTGGCGAGGCGCATCGCAGACGCGATAGCCGCGGGCGCCCAGTATATTTTCACCGAGACCGGAGAACCCGCCGAAAGCGAGTCCAATCCTTCACTCAACAATATGAAGCGCGCCGGCTTCGTCCAGGTCGCGTCACGGCTGAACTACACCCTGGCGGCACCAAGTTAGGAAACGACGACATCCGCAAGGTATCAGGTCTCTTCGAATATTTTTATATTCGCACTTTATTCGGAAAAATCAAATCGAACGGCAGAAGCACTTCGTTGCCTTTTCAATGGAGTTTTTATGTCTGCGTTTATTCGGCTGATCTTCGTGTCCGTTGGACTCTTGACCTGCTTTGTCATTTCGGACGGCCAGGCGGCCCCGCCCGGGGGGTCGATCGTTCGGCTTCCCATGCGCGCCGACCCCTCCTCTCTCGACCCCCACAAGATTCCCAACGACTATTTGGTGCTCAATCTCTTCGAAGGCCTGACCACAATGTCGGCAACCGACGAGATCGTGCCGGGCATGGCCGAGCGCTGGGAAACGAGCGCCGACGGTCTCGTTTGGACCTTTCACCTGCGCGACGCCGACTGGTCCGACGGAAGGCCGGTCACCGCCGATGATTTCGTCTACAGCTTCCGGCGCGTGCTCGATCCGGCCACGGCCAGCCCTTATGTCACCGCGCTCGCCCCGATCGTCCATGCCGACGACATCAGCTCGGGGCGCGAGAAGGATCTCACCAAGCTCGGCGTCGAGGCACCGGATCCGCACACCCTGCGCTTCACCCTCCGACATCCGACCCCCTGGTTCCCGACACTGATGGCAATCCAGACCTCGATGCCGGTTCCGCGCCATGCGATCGACAAATGGGGCGATCATTGGACCTCGGCCGAGCACATCGTCGTCAACGGTCCCTTCACGCTCAAGCAGTGGGTGCCGCTGGGCGAGCTCGACTTCGTCCGCAACCCCTATTTTCACGATGCGGCCTCGGTCAAGGTCGACGAGGTCGATCATATCCTGGCGGACGATCCCGCCGCGGCCTTGAAGCGCTACGAGGCCGGAGAGCTCGACGAGGCGCTGATCGTCGGCCAGGATCTGGCGCGGATACTGCGCGAGCGACCGGCCGAGTTGCTCAGCTCTCCCGAACTGTCGAGCATAATGGTGGGCATCAACATGAAGGGCCCGCTCGGCGGGGATGTCCGTATCCGCGAAGCTCTCTCGATGACCATCGATCGTGACACGCTGGAGAACAAGGTCATCCGCCTCGGTCAGATTCCAGCCTATGGCCTGATCCCGCCGAGCATGCCCGGATACACCCCGCCCCGCCCCGACTGGATCGATTTGCCGATGGCGGAGCGTATCGCGAGAGCCAAGAAGCTGATGGCCGAAGCCGGCGCACCGACGCCCTTGAAGGTGCACCTGCTGTCGTCGAATGCGGATTCGAACAAGCTCTACCTGGACACCATTGCCGCGATGTGGCGCTCAGCCCTTGGCGTCGAGACGGAGATCGAGACCGGCGAAGAGCGGGTTCTGGATGATCGGGTCATCCATCGCGATTTCGAGGCGGCACTCGGCAATTGGGGGGCGGATTATCCGGACCCGACCGCCTTCCTCGAAATATTTCAGTCGAGCGCCATCTTCAATTTCGGAAACTATGCCAACCCGAAATATGACGCGCTCCTCGACCAAGCCGGCGTGACGGCGGATCCCGGCGAACGCATGATGCTGCTCGAAAATGCGGAAGCGCTCATGCTGGCCGATCAGCCGATCATTCCGATAAACTTTGCCGTCTCCCACATTCTGGTCAGCCCGAGGCTGCACGGCATCGAGCCGGCGCCGCTCGAGCGGCACCCGGATCGTTATCTGTGGCTCGAGGACAGCCGCGGGTAGCCGTTCGATTTCGACGAGCAGCACATTTGTGCAACCCATTGGCCTCGCCGGGGCCAACCACTCGACGGACGAACCGATATGACGAGACCGGAAGAGCCTATGCAAACCCACGCGACGCCGCACGAAGCCGAGACAGAATGGCTGGAGGTAAGGCAGGGCGAACGCTTCGCGATCCGCACCTCCGCCACGGCCACGAACGGCGCCTATCTGACGCTCGAAGTGGCTGCGGACTCTGGAAACGGCGTTCCCGTTCACATACACGAGAACGAGGAAGAGCATTTCATCATCGTCGAGGGCATGGCGCGCATCCTGAACGGGGATAGGATGCTGGATCTCCCGGTCGGCTCAGCGGCCACCATAGGCAAGGGCGTGCGCCACGCCTAGTGCAATCCCGGCAACTCACTCCTCCGGATGCTGATCGTTTTCACGCCCGGGCATATCGAGGGGCTCTTTCTTGCCGTCGCCGGAAGGGCGAGCGATGCCGATATCGGCCGTATAGCGAGCGCGCACGGTACGCGCATCGTCGGGCCGCCCTTGCTCGATGGAAGTCACAACACCGTCTCGCCACGAGAGAAATAAGCCAATGCGCGCGAGGTTGCTCGAACAGGAGAAACTCGATGAAACGGATCTTGCGGATGGCGATCGTCGCTGCGATCTGCATCCCCGGCCTCTCGTTTGCTGCCGCCCAGGGGCCGTTGCCCCTGAAAAAAGGGACCTACGTCCTCATAGATACGGTGCCTTGTGAGGATGCGCCTTTCGCGGCCGTGTTCGACTATGACGGCCACAGCCTGTCCGGCCCGCACGAGAGCCGGTGCACCTCCGTCCTGCTGGAGCGCCATGGCCGGGAATATCGCATTCGCACGACCTGCACGGCGTTGGGGGACGGGACGCCTACCCCCTCCTCCACGGAAACCCAGAGCTATCGCCTGATCTCTCCGACCGAGGTCGCGGTCAGCCGCTCCGATCGCTCGAACGAGCTCACCTACCGCCTCTGTCCTGCCTGGTCCGCCAAATAGACGGTGGTCGACGCATCCGACCCGCTGCTTTCGGTTTGACAGGCGCCGCCTTCGGTCGTTAGGTAAGCTACCTAACAATAAGAACGACGGTCGGCGCCGTGGAGCCGGAACGACAGCATCAGATCGAGGAACTCGCCGAGCGGCTGCGGCCGCTGATCCTCCGGCTCGGCCGCCAGGTCCGGCGCGAGGCGCAGCGGGTCGGGCTTTCGGCGCTCGATGCCATGCTGCTGGCGACGATCAGCTACCGCCCCGGCATCGGCGTCTCCGAGCTGGCCGAGCTCGAGCAGATGACCCGACCGGCGATGAGCGAGCATATTCGCCGGCTCGAGGAGACCGGCTGGATCCGGCGCGCCGATCTCGGGGCCGACACCGACAAGAGGCGGGTCGAGCTCGCCATCACCGAGGAAGGCTGCAAGGCGCTCGAAACCATCCGGCAGCGCCACAATGACTGGCTCGTCTCGCGGCTCGCCGACCTGCCCGAGGCGGATCAGCATTTATTGGAAGCGGCCCTCGCCCCTCTCGGAAAGCTGGTAGGGAAGAAGGCGTGAAAACCGGGCGGCTCGTACCCTTCATCATCGGCGCCGCCCTCTTCATGCAGACGCTGGACGCGACCGTGGTCGCGAACGCACTGCCCGCGATGGCGCACTCGCTCGATGTCGATGCGCTGACCTTGAGCCTCGCCATCACCTCCTATCTCATCAGCACCGCCCTGTTCCTGCCGGTGAGCGGCTGGGCGGCCGACCGGTTCGGCGCGCGCACGGTGTTCGGCACCGCCATCGCCGTCTTCGCGCTGAGCTCAATGATCTGCGGCGTGGCCGAGAGCATGCCGGAACTCATCGGCGGGCGGGTCATCCAGGGTGCCGCCGGCGCGCTCATGACCCCGGTCGGCCGGCTGGTGCTGCTGCGTACCGTGCCCAAGGCCGAGCTGGTCCAGGCCATGGCCTATCTGACCATGCCGGCGCTGCTCGGGCCGGTGCTGGGGCCGCCCTTGGGCGGCTTCATCGTCACCTACAGTTCCTGGCGCTGGATCTTCTTCATCAATCTGCCGATGGGCGTGCTGGGCGTGGTGCTGACCGCCCTCTTCGTCCCCAACATCCGCGAGCAGGCGAGGGCACGGCTCGATCGTCGCGGCTTCGTGCTGACCGGCCTCGGCCTCGCCGGGCTCGTCTACGGCCTCGATAATCTCGGCAAGGGCCTGCTGCCGACCTCCGCGGTGCTGGCGATGCTGGCGGCCGGCATTCTTTGCCTGGCGCTCTATAGCCGCCATGCGCGCGGCCGTCCGGACGCGATCCTCGATCTTTCGCTGTTCCGGGAGCCGACCTTCCTCGCCGCCACGGTCGGCGGCTTCTTCACGCGCCTCGCCATCGGCGCCAGCCCGTTCCTGCTGGCGCTGCTGTTCCAGCTCGGCTTCGGCATGAGCGCCTTCGCCGCCGGCCTGCTGACCTTCGCCAGCGCCGCCGGCGCACTGGTGATGAAGACGACGGCGCCGCCGATCATCGGCTTCTTCGGCTTTCGCCGCATCTTGATCGGCAACACCATCCTCACCGCCATCATCTTCATGGGCTATGCGCTGTTCCGGCCGACGACGCCGCACGCCCTCATCCTGCTGGCGCTGCTCCTGGGCGGCTTCTTCCGATCGCTGCAATTCACCTGCCTCAATACCCTCGCCTTCGCCGACCTGCCGCAGCAGCGAATGAGCCGCGCCTCCAGCCTGTCCAGCATCAGCCAGCAGCTCTCGCGCAGCTTCGGCGTCGGGCTTGCGGCGATCCTGGTGCAGTTCGCCCGGACTGAGCACGGCAGCGCGGCGCTGGCGCCTGCGGACATCCTGCCCGCCTTCGCCGTGATCGGCGCCGCGTCGATGCTGTCGCTCCTGTTTTTCCTGCCCTTGGCCAACGATGCCGGCGACGCGATCAGCGGCCGCCATAACGATAATCTCCGGAGGAACCGCCCATGATCTCCTTTCAGCTCGACGAAGAACAGGAACTGATCCGCGACAGCCTGGAAGGCTTCGCTCGCGAGGTGCTGCGCCCGCAGGCGCGCGCGATCGACGAGGCCGGCGCCATTCCGGACGAGATCCTGGCCCAGGGCTGGGAGCTGGGACTGGTCGCGGCCACGATCCCCGAGGAATATGGCGGCAGCGGCGGCACGCGCTCGCCCATGACCGGGGCGATCATGCTGGAGCAGCTGGGCGGCGGCTGCGCCAGCCTTGCCAGCGCCGTCATGGCGTCCAGCACCTTCGTCAATCCGCTGCTCGATTTCGGCACCGACGAGCAAAAGCGCGACTACCTGCCGCTCTTCGCCGGGCCCGAGCCGCATTACGCCAGCCTGGCGCTGCAGGAGAGCCAATTCGGCTTCGGTGCCGACCGGCTGCGCACCAAGGCCGAGCGGCGCGGCAATGGCTGGGTGCTGAGCGGCACCAAACGGCTGGTGCCGTTCGGCGACCGGGCGAGCCATTTCCTGGTGCTGGCGACCGGGGGCGAGGCGATCGACGCCTTCATCGTGCCGCGCGACGCCAAGGGCCTCGCGATCGAACCCGAAGCCGGCACCATGGGGCTGAAGCCGCTGCCGACGGCGAAGCTCTCGCTCGACCGGGTCGAGCTGCCGGGCGGCGCCCGGCTCGGCGGCGACAATGGGATCGACGCGGCGCGGCTGCTCAACACGCTGCGCGTGGCCTCGGCGGCGATAGCGGTCGGCATCAGCCGGACCGTCACCGATTTCGCCATTCCCTACGCTAAGGAGCGCGTCGCCTTCGGCGAGCCGATCGCGAAGAAGCAGGCGATCGCCTTCATGCTCGCCGACATGCATATCGAATGCGACACGATGCGGTTGATGGTGTGGAAGGCGGCGAGCCAGCTCGACCAGGGCGCGGACGCGACCCGGGCGACCGTGCTCGCCCAGGATTATGTCCGCCGCCACGCGGTCAAGGTCGCCGATGACGGGCTGCAGATCTTCGGCGGCCACGGCTTCATCCGCGATCTGCCGCTGGAGATGTGGCTGCGCAACACCCGCACCGTGACGGTGCTCGACGGGCCCGCCGCGGTCTGAAGAGGGAGGTAAGAGATGATCGATTTCCGGATTTCCGAAGCGGATCAGCACATCCTCGATCAGGTGGCGGCCGAGGGCCGCGCCGGCGAGAAATATGCCCGCCACTTCGAGGAACATGAGCACGAGCCGTTGCCCGAAGCCTTTCCCGAGGCAGCCGAGTTCGAGCCGCTGCCGCGCCTGCTCGCGCGCCGCTCCAAGGAGGATACGCCGCCCGCGACCTTCCAGATGCTGCTCTCCTTCGCCCGCCAATCGACCAACGGCGTCCCGCTGCGCAATGCGCTTCGCGGCGGCGGCGGGCTCGGCAACGCCGCCTTGCGCGCGGCCGGGACCAAGGAGCAGATCGAGAAATGGGGCGGGCTCATCCTGGCCATGTCGATCACCGAGCCCGGCGCCGGCTCCGACACCAAGGCGATCCAGTCGACCGCGCGGCTCGACGGCGAGGAATGGGTGCTGAACGGCGACAAGATCTTCGTCACCACCGGCATCCGCGCCCAGGGCGTCGTGGTCTGGGCAACGGTCGACAAATCGGCGGGCCGCGCCGGCATCAAATCCTTCCTGGTCATGAAGGGCACACAAGGCTTCGAGATCGTGCGCCAGGAGAAGAAGCTCGGCATCCGCACCAGCGATACCGCCGCCTATGCCTTCCGCGATTGCCGCGTGCCGCGTGAGAATCTGCTGGGGCTCGATGAATCGGTACCGCGCGAGAAGGGTTCCGCCTCCTATCGCGGTGTCATGAAGACCTTCAACATGACCCGGCCCGGCGTCGCCTCCGGCGGCGTCGCCAAGGCGCTGGGTGCGGTCGGCTTCGCCCGGGACGCACTGGCCGAGGATGGAATCAAGGTCGATTGGCAGGCGGGCTTCCATCAGCGCAGCGCCACACAGCAGGCGTTGATCGAGATGGAGGCCGATGCCGAGGCAGCCTCCCTCACCGTGCTCCATGCCGCCTGGCTCGCCGATATGGGCCGACCCAACAATGTCGAATCCTCGGTGTGCAAGGCGAAGGGCGGCGAAGTGTGCCGGACCGTGCCGCAGCGGGCGATGGAGCTGCTCGGTGCCATGAGCGTCAGCCACGATCATCTGGTCGAGAAATATCTACGTGACGGTCGCATCAGCGACATCTATGAGGGCACCGGCCAGATCCAGCGCCTGATCATCGCGCGCAGCATCCTGGGCTATTCGTCGGAGGAGCTTAGCTGAGCGAAATTCACCGAACGCCGCCCGGCACCCGGCGCGAGGTACTGGGCGCCTTCCTGCGGCTGGGCCTGACCTCGTTCGGCGGCCCGGTCGCGCATTTGGGATATTTCCGGCGCGAATTCGTCGAACGGCGGCGCTGGCTCGACGAGGCGGCCTATGCCGATATCGTGGCGCTGTGCCAGTTCCTGCCGGGTCCGGCCTCCAGCCAGGTCGGGCTCGCCATCGGGCTGATGCGGGCGGGCTTCGGAGGAGCCGCCTGCGCCTGGATCGGCTTCACCCTGCCCTCGGCGCTGGCGCTCACCCTCTTCGCCATCGGGCTCGGCCGGCTCGGCGATCCGGCGGCGGCCGGCTGGCTGCACGGGCTCAAGATCGTGGCGGCGGCCGTCGTGGCGCAAGCCGTCTGGGGCATGGCGCGCAGCCTTTGTCCCGACCGGCCCCGCGCCAGCCTGGCGATCGGCGCCGCCCTGCTGGCGCTGGCCTTGCCCACTTCGTTCGGGCAGGTCGGCGCGCTCGCGGCTGCCGGCCTCATCGGCTGGCGCTTCCTTCCGGCAGAGACGGGACCACCCAAGCCGCCGCTCGGCATTCCGGTGACGCGCCCGGCGGCACTCTGCTGCCTGGCCGGTTTCGCGATCCTGCTGCTCGGATTGCCGGTCGCAGTGAGCCTGACCGGCGATCCCGCGATTCGCCTCGTCGACGCCTTCTATCGGGCCGGTGCCCTCGTCTTCGGCGGCGGCCATGTCGTGCTGCCGCTGCTGCAGGCGGGCGTGGTGGCACCGGGCTGGGTCGAGAACGAGACCTTTCTCGCCGGCTATGGCGCCGCCCAGGCCGTGCCCGGCCCGCTCTTCACCTTCGCCTCTTTCCTGGGCGCCTCGATGGGGCCGGCGCCGAACGGCATCGAAGGCAGCGCGCTGGCGCTGCTGGCGATTTTCCTGCCGAGCTTTCTGCTGGTGCCGGGGGCGCTGCCCTTCTGGGACGCGCTCAGGACGCGGGCGGCGGCTCAATCGGCGCTGCGCGGCATCAATGCCGCCGTGGTCGGGCTCCTGCTGGCGGCGCTCTATACGCCGGTCTGGACCAGCGCGATCCTATCACCCATCGATTTCGGGCTCGGCCTCGCGGCTTTCGCCGCCCTCACCTTCTGGGCCTGCCCGCCCTGGCTGGTCGTCGGCGCCGGCGCCCTGGCCGGCGCGCTCCTGAGATAAGCTGCGCCTCAATCTTCGCGGTGCAGCCGCTCCAGCTTCTCGTGGCGTTCCTGCGCCTCGAGGCTGAGCGTCGCGATCGGGCGGGCTTCCAGCCGGCGAACGCCGATCGGCTCGTCCGTCTCCTCGCAATAACCGTAGGTGCCGGTCTCGATCCGTTGCAGGGCGGCGTCGATCTTGGAGATGAGCTTGCGCTCGCGATCGCGTGTGCGAAGCTCGGTAAAGCGATCCGTTTCCAGTGTCGCCCGGTCGGTCACGTCCGGCTCGGACAGGCTCTCTTCCTTGAGGTGACTCAGCGTTTCGGTGGATTCCGCCAGCAGTTCCGCCCGCCAGCGCAGCAACCGTTGCCGAAAATATTCAACTTGAAAAGGGTTCATAAAGTCTTCGTCTTCCGACGGTCGATAGTCGGGTGGAAGCGTAGGCCGCATCAGGTACTCCGTGGACCTCGAAGGCTGGCGAAATCGGGCCGGAGTATATGAATCCCTTAACGGTGGAGCAAGGCTGCGGTGCCCAAGCCGATTCAAGCCTGCCATGCCATTGATTTCTGGGGAACTTTTGGAGATCTCCACAGGCTTTGACGGCGGCCGCCGCGGCAGACGGCCCGTTTCGGGCCGCCAATGCGCGTCGCGGGCGGGATCTAGGGCGCGATCGTCGGGGCCCGAACCGGACCACCCTTGAGCGATGGTCCGCAGGGCTTTTTCGTCGATCAGGCGCGGTCGAGGCCGCTATAGAGGCCGCTTTCGAACGCGCCGTAGAGCGCCACCGTGCGAGCGTCGAAGAAAGGCAGGGTCTGGGTGAAGATCGCACCGGTGACCTTCTTCACCGGATCCACCCAGAAATAGGTGTTGAGCAGGCCTGCCCACGAGACGCTGCCCGCGGCACGGCCATGGGGTCCCGGCTGCTGGTTGATGTCGAAGGAGAAACCCCATTTGTGCGGCGTGCCGGGGAATTGGTCGAAGCTGTTGGAGAAGGCCGGCTGTGCCGTGCGCATCTCGCGGACATCGAGATCGCCGATCTGGTTCGACATCATCATCGCCACCGTCTCCGGCCGCAGGACCTTGACGCCGTTCAGGCTGCCGCCATTGAGCAGCATGCGCAGGAAGGCGAGGTAGTCCCGGGGCGTGCTGAAGGTACCGCCGCCGCCCATGAAGAATTCGGGACGCTGCGGCATCTCGAACGGGGCCGGCACGAGGCTGCCGTCGGACTGCCGATTATGGAGGGTGGCGACCCGGCGCTTCTGCGCGCTGCCGATGAGAAAGCCGGAATCCTTCATGCCCAGCGGCCCGAAGATATTTTCCCGGAAATAGATCTCGAGCGACTGATCGGTCAGCGCCTCGACCAGCTTGCCGACCCAATCGATGCTGATGCCGTAATTCCATCGTTCGCCCGGATCGAATTCGAGCGGCGCCTGGAATGCACCGTTTTGGCAAGTGCCGATATCCGGCAATCCCGTGAGTTTCTGATACCGGGTGAGCGTATCGCTCCAGATCGAGTAGGTGTAACCCGAGGTGTGGGTAAGCAGATGCCGCACGGTGATCGGCCGTTTCGCCGGACGCAGCATCGGCTGCCCCTGGGCATCGAAGCCTTCGAGCACCTTGGGCTGCGCCAATTCCGGCAGAATCTCGGAAGCCTGCTGATCGGGATGCAGCCTGCCGTGCTCGACCAGCTGCATGCAGGCGGTCGCCGTCAGGGCCTTGGTCATCGACGCGATCCAGAACACGGTGTCGGACAGCATCGGCGAGCCGGCATGGGCATCGGCCTTGCCGAAGGTGCCTTCATAGACGACGCCCTCCGCCGTGGCGCCGACCGCGACCACCCCGGCGACATCGCCGGCCTCGACCGCCTTGCGCAGGACCGCGTCGATCGGCTCGAATCGACGCTGGTGCCGAACCGGATGCTCGGTCGCGGCCGAAGCCTTCTCGAACCCGGCAGGAAGTGCAGCCGCGGCGGCAAGCAGGCCGCTGTTGCGCAGAACGGCTCTCCGACTCATCTCCATGATGGCTGGCACCTTTGACGGGGTTAGGGAAAAGTCCGCCCTGCTATCCGGCGGGCACGATGAAATATCTGGCGAATTCTCTAACCGACTGGCATCGCTGCGGTAAGTGCCAATATGTCACATCGTCGATGGCCCGGGGACAGTGCCGGGCGCCAGCCATGCGCCCGAACCGGCCGTTCGTCGCGGGTGAGTCAGCCATCACCCTATCCCGGCGCGCAGAGGCGGGCGGTACGCATGCCAGTGCGGAGCGGTGTCTCCGAAGGATGCTCTGACATCGATTCCCGCCTGTCAACGAGACCGGAACGGGCTTTCGACCTTACGCGTCGGAGGTCTGGAGCTTCGCCAGCTCGACCTGGGCCCTGAGCTCGATCTCCTGCAGCACTTCGCGGAGCTGCGGGTCGGTGACATTCTCGGAGGAGTCCCGCGCGAGACGGGCGAGCTCGGCCAGCTTGTCGCGACTGATGTGCCCGAGCAGCAGGCCGGTGCGCAGATCGTCGAGCCGGTCGAGCAGCTTGTCTGCCTTGGCGGCGGCGCGCTTGCGGTCGTCGGTGGCGTCCGGAACTTCCTGCAGCGCGAACAGCGCCTCGACGCCGCTCAGCGCCGGCGCCGCCGAAACGCCGGACGGCGCCGTGTCGCCGTCGACCGGTGCCAGACTGTCCGCAAAGCTGCTCGAGCCCTTGCCCTTGCCATCCTTGCGGACGCCCTGGGTGCCGACTGCCCGGTTGGCTTCAACTTTCATTGCGCACTATCGCTCCAAGAGCTTCAGCCCATAACATCCCCAGACGTGCTTAAGACTTGATTAAGCACGCTCGGCGGGCGGGCGGCAAATTCTGCCGCCCGGATACTGCCACAAGGCATTGTATGCCGGTTCGCCCCCGCGCGCACTTCAAACAAGCCCTTGATTCTCCAAGCCCGCCCCAAGATCCGGAGTTGGCACGCCGCTCGCTAGAGGATGGGCCATGAGCAAATTTCTTCGACCCCTGGCATTGATGATCGCCGCCGCCCTTTCGGTCGGCACCGCGCATGCGACGGTGCGCCTCAAGGACATCGCCGATTTCGAGGGTGCCCGCGAGAACATGCTGGTGGGATACGGCCTGGTCGTCGGACTCAACGGCACCGGCGACGATCTGACCCGCGACATCTTCACCCGCGAGAGCCTGATCGGCATGCTGGAGCGCCTGGGCGTCAATGCCCGCGATCCGCAGCTTCGCACCAAGAACGTCGCCGCCGTCATGGTCACCGGCACGCTGCGCGCCGATGCCCGCCAGGGCAGCCGGATCGACATCACGGTGTCGGCCGTCGGCGACGCGGCGAACCTGCAGGGCGGCACCCTGGTGGTGACGCCGCTGCTCGGCGCCGATGGCGAGGTCTATGCTGTGGCGCAGGGCGGCGTCTCGGTCGCGGGATATTCCGCTCGCGGCCAGGGCACGACCGTGACCAAGGGCGTGCCGACCGCCGGCCGCATACCGAACGGTGCCATCGTCGAGCGGGAGCTCGCCTTCGATCCGCGTTCGCTGCAGACCATGAACATCGCGCTGCGCAATCCCGACTTCACCACGGCCCAGCGGATCGCCCAGGCCATCAACGCCGCCCTCCGCCAGCCGGTCGCCAGGGCGGTCGATGGCGGCACGGTCAGGGTGGCGCTGTCGGATACGGCCCGGACCGACCTCGTCGCCTTCGTCACCTCGATCGAGCAACTCCGCATCGAGCCCGACCAGGTCGCCCGCGTCATCGTCGACGAAGCCAACGGCATCATCGTCATGGGTGAGAATGTCCGGATCAGCACGGTCGCGGTCGCCCAAGGCAATCTCACCGTCCGCATCACCGAGACGCCGCAGGTGTCGCAGCCCAACGCCTTCGCCCCCGGCGGCACGCCCGGTGCGCCGGGTGCCCAGACCGTGGTGGTGCCGCGCACCGACATCAAGGTCGACGAGCAGAACAATCGCCGCCTCGCCGTGGTGCCCCCCGGCGTCACGATCCAGGAGCTGGTCAACAGCCTGAACGCGCTCGGCATCGGGCCGCGCGACATGATCTCGATCCTTCAGGCGATCAAGGCCGCCGGCGCGATGCAAGCCGATCTGGAGGTTCGCTGACATGGACGCCTCGACCAGCTTCCAGACCGCTACCATGGCCTATCGCAACTCGACGGCACGTCCGTTCGTGCCGGCCGACCAGGGCGGGATCTCGATGGGCATGACCCAGGCCAAGCGCGCCGCGATCAAGCATGCCGCAACCGATTTCGAGGCGATGTTCATGAGCTCGATGCTGGAAAGCATGAGCGCCGGCATGAAGCCCGACAAGATGTTCGGCGGCGGCCAGGCAGAGCAGATGTACCGCTCGCTGATGAACCAGGAATACGGCAAGGCGATCGCCTCGAAAGACACACTCGGCATCGCCAAGGAAGTCGAGAGCGAAATGATCCAGATCCAGGAGCGGTCGCAGAAATGACGCGTACACCCCCCGCCCCGCCGCCGGCCCGCACCGAGCCCCCGCCGCCGCATCTCGTCGCCGAACTGCTGGCGGTGAGCGACCGGCTGGCCGGCCTCCTGGTGCGCGAGACCGAGATCCTGCGCGCGCCCGGCATCCCCGACGTCACAGCGATCGCGCCCGACAAGCTCAAGCTGACCGCGCGCTACGACATCTTGATGCGGGCCGTCCATCAGGGCAGCACCATCGATCTGAGGCAGGACCCCGACGCCGCCAAGCTGGCAGCATCGCTCGAGCGTCTGAACGGTCTGGCGCGCGATAACGCCAAGGCGATCGATCTGCATCTGAAAGCGACCAAGCGCGTGCTGGAGCTGATCGCGCGCGCCGCTCGCAAGGCGACCCAGCCCAATTTCACCTATGGCAAGCAACGTCTTGGCTATGGCGCGCGGAGCGAGCGGCACGCCGCGCTCTCCGTGAACCGGGTGCTGTAATGATTTGTCCGACCTGGAGAGGCGCCCCATGTCCCCGCCGGTAATCGATTTCAACACCGCGCCGCCGCCCCGGCCGAGCGCGCCCGGTTCGGGCAGCCAGAACGGCAGCGCCGATCAGCAAGGCTTCGCCGAGCTGCTGAAGCCCCTGCATCACGAGACCAGGACCAGCACGGCGCAGCAGCCCGCGGCCAAGCACCCGGCGCCCAAACGGGCGGAGACCAGGCAGACGGCGGCCAAGCAGACGACCAAGGATCCGAGCCCGCCCGAGCATGACGGCGCCAAGGCCGCACCGGCGAAAGGCCCCGCGCGCCCGGCGCAGAGCGCGCAGGACAAGCAGAGCCGTCCGGCTCCGGCAGCGGACGCTTCGGGCAAGGCATCGAAGGATCAGGCGCCCGCCCCCTCGGTCGCGGATCAGGCCGACCAGCCTTCGCAAGCGGCAAAGACGAAAGTGGCCGACGCAGAGGCACAAACCGACGCCAAGGTCGCCGACGGCAGCGATGATGCGGACGGCGACGATGCGTCCGACCAGAGCAGCGCGGCCACCGCCGACGCCTCGGCGACGGCCGCGACCCCTGTGGTCGTGGCGCCGCCCGCTCAGCCGGCGCCACCCGCCCCCGTCGCCACGGGGACCGCCGCTACGGGAACCGACAACGGCACGGTCGACGGCCTCGCCGCCGCGGCGACGCCCGGCGCGGCCTCCGCCCCCCTCCCGACCGCGGCCGGCACGACGGCCGCTGCGACCGGCGATGCCAAGACGAACCCCACAACCGCGACGGCATCCGCGCAAGCGACGCTGACGGCACAAGCCGACGCCACACCGCCCGCGCCGGCCACGGCGGCCTCGCCGCAGGCCGGGACGGCGAAACCGGGCAAGGCTGGTTCCTCGAACGGCGCATCCAACACGCCCAACGTCACGGTCACGGTCGGCAAGCCAGGCCCCGGCGGCATTCAATTCTCGTCCGCGACGATCCTGCAGGCGCAAGAGCAAGCACAGGCGCAGGCCAACGGCGCCGCCGCTTCCCAGGCACAGGCTCCGGCCGATAACGGCAACGACGAAGACCAGGACGATCAGTTCGAGCCGATCCCGGCGCCGGACGACAGCGCCGCGTCGTCCCAGCCGGTCACGACGCAGGCGGCTTCGCTTATCGCCGCCGCGACCGAAGACCTGGATCAGGCCTCGACGCCGAGCCACAAGACGGGCAGCACAGCGCTCACCGCCGACGGCACCTCGACCGGCGCCGCCGCACCGACCGGTGCCGCCACCCCGTTCGCCCCGGCTCTGGCGACGACGGCGAGCGCCGCACCGACCGCCGCCGGCTCCGCGACCAGCGCCTCGGCGTCACCGCCGAGCACACCGAGCCAGCCGCTGATGTTTCCAGCCGCCCAGGTCGCGATCGGCATCGCCCGCAATGCCGGCGACGGCGTGCAGAGTTTCACCATGCAGCTCAAGCCCGAGCGGCTGGGTTCGGTCGATGTGAAACTGGAGGTGGACGCCAAGGGCCGCGCCACCGCGACCTTCGTGGCCGAACGGCCCGAGACGCTGGCGCTTCTAAAGCAGGACGCCGACCATCTGCTCAAGTCGCTGAACGAGGCCGGCGTCAACGCCGATGCCGGCTCGCTGAATTTCAGCCTGGGCAATTCGGCCAACACCTTCGCCGAGACGGCGGAAGAGCGGCGCGGTGGCTATGCCCAGGCCGGCGGCAATGCCGGCGGCGGTGGCTCGGTCGCCGACCAGGACAACGCCGCTCCCGTCTATCGCAATACCGGCACCAACCGGCTCTACGACCTTCACGCTTGAGGAACACGCCATGTCGATCCCGTCCAGCCCCTCGGTAGGCTCGAATTCCTCGGGCTCCAGCGCCAATTCGCAGCAGGCGGCGGTCTCGTCGCAATTCTCGACCTTCCTGACGCTGCTGACGACAGAGTTGCAGAACCAGGACCCGACCTCGCCGCTCGACACCAATCAGTTCACCAGCCAGCTGGTGCAATTCTCGCAGCTCGAGCAGACGCTCAACACCAATACGAATCTGCAGACCCTGATCGCCTTCCAGCAGAACACTGCGGTCGGCAATACCTTGGGGTATCTCGGCCATACGGTCGAAGCCAATACCAGCAACTTCACGCTCGACGGCACCGCCTCGGCGACCCTCAATTACGATCTGCCGTCGAACGCGACCTCAGCGACCATCACCGTGCTCGACTCTCAGGGAAACAAGGTCGGCACCTTCAATGCCCCCGACCTTACCGCCGGCAACCACAGCTTCAGCTTCGACGGCTCGCAGCTGGGGAACCCCCTACCGGCCGGCAGTTATTCCTACTCAATCGTGGCCGACGACGCGAGCGGCACGGCGTTGGATGCGACCACGACCATCTCCGGCACCGTCACCGGCGTCGACACCACCGATGGGAACATCAATCTGCATATCGGCAGCCAGGTCATTCCCGTCAGCGAGGTTTTGAACGTGACAAGCTAAGGCCCGCTGGTGACCAAGGCTCTGATCAACAGGGCCCGAGCGGTTTTAGCGGTTTATTAAGCGGGCATCCCCATAACTGGGAGTTATGACGGATGTGTCCGAAAAGACCTCGCCAGACGGCCATACGGGCGTTCCCATGCTCGATCGCAGGATCGTGCATGGGTTCGTCCATCACGGGCCCTCGCTCGCCGACCTGCCTTCGCCCAATACGAAGCGCTGGGTGATCCGACGCAAGGCGGAGGTCGTGGCCGGGGTGCGTAACGGCGTGATCAGCCTCGAAGAGGCATGCCGCCGCTACAAGCTTTCGATCGAAGAATTCCTGTCCTGGCAGCGGCTGATCGAAAGCCATGGCCTCGCTGGTTTGCGCGCGACCCGGCTGCAAGATTATCGTCCGACCGCAAAATCGGAATAGTTTCCCGGCACGCGAACGGATCCCCCGCCATGGCCGACCGGGATCACTGACGAGATCAGGCAAATTTGCGATACTCGGCGAACGGCGAATGTCGCCTTGGCCGCGTTCGAGACCGGCGATCCATCCACGACGGGGAATCACATGGCCTTCAGGCTGACCGGTGCTTCATTGTCGATGGGCATCCTGGCCGGTGCCGTCGCCATCATCCCCGATGTCGCGGCGCAGGACATGATGCGTCATCTCGACTTGAGCACGCCGCAATATACGACGGCGGAAACGACCCGTCCCGAGATCGAGAGACTGCTGGCCGCCGGCACCAAGCTCGATCTCTCATCGAAGAGTCTGAACGGCCTCGATCTCTCGAACCTCGATCTCTCCGGGGTCAATTTCCGCGCCTCGCGGCTCAATAAAACTAAATTCAACGGCGCGAAGCTCCAGGGAGCCGTGTTCGATCAGGCCTGGGCGATCGAAGCCGACTATTCGGGCGCCGACCTCCGTCACGCCTCGCTCTTCGCATCGCAGATGCAGAAATCGAATTTCGAGCATGCGGATCTTTCCCAGGCACGGATCGCCGGCGACTTTTCCGGGGCGCACATGCGGTATGCGAACTTCGCCGGCGCCAATCTCGCCGCCGACATGACGAACCAGTCGATGGGCCTCATGCGGGCGGTGCTGCGCTCCACCGATCTCCACGGCGCGAATTTCAGCGGCGCCCATATGGCGAGGACGGACCTCGAATTCGCCGACTTGTCGGATGCCAATCTGACCGATGCGGACCTGACGGGAGGCGATGCGAGCGGCGTCGATTTCAGAGGATCTGTGCTGACGGACACGAAATTAAAGGATTGTGACGTGTCCGGCGCCACGATCGATGCCGCGCAGGCACGCCTCTTCGCAGGCGCCGCCAATCTCGACCGAGCAACAATCAAGTGAATACAGGAGCAATCGACAGTTCGACCGACGTTTCTACATTTTTACTAAAATACGACAGGCTTTTTGACAAAGATCAGATACCGATCTGCTCGGAATAACTAAAGATGATGACTACGGGTAGCTGAATCCCATTACTATGTTTTATAGCGAGATCGAATCACCGGACGTCCGCGACCTCGATCGCCGATTCCAATCACGGGGACCGGCACAGCACCCGGCAATCTTTGCCGTAGCGCTAGGCAAGTTTTGCCGGGATTAACCCCTCGTTTACGGAACCACGTTAACTTCTGCTCGTCCGATGATTTTCGGATCGCGTGTGCCGGCCATTCAGCCGGCGCAGACACGGAGAGTTTTGAACGTGGGTGGATTTTTCCAGACTCTGCTCAAGCTTGGGACCGCTAGGCTAGCCGCCATCGGCTTCGTCTTGGTCGCTCTTATCGCCTTCTTCATCTTCATCGCCACCCGCCTCACCAGCCCGACATTCGGCCTGCTCTACACGGACCTCGATCTGAAGGACAGCGCGCAGGTCGTCTCGAAGCTCGACGCGCTTAATATCCCCTACGAGGTCAAGGGCGACGGCAGCACGATCATGGTACCGGCCGATCAGGTCGCCCGCCTGCGCCTGACGATGGCCGAGACCGGCATCCCTCACGGCGGCTCGATCGGCTACGAGCTGTTCGACAAGGGCGACACGCTCGGCACCACGACCTTCCAGCAAGGCGTCAACGAGATGCGCGCGCTTGAAGGCGAGCTGTCTCGCACCATCAATTCCATAAACGTGGTCGAAAGCTCGCGTGTCCATCTGGTGCTGCCGAAGCGCGAGCTGTTCTCGCGCGATCGCCAGGATCCCTCGGCCTCGATCGTGCTCAAGATCCGTGGCAGCGGGCTCAGCAAGCAGCAGATCGCGGCGATCCAGAACCTGGTCGCCTCGGCCGTGCCGGGCCTGAAGACGAACCGGATCTCCATCATCGATCAGAGCGGCAATCTTCTCGCCCGCGGCAATGGCGACCCGAACGACACCTTCGGCAACGGCACCACCGCCGAGGAGCAGCGTGCCGCCTACGAGCAGCGGACGACCCGCTCTGTCGAGGAACTGCTGGAGCGGTCGCTGGGTCTCGGCCACGCCCGCGTCGACATCAATGCCGACATGGATTTCGATAAGGTCACGGTCAGCTCCGAGACCTACGATCCCGACGGCCAGGTCGTGCGCTCGACCCAGACCCAGAGCTCGGAGAGCGAGAACGCCGAGAATGGCGACACGCCGGTCACCGTGCAGACCAACCTGCCCGAAGGCCAGCAGACCCAGGGCGGCAGCAGCGGTGCCGCCAAGAACAAAGAGAAGCATAATCAGGAGACGACCAATTACGAGATCAGCCACAAGGTGACCAACCAGACCCGCGAAACGGGCGTGGTGAAGCACCTGTCGGTGGCGGTCCTGGTCGACGGCACTTACGAGACCAATGACAAGGGCGAGCGCAGCTACCAGCCGCGCAGCGCCGAGGAATTGGCTTCGCTGACCAAGCTGGTCCAGTCGGCGATCGGCTATGACGAGAAACGCGGCGATCGGGTCGAGGTCGTCAATATGCGCTTCGCCCAGCCGGACGAGACGTTCAACGAGCCGCCGGCGATCCTGTTCGGCCTCAACAAGCAGGATCTGTTCCGGGCGATCGAGACGCTGGTGCTGGCCGTGGTGGCGATCCTCGTCATCCTCCTGGTCATCCGCCCGCTGGTGACTCGCGCGCTGGAAACTGCCCGCGAGACGGCGCTCGCCAGCCAACGCATGCTGGCCGAGCAGGCCGCCCTCGGCGCCGGCGTGCTGCCCGGCCCGATGGGCATGGGCGCCCTGCCGGCTCCCTCGGGCGGGATGGGCGGCATGCCCGGTACCGGCCTGGTGGCGCAAGATGACGAGCTCGAAAGCATGATCGATATCAGCCAGGTCGAGGGCCGTGTCCGCGCCTCCTCGATGAAGAAGATCGGCGAGATCGTCGACAAGCATCCCGAGGAAGCAGTCGCGATCCTTCGCAGCTGGATGTACCAGACAACATGATGGGGCAGGGCTAGACGATGCGCGTCCGAGAGGATTTCCGAACCTTATCCGGCCCCGAAAAGGCGGCCATGCTGATGCTCGCGATCGGCGAGGAGCACGCCGCCCGCCTCTTCGCATTGATGGACGACGAGGAGATCAAGGAGATCTCCCAGAGCATGTCGAGCCTGGGCACGATCAGCTCGACCATGGTCGAGCGGCTGTTCGTCGATTTCTCGGAGCAGATCTCCTCGACCGGCTCGCTGGTGGGTTCCTACGAGAGCACCGAGCGGCTCTTGGCCAAGGTGCTGACGCGCGACAAGGTCTCGTCGATCATGGAGGAGATCCGCGGCCCCGCGGGTCGGACCATGTGGGACAAGCTCGCCAACGTGAACGAGACGGTGCTGGCGAACTACCTCAAGAACGAATATCCGCAGACCGTCGCGGTCGTGCTGTCCAAGATCAAGGCCGAGCATGCGGCCCGCGTGCTGTCGCAGCTGCCCGAAGGCTTCGCCATGGAAGTCGTCATGCGCATGCTGCGCATGGAGGCCGTCAACAAGGACGTGCTGGACGATGTCGAGCGCACGCTCCGCACCGAGTTCATGTCGAACCTCGCGCGCACCAACCGGCGCGATGCGCATGAGATGATCGCCGAGATCTTCAACAGCCTCGACCGCAACACCGAGACGCGCTTCATCAGCGCGCTTGAGGAACGCAACCGCAATTCGGCCGAGCGCATCAAGAGCCTGATGTTCACCTTCGAGGATCTGTCGAAGCTCGATCCGATGGCGGTGCAGACCGTGCTGCGGAATGCCGACAAGGCCAAGGTGCCGATCGCGCTCAAGGGTGCCTCCGAAGGTCTGCGCGACCTCTTCTTCAGCAACATGTCCGAGCGCGCCGGCAAGATCCTGCGCGAGGAGATGCAGGCGATGGGACCGGTGCGGCTGCGCGAGGTCGACGAGGCGCAGACTTATATGGTCCAGCTCGCCAAGGATCTGGCCACGCGCGGCGAGATCGTCATGGCCGACAGCAAGGAAGACGACGAGCTCGTCTATTAAGGGAATTGGGGTTCATGCCTGTCGTACGGAGATTCGAATTCGACCAGTGCTTCGACACGCCGCGCGTGGCGGCGCCGACGCGCAAGGTCGAGCCCGAACCGGAGCCGGAGCCGTCCATGCCCGAGCCGGAGCCCGAGCTCCCGCCGGAGCCGACCTTCTCGCAGTCGGAGCTCGACGCCGCGTTCGAGCGCGGCCTGAGCAACGGCCGCCAGGCGGGCGAACTCGACGCGATGGAGCGGATCGAGCGGCGTCTGGCCGATACGACCGAGCGCTTGGCATATCAGTTCAAGGATCTGGCCGAGCATCAGAACCACGCCATCGCCATGGTCGAGCGCCAGGCGACCGAGGTCACGCTCGCCGCGTTGCGCAAGCTCTTCCCCGCCTTCCTGGCGCGCGGCGGGGCGACCGAGATCGAAGCCATGCTGACCGCGGCGCTCGAGGACGCGATCGAGGAGCCGCGCATCCTGGTGCGCACGGCGCCCGACATGCGCGGCTCGATCGAGCCGATGGTGCGCAGCATGGCGGGCCAAGCGGGATTCGATGGCAAGCTCATCGTCATCGAGGATAACCGCCTTGGCGACATGGATTGCCGGATCGAATGGGCCGAAGGCGGGGTCGAACGCAATCCGCGCCGGCTTCTGGATGCCATCGAGGCCGCGGTTACGCGCGGTCTCGCCGATTTCGACCGTCGCTACATGTCGGACGACACAGCGACGCAAGCACAGATGCAGGAGGCCGCACAATGAGTGACGACGATATGCTTCAGCTCGCGGAGCTCGAAGCCGACAATAAGGGCCTCAGCGATGTAAAGGCCCCGCAGAACGCCAAGGAGCTGGAGGCGGTCTACGAGATCCCGGTGCAGGTTTCGGCCGTACTGGGCAAGGCGACGATGCAGGTGAGCCAGCTCCTGAAGCTCGGCCGCGGCGCCGTGGTCGAGCTCGACCGCAAGGTCGGCGAGGCCATCGACATCTATGTCAACAACCGGCTGGTCGCGCGCGGCGAGGTCGTCGTCGTGGACGATCGGTTGGGCGTCACCATGACGGAAATCGTCAAGGCCGAGCGGTCGTGACTTCATGCCGGATCAGGACGGAAACATGGCGGTGAGCGAAGCGCCGGGCGAGTTCAAGGTCATGCCGGAGGACATGGTCCGCCCCGGCGTGACCGTGCCCGCCCTGCGCGAACGCGACAGCGCCACCTGGCTCGGTCTCGGCGCCGCGTTTCTGCTGCTGCTCTCGGCCATGGCGATCGGCGGGTCGGTGCCGGCCTATGTCGACCTCCCCGCCTTCCTCATGGTGTTCGGCGGCACGGCCGCGGTGACGACGGTCAGCTTTTCCATCGACGCTATCTTGCATTTGCCGCGAATCCTGGCCACTACCCTGGTCCAGGGCGTGCCGCGGCCGGACGCGGTCGCGATGCGGCTCCTGGCACTCGCCGAGCAAGCGCGCAAGACCGGTCTGTTCGCGCTGGAAAATCTGCTGCCGAGCCTCCGAGACGACCGGTTTCTGGTCAAGGCGGCCGCCCTCGTCGTCGACAATACGACGCCGGAAAATGTCGAGCGGCTGCTTCGCATCGAGCTGCAGGCGACCATGGCGCGGCACAAGGCGGCTGCCGATATTTTGCGCCGCGGCGGCGAGGTGGCGCCGGCCATGGGCCTCATCGGCACGCTGGTCGGCCTCGTCCAGATGCTGTCGAACCTGAACAATCCGGCGACCATCGGCCCGGCCATGGCGGTCGCCATCCTGGCGACGCTCTATGGCGCGGTCCTTGCTAACATCGTGCTGCTGCCGCTCGCGGCCAAGCTCGACCGCAACAATCACGCCGAGGCGCTCGTCGCCAACCTGACCATCATGGCCGCGGTCTCGATCGCCGGCCATGACAGCCCAAGACGGCTCGAGGTGATGCTCAACAGCATCCTGCCCCCGGCCGACCGCATCACGTTCTTTGATTAACGCAAGGGTTTGAAACATGCGTTTGCTCATTGTCGGTCCTCTGTCGGGCTATATCAGCGCTGCCGGCAAGATCGCCCTCTCCCGCGGCGCCAAAGTCGCGCAAGCGGACGACATAGAGAAGGGAATGGCGGCGCTCCGCGCCGGCCAGGGCGCGGATCTGGTGATGATCGACGTGAAGCTCGATGTCGGCCGGATGATCCAGTGCCTGAAGACCGAGCGTATCCACGTCACCGTCGTCGCCTGCGGCATCGGTAGCGATGCCGGGGCCGCGGTCAGGGCGATCAAGGCCGGCGCCAAGGAATATATCCCGCTGCCGCCCGACGCGCTGCTGATCGCCGCCGTGCTCGAAGCGGTCGCGAACGAAAGCCACGCGCTCGTCTTCCGCGACCCGAGCATGGCCCAGATGCTGCGGCTCGCCGATCAGATCGCGCCGTCCGAGGCGAGCGTGCTCATCACCGGCGAGAGCGGCACCGGCAAGGAGATCGTCGCCCGCTACATCCATCGCAAGAGCCGGCGCTCCAACGCCGCCTTCATCTCGGTCAACTGCGCGGCCATCCCCGAGCAGCTCCTGGAAAGCGAGCTCTTCGGCCATGAAAAGGGCGCCTTCACCGGCGCCGTCGCCCGCCGCCTCGGCAAGTTCGAGGAAGCGAACGGCGGCACGCTGCTGCTCGACGAGATCACCGAGATGCATCCGCGCCTCCAGGCGAAGCTGCTGCGCGCGATCCAGGAGCGCGAGATCGATCGGGTCGGCGGCAGCCAGCCGGTCAAGGTCGATATCCGCGTCATCGCCACCTCGAACCGCGACATGGACGAGGCGGTGCGCAAGGGCGATTTCCGCGACGACCTCTATTTCCGCCTGAACGTGGTCAATCTTCGCCTGCCCTCGCTGCGCGAGCGGCCGCAGGACATCGAGGCGCTGGCCGAGCATTTCGCCAAGAAATATGCCGAGCACAATGGCTACGACTATAACGGCATCTCCGATACCGCTCGCCGCCAGCTCCTCGCCCATCATTGGCGCGGCAATGTCCGCGAGCTGGAGAACACCATCCATCGCGCGGTCCTGCTCTCGAGCGGCGGCATCATCGAGCCGCAGGCGATCATGCTGACCGGCGGGCGGCTCAGCGACGGTGGGGCAAACGAAACGGCACGGCCGGCGACCGCCAGCGCGGCGATGCCCGGCGGCAATGGGGCCCCGGTCGGCACGCTGGTCGGCCGCACGGTCGCCGATGTCGAGCGCGACCTCATCCTCGAGACGCTCAATCATTGCCTCGGCAACCGTACCCATGCCGCCGGCATCCTCGGCATCTCGATCCGCACGCTTCGGAACAAGCTGCAGCAATACAAGCAAGAAGGCTTGCCGGTCCCGCTGCCGCGCGAACCTGAATTCGCACGCGCCTAACGGAGCCCTAAATCGAGATGACGGATCTTTCGGGCAGCCAGTCACTGACCCTTCCCGGCCGGCCGGCAATGCCCGGCTGGGTGACAACGGCCAGGCACGCCGTCTTCAGGGGCGAGATTCTGCTCGCCCTGGGCGTGGTGGCGCTGCTCGTCGTCCTGATCCTTCCGATCCCGTCTTGGGCATTGGACATCGGCCTCGCGCTCTCGATCACCTTCTCGGTGCTCGTGCTGATGATCGTGCTGTTCATCGAACGGCCGCTCGATTTCTCGGGCTTTCCGATCGTCCTCTTGATCTCGACCATGTTGCGCCTGTCGCTCAACATGGCCACGACCCGCCTCATCCTCGGCCATGGGCACGAGGGCACGCGGTCCGCCGGCGCCGTGATCGAGGCGTTCGGCAATTTCGTGATGAGCGGAAATTTCGTCATCGGCGTGATCATCTTCGCGATCCTGGTGACGGTGAACTTCACGGTCATCACCAAGGGTTCGGGCCGTATCGCCGAGGTCGCGGCGCGCTTCACCCTCGACGCCATGCCGGGCAAGCAGCTCGCCATCGACGCCGATCTTGGCTCGGGCCTGATCGACGAGACGACCGCGAAGAAGCGCCGCGCCGATCTCGAAGGCGAGAGCAATTTCTTCGGCGCCATGGACGGTGCCGCCAAGTTCGTGCGCGGCGACGCCGTCGCCGGCCTCATCATCACCGCGATCAACATCATCGCCGGCCTGGTCATCGGCATCGTCCAGCGCAACATGCCGGTGATGCAGGCGCTCAACACCTACACGGTGCTGACCGTCGGCGACGGCGTCGTGACTCAGATCCCGGCGCTTATCGTCTCGACCGCCGCCGGCATCATGGTGTCGAAGGGCAATATCCAGAAATCCCTCGACCGGACCCTCTTCGGCCAATTCTCTGCCTATCCGGCAGCCTTGGGCGTGGTCTCATTCCTGGCCGCGGCGCTGGCGCTGCTGCCGGGCGTGCCGATGTTGCCTTTCCTGATCTTCTCCGGCATGGCCGGCTGGGCCGCCTGGAAGCTGCCGCGGGTCAAACTGAAGAAGGCGGCGGATGAAAAGGCCGCGGCCGACGCCGCTGCCCCCGCCGCCCCGGTCAAGGAAGAGCCGATCGGGACCGCGCTGCAGATCGATCTGTGCCGGCTGGAGCTGGGCTACGGCCTGCTGCCGCTCATCAATGACGAGCGCGGCAGCCGGCTTACCGACCAGATCCGCGCGCTGCGCCGCCAGCTCGCCTCGGACATGGGCTTCGTCATGCCCTCCGTCCGCATCCAGGACAATCTGCAGCTCGCCTCCAATACCTACGTCATCCGGATCAAGGAGATCGAGGCCGGGCGCGGCGAGCTTCGGCCGAACATGCTGCTGGTGATGGATCCGCGCGGCGAGCCGATCTCGCTGCCGGGCGAGGCCACGGTCGAGCCGACCTTCGGGCTGCCCGCCATGTGGGTGGCCGAGCATCTGCGCGAGGAGGCGACCTTCCTCGGCCTCACCGTCGTCGATCCGCAGACCGTCATCACCACGCATCTGACCGAGCTCATGAAGGACAACATGTCCGAGCTCCTGTCCTATACCGAGACCCAGAAGCTGCTGGCCGAGCTCGACAAGGATCATCAGAAGCTCGTGGGCGAGCTGATCCCGGCGCTGATCTCGACCGGCGGGCTCCAGCGCGTGCTGCAGAATCTGCTGCATGAGCGCATCTCGATTCGCGACCTGCCGACGATTCTCGAGGGCACGGCCGAGGCCTGCGGCTATACCCGCAACATCACCTCGATCACCGAGCATGTGCGCTCGCGCCTCGCGCGGCAGATCAGCGACTCCAATCTCAGCGACGCCGGCTACATTCCGCTCGTTACCATGTCGCCACAGTGGGAGCAGGCTTTCGCTGAATCGATCGTGACGCACGGTGAAGACAAGCAATTGTCGATGGCACCGAGTAAGCTGCAGGAATTCATTCTTGCCGTGCGCCAGGCGTTCGAACGCTTCGCCATGGTTGGTGAGACGCCGGTGCTGCTGACCAGCCCGACGGTGCGTCCGTATGTACGGTCCATCATCGAGCGGTTCCGGCCATCGACGATCATCATGTCGCAGAACGAGATCCATCCGAAGGCACGCATCAAGACCCTGGGCCAGATCTGATCATGACAAGCACCTTCGCCTCCGCCGCCGGGACGAGCCCACATGCGGCTTAAGACCTTGATCGCGCCCACCATGGGCCAGGCCATGGATCTGCTCCGCCGCGAGCTCGGCGAGGACGCCATCATCGTCTCGACCGAGACGGGCGAGAACGGCACCAAGATCGTCGCCGCGATCGAGGAGGACGAACCGGAGGTGCCGAGCGTCGGCGTCGTCAACGGCGATCCGCTGGCCTCGGCCGCGATGCATGACGACCCGATCGACGTGATCCACGAGGCGCTCCTGCTGCACGGCCTGCCGAATCGGCTGCTGGAGCGGCTGATCGATACCAGCTTCGTGATCGGCGCCGACGAACCGCTGGAGGCGCTCGCCGGTGCGCTCAGTCAACTTTTCACCTTCGAACCGCTCGTCGCGCGCGGTCCCAATCAACCGCTGATGCTGATCGGTGCGCCGGGCGCCGGCAAGACCGTCAGCACCGCCAAGCTCGCCGCCCGCGCGGTCTTCGCCAAGCACAAGGTCCGCCTGATCACGACCGACACGGTCCGGGCCGGCGGCATCGAGCAGCTCGAGGTTTTCGCCAAGATAATGAAGCTTCCGATCCATATCGCCGAAACCGATCGACAGCTCGCCCGGGTCGTCGATACGGCGCCGGCCGACGAATATGTGCTGATCGACACGCCCGGCGTGAACCCCTACTCGCCCCGGGACATGGCCGAGATCGCGAGCCTCGCCAAGGCCGTGCCGGCCGAACCCATCCTGGTCATGGCCGCCGGCGGCGACGTCGTCGACGCCATGGAGCAGGCGCAGGAATTCGCGAGCCTCGGCATCACCCGAATGATGGTGACGCGGCTCGACATGGTGAAACGGCTCGGCAGCGTGCTCGCCGCCGCCGACGCCGCCAAGCTCTCATTCAGCGATTGCAGCATCACCCCTGCGGTCGCCGACGGATTAAATCCGCTCGATGCCATCGGATTGGCTAAAATGCTCATGCCTGAACCCGCCCATCTTTCCACCTCGCAACAGGTTTCACGAGGCGTCCGCTCATGATCGTTCCACTCGACCTTCGACAGGCGTCCCCCGCCGTCAATACTGCCCGGTCGAACCTGATCGCGGTCGCGTCCGGCAAGGGCGGCGTCGGCAAGACCTGGTTTTCGATCACGCTGTCCCATGCGCTCGCCCGGGCAGGCAAGCGCACGCTGCTGTTCGACGGCGATCTCGGCCTCGCCAACGTCGATGTCCAGCTCGGCATGGCGCCGCGTCGCGATCTCGGCACCTTCCTCGCCGGCCAGACCACGCTGGGCGAGGCGGCGATGCAATATCCGGCCGGCGGCTTCGATATCATCGCCGGGCGCTCCGGCACCGGTTCGCTGGCGCAGGTGGCGCCCTCGCGCCTTGCCGCCCTTAGAAGCGACCTGCAGATCCTTGCCACCCAGTATGACTACGTCATCATGGATATGGGCGCCGGCATCGAGCGCACGGTGCGATCCTTCACGGCCCAAGCCAAGACCTGCTTCGTCGTCACCACCGACGAGCCGACCGCCATCACCGACGCTTACGCCTTCATCAAAGTGACGACGATGGAGCGGCCGCAAGCCGATCTGCGCATCGTCGTCAACATGGCTTCCTCGGTACGCGAGGGCGAGCGCACCTATGCGATCCTGCTCAAGGCCTGCCGCGAGTTCCTCAAGATCGAGCCGGAGCTGGGCGGCATCATCCGGCGCGATCCGCATGTCCGCGAAAGCATCCGCAAGCAATCCTCGCTGCTCACCCGCTATCCGAACAGCGAAGCCGCTGTGGATATGCAGGCTGTGGTCGCGCGGCTGCAAAGCTCTAACTGACTGACGGGAGGGGCCGGTGTCGAGCCTGACCAGCGCCGGCCCGCTTCCGCCGATCCTCGGCAACCTCGCGCAGAGTCCGGAATCGAACTCGGTCGTGCTGCAGGTTCTGTCGGCGCGTGCGGTCGGCGACGCTACCAGTCCGCTGGTGCCGACCCTCCTCGCCGCCTCCGGCCCCGGCAATATCGTCTCCGGTACGGTCGACAGCGCCCAACCGGACGGCACCGTCACGGTGCTCACCCGCAACGGCACCTTCGTCACGCTTCACCACCCGCCGGAGCTGACGCTCGAGCCCGGCAACGCTGTCGTCCTGCGCGTGCTCACGACGGCCCCCGTGCCTCAAGCGGCCGTGCTTGCAGTCAATGGCCGACCGGTCGTCGCCCGCCCCGGCAGCGCCGCGCCCGGCCCGGCCAACCCGCAGCCCGGCTCTACAGGCAACGCGATCCTGTCGGGCCGCCCTGCCGTCGGCCCGGCCTTGACGCCGCCCAACGCCGCCTCGATCGCGGCATCGCTCATGGCGACGATCAGCTTCGAGGACGAGACCGCGATCGAGGCGGCGATCAGCGGCGACGGACTGGCCCTCGGCACCGGCGCCGCTCAGGACGCCGATAGCGCGGCCACAGGACCGACGCTGGTGGCGACTCTGGTCCGGCCGGCACCGGCCAAGCTCGGCCAGCCGCCGCTGCCGGTCGGCACGCGCTACCTCGTCACCGTCCGCGATGTCGGCACGGCCGAAACAAGCGCCCCGCTGAACGAGCCTGCCGAGCCCGAACCTTCCGGTGCCGCTCCCGCCGAGCCCCCACCGAAGGGCACGGTCTCTAACAGCTCGGACGAAATTCCCGCGGAAGTGCCGATCGCCATCGGCACTCCCACCGCCGCCAAACCCGACCAATCCGCCGCGACCTATTCGACGCTACTCGCCGCTCAGGAGCCGGCCGCGCCGCCACCGGTCGCAACCGCTCCGACGTTGCCCGACGCCGGTCCCCCGCCATCGGTAACGACGGCTCCGCCGAGCCCGCCCGTAGCCGACGCTCAACCTTCGACCACCACCGCCGGCGTCGCCACGCCGCCCGCACAGCAGACATCATCCACACCGGCATCGGCCACCGCGGCGCCCCAGCCGGCCCAAATAGACGATAGCGCCGCGTTCCAGGCGCAGAGCTCGGTTCTGGCCGGCCGCGTGGCGTCGCCGCGGACCGATGGCGAGACGCTGGTCGAGACGGCGGTCGGCACCCTGGCGCTGCCGCTGCCCGATCCGCCGCCTGCCGGCACCGCGATCCAGCTCAAGGTCTCCGCCGTGGCGCCGCCGATCCTGTCCGAAGTCCGCGCGACGGGACCGTCCGAGGCGTCCGGTGCGACGGTTCCGCCGACGGTGGTCGAAGCGGCGACGAGCGCCCTTGCCGCCGCTCATGCTCATCTGGCTGCCGCGATCCAGACCACGCTGGCATTCGAGCCGGGCACCAACCTCGCAGCCGCCCTGTTCGGCTTCCTCGCCGGCCAGCGGCAGGGCAATCCGTCGCGTTCGCTCGACGCCCCGTTGCGCAAGGCGCTGGTCGAGGCCGGCCGCGGCGATCTGGCCGCACGGCTCGACGGTGCGGCATCGCTCATCGGCACCACGCGGACGCCGCAAGGGCCGGATGGCTGGACCGTGACCGTGCTGCCGTTCCTTGGCTCGCTCAGCACCGAGCCGATGCGGCTCTACCGCAAACGCATCCAGGACAAGGACGCCGAAGGCAAGCTGCGCGTCGGGCAGCGCTTCGTGCTGGAGCTCGAATTGGCCCGCCAGGGCCAGATGCAGTTCGACGGCATGGTGCGGGAGCGACGCTTCGATCTCGTCGTCCGTTCGGCGACGCCGCTCGAAGAGGATCTGCAGGCGCAGGTGCGCCAGATCTTCCGGGACGGCATGCTGATCAGCGGCTGGGCCGGCGAGATGGGCTTCGGCCGCACCGGCCGTTACCCGCTGCTGCCGATCCAGGCCGAGCAGCATCCGTCGCTCGATCTCGGTGCATGACAGCTCGGCTCCGGCCGAGCCATCCGAAGATCGGCCCCCCGCCCTTCCGCGACGCGGAGAATAAGTACCGCACTCTCACTCAGCCTTCGACCTTCTCTTCTTTCTCCATGTCCTTCTCTTCTTCCTCCATGTCCTTTTCGTCCGCGCCGTCGTCGTCCAGATCATCTTCTTCGCCAGGCAGCTCGTCGTCTGCCGCAGCCTGCGCCAGCCGCACCTTCCGGCGCTTGAAGATCTCTATCAACAGCCTCAGTTCCATGTTCTCGTCTTCGTCGGCTTTGGAAGAGTCGGAAACCGGTTGGCCGTCAGCAGCTTCCCAGATGGCTTCCGGCAGATCGTCATCGTCTCCCGCACCGTCGCCGGTCTCGGAATTTTCACCGTCCTTGATCTCGTCTTCGATCTCCAGATCTTCCGTACCGAACGTCTTGGCAAGAAGCGACATCGGGTTCTGGATCTGCCGCCGTTCGAAGGCCTGTTCATTGCGCTTTTCTTTCAACGAACTCTTTACAGCCGCCAGACGAATGGTTCCGTCGACAATCGACTTTTGGAGATCCTCCATCTGTTTCCGTTGGGCTTTCGCCTCCTTGGACATCTTCTTCTTGCCTTTTGGGTTACCATACTTGCTGGGTTGGATGACGAAGCTGGGGAAGACACCGCAGAGTTCCACCAGCTTCGACAGCAACTCTCCGCTGTCCGGATCCACCAACTCCAGCTCCCGTTGGATCTGATTCCAAAGGTGATCGCCATCGAGCATCGAGGAGGTGCCGTCGATCAGCTTAGACCCATAATCAGCCAAATCCAGAAGCGCATCCCACTTGTCCTTAGCAGCCTCATCGACCGGCTGCGTCTTATCCAACCCAGCCGTTATCACGCAATTGATGTAATGCTCAGGCGATCTCTCGCCCTTTCCCTTAATCTCATCGGTGGTAGCTTTACGCCACTCGTTCCAGGCATATGTCGCCAAGGGTTCCATATTTTTATATTCGAATAAAAGCCGTTCCGTTATGGCGAGTTTTTCTTCATCAATGGCCACCCACTGATCAAAAACATCTTCTCGCCAGCCCTCCTTCCTCGCTTGCAGCGCCAATTCCTTGCCGCTTTGGATGGCCACGTCGATCTGTAAAAACAGCTCCTCCATACGGCCCATCGCGGTTCTAATCTTCTTGATAAACAGTGCGCGTTTATCTTCCGCGACCGGCTCTTGGCGAGGCTTTGCCTTCGATCCGGCCTTCCTGGACGAGCTGATATTATCTTCAACTTCTATCAACGCGTCTGATGGCAGTCGCGCATATTTGACCAACATACCATCCAGAGCTTCCCATGAGGCGATGGAATGGATTATCTTGACTTTATTATGCTCCTCCACCCCATCTTCGTCCATACTACTTGAGCTTGATTCATCATTTTCATGCAATCTTGTCTCGGCTTCTTCCCGGTCCTGTTCAAGGCGTTTTTTGAACGCGGTGTAGGCAAAAATATAAGCGACGGTATGAGGCCCCTGATTCCCTGCTACACGCAGCCCCTCACTGGTAACTTTATCATTGGATTTTTGCTTTGGGCTCTCGGCCTCATCAGTATCCAAATACTGTTCGAAGTCGCCAATCCGTGCCATTTGCGGCAAGGCGAGCTCGGGCGGCTGGTTCGGGTCACCCATTTGAACCATCGAGTAAAATGTCGTCGCTGCCCGTGGGTCTTGGGAGAATTTATCCACCAAGGCCGGATCTTTCGCGCCCTTAGGCTCGAAGACATAATCGAAAACGACCGACCATGCCTGCTGGGCCGCCAGCGCGGCGGCGAATGTCACCGGCTCGGACGGCGTTGCGATGGCGTCTTCCTCAACCATCATATCCGAACTTGTCGTCGAGCCGCGATTCCGCTCGGGATAATCGCCCAGATCGAGCCGGCGTCCCTTGAGGGTCATCAGAATTTCGTTCGGCACGCACGGCGGCAGAGCGACAAAGTCCTCCACAAGCACTCCGTCCTCGAAGTCGGACTCATCGAACTCCCATTGCAAGTCCGTACCTAAAACGTCCCCATCATCGTCCGATTCGGACTCAATATCCTCGTCACCGCCTGCGTTGACTTCCTTGATTGTCTCGAGCGGGCTCTTGAATGGATTCTCGATAAACTGTTTGGCCTTCTTCGGCGTGATCTTGACCCCGTATTCCTTTTCGAACCAAGCCATTACATGCAGAAAATAGCCGTCCTCAACCTCCTCGTACCGCTCGTCGGAGGCTTTCCGCTTGTTATTCGGTGCGGGATCGTCGTTTTCCGGCAACATTGGAGGTTCCTTGGTCGAGCAGTGCAAAGAGAGGGATTCAAACGCGTGCGGCCCAGAAGATTGACCTGCCGATTTACCTGAAATTCGATGCAGCGAATTTCGGGATCAGGACACGAGGATTGCGTCGATCCGATCGAGCGCCCGGGCAATCTCGGCCCTCATCGTCACATTGACGCCGTAGGGATTGCGTTCGAGGAGAGCCAAAAGACCACCCTCCGCCAACTTCTCGCGGAGTTCGGCAGTCCGTACTTCGACCGCCTTACGGGCGCTCGTTCGAGTTGCAGGGGTGGCGCCGTCATAGTCGAAGAGCGACGCGATGAAGCCTACGAAAATGCGATCACCCAAAGCCGACAGGCCCTGATCGGCGATCGCAGTCGCCAGCGGGTGGTTCGATCCGCGGAACGCCGTTGTCAAGGCGGTTATTTGTCCATCGACCGCCTCCTTGGCATCGCGCCAGAAGGGCATGAGTGCCGCTTTGGCAGCGGGCGACGGTGCGGCGGCCGTCTTCGAAGCGAAGACGACACCAAGCACACGCTCGACCCAGGCTCGCTTATCATCGATCAACGGCTTGTTCCTTCGACACTTGAGACGTCGGCTACGAATTTCACCACGGAAAATTGCATCGTCAATATTTATTGTGCCCCCTGATTGTGACAGATTCTGCCGCCGGGATTGAGCCGGAAAGCCGATATCGAGCCGCGCGCCGCCGGCGAGCTCAAACCCCCTGGACCGCATATCGCGGAACTAGAGTGCCCGGCGCTACGTTCTCGCCGAGTCGGCATGAATGCCGCAGGATAGGAGACTCACCATGAGAATGCTGCTTGCTTCCGCCGCGGCGTTAACACTTCTCGCCACCGGGCCAACCTTCGCCGCCGAGCAGCCGGGGTCCGCGAACCAGTCCAACCTCAACTCGCCGGCCGACGGCACCACGCCGAAGCCGCTGGGCCATTCGACCCATCCGACCGACATGTCGATGCAAGACGAAGCGCCGATGAAGCATCATGGCATGCGTCATCATGAACGTGCGACCAGCGCCAAGAAATCGAACTCCGACGAGGTCGCGGAAACCGAACGCCTGAACGACCAGGAGCTCGCCAAGGCCGGGAAACAATAGCCTAGACCGCGATTATTTTAGGTCGGATAGACCTAAAGCGTGAATCGCTGTCTAGTTCACCAGTCTCTAGCCGGGCTATTCCCGATGATAGGGGTGGCCCGACAGGATCGAGAAACCACGGTAGAGCTGTTCCGCGATGAGGCCGCGCACCAGCATATGCGGCCAGGTCATGGCCCCGAGCGACAGGCTGTAATCGACCTGCGCCTTCAGGAAGGCGCCATGACCCGCGGCGCCGCCGATGAGAAAGGCGAGATCGCCGGCCCCGCCGTCGCGCCAGGCGCCGAGCTGCTCGGCGAAAGCCTGGCTGTCGAGATTCCGTCCCCGTTCGTCGAGCAGGACCAGCAAGGCGCCCTTGGGGACGGCCGCAAACAGCAGCTCCGCTTCGCGCTCCTTGACTTGGGCGTCGGGCAGCGGACGCTTTTCCTCGACCTCGACCAACGCCAGCGGCGGCGTCAGGCGCTTGGAGTAATGCTCGAACAGATCGCGCTGCGGGCCGGCCTTGGCCCGACCGACCGCGATCAGGTGGCAGCGCATCGCATCAGAAGGCGGACTCCGCCTCGCGCAGCGGAACCGGCGCCGCACCCCAGATCTTTTCGAGATTGTAGTAGACGCGCACTTCCGGCCGGAACAGATGGACGATGACATCGCCGGCGTCGAGCAGCACCCAATCGCCGCTCGACTTGCCCTCGATCGGCACGCGCCCCATGCCCGAATCCTTGAGCTTGGTGGCGACCTGATCGGCCAGCGCTGACACTTGCCGCTGCGACCGGCCCGAGGCGATGACCATATGGTCGGCGATGCTGGTCTTGCCGGCGAGGTCGATGACCACGATGTCCTCGGCCTTGCCGTCATCCAGCGTGCGGGCGATGAGCCCGACCAGATCTTCGGTCGGGTTGGCAGCCGGTTCGGCTGCGGATGGCTTCTTGGCGATGACGATGTCTCCAATCATGGGTTTAGGCGGCGACCGCGCGGCGGCGCAGTGCTGCCTGACGGTTGAACACGCTGCGGCGGCGCTGGCTGCGAATCGCCGTAGCGGAAAGCGGGTCGAGACGGGTCGCGAAGAACACCCAGGCCGGCGGCGGCATGGCGGCGAGGCGCCGTGCCATATGCGGATCGATTCGAGACCGGCCGAAACGGTGTGCGGCGAGCCCGCCCAGCGCCCCTAGAGAATAGGCAGGGCGGGCGAAGACGGCAATGGGAGCAAGCTCGAAGATCCGGGTCCAGCGCTCCCAACGCTGGATCTGGCGCAGATTGTCGGCGCCCATGAGCCAGACGAAGCGGGTCGCGGGAAAACGCTGCCGCAGAGCGGCAAGCGTATCGGCGGTGTAGCGGGTGCCGAGCCGCGCCTCGATATCGGCGATCCGGATGCGCGGATGGCTGGCAATCTCGGCTGCCGCCGTGACCCGCTCGGCGAAGGGCGCCATGCCCTGCACCGGCTTCAGCGGATTCTGCGGCGAGACCAGCCACCACACCTCGTCGAGCGCGAGCCGCCGGAGCGCCAGCAGGCTGATATGGCGGTGGCCGCGATGGGCTGGATTGAAGGAGCCGCCCAAAAGCCCGACCCGGCGCGGTCGCCTTTCGGCCAGCGTCCTCGGAACGGCGAGCAGGCGGGAAGCCGGTGAGGTCAGGGCCGGACCTGCCCCGTCCCGCGCACCAGATATTTGTAGCTGGTGAGCTCGTTGACGCCGACCGGCCCGCGCGCATGCAGCTTGCCCGTCGAGATGCCGATCTCCGCCCCCATGCCGAACTCGCCGCCATCGGCGAATTGCGTCGAGGCGTTCCACAGCAGGATGGCACTGTCGATCCGTGCCATGAAGCGCTCCGCCGTGAAGGTATCCTCGGTGATGATCGCCTCGGTATGGTGTGAGCCATAGCGGCCGATATGCTCGATCGCGCCATCGACGCCGTCGACCACGCGCACCGACAGGATCGGCGCCAGATATTCCGTCGACCAATCCGCCTCGGTCGCCGGCACGGCGCGGCTTTCGACTGCCAGCACCTCGGCATCGCCACGAACCTCGCAACCGGCCGCGATCAGGTCGGCCAGGACCGGGCGGAGATGCGTGCCCATGACGGCGCGATCGACCAGCAGCGTCTCCGCGGCGCCGCACACGCCGGTCCGGCGCATCTTGGAATTGCGGGTGACCACGCGCGCCGTCTCCAGATCGGCGGCGCGGTCGATATAGACATGGCAGATGCCGTCGAGATGCTTCAGCACCGGGATCCGGCTTTCGGCCGCGACCCGCTTGATCAGCGCCTTGCCGCCGCGCGGCACGATCACATCGATGCAATCATCCATACGCAGCAGCAGGCCGACCGCCTCGCGATCCTGGGTCGGCACGAGCTGCACCGCATGGGGCGGCAGCCCGGCCCGGCCCAGGCCCTCCTGGAGTGCCGCCAGGATCGCGCGCGACGAGCGGGCGCCGTCGGAGCCGCCGCGCAGGATGGCGGCATTGCCGGATTTGAGACAGAGGCCGGCGGCGTCGGCGGTGACGTTGGGGCGACTCTCGAAGATGATGCCGATGACGCCCAAAGGCACGCGCACGCGGCTGATCGACAGGCCGTTGGGGCGGACCCAGCTCGCCTCGACCTTGCCGATCGGATCGGGCAGGAGCGCGATCTGGTCGAGCCCGGCCGCCATCGCCTCGACGCGCCGGGCGTCGAGCGTCAACCGGTCGAGAAACGCGGCCGAGATGCCGCGCGCGGTCGCCTCCGCCACGTCGCGCGCGTTCTCGGCCAGGATCAGGGCGCCATGGGCACGCAGCGACGCGGCAGCCTCGGTCAAACCCGCGTTCTTGGCGGCCGAGGATGCCTGCGCCAAGAGCTTGGCCGCCTCCCGCGCCCGCTCGCCGAGCGCGCGCATCTCAGCGGCCAAATCCGTCGTCTGGGTAAGCTGTACCGCCATTTAGTCGACCACCAGATCGTCGCGATGGATGATCTCGTCACGGCCACGGTAGCCCAGTAGAGCTTCGATTTCACTGGTTTTATGGCCGCGAATACGGACAACGTCGGCGCTGGCATAGGCGGCGAGGCCGCGCGCCACCACCTTCCCGTCGCGCCGCCGGACCAGCACCGCATCGCCGCGCTCGAAGGCGCCCTCGACCGCGACGATGCCGGCGGGCAGCAGCGAGCGCCCCTCGCCCAGCGCCGCCGCGGCGCCGTCATCGACGGTGATGATGCCGGCCGGCGCCACGGCACCGGCGATCCAGCGCTTGCGCGCCGTCAGCGGCTCGGCCGAGGCCAGGAACCAGGTGCAGCGGGCGCCGTCGGCGATGGCGCCCAGCGGCCGCAGGCCCTCGCCGCGCGCAATGACCATACGGCAGCCCGCCGCCATGGCGATCCGGGCCGCCGCGAGCTTCGTCACCATGCCGCCCGAGCTCATGCCGGGTGCGGCCGGTCCGGCCATCGCCTCGATCTCCGGCGTCAACTCCACCACTTCCAGCAGATGCCGGGCGGCCGGGTCCTTGCGCGGATCGCCGGTATAGAGCCCATCGATGTCGGACAGCAGCACCAGGGTATCGGCGCTGATCATGCCGGCGACTCGGGCTGCCAGCCGATCATTGTCGCCGAAGCGGATCTCGGCCGTCGTCACCGTGTCGTTCTCGTTGATAACCGGCACCGCGCCCAGCGCCAGCAGCTCCTCGATCGTGGCGCGGGCGTTGAGGTGGCGCCGGCGCGCCTCGGTATCCTCGCGCGTCAGCAGGATCTGCGCTGCCGGGATGCCGTGCGGGGCCAGAACCTCCTGATAGAGCTGGGCCAGATGGATCTGCCCGACCGCAGCGGCCGCCTGCTTTTCCTCGAGCCGGAGCGAGCGGGCACCGAGCCCGAGGCGGACGCGGCCGGCGGCGATCGCCCCCGAGGTCACGATCACCACCTGCTGGCCCCGGGCGCGCGCGGCCGCGATATCCTCGGCCAAGGCCACGAGCCAGTCGCGGCGGATCCTGAGGCTGTTGCCGTCGACCAGCAGCGCCGAGCCGATCTTGACGACGAGCCGTCTCGCCGAGAGCAGGCTTTCGGCCATCAGGCCTGTTCCAGCGAATCGGTCTCCAGCGGCACGTGGGTCGGCGCCGCGGGACCGGCTTCGGCCAGGCGATGCGCCTCGATCTCGGCGTGGAGCGCGTGGATCACCGCCGGCACGCCCTGCCCCGTGGCCCCGCTCATCACCATCACCGGCCGCTTGGACGAACGCTTGAGCTTGCGCAGCTTTTCCTTGAGCTCGTCCTCGGGAATGGCGTCAGCCTTGTTGAGGCAGACGATCTCGGCCTTGTCGACAAGGCCGGCGCCGTAAGCCTTCAGCTCCTTGCGGACGAGCTTGTAGGCGCCGGTGACATCCTCCTCGGTGCCGTCGATCAGGTGCAGGATGACGCTGCAGCGCTCGACATGGCCGAGGAAGCGATGGCCGAGCCCCACCCCTTCCGAGGCGCCTTCGATCAGGCCGGGCAGATCGGCGAGCACGAACTCGTTCTCGCCGGCCTTGACCACGCCCAGCTGCGGCTTGAGCGTGGTGAACGGATAATCGGCGATCTTGGGCTTGGCGTGCGAGACGGCGGCGAGGAAGGTCGATTTGCCGGCATTGGGCAAGCCCACGAGGCCGGCATCGGCGATGAGCTTCAGGCGCAGCCAGACCCAGCGCTCGACGCCGGGCCAGCCCAGATCGCGGCGGCGCGGCGCCTGGTTGGTCGAGGTCGCGAAATGGGTGTTGCCGTAACCGCCATCGCCGCCGCGCAGCAGCAGCACGCGCTCGCCGGCCGTGGTCAGGTCGAGCAGCACTGTCTCGCGGTCCTCGTCGAGGATCTGGGTCCCGATCGGCACCTTCAAGGTGATGCTCTCGCCATTGGCGCCGGTCTTGTTGCTGCCGGCGCCGGGGCGGCCGTTCTGCGCCTTGAAATGCTGCTGGTAGCGGTAATCGATGAGCGTGTTGAGGTTGGCGACGGCCTCGATGACGATATCGCCGCCGCGCCCGCCATCGCCGCCGCTCGGGCCGCCGAACTCGATGAATTTCTCGCGCCGGAACGCGGCGGCGCCGGCGCCGCCGTCACCGCTCTTGAGGTAGATCTTGCATTGGTCGAGGAACTTCATCGGAGCATTCCAGACGGCACCAACGAAAAAGGGGAATGGCGAGCCATTCCCCTTCCAGATGCCACGATTGAAGGGGCAGCTACTCGGCGGCCTCGGCCGGGGCTTCCGCTTCCGGGACGATGTTGACGAAGGTCCGGTCCTGATGGGTCCGGATGAACTTCACCGCACCGTCGACCAGCGCGAACAGGGTGTGGTCACGGCCGATGCCAACATTGGTGCCGGGATGGAACTTGGTGCCGCGCTGCCGCACCAGGATGTTGCCGGCGATGACCGCCTCGCCGCCGAACTTCTTGACGCCGAGCCGGCGTCCCGCGGAATCGCGCCCGTTGCGCGACGAGCCGCCAGCTTTCTTATGAGCCATCCGTCCTTACTCCTGCGCCGCCGCCGGCTCAGCACCGGAAGCAACGATATCGGTGATGCGCAGCACCGTCAGATACTGACGGTGCCCGTTCTTGCGGCGGTAATTGTGGCGCCGCTTCTTCTTGAAGACGATGACCTTGTCGTCGCGCTTCTGCTCCAGCACCGTGGCGGTGACGAGCGCGCCGCCGAGCTCGGGCGTGCCGGCGGTGACACCCGCCTCGTCGCCGATCATCAGGACGTCGGCGAGCTCGACCGAGGCGCCGGCCTCGCCCGGAAGCTTCTCGACGAAGATGACGTCGTTCTTGGCGACCTTGTACTGCTTGCCGCCGGTGCGGATGACTGCGAACATGATAAGGCTTCTTCGACAAATGCGTTTGGAGCGGGGCCTGCCCGCTGGGAGCCGCGCATATTATCCATCAACCGGTCGCTGTCAATCCGAAAGCCCCGAATTCCCGGCATACCCGATGCGAAATCCGGTTGCGGCCCACCGAGGCTTCGGTTAGATAGCCCCACCCTCGAGCGCGAGCGGCGAGGACAGGTGGCCGAGTGGTTGAAGGCGTCAGTCTCGAAAACTGAAGTGCCCGTAAGGGTACCGTGGGTTCGAATCCCACCCTGTCCGCCATTTCAGTCCTGTACGGACCGGACACATAGGTGACGGGCCGTACCTAAGACATGGGCGACAACCTTGGCCCGAACGGGTTGTCGTGTAGCGCGCCACTTAGTTTTAGGCCCAACGACAGTTACTTTTGGTCCGCATTCCAGCGTCTGGATGGCCATGACGCGGTGGCGATTGTGAAGACGCACCGATATGCGGCCATGAAGCCGCGCAACGAACGCCTCAAGCTGCTCAGAGATGTTGGGCCGAGGTTTACGCGACGGGGGCATCCCGGCAGTATCACGTAGGCGTGAGCCGGGCTGAATGGCTCATGTTTGCGCCACGCCGCGCCAGGACTTACCCCGCTCGCGGCGCTGCTCATCATTCCCCTTTTCGGCCCGTTCTCGGCGACACTGCCAAGCCGAGGAACACCATTACGGCTTGGTTGAGCCTGACCACGTCCTCCTCGTCCAGCCGGCCTATCCGCTCGCCGACCTTGGACTTCGGGACGGTAGTGATCTTGTCCACTATCAGCCGGGAGGAGGAACGCAGCCCGTTGCGCTTGTTCGGCTCGACTGGCAGCCGGAACAGGGGTGCTTCGGTCGGATCGGTAGTGAAGGCGCAGATTGTGATCGAGTCCGTCGCGTCGAAGCTGTCGTCCTGCACGATGACGACGGGGCGCGGCTTGCCCGCATAGTCCTTGTCGCCGGAGACCGTCCAGACCTCGCCCCGTCTCATTCATCGTCCCAGTCGGACACCGTGTCGATGAACGCCTGATCCTCGGCCGCGTGGACGCTCGCCGCCACGGCCAGGGATTGCCGATGCGCCTCGGACTTGAAGGATGCCGCCCGAACGTCCGGTACCCAGATCTGGATCGGCCGCAAGCCCTGGGCACGCAGTCGGTCACGATGTTCCCGCACCTTCACGCGCGTCGGCTTTGCGCCTCTTGCCTCCGCCATGTTTCAGAACTCCGGCATAGTTACATGTAACCTATCGTGGCGGGTGGGAAATGGCCAGTGCTCTCGCAGTCTTTAGGGCTTCCCGGCTACCTGAATTATTCGCCCTATATCTCAAACGGCTCTGAGGAAATATGTTACATATCCCATTGACGAGTCGCAAAATATGTTACATATCCTGCGTGGCAGATGATCGAGGAACACATGATGCCCGTCGTCAGAATCAACGACGCTACCTTTACCGACCTGAGCACCCTCAAGACCTGGTACGGCACCAAAACACCCAGCGAGACCATCGACCGCATCGTCCGTGAAGCGATGGAGCAGCTTGGCATGGAGCGCGATGACGAGCCTTGGGAAATGGCGAACACGGGCAGCGACGGAGCGATGCAATTCGATACCGCTCCGGGGCTTGCCTTCACGAAACCGCTTGCCGCCTCGATCAATGGCAAGGCACTGCATAGCCCGCGCTGGTCGGCGATCCTGCTTGCCGTGATTAAGCAGATGAAAGCCAAAGGGTTCGAGGGCGAGAAGCTGGCCCGCGAACTAGCAATCCCCGCCAAGGCGGAGCAATATGAGGATGAGGGATTCAAGTATCACTCCGACCTCGGAATCTCGGTACAAGGGCAGTCTGCGTCGGACTGCTGGAAGGAAGTGGAGCGTCTCGCCAAGAAGTGGCACATCCCGGTAATGGTCGAGTTCTCGTGGCGGCAGAACCCGAAGGCGCAATACCCCGGTAAGACTGGCGTGCTGCGGTCGGGGAATGCGTAGGACTTGTGCAACGCACCTCGTCAAGGCTCGCCAGCGCGGCGAGAGCCCTCTGGCTCGGCCCCACTTCGACCGGACGCCCGATACAACCCTGAGGACATAAACTCACGGCCTAGGCATGCGTCCCTTGCATTCCCCGACACCTGTTAAACGACCGGGCCAATACTCATATCGGGCGGCCAATCCGTCCATAAGGCCATTCAAGTGTACAGCGACCTCATTATCCTCCTGATCGTGCTCGCAAACTCGGTCAGCGTATTTTTCCGCTTCGGCGCGCAAGCCGGCTGGGTCTCCTTGGCGTGCATGTGCTTGCTGCTCTTGTTCGCGATCGGACTCCGCTCCTTGTTCAGTGGCGCTGTCCGTCTGTTCAAGAAGCGATAGAGCTTCAGCGCGCCGTCGAAGACCTGGCCGCCGATCAGCATTAAACCGAGAAGGCTCCTTCGCGCTAAGCCTGCTCCCGTTTGACGCTCGGCCGACGCATCACCGTCCGTTGGCTCTGGCGCAGCAGGTAGATCGAAATCACCATCACGAAGATCAGACCGCCCAGCACGGCCAGCTCCAGCATGGTTCCGTCGAGCTGCGCCTGGGTTTCCGGCGTCCATTTGCCCGGCTGGTTGGCTTGCGAGGATTCCAGCGTGATAACCAGCATCCGCCGTATGGAGGCGATCAGGCCGACGATCAGAAACGGCTCGCTGACGAGCGTGCCCGACCGGAACGAGACGCGGACGGTATGCAGGATCTCGATGATCATGAGCACGAACAGCAGCTGGTCGATCGCAACGACCAACGAGACCGCCTCGCCTCGTTCCTGAAGCGCGCTCCACAGCGATGCCCCCGCATTGCCAATTCCGAGCAACGCCGCCAGTGCGAGCAATATGCCGAGCACGAGATAGGCAATCGCTTCCACCCGCAGGAAAAGCCTGTTGGCGAACGCGCTGATGCGCAAATTGTCCTTATGAGTGTGCTCGGCGCTGTCCATCTCTCAGCAATCTTCCTCATTCGCTCCTGCGGATCCGGTGTCTATAGCATGGGCGCCGCGGCCGGACACGTACGCGGCACGGCCCATCATGGGGCTGCGCCGAACCCATCGGCAACGGCGGCAGCCGTGCGGGCATCATCCTCCTTGCTGCGCCCGGCGATGCCGACGGCACCGACCACGATGCCATCGACCTTCAAGGGAGCGCCGCCGCGCAGTGCGGTGAGGCCGGCCGTGGCCAGGCCGACCCGGCCGCTTGCGACATTCGCCTCCAGCTCCTCCGTCGGGCGCTGCATCAGGGCTGCGGAACGGGCCTTGCCGATGGCCAGGTCGCCGCTTCCCGACCGAACATCGTCCATGCGATCGAATGCGAGAAGCTGCCCGTCGGCATCGACGACCGCTATAGCGGCCGGATCGTGGGATTCCGTTGCCAGGCGCTCGGCAGCCTGCAAAGCGGACTGCGCGCCCGCCCGCGTCAGAACCGGCACGGAACGGGTGAGCGGCGCGGTCTGCGCGAAAACGGGACGATCGGCGAATAAGAGGACCAGGATCAGAATGGGGAATAGGCGCATCACAGTCTCCGAATGAAGGCGCCAATCTAGCGCAAAGGGAGAGGCCGGACCCATGCGCCAAAATCAGCCAGCGCTCGCTGACCGGCACGGCCGCGTGAAAGACGGCGGCCGCACCCGATGAGCGCGGCCGCCGATCGTACTACGCCTTGGCGTTCTTCACGAACCGGTTGAAGGCGGCGGCGGGAAGGGCGATGCCGGTGAGCCGCTATTCGGACCGCTGCTGCCGGACAACGGAGCCATGCTGTTCGGACCGCTGCTGCCGGATAGCGGGCGCATCGTCGCGTTCGGACCGCTGCTGCCGGACATCGGCTGAGTTCCCCGCATCTGGAACGGACTCACGACTCCGGACGCGCTGGGGGAGCCCCCGACAAACTGCACTATAGCGGGCACATCGGAATAGTACGGCGGAAGTATTGCGGGCATGATTTGTCTCCTCAGGGCCGTTCCATCATTGGAACGTCTTGAGTATTACACCCATGCCATCGGTGCCGTCATCTAGAGCCGGATCGAAATCGGTAAAATCCACCCATTTCATGAATCCGCCTCTATTCAAACAGCTATAGTACAATTCGCGTACTGGCCGCCCCCAGCTAATACGATCGTACTCTAGCCGGCTCGCGTTTTCCGAGACTCTATCAGATAATTAGCGGTGTATTTGACGGCCTGATCTTCACGCCAATCCGCCCCCTCTCCGCCCCAGACTCCAATGCTGTCCGGCGTCAGGCCTTCGCCCAACTTTTGCCGCAGGCGCTCGGAGAGCAGTTGCTCGGGCTTCTGTCGGGCCTCGCCGAAAAGGACGAATTGCTGCTCGATGAATCCGCGCAGGCGCGCGGCATCGACGTAACGGCCGTCACCGGCGGCCAGAAACGCCGAGACCAGCAGGCAAAGCCGCAGCCAGTAGCCCCCCTGGTCGGCCAGGAGCGGCAGCACCTCTTCGACATGCTGGCGGGCCTTGGGCAAGTTACCTTGCAGAGCCTCGTAGGTGGCGAGATTGACCATCGGCCGCACGCGATAGGTGGTCGGAGCCGATTCCAGGCCGCGCGCGGCCTCGCGCGCCCGCTCGATCGCCCTGTCGAGGGCACCCTCCGCGAATTCGAGCTCTCCCATGTTCAACACGATGATATATTCCCGCAGGCTATCCTCCAGCATCCGGGCGAGATCGCGCGCCAAGCTGAAATAATGCATCGCCTCCTTGGGCATGCCGTTCATCGATGCCAAAAGCCCGAGACCATTCAGCACGTTCCACAGCGCCTTCGACTGATCGCTCACCGAAAGCAGCTTTTCCGATTCCTTGAGTGCCGCCCGCGCCTTTTCGTGCTGCCCGAGAAAAAGGTAGGCATCGCCGATCACGCCGAGCACGTCGCCGAGATTTCGCTTGTCGTTCAGCTTGCGATAGATCGCCTCCGCGCGCTGGCAATAGGCCAAGGACCGAGGTCGGTCGGCCTCGCGCCAGAGCAGCCCGCGCTGATAGAGAACGCGCGCCGCCGCGGCCGGCCTGGTGTCGTCGTCGATCAGTTGCTCCGCCCGGTCGAGGTAGCGCCGGCCTTCGGGCAGAAGCGACAATCTTTCCCAGAGCCGTGCCGTGGCACCGGCCAAACCTATGGCGAGATGCTTTCGCCCTGGCTTTGCTAGAGCCCAGTCGAGCGCCGAGCGAACCTCGTCGATCCGAGGCAAGTAGAGCTGATCCCAGTCGACGTCCCGCATCCGCTGACGCTCGTCGGTGGCGCGCAGGAACAGCCGCGTGAGGTAGGTCGCATGCGCCTCTTCCGTCGTCGCCAACGGTTCGGCATCGCAGCCGAGCACGTAGCCGACACCGTGGACAGTCCTGATGACGGTATCGCCCAGCTGACGTCGCAGCCGATAGAAATTCGTCGTCAGATTGGCGTCGTCGACGGCGCGACCGGGCCACGCCGATTGCAGGAAAACCTCTCGCGGCACGATCTCGCCGGCATGCTCCAGGAGAAGCATCAAGAGATGTCGTTCGATGGCGGTCAGCGGAACGATCCTGCTGCCGCGCGTCAAATGACCGAGAGGGCGCAGCTCATACGGTCCGAATCGCCATCCGCTGTCCAGATCATCATCGGACATGCCGGGCATCCCATTGATCGAACTGAGCTTTAGCGCGTTTCATCCGAAATATGAAAATCTTTGTCATCTGAATGTCGGACAGATTAGAGGAGTCTCCCTATCAAAGCACGCGTAAATATTCCGTCCAGGAAACGATTCAGTTGATGCGTGCAAGAGGCAACCATTGATACGCGACAGAGATTGCCATTTCTCAAACATTCGCGCGATCGAGTAATAGAGGGTCGTAGAGACATGAGTCATCCAGCCGGAGACCATCAAGACGGCCGAAGAATCGGTGCGGTCCTTGGTCGGTGCGCGTGATGCCAGAGATCCGCGACCGGCGCAATCCGCCACCGCCCGAATATCAAACGGCGGGCGAAGCCTTTGAAATGCTGGCCAACGACCTGTGCGAGCAATGCGGTGAGAGCGCCATCTTATCGGCGCTGCTCTCCGCCTATCTCAACCGGGCATTGACCAGCAGCGGACCCGAACACATCCGCAGGATGCTGACCTTCACGCTGCAGAACCTTGATGAGATTGAACTCATTCACGCCAGCCACGGCAAGGCCTGTCTGAAGATCGCCGGCTGCGAGTGAGGTCGGGCAGCGCTCGAGCGCCCTACGGGGCGGCAGCGGGCGGCCCGCCCGCCGACCGGGTTTCGTTCGTCGGCTGCCAGCCGGCGGCGAGCGTCGCGCAGGCGGCCCAAATCGCAGCTGCCCAAATCGCCTGCATCCCGAACCGATGATAGCCGGCGCCGCCGGCGACGGCGCCGGCAACGAACGCGGCCCAATGCAGGAAATGCGTGGCCCAGCCGAACCGCGGACCGCCGGTCAGAGCCGACGCCATCTCTTGGCCCATCTTGACGAGCGTGCCGGTCATGTAGGTAAGAGCGGTGCTTACCTCGCCATGACGCTGGAACACACCGTTCTCGACCCCCATCGCCAGGGTCATGACCGAGATCGCCGTCATTTCATGGCCGTACATCTGCAGCAGCGACGCGATCAGCAGCAGCGCGCTTTCCACGGCCAGCACCGTCTGCCGGTCGCGGCCCCGATCCAGGCGCGCGGCCAAGGCGCCGGCCACGACGCCGGCCAGGAAAGTAAGGATGACGAGGCCGCAGCGAATAAGTTCGACCCCTCGGCCGGTGCCGAGACCAGCGCCGAGCTCGGTCGAGTTGCCGCTCATGAACGCGATGAAGACACCGCCCAATTTCAGGAACCCGACGGCATCTACATAACCAGCCAAGGCCGAGAGGGCGGTGACGAGAGCGAGCTTATACAGATCGAGGCTTCCTATGGAACGGGTCGAACCAAATCTAACAGGCTTGAGGAATGCGGCGACTTCCCTTTCGCCGATCCGCCCTTGGTCATTTCCCTCGCCGCCGCCCCGGTCCCATCAACTCACCCAGCCATCCGAAGAGTGTGTTCCTTGGTTTCGACAGCACGGATATCAGATAGCCATTGTGCCAATCGCTCTTTTCACCTGCGATTTCCGGGTGAGACTCGTCAAGGGTCGTCCTGATCTCCAAGGCATAGTCCATTTCCACCCCCACGTCCGAGATGGCTTGCAAGGTCCCCCTTCTTACCTGCGGCCAATTCCAGTCATCCACAATGAAGATGAACTGCTCTTTCAGAGCCGGCAAAGCCAAGCTCAGCCCGTCATACTGATCTTCATATTCGTGGGGCCCGTCAAATAGATAGACGGCAAATTTGCCCAACGATCCATAATCCACGCGTCTGAAGTCATCCTCGATAAAATCGACAAGCGCGTTTTCAGTCTTGAATCGCTCGAGATTTTCCAGGAACCGATGCTTGGGGCCACCGAATTGAGACCAATTGTCGATGGCCGTGGCGCGCACGCTATTTCCGTTGATGGCTGAGCACAATGTCGAGCCGGCCCAACTTCCGACCTCAAGATACCGCTCGCCTTTGAGCGCTCTGATCAAGTTATTGATAAAGTGACGATACTTCGTTCCGGACATGCCTTCTATATCGAGCACGGCCGGATCGAGGTCGCTGCGTTCCGCCAATGCCGATTGAAAGGCGTCATTCACATGCCGAGCGAGGCCGCGGCGGCCGCACATCGTCAACTCGGTGATATTTTCCAAGGGACCGTTCATGCCGCAGCCAAATTCCGTTGCGATGATCAGCGAGTGAAATCGTCCATTTCCGTCCCTTCCGGCAAGAGGTTTCCCTGTCGGGAATGTCAACGCCGGCTGGTCCCCGGCCTGGCCCTGCCGGCGACGGCATCCTCAGTGACGATGCAACCCCGCACGCGAGCAGGCGGAACCATCGGCCGCCCCCTGCCGTTATCTCATACTGCCCAACGGAAAAAGCGGCAGGTCGGGGAAATTCATGGGTGACCTGCACCGCTCTACCGGCGTGCTGGTGGTCGAGGATAACGATCTCGTCGCTGCCACGCTCGAAGCCGTTCTGCTCGATCTCGGCTTCTGTGAAGTTTATCTCGCCCCCGACCTCTCGACCGGCCGAACCCTCCTGCAGGAAAGACGGCCGGGGCTCGGCGTGCTGGACGTGAATATCGGTCGGACCCTGGTATTCCCCCTAGCCCAGGACCTTCGCGAGCAGCGCATCCCCATCGTTTTCGCGACCGGCCTGCAACGCCCTGATTTCCCATCCGAATGGTTGACGCACCCGATCGTGCCCAAGCCCTTTTCCAAGGCGACGCTGGTGCTGGCGCTGCACGCAGCCGGCTTCGATCTCGGCGCCGCGAACGACCCGCGGCGGCCCGAGCCGCAGCTCCCGCACTAAGCTGCGGCTAGGCCCAATCGCGACGGCAAATGGCGAAAGGCCGCCGAGCGGCCTGATTCAGCGAAACAGAAACCGAAGCTGCTGATCCAACACGCTAAGCCCGCCATGGTCGGAAAAACGTTCGAGCAGCCGACGGCCGGCGCAGCGCCCGAACCTGTCGCACGCCGCTCCCGCCGAGCGCAATTGGTTGTAGCACCCGCCTCACCGAACCGCAGACGTCACCCGCCACACGGTATTGCTCAGATCGTCGGCGATGAGCAGGCCGCCGGTTCCGTCGATGGCCAGGCCGACCGGCCGGCCGCGCGCGTGATTGTCCGGGCTGAGGAAGCCGGTGACCACGTCCTCCGCCTGTCCGCTCGGCCGGCCGTCTTTGAACGGCACGTACACCACCTTGTAGCCGTTGAGCGGGTTCCGATCCCAGCTGCCATGCTCGCCCACGAAAGCGCCGCCGCGATAGGTGTCCGGCAGCGAATTGCCGGTATAGAAGGCGAGGCCCAGCGGGGCGACATGGGAGCTCAGGGCATAGTCCGGCACGATCGCGCTGGCGACGAGATCGGGCTGCTGCGGCTCGACGCGCGGATCGAGATGCTGGCCGAAATAGCTGTAGGGCCAGCCATAGAAGCCGCCGTCACGCACGGAGGTCAGGTAATCGGGCACCAGATCGGGGCCGAGCTCGTCGCGTTCGTTCGCGATCGCCCAGAGCTTGCCGGTCTGCGGTTCCCATTGCAGGCCGGTCGGGTTGCGCACGCCGCTGGCGAAGATGCGATGGGCGCCCGACGCCCGGTCGACCTCCCAGATGGCGGCGCGCTCCAGCTCCGCCGGCATGCCGTTCTCGGCGATGTTGCTGTTCGAGCCGACGCCGACATAGAGCTTGGCGCCGTCGGGGCTGGCCAGCAGGCATTTCGTCCAATGATGGTCGATCGGTCCGCCGGGCAGGTCGGTAAGCTTGGTCGCGGGGGCCGTGATGCTGGTCTCGCCGTCGGTATAGGGGAAGCGGAGGATGGCGTCGGTATCCGCGACATAGAGATCGTGCCCGACCAGCGCCACGCCGAAGGGCGAGGTCAGCTTGTCGAGAAACACGGTGTGCGTCTTGGCGACGCCGTCATCGCCGATATCGCGCAAGAGCGTGATCCGGTTGCCGCCCTTGGCGCGGGCGCCGATGAAGGTTTCGATCCAGCCCATGACCAGATCCTTGGGACGATTGATCGGCGCCTGCGGGCCGCCGGTCTCGACCACCAGAATGTCGCCGTTGGGCAGCACGTAGAGCGAGCGCGGATGTTCGAGCCCGGTCGCGAGCGCCTGGATTTGCAGGCCCTTCGGCACGGTCGGCGTTTCGCCCTTGCTCCATGGCGCGACGGAAGCGACATGCATCGGCGGCAACAGATATTGCTGCGGCTCCGGCAACTTCGGATTAGCGCCGATCTGGGCCTTGGGATCGCCGCCCGGATCGTCGCAGCCGGCGAGCGAAAGCGCCGAGAGGGCGACGGCGCCGAGAAGGGTGAGGCGGGGCACGCGCATCAATTGGCCACTCCGACGCGGTGCCGATACACCATGGTCCCGCCCATCCAGCCGGTGAACAGCAGAAGGAGGACCACGAGGCCGGACAGGACGATGCCGGTCGGCACCACCGCGGTATAGCCGTCGCGGCTGTGCACGAAGGCGTTGATGAGGGATAGGCCCAGGATCAGCAGATTGCCGAGCATATGGAGCCAGGCGACCGGCAACGCACGGGTCCTGCGGCTGCCGAAGAGATCGACCAGGCCGGCGAGCGCCGCGAAGCCGCCCATGATCAGGCCCGCGGCCAAGAGCCAGATCGAGAAGGTCTCCCACATCACGGCGGCGGTCCGCCAATAGGCCAGGTCGGTTATGAAAGTCCCGACGAAGCAGGCGATGGGAAAGGGCACGAGCATGGCGTGGATGGGATGCCCGGCCAGTCTGGCGGTCGACGGGGGATTGTCGTGATGCATCGAGGACGCTCCTGAAGCCGTGCAGGAACAACAGCCTCGGGCGGTTGCGGTTCCCCGGCCGGCCCATCCGATCCACGTGCCGTTCTGACGCATGGATCGGGCAGGAACGCGCGGCCATTTCTACGGTTAGTGGTTGAGGAAGGCGGATCGGAGCAACCGAGCCATGGCCCAGCCAGGTCTCACGGCGCGTCGGGATTCCCGTGTCGATCTGCTGCGCGGCATCGCGCTGCTGACGATCTTCGTCGATCACGTGCCGGGCAATCTGCTGGGCTATCTCACCTTCCGCAATTTCGGCTTCAGCGACGCGGCGGAGCTCTTCGTCGTGCTCGCCGGCTTCTCCTCTATGATGGCCTATGGCGGCGGCTTCGAGCGCGACGGCGCGCTGCCGGGACTGCGCCGCATCGGTGCGCGCTGCTTCAAGATTTACCTGGTCCAGATGGGTCTGCTCGCCGCCACGCTCGCCATCGTCTGGCTGTGGGGCCGGCGCTTCGGCCTCGGCACCGCCGAGATCCAGCCGATCCTCGATCGCGGCATGCGCAGCGGCATGAGCCACGGTCTGATCCTGGAGGCGCTGCCGGCCTATCTCGACATCCTGCCGCTCTATATCGTGCTGATCGGCATCTTCCCGCTGGTCTATCTGCTGATGCGTTGGAACCCGGCCGCGGCGCTGACGATGTCGGGCGCCCTGTGGCTCGCGACCAATCTCGACCCGGCGATCAACCTCGCGAACACGGTCTACGACCGGAACTGGTTCCTCGACCCGTTCGCCTGGCAATTCCTGTTCGCCATCGGCATCGGCCTCGCCATGACGATGCGGAAGCGGCAGGGCAATCTGCCGGTGATCAAGGGGCTCCGGCCGGCGGCTTGGCTCTATCTCTTCTTCGCGCTCCTGGTCGCCGCCCCCTGGCGCAATTGGGGCTTGTGGGATCAGACACTGCTCGCCGTGCCGATGACGGACAAGACGATCCTGGCGCCGTTGCGCCTTCTCGATATCCTCGCCTTGGTCTATCTGGCGCTGACTTCGGAGCAGCTCCGCGCCGTGGCCGACCGGCCGCTGCTGGCGCCGATCGTCACTTGCGGCAAGCATTCGCTCGAGATCTTCGCCGTCGGCACGATCCTGTCGCTCGTCGGCCGTCTCCTGTTCGAAACCTTCGGCACGCCGCTGCCGTTGCAGCTCGCGGTCAATGGCGCGGGCTTCGCGATCCTGTTCTGGCTCGGTTGGCGATTGGAACTCGGCCGCGCGGCGCGGCGGGCCGCCCTTATGGTCCCGGCCGCGAACCCGCCCACCAAATCCCAAATGCAATTTTAACCAGAGCGGTGCATGCTGGGGTACATGAAGCTCCTCTCACGCCTCGGCGGCTGGCCGATCGCCGAATATCAGGCCCGTCGCCATTTTCTTGCCTGTGCCTCGGCCGCGATGCTGGGCGTCCTCGCGCTCTCGTCGAGCCAGGCCGGCGAAGCGACCCCGCCCGCTCAGGCCGCCTCGGCGGCGCCGGAACTGCGCCACGTCGCCCGGCTGCTCGCCCGTCACAGCCCGATCACCATCATCGCCTTCGGCTCGTCCTCGACCGAAGGGGTCGGCGCGAGCACGCCGGCCCATGCCTATCCGGCACAGCTCGAGGCCGATCTCGACGCGCTGGTCCCCGCCGGCGTGACGGTCGTCAATCGCGGCATCGGCGGCCAGGATGCCGACGACATGCTGGCCCGGCTCGATCGCGACGTGATCGCCGCCAAGCCGGATCTGGTGATCTGGCAGACCGGAACCAACGATCCGCTGCGCAAGCTGCCGCTCGACCGGTTCGAGACGGAAACCCGCGACGGCATCGCCCGCATGCGCGCGGCCGGCATCGACGTGGTGCTGATGGAACCGCAGGATTGCCGCATGATGCGCGCGACCCCGGGCGCCTTCGCCTATCGCGACGCGGTGCGCCGGATCGGCGCCGAGATGGCGGTGCCCGTGGTGCGCCGCTACGATCTGATCCATCGCTGGCTCGCCGACGGCAAGGTCACCGAGGCCCAGCTGATGGCGCCGGACGGGCTGCACATGGCCGATGCCGGCTATGAGCGGCTCGCCGCCGAGGTCGCGTACGAACTGCTGGCCGACGCCGGGCGCAAACCGGCGGCGCGCTGACGGGCTACTAAAATAGGTAGAGTACGATTCACGCATTGGCTGTTTCCAGCCAATGCGATCGTGCTCTATCGCACCCAAACCCGCCGGCAAACCCGAACCGGGCGCCGATGATGCCAATGATGGTGACGATGCCGCCAATGGCAGCGCGTGATCCAGCGCGCTTCCTGCACTGAGGAGACCGTCGAGACCGCCGGCTTGGGCTGGGCAAGCGGTGCGGCACCGGCCGTGGCATGGGCTGAAAGGCCGATGAAGACTAAGCCCAGCGCCGCGTAGAACCATCCCCTCATCAGAGCCTCCCGATCAAGCCTTGCTCAATCAAGGCTATGCCGCCGCGACGCGGACGGCAACCGCCGTCCGCTCACGCCCTCAGCGGGGTTTCCCAAATAGAGCCAGGACGCGAAATCCTCGCGACTACCGTCTGGCAGGCTTTCGAGCCCGGCACGAATCAGCTCCGCCGAGGTCGGCCGGCGCGGCTCTTTCGGCACCCGGAGGGCGTGTATACAAGAGAGGTAATTATTATTTTTGTAGCGGTTATCCCGCTTTCGGTAATCGTTCTGAAACGCAAGCGGATCATGTCTTGCTCGCCAGGCGAGAATATCTCTTCCGATCCACTCGCGCTGGGGAACAAGGTTACGCGTTTGATATGACAAGGATACTATAATGAAATCGAAAACACCGCTTCTGGCGGCTGCCCTGACGGTCGCGCTGATGTCCATCCCTCTGCTGTCCAGCGCTCAGGCCCAGAGCACGAACCCTCTTGCCCCGTTCGTCTATCATCAGACGAATCTTGCGTCGAACACGCCCGGCGTAGCTGCGTTCCCCGACGCGCTCCTGGGCAGCCCGCGGGGTTTCGCCAACCAGCCGGGCGGCTCGTTCGTGATAGCCGGCAACGGCACGGGTGAAGCCTCGCTCCATAACGGCGACGGCTCGCCGGCACCGCTCTTCAGCGTCGCCCCCGGCATCATTCTTCCGAGCCCTTCGGGGGGCGTGCCAGGAGGTTTCGGCACTCTCTCTGGGCCGACCGGCGTGGTCTGGAACCCTACTCCCGGCTTCGTCGTTCCCGGAACGAACCTGCCGGCGCTGTTCCTGTTCGTCACGCAGCAGGGCGCCATCGACGCCTGGGCCCCGAACCTTCCGGGTGACCCCGTCCTTGCCGTCAGGGCGGTCGACAATTCCAGCGTAGGCGCCAACTATACCAGCCTTGCCTTCGGCGCGAGCGCGCAGGGCACCTTCATCTATGCCGCCAACGTCGCCTCCGGTCAAATCGACGTGTTCGACGAGAATTTCCAGGCAGCCAACGGCACGCTGCCAGGCAAATTCGTCGACCCGGAGATTCCCGCCGGCTACGTGCCTTTCGGCATCCAGTCGCTCGACGGCACGCTGGCCGTGACCTACGCCAAGCAGAACGCCCAGAAGAACTTCATCGTGCCGGGCGCCGGTGCCGGGTTCGTCGACATCTACGACACCGACGGCCAACTGCTGCAACGCCTCGCGTCGGGCGGTCTTCTCAATGCCCCGTGGGGCGTGACCCGCGCTCCGTCAGCCTTCGGCGGCGCGAGCGGACAGATCCTCGTCGGCAATTTCGGCGACGGCCATATCCTGGCCTTCGACCAGTCCGGCCAAGACGTGCAGTTCCTTGTCGACCAGCAGTTCCAGCCGATCGTGATCCCGGGTCTGTGGGGGTTGCATTTCGGCGGCGGCGCGGATTCGGGCCCGCGCACCCTATTCTTCACCGCCGGGCCTGACAGCACGCATGGGCTGTTCGGCTCGCTGACCTCGGCAGATCCGTTCGAGTTTTAGGGCACCTGACCCGACTTCAGGGGCCCTCGTGGCCCCTGAAGCCATAGCCGGAGACCCGCACGACGCAAGCTTGCGCACCGGGCCTTTTTCAGCGCGGCCAGGTTCCGCATCCCGCCGAGGAACAGGGAAACCTTCAGGGACAGCACGATCCCGCCCCTATTCCTCGTGCTCGAGCCTAGATTGCCGCGGCGTCGCCAATGCCGCCAGCAAGATGCCGATCGCGAGCAGGACGGCAAGCACGAACACCCAATGGAGCGAGCCCGCTAGACTGCCGACAAGCCGTTCCAGCTCGGCCGGCGCCAGGGCCGCGCGTTGCGGCGCGTCGACCAGCTCGCGCACCACGTCGCGGCCGCCGAACGCGCGCTGCAATCCGGCATTGAGCACGCCGCCGAAGGCGGCGGCACCCACCGCCTGGCCGATGAGACGACTGAAATAGAAGAGCGCCGTCGCCCGGCCGCGATCGGCGCGGCCGGCGGACTGGACCGCGACGGTGAAGACCAGGCTGTTGAGCCCGAGCCCGACCCCGACCGGCACGCACGAAAGATAGAGCCATACCGGGTTCTGCCCGGCCGTGAGCAGAACCAGCCCGAGCGAGCCGGCGATCAGCGGGAGGGCCGAGGCGATCGCGACCGGACGGAAGCTGAGCCGAGCGAGGACACGGCTCATGCTCATGGAGATCGTCGTCCAGCTCACGAGCATGATGCCGAGCACGAGGCCGGCATCGAGCGCGCTTCCGCCCTCGACACCTTGCACCCAGGCCGGCAGGAAGGCGGTCATGCCGATGAGCAATGCGCCGGACAGCAGGGCCGATGCATCGGCGATCAGGATGATCGGCCGGCGCAGCAGCCGGGCCGGCAGCAGCGGCTCGGCGACCCGGCGCTCGCGCAGCCAGAACCCGACGAGCGAGACCACCCCCAGAAGAACAAAGCCCGCGAGCTCGGCGCGGTTGAACGCCTCGATCTCGACCAGCGTCACCATGATGGCGCCGATGCCGACGACCAGCAGGCTCGCGCCGGCGAGGTCGATCGGCGCATGTCGGCCCACGCGCGGCGGCTCGTGCAGGAAGCGCCAGATCATGGTCATGGCGGCGAGGCCGATCGGCAGATTGACCCAGAAGACGAAGGGCCAGCCGACGATCCTCACGAAGAAAGCGCCCAGAAGCGGTCCGATGATGGCCGAGATGCCCCAGATGCCGCTGACATAGCCCATCATCCGCGGCCGGTCCGCCGGCGCCGAGACATCGCCGATGATCGTGGTCGCCATCGGCACGAGGCCGCCGCCGCCGATGCCCTGGATCGCCCGGAACAGGATGAGCGAACCCATGCTCCAGGCGCAGCCGCAGAGCAGCGAGCCGACGAGGAACAGCCCGGCGCTGGCCAGGTAGACCATCTTGCGGCCATAGCCGTCAGCCAACCGGCCATAGAGCGGCGTCGTCACCGCCTGGGTCAGGAGATAGGCGCCGAACGCCCAGGAGAAGAGATCGAAGCCGCCGAGCTCGGCGACGATGGTCGGCATGGCCGTGCTGATGACGGTCACCTCGACCGCCGCCATGAAGGTCGAAACCAGCATGGCGGCGATCACGAGCCGCCGCCGGTCCGGCACTCTCACCAATTCTTCGGCAGCACTCATCGCCGTTCCCATCGTCCCGCGTGAAGCCGGGCATTTGAGAGCATCCGATGGCGGACGGGCAGGTGGAACAACGCATCGCAGGCGTGCGCCCGACGGCCTTGCGACATTGGGCCGGGATCGGCGTTAAATGCCGTCGATGGTGTTTTCCCTGCAAAACGCCAGGCAACGCAACATTACGGAGCTGCTTCGTTCCGGTTGCCGCCCCTTCCCTGACCGTCCTCGATCGCACCGGCACGCGCTGCGCCAAGCGGATCCAGGTATAGTCAGCGGGACCGGAACGATCCTCGTCGGCCGCGGATGGCGCGCGGCGGCCCGACGGGAATGCCGGCCTGCCGTTCGAGCAGCGCCTGTCATGCCTCGGAAGGGGCCTCGGTCCGTATCATAGCCCGCACGCTCCGTTGGCGAGGACGATGAAGGACAGGACGATGGCGTAGAGGGCGGTGTTGAACAGCGCCGGATGCCAGGCATAGCGGGCGATGCCGAGCCGGTCGGCCGCGCGCAGCAGCGGAAAGCATAGGGCCGCCGCAGCCGCCAGCACGGGCAGAAACGGCGTCATATAGACGCCGAAGAGATCCATATCCTCGTACCTCATCGAAAACCTCCCGATGCCGATCCCGCGTCGAACAGCCCGACATACCGTTCTCGTGCGTCGACGATGACGGCATCGCCAATCGAAAGGGCGGCGGCGCAGAGCCGCCCGCCATAGAGAAGGTGCGGCCGGGTAAGGCCGAGAATGGCGAGGGCGTTGTCTTCGTCCGGACCGAGATCGGCGTCATGGTGAACGCGCATCGCGATTCTCGTCGCTATTTCGCGGACGCTTCGGGCGGATCAACCACCTCCCTCATGTTGCGGTAGCGGGTTCTGCAGCGAGGGGTCCAGCAAAAGGAAGGCAGGCGGCGGTGGGGCGGCCGTCGTGCAAGCCGCTGCAGTGGCGAGAACAGCGGCAAGGACGGCAGCGGCCAAAGCCGCCCTGATAAACCTCATAAGCATGATTTCGGCCTTCGATGCGGCCACCCCGTGTCTTGGCAAGTAGATCGCCAAAGATTACTTCAGTTGCATTCTGAATTATTCACGGTGGCGCGGGGGTTATTGTTGACGCGCTGATCTTATAGACTTAAGCCGCGCGCATCCCGACGTCCAATATATGAGGCAGCTTTTGTCGATCGCTTTTGGCGATACCGGACGAATCAGAGACCGTTTGAAAAGGCGCGGCACCACCGGCGCTCTCCCCCGCCCGGCCATCTTCCGTGGTTTTGTCAAGAGGTGGCGGCTTTGCATGGTTGCTGGTCTCTGGCGATGGCGTTGAGGATGACGAGCATCTTTCGCATGACGGCGACGAGGGCAACTTTA